>Ga0187894_10000006_pt1 | contig 417875 bp, 398 predicted proteins | sample GBC1701081metaG_FD_136650 | JGI IMG/M metagenome (GOLD analysis project Ga0187894, IMG submission 136650) | White microbial mat communities from a lava cave in the Kipuka Kanohina Cave System on the Island of Hawaii, USA - GBC170108-1 metaG ... | reverse complement strand
GCGGAGCGCGCAGTGAGCCGCAGGCGAACGAAGTAAGTCGGGGACAGCCGAGCGAGGGCCGCCCCGAGCGAGGCTCGCAAGCGAAGCAAAGCGGAGCGCGCAGTGAGCCGCAGGCGAACGAAGCTCAATCGGACTGAGCGCGGACGGGCTCGAACCGTCGACCGAGGGATTAAGAGTCCCTTGCTCTACCAACTGAGCTACGCGCCCGCGCGCATGATAGCGGGGTTTTTCCGGGGGGCGACCGAACCGAAATCACGTGGCGGCGCGTGCTTTTGCGGCTGCTAGACTCGGCGCCCCATGCAACACCGCCACAGCGTGAGCTCGGCTCGATCCAGGTCACTCGCACTTCTCGCCGTCCCGCTGTTGGCGGCCGCGTGCGCCACCGTTCCGGCGCTGCCCGAGGCAGCCAGTCCACTCAGACTGACGAGCGACACGCTCGACCAGACCAACCGCGTGTATCTCTGGCCCGATCGGTTGGATCAGCGGATGTTGGTCGGCGCGCTCGACGCGCTCGAGCAGCGCTTCGATCGCGTGCGCTTCGAGCAGCAGGGCGACTTCGGCGTGCTCGAAGTGAATGGCGCGTCGGCGCGCGTGCCGCTCGATCCGAAGTTCACGCCCGAGGAATACAGCGACGTCCTGGCACGTTCCCTCAAATTCACGGCCGAGCACCTGGACGAGCCGATCGACGAGCCCGACGACGACCTGGAGCACATCGCGCTGCGCGGCGCGCTCGGGGCGCTCGACCGCTTCAGCACCATCTTCTCCGGGCGCGGCAGCGAGGACTTCAAGATCCGCTTCGAAGGGCGGCTGTCCGGCATCGGCGCGCGACTCGGGCGGCGCGATGGGAATCTGATCGCGGTGCGCGTGTTCCCGGGGAGCCCCGCGGCGCGCAGCGGGCTCAAGGATGGGGACGCGATCCTGTCGATCGACGGCGACCCGACGCGCCCGCTGTCGGTCGAAGAGGCTGTGGATCGCATCCGCGGCCGAGCCGAGACGATCGTGGCGCTGGGCGTCGAGCGCGGCGACGAGGCCAAGCAGAGACTCGACGTCACGATCACGCGCGGCGAGGTCATGATCCCGAGCGTCGAGTCACGCAAGGTCGACGGCCCCGGGCGCATCGGCTACGCGCAGGTCTACCAAGTGAGTCGTGAGACCGCGACGGAGTTCCGCGAGCGCGTCGCGGAGCTGGGCCCGGTCGAGGGCCTGGTCATCGACATGCGCTCGAACACGGGCGGCAGCATGGTGGCCGCCGCGCAGCTGGCCGACTTGTTCCTCGACTCACAGCTGATCGTCCGCACGGTGACTCGTCCCGACCTTCCGGCCGATCCGCGCTCGAGTCTCTTCGCTCACGCGCAGGTGCTGTACCGGTTCCCCGTCGTGATCCTGGTGGACCCGATGACCGCGTCCGCGGCCGAGATCATCTCGGGCGCCCTGCAGGCGCGCGGCAACGTGACACTCGTCGGGCAGAAGACCTTCGGGAAGGGACTGGTGCAGCAGGTGCTGCCGCTGCAAGACGAGAATCTCTTGAAGCTCACGGTCGCCGAGTATCTCCTGTCGGGCGACCGAGCCATCAACGAGAAAGGTCTGCCGCCCGACGTCGAGCTGTTCCCCGTGTCGAAGGCCTCGATGGGCGCGCTGGCGGAAGTGCCCGAGGGCGCCATTCCGTACCTGCGTCCGACGAGCGACGAGGACAAGTTCCCGATCGACGCGGGCGCGATCCTCCTGCGCAAGCCGCGCCCCGAGGCGGTGGCCGAGGTGCGCAAGCTCGCGTACGCCGGGATCGCGCCGGAGCTGCGCAAGCTGGGAGTGACTTGGTCCGAGCAGCGCGCCGCCGCGGCGGGTCCGCTGCCCAAGCCGCTCGTGATCAAGAGTGAGTCGACTCAGTTCCGGTCCGGCGAGCCCGGGAAGCTGAAGCTCTCGGTCACCAACCCGAACGACTTCGACTTGCCCGACGTCTGGCTCGCGCTGGCCGCGAACGCCGAGTATCTCGACAACCAGGTCGCAGGCATGGAGACGCTGAAGGCGGGCGAGACACGCAGCGGGGAGTTCGAGCTGACTCCGCCCGACGGCGTGTCGGTCGCGCACCACCCCATCGACGTGCTGGCCGCGAGCGGCGACCGGCCGCTGGGCAAGCAGCGCATCGTGCTCGACGTCGCGTCGCAGCCCGCGGATCTCGAGATCGAGGTGAAGCGCCTGTCGCCGGACGAGGCGCGAGTCACTCTCACGAACAAGAGCGCGCACTCCGCGCGGTCGCTCACCGTGGCCGTACCCGGCGCGACCCGCTCGCTCGAGAAGCTCGACCCCGGCGCGAGCCAGTCACTCGACCTCGCGCTGCCCGCTCAGCCCAAGACGATCGCGATCGCGCAGCTCGGGCCGTGGGCGCAGCGGCGGGTCGACGTGCCGATCCCCGAGAGCACGACGCGCTACTCGCTCCCGGAAGTGGTGCTGGACGAGCGCGCGACCGACATCGCCCTGCGCGCCACCGCGCCGCAGGGGCTGCGCGACGGCTGGATCTCCCTCGACGGCCAGAAGCAGGCGCTCTCGGCGTTCGACGGCAAGAGCGAGGGCGAGCTCGAAGTGCCGATCGCCCCCGGCGAACACGATCTGATCGCGAAGGTCGAGACCGCCGACGGCGTCGCCATCTTCGACCTGCGCCACATCACCCGGGACTGAGTCCGATTGACTTCGCTCGCCTGCGGCTCGCTGCGCGCTCCGCTTCGCTGCGCTTGCGGGCCTCGCTAAGGGCGGCCTTCGCTCGGCCGTCTTCGTGGGCAGTGAGTGTTCGGCGAGAGTCAGAGCAGAGATAGTTGTCTCGGCTGATCCGTGACTTCGTCGAAGGTCTCGCCGAGCTGAGTCAGGATCGCGTCGGCGATCGGGCGCACAACTTTGTCGAGATAGTGCGGGCGGTCGAGGTCGGAGGGGAGCTCGCCGTCGGGGTCGACGGGCTCCGGGCCGCGCTTGGTCTCGACGTAGAACACGACGCGGCCGACGTCCGGTCCTGCCTTGCGCGCAGCCGCGACGTGCGCGGGAGTCACTGCCGTGTAGCGCTCGACCGCGCCCTTGCGCAGGCCCTTCCGAATCACCAGCTCGCGGTCGAGCTTCCCCGCGAGCAAGTGACTCACCGTTTCGCGCACGAACGGCACGACCGGCTCGTCGCGGAACAGGCGCTCGAGCATGCCGCGCTGCAGGCGCCGGCCGAGCTCGGGCCAGTCACGCCGCACCGCCTCGAGCCCCACCACGTGGAGACTCCCGTTGCGGAGACCGGCATAGCGTTTCTTGCTGCCCTGCGTGCCGCCGCGCACGCTCGGCTGGAAGAAGCGCTCGTACACGTATTCCAGCTCGAGCTCGAGCCGCGGCTCCACGTCCCACTCGCGCCGGATCCCGTCGGACAGCTCGGCCTGCACGCGCGCGCGGAGTGACTCGGCCGCCCGCTCGGCGGCGTCGTGCGCGAGCGACGGCTCGACCTGCACGAACACGGAGTCGGTGTCTCCGTACAGCACGCGCGCGCCCGCGCCCTCGAACGCGCGGCGCGTGCGTTCGAGCATGAGCCGGCCGAAGCTCGTGACCGCGTTCGCGACCTCGGGCGAGAAGAAGCGGCCCGACGCCGCGCCCAGCACGCCGATCATCGCGTTCATCATGATCTTGATCGCCAGGTCGGCGTGCTTGTCGCCGCGCGCCTTCGCCGACTCACGGCGCTCGGCGAAGCGCGCCAGCACCTCGGGCAGGATCGCTTCGCTGCGCGAGAAGCGCGCGCCGTTGGGCGCGGTGATCGCGCGCGAGTCACTCGCCCCGGCCGCGTGCGCGAGCGGGTCGAGATTGAACGTGCGCATCAGGCTCGGGTACAGGCTCTTGAAGTCGAACACCGCCACGTTGCGGAACACGCCCGGGTGCGAGTCCATGACCGCCCCGCCCGACACGCGCCCGAGCAACGCGTCGCGGTCGCGGTTCACCGACGGCGCGACGCGTCCGCGCCGGCGCAGCTCGGGCAGGTACACCAGATCGAACGACGCGATGCTGGCTCCGACCCGGTCGAGCTGCATGCCGCACAAGAGACTCCGTTCGACGGCCAGGTCGAGTAGTGACTCCTTGCGGAGTAAGTCGAGCACGAGCACGGCGTCCTCGCGGTTGTACGCCACGAGCGCCTCGGGGTCTTCGCGGTACAGGCGGAGTATCTCGTCGGCGCGCGCGCGGCCGGCGCGCGCGATGCGCTTGCCGCGGCCCAGCAGCACGCGCGCGGCGGTCTCGAGCGAGAAGTCCTCGAGCGGGATGAATGCGTCGCGCACGAGCGCGATGCCGTCGAGCACGATGCGCCCGGGCACCTCGGCCCGGCGCTGGCGGGTGAACGACATGTCCTGCTGCAGCAGGATCTCGCCGGGCACGCGTCCGATCTCGAACGGGACCTCGAGCGACCGCGCGCGAGTCACGAGCACTTCGACGTCGAACTCGACCACGTTCCAGCCGGTGAGCACGTCGGGGTCCAGCTCGCGGATGCGCGCGGCCAGCGCGCGCACGAGCGCGCGCTCGTCGGCGTGAGTCACCGCGCCAGCGATCGGGCGACCGTACACCAGGTGCACTTCGTCGGCGCCCGCGCCGTACAGCGACGCCGACAGGATCTTGCTCGCGTCGGGCAGTGTCTCGAGATCGAGTGACAGCACGCGCAGCTCGGGCTTCATCGCGCCGGGAGTCAGCGCGGGATCGCGGAAGCGCACCAGGCCGCCGTCGCGTGACTCGGGCTCGCCGCCGATCTCGACCGCCGCACGCAGGCCGCGGTCGATCAGATACCGGTACGGGAAGCGGATGTCGGCTTCGAGCGCGCGCGCGCCCGCGGCTTCCAGCTTCTCGCGCAGGCGCGGCACCGCGGGCGGCACGGGCGCGATCACGCGCGCGACGGGCTTGCCCGCGAAGTCGACGAGGTCCGTCGCCTCGATCTCGACGTCGCGCTCGCCGGCCAAGTGTCTCGCCGACTCGGGGTGAATGAAGAAGTACGGGCGGAAGCGCGTGTCCTCGACCAGGAACGGCTCGCCGCTCGCCAGCCGCCCGAACAGCTGCACCACCGCGCGCCCGGCGCGCAGCCGGTAAGTCGGGTGGACGATGAAGCCGGAGTGACTCATGCGCCCCGGCCGAAGCCGCCGCCGCCCGGTGTCTCGATCCGCACGCGCTCGCCCGCGGCCACGTCGAACGACGCCTTGCCGCCCACGTCGCGGCCGTCGTGCATATTGCGCCCCTTCGCGCCCGAGTCACCGCCGAGCAGACCGAACGGCGCGCGCGCGCGGCGCTCGGACAGGATCGACACACGCATCGGCTCGAGGAACTCGAGCTCGCGCACGATGCCGTCGCCTCCGCGCCACTCGCCCGCCCCGCCCGAGTCACTCCGCAGAGAGAACTCGATCAGCCGCACGGGGAAGCGGCTCTCGAGCACCTCGGGGTCGGTGATTCGCGTGTTGGTCATGTGCGTGTGCACGCCCGACGCGCCGGCGAAGCCGGGCCCCGCGCCCGCGCCGCCGCCGATCGTCTCGTAGTAGCCGAAGCACTCGTTCCCGAACGTCAGGTTGTTCATCGTGCCCTGACACGCGGCCAACTTGCCGAGCGCGCCGAGCAGCACGTCGACCACGCGCTGACTCGTCTCGACGTTCCCGCCGCACACCGCGCGCTCGGGATCGGGGTCGAGGAATGACTGCTTCGGGATTCTCAGCTCGACCGGGCGCAGACACCCGGCGTTGAGCGGGATCTCCTGACCCACGAGCGCGCGCAGCACGTAGATCACCGCCGCGACGGTGACCGCGCGCGGCGCGTTCAGGTTCCCGTCGAGCTGCGCGCCGGTGCCGGCGAAGTCGATCCCCATGCGGCGGCCGGCCACGGTGAGTCGCACCGAGATCGGCGAGCCGTCGTCGAGCGCGTCCGCGAAGACGTGCTCGCCGTCGGGCAGCTTCTCGATCTCGTCCGCGACCAGGTCCGCGGCGTTGTCCTGCACGTGACTCATGTACGCCAGCACCATCTCGCGGCCGTGGTGCTCCACCATCTCGAGCAGGAGCCGCGCGCCGGCGCGGTTCGCGGCGATCATGGCTTCCAGGTCGGCCAGATTCTCGCGGGGATTGCGGGCCGGCCAGCGCGCCGAGCCGAGCGCGTTCATGACGAGTGACTCGTCGAGCCGACCGCCGCGCACGATGCGCAGGGCACGGAGCACCACGCCCTCTTCTTCCAGAGCGCGCGAGAACGGCGGCATCGAGCCCGGAGTGATTCCCCCGACGTCGGAGTGGTGGCCGCGGCTGGCGCTGAAGAACCGCAGCTCGCCCGCGTCGTCGTGCACGGGAGTCACTACGGTGATGTCCGGCAGGTGCGAGCCGCCGCCCGCCGGGTCGTTGGTCACGAACACGTCGCCCGCGGCGGGGCTCGGGTGAGCGGCGAGCACCGCGCGCACCGACTCACCCATCGCGCCCAGGTGGACGGGGATGTGCGGCGCGTTCGCGACCAGGCCGCCGTCGCGGTCGAACACCGCGCACGAGAAGTCGAGTCTCTCGCGGATGTTGGTCGAGATCGCGGTGCGGCGCAGCACGGTGCCCATCTGCTCGGCGATCGACATGAACAGGTTGTTCATGATCTCGAGCTGCACGGGGTCGACCTGACTCGGCGCGGGCGCGCGCGCGGCGAGTCCCTCGTGGTCGGTGAGAACGATTCGCCCTTCCGCGTCGATCTCGAGCGCGAAGCCGGGGTCGACGACCAGCGTGCTGGTCGCTTCCAAGACGAGCGCGGGGCCGAGGAGGCGCGCGCCGGCGCCGAGTGACTCGCGCTCGTACACGGGCACGCCGTCGTGGAACCGCCCGTCGCAGAACACGCGCGCCGTGCGGCGCGAGCGCGGCGGCGCCGCTTCGCCGCCGGCCCTCGCGCGCGCGCGCGACACCGCTCGGTGTCGGCCGATCACCTCCACGCGCGCGACGGTCGCCTCGGCCGGCTGGTCGGGACGCGCGTAGCCGAAGGCGCGCTCGTGGGCCTGGTCGAAGCGCGCGCGCAGCGCGCCCTCGCCCGCGAGCGGCAAAGTGAGTCCGGTCTCGGTGCCCGCGTGCCGCAGGTCGAGCCGGCGCACGCAGCGGATGCGCGAAGGCTCGAAGCCGTCGGCGGCGAGCGCCGCGCGCCCGCGCGCTTCGAGCTCGGCGAACGTCTTCTCGAGTGACTCCTCCAGGCCAGGCGCGACCGGCGCGCGCCCGACGTCCGCCTCGCCGTGCCAAGTCACTTCGGCCAGGCCCATGCCGTAGGCGGACAAGACACCCGCGAGCGGATGCACCAGCACGCGGCGGATCCCGAGTCTGCGCGCGAGCGCGCACGCGTGCTGACCGCCGGCGCCGCCGAACACCACGAGCGCGTAGTCGCGCACGTCGTAGCCGCGCGCGACCGAGACCTGGCGGATCGCCTCGGCCATGTTCGCGTTCGCGATCTCGAGGAAGCCGCTCGCGATCTCCTCGAGCGACCGCGGCGTGCCTGCCTCGCGCAGCTGCGACGCCATTCTGTGTAACTCGGTCAGCACTCTCTCGAGTGACAGCGCGAACGGGAAGCGGTCGCCGACGAGTCTCCCGAGCGCGAGGTTCACGTCGGTCACGGTGAGCTCGCGCGCGCTCGGGTCGCCGTAGCAGACGGGCCCGGGGCGCGCGCCCGCGCTCTCGGGGCCGACTTTGAAGCGGTAGCCGTCGAAGCGACAGAGTGACCCGCCGCCCGCGGCGACGGTGTGCACCGCGAGCATGGGCGCGAAGATGCGCACGCCCGCCGTCTCGGTCTCGTACGTGCGTTCGAACTCGAACCGGCCGTCGTCGCCCGTGTCGACCCTACACACGTCGGTGGAGGTGCCGCCCATGTCGAAGCCGATCGCGCGCGCGGCGCCGAGTCCGGCCGCGACGTGCGCGCACGCGACCACGCCGCCGGCCGGCCCCGACAGAATGGCGTGCGGGCCACGAAAACGCTCCGCGCTCGTGAGTCCGCCGCTCGACTGCATGATGCGCAGGCTCGAGCCCGGCAGCTCGCGCCGCAGCTCGGCGACATACTCGCGAAGCAGCGGCGTGAGATACGCGTCGACGCACGCGGTGTCTCCGCGCGCGAGCAACCCCATCTCGGGCGCGACCTCGTGAGACAGCGCCACGTGCTCGAAGCCGACCTCGGCGGCGAGCGCGCCGATCTCGCGCTCGAGCTCGCCGCCGCGGTACGCATGCAGCACCACCACCGCCAGGCTCGCGAGCCCCGAGTCACGCAGCCGCGCGAGCTCGCCGCGCAGCCGCCTCGGGTCGGGCCGCGCGAGTATCTCGCCGTCCGCGCCCGCGCGCGCGTCGAGCTCGAGCACCTCGCGGTACAGGAGCTCGGGCTTGCGGATCTCCAGGTCGAACAGCTTCGGCCGCGCCTGCGTGCCGATCGCGAGCAGGTCGCGGAACCCGCGCGTGATCGCGAGCGCGAACGGCGCGCCCTTGCGCTCGAGCAGCGCGTTGGTGGCGAGCGTCGTGCCCATGCGCACGTCGCACGGCGGGATCGGCGCATCGCGCGCGATGCCGAGTAACTCGCGGATCGCGTCGAGCGGCGCACGATCGGACGACAAGAGCTTCGCGACGCGCAGCGCGCCCGTGTCCAGATCGCGCGCGATGCAGTCCGTGAACGTCCCCCCGCGGTCGATCCAGAACTCGAAGCGCGCGGGGGTGGCCATGCTACACGCGAGTCACTCGCACATCTCGAGCGTGCTCGTGCAGGTCTCTCGCACCCCGCCGTCGGTCTCTCTCGCGCACTGCGGCTGCATCCCTTCGAGCATGGACTCGTCGCAGTTCATCTCGAGCGAGCGCCACGCGGCCGTGCGCACGCCGGGGTCGGGGTCCGCGGTGGCGGTCACGAGGCCCATCGACGCCACGCAGCCGTCGGCGTCGGCGAGTGTCTCGGCCACGCGCGCGCGCACGCGCGGATCGGCGTCGGACGCGAGTGAGTCGAGCAGACTGCGCAGCGCCGGGCCCTCGGGCTCGATCTCGGCGGCGGCCTCCATGCGCATGTCGGGGTTCGAGCTGCGCAGCTCCTCGAGCGCGTCGGCCTGAGTGCGCGCGCGCTCTTCGCGTCGCGCCGCGGCCTCGGCCCGCTGCTTCTCGGTCGGCTGCTGGCGTTCGCGCATCTGGCGAATCCGCTCGCGCAGCGCCTCGCCGATCTTCGGCTTCTGCGCGGTGAGTGACGTCGCGGGCAGGTCGCCCAGCTCGAGATTCGCGAGCACATGGCGGCCCTGCTCGGCGTCGAAGCGCCACTGCGCGCGGTAACCGGCGCCGACGAGGATCGCCGCCAGCACCTGGTCCATCGTCGCCTGCTCGAGCTTCAAGCTGATCGGCTGTGAGTCGGCCTCGCCGCCGATCTGGCCGACGATGCCGAAGCCACCCTCGCGCGCGAGCTTCTCGATCACGAGCCCCCGCGGCGCCTCGTGACACGAGAGAGTGACTCGGCCGTCGCGAATCTCGAGCCGCACCTCGCCCTGCGCCAGCGACGGCGCCGCAGACTTCGCGGCTTCCGTCTCGGCCGGCGCGTTGGTGGTCCCCTTGTCGCCCGGCCCACAAGCGGCGAGCGCCAGCGACGCCACGACGAACAGGATTGGAGCTCTCACTCGCGTCTTCCCTTCTCTTCGTTCCTTGGCGCGCCCGGAGGGACTCGAACCCCCAACCCTCTGATCCGAAGTCAGATGCTCTATCCATTGAGCTACGGGCGCGAAGAATCTTCTTTGCGGACGAGGACTTTACCGGCAGATCGCTTCCCCTTCCAGGACGCCGGAAGGGGCACGGCTTCTCTCCGCTACCGGCCGTCCGCGTCGCGGGTCGAGAGCAGGGTCTCGTAGCGCATCTGACACGCCTTGCAGAAGACGTGTTCGATCCGCGGCCTGACCGGCCCGAGCTCGTGCCCACGCGGACAGAACGCGTGGTAGAAGACTGCGCCGGATGTCTCATCGCGCCGTTCGACGATCACCGCGTGGAGAGACTCAACCGGCACGACTCACTCCGCCGTCGACTGACTCAGCTGAAGAGCATCTGCTCGACGAACTCGACGAACGCCTGATTCTGTTCGAGCGCGACGAATACGCCGAAGCCGGGCTTCGGCTCTTCTCCTGACGACAGCTGCTCGGTCGTCCAGCCGACGATTCCTCGCACCTCGACCTTCACGCCTTTGCGGTCGCGAAAAGTGAGTCGCACCTCGTCGTCGACCGCCAGAACGGTCGACGACCGGAGGAAGAGACCCTTGTGCGAGATACTCTTGAGGTAGCCCTTGCCACGCACTTGCTCCGTCTCGAACGTCACGTTGATTCGCGGCGTGCGACGGCTGAGGACTCGGCTCTCGGTATCGGGCGGACGAGACAATTCTCGGAGCTTCTCGACGGTCGCCGCCCGCCGCTTGATTCCGCTCTGAATGGAAACGGAGTCACTCTTTGCAGCGGCTGGCTGGATCCGGCCACCGGCCCAGCCCGACGAGCTTCCGGCCTGCACCCCTTGGAACCGTTCCGCGCACCTCGAACCGCTCGCCCTGGACTTCACGTCACGCCGCCCGCCGCGCCCCCTGGCCATTGAGCGAAGTCCGCGGACCGACGATGATCAGGAAGGCATGGACCTTCCTCTCCCGCTCGCGCTGCGCTCGCTCTCCGACGAAGTCGACGAGCGGCTCGCGCGCATTCCCACCGCGCTGAACGAGTACGGGTTCGATCCGTTCGGGGCGAGCCTCGACTTCGCGCGGCGCGTGGGCACGATGGCGGCGTTCCTGTATCGCCACTACTTCAGGGTCGAGACACGCGGGATCGAGAAAGTGCCCGACGGGCGCGTGCTGCTGATCGGGAATCACGCGGGCAACACGATCCCCATGGACGGCGCGATGCTCGCGATGGCGATGCTGCTCGAAGCCGAGCCGCCGCGCTTCGTGCGCGCGATGGCGGAGTTCTATCTCCCGCGCATTCCCTGGTGGAGTGAGATGATCCACCGCGCGGGCGCCGTGGTCGGCACGCCGGAGAATTGCGTGAGACTGCTCGAGCGCGAGGAGGCGATCATGGTGTTTCCCGAGGGCTCGCGCGGATTCATCAAGCCGTTCAGCGAGAGATACAAGCTGCAGCGTTTCGGCACGGGCTTCGTACGGCTCGCGCTGCAGACGAAGACGCCGATCGTGCCCGTCGGGATCGTGGGCTCCGAGGAGCAGAGCCCGGGACTCATCGACGCGAAGCACATCGCGCGACTCATTGGCGCGCCGTCGTTCCCAGTCACTTGGTTCTTTCCGTGGCTCGGCGTGCTGGGCTTCCTGCCGCTGCCCGTGAAATACCGCCTGCACTTCGGCGACCCGATCCGACTCGAGGGTGACCCGAACGACGACGACGAGACGATCGGGCGCCACGTCGCGCGCGTGAAGGACGAGATCGCGCTCTTGCTCGAGGAAGGGCTCGCGCAGCGCGAGGGTTGGTTCCGGTGACCGAACTCGAGCCGTTCATCTGGCTTCTGGTATTCGTGATCTCGGTGACTGCCCACGAGGCGGCGCATGCGTGGGCCGCGTATCTCGGAGGTGACGAGACCGCGTATCTCGGCGGCCAAGTGAGTCTGAACCCCATCCCGCACATGCGGCGCGAGCCGCTGGGCATGGTGGTGTTCCCGCTGATCACCGTACTGACTCGCGGCTTCCCGATGGGCTGGGCCAGCACGCCTTTCGATCCCGCGTGGGAGGAGCGCTATCCGCGGCGCGCGGCGTGGATGGCCGCGGCCGGGCCCGGCGCGAACTTCGCCATCGCGCTCGGGTCACTCCTGCTCCTGCGCGCCGGGCTGTGGCTCGGCTTCTTCTTCGTGCCCGACTCACCCGACTACGCGCGCATGGTCGCCGGCGACGTGGACTGGATCGATGGCATGGGCCGCTTCGTGTCGATGATGCTCGTGATGAACACCATTCTGTGTCTCTTGAACCTGATCCCGTTCCCGCCGCTCGACGGCGCGAGCGTGATCACGCTGATCCTCCCCGACGAGCTCGCCCTGCGCTTTCGCCAGACACTGCGCCAGCCGGGGCTCGCGTTGGTCGGCCTGGCCGCCGTCTGGTTCGGCTTCGGTTACATCGCGCGCCCGGTGCTCGGCGCGGTCGTGCGGCTCGTCTACGCCTGAGCGTGGGTAGGGTGCCCACGCGAGCATCGGGCGAGTCACTCCGCGCGCGCTAGCGCGAGGCTGCTGGCGCGTTCGTCCCAGCTGCCCTGCACCCGCCCGAACGGTCCGCGCGCATAACCGGGCGACAGCGCGCCCAGGCCCTGCACGACGACCTCGCCCAGCACGGGAGCGCGCGCGAGTCTCGCGGCGACGGGCGAGTCACCCGGCGGATCCTGGTGGATCACGCTCGAACGCACGCGCTCGGGCTCGAGGCGCGCCAGCTCGATCGCGATCGACGCGCTCGACGCCGAGGCGATCACCTGGACGTCGTGCAGGTCGAGTATCTCGACGAGCACCGACAGATCCTGGGCGTGCGCCGGGATCGGGTCGTACGCGAGCGAAGCCGGCTTCTCGGACAGTCCGAAGCCGACGAGGTCGGGCGCGAGCACGCGCGACTCGGCGGACTTGGTGCGCAGCACCTCGGCGCACTCGAGTGACCACGAGCCGTTCCCGTGCAGACACAACAACACCGGCCCCTGCCCCTCGTCCACGAAGTGCATGCGCCCGTGCGGAGTCAGTACGAAGCGGTGCTCGAAAGGGTACGCCTCGGCGAGGCCCATGCGCTCCACCACGAGCCGCGCCTCTTCCACGCTGCGCGGCTGAGTCGAGACCGGCGGCTTCGTCGACGCGACCGCGTAGATGCCGAGCCCCGCCGCGTAGGCGAGAAGGGCCACGCCGAACACCACCGCCAATGTGACTCCCAGGGCGCGCATGGCGCGATGATAGCGGAGCGCGATCAAGCAAGTGAGCGGCGGAACCGAAGCGCACTCTGAGGTGACTCATCACGGTCCGCGCTCTCCGCACCGCGCGTAGCCGCATCGTGGTCCCGGGCCGGCTGGCGCTCGGCCTCGCCGCTGGCGGGATCGGGCTCTTCGTGTGGCTCGAGTTCGGCGCCACTCCGTTCGAGGAGTCGCTCCGCAAGAACCTCCTGTTCGTCCCCTTCGCTCTGCTCGCCCCCGCCTTTCACTGGGCCGTCCAGAGCCGTTGGTTCGAGCTGACCGACACGGAGCTGCGCTCCTACAAGGGCGAGCGCCTGCTGCGCGCATGGGCGCTCTCGCAGGTGAGTCGCGTCGAGGCCGACCGGGGTGCGTACTACGTCGTCTTCGCGGACGGCTCGCGCGTCGCCATCACGGGCGAGGGCGGAGATGAGCTGCTCGACGCGCTGCGCGATCACGTGCGCCGAGTGAGTCCCTCGACTGACTCGGCCGGCCTCGATCCACACGTCCGTTCTCTCGTTCTCCGACACGTGTCCGCGGCGCGCGGCCGACGTCGCGCTGGGGCCTCTCGACGGCGCGCGGGCTCGCGTTCGCTCACACGACCTCGGTGAACCTTCCGGCGCCGGTCTGTGGCCCCTGCAGGTGGCGCCGCCAGCTCTGGGGCGTCGTGACTCAAACGGCGCCCTTCGTCCTCGTGCCGGCCGCGTTCGCGGCTCTCTGCTTCCACGTCGGCGAGCCGCTGCTACTCCCAGCGTACGTCGCGCTCGACGTCATGTTCGCGATGCTCTGGTTTCTCCTGCCGATCTCGAGGCTCATGACTCGCGTGCTCGACGCGCGCATGATCGGCGCCGCGGTCCGCAGTCTCTCGCGCGACAACGCCAGCGTGGAGATGTGGTTCCGCAACGACCTGCTCCTGCTGGAGGGACCGACTGAGTCAGCGGCGGACGCGCATGAGCTGGCTGTCTTACTGCTTGTCGAGCGTCGAGGGACGCTACAAGCAGGCCGAGTTACACCGCCGGCTGGGCGACCGCGCGGAGGCGAAGAGACTCCTCGATGACGCGCTCGCGACTTACCGCCTGCTGCCCCGGTTCCTGCGCCGCCAGCACCGCCGCTGGTGGGCGCTGGCGCACCTGCGCAGCCTGGTCGGCTGAGTCACTCGTTCAAGCGGGGGTGGGTTCGCGCGCCCGCTCTCGCCTGCTCGTGTGGACGATGACCCCGACCAGGATCGCCAGCAGCACGAGCGACGACCCGATCGTGCCGAGATTCAAGCCGCCGTGATCGACCGGCTTCGTGAGCGCGTCGCCCAGCGTCGCTCCGAACGGCCGAGTCAGCACGAAGGCGGTCCAGAACAGGAGAACCTTCGAGAGCGAGGTGAAGCGGTGCGCCAGGAGCACGAGCGCGAGCGCGCTCGCAATCAGCGCAGCACCGCCGGCGAACCCGAGACCCGAGTCATCGGCGAGGAAGTCACCGAGCGCGGTGCCCAGCGTGTTCGAGAACAAAATCGCCGTCCAGTAGAGCGCCTCGGTCTCGACCGAAGCTATTCGGTCGACGGACAACGAGCCGGTAGTGACTCGCCAGAGCGCGAAGATCGCCAGCAAGAGACTCACGAGAACGAGCGAGCCGGTCGCGTAGCCGAGCCCCAGCGTGCGGTCCATGTAGTCCGACATCGTGGTCCCGGCGGTGCTCGTGGAGAGAATCACCGTCCAGTAGAGGAATGGGTTGTATCTCTTCGCCGCAAGCTGCGCCGCAAGAGTCACGGCGAACACCGTGAGCAAGATCAGCGAGCTCGCGGCGTAGCCGACGTCCAGAGTCATCGACAAGAGATCGCCGGCCGTCTCGCCCAGGGTCGTGGCGCAGATCTTCATCACCCAGAACGCGGCGGTCACCGCCGGGAGCTTGTTCATGCGGGCGCGACGTTACCGGGTCGTTCCATAGCGGACGCTTAGAACGACCCGAAACGTCCGTCATGAGGGCCGACTCACTCGATCGAGACGTCGAGCGCACCGTCCTTCACGCGGACGCGCGCCTTCGAGCCCTCGGCGGCCGCGCCCGAGATCAGCGCGCGCGCCAGTCGTGTCTCGACCTCGCGCTGGATGAAGCGGCGCAGCGGCCGCGCGCCAAACACCGGGTCGAAGCCCTCGCGCGCGATCAGGTCGATCGCGGCGCCGTCCAGGTCGAGAGTCACCTTCCGCTCGGCGAGCCGCCCGCGCAGGTTCTCGAGCAACAGACCCACGATCTGCTTGATCTCTTCCGGCTGCAGCGGCTTGAACAGGATCACGTCGTCGACGCGGTTCAGGAACTCGGGGCGGAAGTGAGCGCGCAGCTCCTTCAGCACCGAGTCACGCACCGCGGGCTCGAGCTCGCCCTTCTTGTTCAAGCCCTCGAGCAACAGCGGCGAGCCGATGTTCGAGGTCATGATGATGGCCGTGTTGCGGAAGTTCACCGTGCGGCCGTGTGAGTCGGTGAGTCTCCCGTCGTCGAGGATCTGCAGGAGCACGTTGAACACGTCGTGGTGCGCCTTCTCGATCTCGTCGAACAGCACGACCGAGTACGGCCGGCGGCGCACCGCTTCGGTGAGCTGCCCGCCCTCGTCGTAGCCCACGTATCCCGGGGGCGCGCCGATCAAGCGACTCACTGCGTGCTTCTCCATGTACTCGGACATGTCGATGCGCACCATGTTCTCTTCCGAATCGAACAGGGCCGACGCGAGTGACTTCGCGAGCTCGGTCTTTCCCACCCCCGTGGGGCCCAGGAAGATGAACGAGCCGATCGGCCGGCGCGGGTCCTGCACGCCCGCGCGCGAGCGCAGGATCGCATCGGCCACGCTCCGCACGGCCTCGTCCTGGCCGATGACTCGCTTGTGCAGCACGTCGTCCAGGTGGAGCAGCTTCTCGCGCTCGGTCTCGACGAGCTTCGTGACTGGAATGCGCGTCCAGCGCGACACGATCTCGGCGATCTCGGCCTCGGTGACTTCCTCGCGCAGGAGTCTCTTGCCGCCGCCCGTCTTCTCGAGCTTCTCGGTCTCTTCCTTCAAGCGCGCCTGCAGCTTCGGCAGCTCGCCGTGCTTCAGCTCGGCGACCTTGTTCAGGTCGTACGCGCGCTCCGCGGCGTCGATCTCGTGATTCACTTTCTCGATCTGCGAGCGCAGCTCCTGCAGCTTCGTGAGCTCGCGCTTCTCGGTGTCCCACTGGGCCTTCAGCGTGTCGCGCCGCTCGCGCAGCTCGGCCAAGTCACTGCGCAGCTCCTCGAGGCGGGCGCGCGACGGCGCGTCGGTCTCCTTCTGCAGCGCCTTCTCTTCGATCTCGAGCTGCAAGGTGCGGCGATTCACCTGGTCGAGCTCGCTCGGCATCGAGTCGATCTCGGTCCGAATGGTGGCGCACGCCTCGTCGACCAGGTCGATCGCCTTGTCGGGCAGGAAGCGGTCACTGATGTAGCGGTCACTGAGCTGCGCCGCGGCCACGAGCGCGCCGTCCTGGATGCGCACGCCGTGGTGCACCTCGAAGCGCTCGCGCAGACCGCGCAGGATCGAGACGGTGTCCTCGACCGAGGGCGGCTCGACCAGGACTGACTGGAAGCGGCGCTCGAGCGCGGCGTCCTTCTCGACGTGCTTGCGGTACTCGTCGAGCGTGGTCGCGCCGATGCAGTGCAGCTCGCCGCGCGCGAGCATGGGCTTCAGCATGTTGCCGGCGTCCATCGCGCCTTCGGCCGCGCCCGCGCCCACGATCGTGTGCAGCTCGTCGATGAACAGGAGGATCCGGCCCTCGCTGTCCTTCACTTCCTTGAGGACCGCCTTCAAGCGCTCCTCGAACTCACCTCGGTACTTCGCGCCCGCGATCAGCGCCGCCAGGTCGAGCGCGATGACTCGCTTGTCCTTGAGTCCCTCGGGCACGTCGCCGCGCACGATGCGCTGGGCGAGGCCTTCCACGATCGCGGTCTTGCCGACGCCCGGCTCGCCGATCAGCACGGGGTTGTTCTTCGTCTTGCGCGAGAGGATGCGGATCGTGCGCAGGATCTCTTCGTCGCGCCCGATCACCGGGTCGAGCTTCCCGTCCTGCGCGGCCTTCACGAGGTCGCGGCCGTACTTCTCGAGCGACTCGTACGTGCCCTCGGGGTCGGCGCTCGTGACTCGCTGACCGCCGCGCACTTCCTGGAGTGACTGCAGGAGCCGGTCGGTCGTGACTCGGAACTCCTGGCACACGCGGCCGATCGGCGTCGAGGCCGGCTCGGCCGCGAGCGCGAGCAACAGGTGCTCGACCGAGACGTAGTCGTCCTTGAACTGCTTGGCCGCCTCGCCCGCGCGCACGAAGACCTGCTCGAGGCGCTGCGTGATGTAGACCTTCCCGGCCTCGCGCCCGGGACCAGACACGCGCGGCCGCTTCTCGAGCTCGCGGTTCACGCGCTCCGAGAACGAGTCGACGGGCACGCCCATCTTCTCGAACAGGCGCGGCGCGAGGCCGTTCTCTTGGCGGAGCAACGCGGCGGCAAGATGCTCGGCATCGACCTCGGTGTGGCCGTACTCCGAGGCGATTGTCTGAGCGGATGCGACGGCTTCGCGACTCTTCAGCGTGAGCTTCTCGAAATCCATGGTGGCCGGAAGGAAAGCACGATCCCGCTTCGGTCAATCGAATCGCCGGTCGCCGTGGCGCAGGCGTCGCGAAGCTATAAGATCCGCCCCCGGCCTACTCGGTGGTGGCTGTAGCTCAGCTGGTAGAGCAGCGGATTGTGGTTCCGCGGGTCGCGGGTTCGAGCCCCGTCAGCCACCCCACCCTAGGGGCCATGCGCGCCTGCGGCGCTTGCGACCTCGCTCGGGGCGCCCCTCGCTCGGTCTCGTAGTGACTCGGCCTTGGTCGAGAGGACGCGGAGTGATCGGCGCTTGCCCGTTCGGCGCTCGCGGAGTGACTCGCGCTTGGTTGGGACGCGGCGGGCGTTGGTCAGAGTGCTTCTCGGCCTCGTTCGCTCGTCCGGATGCGGATGGCATCGTCGACGGGCATGACGAAGATGCGGCCATCGCTCAGCTTTCCCGTGCGCACGACGCGCATCAGCTCCTCGATGAGGGCGGGGGTGCGGCCGTCTTCCACGATGATCTCGACCCGCACCCTCGGCACGAGAAAGACCTGGTGCTCCTCGGCCTTGTAGACCTCGAGGTGACCCTCGTCGTCGCCAAAGCTCCTCACGTCGCTCACCGTCATGCCGTCGACGCCGATGCGGCCGAGGAGACTGCGAATGGCCTCGAGCTTCGAGGTTTGGACGATGGCTTCGACCTTCTTCACCGCGCGTGGAGTGAGTCGGGATCGCCGACTCACTGACTCTCGCCAGTGGCCAGCGCTCGCGCTGCGGGGATGCCCGCGCCTGCAGCCAGCACGCCCTCGTGGTGTGCCAAGGTCGTGCCCCCGATGTCGTACGCGTGCATCCCGTGCTCGCCGACGTCGAGGCCCTCGAACTCCTCTTCGGCCGAGACACGTAGTCCGACCACCAGCTTGATCAGGAACCACGCGGTGAGTGACGCGCCGAGTGTAAAGGCGCCGACCCAGAGCACGCCTTGCAGCTGAGTCCAGAGCTGCGCGCCGCGCGAGAGACCCGTCGCCAGACCCGCGACGTCCGTCGCGATCTGGTTGTCGTAGAAGAGACCGAGCGCGAGCGTGCCCCAGATTCCATTCAGCAAGTGGACGGAGAGCGCGCCCACGGGATCGTCGAGCTTGAGCTTGTCGAACAACAGCACGCCGAACACCACGAGCGCGCCGCCGATGAGTCCGATCAGCGCGCCCGAGCCGACGCTCACGAACGCGCACGGCGCGGTGATCGCGACGAGCCCGGCGAGGCATCCGTTCAGGATCATCGACAGATCCGGCTTGCCGAGCAGGAGCCACGCAGTCGCCATCGCGCCGAGTGACCCGGTCGCCGCCGCGAGGTTCGTGTTCACCAGGATGTGAGCGATCGCTGTCCCGTTGCCCGCGGCCATCGTCGATCCCGGATTGAAGCCGAACCAGCCGAGCCAAAGGATGAGACACCCCAGCGCCGCTGAAGTCATGTTGTGACCCGGCATGGGAGTGACATGCCCGTCCTTCGTGTATCGACCAGTGCGAGGACCGAGCAGGATCACGCCCGCAAGCGCGGCCCAGCCGCCAACGGAGTGCACGACCGTGGAGCCCGCGAAGTCGCGGAAGTTATTCGAGCCGAGGAAGCCGCCGCCCCAGATCCAGTGACCCGTCACCGGATAGAGGAGCGCAACGAGAACGAAGCTGAACGCCAGGAACGAGCCGAACTTGATGCGCTCGGCGACGGCGCCAGAGACGATGGTCGCGGCGGTGCCCGCGAAGACCAGTTGGAAGAAGAACTTTGCCCAGAGCGGCGTCGGGGTCCAATTGATCGCGCCGTACACTCCCTCGTAGAAGGTCTTCGAGAACGGGTTCATCGCCGCATAGGCCTCGCCTAGCGCGGGTGAGTTGTCTGCGCCTCCCACGAACCACAATCCCGTCATCCCGACGAAGCCGTTGCCGTCGCCGAACATCAATCCCCAGCCGATGACCCAGAACGAGATACTCGAGGCGGCGAACACGATGAAGTTCTTCGCGAGGATGTTCACCGTGTTCTTGGAGCGGCAGAGACCGCTCTCGACCAGCGCGAAGCCGGCGTTCATCCAGAAGACGAGCATCGCAGTCACGAGCACCCAGACTGTGTCGATGCCGATGCGCAGCGAGCTCGAGTTGTCTACCAACGCCTGCCACGCGGCAGCGTCGGGCGGCGCGGCATCTTCGGCACGCGCCGCTCCCGATAACACGAGCAGCGCCGCGAGAACCAGACCGGCAGCTGCGACCCCACCGACGACACCCTCGCGCTTCGCACGAGCCATGACTGCACTCCCTTCCTGACGACTGAACCCACCGTCGCGCCCGCAATGTTCGTGCCGACACGGATGACTCACTTCCCGGCTCGCTCACGCCGCGGCCTGGATACAACGTGAGCACCGGCTGCTCACACCGCGTACCACGGAGCGCGGCACGAACCTCGCAGCGTTGCGACTCGGATGCTGCGGGTCATGCTGGTCGATGAGAAGCCGGCGCGGTCGAAAGAGCTCGAGCAGGCGCTCGCCGACGCGGGTTACGAGGTCGTCGCGACGCTGTCTGGACGCGATGACTTGCGCGGGCGGATCGCGGCACTGACTCCCGACGTGATCATCGTCGACATGCAGTCACCCTCGCGCGACGCGCTCGAGGACATGCGGCGGATCCACGAAGAGCTGCCGCGGCCCGTGGTGATGTTCGTGGACGAGACGGACGCGGACTCGATCCGCGCCGCGGTGCGCGCGGGAGTGAGTGCGTACGTGGTTGACGGGCTCAAGGGCCGCAGCGTCCGGCCCGTTGTCGAGGTCGCGATCGCGCGCTTCCAGGAGTTCCAGGCGCTGCGGAGCGAGCTCGAGTCGGCGCGCACCACGCTGGCCGACCGCAAGCTCATCGAGCGCGCGAAGGGACTCATCATGCGCCGCCGACGCATCGCCGAGGAGGACGCCTACCAGTTACTGCGCAAGAGCGCGATGGACCAGAAGCGCAAGCTCGTGGACGTGGCGCGCGAGGTGATCGCGATGTCGGAGCTGTTGTGACTCGCGAGCTGTCGATCGGAATCACTCCGCTGGCGGACTGCGCGCCGATCGCGGTCGCGCTCGAGCACGGTCACTTCGCGCGCGAGGGGCTCGCGGTGACTCTCTCGCGCGAGCCGTCGTGGGCGAACATCCGCGACAAGCTGGCGACCGGAGTGCTCGACGCCGCGCACATGCTCGCGCCCATGACCCTGGCCGCGAGCCTGGGCATCGAGCCGGTGGCGGAGCCGGCAGTCACCGCGTTCGCGCTCGGCCTGGGCGGGAACGCGATCACCGTTTCTTCGCGTCTGTGGGCGCGCCTGGCCGACGAGGGGCTGGCCGCCGGAGCGCCGCCCGACGCCTGCGGCGCGGCGCTCGCGCGCGTGCTCGCGGACGACCGCGCCGCGGGCCGCGCGCCGCTGCGCTTCGCGACCGTGTTCCCGTTCTCGATGCACGGCTACGAGCTGCGCTTCTGGCTGGCCCAGGCGGGAGTCACTCCAGACCGCGACGTGCGCCTGCAGGTGGTGCCGCCGCCGCGCATGGTGGCCGAGCTCGAGGCCGGCGCGATCGACGGCTTCGCCGTGGGCGAGCCGTGGGGGTCACTCGCCGAGATGCGCGGCGCGGGCTCGGTGCTGGTGGCGGTCGAGGATCTCTGGAGCCGCGCGCCCGAGAAAGTCCTGGGCGTGAACGCGCGCTGGCTGGCCCGCAACCACGCGACTCACAAGGCGCTGCTGCGCGCGCTGCTCGCCGCGGCTCACTGGTGCGACGAGCCCGAGAACCGGCCCGAGCTGGCGCGCCTGCTCTCCGCGAGTCACTACGTCGACGCGCCCGAGTCCGCGCTGCTCGGGTCACTCGCCGGGCCGAAGCGCTTCCACACCTTCCACGCGGGTGACGCGAACTTCCCGTGGCGCTCACACGCGATGTGGATCGCGACTCAGATGTTGCGTTGGGGACAGCTCGAGAAGCCGCTCGACCTGCGGGCCACCGCCGCGCGCGTGTACCGCGCCGACCTGTACCGCGAGGCCGCGGGCGAGCTCGGCCTGCGCGCGCCGAGCGCGGACGAGAAGAGTGAGTCGTTCGGCGGCGTGCGCTTCGAGCCCGCGCGCGCGGCCGAGTACGCGACGAGCTTCGCGATCGCCAAGTTGCGCGTCGCGGCCGACGAGCTGGCCGCCGCCCAACACGCGCGCGACTGAACACTTGCTGGGCAGCGCCTGCCGAGGCTCTCGGCAGCGCGCGCCTCCGCGACTCGCGCGCGCGCGAGAGACACTGGCACGTCGTTTGCTCTCTCTTCGCGGCGGCGCTCCAACGGTGGAGCGCTGATCTGAGTGGGGACAACGAGGTCCGATGGAGCGCGCGGCTTTGCGCTCCCTCGGGCCTCTTGTCGTTTTGGTGGAGCAATCGAGTGAAACACGACGGCTGCGTGCGACTTCTTCTGGCGAGCCTCGCGGCGCTGTCACTCGCGGCCGCGCCGCCGGCCGAGAAGCCACAGCTCAAGCTGGGCTTCATCAAGCTCACGGACTGCGCACCCCTGGTCATCGCGAAGGAGCTCGGCTTCTTCGAAGCGGAAGAGCTCGACGTGGTGCTCGAGGCGCAGGCGAACTGGAAGATCCTGCTCGATCGAGTCATCGGCGGTGAGCTCGACGGCGCGCACATGCTCGCGGGTCAGCCGATCGGCGCGACCATCGGCGTCGGCACGAAGGCGTCGGTGGTCACGGCGCTGTCACTCGATCTGAACGGCAACGCCTGCACGGTCTCGAACGAGATCTGGAAGGCGATGCAGGCGAAGACGCCGGCGCTCGCGGCGAAGTCACCGCCGCACCCGATCTCGGCCGCGGCGCTCAAGCCCGTGGCGGAAGACTGGGCGGGCCGCGGCTCGCCGCTGCGCATGGGCATGGTGTTTCCGGTCTCGAGTCACAACTACGAGCTGCGCTACTGGCTCGCCGCGGGCGGAATCAAGCCGGGCTTCTACACGAACGGAGACACGACCGGCACGCAGGACGCCGACGTGCTGATCGCGGTGACTCCGCCGCCGCAGATGCCCGCCACCCTCGAGCAGGGGACGATCCAGGGCTACTGCGTGGGCGAGCCCTGGAACCAGCAGGCGGTGTTTCGCGGCATCGGCGTGCCGGTCGTGACCAACTACGAGATCCGCCGCAACCAAGGCGAGAAGGTCTTCGGAGTGACTGCGGCCTGGGCGCGGAAGAACCCCGAGACTCACATCCGCGTGGTGAAGGCGCTGATCCGCGCGGGTCAGTGGCTCGACGCGACGCCCGACAACCGCAAGCGCGCGGTCGAGCTCCTGGCCAAGCCCGAGTACGTGGGCGCGGACGCAGCGGTGCTGGCCAACAGCATGACCGGCACGTTCGAGTTCGAGAGAGGCGACCGGCGCCCGCTGCCCGACTTCAACGTCTTCTTCCGGCATCACGCGACTTACCCCTACTACAGCGACGGGATCTGGTTCCTGACTCAGATGCGGCGCTGGGGTCAGATCGCGGAGCCGAAGCCGGACGCCTGGTACGACGAGACGATCCGCTCCGTCTACAAGCCCGACGTCTGGCGCGCGGCGGCGCAACGCCTGGTGAGCGAGGGCCGACTGACTCCCTCGGAGGTCCCCGACACCGACGGCTACCGCCCGCCTGACTCGGGCTTCGTGGACGGAGTCACTTACGACGGCCGCAAGCCGGGCGCGTATCTGCGCTCGCTCGCGATCGGCTTGAAGGACTGAGGGGGGGATCGTGACCACGAGCGCCCGCACCATTCACTGGCTCGAGAGCTTCGGGCTCGAGCTGTTCGTGCCGGTCGTGCGGCTGTGCGCGAACGACGACCCGAAGGAGCAGCTGCGCCAGCTCGCGCTCTCGCTCGGCGCGCCGCTCCTCGCGCTCGCGCTGTTTCTCGGCGCGTGGTCTCAGGTCGCGTCGCGGCTCGAGACCTCGATCGGCGCGGTGCCCGGCCCGAGTCAGGTGGTCGCGGCTGCGAAGGGTCTCTGGGCCGAGCATCTCGCCGAGCGCGCGAAGGCCCGCGAGTTCGCGGCGCGCATGGAAGAGAAGAGACTCGCCGCCGTGGCCGCGGGTGAGTCGTTCGCGCCGCGCCAGTACGCGGGCAAGCCGACGTATCTCGATCAGATCGCGACCAGCCTCGCGACGGTGTTCACCGGCTTCCTGATCGCGTCACTCATCGCCGTGCCGATCGGCGTCCTGTGCGGCACGAGCCCGGCGATCTACGCGGCGCTCGACCCGCTGGTGCAGCTGTTCCGCCCAGTGAGTCCGCTGGCTTGGCTCCCGATCGTGATGATTCTCGTGAGCGCGCTGTACACGAATCCCGAGCCCTGGTTCCAGCGCTCGTTCGTGAGCTCGGCGATCACGGTCGCGCTGTGCTCGCTGTGGCCGACGCTCGTGAACACCGCGCTGGGCGTCGCGTCGGTGGAGCGCGATCACCTGAACGTGGCGCGCGCGCTGCGACTCAGTTGGGCCGTGCGCGTGCGCAAGATCGTGATTCCCTCTGCCCTGCCCTGGATCTTCACCGGCCTGCGGCTGTCACTCGGCGTGGGCTGGATGGTGCTGATCGCGGCCGAGATGCTGGCGCAGAACCCGGGCCTCGGGAAGTTCGTGTGGGACATGTTCCAGAACGGCTCGAGTGACACGCTCGCGCTGATCATGGTCGCGGTGTTCACGATCGGCGCGATCGGCTTCCTGCTCGACCGGATCATGATCACCCTGCAGCGGGCAGTGAGTCACGATGCCGTCCGATGATCGCGTGGGCACCCTACCCACGCTCCGGTTGCGTAGCGTGGCCAAGAGCTATGGCTCGCACGCGCATCGCCACGAGGTGCTGGCCGACGTCGACTTCGCGCTGCGCGACGGCGAGTTCGTCGCGATCGTCGGCTTCTCGGGTAGCGGCAAGACCACGCTGTTGTCGCTCATGGCGGGCTTGCTGACTCCCGACCGCGGGACGGTCGAGGTCGACGGCCGAGTGACTCATGGACCCGGGCTGGAGCGCGGCGTCGTGTTCCAGAGCTACGCGCTCCTGCCCTGGCTCACGGCGCTGGCGAACGTGCAGCTGGCGGTCGACGCCGCGCACGCCGACTGGCCGCGCGCCCGGCGCCGCGCGCACGCCGAGAAGTTCGTGAAGCTCGTGGGCCTCGAGAACGCGAGAGACAAGCGGCCCCGCGAGCTGTCGGGCGGTATGCGCCAGCGCGTGGCGGTGGCGCGCGCGCTCGCGATGGACCCGCGCATCCTGTTGCTCGACGAGCCGCTCGGCGCGCTGGACGCACTGACTCGCGCGACGCTGCAGAGCGAGATCGCGCGCATCTTTCAGTCCGAGAGAAAGTCGGTCGTGTTGGTCACGAACGACGTCGACGAGGCGATCCTGCTCGCCGACCGCGTGGTGCCGCTGGGGCTCGGGCCGGGAGCAAAGCTGGGCCCGTCGTTCGAGGTCGGGCTCGCGCGCCCGCGCAACCGCGCCGCGCTGAACCGCGACCCCGCGTTCGTGAAGCTGCGGAACGAAGTGACTGCCCACTTGCTGGCGCTGCGCGACGCGCGGCGCAGGGGCGCGGCGTGACTCCCCACCTCGAGCTGTTCCACCTGTCGAAGTCGTTCGACACGCCGGCGGGCCCGGTGAGCGTGGTCGAGAACTTCGACCTGCGCATCGCGCGCGGGGAGTTCGTGTGTCTGATCGGTCACTCGGGCTGCGGGAAGTCCACCGTGCTGGCGATGGTCGCTGGGCTCAGTGACTCGTCGAGCGGCGGCATCGTGCTAGATGGGCGAGAGATCGACGGCCCGGGCCCCGACCGCGGAGTGGTGTTCCAGGCGCCGAGTCTCTTGCCGTGGCTGACCGCGCTCGAGAACGTGCAGCTGGGCGTGGACCGCGTGTTCCCGCGACTCACTCGTCGCGAGCGGCGCGACAAGGCCGAGGCCGCGCTGCGCCGCGTGGGCTTGGACGAGGCGCTCCACCGCCGCCCGGGCGAGCTGTCGCTCGGCATGTGCCAGCGCGTGGGCATCGCGCGGGCGTTCGCGCTCGAGCCGAAGCTGCTGTTGCTCGACGAGCCCTTCGGCATGCTCGACTCACTCACGCGCATGGAGCTGCAAGAGACGCTGGTCGAGCTGTGGAGCGCGGACCGCAAGACGGCGCTCATGGTGACTCACGACGTCGACGAAGCGCTGTTCCTCGCCGATCGCATCGCGCTCATGACCAAGGGCCCGCGTGCCCACGTGGGCGCGATCGTCGAGGTCGCGCTGCCGCGGCCGCGCGAGCGCGCCGCCGTGCTCGAGCACCCCGACTACTACCGCATGCGCGAGAGACTGCTCGAGTTCCTGGCCGAGCAGGACGCGCGCAGCGAGACCGAGCTCCTCGCCGACACGTCGCTCGCGCAGAGGCCCGCGGCGTGAGCGGGCTGCGAGACACTCGCTCGGTGTGCTGCTTCTGCGGCGTGGGCTGCGGAGTCATCGTGACTTCCGAGGGCGAGCGCGTGGTCGGAGTGCGCGGCGACCCCGACCATCCGGCGAACCGCGGCGCGCTGTGCTCGAAGGGGGCCGCGCTGCACGAGACGGTGCACCTGGCCGGCCGCCTGCTGCACCCCGAGCTGCGCGCCGCCAAGTCGGCGCCCCGAGAGCGAGTCACTTGGAACGCGGCGCTCGACCGCGTGGCCGGCGGGCTCCGCCACGCGCTCGCGTCGCGCGGACCCGACTCGGTGGGCTTCTATCTCTCGGGCCAGCTGCTGACCGAGGACTACTACGCGTTCAACAAGCTGGCCAAGGGCTTCCTCGGCACGAATCACGTCGACTCGAACTCGCGCCTGTGCATGTCGAGCGCCGTCGCCGGCTATCAGCGCGCGTTCGGCGTCGACGGCCCGCCCAACTGCTACGAGGACCTGGAGCGCGCGGACCTGATGCTGGTGGTCGGCGCCAACATGGCTTGGTGTCACCCCGTGCTGCACCGGCGAGTGAGTCTCGCGCGCGAGCGCCGCCGCGGGCGGCCGCGAGTCATCGCGCTCGACCCGCGCCGCACGGTGACCGCGGAGCTGGCCGACGTGCACGTGCCCCTGCGCCCGGGCACAGACTCGATCTTCCTCACGGGTCTGCTGGCCGAGCTTGCGCGCCGCGGCCGTCTCAACCGCACGTGGCTCGACGCGCACACCGAGGGCTTCGAGTCACTCGAGCCCGCGCTCGCCGAGCACACGCCCGCGCGTGTGGCGCGCGACTGCGGGATCGACTCGGACCTGCTGCTGCAGGTCGCCAACGAGTTCGCCGCCGCGCCGAACGCGCTCACCGTCTGGGCCATGGGCGTGAATCAGAGCGCGCACGGCACCGACACGGTCGGCTCGATCGTGAATCTGCACCTGGCCACGCGCCAGCTCGGCCGCCCGGGCGCGGGCCCGTTCTCGCTCACCGGCCAGCCGAACGCGATGGGCGGACGCGAGGTCGGAGCGATGGCGACCATGCTGCCGGCGCACCGCTCGCTCGACGACGCCGCGCACCGGCGCGAGGTCGAGTCACTCTGGGGCTCGCCGGCCATCAGCGCGCGCCCGGGCCGCACGGCCGTCGAGCTGTTCGAGCACGCCGCGCAGGGCGGGCTCGACGTATTGTGGATCGTCGCGACGAACCCGGCAGTCACTATGCCCGACCAGCGCCGAGTGAGACAGGCGCTCGAGCGCACGCCGCTCGTGATCGTGCAGGACGTGGTCGCGAGCGGAGACACCGTGAAGTACGCCGACGTGCTCTTGCCCGCGGCCGGCTGGGCGGAGAAGTCGGGCACCATGACCAACAGCGAGCGCCGTGTCTCGCGCCTGCGCCAGGTCGTGCGCGCGCCGGGCGAGTCACTTTCCGATTGGAGCATCGCGGCCGCGGTCGCCGGCCGGCTCGGCTTCGCGGCCGCGTTCCCCTGGGGCTCGGACGCCGAGGTCTGGGCCGAGCACGCCGCCACCACGCGCGGCCGCGACTGCGACATGAGCGGCATGACTCGCCCGCGCCTCGACGAGTCACCCCTGCAGTGGCCCTGCCCCGACGCGGAGCACCCCGGCACCGAGCGCCTGTACGCCGACGGCCGCTTCCACACGCCGAGCGGCCGCGCGCGCTTCCAGGTCCCGCTGGCGGGCGGCGCGTTCGAGGCGACCTCGGAGTCCGCGCCCCTGTCACTCACCACCGCGCGCGTGCGGGACCAGTGGCACACCATGACGAAGACCGGCGCGGTGCCACGGCTCCTGCTCGCCGCGCCCGAGCCGCGGCTCGAGGTCTCGCCCGGCGACGCCGCCGCGCTAGGCCTCGCCACCGGCGACCGCGCGCGAGTCACTTCCGGGCGCGGCCACTTCGAGATGGCGGTCGACGTGACCGACACGCTCCCGCCCGGGCTCGTCTGCGCGCCCATGCACTGGAGCGACGCGACCGCGCCGCGCGCCAAGGTGAACGAGGCCATGCACGCGGCGCTCGACCCGTACTCGAAGCAGCCCGAGCTGAAACACTCCGCGGTGTCGGTCGAGCGCGTGCCCGCCGAACGCGCGCTGTGCGCGTGTCACGCGGTGACTCACGCGGCGGTCGCCGCCGCGATCGACGCCGGCGCGCAGACCCTCGAGGCGGTCACGCGAGAGACCCGCGCCGGGAAGACCTGCGGCACGTGTCTCCCCGAGATCGCCGCGCGCCTGCGACGTTCGGGAAAGGGCGCGCGCGAGACGATCGTGGTGGTCGGCAACGGCATGGTCGGCCACCGGCTGGTCGAGAGACTCGTCGAGCACGACCCCGAGCGGCGCCTGCGCATCGTGGTGCTGGGCGAGGAGTCACACGCCGCCTACGACCGCGTGCACCTATCCGAGCTGTTCGCGGGCAAGAGCGCGAGCGAGCTGCGCATCGCGGACCCGGCCACGTACGAAGACTGGGGCGTCGAGCTGCGCCTGGGCGTGCGCGCGTCGGTGATCGAGCGCGAGTCACGCGTCGTGGTCACGCGAGAAGGCGAGCGCATCGCGTACGACTCACTCGTGCTCGCCACCGGCTCGGCTCCGTTCGTGCCCGCCATTCCCGGCATCGCGCGTGAGTCGGTCTTCGTCTACCGAACGCCCGAGGACTGCGACGCGATCCGCGAGGCGGCCGTCGGCGCGAGGCGGGGCGCGGTGATTGGCGGCGGCCTGCTCGGGCTGGAAGCGGCGAAGGCGCTGCGCGACCTCGGACTCGAGACACACGTCGTCGAGGTCGCGCCGCGACTCATGCCGCGCCAGCTCGACGACGTGGGCGCGGGCGCGCTCCGCACGCGCATCGAGGAGCTCGGCGTGAACACGCACCTCGGCCGCAACCTCCGCGAGGTGCGCCAGGCCGAGTCGAGCGCCTACACGCTGCGCTTCGCCGAGGGGCCGGAGCTCCGCGCGGACGTGCTCGTGATCTCGGCCGGCATCCGCCCGCGCGACGAGCTCGCGCGGGCCTGCGGCATCGAGTGCGGCGAGCGCGGCGGCGTGATCGTCGACGACTCACTCCGCACGAGTGACCCGCACGTCTTCGCGCTCGGCGAGGTCGCGCTCCACCGCGGCGCGCTGTACGGCCTGGTCGCTCCCGGCTACGCGATGGCGGACGCGCTCGCCTGGAACCTCGCTCACCGGCCCGAGGAGCCGAAGGAGTTCGCGGGCGGCGATCTCTCGACTCAGCTGAAGCTGCTCGGGGTCGACGTCGCGAGCCTGGGCGATCCGTTCGCGACGGGTGACTCGGTTCGCAGCACGAGCTTCCACGACCTGGAGCGCCAGGTCTACGCGAAGCTCGTGTTCGACCGCGCCGAGCGCCGCCTGCTGGGCGCCGTGCTGGTGGGCGACGTGAAGCCCTACGCGCGGCTGCTGACTTGCCTGCGCGAGAGACAGCCCGTCCCCGAGCGCGCCGAGGAGCTGCTGTTCGGCGCCGCGAACGCGGCCATCCCCGCGAGTGACTCCGCCCAAGTCTGTTCCTGCAACAATGTGACTCGCGGCCAGCTGTGTCAGGCCATCCGCGAGGGCGGACTCACCGAGCTCGCCGCGCTGAAGAAAGCCACCAAGGCCGGCACCGGCTGCGGCGGCTGTCTCCCGAGCGTGAGCGCCATCCTCTCCGAGGAGCTCGCGGCGCTGGGCAAGGCCACGGTGAATCACCTGTGCGAGCACTTCGCGCACACCCGGCAGGAGCTGTTCCAGATCGCCAAGATCACCGGCGCGCGCGCGTTCGAGTCACTGCGCGATTCGCACGGGCGCGGCGCGGGCTGCGAGGTCTGCAAGCCGGCGGTCGCGTCGATCCTGGCGAGTCTCTGGAACGAGCCGATCGAGAAGCAAGCCACGATCCAGGACACGAACGACCGCTTCCTCGCGAACATCCAGCGCGGCGGGACTTACTCGGTGGTGCCGCGCGTGCCGGGCGGAGAGATCACGCCCGAGAAGCTGATCGTGCTGGGCGAGGTCGCGAAGACCTACGGCCTGTACTGCAAGATCACCGGCGGCCAGCGCATCGACTTACTCGGCGCGCGCGTCGATCAGCTGCCCGAGATCTGGCGCGACCTGGTCGCGGCGGGCTTCGAGAGCGGTCACGCGTACAGCAAGGCGATGCGCACGGTGAAGAGCTGTGTCGGCTCGACGTGGTGCCGCTACGGCGTGCAGGACTCGACCGGCCTCGCGATCCGCATCGAGGAGCGCTACCGCGGGCTGCGCGCGCCGCACAAGCTGAAGTCGGCGGTGAGTGGCTGCATCCGCGAGTGCGCCGAGGCGCAGAGCAAGGACTTCGGGATCATCGCCACCGAGAAGGGTTGGAACCTGTACGTGTGCGGGAACGGCGGCTCGAAGCCGCGCCACGCCGAGTTACTCGCCGCGGACCTGGACGAAGACACGCTGGTGAAGTACGTCGACCGCTTCCTGATGTACTACATCGCCACCGCCGACCGACTGACTCGCACCGCGCGCTGGCTCGAGGCCCTGCCCGGCGGGATCGACTATCTGCGCAAGGTCGTGATCGACGACCACCTGGGCATCGCGGGCGAGCTCGAGCGCCAGATGCAGGGGCTGGTCGACACGTACGAATGCGAGTGGGCGCGCGTGGTGCGCGATCCCGAGGAGCAGCGCCGCTTCCGCCACTTCGCCGAGTCACCCGATCCCGACGAATCACTCGCGTTCGTCGAGGAGCGCGGCCAGAAACGCCCGGCCGACTGGCCCAAGTCACCGGCGGCGCCGCCGCCCGATCTCTTGCCGCTCGCGCCGCTGGCAGAGTGGGTGCCCGTCGCGTCGGTCGACGAAGTCCCGCGCGACGGCGGCGTGGCCGTGCGCTACGGCGAGCTGCAGCTCGCGCTCTTCCACCTCGCGGCCACTGACTCCTGGTACGCCACCGAGAACCGCTGCCCGCACAAGCGCGACATGGTGCTGGCGCGCGGCATCGTCGGCGATCAGAACGGGCGGCCGAAGGTCGCCTGCCCACAGCACAAGAAGACGTTCGATCTCGAGACCGGCCAGGGTCTCTCCGACCCCGAGCTGTGCGTCGCCTCTTTCCCCGCGCGGATCGAAGAGGGCAAGGTGTACGTGAAGCTCCCCCCTGCGATGATCCTCGCGCGAGAGATGAAGGAGGAAACACGTGCGAACTAGACGAGTCACTCTGGCCTTGCTGCTCGTGTGCGCGGGCGCACAGGCGCGCGCCGACGAGAACGACGGCTTCCACGCGACGCCGTCCGTTTTCTGGCAGGACGGCAAGCACCGAATCGACCTGAACGCCGCGTTCCGTACGCGCTACGAGACCTGGAACGCGTTCGCGATGGACACCGACAGCTTCGTCGGCACGCGCTCGCGGCTCAAGCTGACTTACAACTGGGACGCGCGACTCACTCTGGTCGGCGAGGTCCAGGACGTGCGCGTCGCCAGCATGGATTCCGACGGTACGGGCGCGATCGCGACTCACCGCATCGCGGCGGACGGCGACTACAACGTGCACGGCACCGACGTGCACCTGTTGTGGGCGGAGTTCAAGGCCACCCCGGCGAGCTTCTTCCGCGTGGGCCGCCAGGACCTGAAGGTCGGCCCCGAAGTGACTTACCCAGAGCTCGACTGGAAGTATCTCAAGGCCGCGCGCCTGGGCGAGAGACTCATCGGCAGCGTGGGCTGGAGTCACGAAGAGCGCGCCGCCGACGGCATCACGCTCGGCTGGGATTTGGGCGACTACCAGCTCTTCGGCTTCGCCGCGCAGCCGACCAGCGGCGTGTTCGAGGTCGAGAACGCGTACCGGTCGCTACACGGAATCGTGTACGAGGGCGCAACGCTGGCCGCGAAGCGCGGCACGTGGCTGCCGAATACCGAAGTCACGGGCTTCGGCATCGCGTACCAGGACACGCGCGACCTCGACGACGCGGGCATCCCGCACGGACTGTCTCTGTTCACGTTCGGCGCGTCGGGCCTCGGCGTATATCCGCTGGGGCCGGGCAAGGTCGACTTACTCCTGTGGGGCGCGCTCCAGTACGGGAGTTACGGGCTCTTGAATCACTCGGCGTGGGCGCTGCTCGCCGAGGCCGGCTACCAGCTGCCCGACTGTTTCCTGAAGCCGTGGCTCCGCTTCGGCGTGAACATCGGCTCGGGCGACGGCGATCCGACCGACAGCGAGCACGAGACGTTCTTCAACATGCTGCCGACGAATCACCTCTACTACGGGTTCGCCGACCAGCTCGCGCTACAGAACCTGATCAACCCGTTCGTGCAGCTGCGCCTCGCGCCGCACCCGATGGTGGCGCTGAACCTGTTCGCGCACTGGTTCCGGCTGCAGTCGAACGACGACTCGCGCTACGCGGGCACCGGCGCGTTCAATACCGACACGTTCGGCTTCCCCGCCGCGCCCTCGCGCGGCTTCACTCACGTGGGCCGCGAGTACGACGTGGTCGCGACCTTCACGCCGCACCGCACGCTCACCATCGAGGGCGGATTCTCGTGGTTCGAGGGCGGCGCGACGTACGGCCTGAGCCGCAGTCAGAACCTGCGCTTCGGCTACGTCATGGCCGAGTTCAAGTACTGAGCAGCGCCGCCCGGGGAGCGGGCAAGCCGAGTCACGCGGCCGGCGCTCCGGCCTCGCCGCGGCGAGTCAGCCAGGGCACGCGACTTGCTCAACTGGGCTCGGACAGTTCCGAGGGAGGGGCTCGGACAGTTCCGAGGGAGCGCGCGATGCCAGGAGACCGGCTGCCGGGTTACCAGCGCGCAGCCGGCTTCGACGAGGCGATCCTCGAGAGTCTCGACGTGCGTTCGCACTACGCGGCGGTGTTCGACGAGCTGTCGCGGCTCGGGGCGCCCGAGCTCGCGTCTCGCGAGCGGCTCCGCGACGCGATCTTCCGGCGGCTGGGAATCACCTTCGCGGTGTACGGCGACGCGAGCGGCGCCGAGCGCACGTGGCCCATGGACCTGGTGCCGCGCATCCTGCACGCGGGTGAGTGGGCGGAGATCGAGCGCGGTCTCGCGCAGCGCACCCGCGCGCTGAACCTGTTTCTCGAAGACTTGTATGTCGGCGAGCGCGCGATCCTGCGCGACGGCATCGTGCCCGCGTGGCTCGTGTTCTCGTCGGAGGGCTTCGTGCGCGAGGCCGTCGGCCTGCCCGCGCCGCACGGCGCGCGCTGCGTGGTCGCGGGAATCGATCTCGTGCGCGACTTCGACGGCACGTTCCGCGTGCTGGAAGACAACCTGCGCACGCCCAGCGGTATCTCGTACGTGCTGCAGAACCGCGCGGCACTGACTCGCGTGCTGCCGCGACTCTCGGCGCGCTGCCGCATCCGGCCCGTGCACCAGTACGGTTCGTCTCTGCTCACCGCGCTCCACTCACTCGCACCGCACGCGAGTCACGACGGACCGCGCGTGGTGGTGCTGACTCCCGGCATCTGGAACTCGGCGTACTTCGAGCACGCGTTTCTCGCGCAGCAGATGGGCGCGGAGCTGTGCGAGGGCCGCGACCTCGTGGTCGAGGACCAGGTCGTGTACATGCGCACGACGCGCGGGCTCGAGAGAGTCGACGTGATCTACCGCCGCGTCGACGACGCGTTCGTCGACCCCGCGCTGTTCCGCCAGGACTCCGTGCTCGGCGTGCCGGGTCTGATCTCGGCGCTGCGCGCGGGCAACGTGTCGATCGCCAACTCACTCGGCTGCGGCGTGGCGGACGACAAGGCCGTGTACCCGTACGTGCCCGCGATGATCCGCTTCTACCTGGGCGAGGAGCCGATCCTGCCCAACGTCGAGACTTACTTGCTCTGGGAGCCCGATCAGCGCGAGCACGCGCTGTCTCGGCTCGATCAGCTGGTGGTGAAGCCGGTCGCGGCGTCGGGCGGCTACGGGATCGTGATGGGCCCGCAGGCGACGGCCGACCAGCTCGAGATCTGCCGCAAGGAGATCGAGCAGAATCCGCGCGGGTTCATCGCGCAGGAGCTGGTACAGCTGTCGAGTCACCCGACGTTCATCGACGGAAAGCTCGAAGCGAGACACATCGACCTGCGGCCGTTCGTGCTGACCGGCGCCCGCACCGAAGTGTTTCCCGGCGGACTGACTCGCGTGGCGCTGCGCCGCGGCTCGTTCGTGGTGAACTCGTCGCAGGGCGGCGGCTCGAAGGACACCTGGGTCCTCGAGGAGAGCGCCTGATGTTGGCGCGTCACGCAGAGGACCTGTTCTGGGCCGGGCGCTATCTGGAGCGGGCGGAAGACACCGCGCGCATGCTCGACGTGACTTACCACGGGCTGCTCGAGGGCGGCTCGAGCGACACCGAGTCCGCGTGGCGGCTCCTGCTCGAGGCGCTGCACCTGGCTCACCCGTACTACGCGAAGCACCCGTCGGTGTCTTCGCGCGCCGTGGCCGAGTATCTCGTGGCCGACCCGAACCAGCCGAGCTCGATCATCTCGGCCATCGCGCGCGCGCGGGAGAACGCGCGCAACGTGCGCGAGCACCTGTCGACCGAGCTGTGGGAGGCGCTGAACTCGTGCTTTCTCGAGCTCCGCGCCCGCGACCTCGAGGCCGAGCTCGCCGCGCAGCCGCACGAGCTGTACCGCGAGATACGCACGCGCTGTCAGACGATCGCCGGCGCGGGCGGCGAAACCATGCCGCGCTCGGACCCGTGGCGGTTCTTCCGGCTGGGGCGACTCATCGAGCGCGCCGAGATGACCTGCCGCATGCTGCGCGTGCGCGCGCCCAGACGCGCGCTGCGCTCGGGCTTCCACGACTTCCTGCTCGTGCTGAACTCGGTGAGTGCGCTCGAAGCGTACACGCGCGTGCACGGCGCGGACATCGATCCCGCGCGAGTCATCGCGTTCCTCCTGCTCTCGCCCGACTTTCCGCGCAGCGTGCTGTTCTGCGTGCGCGCGACCGACGAGTTACTGACCCAGCTCGACACGGGCGCGCCGAGCGCGCGGCCGCGGCGCACGCTCGGCCGCATCCGCGCCGAGCTCGAGTATCAGGACGCCGACGAGCTGCGCGCGTTCGGCGAGAAAGGCGTGCTCGACCGCGCGCAGTCGGGTATCTGGGAGGTCGCGGAGTTGGTCGAGGAGACGTTCTTCGCGAGCGGTCCGCAGCCGCAGCGTCACATCTTCGGGCCGGCGGCGTGATGGAGATCTTCGAGATCCGCTACGTCTCGCTGTTCCGCTACCCGCAGCCGGTCTGGGACTCTCACAACGTGCTGCGCGCGGCGCCGTGCAGCGACGAACGCCAGATCCTGCTGAGTTACAAGCTATCGGTGACTCCTGCCTCGCGGGTCGTCTCGTACACCGACTACTTCGGAACGCGCGTGGATCTGTTCGGCGTCGCGCGTCCGCACCGCGAGCTCGAAGTCGTGGCCGAGATCCGCGTGGCGATCTCGGGCCCGCCGCGCGCGCAGCCGCCCGCGGCGCTGGGCTCCCGGCTCGAGCGCGGCTTCTGCGAGTCACACCACGAGTTTCTCGTGGCCAGCGGGCACACCGACTTCGCCGAGAGCGTGCGCCGCGAGGCGCGTGAGGTGGTCGGCGGCCTGCCCGACGACGCGGGAGTCATCGGCTGCGCGCTCGGCGCGCACGTCGCGCGGACCCTGCAGTACGTGCCCGGCTCGACTCACGTGGGCATCGACGTGAACGAGATTCAGCGCTCGCGCCGCGGAGTGTGTCAGGACTTCGCGCACTATCTCATCGCGTTGTGCCGCGGCGTGGGTGTGCCCGCGCGCTACGTGTCGGGATACTTGTTCGACGAGACCGTGGTGCAGACGCACGCGTGGGTCGAGATCGCCATCCCCGGCTCGGGCTGGTGGCCGCTCGACCCGTCGAACCGCCTCGCCGTGGGCGCGCGGCACGTGAAGATCGGACACGGCCGCGACTACGACGACGTGCTCCCGCTGCGCGGGCTGTATCACGGCCCGTTCCAGCACGAGCTCGAGGTCGCGGTGCGGATGAAGCGGCTGGCTACCGGCGAGGCGTGGGGCGTCGCGGCCGCCAGTCAGTCGCAGTCACAGGTCCTCGCGTCGCGCTGAGCCGGCTCGGGTAGAATCGCCGCGTGGACACTCACCCCGCGCGCGCGGTAGCGGTGATCGCCTTGCCCCTCGGACTCGGCTGCGTCCGCGACGTCCGGCTCGACTCACCTTCCTTGCGCAGTTTTGACCCGCGCCTCGACCACCGCATCGGGGTGTATGTCTCGCCCGCTGCGCGGAGTCACGTCGCGACCAGCCAGGGCCTCCTCCAGTACCGGGTGCTGTTCGGCCAGGCGCTCGGAGATAAAGCCGCCTTCGCGTACCTCCACGCCTTCACCCGAGTCGAGCTCGTCGACGACTTCCCCCCTACGGCTCCCGATGCGCCGCGGCTCGTGTTCGGCATCGAGATCGTCCGCTCCTTTGTGCACCCCGCCAGGAGCACATTGGAGCCGTGGAGCGCGGATATCACTCTGCAGGCTCAGCTCGCCGTGAACGGCGAGATTCAGCCGGAGCCACTGGAGGCTCGGGCGAAGCATGTGATCCGCTCTCGAACGGCCGCGGTCTTCTCCGGCGAGAGCGAATCCGCCTACCCAGCGGTGGACGCGTGCACCGGAGCGCTGGCCGACGCGCCCAACGTGCTCGTCGACGCTTCGCGACTCCGCGTCGAGGCCCTCGAGCGCGCGACGACGCGCTGAGTCACTCCGCCAGGCGCGCGAGCGCCTCGCGGGCGTAGTCGTTGCGCGGGTCGTGGTCGAGCGCTTTGGCGTAGTAGCTTCGCGCGAGTGACTTCTCGTCGGCGGTCTCGTAGAGCCAGCCCGTCCTGGTGAAGTATCTCGGGCCGAGCCCCGCCACCGCATCGGCCGCGATGATCGGCATGTACATGTAACTCGCGCGGTCCGCGAACGTGAGCACGAGCGTGGGGTCGTGCGGCGCCAGCCGCGCGGCTTCGGCGTACAGCGGGAGCGCCTCGGCCGAGACGAAGCAGTTGCGCATCAGGAGCTCGGCCAAGAGGAACCGGTCGCCCGCGTCGCGAGAGTGCTCGAGCCGCGCGAGCACCCCAGCGAGCGACTCGCCGTGCAGGTTCAGCGGCGAGAGCGAGTGATCCGTGCGGTCGATCGACTCACTCGCGAACGCCGCGTACGGCGAGGCGCGATTCACCAGGATGAACCCGCCTTCGGGGGTGAAGAAGAAGCTCTTGAACGTCTCGACCAGATCGACGCGCCACAGCCCGTCTTCGCCGCGAACCATCAAGGTCGGTACGAAGCCGCGCGCGGGGTGACTCGAGCCGAGATACGCGCGGTCGCCGCGCACCCGGAGCTCGAGCGGCTCGGAGCGCATCGCCGACTCGGCGCGCAGGATCTCTTCGTACGGCGCGATCGGATAGCGCGCGCGCATGACCTGGCTGCCCTCGGTGAAGAGGTCGAGGGTCGGGTCGCCGACGAGGTCGCGCTGCACCCGGCGCAGCGCGTCCGCGGTCTCGCGCGGGTCGACGGACGGCGCGTAGTGCGCGCGCCGCTCGTCCGGGATGCGCCGCTTGTACTCGGTGTGAGACGGGAGGTGCGGCAGCGCGACCTGCGCGCCCGCGCCGCCCGAGTGACCCGTGAGCAGCTTCTCGAGCTCGCTCGAGTCACGAAGCTCCGGCGCGAGCGCGAGCTCGCCGGTGGCGACGTTGTCGAGCAGGCGGTCACGCAGATAGTGCATGACGTCCATGACCGCCATGCCCGCGGCGCGATGCGACGCATACGGCACCAGCTGGTCGCGCGCGACGCGCGAGACGAACACGTCGGGCAGGACGCCCTCGAGTGAGTACGAGACCTCGATGCGCGCCTGGCCGCCCTTGCCGTCCAAGAGGATCAGGATGCCGCCGGTCGGCGAGTCACTTCCGACCTTGCGCTCGCGGAACAGGCGCTCGGCCAGCGGCGCGATCGGCTCGCCCGCGCGCAGAGTCACCACCTGAACGTCGATCCCCAGGTCTCTCCGCAGCTGCTTGCCCTGCCCTTCGACGATCACTCCGAACGGGAACAGGAGCCCGGCGTCGTCGTGCACGTGCACGGGCGCCGCGGGCGCGAGTGACCGGTCGCCCAGGCGCATGCGCGCCACGACCACGCCCACGCCGAGCAAAGCGAAGAACAGCAAGCCCCAACCGACGACTCTGCGCATGACCGCCGCATCGGCCGAGTCATGCAGGCTCCTGAGTGGGAGTCAGCGTTTCGGGAAGCCGAGCTCTTCCAGCTTCGCCGCGATGTCCTTGCCGGCGGTCGGGGTCTTCACTGACTTGTCGACGAAGCGCACGACGCCGTCCTTGTCGACGTAGTAAGTCCAGCGCTTGGCGTACATGCCGCCCAGGGCCGAGACACCGAACAGGTTCGCGACCTCGCCTTTCTCGTCCGAGAGCAGGACGAGCTTGGCGTTCAGTGACTTCGCGAAGTCGGCGTTCTTCTCCGGCGGGTCGAAGCTGACCATGAACACGTCGGCGTCGAACTTCGCGAGCTCGGCCTGCGCGTCGCGCAGCGCGCCCAGCTCCTCGGTGCAGCCACCCGTGAACGCCTTCGGGAACCAGGCCAGCACGTAGCCGCGCTTGCCCAGGTAGTCACTCGACTTCACCGTGCGCCCGTCGCTGGCTTGGAGCGCGAACGCGGGCGCCTGGTCGCCGGCCGCGACGTCGGCGCGAGCCACGGCGGGCGCGAGCGCGAGCAGCGCCAGGGCCAGAGTCACTCGCACCGTCTTCTTCAATTCACCCTCCGCTTGCCCTTCCAGTATTTCTCGCGCAGCAGGAACTTCTGCAGCTTGCCGGTGGCCGTGCGCGGGAGTGAGTCGAGAAACTCGACCGAGGTGGGGCACTTGAAGTGAGCCAGGTGCTCGCGCGAGAACGCGATCAGCTCGGCCTCCGTCATCTTCGCGCCCTTCTTCAGCACGACCAGCGCCTTCGGTGTCTCGCCCCACTTCTCGTGCGGCACGCCGATCACCGCGCACTCGACGACGTCGGGGTGCTTGTACAGCGCGGCCTCGATGTCGGGCGAGCTGATGTTCTCGCCGCCCGAGATGATCACGTCCTTCGCGCGATCCACGATGTGGATCGAGCCCGTCTCGTCCCACACCGCCAAGTCACCGGTATGGAAGTAACCGCCGTGCACCGCCTTCGCGGTCTCGTCGGGCTGCTCCCAGTAGCCCGCGAACACCACGTTCGAGCGCGCACACACTTCGCCGACCGAGACACCGTCCTTCGGCACGGGCTTCGCGTCGCCGTCGAGCAGCACGATCTCGACGCCGATTGCCGGCACACCCGCGCGCGAGCGCCGCGGCCAGTCTTCCTTCTCGGTGGCGTGGTCGGGCATCGAGACAGTGAGCACCGGCGCGGTCTCGGTGAGTCCGTAGATCTGGATGAAGTCCCAGCCCAGCTCCTTCTCGAGTCTCTCGATGAAGGCGGCCGGCGGCGGCGCGCCGGCGACGGTGAAGCGCGGCTTCGTGCCGATGTCGTGCTTCGCCTTGTCGGGGTAGTCGATGATCGCGCGCAGCACCGCGGGCGCCATGCACGCGAACGTGACTCCCTCCTGCGCGATCAGCTCGAAGATCTTCGCGCCGTCGATCGCGCGCAGGACCACGTGAGTCCCGCCCATGCCGGTGAGCGCGTACACGCCGCCCCAGCCGTTGCAGTGGAACATCGGCAAGGTCCACAGCTCGACGTCCTGGTGACTCACTCGCAGGTGCGCCATCAGCGAGTACGCGTTGATGTAGCAGTTGCGGTGAGTCAGCATCACGCCCTTCGGCCGCGCGGTCGTGCCCGACGTGTAGTTGATCGAGACCACGTCGTTCTCGAAGCGCGGCACCGACGGCGGCGGGCCGTCCGACTCGCGCTCGACCAGCTCGTTCCAATCGAGCCAGCCCGGGGGAGTCGGGCCGGACTCCTTCGCGACGATCCAGCTCTGCACCTTCGGCAGCTGCGGGCGGATCTGGTCGGCGACCTTCGTGTACTCCCAGTCGACGAGCACCACGCTGACTCCCGCGTGATTCAGGATGTACTCGTGGTCCGCCGCCGTGAGTCGGTAGTTCAGCGGCACCAGGATCGCGCCGATCTGACTCGTCCCGTAGAAGCTCTCCAGGAAGAAGTGCGAGTTCGGCGACAGGATGCACACGCGGTCGCCCGGCCGGACGCCGAGCCGCACGAGCGCGTGACTCAGGCGATTCACCCGCTGCTGGAACTCGCGGTACGTGAAGCGCTTCGCGCCGTCCACGACCGCGGTCTTGTCGGGATACAGCTGCGCCGCGCGGCGCAGGAAGTCGTCGACGAGCAGAGGTACTTCCACGGTCCTATTCCTTCGTTCGCCTGCGGCTCACTGCGCGCTTCGCTCGCCTAGCTCATCATGATGACTTGGCGCGCGACCTCGCCCTTCTCGAGCGCCGTGAACGCTTCGTTCACATCGGCGAGCTTGATGCGCTTCGAGACCAGGTCGTCGAGGTTGAGCTTGCCGGCGAGATACATGTCGACGTACTTCGGCATGTCGAGGCGGAAGCGGTTCGAGCCCATGTTCGAGCCCTGGATCTTCTTCTCGAACAGGAAGTCGACACCCGGTAACTCGACTTTCTGGCCCAGCGGGATCATGCCGATCACGGTCGCGGTGCCGCCGTTCTTCAGCATCCCGAACGCCTGCTCCGCGGCGACCTTCAGGCCGATCGCCTCGAACGAGTAATCCACGCCGCCGCCGGTGAGCTCCTTCACCTGCGCGATCGGGTCGCCCTTCTTCGCGTTCACCGCATCGGTCGCGCCCATCTTGCGCGCGAGCTCGAGCTTCGAGTCGAGCATGTCGACGGCGATGACTCGCCCCGCGCCCGCGATCGCCGCGCCCTGGATCGCCGAGAGACCCACGCCGCCGCAGCCGATCACGGCCACGGTCGAGCCGGGAGTCACTTTCGCGGTGTTGATCACCGCGCCCACGCCCGTTGTGACTCCGCAGCCGATCAGCGCCGCGCGGTCGAGCGGCATGTCCTTCGTGATCTTCACGATCGCGTTCTCGTGCACGAGCATCTGCTCCGCGTACGAGGACAGATCGAGGAACTGCCACACCGGCGTGCCGTCCTTCGAGAGTCGCGGAGGGTCGGTCGGCTTGCGGCGCGTGTCGACCTTCGTGCACAGCGACGGCTTGCCCGAGAGACAGAACTCGCAGTAGCCGCAGAAGACCGAGAGACACGTGATCACGTGGTCGCCCGGCGCCACGTATCTCACTTCCGAGCCGACCTGCTCGACCACGCCCGCCGACTCGTGACCCAGCACCGCCGGCAGCGGATACAGATACGAGCCGTTCTGGAAGTGCAGATCGGAGTGACACACGCCGGCGGCGACGGTGCGGATCAGCACCTCGTGCGGCCCGGGCTTCGAGATCTGGATGTCTTCGATCGTCAGCGGTTGCTTCACTCCGCGCAGCACTGCGGCCTTCATGTCGTCCTCCCGAGGGTGTTCTCTGCGTGCGGGGCGATTCTAAGTCGCGGCGCGCGCGCCTGTACAATGCCGCGCCGTGAAGAGCCACTCGATCGAACGGCGCCGTGTGCGGCTGGCCTCGCGCGCCATCGAGCTGGCGCTCGTCGACTGGGGCGGCGATGGGCCGCTCGCCCTGCTCGCGCACGCGAACGGCTTCTGCGCCGACGTGCTCGGCCCGCTGGCCGAGCGCCTGCGCGCGCGCTTCCGCGTGATCGGCTGGGACGCGCGCGGGCACGGAGACTCGGAGAAGCCCGCGCCGCCCGAGGGCTACGGCTGGGACGAGTTCGGGCTCGACGCTTCCGCGGTCGCCGCGGCGCTGTGCGACGAGCTGGGTGAGTCACAGGTCGCATTCGGCGTGGGTCACAGCTTCGGCGGCACGTGTCTCATGAACGCGACGGCGCGCGAGCCCGCGCGCTTCGCGCGTCTCGCGCTGCTCGACCCAGTGATCATCCCCGCGCCCGCGGACTTTCCCGACGCCGATCCGATGCCGCGCGGGCCGAACGTGGCGGCGGACATCGCGCGCAAGCGCACGCACGTGTTCCCGTCGCGCGAAGCGCTCAGCGAGCGCTGGCGCGAGAAAGGCACGTTCAGTGACTGGGACCCGCGCGCGCTCGAGCTGTATCTCGCGCACGGCTTCCGGGACCGGCCGGATGGGCAGATCGAGCTGAAGTGCCCGGGCGCGGTCGAGGCCGCGGTCTACGAGTCCGCGCGCCGGCTCGACGCGTGGCGCGACGCGGCGGCACTGACTCGCCCCGCCCTGTTGCTGCACGCGGGCAAGGGCAACTTCCCGCGCGTGCTCGTCGAGAGACTCGCCGACCGCGCGCCGGCGATCGAGCTGGACTCACTCGAAGCCCCCCACCTGATGGCGATGACGTGCCCGGACGAGATCGCGGACAGGCTGCTCGCGTGGGTCCCGAGTCACTAGCGCCCGCGCACCGCCCACACCGCGAAGGCCGCCCCGAGAAACAGGTCGGGGCTCGCCGAAGTCACCGCTTGGAACGGGACCACTCCAGCTGCCCAGTAACTCGCGATCGTGCCGAAGAATGCGAGCTTCCCCGCCGCGCCGAGCGCGATGAACATGCGCGGCGCGCGCTTCCGCCACGCGCACCAGCCGTAGCCCACGCCGAACAGGCCGATGAACTCCGCCAGCGCCCAGCGGAACAGCGGGTGTATCTCGCCGGGCAGCCCGGCGGTCTCGAGCGGAATTCCCGACAGCGGCGAGAACGCGAGGAAACCGATCAGATTGATGGGCGTCGTGATCCACAGGGCGACGACCAGCCAGCGCGGGAGAGGCGAGTCACTCATCGTCAGATCATCGGCGAGTTCGGTTCGAGCCCGAGCATGATGCGCCCGACCACCTCGAAGCGCGTCGTGCCCAGGATCACGTGCTGACTCATGGTGTGCAGGTCACGCCAGCCGCGCTCGACGTCGTTGCCTTGCTGGATCGCGTTCATGCCGGCGACGTCGTGGATCAGGTCGACCGCGCGCAGACAGAGGCGGACGGCGGTCACCGACGCGAGCCGCGCTGAGGCGCGTGACTCGAGGTCGAACGGCTCGCCGGCCGCGCCCCGCCGCCAGACTTCGTCGTTGGCCTCGCGCACGTACAGGCGCCCCGCGCGGACGAGACCGGTCGCCTCGGCCAGGTGCGTCTGCGCGAACGGCCGCTCGCGCAGCAACCCGCGCGAGCCCAGCGGCACCTTCGCGCCCGCGAGCTCGGCGAACGCGTCGAGCACGTGCTGCGTGGCGCCGATCGCCACGCTCGCGAGCGCGCCGCCCAATTGAGTCGTGAGCGGAATGCGGCCGAAGGGTCCCGTGTCCCAGCTCGGCACGGGATCGGGCCACGAGTAAGTGAATGACTCGGGGACGAAGACCTCCTCGAAGGTACAGTCGTGACTCCCGGTTCCGCGCATTCCAGTCACGTTCCAGGTGTCTTCGAACTTGCAGTGTCTGATCGGGAGCAGCGCGGCGCGTATCTCGGGCGCGCCGTTCGGGAAGCTCGGCTTGCCGTCGCGAATCACGAGTCCAGCGACCATCACCCACGAGGCCTGCGCGTTCCCCGAGAGATATGCGCCGCGCCCACTCAGTCGCCAACCGCCCTCGCAAGGCACGGCGCGCGTCCCCATCGGATTGAGTGACCCGACGACGATCCCGCGGGGGTCCGCGTAGATCTCCTCGAACGCCTCGCGCGCGACGAACTGGCCGAACAGTGGCCCATCCGCGCAGATGGCGAGGTTCCAGCCTGCCGACGCGTCGGCCTGCGCCACGCGCTCGAACACGCGGAGTGACTCCGGGATCGTCAGTCCACCGCCGCCCAGGGACTCGGGCACCATGATTCGGTAGAGACCCGCGTCGTGCAGAGCGTCGGCGATTTCGGGCGCGAGCCGAGACTCGCGCTCGGAGCGAGCCGCGTGAGCGCGAATCAGTGGCTCGAGTGCAGCGGCCCGCGCGAGGTAGTCGTCGACTCGGCTCCGTGACATCGGCGCATCGTCTCACACGCGCCGCGCGAGCGCGCGGGCGACGAAGCGGCCGCTGCGCCACTCCTCGGAGTAGGACACGAGCTCGAGTCCGGCGCAGAGGTCGCGCAGCTCGGCCGGCTGGAGCAGGAACCGGGCGCTGGGCTTCGGATTGCGTTCCAGGTTGCGGACGGTCGCGATCTCACAGACGAGCACGCCCCCCGGAGCGAGTGTCTCGCACAGCCGCGGGAACAGGTCGCGCTGTAGATAGTGGAAGACGCTGATAGCGGCGAACGGGCCGTCCGGCAGGGACTCGCGTTCCAGGTCCAGCTCGCGCGTGGCGAGCCGCAGACCCGCGCGCTCCGCCGCCTCGCGCACCAGCCGAAGCGCGACCGGAGACACGTCGACCGCGAGTGACTCGAGTCCGCGCGCCGCCCACCACAGCGCGACGCGCCCCGCCCCTGCGGCGACGTCGAGCGCCCGGCCACCGCGTGGCAGTTGCGCGTCGTGCTCTTCGAGCCACTCGGGAGCTTGCGAGTCAGCGTGCCCGCCCGATGACCAAGTGCGGTCCCAGCGCTCGCGGTCGCCGGCGGCCATCGACTCACCGCCCCTTGAAGATCGGCTTCCGCTTCTCGGCGAAGGCGCGCTGCGCCTCGCGCGCGTCTTCGGTCTTGCGCAGCGGGCGGCCGAGCTCTTCCTGACGCACGTATGCCTGGTCGAGCGGGAGTGACACGAGCTCGCGAATGCCCGCGCGCGTGGCGCGCACCGCGAGCGGCGCGTTCGCGGCGATCGCGTCGGCCAGCTCGAACGCCGCCGGCAAGAGTGACTCGCGCGGGACGATCCCGTTGAGGAGCCCGACCTCGAGCGCGCGCGCGGCGCCGATCGGCTTCGCGGTGAGGATCAGCTCGTGCGCGGCGGCCCAGCCGATCTGCTTGGGCAACAGCACCGTCGCGTTCCCCGTCGGGTAGAGCCCGAGCGCGACCTCTTCGAGCGCGAAGGTCGCGTCGGGCACCGAGACACGGAGCTCGGCTGCGAGAAGTAAGTCGAAGCCGCCCGCGCGCGCGTGGCCGTTCACCGCCGCGACGAGCGGCACACCCAGGTCGAAGCCCGCGAGCAGCGCCGTCGACACGGAACGCAGGCCCTCGAAGTCGGCGGGGTCGATCTTCTCGCCGCGCGCGAGCGCTTGTGACACGGGAATCGTCGCGCGCATGTCCATGCCGGAGCAGAACACGCGCTCGCCCGCGCCGGTCACCACCGCGCAGCGGAGCGACGAGTCACTCGCGATCTCGCGCCAGGCGGAAGCGAGTTCGCGCAGCATCGCCGGATCGAGCGCGTTCGCGCGCTCGGGCCGGTCGAGAGTCACGAGCGCGACGTGCGGATGCTCGCTGGGTCTCTCGAGGCGAACGGGCATACGAGTCGGCTAATGGTGGAAGAGTCGCAGGTTCGTGTGAACCATCGCGATGCCGTACTCGCGGCACGCGGCCTCGATGTCGGCGTCGCGCGTCGAGCCGCCGGGCTGCGCGATGAACCGGACGCCGTGGCGCGCGGCGTGATCGATGTTGTCGCGAAACGGGATGAAGCCGTCGGACACCAGTGACACGCGGTCGAGCTTCCTCTGCCAGTCACGGCGCTCGTCGGAGGTCAGCAGCACCAGCGGCTCGTCGAGTGACTCGCGCAGCTCGCGTTCTTCGGACGGCACCAGGTCGCCCTCGATGTACCGCACGCGCCAGTTGATCCGGTCCTGGCGCTTCACGCCCTTCTTGAAGCGCAGCCCCAACACTTTCGGGTGTCGGCCCAAGTGCCACGTGTCGGCCTTCGCGCCCGCGAGCTTGGTGCAGTCCACGCGTGACTGCTGCCCCGCGCCGATCCCGATCATCTGGCCGTCGAGCGCGTAGCCCACGGAGTTCGACTGCGTGTACTTCAGCGCGATGAGACCCAGCACAAGGTCACGGCGCGCGGCGTCGTCGAGCTCGCCGCACACCACGTTCGATACGTCGCCCAGAGTGATTCGCCGGTCGTTGCGGTCCTGAGTGAGTCGCACGCCGAAGATCTCGCGGGACTCGCGCGCCGGCGGCCGAAAGCTCGCGTCCGCGCGCAGCACGATGAAGCCGCCGCCCTTCTTCTCGCACAGGATCTTCAGCGCGTTCGCGTCGTAGCCCGGCGCGACGATCCCGTCCGAGACGACGCCCTTAAGGAACTGCGCGGTTGCCTCGTCGACGGTGTCCGACAGCGCGACCATGTCGCCGAACGAGCACTTCGGATCGGCGCCCCGCGCGCGCACGTACGCGGTGGCGGCCGGCGTGAGCTCGACGTTCTGGACCTCGTACGCGCGCGCGAGATCGTCGGGCAGCGGCACGGCGACGGCGGCGCCCGCGGGCGACACGTGCTTGAAGCTCGCCGCGGCCGGCAGCCCGAGCGCATCGCGCGCCTCGGTCACGAGCTGCCACGCGTTCAACAGGTCGAGGAAGTTGATCAGCGAGGGTGTGCCGTTCAGCACCTCGATCGGCAGCTTGCCGCCGTCGAGCGCTTCGAGCGACGCAAAGCTCTGATGGGGATTGGTTCCGTACTTGAGGCGCATCGCGGGCAGGAGGATGCGGGAACGTCGGCGATTCCTCAACGCGCGCGCGCTCGAGCGCTCGGCGAAGCGGAAATGCTGCACCCACCTCGCGCGCAGCCGCCGAGGCGCTCGCCACCGCTGGCACCTCGGTTGCACCAGGTTTGCGCGTACCAGGGAGAGCCGCGATGAGTCACACCGAGCTACACGAGCTGGAGAGCGCGCGATCCCACGACCCCGCCGTGCCCACGGCGAATCTGGCCGCGACGATCGCCGAAGTCGCCCTCGCAGTCCTCGTCCTCAGTGTCTGGCTCGTCACTTGTTTTGCCTGACTCACTCGCGGCCGAGCGAAGGCCGCCCTGAGCGAGGCCCGCAAGGGACGAAGTCCCGCGCAGTGAGCCGCAGGCGAACGAAGTCAATCGGGCTTGGGGATCAGGATCTTCGCCGCGAAGCCGTCTTCGGTGACTCGTACGAACTCCGCGGTCACGGGCGAGGTGTTCGGCGAGTAGCGGATCGCGATCGTCGTCCCCGGCGCCAGATCGAGGTGCACGCCCTGAATGCGCGCGCCCGAGGCCGAGAAGTCGACGATCGCGCCGTTCTGGCGGCGGCCGCCGTACTCGACCTCGACCGGGATGCGCGAGCGGCAGCGCGGCGCGGCGCTGAGATCCATGACCTTCGAGGGACGCGCCGTGACCGGCGCCGTGCGCTTCGCTCTTCGCGCGACTGACTTGCGCTTGGCCGGCTTCTTCTTGCGAGTCACTCGCGAAGTGCGCTTCTTCGCCGAGCGGCGCGCCGTGGTCTTGCGCGCGCGGGACTTCGGGTGAGAGGACCGCTTCGACTTCTTCTTCGCCGCCATGTCGTGCTCCGCAGGGGGGTGGCGAGCCTCGGGTCGGCACCCGTCCGCTAGGGCTTGAGCCGCTCGCCGCCCCTTTGGCCCAGCGATATCCTGCGCGGCCCGGAAGGTGACAGGCATGCCGCTCGCGCTCGAGGCGCTGCGCGTTCTCCCACGCAACTGGCTCTCGCGCGCCGCGGGGCGCTTCGCGGCGCTGCGCCTGCCGGGGCCGCTCGTGCGCGCCGAGATCGCGCTCTTCGCGCGCGCGGTCGGCGCGGATCTCTCCGAGGTGCGCGAGCCACTCGGTTCGTTCGAGTCTCTGCAGGCGTTCTTCACGCGCGCGCTGCGCGACGGCGCGCGGCCGATCGACCCGGCGGATGACGCGCTCGTCGCGCCGTGCGACGGCGCGTGGGGTGAGTCGGGCGCGATCGAGGGCGGGCGGGCGCTCCAGGTGAAGGGCCGGCCCTACTCGGTCGCCGACTTACTCGCTTCGCGCGAGGACGCGGCCGAGCTCGAGGGCGGCACGTTCGCCACGTTCTATCTCGCGCCGCGCGACTATCACCGCTTCCACTCACCGTGCGACGTGACCGTGGAGCGCGCGCGCTACGTGCCGGGGACTCTGTGGCCCGTCAACGCGCTGGGGCTCCACGCGATCGACTCACTCTTCGCGCAGAACGAGCGCATCGCCGCGCGCATGCGCGCGCGCCGCGGCGGCTTCCCGCTGTATCTCGTCGCCGTTGGCGCGACGATGGTCGGCAAGATCCGCCTGCGCTTCGACGCGCTCGAGACCAACGTGACCGGCGCGCGCGCGCAGCTGCACACGTATCCCGACGGCGTGCCGCTCGCGAAGGGACAGGAGTGGGGTCACTTCGAGTTCGGCTCGACGCTCGTCCTCGTCGCGCCGCGCGGCGCGCTGCGGCTCGACGCTCGGCCGCCCGGCGGGCGCCTGCGAATGGGCGAGCGGATCGGCGCGCTCTCGTGAGCTAACGTCGCGCCATGGCCAAGGAAGAAGTTCTCGAAGGCGGGTGTCACTGCGGAGGCGTCCGCTTCCGCGTGCGAGTCACGACGTTCGAAGCGAGTGAGTGCAACTGCTCGATGTGCACGATGAAGGGTCAGCTGCATCTGATCGTGCCGCCGGCGCAGTTCGAGCTCTTGCGCGGCGGCGAGCTGCTGAAGACGTACACGTTCAACACGCACGTCGCGAAGCACCGCTTCTGCTCCGTGTGCGGGATCCACCCGTTCTACACGCCGCGCTCGGACCCCGACAAAGTCGACGTGAACATCCGCTGTCTCGACGGCGACGTCGCGGGGCGCTTCGCGTTCCGCACGTTCGACGGCCGCAACTGGGAAGCCGCGTTCACCGCGCGCGGGACGCACTGACTTCTCGGCGTCCTAGGCGCGGACTTCCTCGAGAAACTCCTCGACGAGCCGGTTGAAGCGCGGCGCGTCCTCGAAGTACGGCGAGTGACCGGCGCCGGGAAAGCTCACGAGCCGGCAGCCGGGGATCAGCGCCGCCGCTTCCTTCAGCGCGTCGGGCGGGAACAGCTGGTCGTGCTCGCCCGAGATCATGAGCGTCGGGACCGAGTGACCCGCTAGCTCTTCGGGAGTCACTCGCGCCTCGCCCAAGGTCGCCAACGCGCCGGCCGGCAGGCCCGGATTCAGCGTGCTGATCTGATCGTACAAGTGAGCCAGCGCGGGTTGGCGCGCGGGGAAGTCCGGCGCGAGCGCCGGCCCGCCCCGGATGCCGTCGGCCGCCGCGAGTCTCCCGATCCGCGCGAACGCCGAGAGAACCTTCGGCGGCAGCACACCGCCCGGTGTACCCGACAGCACGAGCGCGGACACACGGTTGGGACACTCCAGCGCCGCGCGCAGGCCGGTCCAGCCGCCCATCGACTGACACACGAGCGCCGCCCGCTCGATGCCGGCCGCGTCGAGGATCGCGCGCAGATCTCCGGCGAACTCACGCGCGTGGAAGGCCGCGCACTTCGAGCGCCCGAAGCCGCGGTGATCGAACGTGACCACGCGCCGCGTGCGCGCGAAGTGAGGCACCTGCTGGAACCAGATCAGCGTGTTGCCGCCCGCGCCGTGCGCGAACACCAGCGGTGGTCCGTCGCCGTTCACTTCGAAATACAGCTCGGCATCGGGGCGTTTCGCGTGGGGCATGTGTGCGATGATACGCCGATGCCGGCGGCCAAAGCGCTCGAGATCTGGACCATCTCCGTGCCGCTGCCGAAGCACTCGGGTGACCTCGCGGCGCGCGCCGAAGCCGCGGGCTGGGACGGCATCGCGTTCACTGACTCGCAGAACCTGACGGGTGACGTGTTCGCGGGTCTCGCTCTCGCCGCGAAGGCGACGACGAAGCTCGGGCTCGCGACCGGAGTCACGAATCCAGTGACTCGCCATCCTGCCGCAGCGGCCTCGGGCATCGCGACGATCCATGCGCTGTCCGGTGGGCGCGCGGTGCTGGGTGTCGGCCGCGGTGACTCGGCGTTGTTCCAGATCGGGCTCGAGCCCGCGCCGCTCGCGCAGTTCGAGGAGTTCCTCGTGAAGCTGGCGAGTTACTTGCGCGGCGGCGCCGTCGACGTCGACGGCTTCGAGAGCCGCCTGCGCTGGCTGCCCGACTTGTCGCTGCCGCCGGTGCCCGTGGACGTCGCGGCCACGGGGCCGCGAGTGATCGAGGTGGCCGCGCGCGTCGCGGACCGAATCACCTTCGCCCTGGGCGCGAACCCGGAGCGGCTGAAGTGGGGCATCGACAAGGCACGCGCGGCGCGCCGCGCCGCGGGCCTGGACCCCGACTCACTCAAGTTCGGCGCGTACGCGAACGTCGCGCCCCACCCCGACGTCGCGATCGCACGCGAGCTCGTGCGCGGCGGCGTCGGCACGTTCGCTCACTTCTCCGGCATGGCCGGCAGCTCGGCCGAGGGCACGCGGCCCGAGGACCGCGCGGTGTTCGAGGGGATTCACTCGAACTACGATCGCCCGAATCACACGCTGGGCCGAGCGAGACACGCCGCGGCGCTCGACGGTAGCTTCATCGAGCGCTTCGCGATCGTCGGCCCTACACAGCATTGCGTCACACGCCTGCGCGAGCTGGCGGATACGGGGATCTCGAAGCTCGTCCTGACCAGCGCGTCGTTCGACGCGAACCGCGAAGAAGCGGCGCGCTCGCGCACGTTGCTCGAGCGCGAGGTCCTGCCCGCCCTGCGCGGAGGCTGAGCGGTGAGTTGGGACCTGATCTGCGTCGGCGGCGGGCTCGGCGGCGCCGGGCTCGCGCACGCGATGGCCCGGAGCGGCGCGCGCGTGCTGGTGCTCGAGCGAGAGACTCGCTTCCGCGACCGCGTGCGCGGCGAGTATCTCGAGTGCTGGGGCGTGGTCGAAGCGAACGCGCTCGGGCTCGACGGCGCGCTCGCCGCGGCGGGCGCGCACTCGTCGGGGTTTCTCGAGACCTGGTTCAAGGAGTTCCGCGCCGCGCGGCGCGACTTCGCGGATCCGGCCGACCCGCGCGAAGCGCCCCGCTGTCTGTCGCATCCCGCGTTCCAAGAGGCCGTGCTCGCCGCGGCCGCGGCCTCGGGCGCGGAGGTGCGGCGCGGCGCGACCGTTACCGAAGTGACTCTCGGCGAGTCAGCCACCGTGCGCTTCCGCGACGAGTCAGGAGCAGCTGCGACCGCCTCCGCACGCCTCGTGATCGGCGCCGACGGCCGTGACTCGAAGCTCCGCCGCTGGCTCGGCTTCGAAGAGGTGCGCGACCCGAAACGCCTGTGTCTCGCGGGGGTCTTGCTCGAGGACTACGACGGCCCGGACGAGTCGAGCTCGACCTTCTTCGATTTCTCGGCCGGCGAGCAGGCGCTCCTGTTCCCGCAGGGCAAGGGCACTCTGCGCGCGTACGTCGCGTTCCGCTCCGACACGGGCGTGCGCCGGCTGTCGGGGAAAGAGCGCATCGGCGATTTCCTCCGCGTCTGTAAGTCGTGCGGCGTGCCCGCGGACTGGCTCGCGCGTGTGCGCCCGGCCGGGCCGCTGGCGGCGTTCGAGGGCGCCGACTCACACGTGCCCCACCCGGTGCGCGAGGGCGTCGCGCTGATCGGCGACGCCGCGGCCTGCAGCGATCCCGTGTGGGGCTGCGGCATGTCACTCACTCTGCGCGACGTGCGCGTGCTGAGAGATGCGCTGCTCGAGTCACCGGGCGACTGGAGCGCGGCGATCCACGCCTACGCGGACGAGCACGACCGCTACTACACGCGCCTGCGCACCGTGGAGGACTGGATGACTCAGGTGATGTTCGACGTCGGGCCCGACGCCGACGCGCGCCGCGCGCGCCTGTTCGCCAAGTCACTGGCCGATCCCGACCGCCTGCCCGACGTGGTGGCCAAGGGCCCGGACATGCCGGTCGACGAGGCCGCGCGCCGCCGCTACTTCGCGGAGGACTGAAGTGACTCCCAACGCCGAGAAGATCCTGGCAGCCAGCCGCGCGCTCGCGCCGCGCATCCGCGCCCGCGCCGCGGAGATCGAGGCCGGCCGCCGCCTGCCGCTCGACCTCGTGGCCGAGCTCAAGGCGGCCGGCCTGTTCCGCATGCTGCTCCCCGCGAGTCACGGCGGTCTCGAGGTCGAGTACCCGGTGACCGTCGACGTGCTGGCCGAGCTGGCCGCCGCGGACGGCGCGACCGGCTGGACGGTGATGATCGGGAGTGAGTCGCCGACCCTGCTCGCGCTCCTGCCCGAGAAGAGCTTCGACGAGATCTACGCGAGCGGACCGGACGTGATCATCGCGGGCGCGTTCGCGCCGCAGGGCCGCGCCGAGCGCGCGCCCGGCGGCTTCCGAGTCACTGGGCGGTGGGGCTTCGCGAGCGGCTGCCAGCACGCGGACTGGCTGTTCGGGAACTGCGCGGTCGTCGAGCCCGGCGCGCCCGCGGCTCCCGCCGCGCGCCCGACGCTGTTGTGCATGATCGCGCGCGCGAGTGACTGGACGATCCACGACACGTGGCGCACGGCCGGCCTGCGCGGCACGGGGAGTCACGACATCGAGGCGCGCGACCTGTTCGTCCCGACCGAGCGCGGCTTCCTGTTGTTCGGCGGCGCGCCGACGCTGCCCGGCCCGCTGTTCCAGGGCGCGCTGCCCCAGGCGTCGCTGCACATCGGCGCCGTGGCGCTGGGTATCGCCGAGGGCGCGCTCGCCGATTTGATCGAGCTCGCCAACACCAAGAAGAAGCGGCTGTACGCGGGCACGAGCCTGCACGAGTCACCGGTGTTCCAGAACAAGCTGGGTCACGCGCAAGCCGACTTACTCGCCGCGCGCGCAATGCTGCGCGAGCGCGCGGTCGAGCTGTGGGACCGCGCATGCGCGGGCGCGATGGAGCCGCCGTTCATGGGGCGAGTCATCCAGACCACCGCGTGGGTGGCGGAAACGGCCGCCCGCGTGGTCGACGTGTGTTACACGGGCGGCGGCGGCTCGGCGCTGTACGAGGGCTCGCCGCTGCAGCGCCGGCTGCGCGACGTCCACACACTGACTCAGCACGCGTCGGTGCAGGACACCGTGTTCACGACCGCGGGCGCAGCGCTGTTGGGGCAGCCGGCAGCGTTCGGGCTCTGACTCCGTGCGCGTCGCGCTGGCCAGCTTCCAGCACGAGAGTCACTCATGGCGGGCGGAACGAACCCGGCTGGCCGACTTCTCGATCGCGCGCGGCGCCGAGCTCCCGCGGCGCGCGAAGGGCACGCGCACCGCGCTGGGGGGCTGGCTCGCGGGCCTCGCGGAGGTGGGCGCCGAAGTCACGCCGCTGGTCGCGGCCGGGGCGACACCGTCCGGTGTCATCGCCGGCTCCGCGTGGGCCGCGCTGCGCGACGAGCTCGAGACCGCGCTGCTGCGCGCCGGCCGGGTCGACGCCGTCGCGCTCGCGCTGCACGGCGCGGCGCTCGCCGAAGGCGTCGACTCGCCGGAGACCGAGCTGTGCCGGCTCGTGCGCGGCCGCATCGGCCCCGCCGCGCCGGTCGTCGCCACGTTCGATCTGCACGGAAACGTCTCGCAGGCGCTTGCCGACTCACTCAGCGGGATGTTCCCCGGCCGCGAGTATCCGCACGTCGACACGTTCGAGCGCGGGCGCGAGGCGGCTTTGTTTCTGCGCGACGCCTTCGAGCGGCGAGTCACCCCGGTGACTCACGTGGAGACGCTGCCGATGCTGCTGCCCGGCGCGCCGACCGCGGCTGGCCCGGGCGCGCGGGTGAACGCCGCGTGCGCGGAGCAGCGGCGGCGTCCCGGCGTGCTCGACTGCGCTTTCTTCCACGGCTTCCCGTACGCAGACACTCCACTCGCGGGCGCGAGCGTCGTGGCGACCGCCGACGGCGACCGCGCACTCGCACGAGACGCGGCGCGCGCGGTGGCCCGTCTGGCGTGGGCGCTGCGCGAGTCGTTCCTTCCCGAGAGTCTCTCGTGCGACGAAGCGCTCGCGCGCGCCCTCGCCCACCCCGCGCGGCCGGTCGTGATCAACGAGACCTCCGACAACCCCGGCGGCGGCGCGCCCGGCGACGGGACTCACTTGCTGCGCGCGCTCGTCGAGCGCGGAGTGACCGGCGCGTGTTTCGGGATCGTGGCCGACCCCGAAGTGGCTCGCCGCGCGCACGCGGCCGGGATCGGCGCGAAGCTCGACATCGAGCTCGGCGGCAAGACGGACCCGTTGCACGGCCCGCCGCTCCGTGCGCTAGCTGAAGTGACTCACCTGTCGAACGGGCGCTTCACCTCACGCTCGATGCTGGCGGGGGTGGAGCTGAACCTGGGCCCGATGGCGCGCCTGCGCATCGCGGGCGTGGAGGTGCTCGTTTCGTCGCGTGCGCAGCAGGTGTTCGACACGGAGCCGTTCCGGCTCCACGGCATCGACCCGGCGCGCTGCGAGATCGTGGCGCTGAAGTCGAGTCACCACTTCCGCGCGGGCTTCGAGTCACTGGCGGCGGCCATCGTCACGGCCGACCCGCCCGGACTCACCACGCAGCGCATCGAGGCCTTCACCCGCTCCCGCACCCGCCGGCCGATCTGGCCACTCGACCGCGAAGCAGCCTGGTAAGTGGAGCGGCTCGACCGCGCCGGGCTCGAGCGCTGCGCCGCCGAGTGGGACCGCGTGGCCGCCGCGGACCCCGACGTCGATCCGTTCTGCACGCGCAGCGACTGGATCCTGCCGTTCCACGACGCCTTTCATCCCACTCACCCGGTGAGCGCGGCGCGCGCGGGTGACTCGTTCGTCGCGCTCCAGTCACAAGGCATGCTGCTCGCCCCGCTCGAGAGCATGTGGTGGTTCGCTTCGCCGCTCGTGGGCGGCGACTCGGTCGAGCTGTTGCTCGAGCTCCTGGCCGCGCTGCGCCCGCCGTTCGCGGTGCTCGCGGGTCTCCCGCCCGGCGCGTCGCGCACGGGCTCGCTGGTCCGCGCGCTCGGCCCGACTCACGACCTCGCCCACGCCACGACCACCGTGCGCTGCGTCGCGGAGCTCGACGATCTCGACGGCTTCCTCGCACGCCGCAGCGCGAAGCACCGCGCGACTCTGCGCGCGGCCCAGCGCCGCGTGACGGATTCGGGAGTCACCTTCGAGTCACTCGCCCCAGATTCCTCCGCCGAGGCCTCCGCCGCGTACGACCGCGTGCTCGCCGTCGAACGGCGCAGCTGGAAGGCCGCCACCGACAACGGCGTGGACCGCGGACCCATGCGCGAGTTCTACGCGGGCATGTTCCCGCGCCTGGCGGCGCGCGGCGCGCTCTCGCTCCTGTTCGCGCGCCGCGGCGGGGAAGACGTCGGCTATCTCAGCGGCGGCGTCGCGGGCGCGACGTTCCGCGGCCTTCAGTTCAGCTTCGACCGGAGCCTGCGCGGGCTGGGGCTGGGGAACGTGCTGCAGCTGGAGCAGGTCGCGCGGCTCACGGGCAGCGGAGTCACTCGCTACGACCTGGGCGCGGAGTCACCGTACAAGACGCGCTGGGCGGAAGGCCGGGTGACGACGATCGGGCTCTTGGCGCGGCGGCGCCGCTGAGTCACTTCATCTTCGAGGCGAGCCAACCCACCGCTTCTTGCCGGGTCGTGCAGTACTGGAACTCGAGCGCCGACTTCTCGCCGAAGGCTTTGTTCATCTGCCGCACGGGTATCTGCTGCGGAGTGACGAACGCGACGTACTTCACGCCGTTGCGCGCGAGACGCGGATAGAAGTCGTCGACCATCCACTGCTGGTCGGCTTTCTCGAGCATGCCGACCTCTGGCTTGCTGGCGTCGGCCAGCCAAGAAGCCGAGGGCCGCGTGCGCGAGGCGTTCACGCAGGCGTAGGCCGCGGTGCGCAGCTTCTCGCCCTTCGCCGCGGCGTGCCACTCGGCGATGTGGTATCGCGCTGCCGTGTCCCAGAAGAGCTTCAACAGTTCGTCTTCGTAGACCAAGTGCAGGTGATCCATGGAGCACTCAGTCGGCCGACAGCGGCCGGTGACTTTAGTGCGGCGCGAGTCACCTGGCCGGACCGCGAGTCACGAGCGGGTTGCGCCCCCCATGCGTTCAGCCATCGCGGCGCCCATCTCCGCCAGCACCTTCGACACCGCGGGGTGTTGTGCGACGGTGGCGCCGACCTTCGCGAGCTTCGGCCGGCCGTCGAGCGGACTCGGCGCGCCGAGTGCGGGCATGAGTCGCCTGAGAAGGAAGAACACGGGCGCAAGCGCGCAGTCGGCGAGTGACAGCTCCGCCCCCGCCGAGTACGGCGCGGCGACGACGAGCTCCTCCAGCTGATCCAGTCGCTGTGATAGCTCTGCGATCTTTTCCGCGACGACCTTCTCGTCGCGCGTCTTCGGGTTCATCTGCCCGAAGAGACCGCCGAGCACGGGCGCGAGATACAGATCCGCGAAGCGACTCAGCAGGCGCATGCGCGCGCGGGCGAGCGGATCGGCGGGCCGCAGCGAAGGCTCCGGGGAGCGGTCCTCGAGATACTCGTTGATGACTTCCGACTCGACGATGACCGCGCCGTCGACCGCGAGGGCCGGCACCTTGCCGATCGGGTTCAGCCGCTTGTACTCGGCCGAGCCGGTGCCGCGGGGCGGTGACACGATCTCGACCGCCAGATTCTTGGCGTAGACCGCGATGCGCACGCGCGACGAGTACGGCGAGAGATTCGCGTTGTAGAGCTTCACCAGGGGTGTCTCCTGTCGGTGGGCGACGCGCCGCCATCTTACGCTCGGCGCGTGTGTCTTCGCTCGTGCGTGGCTGGCGGACATGGACGGCGCGCGCGTCGCGCCGCGGCTCAATCGGGATGGGCGGGCTTCCGATGCCAACGCATGCGCAACTCGAAGCCCGCCGCGCGCCGGCGCCTGGCCCTCGCCTGCCTCGCGCTCGGAGTGTGTCTCGCCGTGGTCTGGGGCGTGGCGCGCGCGCAAGACACGGCGCCCGAGGACTCCGCCGCCGAGGACTCCGCGCCGGAAAGGCGAGTCAGTGTCTCGACGGGCATCCTGCCGGCGCCCCTCGAGGCGGCGCGCGCGGGTCTGGCGGCGCGCGCGCGCCAGCGCATGGAAGTCGCGCACGTCCCGCTGAGTGACTCCGTGGGGGCGCGCGCGGGCAGCGCCGCGGCCGGCACCTGCGCCCGCGCCGCCGCCGCCGCGCCCGCCGACGCGACCGAGCTCGTGCTGGTGGACCTGCGCGCCGCGGACGTGGGCCTCGACGTGGCGGTCCGCGTGTACCACCGCGCGGGCTGCGAGCTGGTGACCGCCTCGCGCTCGCACGGCGACGCGACACAGCTCGGTGTCGCCCTCGACCTCGCTCTGTCGCGCATCCTCCCGGCGGTGACCGGCTCGGGCGACTCACTCGGCGCCGCGCCGGCCATGACCGTCGAGGAGCTCGCCACCGAGGGTCGCGCGCTCACGGCCCTCGCGGCCGACGAGCTGGCTCGAGCCTGGCGCGAGCTGGACGGTGACGAGTCACCGCTGGCCCGCATGCTCCGCGCGCGCATCGAGGCCCGCGCTTCGGCCGCCGACTTCTCGCCCGCCGAGCGCGTGCGCCTGCGCATCGCTCGCGGCGAAGAGACTTCGGGCGACCTCGCCACGAAGAAGCTCCTGACCGACGCCGCGCGCGCGCTCGACGGGGGCGCCAACGCGCCGATGGACCCGCGCCTCGCGCTGGCCGCCGGCGAGATCCGCCTGTCGCGCGGCGACGCGGAAGCCGCGCGGCCGTATCTCGAGAAGGCCGTCGCACTCACTCCGCAGAACGCGGACGCGCAGATCGCGTACGGCCGTGCACTGGCGCTGTTGGGCGACGAGTCACTCGCGCAGCAGGCGTTCGAGCGCGCGGCGGAGCTCGAGCCCGTGTCCGGCCGCGCCCTCGAAGAGCTGGCTCACCTGCAGTCGCAGGACCCGTCGCGCGCCGCCGCGCTCCTGTTGCGCGCGGGCGAGAGCTCGGCGCGCGGCCTGGATCTGGACGGCGCCGAGGCGGACTTCGCGCGCGCCACGCAGCTGGATCCCGCTTCCGCGGCGAAGGAGAGCGAGAGACTCGGCAGGCTGCACGCCGATCTGTCCGACCCCGAGGCGGCGCGGACTCACTGGCGCGAGGCGATCACCGCGGGCGGGCCGAGTCACGCGCGCCTGCTCGGCGTGGCGCAGGCCAGCCGTGCCCTCAGTGACTCGGGCGACGCCGAGCAGGCGCTGCGCAAGGCGCTCGAGCTCGACGCCAACGCGCCCGACGCGGCGCGCGAGCTGGGTGCGCTGTATCTCGCGGACGGCCGGCGAGACGACGCGCTCCCCCTGCTCGAGCGCGCGGTGGCGCAGGCCGGCGACGACATGGCCGCGAAGGTCGCGCTCGCGCGCTGGCACGCGGACGGCGGCGACGGCGCGAAGGCGCTCGAGCTCCTGCACGCGGTCGAGCTGGCGCGCGGCACGCAGCCCGACCAGCTCGAGCTGCGCGCTCGGATACTCACGGCGAAAGGTGACTCGGCGGGCGCGCGGGCGGCGCTGACTCGCGCCGTCGAGCTCGACCCGACGGATCCCGCGCTGCGCCTCGCGCTCGCGGACCGCGCCGAGGCGCTGGGTGACTCGACCACTGCGCAGGTCGAGCGCGAGCGCGCGGCGCTCCTGGTCGAGGGGCCCGCGGACCAAGCGGCGCAGGCGGCGGCGACTCCGACCGCCGCCGACTTCGCCGGCCTCGATCCCGCGCTGGTCAAGCTGGCAGCGAGCTTCGGCGCCGTGCCCGCGGACTCGGGGCGCGTGATCTTCTTCGGCGTGCGCGAGTCACTCACTCCCAAGGAGCTCGCGCTCGACTGGCTGCGGCCCAAAGTCCCGGACGTCGACAAGCTCGAGAACGGGCTGCGCCGCGTGTTCGAGTCACAGTACGTGCTGATGAGCCGAACCGAGGCCGGCACGGCGCTCGAGAATCTCGCCACGGCCGAGGCGCTCGACGGCCTGTATCGCTTCGAGACTCAGCGCTCGCTCGACGCCGGCACCGCGGTCGAGCTGAATCTCGCGCTGAACGCCGACGCGCTGTTCCTCGCGAGGCTGGAGCGCTGGCCGGGCCCGAGCGTCGGCACGACGGTCGCCTGCGGCGCGGATGCGCCGTGGCGGCTCGAGCTGCGCCAGCTCGCCGGCCGCACCGGGTCGCGCGCTCGGATACTCGGCAACGCCGCGTGTCTCTCGCCGGTGACCGAGGAGTATCTCGTCTGGAACCCGAAGGCCGCGGCCGTGTACGGCGGCTTGCTCTTGTTCGTGGGGCTCGTGCTCTTGCGCGGCTGGGGCGGCGTGACCGTCGTGGTCGAGCTGCCGCCACAGACTCGCGCCTTGTTCAGCATCAGTGTCTCGCGCGGGCAGCGGAAGACCGCGCAGACGAAGACGATGAAGAACAAGGAGAAGGCGAAGTGGCGCATCGAGGACGGCCTGCGCCGCCTGAACCGCTTCGAGCGCCCGCTGCGCGAAGGCCGGCCGACCGAGTTCGAGTGGATTCCCGCGCGCCGCCGCCCGTACTACGTGACCGTGCGCGGCCCGCTGCAGAACTCGACCACGGGCGAGCTGATCGGCGACTTCCTCGAAGAGCAGCTGGTGCGCGTGCTGCGCGGCAAGCGAGTCACCGTGAAGTTCGACATGCGGCCGAAGGAAGCCGCGCTCGAGATACAGGTGACCGGCGCGGCGAAGGGCGCGAGTCACGTAGCCGTGGCGCTGCGCGGCGACCCGCGTTCGCTGCGCTACGTGGCCGAGGGTCCCGTGTTCCTGTACGTGAAGCAGGGCCGGCACGTGCTCCTAGTGGGCGCGGGTGAGCGGCTGTTCGAGCGCGTGCTCGAAGTGAGATCGTTCGATCCCGTGCGCGTGTTGCTCGACGTGAGCCGCGAGACCGGGGCGGTATTCGAGGGCTCGGCCGCGGCGGTGACTGCGTATCTCGAAGGCGACGTGGCGCGCGCGGTGAGCGAGCTCGAGCGCGCGGGCGAGACACAAGCCGCTACGAAGCTGCGCGCCGACTTACTGCGCGCGCGCGGCGATCTGGCCGGCGCGTCGAAGGCGCTCGAGACCGCGGGCGATCTGCGCGGCGCGGCCGAGCTGCGCGCCAACACCGAGGACCGCGCCGGCGCGGCCGCGCTGTTCGAGGCGGCCGAGGAGTTCGACAAGGCGGGCGACGCGTACCGCGCGGCCGGTGACTTCGAAGCGGCGTCGCGCGCGTACGAGCGCGCGGGCGAGCTCGACGAAGCGATCACCTGCTGCAAGGAGACCGCGGACACCGACCGCCTGCTCGGGCTGTACGAGAAGAACTCGAGTTACTTCGAAGCGGGTGAGCTGGCGGCCACGCTCCGGCAGTCCGCGCGCGCGATCCACAACCTGACGCAGGTCGACGACACGGACGCGAACTACACCAGCGCGTGTCGCCGGCTGATCGAGATGCACATCGAGCGCAATCAGCTGCCGCAGGCGCTGGCCAGGCTCGACGCGCTGATCGAGGCGACGGGTGAGTCGGAATCCGCGCTGCCGCTTCGCGCCGTGAAGGCCGAGCTGCTCGAGAAGCTCGGCCGCGGCGAAGAGGCGCTCGAGGTGTGGGAGTCGATCGAGGCGCGCGCCCCCAAGTTCCGCGGCGCCGCCGAGCGAGTCACTGCGCTGCGGGCGAAGCTCGAGGCCGCCGAAGCCGCGAAGGCCGCGCCCCCCGCGCCGCCCGCCGCCGCGCCGCAGGCCGAGAGCCGCTACGAGATACAGGAAGAGCTGGGCCGCGGCGCGATGGGCGTGGTGTACAAGGCGCGGGACAAGCACCTGGGCCGTGTCGTCGCGCTGAAGCGACTCACCGAGAATCTGCGCGGTCACCCGACCGCCGTGTCGTTCTTCGAGCGCGAGGCGCGCGCGGCCGCCGCGCTGAATCACCCGAACATCGTGACCGTGTACGACGCGGGCAGTGAGTCGGGTCAGTACTTCATCACCATGGAGTTTTTGCAGGGCACCACGCTCGACGCGATCCTGAAGGCGCGCGGCGCGATGGCGGCGCCGATCGCCGCGGCCATCGGCATGCAGGTGTGCGCGGGCCTCCAGTACGCGCACAACGCGCGCATCATCCACCGCGACATCAAGACCGCGAACCTCTTCTACACGCGCGAGCGCATCGTGAAGATCATGGACTTCGGCCTGGCCAAGATGGTCGAGGAGGTGCGCAAGGGCGCGACCGTGATCGGCGGCACGCCGTACTACATGGCGCCCGAGCAGGCCGCGGGCGACCGGGTCGACCATCGCGCCGACCTGTACGCTCTGGGAGTCACTCTGTTCGAGTTACTCACGAAGACCGTGCCGTTCCGCGCGGGCGACGTGACGTTCCACCACCGAAACACTCCCGCCCCCGACCCGCGCGAGAGAGTCGCCGAGATACCCGCGCCCATGGCCGAGCTCGTGATGAAGCTCATGGCCAAGTCGCCGGACGCGCGGCCGCAGAGCGCGGGAGAAGTCGCCGCGGCGCTCGCCGGGGTCGCCAACAGCTAGAGCTGACCCCTCTCAGCGGCGGCCTTCGTCCTTCGGATAGAATCCGCCCGGCTTTTCACCGGGAGGGGTTTCCCATGGCGGAGTTCGATCTCGTTCTGCGCAACGCGCGCATCGTCGACGGCACGGGCGCGCCGGAGTTTCTGGGCGACGTCGCGGTGCGCGGCGACCGCATCGCGGCGGTGGGCGTCGTCCCCGGCGCGGGCGCGCGCGAGCTCGACGTGCGCGGCCACGTGGTCGCGCCGGGCTTCATCGACATCCACACTCACTACGACCCGCAGATCTGCTGGGACCGGCTCGCGACCCCGTCGCTCGAGCACGGAGTCACCACCGTCGTCATGGGCAACTGCTCGCTGTCACTCGCGCCCGTGAAGCCCGGCGGCGCGAAGAAGCTGGTGGCGATGTTCTCACGCATCGAGGACATCAAGGAGCCGACCTTCGCCGCGGGCGTGCCGTTCACGTGGGAGAGCTTCGGCGAGTATCTCGCGCACATCCGCCAGGGACTCGGCCCGAACATCGGCGCGCTCGTGGGTCACTCGGCGCTCCGCTACTACGTGATGGGCGCGGCGTCGCAGGAGCGCGTGGCCACCGACGCCGAGATCGAGCGCATGTGCGAGTTACTCGAGGCGGCGATGGCCGCGGGCGCGATCGGCCTGTCGATCTCGTACGTCGACATCGACGAGAGCATGGTGCCCGTGCCAAGCCGCTGGGCCGACGAGCGCGAGAAGACGGCGCTGTGCCGCGCGATGGCGAAGTCGGGCCGCGGCGTGCTGCAGACCGTGCCCTACTTCATCGACCCGGCCGAGCAGCTGAAGAACATCCAGGAGCTCGGCCGACTGTCTCGCGCGTCGGGTGTCTTGTGCTCGCTCGCGCCCATCGTGTCGAGCCCGGTGAGCGGCGACCAGTGGCGCAAGTCACTCGCGGCGCTCGAAAAGGAGCGCGAGCTGGGCGGCCGCGTGTACGCGCAGTCCATGCCGCGCACGTTCGACCTGAACATGCGCCTGTCGGAGACGAGCTTCCTCCTGTACGGGCTCCCGACCTGGAACAGGTTTATGAGTCTCCCGATCGGCGAGCGCATCGCTGCATTCGGGGATCCCGCGAACCGAAAGCAGCTGGTCGAAGAAGGCATGCGCATCGCGCCGCTGCTCATGGCATCGCACGTGGGCGAGGTGTTCTCGAAGGGGAACGAGTCACTCGCGGGGCGGCACATGCTGCAGATCGCCGGCGAGCGCGGGAAGTCACTGCCCGACGTCATGCTCGACGTCGCGCTGGCCGACGACCTGCGCACCGAGTTCTGCATCCGCGGCGTGATTCACGCGGACGTCGAGTCGGTGGCCGAGATCCTGTCTCACCCGCTCGTGCACGTGGGCGCGTCCGACGCAGGCGCGCACATCGCGCAGTTCTGCGGCGCGGGAGACACGTGCTACCTGATCGAGCGCTTCGTCCGCCAGCACAAGAAGATGAGCCTCGAGCAGGCCGTGCACCGACTCACCGGCGAGCTCGCGCGTGACTGGGGCATCGCCGACCGCGGCGAGCTCGCGGCCGGCAAGTTCGCGGACCTGGTCGTGTTCGATCCCGAGACGATCGCGCGCGGGCCCGAGCGCTTCGTGGGCGACGTGCCCGGCGACGCCAACCGGTACGTGCGCGACGCCGCGGGGATCGAGGCGGTGATCGTGAACGGCGCGGTCACTCTGGAGCGCGGCAGATACACGGACGCGCGCGCCGGGCGTGTCATCTAGGTTGTGTTCTCGAAATTGTGTCCGGCCGGCTCGCGGTTCGGCGCTCTCTTTTCGAGCGGATCACGTTGCGTACCGCAGGGAGTGATTGGCGCCCGCGAGGATGCGCCTCGTGACGATCGACCGCTGGTAGTACTCGACCCAGCGCGCTGGAAGTCGGACACGGCTCGGAAACAGTCGCGCTCGCAGGACGTCCTCGACGCGCAGTCGCCTCGGCAACAGCCCCAACCGCTGCGCGGGTGACTCGTCCTTCTTCCGCTCGGAGAACGACTTCATCGTGTTCCGCCACACCAAAAACACGAACAACCGATACGCCGCACACGCTCTGCGCTTCGAGAATGCGATCGTCTCGCGCTTGTGGTTCGCCTGCGAGTGGCGAATCAGCAGATCCGCCAGGTTCACCGGAAACAGCGGGTTGTCCGAGGTACGAGAGATCCGAGACGATGTCGTCAGGTGATTTATCGCGCGGCCCAAGCTCCGAAGCCTAGCGATGGCTCGCGGATAGGCGCGATGCTCGTCCGACTGAATCGTCGCTCGCGCTCCCTTCGGCACCACGATCTCGAGCAAGGTCCCCATCTCGCGCTCGATCGACCGCGGATCGGGTCGTCCGAGCGCCGCTTCGAGCGCGGCTCGCCGCCGACGCTGTGACTCGGTCATGCGTCCCTTGCGCCGCAGCTCCGAGTCAGTGAATCCGTAGATGAAGTGCGATTGACTGCCGATCGCAGCGTGGAAGTGAACCGGAGTGTACTGACTGAACTCGAATGACTCGAAGCCGTCGATCGCCAGTGACTCGGTCGGGGCCGACTTGGGCCGCAGCTGTTCGTGGAACAGGAGACAGTGGCGTCCCAGACGATCGCATTGCCGCATGATCGTCGTTGGAGAGGCGCCGACATCCCGTGCGATCTGTCGGTACGCGGCGCAGGAGAGCGCGCGCATGAAGACCCGAGCGAGGAGCTCGGGCCGTTTGAGCCAGTAGGTGGTCGAGAAGGTCTGAGAACTGAAGGCCCGCCGACAGTGAATGCAGAGAAACCTCTGAACCCGATGGGGCGGCTGTTGGCGGCGGTAGAATCCGATCCGCTTCCAGCGCCAAGTGCGCGGATCCAGATGGAACTTGCAGTCCGGGTTCGGACACCGAGGCGGTCGGAATTGCGCAACTGCCCTCTGCACATGCCGCTGTCGAGCACTCCCCGTGCCAGACACACTCTCAGGAACACAACTAGCGGAGCTGTGACTCGTCGAGCTGGCGGCTGGCTTCGAGGAGCAGCTCGGTCATCGACATGAGCAGCGTGCGCTCGCGAGGGTCGGCGCCGGCGTCGAACCGGAATGCCCCGCTGCTCGCCCCGACCGCGTCGAGCGCCGCTTCCATGCCGCGCGCCTTCTCGGTCTCGGCGTGCAGCGGCTGGCCGTCGCCGAGCCAGATGCGCACGGGGCCCGACTCGGCGGCGACCTCGAGCACGCCGCTCTTGTGACCCATCTCGAGCATCTGCAGCACGACGAAGATCGGGATCTCGGCCAGCTCGCCGCGAAACACTTCGCGCGCGGCTTCCTTCGCCACGATCATGGTCTCGTGACCCGACGGGTCGGAGAGGAACCCGGCGAGCGAGCCTTCGAACACGCAGTAAGTGACGGTGCTGGTGCCGATGCCGATGCGGTCGCCCGGGCGCAGCGCGTGGGGCCGAGTCACTGGCTGGCCGTTCACGTACGTGCCGTTCTTGCTCCCCAAGTCACGCACGCAGAACTCCGCGCCGTCCGCGTACACTTCCGCGTGTCGCCGCGACGCCGAATCGTTGATGAGCACGAGCTCGCAATCCTTGCCGCGGCCGATCGCGACGCGCGCGCCCGCCTCGAGCGCCACGGGCGCGAGCGGGGGACAGAACAAGAGCGCCGAGCGATTCCCAGCCATCGGGTTCAGAACGGCAGCGCCCGAGGAACGCTTGAGGCGGGGCTGTCAGCCCTTGTACCGGCCACCGAGGACCCGGGCCAGGAGCCGCCCCGCCGCCTCCTCCTGTGACTCGTCGAGGAATCGGAACGTCAGCTTCTCGTTGCTGCGGAGCTTGAAGTGGAGGCCCTTCGAGAAGAAACCCTTGGTGTGCAGCTCTGCCGACTCGATCTCCGCCACCGAGATCTCGCGGCTCTTCGCCGCCGACTCGAGGCTCAGCGCCTTCGTCTTCCGCGTTTCCGCGACCAGCCGCCGTGACTCCTCGAGGGTGGGGAGACCGCGTGCGGCGTGATCGTCGAGCCCGACGGGGCCAGTCACCAGCCGGGGCGCGACGACCTGCAGCACCTGGTTGAACGCCGTGCCGACCTTGACCTGGAAGACCCGGTCGTCGAATACGAAGAACTGGAAGATGTGTTCGGGTCGAACGACAACAGCTTGAAATACTGCGCGGTGAAGCTGCCAAGACAATTCATGTGACTCACTTCGGAGTGAGTCACACGGGGCTGTAGCCCGACGCTAGCGGCCCCAGAAGTCGGCGACTCGCTCGATCACCCAGAAGCTGGCGAGTGAGCCTATAGCGTACGCCGGGAGTGACTCGCCCCACCTGGGCCGGCGGACGCCGAGACGCGCGAGCGCCACGGCAGCGACTGACAGCGCGCCAACGAACGCGAGCTGGCCGAGCTCGACCCCGACGTTGAAGGACAGGAGCGCGAGCGGGATCGCGCGCTCGGGCAGGCCCACCTCCGCGAGCGCGCCCGCGAAGCCCAGCCCGTGCAGCAGGCCGAAGCTGCCGGCGACCAGCCACGGAGCCCTCGAAGTGACTCCCGGGCGGCCCCGCAAGCCGTGCGCGAGCTCGGCCGCGACGAACACGATGCTGAGCGCGATGGCCGCCTCGACCGGCGGGCCGGGCACGTGCACGACCCCCAGCGTCGCCAGGGCCAGGGTGATCGAGTGCGCGATCGTGAACGCGGTGATCGTGGCGATGACTCGCCGCGCGCCGCGCACGATCAAGAGCAGCGCAGTCACGAAGAGCAGATGGTCGAAGCCGCCGAGGATGTGCTCGAACCCAAGCACGAGATACGCGCGCGCGACCTCGAGCTTTCCCGCGGGCGCGGCGACGACGAAGCTCGGGCTCGCGGGGCCGAGTCTCTCGACCTGCGAGCTCCCGTCCAGGCGCTCGACCCGCGCGATCACGTCGGCGCTCAGTCCGGCCAGGCCGTCGATGTGAATCTTCTGCCCGACGAGACCGGCGGGGCGCCGAGTGCGCCACCGTTCCGTCCAGGCGCCTGCGTGATACGCGCCGCGCGGCTCGCCGAGCGTCTCCGAGTCAGAGGGCAAACGCACCGCGATCCCGAGCCGAACGTTCTCGGCCTGGGCGGGCACGCGCCACAGCACGTCGTAGGTCTCGGCGTCGACTTCGCGCAGCTCGAGATACCCGGGGCGGAACACGTCGGCGAGCGCGTGCGGCGCGAGACACAGGAGCGCGAAGGCGATCGCGACGCTTCGCGCGGTCACTGCCCCGCCGCCTCGGCCGGCTCGACCGTGACTTGGTAGTTGGCGCGCAGGCGCTGGTACAGCGCGTCCTTGGCGGCGCGGGTGCGCTCCGCTTCCCAGTCGCGCGCCACCGCCTCGCGCACGGCGTCGAGCGCGGGCGGCCCCGGCTCGGTGCGCGCAGTGACTCGCACGAGGTGCGCGCCGTAGCTCGACCCGACCGGCCCGCGCCACCCGCCGAGCGGCAGCGCCGCGAGGTCGCGGGCGAAGGTCGGTCCGAACTGACTCGCCACGTCGCGCAGCCGCACGTTCTCGAGCCGCGCGGGCAAGAGCGTCGGGTCGCCCAGCGCGGCGGGGTCGCGGCTCGCGAGCGCGCGCTCGACGTCGCGCTGGAGTGAGTCGCGGCGCTTGCGCGGATCGAAGTACACCTGCTCGAAGCTCGCGCTGGGCGGCTGCGCGTAGTCGGCGGCGTGTGAGTCGAGCCAGGCCTGCAACGCCGCGTCGGTCGGCGGCACGCTCCCGACCGCGTCCTCGGCGAGCAGCTCGAACTTCTGACCCACGCGCTTGCGCACGACCACGTCGTCGCGCTCGAGCCCCAGCGCCAGGCCCTCGCGGTACAGCACCTCGTCGCGCACCCAGCCTTCGACCAGCCCCGCGAGCTCGGCGTCGGTGGGCGCGCGGTTCCACGAGCGCTCGAAGCCGGCCGAGAGACTCTCGACGCGGCCGCGAGTCACTACGATCTCGCGGTCCGTTCCCGAGTCACCGCCCGAAACGGCGCCGTACAGCGCGAACAGCGCGGCGCCCAACACCGCGAAGTGCAGGAGCGGCTCGCGGAGCAGGCGCGTCATTCAGGGCGTGTACCAGATCGGCGAGGTCCAAGCGCGCTCCTGCGTCGTGACTGGGACCTTGGGGTCGATCTTCTCCTTGAAATACACCGCGTCGTAGGCGGTCCAGCGCGGCGTCGGTATCTCGATCACGCGGGCGTAGTAGAACGCCTTGGCGTCGGGATCGAAGCTCGGGTCGCGCCACACCGAGATCAGCTCCGGCGCGCCGATCGTGTTGGTGAAGGTCGCGGTCGCGAGATCCACCGTGTTTCCCACCGCGCGCACCTTGCCGTTCGCGCCGCGCGGGCGGATGTCCGAGTCACTCCATACCACGTCGATGACCTTCTCCTGCGGCTTGCCCTGCTTGTCGAGCCAGCCCTTCACGATCTGGATGCGGTCGAGGTTCGCGCCGATCGGGTCCTTCAACGCCGCGACCAGGAACGTGGGTGACTTGCCCGCGGGAGCGCGCTTCAAGTCACCGCCCATCGGCACGCCCTTCGCGTAGCCGGCGATCGCGGGCGCGCGCGTCTTCGCGTCGGCCGCGTCGAAGTCGAAGCCGCCGAAGAGGCGCACCACGATGTTGGTGCCGCTGGTCGCGTACGTCTCTCGCCGCTTCATCGCGTCGAACAGCGCCTCGCGCGTGTTCTCGGTGGCCCACACCGCGGCGCGGCCCGCGGCCGTGATCTCCCAGCCCTTCACCACTCCGTCCGGGAACTTCAGCGCGTCCTCGCTCCAGCGGCCGGGCCGCGGCTCACAGCCGACGAACTTGCAGTAGAAGTTCTCTTCCTCCTCGGCAGTGAGTCCGTTGTGAGTGTCCGTGCCGGCCACGAAGCCGTACTTGAACGGATTCACTCCGACCTGCTGCTCGAGCATGAGCCCGTTCTTCAGCGCGTCGCGCACGTACTCGTGCTCGATCATCCCGGACTTCTTCGGGACCATGACCAGGTTGCCGCGGTCCCAGAGCTCGTAGCCGGCGAGAAACTCGTCGGTCTTCGACAGAGACGGGTGCGCCTCGCCCTGCCCCTTCATCTGAATCACTTCGTAGAGCGGCTCGCGGCGCTGGCGCTCCTCGGCCCACTCACGAGTGACTGGTGCGCCCGCGAACGTGGTGAGCGCGAACATGCGGCCGTTCGAGAGATTGCCGTTGTGCGGGATTGCGAGTAACTGCCCGCCCGTCTTCTTCTCCCACTCGTCCATCCACTTCCACAGATCCTCGGGATTCTCGCTCTGGAACGTGGTGTACGGGATCGCCTGATCGGCCTTGTCCTTGCCGTCGCGGTAGATCACGTTGCGGTGCAGGTTGTCGCCGCCGCCGGCGTTCGAGGTCCACTCGTAGGCGATGAACGCCGTGAAGGTCCCCGGCTCGTTGTACTTCTCCATGATCGCCGTGCTGCGCTGCCAGATACTCTGCGCGAACTTCGGGTCCTTGATCGCGGGCGGCAGCTGTTTGTTGGCCTGGGCGTGAATCAGCTCCATCGTCGCCGCGAGTGACTGCTCTGGCCCCTCCGCCATCATGTCGTGCCAGCGCTTCAGCATCGGGTCCTTCATCAGCTCCGCGTTCCCGCCGCGGAGCTCCGCGATGAGTCCCATGCCGTCGGAGTGATCCGTGACCGCGACCCAGTCGAGCGGCCGCCCCAGCTTCACGGGCTGACCCGAGGTCGAAGTCACTTCGTCGCCGCGCGCGAAGCGCACCGCGTCCTCGGGGGTCAGCGTCGCTCCAGCCATGCCCGCATCGACCGACCAGCCCGTGTGCAGGTGCTGATCTCCGAAGTAGGGCCGCGCCGGGTAGTGTTTCCCCGCGTACGGCGAGTAACCCGGTGACTTGTAGAACTTCGCCGGATCCGCCGGCGCCGCCTCCTGCCCGTGCGCGAACGGCGCGAGCGCGAGCGCGACACACACGGACACCACCCCGAACGCGACCTGCATCGATCTGCCCTCCCCGCTGCACGCGCAGTGTAGTCCAGCAGGCCGTTGCGCATGCGCGGCCGTGGACGGCACCCACCGAGATGGGGCGCTGGACTCTCGATCCGAGTCGCGGTGGCGCGGCGCATGGGCTGGCTCCTGCTGCTGGTGGCGGCGCTCGGCGGCGCGACATGGGGCGTGGCGACGTACTTCCCCGAGTATCTCGCCTGCCTGCCGTGGCGCGCGGCGGCTCGAGCCCCGAGGCCCAAGTCCGCATCGCGTCGGGAAGCTGGCAGATGACCCTCGAGGGCGACTCACTCGGGGTGCTGTCGCCGTTTGCGCGCTTCGGCGCGCTCCTCGCCCTGCTCGACGCGTTCGCCGCCAGCACGCGCGTCTGCGGGCACCGCACCAGGGCTGCGACGCCTACGAGATCACGCAGAGATCAGGCTCCGCGGGTCTCGGCCGGGGCTAACATGCTCGCAGCTCCAGACGTGAGGTCCCTCATGCGTGTAGCGCTGCGCTCTTTCGCTCTCCTGCCGGTGCTCGCTTTGGCGCTGGTCGCGCCCGTCGGCCCGGCCGAGGCGGCCGCGATCTACTTCGAAGTCACGGATCTGCCGGACGTGAATCCCGGCGAGGACTTGTGGCGGTACTCGTACTCCGTCGACCCGGCGGGCACCGCGTTCAGCGCGGGAGTCACCGGCTTCGCGGTCGCGTTCGACGAGGGCCTGTACACCGCCCTTAGCGCGTTCTCCGCGAGCTTCGACTGGGACATCCTCGTCCTGCAGCCCGACCTGGGGATCCCCGACCCGGGTCTCTACGACGGGCTCGCGCTCGTGAACTCACCCGACACGGGAACGCCGTTCGAGGTCGACTTCGTGTGGCTCGGCAGCGGTACGCCGGGCAGTCAGCCGTTCGAGATCTACGAGCTCGAGATTCCGATCTACGGCACGCCCGTGACCATCGAGACGGGGGTGACCCTTCCCGTTCCAGAGCCCGCGCTTGCGGCGCTGGCGCTCGCCGGACTGCTCGGGCTCGCAGTCACTCGGGCGCCGCGATGACTCGCGTGGCGCTGTGGGCGCTGCTCTGGCTCGCGCTGCCTTCCCTCGCATTCGCGCAGCTCGCGACGTTCACCGTCGAGTCAGTCGAGCTCGTCGCCAGCAAGCGCATCACGCGCACTCAGTTCGAGTACACCTACCGCGCGAGCGTGCGCTTCAACGGCACGGGTCCCGCCGGGGCGGCCTTCACGGTCGGGCACGTGACGACGACCGCGGATCCCGCGTACACGTCTTTCTTCGACGACCAGCTCGATCTCGGGAACATCCCGGCCGGCGGGACCGCGAGCGACACGTTCCGGATCGTCCACTCGCGCACCACGCCCTTCAACGCGCCGTTCTCGTTCACGTTCGACTACGACCCGAGCTTCCTCATCATCCCCGACGTGACCGGACTGACTCGCGCCGAGGCCGGGACGAGGCTCACCGCCGCGGGGCTCCCGACCATCTTCGAGAACTACCGCAACAGCTCGACGGTGCCAGCTGGCCGGATCATCAGTCAGTCGCCGCCGCCGCCGCTGGCTTACTACTTCCCGGGCTCCGACTACGCATTCCTCACCGTGTCGGTCGGCGATGGAAGCACGGACGGCTTCGCGCTCGAGCTTCCGGGCGCGGACGGCGCCGCCATCGAGACGGGCTACGAAGTCACTTTCCCGTGTGACGTCACGACCCAACCCGGTCAGACCGAGCCCATCACCGTTCGCATCGAGGACTCGTTCCGCTCGGCCGGGCTCAGCGCCGAGCCAGTCACCTTCGAGCCCGGCTACCCGCGCGGGCGACTCACTCTGCGCGCCGCCGCCACGACCTACGAAGGGTTGCGCGAGGTGATGATCGTCGCGTCGGACGGCAGCGCCGAGGCGCGCCGAGTGATTCAGGTGACCGTCGAACCGCCCGCGCCGAGCGCGGGCGAGAAGGTCGCGGCCGCGCTGGCCTCGGGCGCGATCGACTTAGAGACGTCCTACGTATACCGGATGTACGCGCTGTTCGGCGACGCGCGCTTGCCTGAGGAGTATCGCGGCCGCGTGAGTGACCTGCGGGGTCCCGAGCTGTTCGACACGCTGAGTCGGACCGAGTCGACTCTCTCTCCCGCGACGCGCGCCTTGCTGCGGCCGTTCACCGCGCGTCCCGCGGATCCGGTGAGTGTCTGGAGTCAGTCGGCGCTAACGGCAGCCCCGAGCGGGTTCATGCAGACGGTGGCCGAGCCGGCGGTCACGATCCTGCCCGAGCAACTCTGCCCCCCGACGGTGAGCGGGCCGACGTGGGTCAACCGGCGAGTCACTCAGGGCGGCGTCTCGATTCTCCTGTGGATCCGCTGCAGTGACGAGGGGATTCAGACCTACAGACACATCGTGCTGGAGCACAACAAGGCGGTTCTCGAGAAGGTGCTCGGCCCGATGATCGACCTCATGGGGCCGCCGCTGCCCGACCTGGGCGTCGCGCCGGGTAGCTTCGACCCCGACTCTGCGATCGACGTGTACATCGTCTCGCCGACCGAAGTGGTGCAGCACGATCCAGTAGGGTTCGGAGAATCTATCAACGCGCATTCAGCCGCTGGCCTCGCGACTGGAGTCTTCGTGGGGTACCTGACGAAATCGAGCGGCTGGATCCTGGTGGAGGACCTCCTCACCAGCGCGACCGACCCAGGCCCGCGCTCGACGCTGATCCACGAGCTCTTCCACGTCCAGGAATTCGCCCATCGCAGCGACATAAGGTTCAACTGGTTGATAGAAGCGAGCGCAACTTGGGCGGAAACTCACTTCGACTTCCTGTTGCCCTGGCCGAAGCGTGGCTCCGGGATCTTGCACAAACGCTGGTTCCCAAAGATCCAGTACTCGACCCAGAGCCTCGCCGACCAGGACGGCTCGAACGAGTACGCGTCTTACTTGTGGCCGTTCTACATGCAGCTCCGCCTCGGGCGCTCGGAGGGCGCAGCCGCCGTAGCGGAGATGTGGGACCGCTTCGAGTCACTTCCTGAAGAGGCCACAGGCAACGACACGGACGAGGTCATCGACCAGGTGTTCCCTTTCAAGGACCACTTGGCGGACTTCCGACTCACCAACCTGAACGTCGCGTTCGCACCGGGTGACTCGCTCGACGACTTTTATCAGACGATCGACTTCAGCCAGTTTCCCGAGCCCCAGGATCCCATCTCCGTCCACTTCGGCGGCCCTTCGGAGGATCCGGTCCCGACTGAAGTGACGCTCACCACCTCCGGCCAACCGAACCCGCTCTCGGGCACGCGCACGGTCCCGGTCTCGATCGAGCCGCTGAGCACGCACTACATAGAGATCGAAGTGAACGACAAGACGACCCGGTACGTGCAGGTCGACTGGTCGAGCTTCTCGCAGACCGACTCACTCAGCTTCGACGCCATGACTCGCGTGCGCGACCAGGAGTGGGAGCGGCGGCGCGTCAAGGCGCGCCGGCGCACGACGTTCTGCATCCCGGATGGCTTCGAGGTGCGCGCGCTCCAAGGCTGGCTGGTGTTCACGAACTACGCTCTCCTGGGCCCGGAGCCGCCGATCACGGGCGACGTCGTGATCACTTACTCGAACCAACCCAACGCCGCGTGCGGCTGCAACCGCACCGCGCCGTCGGCGGTGCCCGCCTACTGCGCCGAGGAGCTCGCGTCGAACGCCGACTCGGGTGAGTTCGCGCTGCCGCGCGCCGTGAACGACGCCGGCCAGGCGGCGGGAGTCATGGCCGATCCCTTCGGGACGGGCATCCTGCGGCCGGTCGTCTGGACTTACCCAGACTTCGCGCAGACGCTCCGCGTTCCCGACTTACAGAAGCCCGCGCACGCACTGCGACTCACCGACGACGGCGAGGTCTCCGGCTTCTATCTCGACACCTTCCCCAACAGTCAGTGGCTGTACTGGCCGTCCATCCTCGCGCAGCCCACGCTGCTCGGCTCGGCCATCAACGGGAACGCGCTGATCGGCCAGATGGGCATGAACAACTCGGCGATCGCGGCGTACGCGAGTAACTCGCGCGTGTATCTGTGGCAGAACGGCTCGTTCCTCGACATCGGCAGCGGCGAGGCCGCGCTCGACGTGAACGAGTTCAATCACGCGCTGATCCAGGAAGCGGGCACGCCGCCGAGTTACTGGCTGTGGCGCAGCGGCGTGCGCACGCCTCTGCCGCTGCAGCCGCGCGCGCTGAACGACCTGGACGTGGTGGTCGGCATCGCGAGCGGTCAGGCGGCGCGCTGGAGCGAGAAGCTCGGCCTCCAGTCACTCGCGCTTCCCGCCGCACCGCCGCCCGGCACGACCTTCCTCGCGCCGACCGTGAACCGCTCCGAGGCCACCGACATCAACACGCGCGGCGAGATCGTGGGCTCGGTGGTCTGGTTCTACCCATACAAGAACCCGCAGCAGGCCGGCAGCCCCGGCCTCTACGTGACTCACGGCCTGCACTGGAAGTCGAACGGACAAGTGCTCGACCTGAACGACGCCGTACCGGTGAACGCCGACGTGACCGTGCCGACGGCGATCAACGACAACGGCGTGATCGTGGGCGCCGGCGCAGTCATGCCGCCCAACTTCAACTGCGCGGCCAACCCGCCGCCGTTCCGGTGCGTGAACGCGTGCATCGGGAATGGACTCACGGGCTGCGCCGGGAATCCGCCGATCCGGCTGGTGCCCCAACGGCCGTAATTCTCAGCGGCACTCCTGGCACGCCAGCTCCACCGCGCGGCCGAGCGTGTCGAGTCTCTCGCTCGCGGTCGCGCCGAGCGGCCGGTCTCGAGCGTATCTGGCGCGCCCGGGAGGAGTCGAACCTCCGACCTAGGGATTAGAAGTCCCTCGCTCTATCCAGCTGAGCTACGGGCGCGTGATCGAGGCAAAGTTAGGTGGCGCGCTGCGCACTCACAACGTGCTTGCCGTTGGGGTGGGACTCTTGCTTGACGATGATCCAGCGCGCGCCGCGTTCGGGGTGGACCCAAGAGATCCGGTGGCACTCACCCGGCTGAACCATGACGACGGAGCCGGCGACGAGGAGCACGGTGCGCCCTTCGACCTCGAGCTCGGCCTCGCCTTCGAGAGCGACGTAGTACTCGAAGAAGTCGTGAAAGTGGCGCGCCTCGGACTTCGGAACGTCGCGCAGCAGCGAGCTGTCGCCGATCTCGAGCGGCGAGCCGTTCCAGTGGCCGCAGAAGTAGTGACTTTCCGCTCGCGCATAGACTTGCATGGTTTCGCAGACTAGCGCGAAGTGGTAGAAGAGCGCTTCAACTCACCAGGAGATAAACCGTGGGCACTGGTACGAAGCGCGCTCCGAGAACTCCCAGGGCCAAAGGCACCGCACCCAAGCTGTTGACCTGGGGGAAGACGCGGCGCGCGCTGGCCGAGCTCGGGGTCGACGACTCGCGCTTCATCAAGGCGTACGAGTCGCTGTCGAGCGCGCGTTCGCCGCGCGCGCTCGACGACGTGCTGCTCGGCGCGGGTGAGCGCTTCGCGCGCGACGGTGACTTCGCCGCGTTCAAGCGCGCGATCAAGGCGAACAACGATCAGCAGGCCAACGCGCGCCTGGGCAGATACTTCAAGTACAAGACGCGGCAGGCGCGCGACTCAGGGTGACTCGGGTCCGGCGACGCGAGTCGGGCTCTTCTCTTTGGTCGGGCACTCCGCTTCGGGGAAGCATCCCGACGCGACCCACGACTCCAGGTTCGCGAAGCTCCGAATCTCGGCGCCGCGCAATAACTCGTCCGCGCGGGGCCGCAGCCCGGGAGTCACGACGAGCGCGGTGCGGTCGCGCACGACGACCGCGGCCGGGCCCGACAGCTTGGTTTGCGCCGCGATCGCCGGCGTGAGAGCGCGGTAGGCGTCGGCGAAGCGCTCCGCCGCATCGAGTGACTCCCAGCGCGTGAGCCACACGAGCTCCCACTTCTCGCCGCACTCCAGGCGCACGTAGCGGTCGCCACGCCAGCCCTCGAGCAGCGCGCGCACGGCCGCGGGGTCGCGGCCCGGCTCGAACAGCACCTGGAGCACGAGCGCGCCCGCCACGTTGTCCTGATCGAGCGTGCAGCCGCCAGTCGCCGCGAGTGACTCGAGCGGCAGGCGCACGAAGTCCACGGACCCGCGCGTTTCGGGATACAGGACGTGGAGAGACGCGAGCGGCGGATCGAGCAGCGCCGCGTCGAGGCCCGCGTTGCCCTCGCGCACGTAGCGGTGCGCGGCGGCGACCGTGCCGTACGCGTAGGGAAACACGAGGCTCAGGCCGACGAGCCGCGGCGCGCGGCCGACGTCGCTGTCGGGATCGTCGAGCTGGCCGAGTAACTGGTCGCGCATCAGCTCGGCGAACGAGACACTGTGCTGCGCGCGCTCGCCGGGCAGCGCGCCCAGCATGGTCACGCTCGCGTCGCCCTCGATCACGCTCGACAGCGCGGTGGTGAGATCGTTCTGGTCGTCGAGCTCGACCAGAAGCTCGAACAGTCGAGGGAAGTTCTGGTCCTGCAGCGCGTGAGTCAGCTCGTGCACCACGATGGGATCGAGCAGCGCCGACTCGAGCAAGCCGCCCAGCTCGTCGAGCACGAACAGCGTGTTCCGCTTCACGCTGTACAGGCCCGAGACCTCGCTCGAGTAGACCTCGATCAGCTCCTTGGCCAGATCCACGTCGGGCGACAGAGCGCCCAGGGCGGCGAGTGAGTCGCGCTGGCGAGTGACTCGCGCGGGCTCGAGCTCCTCGGCGGCCTCGTCCTTCAGCACCGCCGGCAGCTCCTTCCGAGACACCCAGCGCATCTCGACCGGGCGCGTGAACTCGAGCTCGCGTAGCGACACCGTTCTGTGTTGCCAATCGCCCAGGCGCTCCGCGTCGGGCGGCGCGGGCGCGAACAGCGCGCAGCCGGCCGTGACCAGGACCAGCGCCACGGCGAACGCGCGGCGCATCGCGGCTAGACGCCCCAGCCGCTGCGGTGGACGATCGGAATGCGCCGGCCGGAGCCGTACGCCTTCTGAGACACTTTCAGCACGACGGGCGCCTGCCGGCGTTTGTGCTCGTTGCGGTCGATCTGGCGCAGGATCCACGCCACGGTCTCGCGCGTCGCGCCCGCGGGCGGCTCGATCTCGTCGCCGGGCAAGCCGAGCTCGATCGCCTGGTGCAGCACTTCGTCGAGGATCGGATACGGCGGGAGTGAGTCACTGTCCTTCTGCCCCGGCGCGAGCTCGGCGGACGGCGGTTTCTCGATCGAGCCGCGTGGGATGCGCTCGCCCGCGCGGTTCGCGAAGCGCGCCAGCGCGTACACGTCGCGCTTCAGCACGTCGCCCAGCACGGCGAGCCCGCCGATCAAGTCACCGTAGAGCGTGGTGTAACCCATGCTGAACTCGGACTTGTTTCCGGTCGCGAGCACGATGCGGTTCTCGGCGTTCGACACGGCCATGAGCAGCGCCCCGCGGATTCGCGCCTGCAGATTCTCTTGAGTGAGTCCGTAGCTCTCGCGCGGGCCGAAGAGACTCGAGCGGAACTGCTCGAGGTAGCTCTTGTAGATCGAGTCGATGCGCACCGTGCGGGTCTCGATGCCCAGACTGCGGGCCAGCGCCTCGGCGTCGCTGAGAGAGTGCTCGGACGAGAACGGGCCGGGCATCAGAATGCCCGCGACGTTCGCCGGGCCGAGCGCCAGCGCAGCCAGGTGCGCAGTGACTGCCGAATCGATGCCGCCCGAGAGGCCGATCACCGCGCTGGGCAGGCCCAGCTTGCCGAGATAGTCGCGGATGCCCAGCACCAGCGCGCGCTCGAGTAACTCGACGTCGGGCTCGAGCTGGGCCGCCTCGGGCCGGCCGGTCTCGAACGGATCCACCACCGCGAAGTCCTCGGCGAAGCGCGCCATGCGAGTCACTACCCGCGCCTCGCGGTCGATCACGAAGCTCGTGCCGTCGAAGATCAGCTCGTCGTTCCCGCCCACGAGATTCACGAACACGAGCGGCACCCGGTGCGCGCGCGCGGCGTCGCGCAGCATCGCCTCGCGCAGCGCCATCTTCGCCGAGTTCCACGGCGACGCCGAGATGGTCCAGATCACTTCCGCGCCGCCCGCGACCAGCTCCTCGACGGGATCGACGGGGTACGGCCGGCGCGCACCCCAGAAGCGCCCGCTCCACACGTCCTCGCAGATCGCGATCCCTACGCGCCGCCCGCGGAACTCGATCGTTCGCCGCTCGCTAGCCGGCTGGAAGTAACGTGACTCGTCGAAGACGTCGTAAGTCGGAAGCAGTGTCTTCGCTTGCACGTGCGCGATCTCGCCGCGGTCGAGCAACACCGCCGCGTTCGAGAGACGCTTCGGCGCGCCCTGCGGCGCGGGCAGCACCGCGCCGGCCAGGATCGCGACCTCGCGTGACAGCGGCACGAGCTCGTCCAGCGCGCGTGTCTGGTCGCGCAGGAAGCTCGGGCGCTCGAGCAAGTCACCCGGCGGATAGCCGCACACCGCGAGCTCGGGCAGGACGACCACGTCGGCGCGCGCCTCGCGCGCGCGCTCGACCGCCGAGCGGATCTTGCGGAGGTTGCCCTCGAAGTCACCGATCGTCGTGTTGATCTGCGCGAGCGCGAGCCGCATGGGGGCGGTGACCATAGCGAAAACAGATCGGAGAAGAGCGGGCTGGAGATCGGAGAAGAGCGGTCTTATGAGCGCGCGCTGGCTGCGCGCTTGTTAGTAGCTCCCGCCGATGTAGCGGCGCAGCGACTCGACCACTTCGCGGCGCTCTTCCAGCTCGTCGAAGAGCAGGTCGCGGATCGAGAGCATGTCGACCAGGGCGCCGTGCTGGACGATCGGCAGGTGCCGGCAGCCGACGTTCTCCATCTTGCGCACCGCGAGCGCGCGCTCTTCGCTCGGCGCGGCAGTGACTGGCTCGGGAGTCATGACGTCGCCGATGCGCGTCTTCTCGACGTGACGTCCGGCGGCGACGACGCGCCGCACGACGTCGCGCTCGCTGAAGATGCCGACCAAGTGACCGCGCTCGACCACGGGCACCGCGCCGATGCGCCGTGCCGCCATGAGCGCGACCGCGTCGTGCACGGTCTGCTCGGGACTCACGATGTGCATCACCGGAGAACGCTTCGCCAGGAGCTCGGCAATCAGGCCCATCTCTCGGCCCTCCTCCTCGACCCCTTGGCCGAATTGTCCTCCCGCTAATCGGAATGGGCAATGGCGGCGAGAGCGTCGAGCAACTCGGCGAGCTCGGCTTGCGTGACCAGCGCGGCGAGCGGCGCGAGTCCGCGCGTTTCGAGCGACTCTTGCGTGACAGGCGCCGCACGCACGAGCGCGTCGAGCTGTCGCTCCGACAAGCGCGCGAGCGCGGGACGCAGTTCTGTGTCGAGGTCGAGCGCCGCTTTTGTGTCGGTCGCTTGGGTCTGAATGCGCTTCGCGATCCGAATCTGCACCTCGAACAGCCGCCGCACGGGAAGCGGCGCGAGGTCGAGCTCGCGCGCGCGTGACTCGACCGCGGCGAGCACGCGCGCTTCCTGCGCGAGATCCTCGACGGGTTTCTTGCGTTCGCGCTTCCACGCGCCGACGAACGGCTGGAGCTCGAGCCGGCGCGCGACCAAGTCGAGCACGTGATCCACGGCGCCCGACTCCTGCCGCGCGCCGAACCAACGCCCGCGCAATTCGCGCAGCTCGGGCTCGCGCGCGATCAGGAAGCGATCGAGCGCGGGGCCGAGCTCGGCGGCGTGCGCGGGAGTCACCCAGTAGACCTTGCGGTAGGTCTCGGCCGCGCACTGCGCGTGCTCGCCGGGGCGGCGGAAGTGCGCGAGCTCGAAGCTGTCGGTCACGATCGCGTCGACCTTCTTCTCGGCGAGCAGCGTGGGAAGTGACTCGTTGTCGTCGACGGTCGTGACTCGCGCGCTCGGGAAGTGCGCGCGCGCGAAGCCTTCGAGCACGCCGCCGCGATTCACGCCGACCGACCGCGGAGTCACGGGCCCGATCCAGCACGGCCCGCCCTGCCCGACCGCGAGTGACAGCCAGCCGCGCACGTCGCGGTCGGCGCGCCAAGTGACTCCGCTCATGGCCACGTCGAAGTCGCCGCGCGCCGCGCGTTCGGCGAGCTCGGGCCAGCGGAACGGCACCAGCTCGAGCGGGCGGTCCAGCTCGGCCGCGAAGCGGCGCGCGACCTCGACGTCGAAGCCCTCGCCGTCCTTCGAGAACGGCGCGTAGTCGCCGCTCGTGCCGACGCGCAGCGGCGCCGGCGGGGGCGGACTCGCGCAAGCGAGCAAGACGAGCAGCGCGAGCGCGGAGACACGCATGACTTCCCCTCCCCGGCGGATGATAGAGTCCGCGCGTGGCCGGAGCCGGGGGAGACGTCGCGGGGCCTCGATGGATCGAGCGCTCGCGTTTCTCGTTCGGCGTGTTGGCGGTCGCGGTGATCGCGGCCGCGTTCGCGGTCGGCTTCCGGCTCTCGCTGTCGTTCACGTTGCGCGAGCTGTCGGGCGCGGGCGACGTGGTGTCGGCCATGCGCGCCGCGCCGCTGTGGGCGCGAGTCACCGTGCCGGCGCTGGGCGGCCTGCTCGGCGGCGCGATCAGTCTCTTGGTCGCGCGCCGGCGCGGCGGGCAAGGCGTGTCGAACGTGATGGAGGCGGTCGCGCTGGGCCGCGTCGACCTGCCGATGCGAGTCACTCTCGCGCGCTCGGCGGCGTCGTGGCTCGCGATCGTCTCGGGCGGGTCGATCGGCCGCGAAGGCCCGCTGATCCAGTTCGGCGGCGCCGCGGGGAAGTTCGTCGGCGACCGCTTCGGGCTTTCGGTCGACCGCACGCGGATCCTGATCGCGGCCGGCACCGCCGCGGGCTTCGCGGCCGCGTACAACACGCCGTTCGCCGCCGTGCTGTTCGTGATCGAGGTAGTGACTGGCGTGGTGGTGCTCGACGCGATCCTGCCCGCGCTCGTCGCGACGGCAATCGCCAGCGCGCTCACGCGCGAGATCGCGGGCGAGGGCCCGATCTACGGCCAGCGCGTCTTCGAGCTCGGCTCGCCGCTCGAGCTGCTCGCGTTCGCGGGGCTCGGCCTCGTGGCGGCGTTCGGCACGCAGGGCTTCATGCGGCTCCTGTCCTTCGGCGAGTCACTGCTGTCGGGCGAGCGGCTGTCACTCCCGTGGCGGCCCGCGCTCGGCGGCGCGCTCGCGGGCGCGGTGATCGTCTTCCTGCCGGAGGTCGCCGGCAACGGCTACGAGCCGCTGAACTCACTCCTGGACGCGCGCTTCACCGTCCCCTTCGTCGCCCTGCTGCTCGTCGGCAAGTGTCTCGCGACCACGGCCTCGGTCTCGTCGGGAAATCCCGGCGGCGTGTTCACGCCGACGCTCCTGGTCGGCGGCGCGATCGGCTTCCTGTACGCGTCGGCGCTCGCGAGCTTGGGCGTCGCGATCGGCCCGCCCGGCGGCTACGCGCTCGTCGGCATGGCCGCCGCGATCGCGGCCTCGACGCACGCGCCGCTCCTCGCTTCGGTCATGGCCTTCGAGCTCTCCGGCGACTACGCGATCGCCCTCCCCCTGATCCTCGCCACGGCGCTCGCGACGATCGTCTCCCGAAAGCTCCGACGTGACTCGATCTACACCGCCGAGCTGCGCGAGCGAGGCTTGGGCTGGGAGATGACCATGGAAGGCCGGCGCACGTCCGAGTGACACGTCCTCAGCCGCAGATGTTGGGGATGGAAGAGTGACTCGAGAAATGTGGCGAACTCTTGCGCCACAAAATAGTGGTGACTCGCATCTGCTCGATGGAGCGCGCGGCTGCCACCGGCGTGCTCCCGAGGAGGGTACGGGTACTCCCGGGGGACCCCCGAGGGCGCGCCGGTGGCGACCGCGCGCGGGCCACGACGTCATCCGGAAGATGCAGCCCGGCTGGTCGGCGGGACGCCGACGAAGTCGGCGCGCCGCGAGTCTCCGAGCAAGCGACGCGAGGAGGCGCCCGCCGCCAGACGGGCGGGCGCTACTTCTTCGCGCCCGACGTGATGTACCGCCGACTGATCGGCGAGAGGTCGTCCGGCGGAGTCACCACTTCGACCACCGAGAACTTGGGTGACTCGAAGGCCGCCTGCAGCTGGGAACGCAGCTCGCCGCGAGTGACTGCCCGCGACGCGTGACCCCCGAGCGATCTCCCGAGCTCCGCGTACGGCCAGCCGGGCACGTCGAGTAACTCCTGTCGCTCGACGACGGGCCGGAAGATCCCCCAGCCGGCGTTGTTCACGACCACGCAGATCGGATTCAAGCCGAGCTCGGGCGCGTGCGAGATCTCCATGCCCGTCATCTGGAACGCGCCGTCGCCGCAGACGATGAGCGGGCGCACGCCGGTGCCGAGCTGAGCGCCGAGCGCGGCGGGCACGCCAAAGCCCATCGACGCGTAGTAACCCTGCGCGAAGTACATCCCGCCGCGCAGCCGCAGCTCGAGGCCGCCGAACAGCATGTCACCCGACTCCGCCACGACGTACAGCCCGGGGTGACGCGCGAGAAACTCGTTCAGCTCGACGAGCAAGTCGTTCGTGGTGAGCGGGGCGTCCGCGTTCGCCTCGAACGGCGTGCGCACCAGGTTGTCGTGATACTCGACCTTCTCGCGGAAGCACGGCAGCACCGAGTCGGCGAGCCCGCGCACGAACTCGTGCAGCATCACGTCCGGATACTGGTGGAACGAGATACTGACTCGCTCCGGCTCGGCCCAGATCGTGCGCTCGGCCGGCGCGATCTCCGGCTTTCGGCCCAGGTTGATGTCCGTGTGCTGCGTGCCGAGCTCGATCACGAGATCCGCCTCACTCACTCGGCGCTGGATCGGCTGCGCGCCGAACGGCCCGATCTGGATGCCCAGGTGCAGCGGGTGATCCATCGGGAACACGCCCTTCGCGAGCATGGTCGTGGCCACCGCGCACTCGAGCTTCTCGGCCAGCCGCAGGAAGTCACCGTGCGCGCCGACGCGGTGCAGGTCGACACCGGCGATCAGCACCGGTCTCTCGGCGCGGCGGAGTCTCTCGACCGTGTCGCGCAGGGCCTCACTGAGTCGCTGCAGGTCCGACGCCGGCCGCGGCAGCGCGCCGTTCCAATTGCGGATCTCCTCGGGGACGGGGATCTCCATGTCGACCTGGTCGCGATGGATCTCGAGATACCCCGGCCGCAGCTCCCGCATGATCCCGGTCAGTAACTCGTGAATCTCGAGCGCCGCCCGCTCGGGATGCAGGATCCGGCGCGCGTCGCAAGTCACTTCCTGGAACACGCGCCACTGCGTGTCGATCGACTTCACCTGGTGGTGGATGTTGGACATGCGCGCTTCCGCGGCGCCGGGCCCGCCCGAGATCACGAGCAGCGGCACGCGCTCCGCGTACGCCGCCGCGACGGGATTCACGATGTTGTGGCCGCCCGCCCCGTACGTGACGCAGATGACGCCGAGCCGCCGCGTCGCGCGCGCGTAGCCGTCGGCCGCGAAGCCCACCGCGGGCTCGTGCGAGAAAGTCACGATCTCGAGCGCCCGGTCGCGCGCCAGGCTCTGGAACAAGCCGAGCACCAAGTCACCCGGCAGGCCGAACAAGTGAGTCACGCCCATGCGGCGCAGATACGCGACCAAGAACTCGCCCAGCGGCATGCGCGCCTTCATGTTCACCGCGCACCCTCCAGCTCGAACCAGTACAAGGCGGCGATCACGAGCGCCGAAGTGATTCGTCCCTCGCGCAGTGTCTCGCGCAGCCGCGCGCGCGGCAAGAGCTCGACCACCGTCTCTTCCGTGTGTCCGTTCGCGATCTCGGCGACTCTCTCGCAGCCGCGCGCGACGTACGTCTCGGTGCGGTTACCGAACAGCGCCGGGTTGGGATTCACCTCGCCGACCTTCGCGACGGACGACGCGCGATAGCCGGTCTCCTCGAGCAGCTCGCGCGCCGCCGCCACCGCGTGTGACTCACCCGGATCGACGAGCCCGCCGGGGATCTCGAGAGTGACTCGCCCCTCGCCGTGCCGGTATTGGCGCACGAGCACGAGCTCGTCGTCGGTGGTGAGCGCGACGATGTTCACCCAGTCCGACGAGTCGATCCGATAGAATGGGTGCGACTCGCCGGTGTGCGGCGAGCGAGACGTCATCTTGCTCACCGTGAAGACCCGGCAGTCTTGGAGCAGCTCGCGCTGGAGCTCTTCCCAGTGTTTCAGCTCGCTCGACATGCGACGATTCTAGCGAGGGAGACTCTCATGGACAGACGACCTCTGGGCCGCACGGGCATCCGCGTGCCCTCTCTGTGTCTGGGCACGATGACCTTCGGCGTGCAGGCCGACGAGGCCGCGTCGTTCGCGATCCTCGACAAGGCGTTCGCCGGCGGCGTCGACTTCCTCGACACCGCCGACGTGTATCCGCTCGGCGGCGGCCTGCCGACGGTGGGCCGCACGGAGGAGATCATCGGCCGCTGGCTCCACGCGCGCGGCAACCGCGGCCGCGTGTTCCTCGCCACCAAATGCCGCGGGCCGATGGGCTCGGGCCCGAACGACGTGGGTCTCTCGCGCTTCCACATCCAGCGCGCGGTCGAGGCCAGCTTGCGCCGGCTGCAGACCGACGTGATCGATCTGTATCAGACTCACTTCTTCGATCCGCACACGCCGATCGACGAGACACTCCGCGCGCTCGACGATCTCGTGCGCGCCGGCAAGGTGCGGTACGTCGGCTGCTCGAATTACCCGCTGTACCGCCTGGCGGATGCGGAGCGCGTGGCGCGCGAGCTCGGGGTCGCGCGCTACGAGACACTCCAGCCGCGCTACAACCTGCTGTACCGCGAGATCGAGACGGAGCTCCTGCCGTGGTGCCGCCAGCAGAAGATCGGAGTCATCGTCTACAACCCGATCGCGGGCGGACTCTTGAGCGGCAAGTACCGCGCGGGCGAAGCGCCGCGCGAGGGCACGCGCTTCACGATTCGCGGCGCCGGCGAGATGTATCAGCACCGCTACTGGGACCAGACACAGCTCGGCGCGGTGGAAGAGCTCGCGAAGGAAGTCGAGTCGCGCGGGCTCGCGCTCGCGTCGGTCGCCACCGCCTGGGTGCTCGCGCAGGAGGGAATCACTTCCGCGATCATCGGCGCGAGCCGCGCCGAGCAGCTCGACGCGACCCTGGCTGGCGCCGAGCTCCGGCTCGATCCCGAGCTCGCGAAGCTCTGCGACGCCGTGTGGTGGCGGCTGCCGCGGCGGCCCGTGCTCGAGGGCTACCGCTGAGCGCTGCCTAGTTTCTGTTCAGTCTCCGTGCAGACACGCCCGGGACCTGGGCAGGTTCGTGAGCATCGCGGCGATCTCGTGCGGTGGCGGCCGTGGCATCGTCCTTGCTCAAGCGAGCGGGAAACGCCTTCTCACTGGAGGGAGATCCCACATGCTCGCAAGACTCGATTCCAAGGGTCGCCGCGCCGCGGGGGCGGCGCTCGGACTGACCCTACCCTTTTTGGTGTCGGCCGCGGCCTGGGCGCAGGACGCCGCGGCGGAAGCGCCGAAGGTCGCCGATCCCGGTGACACCGCCTGGCTCCTGACTTCGACCGCGCTCGTGCTGCTCATGACCTTGCCCGGCCTCGCGCTCTTCTACGGCGGCCTCGTCCGCTCGAAGAACGTGCTGAACATCTTCATGCAGTGTTTCATCGCCGCCGGCGCGGTGGGGCTGATCTGGATCCTGTTCGGTTACAGCTTGGCGTTCTCGAGCGGCGGCGGCGCGTACATCGGGAATCTCGACAAGGCGTTCCTGGCCGGAGTCACTCCCGAGTCAGTGATTCCCGGCTACGGCACCTCGCCGCAGCGCTTCATCCCCGAGTACGTCTTCATCATGTTCCAGGCGATGTTCGCGATCATCACGCCCGCGCTGATCCTCGGCGCCGTGGCCGAGCGCATGAAGTTCTCGGCGTTCCTCGCGTTCATCAGTCTGTGGCTCGTCGTTGTGTACTGCCCGCTCGCGTACATGGTTTGGGGCGGTGGCTGGATCTTCAAGGCGGGCGCGATCGACTTCGCGGGCGGCTTGGTCGTCCACATGTCGAGCGGTACGTCGGCACTCATCGCGGCCCTGATGCTCGGCAAGCGCAAGGGCTTCGGGCGTGAGCCGATGCCGCCGCACAGCTTGCCGCTGTGTCTCATCGGCGCGGGTCTCCTCTGGGTCGGTTGGTTCGGGTTCAACGCGGGCAGCGCGCTGTCCGCCAGCCCGCTCGCGGGCCTCGCGTTCCTGAACACGAGCACCGCGACTTCCGCCGCGGTCATGACCTGGGTCGCGATCGAGTGGATCTTCCGCGGCAAGCCGACCGCGCTCGGCGCGGCGACCGCGGCGGTGGCCGGCCTGGTCGCGATCACGCCGGCGTGCGGCGCGGTGTCGCCGATTGGCTCGATCTGGGTCGGCGTCGGTGTCTCGGTGATCTGCTACGCGGCAGTCACTTACCTGAAGCCGATCGGCGGCTACGACGACTCACTCGACGCGTTCGGCGTGCACGGAGTCGGCGGCGCCTGGGGCGCTCTGGCGTCCGGCATCTTCGCCATGTCGGGGAGCTTCGGCGTTCCTGCCGAGGGCACGATCACCAGCAACCTGCAGCAGGTCATGGTGCAGCTGAAGGGCATCGGCTTCGTCGCGATCTACGCGCCGGTGATGTCGTTCGCGATCCTGATGGCGCTGAAGCTCGTGTTCGGCTCGCTGCGCGTGAGTGACGAAGAGGAGTTCGACGGCCTCGACGTGTCGGCTCACAGCGAGGCGGCGTACTCGATGGGCGGCGGCGCCTCGATGGGCGGCGCGATGGGCAGTCACTCCGGCGACGCGGCGACCTCACTCGCCGCGGCTCACCACTGAGTCGTGAGCCGAGAGGGAGATTCGACATGAAAATGATCAAGGCGGTCATCAAGCCCTTCAAGCTCGACGAGGTGCGCGACGCGCTCACGGCGGTCGGGGTCGAGGGAATGACGGTGTCCGAGGTGCGCGGCTTCGGCCGGCAGAAGGGTCACACCGAGCTCTATCGGGGCGCGGAGTATGTCGTCGACATGCTGCCGAAGATCGAGATCGAGCTGGTCGTGCCCGACTCGCGCTGTGAGACGGTGGTGGAGGCGATCCGCAAGGCCGCGAACACCGGCCGCATCGGCGACGGCAAGATCTTCGTGACTCCGGTGCTCGACGCGATTCGCATCCGCACGGGCGAGCGCGGCGAGGAGGCTTTGTAAATGCGGCCCGTCGTTCGGCTCGCCGAGCCGTCCGACGCCGCCGGCGTGCAGGCGATCTACGCGCCGATCGTTCGCGACACTGCAATCTCGTTCGAAATCGATCCGCCGAGCATCGAGGAGATGTCTCGGCGGATCGTTTCGACGTTGCCGAAGTATCCGTGGGTCGTGTGCGCGGACGGGCTCGAGATACTCGGCTACGTGTACGCCGGCCGGCATCGCGAGCGCGGCGCGTATCACTGGTCGGTGGATGTGACTGCGTACATCCACGCGCGCGCGCGGCGGAGCGGGGTTGGGCGCGCGCTATACGGGACCCTTCTTCCCCTGCTCGCCACTCAAGGCTACTACCGCGCGTTCGCGGGAATCACTCTGCCCAACGCTGCCAGCGTCGGTCTGCACGAAGCGCTCGGCTTCAAGCCAGTCGGGACGTATCCGGCGGTCGGCTACAAGCTCGGTGAGTGGCACGACACCGGCTGGTGGCAGCGCCCGCTCCGCCCGCCCGCGAGACACCCGCTGCCGCCGCTCGATCTCGAGACCGCGAAGAGACACCCCGAGTGGAAGTACGCGATGGAGGACGGGCAGAGACTCCTCGATCGCCGCGCCTTCTAGACCGTCTCGAGCCCGACGTAGTTCTCGGCGAAGCTGGCCTTCGCCGCGGCGGAGGAAGCGAGATACTCGAGCTGCGCGCGCTGCAGGCGCCGGCGGAGCTCGAGGTCGGGGGTGTCTTCCGGCAGGCGGTGGATGAGCCAGCTCATCCAGCTCGAAAATTCCTGCACGCGCCAGACGCGCCGGAGACACGTCTCGGAGTAGGCGTCGAGCGCGCGCGAGTCACTCGCGCGCAGGCGCTCCACGAGCGCGGCCGCCAGCACGCGCGCGTCGGCCACGGCCAGGTTCAGGCCCTTCGCGCCCGTGGGCGGCACGATGTGCGCGGCGTCGCCCGCGAGAAACAGCCGGCCGTGTTGCATGGGCTCGGTCACGAAGCTGCGCATGTCGGTCACGTTCTTCTCGAGCACGGGACCTTCGCGGAGCTTCCAGCCGTCGGTCACTGACAGCCGGAGGTGGAGCTCGTCCCAGATGCGCGCGTCGGGCCAATTCTCGATCGGGTCGTCCGGCGTGGTCTGCAGGTAGAAGCGACTCACCGTCTGACTGCGCAGCATGTGACCCGCGAAGCCGCGCTCGTGGTGCGCGTAGATGATCTCGTCGGTCGACGGCGCGACCTGCGCGAGCACGCCCACCCACGCGAACGGGAGCCGCTGGTCGTGGACGCGCAGCGCGCCCGCGGGCATGGCGGCGCGAGACACACCGTGAAAGCCGTCGCAGCCCGCGACGAAGTCACAGGTGAGTCGCTCCTCGCGGCCCGCGAAGCGGAAGAGGATTTCGGGCTGAGCGCTCTCTATGCCTTGCACGCGAGTGGCCTCGGCCTCGAAGAGAATCTCGCCGCGGCGCTCGAGCCAGAGCCGGATCAGATCGGCCACCAGCTCCTGCTGCGCGTACACCATCATGTGTCGCCCGCCGTACAGGTCGGAGTACGGGATGCGATGGCGCCCGCCCGCGAAGCGGAGCTCGACCCCGCGGTGGATCTGGCCGAGCGCGTTCAGGCGCTCGGCCAAGCCGTGGCGTTCGAGAAGTGACACGGTGCCGTGCTCGAGCAGGCCGGCACGCACGCGGTGCTCGACGTACGCGCGGCTCTGGCGTTCGAGGATCACCGACTCGATCCCGTGCTCGGCGAGCAGGTGCGCGAGCACCAGCCCGGCCGGCCCGGCGCCGACGATGCCGACGGCCGTGTGACTCATCGGCGAACCCGCGCCAGCACGCGGTCGACCAGCTCACCCGCGGCCCCGAGATACTGTTCGGGCTCGAACGTGGCGGCGGGGAGGCCGGGCTCGGACCCGAGTGACTCGCGGAGAGTCACGCCGTCTCTCTCGGCGCGGCGGGCGCCCGCGGCGACGCGCTCCTGCGCTTCCAGCCTTCCGAGCTTCGGGGCGAGCAAGAGCGCGATGCGCTCGGCGACCACCGCGCCGCGAGTCAGCTCGAGGTTCGCGCGCATGCGCGCGCGGTCGACCTCGGCGTGCACGAGCGCGCCGGCGAGGTGCGCGGCCGCGGCGCCAGTGAGTCGGAAGAGCTCGGGCAGCGTCTCCCACTCGAGCTGCCAGCCGCCCAGCGCTCGCTCGTGCTCCTGCGGCAGCGCGGCGAGCACGTTGGCGACGAGCCCGGGCGCGCGCTTCGCACACGCCAGCGCGCTCGCCGCGCCGACGGGGTTGCGCTTCTGCGGCAAGGTCGACGAGCCACCCCGCCCCTCGGCCAGTGACTCGCGCAGCTCGCCCACTTCCGTCTGAGTCAGCAGCGCGACGTCGAGCGCGAGCTTGCCCAGCTCGCCGCAAGTGACTCCCAGCGCGCACGCCAGCTCGGCCACCCGCCCGCGCGCGGAGTGCCAGGGGAGCAGCGGCTCGGCGAGGCCGAGCTCGCGGGCCAGGTCGCGCGCGAGCGCCGGGCCGTTCGGCGCGAGCGCCGCGAGCGTGCCGGCCGCGCCGCCGAGCTGCGCGGCGAGCCCGCTCACGCGGAGCTCGGCGAGTCTCTCGCGCGCATCGAGCAGCGGGTTCAGCCAGCCCGCGACCTTGAGCCCGAAGGTCGTCGGCAGCGCGTGCTGGAACAGGGTGCGGGCCGCCATCGGAGTGTCTCGGTGAGCGGCTGCCAGCTGGGCGAGGATGGCGACGAGTGAGTCGAGCTCGGCTCGCACCGCGTCGAGCGCGCCGCGTGCCAACAGCGAGAACGCGGTGTCGAGCGCGTCCTGACTCGTCGCGCCGTGGTGCACCCACGCGCCTGCTTCTCGGGGCAGCGCTTCCGACAGCGCGCGAGTGAGTGGAATGACCGGGTTCCCCTCGGCGACGGCGGCTTCGGCGATCGCCGCCGCATCGAACCGCTCCGCGCGGCACGCCGCGCCGATCGCCTCGGCCGCGTCCGCGGGAATCACTCCCGCGCGGGCCTGCACGCGCGCCAGCGCGGCCTCGAAGTCGAGCAGCGCCTGCAGCCACGCGCGCGCGGAGAACGCGTCGCGCAGCGCCGGGGTCGAGAACGCCGGCGCGAAGAGACTCGAGTCAGACATCGAGAAACGGGGTCTCGCGCTCGCCCTGCAGGAACACGTCGAAGCGCAGGCCGCCCTCGGCGGGCTGCGCGATCAGCCGCGCGCGCGTCTTGGGATCGGCGATCGAGGAGAGCAGCGGGTCGCGCGCGTTCGCCGCGGCCTCGTCGGGGAAGTAGATGCGAGTCACGAGCCGGTGCAACAGGCCGCGCGCGAACAGCGACACCGCGATGTGTGGCGCCTGGCGGCGGCCGTCGGCCAACGCCGCGGCGGGCCGCTTGCGCGCGGTGACTCGCCACTCACCGGCCGAGTCCGTGGCGGCGCGGCAGAACGCGCTGTCGCGCCCGTCGGTCTGCCACAGCTCGAGCAACGCGTCCGCGACCGGCGCGCCGGCGCCGTCGACGACGCGGCCGCGCAGCTCGAACGCGCCCGCGCTGTCGGGCTCGGCGAGCCTGCCGTCGTCCGGCCGGCACAGCGCGCCGTGGAAGAACGGCCCGATCGTCTGCGCTGGAGTGACTCGCGACTTCACTCACAACCCCCGCGGCGACGCGTCGCGCCCGCGCAGCACCACGTCGAAGCGGTAGCCCAGCGCCCACTCCGGCGTGGTCGACTGAAGGTCGAACGCGGCGATCAGCCGCTCGCGCGCTCCCTCCGGCACGGACTTGTAGATCGGATCGAGCTCGAGCAGCGGGTCACCGGGGAAGTACATCTGCGTGACCAGCCGAGTCGCGAACGCGGGACCGAACACAGAGAAGTGTAGGTGAGCCGGACGCCAGGCGTTCGCGTGGTTCTGCCACGGGTACGCGCCGGGCTTGATGGTCACGAAGCGGTAGCGCCCGTCCGAATCAGTGAGACAGCGCCCCGCCCCGCTGAAGTTCGGATCGAGCGGCGCGTCGTGCTGATCGACCGGGTGCGCGTACCGGCCCGCCGCGTTGGCCTGCCACAGCTCGACCAGCTGACCCGCGAGCGGCCGGCCGTCCTCGTCGCGCAGCTGACCCGAGACGGTGATTCGCTCGCCCAGCGGTGGGGCCGCATGCTGCGCCGTCAGATCCGCCTCGCGCAGCGCCGGGGGCCGGTGCGCGAAGTTCGGGCCAGTCACTTCGGTCGGCGAGTGAGTCCACGGGATCGGCGGCAAGTTGGGCGCGCGCAGCCGCGTCGAGCGGTAGTCGGGCCAGCGGTGCGGCGGATGCACTTCGCGGTCGTCGGTGCGAAACGCGATCACCGGACCATTCTACCGAGCGAGCGCGCGCAGCCGCGCTTCGATCTGCTGCCGCGTCGCCGTGTCCGACGCGGGGGTCTTCGCGAGCGCGAACTCGAACAGGCTCTTCCCCTCGCCCTCGTGACCCGCGTCGACGGCCGCGGCCGCGAGCGCCGCGAGGTCCTGATGGCCGACCGACCCGCGATACAGGTCACCCAGCGCCGCGCGCAGCGCACGGTACGCCTCTTCCTTCTGACCCGTGCGCGAGTAACACGCCCAGAGCCGGCTCTCGATCTGGAACCTGTGACTCGCGAGCGCGGGGTCGCCGCTGCGGGCGAGCGCTTCCTCGTACGCCTGCGCGGCCCCGCCGAAGCGCTCCTGCGCGAGCAGCGCGTCGCCGCGCAGGCGCCAGCCCTCGGGCCGCGCGGGGTGCGCGGCGGTGACTTCGTCGGCGATGCGCAGCGCCGCGTCCGCCTGCCCGCGCTCGAGCGCGAGCGCGCCCTCGAACACGCGCAGCCGCCCGGCCGCGGGGTGAACCGCGTTCATGCGCGCGAGCTCCTCGGCCGCGCGCGCGAGTGACTCGGGAGAGCGGCTCGCGGGCTCGAGCGTGAACGGATCGAAGGCGCCGATACGCCACTGAGTCACGAGCTCGGGCTGCGCGGCGCTGCTCGCGTACAGCACGGTCGCGTCGTCGACGAACACCGGCGCGTATTCGGGAAAACGCCCTACCCACGATCCGAAGTGTCTCAACACCTTCGGCACCAGCAGGAACGCGGGCCGGTACTCGGCGACGAGGCCGGCCAGCACCGCGGGATCCTGGAACGCCTGGTCCGCGGCGAAGATCGTGCGATCGGCGAACAGGAACGGAGTCTGTAAGTCGGCGAAGATCCTCTGGCGCGGGTGGATCTCCCACTCGAGATATCCGCCGTCGTTCGGGTGATTCAACACGTCGCCGCGCGCGCCCGTGTGATTCAAGAACGCGGCCGCGCCCGTCGCCAGCCCGTTCGGACACAGCGGCCAGTCACAGCGCAGCTCGACCGCCGCGTACAAGTGTCTGAATGCGAGCAGCGCGAGCGCGACCGCCACGGCGCGGCGCAGCGCGACGGGCAGCTTCGGCGCCGCACTCGCCGCCGGCACCGCGGCCAGGAGCGGCACGGCCAAGAGCACGAACTCGGCGGAGAAGCGCTGAATGCGGGTCAAGAGCAGGAATCCGCCGACGAACAGCACCAGGTGCGCGGGCCGCAGCGCCGCGCGCCGCAGACTCACCAGCGCCGCAGTCACTCCGCCGACCAGCACCAAGGAGAGCAGGCTCTCGCGACTCACGAGCCAGCCGTCGAGCCGCAGCGCCACTAGGCTCGAGAGGTCCACCGGCCGCAGCTCCGCGATGTACTGCGACGCGAACGTGAGCGGAGTGAGTGGCGCGCCGAGCAGCCCTAGCCCGTGCGGAGTCACGAGCACGCACGCAGCCGCTAGCCCCACCGCCGCGAACGCCCGCGCCCCCGGCGCGGTCGCGTTCGGCAAGAGCCCGAAGCGCGCCAGCACCCACTCGCCGAGATACGCGCCCACGACCAACAGCAGCACCGGGAACTCGATCCCGTGCAGGTTCACCCAGAGCACCGCGAGCACAGGCAGCGCCACCAACGCACGCCGTGACTCGAGCAGATACACGAACACGGCGATCGCGAGATACGAGAAGTCGTGCGGGCGCACCGGCGCAAAGCGCGGCAACAGGAACAGCACGACGACCGTGAACACGAACGCGATCCAGCCCGATGGTCGCGCGCTCCGGACCAGCGTCGCGAGCACGAACCACGCCGTGCCCAACGCGAGCGCGGCCCGCAGCAGCACCAACCCCGCGTATCCCGCGAGCGAGTGCACCCCGTAGAACACGAGCTGCGCGAGCCAGTAGTAGTCGACCCAGCTCGGCTCGGGCCGCACGAACGAGAAGAACGCCGCGTGCGGCAGTGACCAGTCCGCCGCGATGTAGCGGCCGGCGTTCAGGTGGTACCAGAGGTCGCCATCGACGGCGACGATGGGCCAGCTCACCAGCGCCACGGCCAGCGCCGCGCCGAACAGGGCGAGGTACACGAGCGCCCAGTCCCCCAACCGATCCGCGAGCTTGGCCGCCACCGCCGGCAGACTAACAGAGCGCTTGACGACCCCAACCGCAGGCCTTACCCACCCGCCTGGCTTGGCACTCCCTTGGTCGGAGTGCTGCGATTCGGCCAAACGCAAGCAAGAGCTACCAGGAGGAGGCAAAACGTGAAGGTTCGACCCCTGCAGGATCGAGTGCTCGTGGAGAGACTCGACGGCGAGGAAAAGACGGCGGGCGGGATCATCATCCCCGACTCCGCGAAGGAGAAGCCGCAGGAGGGCCGCGTGGTCGCGGCCGGCCCCGGCAAGGTGGGTGACGACGGGAAGCGGCAGGCGATGGGCGTGAAGCCCGGCGACCGCATCCTGTTCAGCAAGTACAGCGGCAACGAAGTGGTCCTCGACGGCGAGGAGCACCTGATCATGCGCGAGGAAGACATCCTCGCGGTGCTCGAGTAGGGAGACACGAAGTCATGGCTGCAAAGATGATTTGTTTCGACGAAGAGGCGCGCGCGCGGCTCCTCGAGGGCGTGAACACGATGGCTCAGGCCGTCGCGGTCACTCTCGGTCCGAAGGGGCGCAACGTCATCATCGAGAAGAGCTACGGCTCGCCCACGGTGACGAAGGACGGAGTCACCGTCGCGAAGGCGGTCGAGATCGAGGGCAAGTTCGAGAACATGGGCGCGCAGATGGTGAAGGAGGTCGCCTCGAAGACCTCCGACGTGGCCGGCGACGGCACCACCACCGCGACCGTGCTCGCGCAGGCGATCTTCCGCGAGGGCACGAAGCTCGTCGCGGCCGGCTGCTCGCCGATGGACCTGAAGCGCGGCATCGACAAGGCCGCGGCGGCGATCGTGGAAGAGCTCCAGAGAATGTCGAAGCCGACGCGCAACTCCGACGAGATCGCTCAGGTCGGCACCATCTCGGCGAACTCGGACGAGTCGATCGGCAAGATCCTCGCCGACGCGATGCAGAAGGTCGGCAAGGAAGGCGTGATCACGGTCGAGGAAGCGAAGTCGATGACGACCGAGCTCGAGACCGTCGAGGGCATGCAGTTCGACCGCGGCTATCTCTCGCCGTACTTCGTGACCAACCCCGAGCGCATGACCGTCGAGCTCGAGAACCCGCGCATCCTGCTGCACGAGAAGAAGATCTCGAACATGAAGGACCTGCTGCCGCTGCTCGAGCAGGTCGCGAAGTCGGGTGACGCGCTCGTGATCATCGCCGAGGAAGTCGAGGGCGAGGCGCTCGCGACTCTCGTGGTGAACAAGATCCGCGGCACGCTGCACGTGGCTTCGGTGAAGGCGCCCGGCTTCGGCGATCGCCGCAAGGCGATGCTCGAGGACATCGCGATCCTCACCGGCGGCCGGCTCGTGGCCGAGGAGCTGGGCGTGAAGCTCGACTCACTCACGCTGAAGGACCTGGGCCGCGCGAAGAAGATCGTGATCGACAAGGACAACACGACCATCGTCGGCGGCGCGGGCAACAAGAAGGACATCGAGGGCCGCTGCAACCAGATCCGCAAGCAGGTCGAAGACACCACGAGTGACTACGACAAGGAGAAGTTGCAGGAGAGACTCGCGAAGCTCGCGGGCGGCGTCGCCATCGTGCGCGTCGGCGCGGCGACCGAGGCCGAGATGAAGGAGAAGAAGGCGCGCGTCGAGGACGCGCTCCACGCGACCCGCGCGGCCGTCGAGGAAGGCATCGTGGCCGGCGGCGGCGTGGCGCTGATTCGCGCGCAGAACTCACTCGAGAAGATCGAGGCGGGGCTGAACGAGGATCAGAAGGCCGGAGTCAGCATCGTGCGCCGCGCCATCGAGGCGCCGCTGCGCCGCATCGCCGAGAACGCGGGCCACGAGGGCTCCGTCGTCGTCGACCGCGTGCGCAACGAGAAGGGTGGCTACGGCTTCAACGCCGCCACCGAGGAGTACGGTGACTTGATCAAGGCCGGCGTCATCGACCCGACCAAGGTCGTGCGCACCGCGCTGCAGAACGCGGCGAGCGTCGCCGGTCTTTTGCTCACCACCGAAGCCATGATCGCCGACAAGCCCGAGAAGAAGGGCGCCGGCGGTCCAGGCGGCGGCATGCCGGGCATGGGCGGCATGGGCGACATGGACATGTAGTGACTTCTCTCTGAGAAGTCGCTGAGTGACTGGGGCCCCGGAGGCGAGAGCTTCCGGGGCCTCTTTCTTTCGAGTGACTGGCTGGCGCGGAGTGACTCGCGACAATCGGCGCCTGCTCCCTTCGGCAGGCGTCGATCGCCGCGGGACCGGCGCGGACTGCAGGGTTACCGCGCCGGCCCCGAGGTCGTTCGAGGGATGCGAACCGCCTGAGCTGGTTCGCGCGCGCCGACGAGAGGGAAGCTTTCGCCGCCGTGCTCGTCCCCGTTCGAAGCGCCCCGCATCCCCATTCCGTGCCTCGAGTTCCCCTGCCCTATGAGTCGCGCCGCTCTCGGTTGCGTGGCGCACTTTTTCTCGTGCGCCGTGTCACGATGCCCGCATGAACGAACGCCACCGAATCTTCGGCCTCGAGCTCTCGCCCTACTCCGTCAAGGTCCGCTCGTACTTCCGCTACAAGGCGATCCGGCACCAGTGGATCGTGCGCAGCGGCGAGGTGCAGAGCGAGTTCGCGAAGTACGCAAAGCTGCCGTTGGTGCCGCTCGTAGTGAGTCCTTCGGGCGAGGCGATCCAGGACTCGACGCCGATCATCGAGGCGTACGAAGCGACGTTCCCCGAGCCGTCGATTCACCCGCGCGAGCCGCTGGCTCGGTTCGTGTCTGTGTTGCTCGAGGAGTTCGGCGACGAGTGGGGGAACAAGTGGATGTTCCACTACCGCTGGGCGCGCGAGGTCGATCAGCTGTCGGCCGCGGGCCGCATCGCGCGCGCGTCCGCGCCGCGAGTCACTGAGGAGCAGCACGCCGCACTCACTGCCTCGATTCGCGAGCGCATGATCGGGCGCGTGTGGTTCGTGGGCTCGAGCCCGGAGACCGCGCCGCAGATCGAGGACTCGTTCCACGAGACCGTCGACTTACTCGACGCTCACCTGGCCACGCGACCTTACCTGTTTGGCGCGCGGCCGGCGTTCGCGGACTTCGGACTCTGGGGCCAGATCTACAACGCGTGGACCGATCCCACGCCGGGCGCGTGGCTCGAGGGCCGCGCCGGAAACGTGCTCGCGTGGGTGCAGCGCATGCTCTTCCCGCGCGCGGAAGGTGACTTCGAGCCGTGGGCGGACCTGGCTTCGACACTCACTCCCCTGCTCGAGCGCCAAGTCGGCCGGCTGTTCCTGCCGTGGAGCGTCGCGAACGCGGCGGCGATCGACTCGGGCGCCGAGGAGTTCACCGTCGAGCTCGCCGGCAAGAAGTGGACTCAGAAGCCGCAGAAGTACCACGCGAAGTCACTCGCCGCGCTGCGGGCGAGATACGGGGCCGCCAAGGAGGCGGCGCTCGACGCGCTCTTGGCGAAGACCGGCTGTCTCGCGGCGCTCCGGGGCTGACCGATGAGTGACTCGAAGATCGCGGTGGTCACGGGCACGAGCACGGGCATCGGCCTGGCCACGGCCGTGCACCTGGCGGGCGCGGGCTACACGGTGTTCGCGGGCATGCGCAACCTGGCGAAGGCCGGGCCGCTGCGCGACGCGGCGAAAAATGCCGGCGTATCGTTCGAGGTGATCGAGCTCGACGTGAACTCGAATGACTCGGTGACTCGCGCGTTCGCAACCGCCGCCGCGCGCGGGCCGATCGAAGTATTGGTGAACAACGCGGGCATCGGCGGCGCCACGCCGCTCGAGCTCACGCCCGAGGCCGAGCACCGCGCGATGTTCGAGACGAACTACTTCGGCGCGATCCGCTGCATCCAGGCCGTGCTGCCCGGCATGCGCGAGCGCGGCCGCGGCGCGATCGTGAACGTGACTTCGATCGCGGGAGTCATCGCCACCGCGAACCAGATCGCGTACTCGGCGTCGAAGTGGGCGCTCGAGTGCGCGGGCGAGGCCCTCGCGCAGGAAGTGAGACGCTTCGGCATCCGCGTGGTGAACGTCGAGCCCGGCGTGATCATGACTTCGATCTTCGAGAACTCGGCCAGCGCGACGAGATACGACAAGAGTTCGCCGTACAAGCAGACCATGCGCCGCAACGGGAAGCTGTTCGCCGCGGGCTTCAAGGTCGCCACGCAGCCGCAGCTGGTGGCCGAGACGATCCTCGAAGCGATCACCTCGCCGACTTACAAGCTGCGCTGGCCCGTGGGAGAAGACGCGGTCGGCCTGGCGGGCGGGCGCCGCCGAGTCACCGACGAGCAGGTGGTCGCGCTGGGCGACGAGCTCTCGGACGACGAGTACAACGGCCGGTATCTGGAGTATTTCGGCATCAAGCTGTGACTCGGGCCCCGAGTGTGTCATCTTGAGCCCCGCTCACGGAGGGGGACGGATGCGGCGGCACTCACTGCTCCTGCTCGCGGCTTGTGTCTCGCTCTCTGCGACTCTGTCTCGTGCAGCATCCATCGAAGTTCTCGGCGTGCCTGGAGCGCCGAGCGAGGCAGGCGGCGCGGCGCTCGCGGTCGCTGACTCCCCCGACCCGGACTCGCTATCCAAATGACTCACGACTCGACGGTCGAACTCAACCTGCGGAAATTCACTCGGGAGGGGCGCCGGGGGCGGATCGATGGTCATCGTTTGGAACGACCTCGCGAAGGGCGACACCGAGTACTGCGCGGGGCTCGTCGCGTTCAACTCGATCTTCCAGGTCTTGTTCTTTTCGGTCTACGCGTACCATCCGCGAGAAGCTCGAGCGCTTTGCCGCAGAGGAAGGCCATGCTTGAGATCGCGTTCGCCCGACCCGGCGATCTCGCCGTGGTCCTCGCGCTCGTCGAAGCGGCGGGACTGCCGACGAGCAGCGTCTCAGACGTCTTCCCGGATGGGACGCGCCGAGGTTGACATCGTCCCACTGAACACGCTATTTAGACCCCCAGATGGGTTGACACCGTCAACCTCGTCATCCACGGCTCCCGGAGAGAGAGAGATGCCAACAGTTCTGATCACCGGCGGTCACGGAGGAATCGGCTTCGAATGTGCGAAGGAGCTCGCGATTCGCTTCCGCTGCGATCTGATCCTGGCGGGCCGTAGCCCCGACCGGATGACCCAAGCGGCCCAGGAGCTGGAGCGGCTCGGCGGCATCAAGGTCACTCAGTTGCCGCTCGACATCTCGTCGCTCTGTTCAGTACGAGAAGCGGCTGCGGAACTCCGGCGTCGGCTCGACAGCCACGAGGTCGACGGGCTCCAAGCGCTGGTCTGCAACGCCGGCACAAGGTTCTTCGACCTACGCTACAGCTCTGACGGCTACGAGCTGACGTTCGCCACCAATTACCTAGGCCACTTCCTGCTGGTGGAACTCCTCGCCGATCGCGTCGCTCCGGATGCGCGCATCGTCTTCACCGTCAGTGGCACGCACGACCCTGACACGACCGATGGAAAGCTGGTGGGGAAGTCGGTGAGGCCCGATGCCCGTTCGCTCGCGAACGTGGGCAAGAACGGCGAAAAGCCCATCACGTCGGGTCAGTGCTATTCGACCTCGAAGCTCTGCATGGTAATGCATGCGTACGAGCTCGACCGGCGGCTTAGGATCGCTGGGAGCTCCGTCGAGTCGGTCGCCTTCTGTCCGGGGTCGGTGCCCGACTCGGGGTTCCTTCGATCGCTGCCCGCACCGGCCCGCTGGTTGGCGAGCTCGCCGTTCGGGAAGTGGTTGGCTAAGAAGACGGGCACCACGACTGGCGATCTGAAGTTCTCTGGCGTCGCATTGGCAAGGGTGGCGCTTGACCGCACCATGCAGTCCCCAGGGGGGAAGTACTTTCAGGTGAACGACTTCACGCTCACCGAGTTGCGCTCCTCGAAGCTGTCGTACGATTCAGTGCTCGCACGGACCCTATGGGACGAATCAAAACGACTCGTGAAGCTCCAGCCAAGCGAGGAACCGGCACTCCTTCGCTGAGCACGGATCAGAGGCTCGTAGCCGCCGCGACGGCGTTGTTGGACTCGGGAGGGGAGGACGCCGTGACGCTACGTGCGGTCGGACAGGCATCCGGCGTGTCCCACAACGCGCCCTACAAGCACTTCGAGAGTCGCGATGCGCTCCTGGCAGCCGTGGCCACCGCCGACTTCGCGTGGCTCCGCTCGGTCATTCGAGACGTGAGAGCCTCGGCAGCGAGCCCGGCCAGGAAGCTGATGACGGCGCTCCAAGCGCTGATCGAATTCAGCGCCCAGCACTCCGCGCGCTACGGACTGATGTTCGGCAACCCGAAGATCATAGCGGCGAAGGGCGAAGTTCAGCGAGAAGCCTTCGGCGCGTTCCTAGACTTCGCCGAGCTGGTCAAGGACTGTCAGACAGCTGGAAGCTTGCCTGACTCACCAGAGAACCGGCTGCCGAGCCTGCTCTTCGCCACGATGCATGGCTTGATCGCCATCGACGCCGCTGGCGGCATGCACCCGGAGAAGGGCCTGACCGGTGTCGAGAGCAGCTTGAGAGCCTGGCTCGCGCTCATCGCGCCACAGGGGGCCGATTCCGAGTGGTCGTCGCCTGCGGGGCGCTGAGGTCATAGAGACATGAACGCGCGTGCCATTGGGCGCTTCCTTCTCTCCTCGCTCGGGCAGCGGGGCTGAGTTTGTCATAACGACCGTTCCCGGCCGCCCGAACCCCGCTGATTCTTCCTATCCCCCGCGGCGCGCGATCGATCAGGCAGAGCACGCGCGCGTCTCGGCGATCAGCGTCCGGGAGGTCGCAATGCTGGTCGCGAAGCGACGCATCCAGCTCGACCGTCCCGTCGAGCAGTGGGTCGACATCGCGCTCGCCCTCCCCGGAATCCAGCTGGCGCCGCTCGAGCCCACGATCGCGGTGCGGAGCACGAAGCTGCCCGGTGAGTTCCATCCCGATCCGGCGGACCGCATCATCGTCGCAACTGCGCTTGAGAACGCGGTTCCGATCATCACGCCTGACGACAGGATCCGCTCCTACCCGCACGTTCAGTCGGAATGGTGAGATACCTCACTCATCGCCGACGGCTTCGCGCCCGTGAATGAAGTACACGAGGTTCCCATCGACGATCCTTGGATTGATGTTCTGCATGTCGAGCACAATCTTCGATCCGATTCCCGGTGTTTCGTTTGACGCGAGTCCCTCCCTTGGATCAGGGAAGCCTTTGCACTCTCGCAGCGATAGGAACTTCTTGTTGGACACTTCGATGCAATCGGGAACCGAAACAGATATCTCCGGAGCTAACTCGCCTATCTTGGGAAGCTGCTCGTTGAGAGCGTCCTCGATACCACGTACGTCAAGGCACCCGCGCACGCCGGGGATGCCGGTCAGGCGCAGCTCGAACTCCCGCACCCGAATGTACATCTGACCATCCCGATGGACGCGAGGAGGCTCAACTGTCATCCGAGCCGCCGCCTTGACGGGCTTCTTCTGTCTATTCTTTTCGACCCATGCATGCGCGCCGTCCACATCAAACTCCATCTGGACGTTCGGTTCTCCCTTGCTGTCAACCCCAAAGCGAGTCCGCGCGGAACGCAGAACACCTCGAAGTTTACGGACGATCGAGCAATCGACTTTCTCCCATAGATTCGGAGCGGGAGCAGTTCGCCGATCACTCCTGTCGCTCGGTCGTCATCTCGGCCTCCGAAGAACCGGGGAGAGATGTCGAGACTAACAACTATGTCGCCGCCGACATGAGATCGCTCACCAAGGGATCTGACAGCGCCTTCGATCTCTGCAAAAGCTGCCACTCCTTGCCTTCCGACCGAGACATCGATCGCCAGGTTCTCCAGTGGACCAAGAACCGCTCGATGGCGCTGAGCTGCTATCTGGTTGAACTCACCCGCTCCGCCCATCCGAGCCGAGAAGCGAAACACTCTCTCCGAATCGGGATCTGCTTGCCATGTGCCGTTAGTCATCCAGTCGCCGACCACGGCCCGCACTCCAGTGGAGCGAATGCCGAGGCGTCGATCGGCTCGAACCCGATGCGCGAAGACATCATGTCTCGCCTGGCGCCTGACTCACCGAGTCTCACTATTGCGAGCGCAATGGTCTCCGCCGGGGCCGCCGCAACCTGGCTCGAGGGCAATCCCAAAGCGGCAATCGCCTCTCATGGCGAGATACTCGCGATCGGCTTCGCAGCCTTCTCGGGAATCGGTGGCGTCGCGGTTCCCAGTCAGGACGGCAGCGACGCGAGTCAAATGCGCTTCGAGCTGTCTCCGGAGCTCTTTCGCGAGGGCGACTCACTTCACTTCGCGTTCCTCGACTCCTCGGCGAGCGAGGTGGGCTTCGAGTCGCTGTCGGTGCAGGTCCGGGTGAGCTCGCTCGCGACAGTCGAGATCCTGTCGCTCTCGTTCGACGACGCGAACGCGGCTGAGGCCGCGCTCGACGACGCCGTCTACGCGCTCGCGCCCGGCCTCGACGATTCGCACCTCTACGGCGCGGTTGTGAACGTCCTCTTCTCGAGCACGCGCGCGTCTGGCGATGGACTCACGACGACCGACTTCGCGTTGATCGTGAGTCATGCGGTCGCAGAGCCGAGCGCGCTCGTACTCGTCGCGCTCGTCGCCCTGTCACTCGCGCTGCGCGCGCGATCGGTCGAGTGACTCGCTAGCGACGTCCGCGGCCGCGCTCGCCGCCGCCGGGGCCGCAGCCTCCAACGGGCGGATTGCCGACCGGCACGGGCCCGGGAGGCGCGGGCGGAGTCACATCCGGCCCCGGCCCGCACACGACGCCGGGCGCGCAGCCGCCGCCGTCCGGAGGCGGCTCGACCACCGTGAGTCCCACGCCGCGCGAGCAGCCCGAGCCCGGTGTGTCGCACGGATCGCGGTTGATCTCGAGCGGATTCACCGGGTCGCCGAAGCCGAAGCCCGGCGGGCCGGCCGCGACGTCGGTGGTGTCGAAGTGATTCGCGGGCGCGTCGAACAGCACCGCGTCGTAGGGCAACGGCAAGAGCGGGATCTGGTGGTCGTGACCCTTCGCCGCGTACAGCGGCTCGCGCGGCTTGGACAGGACGCAGTTGCCGGGGTCGGCGTTCAGTGACTTCGGATCGCGAGTCACTTGCACGGGGCCCGTCCAGTTGCAGAACATGGCGTAGCGGCCGGCCTTCTCGTTCAGCACGTAGACTTCCGAGTCACCGCCGGCGATCACGGCCGTCGAGTCGTCGATGCGCAGCGCGCCCGGCGTCCCGCCGCCGCGCGTGTCGATGATGCGCGCGCGGCCCTCCTGCAGGCTGAGCTTCACGCGGTCGTTCGAGTCACGCTCGAGCAGCACCACCGTCTGCGGGTCGAGCTGCACGTACACGTCGTTCGCGAGGATTCCCACCTTCCCGTCGGTGCCGGTGCGGATCGTCGAGCCCGCGGCGATCGGATCGCCGAGTGACAGCGGCGCGGCGTCGGCCGTGGCGCGGCCTTCCAGCGCGACGACCTCGGCCGTCGGCGCGGCGTGCGCGGCGGCGCACAGCGCCAACGAGAGAGTGAGTGCGAGAGCCGTTCGGAACATGAGCCCCTCCTCGGGCATGGGAAGCTTGGGAGTCACGGGAGCCGGAAAGTGAGATAGCCGCCGATGATCGAGCGTTCGTAGTCGAACACGTCGACGTTCGAGGCGTTGTCGGTGTAGTGCCAGCGCGCCGACGCGATCAGCCAGTCGAAGAAGATCGGCCGTTCGAGCGCGACGTCGGTGTCGAGCACGTTGTCGCGCCGGTGGTCCGCGGCGGCGGGCGGCACGTTCTCGTACGTCGTGCGGTTGAGATACCCGCGGTAGCCGTAGCCCGCGCCCAAGAGCAGCGAGAAGTCGAACGGCAGGTCCGTGTCACTCTGCACGTAGGTTCCCACGCCGCGGTACGAGTACTCGGTGCCGTCCGCGTGGTAGCGCGCGAAGTAAGTCCCGAGCGTGAGCTGCGTGTTGATGACGTCGACCGGCAGGCCTTGCTCGAGCCCCGCGTGCTCAGCGCGGCCGTCGCGGTTGCGGTCCTCGATCAGCTGCGAGCTGGTGGGCGGCGGCAGGAAAGCCGAGCTGCCGTCGACGTCGAAGTAGTAGTTCGTCCACGAGAAGCGGCCGAACAGGCGCGTGTAGTTGTTGCGCGCCCAGTTGTAGACGAGCGCGGGAGTCACTGCCGCTTCACTCACCCACGGCTCGGCGTCGACCCAGCCGTACGCGTAGTCGCCCTGCAGGTGCGCAGTGAGTCGCTCGGTGATTCGGCGATCGACCCACGCGGTGGCCACCGGGTAGTGATAGTTGAACTCCGACAGGTCGAACTGCGCCGTGCCGGTGTAGTCGAGCATCGCGCCCGCGCCCCAGTCCGGCGTGCGCAGGAACTCCCAGCCCGCGTTCGCGTGCCAGATCGCGCGCCAGTCGTCCTGGTCGCTGATGTCACTCGGCAGAGAGACTCCGTCGCCGCGCAGCACCACGTTCGAATCGTGCTCCACGCCGACGGTGACTTCGGCCCAGTAGTCACGCCTCTGGTTGCGCGCCCAGCGGTTCATGCGGTCGCGCGCCGCGCTGCCCCAGCGACCCTGCGGGTCGGCGACGATGACTCGGTCCATCGCCTCTTCCGCTTCGCGCCGCTTGCCCTGATTCTCGAGCGCGAGCCCCTGATAGTAACTCGCGGTCGGCTCGGCCATCTTCGGGTCCGCCTTGCGCGCGCGCTCGAGCGCGGCCACGCCCTCCTCGCGCTTGCCTTCCTGCAGCAGCACGAGCCCATCATAGAGCTCGAAGCGCGCGTCGCCGCTCGAGCTCGCGCGCGCCGCGTCGAGCGCCTGGCGCGCGCCGGTGTAGTTCTCCTGGTGATACCGCGCGATCGCGACTTCGAGCGGGATCTCCTTCAGCTCGGGATCGCGGCGCGTCGCCTCGGCGAGTGTCTGCTCCGCCTCGGGATATTTCTTCGCGGCGATCTGACAGCGGCCGAGTAACAGCGCGGCGCGCGCTTCCTTCGGGTCCGCGGCCATGGCGCGCTCGAACAGCGGCACGGCCTCGTCGCATTTGCCCTGCGCGGCGAGCCGCGCGCCGCGCGCGCGCAGCACGTCGCTCTCGTCGGAGGCGCGCGCGAGGAGCGGACAGAGAACGAGCGCGAAGAGCGCGATCCAGCGCATGTGACTCAGACCTTTCCGCGCCGGAGCGCAGCCGTGAACGAGACACCCGCGAGCAAGAGGCCGAGCGTCCCGGCCTCGGGCACGGGCACCACGCCCTGCAGGATGCCGACCTGATACTTCGGCAGCACGAGCGTCGAGCCCTGCTGAGTCAGCGTCGTGCCCACGATGTGATTCATCAGAAAGGTGACCGTCGCGTCCGAGCCGACGTCGCCCAGGAAGACCGCCGGATAGAAGTAACTCGTGCCGCCGGCGGCGACTTCGACCAGCGCCCACTGACCGCCCGCCTGCAGGTCGATGCCCACCTGAGTCGGCGAGTAAGTCGTCGGCCGGAAGAACACGAGCCACGCGTCGTTGAGCCCGCCCTCGCCGCCGTTGGTCACGCTCCAGCGCGACTGGGCGGTGGTCGGGTTCGAGACCGACGGGTTCGACTGGATGTGGTGAGACAGCACGTTCGGCGCCGGAATCACGATCCCGAAGTCGTTCATGGGAAACACGAGTGTGTCGTCGATCAGCTGAAAGCCGGCGCCGGTCACGGCGCTCGCGGTCGAGGACGACAGCCCGTAGCCACCCGACCCGCCGAACACGACGGGGAAGGCCGCCGCCGGTCCCGCGGCCAGAAGTCCCGCGGCCAGAAGTCCCGCGGCCAGAAGGAAGGCGACCACCGCCGACCCGATCCAAACTCGAAGCTTCATCTCGATCCGCCTCCAGACACGAAGTCGCGGACACACCCGCGACCGCTAGTGGCTTCGCTCCGCCCCTGGGTGGCGCGGCCGAAGCTCGAGTAACTCCGCGACATTGCTCAGTTCAACGCACTTCGAAGGCAACGGGCCGGCGAAGCGGCTGCAGGATCTCGCCGTTGGCGGCGGGCTTCTGTTTGGCGAGCGCGCCGCCGCGGTCGAGCCAGTCGAGAAGCGCGAGCATATCGGCGTCCGAGAGCCGGACGCAGCCGAGTGACACGGGCTTCCCCACCAGGATCGGGTTCGCGCCGCCGTGCAGCGCGAAGCCGTCGCCGCGGAGCGGGATCTTCGCGACGCCCATGGGCGTGTCCGCGCCCGCGTCCATCGGCTCGGCGCCCCATGCGCGCGCCTGCTCGCCGGGGTGCCACGCGGGATTCCGCACGACGGCGCGTGGCCGGTACGTGCCGGTCGGGCTCGGGTGCGCGGGCGAGCCGGTGGCGATGGGCAGAGTGAGTGTCTCGTTCGGCCGGCGCGAGTCGCTGGCCACGAGCTCGAAGCGCGCGAGGTCGACGCGCACGCGCACGCCGGGATCGCGCGCCGCGCCCGTGAGTGCGAGCGCCGCGACCGCCGCAGCCAGACGGAAAATCGACCTGCAGCCCCTCATCGCAGTCGCGCGGAGTGTGAGCCATCTCGCGGAACTTGTCTCTTGCGCGCGCGCTGCCGGCTACATGCGGGGCGCGGTGAAGCGCACGAACACTTGTCCGCCGAACGCCGTGTCGCGCCCGTAGAAGTCGGCGAGGTCGGAGTCATACGCGTAGAAGTTCAGCGCGGCGCCGACGCCGGGCACGACGGACCACACGGGTGCGAAGTCGTACACGTAGCCGAGCGTCGCGCTCGCGATGCCGAACTTCTCGTTCTCGAGTGACTCGCCGAGCACCAGATCGTGACCCGTCTTCACGACGTACTCGAAGCGCGCGAACGGCGTGTGACCACCGTCGAGCTCGACGTTGGTCTCCAGCAGGAACGACGGCGTGGTGGGGTGGTGCTCGGCCCAGTTCTGGCCCCAGACGAAGGTGGTGGCCACGTTGCCGCGCTCGCCCAGCGGCGCGTCGTGAGTCACCGAGGCAGTGACTCGCGTGACCGGCACGTCGGGCTCGAGCTTCTCGGGGCTCTGCAGGTGCCCGCCCGAGAGCTGGAACGACCACTCCTCCGCGGGGGTTCGCCGAGAAGCGCACGGCCCACGAGTCGGGCGCGCGCAGGTCGAAGTCCCAGCGGTTCTCGTCGGGCTCGCGCCCGTTGAACCACGACGCCTCGAGCTTGCCCCAGTCCGTGAACACGCCGCCGGTCAGCACGCCGAACGTGATGTGAGTCGCGTCCTGCCAGTGGTGCCCGAGCGGCGCCATGGGGTTCGACATGGCCGAGCGCCGGTGCGGGAAGCCGGGCGGCCCGAGCGCGGGCTCGCCCGCGGGCGCGAGATACAGCTCGATCCCGAGTGAATCCGTCAGCGCGCGGCGCCAGATCGCCGCCACCTCCATGAACAGATCGTGCGGGTGCTGCGCGTCGTGCAGCGGCTCGCCGCCGAGTGACTCGCCGCTCTGCAACAGCAGCGGGTAGCCGCCCCGCCCCACCGTCGCCGGCTCGAGTGACAGCATCGCGCGCAGTCCGACCTCGCCACCCGCGAGCGGTGTCTCGGCCATGACCATGCCCCAGTTCGTCGAGAACAAGCGGTCCTCGCCGCGGCGCGTGCTCTGCCAGCCATAGCCCGCGAAGACGAGGCCGTGGACCATGAGCATCCAGTCGTCGGTCATGAAGTGGACGCCGTTCATCGGCGTGCGGTCGGGCTGCCACGCCGTGCCCGAGGCGGTGCGTGAGTCGGGGATGCCGAGCGGGCCTTCGAACATGGCGCCGTGACCGGCGTGGTCGTCGGCCCGAGACTGCGAAGCGAGACACACACTCATGAAGGCAACTAACGCGCAACTCGTAAAGGCGCCTCGGCGAGTGACCGATCTCGGCTTCATGATCTCCCCCACTCTCTACCGTGTCGTGCTCGCTTCCACCATCGCGGCGGCGCTCGTCGCCGGCTGCTCGTCCGCGCCCAAGCGCGAGGCCGTGCGCGTCCCGCCGCGCATGGACCTGTCTCGGCTCGGCACGCTGGGCCTCGTCGATTTCGTCGCGCCGGGCGAGGAAGACCTGGGCGCGCGGGCGAGCCGCGAGTTTGTCGCGGCCATTCAGTCCGCGCAGCCCGGCACGCCCGTGCTCGAGCTCGGGAGTCAGGAGCGCCTGCTCGCTCAGCTCCGGCGCGAGTCACTCGACCACGACGCCGTGCGCGCGCTGGGCGAGAAGTACCGGGTCGACGCGCTGATCGTCGGCTCACTCGACTCACAGCGCGTGTCGCCGAAGGTGGCGTTCGATTCGACCGTGGCGTTCGCCACCGCGTCGGCCGAGCTCGAGGGCGCGCTCGACGTGAAGATCCTCGACACGCGCACGGGCGCGACCGTGTGGAGCGCCGCGACGCGCGCGAAGGCCGAGATCGCGGGCGTGCAGGTGAGCGACCGCGGCATTGCCAGCACGGGCACTCACTCGCCCGACGACGCGCGCGACCGCCTGCTTCGCCGGCTCGTGAAGAAGGCCACGCCGGACTTCTGGGCGCACTGGGAGTGACTCAGCCCCCCGCGGCCAGGGCCTGCAAGTAAGTCACGAACTGCGGGTCCTCGCCCTTCACCAGCTCGGGCAAGAGCGAGCGGAACGCCTCGCGCCGCAGCCACTCGCGCATGTAGTCCTCCCACGAGCGCCAGCGCCGCAGCTTGTCGTTCGAGAGTCCCTCCTCGTACAAGAGGAGATACGCGCGCTCGAACAGCGAGATCAGCATGCCGAAGATCAGCATCATGCGTTCGCGCTGCTCCTCGTTCAGATACACGTCGCGCGGGCTGGGCGAGAAGAGCTTCAGGTCCGAGTTCTCGAGCACGACTTTCAGGAAGTCCTGGTAGTTGTCGGAGAGGAGCTGATACACCTCCTCCTCCTCGTTCGCGCGCTCGCGGCGCTGCTCGTACACGTAGGCCGCGATCGCGAGCGGCAGGCCCACGACCGTGACGACATAGCTCGCAAACTCCCAGACTTCGAGCGACGAGGCGAACATGGGGTGCTAGCGTACCGGCGCTTTGAATCTCTTGGAAAGCTCCAGAGCGGCGCTCGAGAAGCTAGTCGAGTCCGGTGACTTCGCGTCCGACGCGACGGTGGCCGAGGCGCTCGGTCTCCTGCGCGAGCGCCGCGCGCTCGACCTCTCGTTTCTCGCGCCGAAGGAGCAGGCCGAGCTGATCCGCACGCGCTGCGTCGACTTACTCCCGACGGCCGACGAGCTGGCCGAACGCATCGCCGCCGCCAAGAAGAAGGGCGGCGGGCTGCACGTGAAGCTGGGCATCGACCCCACTTCGCCCAACGTGCACATCGGCCACGCCGTGCCCATGATCCTCATGAGCCGCTTCGCGCGCATGGGTCACCGAGTCACTCTGATCATCGGCGACGTGACCGCGATGATCGGCGACCCATCCGGCCGCAGCGACGAGCGGCCCGCGCTGACCGTGCACGAGATCGCCGCGAACCTGGCGACTTACAAGCAACAAGTCGCGCCCTTCTTCGACTTCACGAAGGCCGAGCTGCGCAACAACAGCGAGTGGCTCACCGAGATCCGGCTCGTCGACCTCTTGCCGCTGCTCGCGAAGATCCCCGTGAGTCAGTCGATGCAGCGCGAGGACTTCCGCACGCGCGTGGCCGAGGGCGCGTCACTCACCATGGCCGAGCAGATGTACTCGGTGGTGATGGCGCTCGACTCCGTCGAGCTCTGCTGCGACGTCGAGGTGGGCGGGGTCGACCAGCTGCTGAACCTGCAGATGTGCCGCACGGTGATGGCCGCGTCCGGGCAGCGCCCCGAAGTCGTGTGCACGGTGTCGCTGATCGAGGGCACCGACGGCACGGGCGAGAAGATGAGCAAGAGCCGCGGGAACTACGTGGCCATGACTCACGCGCCCGGCGAGATCTACGGCAAGTTGATGTCGATCCCCGACCGGCTGATCGCCACGTATCTTGCGGCGCTCACCGAGCTGGGTGACTCCGAGATCGCGAAGCTGGAGGCGAAGCTCGGCCCGCGCGACGCGAAGCACTTACTCGCGGCGACGATCGTCGACACCGTTCACGGTGCCGACGCCGCGCTCGAAGCGCGCCGCTCGTTCCTGGCGCGCTTCAAGTCGAAACGCCTGTCCGACGCCGCCGACGTGCCAGTGACTCGCGTCGACGCGTCGCGCACGGTCGGCCAGGTGCTGATGGAGCTCGGCTTCTCGCCGAGCCTGTCCCACACGCGCCGCGTCGCGGTGCAGGAAGGCCTGCACCTGGTGGTCGAGCGCGCGGACGGCACGACCCGCAAAGTGACTCTCGAGCGGAAGGACGTGGACGCGACCACCGCCGAGCTCGTCGCCCGCGAGGCGGGCGGCGAGAGCGGCGCGGTGTTCCTGCGGCTCGGCCGCCAGGCGACCCGGCTCGAGCGCTAGCGAGTCAGTCCTTCAGGCCGCCGCGGCGGCGATCGATGCGGTCGCCGCGGTTGTCCATGCGGTTCTCGATGCGTGCGCCCTTTGCGTCGAGGCGCTTGTTCGCGCGCTCGCCTTTCTTCTCGAGGTGCTCGGCGCGAACCTCGTGACCGTTCTCGGCCGCGCGCTCCGCCTTCTTCTCGAGGTGTGACTCGATCGCGTCCCCGCGCTCGTCGAGTCTCTCCTCGATCCGCTGGCCCTTCGCGTCCAGCCGCGCGTTCGCCTTGTTCCCGTTCGGCGGGTCCGCGAACGCCGGCGTAGCAGCCAGGATCAGGCTCGCGGTCAGCAAATAGGTCGTCGTCTTGCGCATCGCTTCGTCTCCTTCCACTTCCAGGTACACATCGGCCAGTTCGGCCACGAGGTGAACCGGAACAAAGGAGACGGGTTGCGGTGACTGGAGTTGCCGGAGAGTTGCCGGCGCGTGAGTCACTCAGCGAAGCGAGCGGAAGCCGGCGCGAACCTCGTCGACGAAGATCTGCGGCTGCTCCCACGCCAGGAAGTGACAGCCTTTGGCGACCTTGTTGTAGCGGACGAGCTTCGGATACGCGCGCTCGGCCCAGCTGCGCGGGCACTGATACAGCTCCTCGGGCGCCGCGGTCACCGCGGCGGGGACCGCCACGTTCTTCGGGGCGAGGAACGCGAGCTTGTTCTCCCAGTACAGCCGCGCCGACGAGACTCCCGAGTTCGTGAACCAGTAGTGCGAGACGTTGTCGAGGACGTCGTCGCGAGTGAGTCCTTCGCTGACGCCGTCGAAGACGCGCGCGATCAGGCTACGTCGAGGATCGCAACTCGAGCGACAAGCTCCTGCTGGCGTTCCTCGCGCGCCACGATCCGGAGTGGTCGCAGCGAAGCAAGGTCACTGTCGACGGCGGAGTGACTCACGACCACAAGCACGTCGTCGACCACCGCGCGCTCGCCGGCATCTACCCCGAGGACGTGCGCTTCCTCTCGCCCGAGCGGCAGGCGCTCTTCGTAGAGTGCCTGAGCTCGATCGTCGCGGGGCGCACCGCCGAGGAGCGCGCTCCCCCGCCGCGAGCGAGTGACTCGACGCCCAAGCAGCTCGGCGCCGGAACGAAGGAGAACGAGAAGTGAGTCGACGCCTCGAGGCATCCGACCTCGTCGACCTCGCTCGGAGGATGAAGGCCGCGAGCAGCGGCGACCCGAAGCTGCCGCTCTTCCTGACCGCGGACGACATCGCCGCGCTCGGCCCCGAGAACGAGGCGCGCTTCTGGGAGCTGGTGCGACTCGCTCGGCTCCGCTCTCTGGACAGCTAGTGACTCGCATCGGCTTCATCGCGTGGCGCGCGACCGAGGACGAGTTGCGCCCCTTCTTCTTCCCGCTGGGCGAGTCCGGCGCGCTCGACGCGGGCTTCCTCCTCGCGGCGCGGATTCGATCGGGCGCTCTCTCCCCCGAGCAGCTCGCGCCGACCTTCGAGTCGCCCGACTGGATCCCCGGCGGCTCTTGGTCGAGGCACCGCTCGGCACGGGCATCGTGATCGAGGCGCCGGACGGCATCACGCTGATGCCGGGCACCTCCCCCGAGGCCCAGTGGGAGGCTGCGCACTCCGACCCCCGCGAGCCGACGATCGAGACTGACTTCCGAGTGACTGAGATTTGTCGTGGGTGATGACTCGCTCTCTCGAGCGCAGGCCGGCGCCCTCGACCACCTTCCCGACGCGCCGCCGCTCGGCTGGACCGCGCCCTCGCTGACCGCGAGCGACCCCTGCGTGGCGCTGTGGGCCGCCTCGCTGGCCCAAGTCGTGCGCTTCGCGTCCGGTCGCGGCACCTCGGGGGCGCGCTCCGTGCTCGAGCGAGCAGCAGCGCGACGCGCTCGAGTGGATCTTCTCCGACTCTGGCTCGGCCGCCGACCAGCGGCGCCTGATCCTCGCCTGCTTGGGCGTCGACGAGGCCGCGTTCCAGGAAGCCGCGATCCGGCAAGGTGCTCGACCGGACCTGCTCGAGCGCGAGTGACTCGATCCAATTTTGAGGATCCAACTTCGTTCCCTAGGCTTTACCCAGGCGACACAGTTCTGTGTCGCCTAGATGAGAACCGCTCGTCGACTGCGACGGCGGCACCTCGATGGAGGAACGAAGCGATGGCCCAGCCGAAGACGAGCGGCACCTACCTGGCCCCGGCCCGACGACCTGCCCGCACTGACCCCGCCGGACTTGGCCGAGCCCGAGATGGCCGAGCTGTACGGCGCGCTCGCCGATCCGACGCGCGCCCCGAAGCTCCTGGGCAAGGCAGACGAGTTGCTCGCGAGGCTGCGCAGTCGCATCGAGAACGTCGAGAAGGCGGCGGCCGAGGGCGCGGCGCGCATCGAGGCGGACGCGCAGGCCTTCGCTCCCAGCGACGCGCAGAGTCCCGACGTTCGCTCGCTCGTGGGCAAGGCGAACGCCGCGACCGCGAAGTCGCGCATCGCCGACTTCCGGCGCGACCTCGAGAAGAGCAGTGAGTCGGATCGCGCCGAAGTGCTGCGGCAGCTCGCGTCGCTCGACAAGCTCACGACTGCGCTGCTCCCGCTGTACGAGTCCCCGATGGTGGTGCTGTCGCGGCCCGGGATCGGCTCGCAGGAGCGGCAGCACTACCAGTCGCAGGTCGCGTCGTCGGGGCCGGTCGAGCTGACTGCGCTCGCGCGGCTCGCGATCGCGAAGAAGGACCGCATCCTCGGCGCCGCCGTCGCTGCTCGCTTGGGCGAGATGCGCAAGGAGTAGCGACCGTTCTCCGCCTCCGAGCTGGCCGAGGCACTCGTCGGTGCGGAGCAGAAGTCCGTCCACGCCGCGCTGTCGGGCATCCGCCACCGATTCCAGGAGGCGCTGAACGCCAACCGCGAGGTCCGGAAGGGCGCATCGCTCCCGCTCTCGAAGATCCGCGACGGCCTCGCTCGCCGCGCGGAGCGCTGACTGACTCCCCCACAGAAGGAAGTGACTCATGGCCAGAGTATTTCTCTGCTACGCCGACGAGCCGAACAAGCGAGGCTCCAACTCCCACCACGCCTGCCTTGTGCCCGCGGCGGATGCGGCCGCGACGCGCACGGCCGCGATCGCCGACGCGCTCGAGCGCGGCTTCCCCGCGGCGCCGCTCGCGAGCTGGGCGGCTGTCGAGCTGGCGTCCGACAACGCCAGCATCGTCGCGGTCCACTGGATCGCCGGCAACGTCGCCCGACCCCTCAAGGCCGCGCCCGGCGAGTGACTCGTGGACGCGGAGCTGGAGCCGCAACCCGGAGAGATCCCGCTCTCCGTCGCCGCTGACATTCTGGACAGCACCGAGCGCTCGGTGATGGCGATGGCCGCCCGCGTCCCCGGATTCCCGCCGGCTCGGATGCGGCGGGTCGCGTGCAACGTCCTTCGCGCCCACTTCGACGGCGCCGCGATCCGGGAGTGGCGCGAGAACGGTGGAGGTCCTCGTGAGTGACTCGCTCGCCGAAATCGAGTCCGCTATCGATGCGCTGCCGCCCGGCTTCCTGATCGCGGCGCGGATGGTGGTCGACCTCGCGCGCCGCCGGCACCCGGACGATCCCGACCGAGTGACTCCCGTCGACGTCGCCGCGGTCGTCTACCTGCTCGAGGACGCACCTTCGTCGCGCTGACGGACGCGACGCCCGAAGCGCTGTTCGGCTTGTTCGGCTTCCGCGTCGTTGGGCGAGGTCCCGACGGCCGCGAGCGCTACGGCTCGGCGCTCATCGACCCGAGCCTCCTGCGCGACGAGCGCACCGAGCGCTGGCTCGTGCCCGACGGGGTGGAGCACCTGCTCCAGGCCCACGAGACGCTAAGGGTGCGCGCAACGATGGACCGCGCCACAGCTTGGACCCTGCTCCACATCTCGCCGAGTTCGGAGGACGGCAAAGGAAACGTGCGCCTTCACTGTCCTCCAGTATGATTGTCTTGGGGTATGGCGGACCGAGCTGCGTGGACCGGAGTTCTCGCGGGCTCGAGGGCCCCCTCGGGAGAGGTGCGCCTCGTTCTACCTCTCGGGACAGGATCGTCACGCGGCGGATCGGCTCCCTTTCCAGGCCGCGCTGACGATACGCGGTCGTACTGGGTAAAGCCGCTGAACAATGGCCAGCATGAGCGAGTCCTGGTCGCCGAGCAGGTCGTCGGACGTGTTGGTGCTCTGATCGGTGCACCTGTTTGCGAGGTTCGCACGATCGACATTCCTGAAACACTGGCCGGGCACGCCTACCGAACAGGCGCTGTTCTGGAAGTTGGCATAGCCCATGCTTCGGTTCAGGTTCCGTCCGTGGATCAGACGGAAACGTTGTCGCATCGCCACCGCGACGAGAACGCGGCCCGTCATGCCGGGATCTTGGCGCTCTATGATTGGTGCTGGGGCGACGATGTGCAGTGGTTGATCGGGCTGACCGACGATGACAGGTACTACTCGCACGACCACGGGTACTTTTTCCCGGATGGCGAGGGTTGGACTGAGGGGTCGCTCATGCAGAATGTTCACGTGCCGCACCAGTTCGCAGACAACGACGTCGGGATTAGCCCCGAGTCCGTCAAGCAGCTCGTGATTGCACTTCGGGCGATCACTCCCGACGCACTTCGAGCCGAGCTGGTGAAGATCCCGGAGAGCTGGCCGGTAACAGACAGTGACTTGGAGTGTCTCGGCTACTTTCTCGAGCAGCGAGCGCCCGAGGTCGCAGATCGACTCCTCGCTCGCTTTGGTGTGGTTGTATGAGATACGTGTACAGCGTCCTACGATTTGTCCCAGACGCGCGACGCGGCGAGTCGGTCAACATCGGCGCCATTGTAGGATCCGAAGAGACGTCAGAATGGGAGCTTAGGCTCCTCGAGAATCCCGTGCGTGCCCGCGCGCTTGACGAGTCACACGTGCTTGAGAAGGTCTGGGTACGCGCGAATGAGCTCGGTCAACGAATCGATGCGTTCAATTTGGCGATCGAGGAAGAGCGATTGCCCCCCGAGCCCATCGACGAGCAGTGGCTGACGCGACTCTCCGAGCGCGCGATTCACGTACTGCAGTTTACGCCCCCGGCTCCCCTCGTAGCAGAGACTCTTGACGGAGCAGCCGAACTAGTCGCAGGGCAGCTTCTCGTTGATCCGGAACGCCGCCGCTATCCGTTCAAGAAGAAGAACGTCGCGCTCGGGGCAGTGAGTCGAGCATTCCGGGAGTACCAGATTCGAAAGAACCGGGACTACTTTCAAACTGTCGAGGTTCAGGGATCCCATCACAAGGAGCGCTTCGACTTCGCGATTGCGAACGGTCACGCCCTCCAGCTGACTCAGACCTGGTCCTTTCAGGTTCCCGAGAAGGAAGGTCTTTCCTCGTCGATCCGAGCTTGGGCATGGGCTATGCGCGACATTCGGAAGGGAGGCGGTGTGCTTACAACAGTCGACCGATCTACGCCGCTCACCGTCGACCGGAATGTAGAGGTTGCGGTTGTGTACGTCCCGCCCGCCTCCGAGGAAGACGAGCGCGCCCTCGAGGAGGCCATGAGCGCATTTGATGACGTCGAAGCCAAAGCGGTCTCAATGGACGACGCAATCCGAGTCGGGCAAAGTGCTGCTGACCTACTCGCGCGCGCCGGCTGACGCACGATGCGGCTGACTCGACTCATCTAGTCGTCTGAGGTCGGCAGGAAGCGTCACGAGTTTCGGAGGGACTGCGCAATGTCCTTCAACTCGAATGGGCTCTTGGGGGACGACGCAGCGGCGTGGGGGCGCGGCAATCGCGAGGCGTACCGGGACTTGTTCGACGACTTACTCGCGTGCAACCAAGCGTCGCAGGAGCTTCTTCACGCCCGCGGACCGAAGCGCAGCCAAGCGAAGGAGGTCGTCGCCACTTGCCTCTTTGTACGGTGTATTCACCACTACGCCCCGATCGTCCTGCTGCTCGAGCGCGGGCTCTCTCACTCGAGCCGTGCCTTGGTCCGCGTGATGTTTGAGGCGGTAGCGACCAGCCGCGCTATCGCAGTCGATGATGAGTTCTGGCTCAAGTACATACGGCAAGACGAGTGGAAGCGAGTGAAGATCATCAACAAGATGCGCGGCACCTCGTCCGATGTCTTTGCAGATGCCAGAGAGCTGGCGACGCCCGAGTTACTAGCGGAGATTCGCGGGAAGATCTCAGAGGATGAGAGTCGCGACATCAGCGTCGAGGAGCTAGCCCGCCGCGCCGATCTTCATGACTGGTACATCGCCGGTTACACGTACATGAGTCCTTCCGTCCATACGTCCGTGCGTGACCTCGAACGCCACCTGCGGTTCGACGCCAACGGCATCGTAGCGGGAATCGTAGTTACCCCCGACGATCGCGAGACACTCGCACTGGGAGGAACTGCGGGTTGGTTTCTGTGCCTCGCCGCGGATGCCTTCGCAACGTCGATGCAGCTAGCCGTCCCGGAGAAGGTCAAGGCACTGATGACGTCGTTTCTCGCTCACTTGAGGAGAGCAGATGCTGTCATGAACGCATCGCCTTCACGATGAACTGACTCAGCTTCTCCTGCTGCTCGCGGAGGTGCCAGGCGTTCACGCCGCGCGCGATGTATCCGGCGTTCACGCCGCGGGTTTTGTGATTCATCCAGATGAGCGCGGCACTCCCCGACGTCAATCCCCTAGACTGGTAACTTCGGAGGTAAATCTGGTCGGGGCGAGGAGATTTGAACTCCTGACCTTCTGCTCCCAAAGCAGACGCGCTACCAAGCTGCGCTACGCCCCGGCGACCGAGCGCAGGCTACCGAATCCGGGGACCGCGCGCGCCTAGAGGGCGCGCACCGCCGCGAGCGCCGTCGAGTCGAGCAGCAGGCCGTCCACGATCGCGGCTGCGCTGTGACTCTCTTCGCCCTTGTCGTCCTTGGTCACCGTCATCGCGTTCACGGTCAGCACGTTCAGCTGGCGGCACTTCGGGCAGGTGTGGAGCTCGAGCGCGGTGTAGGCACTCGCGGCGATCATCGCCTTGCCCAGGTCTTTCAGCGCGCTCGTGTTTCCCTGCTCGAGCTGCAGGCGCAAGTCACTCGGGTCGGCGGCTTCGGCCAGACGCGCGAGCTTCGCGCCGTGCTTCGCGGTCCAGCAGTCACACTTCTCGCAGTACGGGACCGAGAGACCCTGGCCCGCGGCGGCCAAGGTCGACATACCGATGATCAGCGCGGCTTCGAGTGACCACACGCCGTACAGAGCCCAGCCGGTCAGGGTCCAGCCGAAGATGCTCCACGCGCCGGTCTCGGCGACCTTCGTCGCGACTCGCCACACCGCGAGCGGGTCGAGCGAGGTCTGGCCGCCAGTCACTGCGTGGATCCAGCTCACCCAGCCCGCGTATTCCGCAAACACTCCGGCCGCAAAGCCGAACGCGGCCACCACCCACGCGTTGCGCACCTTCCCGGCGATCGCTCCGAACCCCACCGTGTACCCGACCGCGCCACCGAAGAGCGCACACAGCACCACGCTCAGGTAGATGCTCGGGATGTAGTAGAGCCCGTAGCCGTAGACGACGCCGAGACATGCGGCGGTCGCGACGCTGATCGTGGGCATGAGCAGGAGACCGAGCACGCCGATGCGACCGGAGTGTCTGTAGTAGAGGTGAGTCGTCGAGCGTGAGGCGGCGGGCATCGCGGTGTCTCCGATGGTGACTCACTCGGGCCATCGGAACTCGCTCAGCCCGGCTTGAGACTCACTCGGACACGCCCGCAAGCCAGCTTGCCCATGGCGAGAGTGACTCGGCGTGACTCGACGCGTGACTAGCTCACCTGCGCGCGCCGACTCCGCCGCCTTCCTGGGCGTCGAGCTTCACGAGCTGGTCGCGGGCCGACTCGTAGAAATACTTCGCGAGCTCGCGCTGCTCCGGGTCGCCCTTCGCGCTGAGGGCCGCGTTCTGCCACTTCAGCATCTCTTCCCGCAGCTCCTTGCGGCGATTCTCTTGCTGACCCTGGGCCTTCCACTGCGCCTCGCGCTCGGTCTCGCGGCCGATCACGACCTCGGAGAGACCCAAGGTCACGATCGCGAGCGGGACCCGGCCGGTGAGCTTCGCGGCCTTCTGGCCCGCGGTGTCCGTCGGCTTCCAGACCAGGGCACAGCCGGTGGCGCAAAGGGCGGCAATGACTGCGACCGCACACGCGCGCCGCGCCGGGCGCTTCCGATTCGACACTGACAGCGACACTGAGACGTCCTCCGGGGGGGAGGCACGGGGAAATTCGCGCGTCACAGGATCTCGCGCAAGAACGGCACGATGCGGCGCAGCGCCTGGCCGCGGTGACTCAGCGCGGCCTTCTCGACGGGCGTGAGCTCGGCCATGGTGCGGCCGGGCGCGGCGTCGGGGAGGAAGATCGGGTCGTAGCCGAAGCCGCCGGCGCCGCGCGGAGTGAGTGCGATCGAGCCCTCGCACGTGCCGCGCGCGGTGGCGGTGACTTCGCCGTCCGGCTCGGCGACCGCGACCGCGCACACGAAGCGCGCGTGGCGATTCTCGGCGCGCGCGAGCTCGCGCAGGAGCTTCTCGATGTTCGCCTCGTCGTAGCCGCGGGCGCCGGCGTAGCGCGCCGAGAAGACGCCCGGCGCGCCGCCGAGTGAGTCGACTTCGAGCCCCGAGTCTTCGCCCAGTGACAGCACGCCGCTCGAGCGCGCGGCGTGCGCGGCCTTGGCGCGCGCGTTCGCCTCGAAAGTGACTCCCGTCTCTTCCAGCTCGCCGATCAGCGGGTACTGCGCGAACGTCTCGAGCACCAGATTCGGGATCGCGAGTAACTCGCGCAGCTCGCGCTGCTTGCCCTCGTTGCGGGTCGCGAGCAGGAGCCGCTTCACCCGGCCAGGACGCGCGCTTGGATCGCGGTGAGCTCGGCGATCCCCTTCTCGGCGACGTCGAGCATGCGATCGAGGAGCTTGCGGTCGAACGTGCCGCCCTCGCCCGTGCCCTGCACTTCCACGAGCCGGCCGCTGCCTGTCTGCACCACGTTCATGTCGACTTCGGCGCGTGAGTCCTCGGGGTACGGCAGATCGAGGAGTATCTCGCCGCCGACCACGCCGACCGAGATCGCCGCCACCGAATCGTGCAGCGGGCTCTGCTTCAGCTGGCCGATCTCGACGAGTCTCTTGCACGCGGCCGCGAGCGCGACGTAGCCGCCAGTCACAGACGCCGTGCGCGTGCCGCCGTCGGCCTGCAGCACGTCGCAGTCGATGTAGATCGCGCGCTCGCCGAGCGCGGAGAGGTCGATCACCGCGCGGAGTGACCGCCCGATGAGTCGCTGTATCTCCATCGTCCGGCCCGAGAGCTTGCCCTTCTGCGCTTCGCGCTCGCTGCGCGTGTCGGTCGACCCGGGCAGCATGCTGTACTCGGCAGTCACCCAGCCCTTGCCCGAGCCGCGCAGCCAGCCGGGGACTGACTTCTCGAGCGTGGCGGTGCACAGCACGATGGTGCCGCCGGTGCGAATCAGGGCCGAGCCCGCGGGGTTCTGCGTGAAGCCGAGCTCGATCTCGACTTTGCGCAGCTCGTCGGGCGCGCGGCCGTCGGCGCGTTTCATTCCGTGGTCTCTCCGTTCGAAGCGGGCATCGCGGCGCGAGTCTGCCCCATCGCCTCGACGAGCGCAGCCGCGAGCGCCTTCGCGAGCGCCGTCTGCGTGTCGCGCTGACCGAGCCGCTTCGCTTCGGCCGCGTTCGTCACGAAGCCGATCTCGACCAGCGCCGCGGGCATGTTCACGCCGGTGAGCACGACGAACGGCGCCTGCTTCACGCCGCGGCTCTCGCCGGGCAGCTTCGCGAGCCCGCGCTGCAGCGTCGCGGCCAAGTCACTCGACTCACGCAGGTGCTCGGTGCGGATCAAGTCACCCAGGATCGAGCCCACCACGTCGCGTGAGTCGGACGCCGTGCCCTCTTGCTGGTACACGTCGTTCTCGGTGAGCGCGACGCGCATGGCCTCGGCGTCGCTCGCGTCGACCGACAGGAAGTAAGTCTCGGTGCCGAACACCTCGGGCTCGGGCGCGGAGTTCGCGTGGATCGAGACGTACATGCGGCCGTGCGCCTTGTTCGCGATGGCCGTGCGGTCGGCGAGCGGGATGAACTCGTCGCGCTCGCGGGTCAGCACGACCGCCACCTTGCGCGCGCGCAGCTCCGCGGCCAGACGGCGAGACACCGCCAAGGTGAGGTCCTTCTCGAGCACGCCGGTCGCGCCGCGCGCGCCGTGATCCGCGCCGCCGTGACCCGGGTCGATCACGATGGGCCCGGTGAGCTCTCCGTTCCCGTTGCCGTCCCCGTTCGGTGAGTCGGCGCCAGTCAGCGCCAGCGCGAGCAGCGCGAGACACACGGCGCGCCTCACGCGCGGACCTCGACCACGTGGATCCGATGCCGCGGCGGGCGCGAGAAACGGAGCGACGCGTATTCCTGGAGTGACTCGAGCGTGTGAATCCCCGCCAGCCGCGCGCGGCCCAGCAGCTCGATCCACAGGTCCGCCGTCATCTCGGCGTCGCCCAGCGCGCGGTGCCGCGCTCGCTCGGGAATCGACAGGTGGTGGATCAGCGCGTCGAGCCCGTAGCGCGGCGCGCGCACGAACGAGCGCGCCGCGCGCACCGAGCACAGGAACGGCGGCAGTGTCTCGGGCCGCTCGTGCGCCCGCCACGCGCGAAGCAAGAAGCCGCGGTCGAAACGCGCGTTGTGCGCGACCAGCGCGTCGACCGAGTGACTCGTGACGAGCTCGGCGAACGCGACGAGCGCCTCGGCCTCGCTCGGCGCGCCCTCGAGGAGTGAGTCGTGAATGCCGGTGAGCGCGGTGATTCCGTACGGCACGGGCTCGCCCACGTCGACCAGCGTGCCCAGCCGCGCCAGCACCGCCTCGCCGCGCAGAATCACGAGCCCGATTTCGAGAATGCGCGCGCGCCGCGGCGAGAGACCCGTCGTCTCGAGATCGACGACGCCAAACGTCGCGCGAGACAGTGGCGTGCCGCGCCGAGCTTCGAGCTCGCGCGCGACTCCAGCGCCCAATCGCGCCGCCGCCCACGAAGGCAGCGACAGACTGCGCGGTACGCGCAGCCACTCGCGCAGTGCCTCGAGTCCGCTCACCGTTCCCCCGATTCGGACCGTAGCAGGCACCCCATGGATCCTCTACTTTGCGAACACCTCCTGAACTACTGCATCCCTCTGGGAGTCCCGTGAGAGGCGGTCCCAAGAAAGTCCGCATCCTTCGCGCGCTGATTCGCGATCAGCCCGGTCACCTGGGCAAGCTCGCGCAAGCGCTCGGCGACGTCGGCGCGAACATCGGCGACATCACCAAGCTGCGCGTCGCGGGTGAGTTCACCGTGCGTGACTTCGAGGTGTACGTCGACGACGACGCGCAGCTCGAGCGGCTGCGCGCGGCGGTCGCGAAGCTCGACGGAATCACGATCGAGTCGGTGCGCGATCCCGTGCTCGAGGTGCACCGCGCGGGGAAGATCCACATGCGCGCGACGGTGCCGCTCGAACGCATCGGCGACGTGCGCATGATTTACACGCCCGGCGTCGCGACGGTCTGCAACGAGATTCACGCGCACCCCGAGAAAGTCTGGGACTACACGGCGCTGGGGCGCACCGTCGCGATCGTGACGAACGGCACCGCGATCCTCGGGCTCGGCAACATCGGCGTGCACGCGGGCCTGCCGGTGATGGAAGGCAAGGCGGTGCTATTCGACCGCCTCGCGGGTCTCTCGGGCATCCCGATCCTCATTCCCACGCGAGACACTCGCACGTTCGTCGACACCGTGATTCAGATCGCTCCTTCGTTCGGTGCGATTCAGCTAGAAGACATTGCGGCGCCCGAGTGTTTCGAGATCGAGCAGAGACTCAGCGACGCGCTGCCGATCCCGGTCATGCACGACGACCAGCACGGCACCGCCGTGGTGGTGCTCGCGGCGCTGTTGAACGCGACGCGACTCACCGGCATCGCGCTCGGCGATCTCGAGGTCGGCGTGGTGGGGCTCGGCGCCGCGGGGCTGGGTATCTCGCGGCTCTTGCTCTCGTACGGCGTGAAGGGCGTGATCGGAACCGACATCAACACCGACGCGATGCGCAGACTCGAAGCCATGCGCGGAGAGACCGCCGATCTCGCGGGCGTGATGGCCGAGGGGCAGGTCGTGGTCGCGACCACCGGGCGGCCCGGACTCATCGCACCCAGTTTGGTCCGCCCAGGGCAAGTCGTGCTCGCGCTCTCGAATCCCGTGCCCGAGATCGAGCCGCAGCTCGCGCGCGAGGCGGGCGCGGCGTTTGCAGCGGACGGACGCGCCGTGAACAACGCCCTCGGCTTCCCCGGTCTCTTCCGCGGCGCGCTCGAAGCGCGCGCGCGCCGCATCGACGACGCGATGAAGATCGCCGCGGCGCGAGTCATCGCCTCGTACGCCGAAGAGGGCGAGCTCGTGCCGAGCATCCTGAACCGCGACGTACACCACGCGGTGGCGGACGCCGTGCGCGAGGCGGCGCTGACTTCGCGCCGCGAGACCGACCAGTGACTCGCTCGCGCTTCGCGTTGATTTTGCTCGCCGCCGCGCTGTGCGCCGCGCCCACTCACAGCGAGAAGCCGAGTCAGCCCGGAGACACCACGGCGAAGCGCACCGCCGAGAAGCCGCCCGAGCTCATGCTCTCGATCGAGTCACCCGCGAACGGCTCGGTGATCGGCGATCCGACGGGCATGGCGTTCGTCTCGGGGCAGGCGCTCGCGCTGTACGGCGAGTATCAGACCTTCGACATCGTCTTCGTGGTCGACACCTCTGACTCGACCGCGGAGCCGTCGGGCGCGGACGTCGACGGCAACGGCGTGATCGGCGAGAAGCGCGGCGCGAAGTATCTCTCGATCCTGGGCAGCGTCCTGCCGCTCCCGAACAGCGACAAGGCCGACAGCACCCTGGGCGCCGAGATCGCCGGCTGCCGCGTGCTGCTCGGTCAGCTCGACCCGCGCACGACCCGCGTGGGCATCGTCTCGTTCTCGGGTGACTCGGACGCACTCACTCCAGACGCCGAGACCGTGGTCGCGCTGACCTCGGACTTCGCCAAGGTCGAGCGCGGCCTCGACAAGATCTACCGCCGCGGGCCGAAGGGCATGACCAACATGGTGAGCGCGGTGAATCTCGCCACCATCGAGTTACTCGGCACGCAGAGCGCGTTCAGCGACAAACGCGACGGCGCGCGCCGAGTGATCATGTTCCTGACGGACGGCCAGCCCACGCTCCCGCTCGAGAGCTCGCAGCTGCAGAACGCGAAGATGGCGATCCAGCAGGCGGTGCGCGCGGCGAAGTTCGACATCCGCATCGACACGTTCGCGATCGGCGAAGAGGCGCTGTCCGAGCCGGTGGTCGTGGTCGAGATGGCGCGTGTCTCGAACGGCGTGTTCACGCCCGTGCGCAACCCGAAGGACCTGCGCGCCGTGTTCGAGGACGTCAGTTTCTCGTCGATCGAGAAACTCGAGGTGAAGAACAAGACCGCGAACAAGGCGGCCGAGTTCGTGGTGCCGAACCCCGACGGCTCGTTCTCGGCGCTCGTCCCGATGAACACGGGAAAGAACACGATCGAGGTGTTCGCGAAGTCGACCGACGGCACCGAGGGCCGGCGCGAAGTGAGTGTCAGCTTCATGGCCGGCGCCGACGCGCAGGAGCTCTCGCCGCGCCTGCTCGCGCAGCGCAACCGCCTGCTCGAGAATCACTTGCTGAACCTGCAGCGGCGCAACGTCGAGATCAAAGCGGACGCCGACGAAGAGACTCGCCGCGCGCTGCGCGTCGAGATCGACCGCGAGCGCAAGGAAGCCGAGGCCGCGGTGGCCAAGCGCCGCGAAGTCGAAGTGAACGTGGAGCGCGAGGACCCGAACGAGTGACTCTGCGCTCCTGGGCGCTGTTCGCCGCCATGGAGACCGCGCTCTGCTTCACACCGGGCGTCGCCGTGCTGTTCGTGATCGGCTCGGCGCTGCGCCACGGCGCGCGCTCGTCCGTGTTCGCGAACCTGGGGATCCTGACGGGCAACGCGATCTACTTCGCGCTGTCCGCCGCCGGGCTCGGAGCGGTGCTGCTGGCGTCACACACCGCATTCACGGTGGTGCGCTGGGCCGGCGCCGCGTATCTCGTATATCTCGGCGTGCGCGCGCTGCGGAGTCGCGGCGAGGCGGCGGAGGTCACCGCGGCCGAGCGCCAGCCCGTCGCTCGCGGGCGTCTGTTCGGCCGCGCGGTCGCGCTGCAGCTCGCGAACCCGAAGACGCTCCTGTTCTTCGTCGCGCTGCTGCCGCAGTTCATCGATCCCGCCGGCTCGGTCGCGGAGCAAGTCGCGATCCTGGGAGTCACTTCGGTCGCGATCGAGTTCGCGGTGCTCTGCCTGTACGGCTGGGCGGCGGGCGCCGCCGCGCACAAGCTCGAGTCACCGCGCTGGCGGCGCCGCCTGGACGTGGTCTCGGGCGGCTTTCTGGTCGGCGCGGGGCTCAAGCTCGCGAGCGAGCGGTGACCTGCCGACTCCGCTCTGCCTTCGCGCCGCGCTTTCGGAGTAACTCGCGGCGCTTCTTCATGTAGCGTTCGAACGAGCGCGGGCGCTTCTGGCGCAGGAACTCGACGAACTCTTCCTGTGAGTGGAAGTAGTGCTTCCAGCCGCGCTCGCCCGAGTTGCGCTCGCACTCGGTGAACGAGAACTCGCTGCACACGAGCGGGCGCTCCTCGTAGATCTCGCACGTCTTCGCGTCGGTCAGGTGGCGGCACTTCGTCTTGAATTCGATGAACCAGTCGCCGTCCGGGTCGATGTACACGCCCACGTTCTCGTGCGTGAGATACCAGTGGACGTTCTCGAACTCCTTGAACGACTTCGGGTCGTCGATCTGAGTCGCGACGTACGTGCAGCACTCACCGCAGCCCGCGCAGGGATGCGCGCCGGGCAGGGTCACGAGCGGGAGCTCCAGCTCACTCACTTATGCGCGGCCTGCCGAGAAACTCGCGCGGCACGTCGAGCTTCGCGAAGCGCTCCACGCGCTCTTGGCGCAGGGCCGCCAGCTCGGACCAGTGACTCGCGCCGTCGAGTGCCGCGCGGATCCGCTCCGGCACCGTGAGATACGCGACCAGAGCGGGGCTCGCGAGCGTGCGCCGCGCCGCGAGGCGCAGGCCGAGCTCGGCGGTGCAGCGCTGCTCGAGCGCGAGCGCGCCGCGCACGCCCGTGTCCGCCTCGCTCTCCCCTTCTCCGCGCAGCCGCGAGCCGAGTCCGGGCACGAGTGTCTCGGCCCAGGTCCGCTCGTCGAGCGGGCCGCGCGCCAGCTCGCCCACGTCGAGGTCCGCGGGTTCGATCTCGCCCACGCGCCGCAGGAGCGCGATGCGCTCGCCCTCGGCGCGCGCGATGCGCTGCGCCAGGCGGCGCCGGCCCAACGCGCCGGTGAGTGACTCGATCCGCTCCGCGACTCGCGGCCCGAGCCCCTGCGCGGGCTCGACCAGCGCCGGGTCCGCCGACTCGGCCGAGGCCCGAGCGCGAAGTCTCTCCCACGCGTGCGCGTTCAGCGCGATGCGGCCGTAGTGAATCGCGACCCACTGACTCGGGCGTCCCGCGCGCAGGCCGAGCGCCTCCCACAGAGTCACGAGCGCGCGTTCGAGCGGAAGCGCGAGCCGCGACCAGATCGCCGGCGTCGCGATCTCGTCCAGCGGGTGCGCGAGCGGCGCGCGAGTCTGTCCCGGGAACACCGGGTCGGGCGGCATCGCGACCGGATATGCCGGGTCGAGCGGAGCGTCCGAGAAAAGTGGCTGCGCGTGTGTGTCGGTGTCGGCGAGCTCGAGCGGCATCGCCGCAACTTAGCTCAGCGTTGCGCGACCGCACCCGCGTTCGGCGACTCTTCCACTCGGTAGTGGCGCGCTTCGTCGAACATCTCGATCGGACTCCACTTGGGAACGTCGGACAGACGCACCAACTGGCTCGTGACCACGCCCGTCGGATCGAGCACCCACGGATCGCGATGGTCCGCGTCCTCGAACCAAAGCGTCACCATGTGGTGTTGCCCTGTCTCTCGGTCGACCACGATCGAGCGGTAGATCTCGTTCTTCGAGAAACCCAACTTGCGCAGCAAGAGGAACGTCATCAGGTCGAGCCCGTCGCAGTCGTCGCCGTCCGAGGCGATGACTTCCGACAAAGTCGCCCAGTGATCGGTCTCGCCGTCCGGCACGTAGTGGCGGCGGCTCTCTTCCTGGATCCACGCGACGGTCTCGGCCGCGACCTTGCGGCGCATCTCGATCTCGAAGCGCTCGTATTCCGCGCCGAGCTTCGAGTCCGCGGGCTTGCGCTCCGCGACCGCGAGCTGATCCAGCTGATGGCGCGACTGCCAGTTGCGGATCTTCGCGTTCCAGGGGTCCTCGCGCGGTGACTCGACGAAGAAGTCACGAGTCACTGGCGGGGTGAAGGCGGCGTTCCCTGCACACGACAGAAACGCCAGTCCAAGGACGGCGATGGCCAAGCCGAGGCTGCGCAACCCGAGACTCCTGTGCTTCCGCGATGCGATCGCGACCGCCCCTCCGTCTCAGGAAATCGGCGTGGTGCACTGCCGACTTGAGGTTGCGCGCACGTGCACGAACGAGTCAGAAGTACACGTCCGCGCGCACGAACCAGAGCGGCGAGAGACCGCCGTACTCGCCACTGCCGTCACCTCCGCCAAACAGCCGCGCGCCGGCGGAGAGCTCGAGGTCGCCGCGCGGCGACCAAGTCAGTGACGGGGCGTACGCGTCGCTCGGCCCGTTCCAATCGTGGAGCCACAGGAAGTTCGCGCGCAACAAGGGAGTCACGTCGTAGCCGAGCATGACTCCGGTCTGATTGCGCGACACGGTCGCGATCTGGGTCGGCGCGAGGAACTGCTGCGCCAGGCGGCGCAGGCCCAGGTCGAGCAGCCCGAAGAACTCGTCTCTCGGTCTCACGTTCTGGTTGTAGAAGTGCTCGACGAGCCCGTAGAGACCCGTGCCGATCGGGAACGTATAGTCGAGTGACAGGACCGCCTGCAGCGTCGGGTTGCCGCCTTCTTCGTGCCACGTCTCGGTGAACTCACCGCGGAGCGCCGCGTCGCGCACGTTGGTCGCGAAGTCGAAGCCCGCCACGTAGTCACGATCGATCACGGCGAACATCAGCGCCGCGTCGAGCTCGCGGCGCGAGAGCTCGAGCCGGCCGGCGCTCGAGAACTCCTGCTCGTCGTGACCCGGCGCCACGATCGCCGCGAGCCACAGGTCGTGATACAGGCGCACGCGGCCGAGCGCGGAGTCCACGCCGATGCGCTGATCGGCTTCGACCGCGAGCGGCGGGATGGGATTGAACAGATCGCTCGGGTTCCACAGCTGCGCGCGGCCGAGCGCGATGCGCTGTCGGCCGAGAGTCACTTCGAAATCGTCGTCCTGCCAGCGAACCCAGCCGCGGTACAGCAAGTGGCGCCACGTGGCGTCGTCCGAATCGACGAGTGTCTCGTCGAGGTCCAGCCAGGTGGGCGAACCCAGCGCATCGGCCAGGCGGAACGCGAGCGTGTCGCGCCCCGTGCCGAGATACAGCTCGTTGTCGTACACGATCTGCGCCGAGAAGTGATCGCCGCGGCGCGCTTCGAACGAGAGACGCGCGCGGGTGGTCGAGAGCAGGCTCGACTCGAGCTGCAGTGACAGATCGAGCTCGCGCGTGCCGGTCAGGATCTCGCGCAGGTTCGCGGTGACGTCGAACTTCCACTCGCCCCAGTCGAACTCGGCGGCCCGAGCCGGCGCGGCCGCGAGCGCGATCCCGAGACACAGCGCGAGCGCGCGGCGAGTCACTCGGGGCGGCGCTCCTCGCCCGCGATTCGGCCGTCCACCAGGCGGACCACGCGCCGCGCGCGCGCCATCACGCGCGGGTCGTGTGTGCTGAACAGAAAAGTGACCCCGCGCTCTCGGTTCATGCGCTGCATCAGGTCGAGCAAGTCCTCGGCGGTCTTGGAGTCGAGATTCGCGGTGGGCTCGTCGGCCAGCACGATCTCCGGCTGCGAGGCGATCGCGCGCGCGACGGCGACCCGCTGCTGCTGCCCTCCGCTCATCTCGTTCGGGCGTTTCTCGGCCAGCTCGGCGAGCCCCACGTCGGCGAGCACCGCGAGTGACCGGCGGCGCCGCTCGACTGACTCGACGCCCTGCAGCAAGAGCACGAACTCCACGTTCTCGAGCGCGGACAGGACGGGGACCAAATTATATGACTGGAACACGAAGCCCAGCTTGCGCAGGCGCAGCTTGGCGCGCGCGGCCTCGCCCATCTCGGAAGTGTCTTCGCCGCCGACCAGCACGCGGCCCGACGTCGGGCGGTCGAGCGTGCCGAGCAAGTTGAGCAAGGTCGTCTTGCCCGAGCCCGACGGGCCGCACAGCGCCGAGAACTCACCCTGCTGCACGGTGAAGTCGACCCGGTCGAGCGCGACCGTCTCTATCTCGCCCGCGCGGTAGACCATTGTGACTCGCTGCGCCTCGAGGACGACGTCGCCCACGCTCCCTCCTACACGTGTCTCAGCGCTTCGGCCGGGCGCAGGCGCGCGGCCTTCCACGCCGGCCACGCCGCGGCGACGAGCGCGGTCAGCACCGCGATGTACAGCGGAGACACCATGTCGCCGCCGCGCAGCCGCAGGTGCACCACCGCGCCGATCCCGAACTCGTTCAAGCCCGCCGAGAACTGAGACAGATCGAGGCCGGCGACCGAGAAGTACCGGACGATCGGCACGCCCACCGCGAGGCCCACCACCACGCCGCCGAGAGTCAGCATGAGTGACTCGAGCAGCACCAGCCACACCAAGTGAGTCGCCGGCAGGCCCAGCGAGCGCAGCACCCCGAACTCGCGGATTCGTTCGTACACCGCCATGAGCAGCGCGTTCGCGATGCCGAACGCCATGCCGATGAACACCGCCGCGTACGCGACCCAGCGCGTGTTGCCCATGAGCTCGAGCATGGCCGCGAGCCGCGGCTCGCGCTCCCGCCAAGTCAGCACGTCGAGCTCGACATCGGGCAGCGCGCGAGTCAGCTCGGCGCGCGCGAACGCGGCGAGCTCCGCCGCCTTCTCCGGGTCGTCGAGCGCGAGCGCGACCTCGGTGACTCGCCCCGGAACGTCGAGCAGGCGCTGGGCGTCGGCCAGCGACACGAACACCTGCGTCTTGTCGAAGCTCGACGACGCCGTGCGGAAGATGCCAGACACGCGGAACGCCCCGAGCCCCGACTCACCCGGTGTGTGAATCACGACCTTGTCGCCGACCCGCACGCCGAGCCGCTCCGCGAGCGCGCCGCCCAGCGCGAGCTCGCCGAGCCGCCGCGCGCCGCCGCCCGCGCCCGCGGCCGGCCACCCGCCCGCCACGAACGAGCGACTCACCACCGACACGCGTGACTCGCGTTCGGGCTCCACGCCCGCGAGCGCGATGCGCGAGCTCTTCCGCGCGCTCTGGATCAGCCCGTCGCCCAAGAGGCGCGGCGAAGCGTGCGCGCCGGGGAAGCCCTCGGCGATCTGCGCAATGACTCCGTCGCCCGGCAGGTTGCGCAACACGTCCGGGTTCGCGGCGTAGCCCCGCGCCATGACCGCGACGTTCGCGAGCCGTGTCTCGACGGCGGTGGAGACCAGCTCCTCGACGAAAGCGTTCGAGAACGAGACGAGAAACAGACACGCGACGAGCCCGACGGTGACCGCGGTGACCACGATCGCGCTGCGCCGCCAGCCGCGCCACAGACTCCGCCACGCGATGCGCATCAGCGTGACCACTCAGTTCGCCCTCAGCGCGTCGACCGGCCGGCCGCGGCTCGCGCGGATCGCGGGCGGCAGCGCGGCGACCACGCCGACGCCCAGCAGGATCAGCGGCAGCACCACGAGCGTGTCTCGCGCCAACGCGAACGCCAGCACGGGCTCGAGGTCGAACACGTCCATCGAGCTCTTGAGCGACTCACTCGTGAGCGGGATCGGGTGCTGGGCCAGCCACAGAATCGCCGGCACGCCGATCGCCATGCCCATCGCGATGCCCAGCAGAGTCAGCTCGAGTGACTCGATCACCACCAGCGCGAACACCGCGCGCGGGCGCAGGCCAAGCGCGCGCAGCACGCCGAACTCGCGCACGCGCTCGAACACCGACATCAGGATCGTGTTCAAGAGCCCGAAGCCGACCACCACGATCAAGATGCCGTTGCCCACCCAGTTGCCCACGTCGTCGAGCCGCATGAACTGCACCAGGTCGGGCACGAGCTCGGGCCACGGCAGCACCTCGTACTGACTCGCGGGAAACAGCGCGTCTAGCCGGGCACCGATCGGCGGCAGGCGCTCGCTGTCGCGCGCGAACACCGCCACGTGCGAGAGTGACTCGCCCGCTTCGAGGAAGCTCTGCAGCTCGGACAGCTCGACGAGCGCGCCGAAGCCGTCGAGCTCGTCCTCGCCCACGTGAAACGTGCCGACGACCCGGAAGCGGTCGGCGGACTGCGAGCCGTACGCGTCGGCGGCCACGATGATCACCGAGTCACCGAGCCCGACGCCCAGGTTCTTCGCGAGCTGGTCGCCGAGGGCGATCTCGCGCGAGTCACTGCCGTCGCTCGCGAGCCGGCCCGCGCCCACCGCCGCGACCAGCTTCGACAGGCGCCGCTCGCGCGCGCCTTCCAGCCCGAACAGCTGCACGCCGCGGCCGTTCGCGCGGTCCACGTCGGCCGAGATCAACCCGAACGTCTCGAGCCGCGGCGCCCAGCCGTCGGCGTCGGGAAGTGAGTCGAGCCCGGCGCGCTGCTCGGGCGAGAGCGCGAGCGCGTAGTCGAGCGTGCGGTTGTCGCGGTAGCCCGCCAGACTCACTTCGTAGTGACCCGGGTACAGGCGCACGGTGTGGTCGATCCAGCGCTCGTGACTGCCGTCGCCGATCGCCAGGTTGAACATCGACAGGACCGTCGCGAACACCGCCGCCGCCGTCGTGAGTCCCGTGCGCCGCTTGTTGCGGCCCAGGTTCCGCCACGCCAATCGCAGCAGCATCGTCACCGCGCGGCCTCGGAGTTCCGCAGGTTCTGCTGGGTGAAGATGTCCTCGTCGAGTGACTGATCGAGCTCCGCCTCTTCGAGCACGACCTTGGTCGAGTGACCCGGCTTGTCGAGCGGGATCATCTCCCAGGTGTGCGGCAGCGGCCGGCCCTGCACGGTGCGCACGTCGCCGAAGCGCAGCTTGCGCAACGCCTCGAACCGCCCCGGCTGCGGCTCGTCGTAGTACACGTACAGGAGCGGCGCGTAGCGCTCCTTCTCGATCGTGAGCTCGAGCTTCGCGTACACGACCGGCGCTTCGGGCTTCGGCCGCAGCTCGAGCCGGTAGGCAGTCACTCCGTCGACCGTCTCCTCGGCGGCCAGCACGGGCACGTAGTCGTCCTCGAGCGATGACTCGCGCGCCAGGTCGTCGTTCGTGAAGTCACTCCCCATCCACGACTGGAGCATCATCGACGGCGGAATGCGCATCGCCCGCTCGACGCGCGGCAGCCAGGTCCACATCGCCTCGTGGTCGCGCAGGAACGCGGTGCCCTTGTCCTTCGGCGGCTCGAGCACGCGCACGAAGCTGCGGTCGTTCGGGCGATCGTCCCAGCTGCGAATCACGAGCTCGCGGGTCCAGCGCGGCGTGGTGATGATCATGCGCAGCTTCATCTCGGCCGTCTTGCCGCGCAGCGCGTCCTCGGCGCGGCGCACGATCTCGGCGGCGTCGGGCGCCGAGTCACTGCGCGCGGGCGCAGCCAGAAAAAGAGTGAGCGCGGCGGCGAGACACACGGCGAAGCGAGTCACGGCTCGAGCCCGCGCGCGAAGATCTCCTCGACCTCGCGCCACACCGTGTCGAGCGGCAGGTCGGGCCGAGTGATTCGCAAGAGCGTCAGCCCCGCGATCACCGCACCGATCGCTCCCACCACGTCCTGCGGCGCGACGGCGCGCGCGCTGCCCTCCGCGACCGCGCGCGCCAGGTGCTTCTCGACCAGAGACGTCCAGCGCTCCTGTTTCTCGTCCGTGCGCGAACGCAGCGCGTCGTCGACGCCCGACTCGAGCACGTGCTGGAGTGACAGCTTCACGAGCGACAGCTCGCGCTCGACATACTCGGGCGAGAGCGCGAACAGCTCGCGCAGCGCGGAGCGCCAGTCGGGCGCCGCCGCCACCGCCGCCGACAGCATGCGGTCGTGCTCGAGCGCGCGGTCCATGAGCGCGATGAACAAGTCGCGCTTGCCGGGGAAGTGCCAGTAGATCGCGCCCTTCGAGAGGCGCGCGCGCTCGGCGATGTCGTCGACCGAGGTCTGGTGATAGCCGCGCTTGCCGAAGCAGCGGAGCGCGGCGTCGAGGATCGCGTCGCGCGACGCCTCGGGCGCGCGGCGCCTGCGCTTGGGAGCTCGGCTCGCCACGGCGGCACCATACCGACCGACTAGTCGGTTTTCAACCGGCGCAAGGGCGCGCTTTTGCGAGCCGGGCAAAGCCCGATAGGATCTCGCGGCCATGAGCGCGCGCCCCACAGAGAAGCCCTATCCCGACGTCGAAGCGCAGCCGAGCTTCCCGGCGCTCGAGGAGCGGGTGCTCGCGTACTGGCGCAAGAACCGCACGTTCGAGAAGTCGGTCGAGCAGCGCCCGGCGGGGAAGGACGGCGCGAACGAGTTCGTCTTCTACGACGGCCCGCCGTTCGCGAACGGCCTGCCCCACTACGGGCACTTACTCACCGGGTTCGTGAAGGACATCGTGCCGCGCTACCAGACGCTGCGCGGGCGCAAAGTGACTCGCAACTTCGGCTGGGACTGTCACGGTCTGCCCGCCGAGATGGAGGCCGAAAAAGAGCTCGGTATCTCGGGCCGCGCCAGGATCACCGAGTACGGCATCGACCGCTTCAACGACTACTGTCGCACTTCGGTGTTGAGATACACCGAGGCGTGGCAGGAGACGGTGACTCGGCAGGCGCGCTGGGTCGACTTCAAGAACGACTACAAGACCATGAACCTCTCCTACATGGAGAGCGTCATGTGGGCGTTCAAGCAGCTGTACGACCGCGGGCTGGTGTACGAGGGCTATCGAGTCATGCCGTACTCGTGGGCCGCGCAGACGCCGGTCTCGAACTTCGAGACACGCCTCGACAACTCGTACCGCGAGCGGCAGGACCCCGCGATCACGGTGCGCTTCTCGCTGACTCACAAGAGCGGCGAGCAACCGCTCGAGCTGTGGGTCTGGACCACGACCCCGTGGACCCTGCCGTCGAACCTGGCGCTCGCCGTCGGCGGAGACATCCAGTACGCGCTGTTCGAGAGAGACGGGAAGCGGATCGCGCTGGGCGCGGCCACCGCCGAGAAGTACGCGGCCGAGCTCGCGGGCGCGGCGCGGGTCGGGTCGGTGCGCGGCAGTGACTTGGTCGGCCGCACTTACTCGCCCCTGTATCCGTTCTTCGCGGGCACGCCCAACTCGTTCCGCGTGCTCGAAGCCGCGTTCGTCGACACCGCCGAGGGCACGGGCGTGGTGCACATGGCGCCGGGCTTCGGCGAGGACGACATGGCGCTGTGCGTGGCGGCGGGCATCCCGGTGGTCGTGCCCGTCGACGAGGCCGGCAAGTTCACGAGCGAAGTCACTCCCTGGGCCGGTCAGCTCGTGTTCGACGCGAACAAGCCGATCATGCGCGAGCTGAAGGACCGCGGCGCGCTCGTGCGACAAGACACGATCGTGCACAACTACCCGCACTGCTGGCGCACCGACCAGCCGCTGATCTACCGCGCGATGAACTCGTGGTACGTGCAAGTCACCGCGATCCGCGACCGCATGGTCGAGCTGAATCAACAGATCCGCTGGGTGCCGAGTCACGTGCGCGACGGCCTGTTCGGGAAGTGGCTCGAAGGCGCACGCGACTGGTCGATCAGCCGCAACCGCTTCTGGGGGTCGCCCATCCCGGTGTGGCGCTCGGACAACCCCGAGTATCCGCGCATCGACGTGTACGGGTCACTCGACGAGCTCGAGCGCGACTTCGGCGTCCGCCCGGACGACCTGCACCGGCCGTACATCGACTCACTCGTGCGCCCGAACCCCGACGACCCGTCGGGGAAGTCGACGATGCGGCGCGTACCGGACGTGCTCGACTGCTGGTTCGAGTCGGGCTCGATGTGCTACGCGCAGTTCCACTACCCGTTCGAGAACCGCGAGTGGTTCGAGAATCACTTCCCCGCGGACTTCATCACCGAGTACACCGCCCAGACGCGCGGCTGGTTCTACACCATGCACGTGCTCGCGACGGCGCTGTTCGACCGCCCGCCCTTCGAGAACTGCATCTGTCACGGCGTCGTGCTGGACGAGGACGGCAAGAAGCTGTCGAAGCGTCTGCGCAACTACCCGAGCCCCGAGGAAGTGTTCGGGACCTACGGCGCCGACGCGTTGCGCTGGTTCCTGTGCAGCTCGCCGATCCTGCGCGGCGCCGACTTGCAGATCGACCGCGAAGGTCACGTGATTCGCGAGATCGTGCGGCTCGTGCTGCGGCCGATCTGGAACGCCTACTACTTCTTCTGTCTGTACGCGAACACCGACGGCGTGCGCGCGCGGCTGGTGACCGACGCCAACGGTGTCCTCGACCGCTACATCCTCGCCAAGACGAGTGACTTGGTGCGCGGGATCGAGGAGTCACTCGACGCTTACGACGTGCCGGGCGCGTGCGCCGAGTTCGCGGCGTTCATCGACGCGCTGAACAACTGGTACATCCGCCGCAGCCGCGACCGCTTCTGGGCCGACGACGCCGGCGAAGCGAAGCAGGCCGCGTACGACACGCTGTACACGGCGCTGGTCACGGCCCTGCGCGCGGTGAGTCCGCTGCTCCCGCTGATCTCGGAAGAGGTCTTCCGCGGACTCACCGGCGAAGAGAGCGTTCACCTGGGTGACTGGCCGGACGCCTCGCGCTTGCCGCGCGACCCCGAGCTGGTGCGCGCGATGGACCGCGCGCGCGAGGTGTGCTCGGCCGCGCTCGCGCTGCGCTCGACTCACGACGTGCGCGTGCGCCAGCCGCTGCGCGAGCTGGTGATCGCCGGCGCGGATGTCGACGGCCTGCGCCCGTTCGCCGACCTGATCGCCGACGAAGTGAACGTGAAGTCGGTGACTCTGTCCGCCGAGATCGAGCGCTTCGCGAGTCAGAAGCTCGCCGTGAACGCGCGCACCGTCGGCAAGCGCCTGGGCAAGAAGACGCAGGAAGTGATCGCCGCCGCGAAGGCCGGGCGCTGGAAGCAGACCGCGCCGGGGCAGGTCGAGGTCGCGGGCGAGTCACTCTCGGGCGACGACTTCTCGCTCTTGCTCGAGCCGCGCCCCGGCGCCGTGTGCCAGCCGCTCGGCTCGAACGACGCCATCGTGATCCTGGATCTGGCCGTGGACGAGTCACTCGCCGACGAGGGCGTAGCGCGCGACGTGGTGCGGGCGATCCAGCAGGCGCGCCGCGAGGCGGGCCTGCACGTGTCGGATCGCATCGCGGTGGCGCTCGAGCTGCCCGCCGACTGGCGCTCGTCCGCGGAGCGCTTCTCGAGCTACATCGCCGAGCATACGCTGGCGACCGAGGTGCGCTTCGGCGCCGCGCCCGCGGGCTTCTCGACTCACTCGGCCGAGATCAGCGGCGAGTCACTCCGCGTCGCGCTGCGCCGCGCGAGCTAGGGCGCCTTCTCCGCGGGCGTGCGCCGCAGGTAGCGCACGAGCGCAGCGCCGGCCGCGAGCGCGCCCACCGCGATGAGCTTCTTCGCGGCCAGGATCCCCGCGAGCAACACCTTGAAGAAGCCCGCCTTGGCGAGCAGCCCGCCAGCGACCAGACCGCCGATGCCGTACGCCGCGACCCGGTCGACGCCGGAGTCGAATTCGTCGTAGCGGTGACCCGGCGCGAACTCGGCCAGCGCGAGCGCGTCGCGCATGCGCGCCTGCACGGCTTGTGACTCAGTCATCGGCGCGACGGCCTGCATGATCAGCACGCCGCGGCGGCCGAGCACGCGGACGTCGTAGTTCAGCGTGTGAGCGGCGTCGGCGCCGAAGTGCAGCTCGCGCGCCCAGTGCAGCTTGTGAGTCGCGCGGTCGTAGAAGGGGCGAGCCGCCCAGCCGACGAGCTCGACCTCGGGATAGCCGTCCTTCACGCGCGCCTCGTTCGCGGCGCCGACTTGCTCCTGCATGTCGCGCAGGAGCGCGTCGTAGTCCACGGCCTCGGCGTCTTGATCCGACACGTGGCCGTCCGCGTCGTACGAGATCACCACGCCCCAGCCGTCCGGGTCGAGCGGGCCGACCTCGGCCGGGAACAGCATGCCGAGCGGCTTCTCGTCGTCCGGCGGGTTCTGCCACGCCTCGACCAGCACGCGCTCCGCGTCTTCGGGCCCGAGGAAGCGCCACTCACGGGTCACTCGCAGCGTCGCGATGCCGCCGCCGAGAGACACCTCGCCGGTTTGCCAGCGCAGGCCCGCCTCGAAGCCGGGACCGGCTTCGGGCGGTGACTGCGCGGCAAGTGCGCTCGCCGCGGCGCAGAGCGCCGCGGCGATCCCCAGACACACGACGCGAAGCACGAGCGACCCCTCGCAGTGTCCCTTCCCTCTCGGAACCCTGCAGGCTCTCTTCCCCGAGAACCCTGAAGGCCGGCGCGATGCTGACACGCGCCGGTGTCGCCCGACAAGGAAAATCTGCGGAGACACTCAGGGGCGAACGGCCTCCGCCTCGGGCTTCTGCGCATCGGCGGTCTTTGCGCGCTCATCGAGCAGCTTCACCATCGACTGATTGCGTGTCTCGACCGCGAGACTCTTCGCAGTGACTCCGCCGCGGGCGCGCGCGTCGAGCTTCGCGCCCTTGTCGAGCAGATAGCGCACGAGCTCGATGTGACCGTTCGCGGTCGCGATCAACAGCGGCGTGTAGCCGCGCTCGTCGCGGTTCTCGACGTCCGCGCCCTTTTCGATGAGCAACGCGAGCGAGTTGAGATGGCCGCCCATCGCCGCGAAGCTGAGCGCGCAGGTGCCGTCGCGGTCGCGCTCGTTGGGATCGACGCTCAGGTTCAAGAGGAGCGCGAGAATCTCGTACTTGTCCGTGCTCGCGGCGGCCATGAGCGGCGTCGCGCCCAAGTCGTTCGCCAGGTCCGGCTTCGCGCCGCGCTGCAAGAGCTCGATCGCGACCTCCTTGCGCCCGATGAGCGAGGCGTGAATCAGCGGAGTCCAGCCACGGAAGTCACGCGCGTCGGGAGACACTCCCTTGTCGAGCAGGCGTTTCACTTCGGCGTCGTTGCCGTCGTGGGCCGCAGTCACCAGCGCCGCCTCGTCGCGGAGCTTCGCGCGCGCGGGATCGGAGTCACTCGCCGCGTCCTTGCTCGTGAGCTTCGCCCATTCCTTCGCGCCGGCCTGGTCGATCGCGGCCAGCACCTGGCGCTTGTCGCGGTCGTACGCGTCGGTGAGCGGCGTGTTTCCCTTGCCGTCGCGCGCGATCGGATCCGCGCCCAGGCGCAGCAGTGTTCGCACCGCCTCGACGAAGCCGCCGCGCGCGGCCAGGTGCAGCGCCGTCTGACCCGCGCCGTTCGCCGCCTTCAGGTCGCCGCCGTGGCGCACGAGCGCGTTGATGATCTCGGCCGAGCCCGCCGCCGCGGCGCGCATGATCGGCGTCTGTCCCTCGCGGTCGGCCACCTTCGCGTTCGCCCCGGCCTCGAGGAGCGTCGTGACCAAGTCGTGATCGCCCAGCCGCGCGGCGTGCAGCAGCGCGGTCTCTCCGTTCGCGGCGGCCAGGTTCGGATCGGCGCCCTTGGCGAGTAACTTCTTCACGATCGCGGTCTGCCCCGCGGCCGCGGCCTGAATCAGCGCCGTGCGTCCGGCGGGATCGCGCAGGTTCGTGTCCGCGCCGCGCGCGAGCAGTAAGTCGACCATCTCGACCTGCCCCTTGCCCACCGCGTACATGAGCGGTGTCTGGCCGTTGCGGCTGGGGACGTCGATGTTGGCGCCCCGAGCCGCGAGGCGCTCGACGATCGCGACCTGTCCCGCGGCGACGGCATTGCGCAGCGCGGTCGCGCCGCCGTCGTCGCGCAGATCGACCTGCGCGCCGCCATCGAGGAGTAAGTCGACCGCACTGAGTCGTCCGTTCGCCGCGGCGAACATCAGCGCGGTGCGGCCGTCGCCGTCCCGCGCGTCGGGGCTCGCGCCGCCCTTCAGCTCGGCGATCACGGTCGAGTCATTGCCGCGCGCCGCCGCCGTCATGAGCGCCGTCCGCTCACCTCGCGCGCCAGTCGAGCCGCGCGGCGCGCGCTCGGCCTCGCCGAGCAGCGCCGCGATCCGACGGAAGCCCGCCCCTTCCGCAAGCTCCTTGGCCGTCTTGCCGTCGGTCGTGCGCTTGGTCGGATCCGCGCCCGACGCGAGCAGGAGCTTCGCGACCTCGAGGTTGCCGGTCTGCGCGGCGCCCATCAGCGGAGTCTGTTTCTGCTCGCCGCGCAGCGGGTCGACGGCCGCGCGCTTCGAGAGCAACAAGCGCAGCACCTTCATGTGACCGCGCCATGCGGCGTGAGTGAGTGCGGTCGAACCGTCGACGTCGGCCGCTTCGATGTCCGCGCCCGCGTCGAGCAAGAGCTGCGTGGTCTCGAGGTGATTGTTCGCCGCGGCGAGGACCAGCGCGGTGAAGCCCTTGTCGTCGCGCGCGTCGATCTCGGCGCCGTCGTCGATCAGCGCCTTCACGTAGCGCTTCATGCCGAGCTGCGCGGCGGTCATCAACTGAGTCCGGCCGGCCGGCCCGCGCGCGCTCATGTCCTCTCTCGTGAACAGCGAGCCCGAGGCGCCGCCCGCGAACACGCGCGCGACGGGCTCGTGACCTTCCTCGATCGCCAACACGACTGGAGTGAGTCCCTGCGCGTTGGCGCGGCTGGGATCGCCGCCCGCGTCGAAGAGGCGGAGCGCGATCTCGGCGTCGCCGCGGTGCGCGGCCGCGTGCAGCGCGGTCTCTCCGCCGGTCCCCGCCAGATCCGGGTCGGCCTTCGCGCGCAGCAGCTCTTCGACCAGGCCCAGATCGCCGTTGCGCACCGCCTGGATCAGCGGCGTCGCGCCGTCGGGGCCGACCGAGTTCACCTCCGCCTTGTGCTCGACGAGCGCGAGCACGACCTCGCGCCGCGCGCGCTTCGCGGCGATCGACATGGCGGTCGCGCCGTCGCGCCGTCGCAGCTCGGGATCCGCGTTCTTCTCGAGCAACGCCTTGGCCACCTCCTCGTGACCTTCCTGCGCGGCCGCAATGAGCGGAGTGACTCCGTTGCGGTCCGCCGCTTTCACGCTCGCGCCGCGCTCGAGCAACAGGTGCACCAGGCCTTGGTGACCGCGCCCGGACGCCCGCAGGAGCGCGGTCTCACCCGTGTGATTCGCCACGTCGACCTGCGCGCCCGCGTCGAGCAGCGCGGTGCTGATCGCCGGATCCTCGTGTGCCGCCGCGAGCAAGAGCGGAGTGTCTCCGCGCGGGCTCTCCGCGCGCGGGTCGGCCCCTTTGCGGATGAAGAGCGAGATCGCGTCGAGCTTCCCGGCCGCACAGGCGTGCATGAGCGGGGTCCAGCCGTCGCGGTCGAGCACGTCGACCGGCGTCCCCCGCGCGATGAGTCCGCCGATCAGGACCAGGTCGCCACTGCGCGCCGCGCGATCGAGCTGCTCGACCTCGTTGGGGTCCGTGGCTCGAGCTCCCTCCGTCACCGTCGCCGCTCGGGGAGCGGCGGCGATGGCGAGCACGAGCGCGAAGGCGGCGGCGATGATCCGGCGCATCGGAGTCCGTTATCGGTTGAAGCGCCGTGCAGCGCGCTCGGCGCGGGCGCGACAGGCTACCAAAGCCTCTCGCAGACCTCTCAGAGAGGCGAAGCTTCCAGAGCCTGCGCGACGGCGTCGCCGACTTGCTGGGCCGCCAACGCCAGCGCCTCGCCCAGGGCGTCGGCGACGGCGCCGGGGTCGTCGCCCGCGATGGGCCGGCGCACCTCGAAGGTGCGGTCGACGAGCGTGCCGCGGATCGGGTCGGTCACCACGATCCCGAGTGACACCGACGCCTCGTGCGCCGGGGCGAGCAGCTCGTCGAACGCGTCGAGGCGGGCGTCCAGAGTGACCGAGGTGGGTACGCTGGTGCGGCGGAAGCCGCGCCGCTCGAACATCTCGGTCTCGAGCCAGCTCTGCGCGAAGCGCGCGGGTGTCTCGGTCCAGCGCCACATGTCGTAGAAGCCGATCTCGACGCCGCGCCGCCACACCATGCGGTCTCGCAGATACGGCGCGGCGCGCACGCGGCGGATGCGGAGCTCGACCGAGTCACTGCGGGGAGTGACTTCCGCCGCGCCGACGTCGATCGCGCGCGGCGTGAAGTATCTCGGCTCGGCCGGCGGCTCGGCGAAGATGCACCCCGACAGCGCGAGCACCGCCGCGAGCGAGAGACTCCCGAGTCGAAGGCGGAGTCCTCTCAAGGACGCGGGCCCCTTCCGTTCCCCGGCGCGCGCCCGCGCACCAGCGACGCGGGATCGCGCTCGAGATAGTCGGAGAGGGCCTTGATGGAATCGAGCGTCGCCTGCAGCGCGGCCATGCTCTCGCGCGCGTCTTCCGCGGTCACGCTCATGTCGGACGAGAAACCGACGACCGCGGCGGAGGCGTTCCGCACGGCGGCGGTGGTGGCGGGAAGCTGCGCGGCCTTGATCTCGCCCTCGAGCGCCGCGACCGAGCGCTCGAGCTGTGCGCCCGTGCGCTCGTACTGCGACAGCACGCGCGCGACCCCGCCGTCCTCCGCGAGGAGCGGCTGCAGCGCGCGCTCGAGATTCTCGACCGAGGTCGCCAACCGCACGAGTGTCTCACTCGCGCGCATCGTCAGCATCGGCAGCTGCATGCCGACCTCGACCGCGGCCTCCTCGATGCTCTTCAAGGTCGACGGCGTGGACGGGAGATAGTCGGGGCCGGGATCGAACGGGAGCCTCTCTTCGGGGAAGCGCCGCTTGTCGAAGAAGTCGATCGACAGGAACTTCACGCCGGTGACTCCCGAAGACACGAGCTGCACGCGCAGCTGACTGTCTCCCTCCGAGGTCTGCTGCAGGCTGGTGCTGCCCTCGGTGAGACCCAGGCGGCGCAGAACGTCCTGATACACCAGGCTCGTGACTCGCACGTGGCGCAGGTCGGACGCGACCGAGATCTCGGCCACCGTGCCAACGGTCACGCCGCGGAACTTGATGGCCGAGCCGACTTCGAGACCCTGCACGGACTCGTCGAAGTAAGTCACGAGCTGCCGCGTCGTGCGGTTCCAGTCCGTCGCGCCCAGCCACACGAGCGTGCCCATCGCCAACACGACTCCCGCCAACACGAACGCGCCGAGCTTGTAGTAGTTCGTCGAGGTCATGTCATCGCCTCACTCACCGCTGGCCTGCGGTTGAAGAAAGCCACCACGCGCGGGTCTGGACTGTGATCGCGCAAATCGGCGGGTTTGCCCAGGGCGATCGGTCCCTTCGCTTCGCGGTCGAGCATGATGCAGCGCTCGGCGATCGCGAAGATGCTGGCGAGCTCGTGAGTCACCACCACGAGCGTCGTGCCGAGCCCGCGGTTCAGAGTGAGCAGGAGCTCGTCGAGCTCGGCCGAGGTGATGGGATCGAGCCCCGCGCTCGGCTCGTCGAGATACACGAGCTCGGGCTCGAGCGCGAGCGCGCGCGCGATGCCCGCGCGCTTCTTCATGCCGCCCGACAGCTCGGCGGGCAGGTGATTCTCGAAGCCGCCCAGCCCCACGAGCCGCAGCTTGCTTCGCACCACGGCCGCGATCGCGTCGTCGGGCAGCTCGGTCCACGTACGCAGCGGCAGCGCCACGTTCTCGGCGAGCGTCATCGAGCCGAACAGCGCGCCCGACTGGAACAGCACGCCGCACGCCGGCGCGTGTGACCCGAGCTCGGGCGGCGCGCCGTCGACGAGTATCTCGCCGCGCATCGGCGCGGCCAGCCCGATCATGTGCCGCAAGAGAGTCGACTTGCCGCTGCCGCTGCCGCCGAGGATCGCGAAGATCTCGCCGCGCCGGACTTGGAAGTCGATGTTCTCGAGCAGCACCTCGCCGTCGTAGCCCAGCGCGACACCCGACACTTTGATGTGTGGCTCAGATGTCCCAGGCATAGAACACCACGGTGAACGCAGCGTCGATGATCACCAGCGCGAACAACATCGTCACGACGGCCGACGTGGTCGCGCGGCCCACGCCCTCGGCGCCGCCGCGCGTGGCGAGCCCGAACTTGCAGCCGATCAGGCCGATCGCGGTCGCGAACGCCAGTGACTTGACCAGCCCCGTCATGATGTTCCAGAAAGTGAGTCGCAGCTGTGTCTCGGTCATGTACGCCTGGAAGGTCAGGTCGAGGCTGAACACGCCGACGGTCGCGCCGCCCGCGATCGCCACGGCGTCGCCGATCAAAGTCAGGATCGGGACCACCGCCGCGAGCGCGAGCACGCGCGGCAGCACGAGATAGGGGAACGGATCGAGGCCGATGGTGCGCAGCGCGTCGACCTCTTCCGACACGCGCATGGTGCCGAGCTCGGCCGCGAACGCCGCGCCCGAGCGCCCGGCCGCGACGATCGCGACCATGAGCGGGCCGAACTCACGAGTCACTCCGATCGCGATGCCGTCGGCCACGAAGATGTCCGCGCCGTAGCGGTGCAAGGTGATCGCGCCCTGGAACGCGCTCACGAGCCCGACGAGATACGTGATGAGCCCGATGATCGGCAGCGCGTCCGCGCCGCAGCGCTCCATGAGTGACACGACCGAGCGCCACGGCACGCGCCGCGGGTCACGCGCCGCGGCGACGACCGCCCCGAACGAGCGCCCGAGGAACTCGAGCGCCTCGAACGCGAACTCCGAGATGTGCGCGGTCTCGCGCCCGACTTGCTCGACCACGCCGGGCGTGTGGTGCGGCGCGCGCATCGCGACGCCGCGCGGACTTCCCGCGACGAGCTCGAGGATCGCCTCGACTCGCCCGCTCGCGCCGGTGAGCTCGACCTCGCGCATGCGCTCGCGCAGCTCGTCGCGCAGGTCGAGCAACAGCGCGGCGCTCGCGGCGTCGAGCGCGCGCAGCCGCGAGAGATCGAAGCTGAGTCGCTCGACCGTCTCGTCGCACAGCTCGCGCATGCGCGCGATCGCCTCGGGCGCCGCGTGCAACACGAGTCGCCCGCCGAGCTCGAGTGACACGCGACCGGGTCCCGTGTCTGCGCGCGCGACGCTCCAGTCGAGCGGCGTTGCGGAGAGATTCGCTGTCAGTGTGCGTTCTCCGGCGGCCAAGCTGCCCAGTCGGTCGCAGAGCGTCAACCCTGTGTGCGGCGCGAATCGATCGCGCGTTCGGATGTGCGGCGCGAATCGATCGCGCCTTCGGATGTGCGGCGCGAATCGATCGCGCCTTCGGATGTGCGGCGCGAATCGATCGCGCCTTCGGACCCGCAACGCGATCTCGGCTAGCATGACGGAGGCCAGAGGGAGGAGAGACAGATGTCAGACCGAGTGAAGATCGAGTTTCGCGAAGGCGTCGCGGACGTGCGCATGACCCGCGCCGACAAGATGAACGCCATCGACTCCGCCATGTTCAGCGCGCTCGGCGACGCGGGCCGCGCGCTCGCGGCCGACAAGAGCGTGCGCGCGGTCGTGTTGTCGGGCGAAGGCCGCGCGTTCTGCGCGGGCCTCGACATGGAGAGCTTCGCAGCGATGGCCGGGCCGAGACAGAGCGGCGGCGGCGCGGACCCGAAGCTCTTCGAGCGCTCGTCGAGCGGCGCGAACCGCGCGCAGCTCGCCGCGTGGATCTGGCAGGAGCTGCCCGTGCCCGTGATCGCCGCGGTGCACGGCGTCGCGTTCGGCGGCGGACTGCAGATCGCGCTGGGCGCGGACCTGCGCATCGTGACACCCGACGCGCGTCTCTCCGTCATGGAAGTGAAGTGGGGACTCATTCCCGACATGTCGGGAACGCAGACACTCCGCAAGCTCGTGAGGCAGGACGTCGCGAAGGAGCTCACCTTCACGGGCCGCATCGTCTCGGGCACCGAAGCCGTGTCACTCGGGCTCGCGACGCGCACGTCCGAGAAGCCGCTCGAGGACGCACTCACTCTGGCACGCGAGATCGCCAACAAGAGCCCCGACGCCGTCCGCGCCGCGAAGAGACTCCTCCAAGAAACGTGGCAAAGCTCCGTCGCCGACGGCTTGAAGCTCGAGGAAGAGCTGCAGCGCAGCCTGATCGGCAAGCCCAACCAGATCGAAGCCGTGAAGTCGAACCTGGAGAAGCGACCCCCGAAGTTCGCCGACTGAGTCGGTGACTCACCGCCGGCCGCCGGCGGGCTCCTCCTCGCGCCGCTTGCTCGCGGACTCGCGGCGCGTCGACTTCTCCCTGATGACGTCTTGGTCCGCGCGCGGCAGCCAGCGTCGTGCTCGCCTCGCTCGATCTCGGCGTTGTGGATGGAAGAGTGACGCAAGCAGTGCGGAGAACTCTCACGTCACCCCCTAGGACCAAGCAAATCCTGGCAGTGACTCACCGCAGCGCGCGGCTGCCACCGGCGTGCTCCCGAGGAGGGTACGGGTACTCCCGGGGGACCCCCGAGGGCGCGCCGGTGGCGACCGCGCGCGGACCACGACGTCATCCGGAAGATGAAGCATCGGCTGTCGGCGGGATGCCGACGAAGTCGGCGCGCCGCGAGTCTTCGAGCAAGCGACGCGAGGAGGCGCCCGCCGACAGCCGGCGGGACATCCCCGACTCACTCAGTTCAGGCCTGACTCCTCGCGCCGATGGTCGATGTAAGTCCGCAGCTTCGCGATGTCGGCCTCGGTGAGGACGTCCGCGAAGTCCGGCATGCCGTTCCCACGCAGCGCCCCGCGCAACACGATGTCACCGAGTGAGTTGCGCATCTCGGGCGACATCTTGCGCAGGTCCTTCATCCCTTCCATCGCGACGGCCGCGCCGCCGTGACACGTGGCGCAGTACTTGTGATACACGCGCTCGCCGTCGTAGACCTCCCCGGGCGCGGTGATTCGGTCGAGCACCACTTGCGGCGCGGGCGGCTCGCCGGTGCCGAGCGCATACGTGAGCAGGCGGCCCTTGCCGTCACCCGCGGAGCCCTTCGACACGTCGCCACTCACTAGCCCGAACGCGCCGCCCCAGCCCGCGACGACGGACACGTACTGTTTCCCGTCGAGCAAGTAAGTCACCGGCGCGGCGATGATGCTCGTGCCCGCGTGCTGCTCCCACATCTGCTCGCCGTCGCTCGCGCGGTACGCGACGAAGCGCCCGTCCGACGTGCCTTGGAACACGAGGTTGCCGCCCGTCGACAAGAGACCGCCGTTCCACGGCAGCGCGTACGGGTGGCGCCACACTTCCTTCTGATTCACCGGATCCCACGCGACGAGCGCGCCGGACACCGTGTCCTTCGTGATCAGCCCGAACACGTTGAAGTCGGTGCCCGTGTTCCAGTGACCCGGCTGATACTTGAAGTTCTGCTCGTTGCGGTACGCGCCGAGTATGTCGTGAGTCGGGATGTACACGAGCCCGGTCTTCGGGTTGAACGACATCGGGTGCCAGTTGTGACCGCCGAACGCCGTGGGCTTCACGAGCGCGAGCCCTTCCTTGTAGTCGACGCCCGGATTCTCGACGGGCCGGCCCGTGCCCTTGTCGACGCGATCGGCCCAAGTCACTTCGACGTACTTCTCGGCCGAGATCAGCTCACCGGTCTTTCGGTCGAGCACGTAGAAGAAGCCGTTCTTCGGCGCCTGCATGATCACGGGCCGCACGCGCCCGTTGATCTTCAGGTCCGCGAGGATCATGTGCTGAGTCGCGGTGAAGTCCCAGTTGTCGCCCGGCGTGGTCTGGTAGTGCCACACGAGCTCGCCGGTCTGCGGGGAGAGCGCGAGGATCGAGCTGAGATACAAGTTGTCGCCGCCGCCGGGGCTGCGCAGCTGTCTCACCCACGGTGACCCGTTGCCCGTGCCGACATACAGAAGGTTCAGCTCGGGGTCGTAGGCCATCGAGTCCCACGCGGTTCCGCCGCCACCGATCTTCCACCACTCACCGCCCTTCCAAGTCTCCGCCGCCTTCTCGAGCGCCTTCGACTCGAACGGCTGCGACGGGTCACCCGGCACGGTGTAAGTCCGCCAGATCTGCTTGCCCGACTCCGCGTCGTAGGCCGACACATATCCGCGTACGCCGAGCTCGGCGCCGCCGTTGCCGATGATCACCTTGCCGTCGACCACGCGCGGCGCGCCGGTGATCGTGTACGGGAGTGACTGGTCGACGGTCACCATCTGCCACACGGGCACGCCCGTCTTCTCGTCGAGCGCGACGAGCCGGCCGTCGAGCACTCCGACGTACACGCGGCCCTTGTACAGCGCGACGCCGCGATTCACGACGTCGCAGCACGCTTTCTTCGCGACGAGCTTGTCGACTTGCGGATCCCACTTCCACAGCTGCTTGCCCGTGCGCGCGTCGACCGCGAACACGATGCTCCACGAGCCGGTGATGAACAGCACGCCGTCGTGCACGATCGGCGTGGCTTCGTGACCGCGGCCCAGCCCGGTCTCGAACTGCCACACCTCCTGCATGCGCTTCACGGTGCTCTCGTTGATCTGGTCGAGCGGGCTGTAGCGCTGCTCGGAGTAAGTGCGGCCCGTGGTGAGCCACTCACCGACTTCGGCGTCCGCGCCGCGCAGCCGCGCGTCGTCGACGACTTCCGACTCCGACGGCGCGCCGGCGGCGGTGGCACCGTTCGGTGTAGCCCCCGGCTTCGTCCCCGCCTGCTGCTCACTCGAGCCGCACGCGAGCGCGAGGCCCGCCAAGAAAACGATCGCGATCCCGAGCGCCTGCCTGCGCATCCCTGCCCCCTCCCCGCGGTGGAGACCGGATCTTAGGCCAAGAGACGCGTCAGGATCTCGCGCAGGCGTGCGGGGTCGGCCTTGCCGCCGCTGGCCTTCATGACCTGGCCGACGAAGAAGTTGAGCAGCTTCGCGTCGCCGGCCTTCAGCTTGGCGACTTGCGCGGGATTCGCGGCGATGACTTCGGACGCGAGTCTCTCGAGCTCGCCCGAGTCGGAGACGGCTTCGAGCCCGCGCGCGCGAACAATGTCCTCGGCGCGCGCGCCCGTCTTCGCCATCTCGGCGAACACTTCGCGCGCGGACGCGGCAGTGACTCGCCCCGCGTCGAGCACGCGCAAGAGCTCGATCAAGTGACTCGCCGTGATCGGCAGTGCCGAGACGGGCTTGCCCGCCTCGGTCGCCGCGGCCAGCACGTCGCGCATGACCCAGTTCGAGACGGTCTTCGGCTGGCCGTACGCCGCGGCCGCGGCCTCGAAGAAGTCCGCCACGTCGCGGTCGTCGGTCAGCACCTGGGCGTCGTACGGCGGCAGGCCGAATGACTCGCGGTAACGCGCGCGCTTCGCTTGCGGCAGCTCGGGCAGCTTCTTGCGCTGCGCCTCGAGCCAGTCGGTCTCGAGCCGCAGCGGCGGCAAGTCGGGATCGGGAAAGTACCGGTAGTCGTCGGCGTGCTCCTTGCCGCGCATGGCCGACGACTTACCCGCGCGGTCGTCCCAGTGCATGGTCTGCTGCAGCACCTTGCCGCCCGACTCGATCAGGTCGATCTGCCGCTCGATCTCGTGCGCGATCGCGCGCTCGACGAAGCGGAACGAGTTCAGGTTCTTCAGCTCCGTGCGCGTGCCGAGCTTCGGGTCGCCCACGCGCCGCACAGACACGTTGGCGTCGCAGCGGAACTGCCCCTTCTCCATGTCGGCGTCGGACACCTCGAGATACCGCAGCACCTGGCGCAGGCTGCGCAGATACGCGCCGGCCTCTTCGGGCGAGTGGAGCTCGGGCTCGGAGACGATCTCGATCAGCGGCGCGCCGGCGCGGTTCAGGTCGACGTGAGTCACTCCGCCACCGGTCACGGCGTCGTCGTGGATGTTCTTCGCCGCGTCCTCCTCCATGTGGATGCGGGTGAGTCCGATCTTGCGAGTGACTCCGTTCTCTTCGATCGGCACGGCGCCGTGCTTCGCGAACGGCTCGTCGTACTGCGAGATCTGGTAGCCCTTCGGCAGGTCGGGATAGAAGTAGTGTTTGCGCGCGAAGGTCGAGAGCGGCTGCAGCTCGCAGCCCAGCCCGAGCGCGGCGCGCACCGCGAGCTCGACCGCGCGCTCGTTCAGCACGGGCAGCACGCCGGGCAGGCCGACGTCGACTTCGGTGGTCTGTGAGTTGGGCGGCGCGCCGAACGCGTGCGGCGCGGAGCTGAACAGCTTCGTGCGCGTCGCCAGCTGCGCGTGCACCTCGAGGCCGATGACTGCTTCCCAGCCCGACGGGATCTTGAACGCGTTGCTTTCCGCCACGCGCCGAACTTACCGCTCGGCCCGCGGGTTTTCGAGGAGCCGAGTGTATTCGCGAATCACTCGCGCGAGCCGGAACTCCTCGGGCAGCCGCGCGCGCGGCGGAGGCTCGGGACCCAGCGCGCGGGCGAGCGCGCGCGCGAGTCCGCGAATGTCTCCATCCGCGACGAGCTGCGCGCCGGGAATCGCGGACACGATCTCGCGCGTGCCGCCGGGACAGTCGAACGCGACGAGCCGCGCGCCGCACGCCGCGGCCTCGAGCACGGCGACGGGCAGGCCCTCGCGGCGCGAGCTCTGCGCGAACACCGACGAGAAACGCATCCACGGATATGGCTCGGCTTGGTAGCCGGCGAAGTGCACGCGTGACTCGAGACCCAGCACGGCGGCGCGTGACTCGAGCGCTTCGCGCTCGGGACCGTCGCCCACGAGCCACAGCTCGGCCGAGATACCGCCACTCACTACCAGTGCGAAGGCCTCGAGCAGCCGGTCGTAGCCCTTCACCGCGGAGAGCCGTCCCACTCCGACCACGTGCGGACCGTCGCCCGCGAATGGCGAACGCCCGCTCGCGAGTGAGCTCTCGATCTTCGCCTCGTCGATCGGATTGCGGATCATGGCGATGCGCCCGGCGGGCAAGTGGAAGCTCGACACGAGATCGTCCGCGATCGCGTGCGAGCAGGCGACGATTCGATCCGCGCGCGGATACAGCACGCGGTACGCGGCGCGCCAGAGACTCCGACGTGACTGCTCGGCGACCTCGGCCGAGAGCGTCGTGTGCTCGATCGGCACGATTGCGGTGCCGCGCGGCAGGAGCGGCCGCGCGGCGAGACACACGAGATTCAGATAGCCCAGGTTCGGCACGATCACGTCGGGCCGCAGCCGCCGAGTGAGTCGCACCAGCGGCAGCACGGCTCGGCTCGCGCGGCCGGCGCCCAGGTCGTGCACGGTCACTTCGCGCGGCACCTGGGCGAGAAACTCGCCGGTGGCTTCCACCAGGCCGAGATGCAGCTCGAAGCGCTCGCGCGGCAGCTGCTGGAGCAGGAGCGCGACCACGCGCTCGGCACCGCCGAGCCTCATGCTGGGGATGAGGAAGAGGACGCGAGTCACTCGGTCACTCGATCCGATGATCGCGCGGGCACCCTACCCGCGCTCACGGAACGAAGTTGATCAGCCGTCCCGGCACGAAAATCACGCGCCGCGGCTCCTTCGCGCCCAAGTGCTTGCGCACGTTCTCGTCGGCGAGCGCGGCGGCGCGCACCGCCGCTTCGTCGGCGTCATTCGCGACCGTCACGCGCCCGCGCAGCTTGCCCGCGACCTGCACGCTGATCTCGATCTCGTCGACCACGAGCAGCGCCGGGTCGGCCTCGGGCCAGGGTGAGTGTGCGAGTGACTCGGCGTGGCCGAGCTTCTCCCACAGCTCCTCGGCCAAGTGCGGCGCGAACGGCGCGAGCAACAGCACGAACGGCTCGGCCAGCGCACGAGTCACCGGCGCGTCCTTCTCCACGTCGCGCGCGAACACCATGAGCGCCGAGATCGCGGTGTTGAACTCGAGCTTCTCGCAGTCCTCGGTCACTTTGGCGATGGTGCGCGCCAGGAGTCTCTGTTGCTCGTTCGTGCCGGGTCCGGGCGCGAACGAGCGCAAGCGATCGCCCGACTCATGCTCCTCCGTCAGCAGCCGGTACGCGCGGCCGAGGAAGCGCGCGACGCCGGGGATGCCGTCGGTCGACCACGGCGCCGCCTTGCCCAGCGGGCCAATGAACATCTCGTAGAGACGCATCGAGTCCGCGCCGAACTCCTCGACCACGTCGTCGGGATTCACCACGTTGCCGCGTGACTTCGACATCTTCTCGATGACTTCCTCGAGGTCGACGTCGATCGTCGGCGCGAGCGCGCGGCCGTCCTGCCAGCGCACCCGCTCGGGCTCGACCCACTCTTCGGTGAGCTCCGTGCCCGAGCCGACGTGCAGCGGTGTCTCGCCTTCGAACTTCACGTCGGCGCGCGAGAAGTACTTCGGCGCGGGGCCTGAGTCGTCGCGGAACAGGCGGTAACTCTTGCCCTGGATCATGCCCGGGTTGAGGAGTCTCTGGAACGGCTCCTTCGTGTGAACCAGGCCCAGGTCGTACAGGACCTTGTGCCAGAAGCGCGCATACAGGAGATGGAGCACCGCGTGCTCGGCGCCGCCCACGTACAGGTCGACGTTCATCCAGTAGCGCTCGGCCTCGCGCGAGAACGGCTCGCGGTCGTTGTGCGGATCGATGAAGCGCAGGTAGTACCAACAGCTGCCCGCCCATTGGGGCATGGTGTTGGTCTCTCGCTTCGCGGGGCGGCCAGTGACTGGGTCGGTCGTCTCTACCCAGTCACGCGCGCGTGACAGCGGCGCCTCGAAGCCGCCCGTCGGCCGGTAGTCGGCGAGCTCGGGCAGGCGCACCGGCAGCTGTGACTCGGGTACCAGACTCACTTGGCCGTCCGCGCCGCGCAGCACCGGGAACGGCTCGCCCCAGTAGCGCTGCCGGCTGAACAGCCAGTCGCGCAGCTTGTAATTCACCGCGCGCTTGCCCACGCCGTGCTCTTCGAGCCACGTAGCGATCTTCTCCTTGGCCTCCGCGGTCGGCAGGCCGTCGAGGAACCCGGAGTTCACCGCGACGCCGTCGCCTTCGAAGGGCGTCTCGCTGCCCGCCGGGCCCTTCACGACCTCGACGATCGGCAGGCCGAACTCGGTCGCGAAGGCGTGATCGCGCGAGTCACTAGCCGGCACGGCCATGATCGCGCCGGTGCCGTACGACGCGAGCACGTAGTCGGCGACCCAGATGGGGATGCGCGCGCCGTTCACGGGGTTCGTCGCGAAGGCACCCGTGTCTACGCCCGTCTTGCTCTTCGCGTCCGCGGCGCGCGCGCGCTCGCTCTTGCGCGCCGCGGCCTCGACGTACGTGCGCACCGCGGCGCGCTGCGCCGAGGTGGTGAGTTTCTCAACGAGCGCGTGCTCCGGGGCGAGCACCATGTACGTCGCTCCGAACAGCGTGTCCGGCCGAGTGGTATACACTTCGATCGAGTCACTCGCGTGGTCGGCGACAGGGAAGAACACCCGCGCGCCGACCGAACGCCCGATCCAGTCGTGCTGCATCTTCACGATGTGCTCGGGCCAATCGACGAGTGACAGGTCCTCGATCAGCCGGTCCGCGTACGCGGTGATTCGCAGCATCCACTGCTTGAGCGGCAGGCGAATCACGGGGTGACCGCCGATGTCACTCCGTCCGTCGCGCACCTCTTCGTTCGCGAGCACGGTGCCCAGCTCGGGGCACCAGTTCACCGGCACCACGGCTTCGTACGCGAGCCCCATCTCGTACAGCTTCCGGAAGATCCACTGCGTCCAGCGCACGTACTTGGAATCCGTCGTGTCGAGCTCACGGTCCCAGTCATACGAGAGACCCAGCGCCTGCAGCTGCTCGCGGTAGCGCGCGATGTTTCGCGCGGTCGTCACCGACGGGTGTTGGCCCGTCTTCACCGCGTGTTGCTCGGCAGGGAGACCGAACGCGTCCCAGCCCATCGGGTGCAGCACGTTGAAGCCGCGCATGCGCTTGTAGCGCGAGTACACGTCAGTCGCGACGTAGCCCTTCGGGTGACCCACGTGCAGTCCCTCACCCGACGGATACGGGAACATGTCGAGCACGTAGAACTTCGGCCGCGCGGGATCGATGTCCGTCTTGAATGTCTTCCGCTCGAGCCAAAGGCGCTGCCACTTGGCCTCGAGCCGGCGCGGCTCGTACGACATGGCTGCGCAGGATGCGACATCGGGCTTTGCGCGTCGAGCGAGACCCTCTAGAGTGGGGTGAGCGAGATGGCCGAGAAGAAACCAACGAGCGACGGCGCGTGGCCCACGCCCGAACTGAGTGCCGAAGAGCTCGCGCGCAAAGCCGAGTTTTTCGCGCAGCGCGTGCGCGCGCAGTCACCGAGTCAGACACGCACGGTCGCGGATCTCGTGCGCGCGTTCTCCGGCATGAGTATTCAGGCTCGCAATCTCGGCGGCTGTTACGAAGTGCTCGAGAGCATGCTGCGCGACCCCGAGCGCCCGACCATTCTGCTCGGCATCGCGGGGCCGCTCATCGCCGGCGGTCTGCGCCAAGTGATTCGCGAGCTCGTCGAGTTCAATCTCGTCGACGTCGTCGTGTCGACCGGCGCGATCCTGTATCAGGACGTGTACCAGGCGCGCGGTTACGCGCACTACCGCGGGTCACCGCGCTCCGACGACGGAGAGCTGCGCGAGCTGTACATCGACCGCATCTACGACACCTACGTGGACGAGATCGCGTTCGCGAAGACCGACACGTGGATCGGTCACGTCGCGGACGAGCTGCCGCCGGGGAATTACTCGAGCCGCCAGTTCATGGACCACATCGCCGACCGGCTCGACGACCCGCAGTCGATCGTCGCCACGTGCCGCCGCTTCGGCGTGCCCATGTTCGTGCCCGCGCTGAACGACAGCTCGATCGGCATCGGACTCACCGAGCACCACCATCGCTGTGTGACTGGCGGAAAGCCGGGCGTGGTGATCAGCTCGATTCAGGACAACTACGAGCTGACTCAGGTCGTGGCGCGCTCGGCGGCGACCGCCGCGTTCTTCGTCGCGGGCGGCGTGCCGAAGAATTACATCAACGACGCCGTGGTCACGAGCTACGTGTTCGGCGTGCCCGACCACGGTCACCGCTACGCGTTGCAAGTCACTACCGCGGTCGCGGCGGACGGCGGTCTCTCGGGCTCGACGCTCGAGGAAGCCGAGAGTTGGGGCAAGGTGCGGCCCGGCGCGACCCGCGCTCAGGCGTGGGTCGAGCCCACCGTGTCACTCCCGCTGCTCGCGACCGCGGCGATCGAGGAAGAGCTGTACAAGGGCCGCTCGCGCCTGCGCTGGGATTGGGACGGCCAGGTGCTGCGCAACGTCGAGCGGGTCGAGGTCGGCTGAGTGACCCTGCTCGTCGAGCCCGCGTGGCTCGAGCCGCGGCTCGCCGACGCCGAGATTCGAGTCATCGACGCCAGCTGGTATCTGCCGGCGATGAAGCGCGACGCCCGCGCGGAGTATCTCGCATCGCACGTTCCCGGCGCCGTGTTCCTCGACCTGTCGACGGATCTCGCGGATTCGAGCGCCAGGCTGCGCAACACGGTGGCGCCGCCCGAGTCACTCGCGCGGACGTTCGCGGCGCGCGGGATCGGGACGGACCACCACGTGATCGTGTACGACCGGCTCGGCGGCTTCTCGGCGGGGCGCGTGTGGTGGACCCTGCGCTATGCGGGTCACTCCCGAGTGTCGCTGCTCGACGGCGGGTTCGGGCGCTGGGTGGCCGAGGGGCGGCGAGTCACTGCTGACTCGACGAGTCATCTACCGGCGCGGTTCGCCGCGCGCCCCCGGCCGGAGCTCCTGCGCTCGAAGGCGGAAGTGATTCGCGCGCTCGCGGACGGCAGCGCGCAGCTCGTGGACGCCCGCTCGCGCGAGCGCTTCCGCGGCACCGGCGAGGAGCACACCAAGCACAAGGGCCACATCCCCGGCTCGAGGTCGGTCCCCTGGGACGCGAATCTCGCCGCCGACCCGCCGCGCCTCGACTCACCCGCCGCGCTGCGCGCGACCTACGAGCGCGCCGGCGTGCGCCTCGACCACCCGATCATCACCACGTGCGGCTCGGGAGTCACCGCCGCGTTCGACGCGTTCGCGCTCGCGCTCGCGGGTCACGAGAACGCCGCGGTGTACGACGGCTCGTGGGCCGAATGGGGTGACTCGGACGACGTCCCGATCGCGACCGGGGACGAGTGAGTTTGCGCTAGCAGTCCACCGCACGCGAGAAGCCGAGTCAGCGAACGCTCGATGCGCTCTCGTAGCGACGACCTTCGCGGCTCCTGGCCGAACCTGATGCTCCACCGCGCAGTCGTGCTTGCGTGTGGACCCGATCGAGTCAGTTGCCACGGATGAACAAGGGTCTTGAATTTCCTTCCGTCGAGAGCCTGACAGATGTTTGGCGTTCGGTTGTGCAGATCCATCAACCGACCAATCTCACCAGCCGTCCACTCGATCTCAGAGAGACCCTTCACCTTCGCCGGTCGGATGATCTCGTTGAGAACGAATTGCCGAATGTTGTCTGCCTCCACAAAGCCTCCTTCGAGCAGCTAGAGAAACGCGCGCCCGAGCGACTGGATAAACTGCACACCAGGAACTACGAGTCGCGAGAGTCTCTCGTCGTTGGTTATGAAGAGATCGATCTCCGCGGTCGCCGCACACGCGAGCTGCACGGCATCCGCGGGACGAACGCTGCCTGCGGCGCGAATCCGAGCGAAGTGCGGAGCTGACTGAGTCGAGAAGTCGAGAATCGTCGCATTCGTCGTGAGCGCCTTCTGATACCGAGCGGCTAGCGAGTGATTCCCGATCCGGAGAGGCTTCACCATGATCTCGCCCAGCGTAAGCGACGAGGTGAAGAGGCGATCGCCGCGCTCGGTCATCCGCCGTTGTATTGCGATGACTCGGTCCGTGAGCTCGCCGTTGTCCTCGAACATGTAGATCCAGATGTTCGAGTCGAAGAACACCCTGCTCACTCACCACTCCGATCGCAGCTTGTCGATGAACTCGTCGCCTGACTCATCCGCCCATATCTCACGGCCCAGTCCCCGGAGCTCGAGGAAGGGATCCACGCCGCTCACTCGCTCTCGTGATCCGCGCGCGAGGTACTCGGTGGCGTACCAAGTCAGGAGTGGGCGGTAGGACGCCGGTAGGTCGCCTTCGGCGGGAAGCTGCTTCCCGCCGACGCGCGCCGGGTGAACGGGGTCACCCGGTCGAAAGAGACGACGCCGGCCAGAGCTCGTCGCGGTCAACGTCGTATAGCGACCGGGATTCGGCGGGAGTCCCGCGACCGAGTGAGTCGTCACGTGCACCCGAACGCCTGGTCGGAGTCGAGGAGTCAGCTTCTCGGCCTCGGCGCGATCGACGATTTCGCCGATCGAGAAGTCCTCTTGCTCCGGGTGCTCTCGATGAAGCAGCCCAACCGCTACGAAGACCTCGTCGGCAACCTTGAGCATGTGAACCTCCTGCCGTGGCTGAGGAAAGCCCCAGGCCGGCCGGGATGCTAGCCGAGCTGGTCAAAAATGTCCACATAGATTTTTGTGATAATTTTTGTTCTCACTGCTTGTACACCACGTGGCTCGGCCGCCCTTCCAGAATGTTCTCCGCGCCCCAGTTGGTGACCTTCTTGAACGCGTCCGAGGCCACGAAGTCGCGGAACGCCTGCTCGCTCTGCCAGGCCGACACGATCAGGTAGCGGCGCGCGTCGGGGCCGACCTCGCGGTACAACTTCGAATCGGAGTGACCGTCGATTCCGCGCATCGTCTGGACCACGCGCGCGCAGGCGTCTTCGAACACCTGCTCCTTGCCCGCGCGCACGCTGTAGTTCATCCCGATCGTCACCATGACTCGCCCTCCTTCTCTATGATCGTCGCCGCTCGATGATCCCGATCCACGACACCATCCCTTCGCGGCGCTGGCCCGTCGTGAACTATGCGCTCATCGGGCTGTGCGCGTGGGCGTTCTGGCTCGAGCTCAGCGCGGGCGCCGATGTCGACGTGTTCGTGAACCAGCATGCGCTCGTGCCGGTGCGGTTCGTCAAGTCACTCGAGAACGGCGGCTTCGGGCTCGGCGTATTCGCGCCGTTCGTGAGCTCGATGTTCCTGCACGCGGGCTTCGGTCACTTCGCCGGAAACATGCTGTTCCTCTGGATCTTCGGCGACAACGTCGAGGACAGACTCGGGCACGTGAGTTACGCGCTGTTCTATCTCGTGGGCGGGGTGGCTGCGGGCGCGGTGCACGTGTTCGCGAACCCGGCGTCGACCGTGCCAACGGTCGGCGCGAGCGGTGCGATCGCGGCGGTCATGGGCGCGTACATGCTGATGTACCCGAGCGCGCGCATCGTGACTCTCGTGATCGTGATCTTCCTCGTGCGCACGATCGAGGTGCCGGCGTTCGCGTGGCTCGGGCTCTGGTTCGTGTTCCAGGTGCTGTCGTCGACCTTCGAGCAGTCGAGCGAGGGCGGCGGCGTGGCCTGGTTCGCGCACATCGGCGGCTTCGCGTTCGGCGCGGTCGTCGCGCTGCTGCTCGGGCTGCGCGGCGCACCGCGCTCGCGGCTGGTGTGACTCGTGCGGTGGGCGTGGATCGCGCTGCTCGCGGGAGTCACTTTCGATCCGGCGCTCTTGCGCGAGCCGCATCGCGACGCGGACGGCGCGTTCTTCACGCCCTGGGGCCAGCAGGAGACGACGCTCTGGGACTTCCTCGAGTGGCGCTTCTCGCGCAATGCGTACGACAAGAGCGCGACGCCAGTCGTGCCGCGCGTGGCGAACGGCGGAGAGTCACTGCGCCAGACCAATCCCGGCGCCGAGCTCACGTGGGTGGGTCACGCGACCTTCGCGATTCACGAGGGCGACGACGTGGTGCTCACCGACCCCCACTTCGGCGAACGCGCGCTGCTGCCCAAGCGCTTGGTCGCGCCGGGGATTCCGCTCGAGTCCGTGCCCGCGCACGCGTTCGCGGTCGTCTCGCACAGTCACTACGACCACCTGGACGCGGAGACCGTCGAGAGACTCCCGGCGACGGTCGGCTGGTACGTGCCGCTCGGGCTGGGTGACTTCTTTCGCGAGCGCGGCCGGCGCGACGTCCACGAGCTCGACTGGTGGCAGAGCGCGAAGCGCGGCCGCTGGACGATCACATGTCTGCCGTCGCAGCACTGGTCGCTGCGCCTCGGCATGGGCCGCAACGAGAGTCTCTGGTGCGCGTGGCTCATCGACTCTGGCGAGCGGCGCTACTTCTTCGCGGGAGACACGGGTTACTTCGGCGGCTTCGAAGTGTTCGGCCGCGAGCTCGGTCCCATCGACGTGGCGCTCCTCCCCATCGGCGGCTACGCGCCGCGCTGGTTCATGTCGTGGCAGCACATGGATCCGGCCGAGGCCCTGCGGACGTTCCGCGACCTGCGCGCGAGACACATGATCGGCATGCACTGGGGCACGTTCGATCTCACCGACGAGCCGCTGGACGAGGCGCCGCGCGAGCTGGGCCGCGCGCTCGCGAAATCGGGCGACGATCCCTCGCGCGTGCACGTGCTGGCCGTGGGCGAGCGCTGGCGGGTGCCGCAAAGGAGTGACTGAAGTGACTCGCGTGAGCTGGTCCGAGATCGACACGCTGTTCCTCGACGCGGGCGGGACGTTGATCTCGATGGACTTCGAGCGGATCGCGCGCGAGCTCGCGGCGCTCGGGCGGCCGTGCGCCGCGCCTGCGCTCGCGAGGGCCGAAGCCGGGGTGCGCCCCATGGTGTCTCGCATGATCCAGTCGGGCGGCTCGACCGAGGGCCGCGACACGTTCTCGTACTACATGGAGCGCGCGCTCGAGCGCGTGCTGACGATCGACGCCGCTTCGTGCCGCGCGCTGGTCGACGAGCTGGTGCCGCGCATCCGCGTGCCGGGGCGGTCACTCGAGCTGTGGAGCGCGGTGCTGCCCGGGGTGCCCGATGCGCTGGCGCGGCTCGCCAGCGCGGGCGTGCAGCTCGTGGTCGTGTCGAACGCCGACGGCACGGTCGAAGAGGGACTCACTCGCGTCGGTCTGCGCACGCACCTGCACACGGTGATCGACTCACACGTCGTCGGCTTCGAGAAGCCCGACCCGCGCATCTTCGCCGCGGCGTTCGAGCGCGCGGGGAGTGACCCGCGCCGCACCGTGCACGTGGGCGACATCTACGCGGCCGACGTGGTGGGCGCGCGCGCCGCCGGCCTGCCCGTGGTGCTGCTCGACCCGCACGGTGACTGGGGAGCGGTGGACTGCGAGGTCGCGCGCGACGTGCCCGAAGTCGCAGAGAGACTTCTGGCGGCGCGCGCGAGATCGTGAGTTACTCTCGGGCGAATCAGAGGGAGGACCGGCGATGACGATTCCGTTCTGGTGCGTGCTCATTGGGGGGCTCCTGCCCTACGTGTGGGTGACGGTCGCTGCGGCCGAGCGCAGGGCGCAGTTCGGCTCGGCCGACAACAAGCTGCCGCGGCTGCAGGAGGCGAATCTCAAGGGACGCGGAGCGCGCGCGATGGGCGCTCACAACAACGCGTTCGAGGCGCTGCCGATCTTCGCGGCGGGCGTCGTGATCGCGCACGTGTGCGGCGCGGACCCGACGTGGTCGATGTATCTCGCCGTGTTGTGGGTCGTCGCGCGAGTCGCGCACGGCGTGCTGTACCTCGCGGACATCGACGTGGGTCGCAGTCTCTCGTTCGTGGTCGGGATCCTGTGCGCGATCGGCCTGTTCGTGCTGGCCGCGCGCGCGCCCGCGATCGTGCAGGCAGTGAGCTGAGCTAGACCCGCTCCGCTTCGAGGTCGACGTCGCGCACGCCGACGATGCGCGCGCGCACGAGCTCGCCTGCGCTCGCGCCGCCGCGCAGGAGGACGGAGCCGTCGACCTCGGGCGCCTGCGACCAGATACGACCGACCGCGCGGTCGCGGCCCGGTGAGTCGATCAACACTTCGGCGGTGTCACCGATCTGTGTCGCGAGCTTCTCGCGCATGAGCTCGCGCTGCAGCGCCATCAGCTCGCGGTGGCGGCGGCGCGAGACGGAGCGCGGGACCTTGTCTTCCAGCTCCGCCGCGGACGTGCCCTCTTCGTCCGAGTAGCGGAACACGCCGACGCGGTCGAAGCCGACCTCGCGCACGAAGTCACACAGCTCGGCGAAGTCCGCGTCCGTCTCGCCGGGGAACCCGACGATGAAGGTGGTGCGCAGCACGGCGCCCGGGAGGCGCGCGCGCAGCTTCTCGATCAAGCGGCGCTGCCGCTCGGCGGTGACTCCCCGCTTCATCGCGCGCAGCAAGCGGTCGCTCGCGTGCTGCAGCGGCACGTCGAGATAGCGGAGCACGCGCTTCGCGCCGGCGAACGCGTCGATCACCTCGTCCGACAGCGCGCTCGGATACAGATACAGGAAGCGCACCCAGTCGAGTGACTCGACGCCGTCGAGCGCGCGGATCAGCTCGGCGACGCGCGGCCGGCCCGACAAGTCCTTGCCCCACGACAGTGTGTCTTGCGAGATCACGTTGATCTCGCGCACGCCCTGACTCGCGAGCATCCGCGCTTCGGCGACCACGGACTCTGGGCCACGGCTCTGGAACTTGCCGCGGATTCCCGGGATCGCGCAGAACGCGCACACCCGGTCGCAGCCCTCGGCGATCTTGAGATAGGCCGAGTGTCTCGCGCCGAGCAGGAGCCGCGGGCTGTGCTCGTCGTACAAGTGAGTCCGGCCGGCGTCGACGTACACGCCGCGCGAGCGGCCGGCGACCGCGTCGTCGAGTATCTGAGCGATGTTCTGGAACCGGCCCGTGCCGACGAACGCGTCGACCTCGGGAAGCTCCTTCGCGAGCTCCGCGCCGTAGCGTTGCGGCAGACACCCGGCGACCACCAGCGCGCGGAGTGACCCGCGCTCCTTCTCGTCGGCCAGCTCGAGGATCGCCTCGACCGACTCCTCGCGCGCGCTCGCGATGAACGAGCACGTGTTCACGATCGCGACGTCCGCGTCGGCCAGATCCTGGGCGATCGCGCAGCCCGCGAGCGCGAGCTCGCCGAGCATGACTTCCGAATCCACCTGGTTCTTCGCGCAGCCGAGCGTTCGGAAGTAGACGCGAATCTGTGTAGGGGCGGCCGGCATGGGCGCGGAAGGTTAGCATGCAGGTCGGGGGGTCTCTGATGCTGCGCAAGTTCGCGGGGCCGTACGCCGCGGGCGCGTTGGCTGCGCTGCTCACCACCTTCGTGCTCTGGCTCGCGGTGCGCGCGCACCTCGGGTCGTTCATCGACGTGCAGCTCGGCAAGCTCTTTCCCGGCGGGCTCGAGCCGAACGCGGTGGGCTGGCGCGTGCTCGAGGGGAGTCTCTTCGCTCTCGCTCTGCCGCTCGCACGCGGACGCGGACTCACTCCGGTGCGCGCCGGGTTGGTCGTGTCACTTCTGCCGACTCTGCGCGCGCTGTTTCTGCAGCTGCCGAACGCGGGTCACGGCATGTTGGGCGTTCAGCTCGGCGCACTCACGCCGGTGGTCGTGCTCGCCGCGAATGCTCTGTGGGGCTGGCTGCTCGGCACGCTGGTCGGGCGCGCGGGCGCCGAGGGCGGGGCCTAGCGCGTGTTAGTCTCGTCGCCATGCGCATCGGGGTGATCAGTGACACGCACGACAACGCGCGGAACGTCGCACGCATCGTCGCGGTGCTGCGCGAAGCGCGCGTCGAACGCGTGATCCACACCGGCGACATCACGCGCGCGGCGACCTTGCGGCTCCTGGCCGAGGTCGCGGTGCCGGTGTTCGGCGTCTACGGCAACAACGACCACGAGCGCGAGTCACTCGCCGCCGTCGCGGCCGAGCTGGGCTTCGAGCTGGCCGAGCCGCCGCTCGAGCTGCGCTGGGCGGGCCGGCGAATCACGGTGGTGCACGACCGCAAGGCGCATCCCGAGCTCGAGCTCACGGCGCGCGACGTGCTCTTGCACGGTCACGACCACCGTTACGCGCTCGAGAAAGTCGCCGGCACGCTGGTGTTCAACCCGGGTGAGTGCGCAGGCTGGCTCGAAGGGCGCAACGCCGTGGGGGTGCTCGACCTGGTTCGCCTCGAAGCGGACGTGCTGCGGTTCTAGAGTGAGTCGCGAGCTGCTCGCCATCGCGGACCGACTCAGAGCGCTGGCGACCACCGGCCTGCACTTCACGGAAGGCCCGTTCGACCGCGAGCGCTACGAGAAGCTCCTGTCACTCGCGGCAGAGCTCGCGGCGCGAGCGGCGGACGCCGAGCCCGCCCTGGTCGAGCGCCTGTTCCGCGAGGCGGACCGCGGCTACGTGACTCCCAAGCTCGACGTGAGGCTCGCGCTGTTCCGCGCCGACGAGGTGCTGCTCGTGCGCGAGCGCGTCGACGGGCGCTGGTCCCTGCCGGGTGGCTTCGTGGACGTGGGAGACACTCCGTCGGAAGCGGCGGCGCGCGAAGCCGAAGAGGAGGCCGGCGTGCTCGCGCGCGTCGAGAGACTCGCCGGCGTGTTCGACACGCGGCTGCAGCCCGACTGTCCGCCTCACCCGTTCCACATCCACAAGCTCGTGTTCGTGGGCAAGCTGCTCGATCCCGACGCGCCGCCGCGCGCGGGCAGCGAGGCGACCGACGCCGGATGGTTCGCAGTGACTCGCCTGCCCGATCTCTCGCTCGGACGCACGCTTCCGCTTCACGTGCGCGAGGCGCTGCGGGTCGCGCGCGACCCCGCCGCGCTGCCATACTTCGATTGACTGGAGTTCGATTGACGTGAGCGAGCTCGATCTCCTGAATCCCGACCACTACGCGCGCCACGGCTACCCCTGGCAGGCCTGGGCCGAGCTGCGCCGACACGATCCGGTGTCGCGCCGGCGGCATGGGGAGCGCGGCGAGTACTGGGCCGTGGTGCGCCACGCGGAGCTCGTGGCGGTGTCTCGCCGGCCGAACGACTTCCTGTCCGCGCCGCGCCTCAACATGCCGCCGCGGCGCATGCACCCGGGGCAAACCGAGGAGATCCTGCCCGAGACCATCATCACGATAGACCCGCCGAAGCACGCGCAGTACCGCGCGCTGACGAGCAAGCACTTCACCCCGCGCGCGCTCGCGGCGTTCGAGCCGCGCATCGCCGCGCTGGCGCGCGAGATCGTGACTCGCGCCATCGAGCGCTTCGGCGATGGCACCGAGTTCGACTTCGTCGACGAAGTGTCTGCCCGCCTTCCGCTGGCCGTGATCATGGAGCTCCTGGGCGTGCCGCGCGAAGACTGGGAGTCACTGCTCGCGCTGGCCAACCAGACGGTCGGCTCGGGCGATCCCGAGTACAACCAGGGCGGCGTCTCGACCCAGGTCGCGATCGACGCGCGCAAGGCGACCTTCGAGCGCTACGCGGGCTACGTCGCCGAGCGCCGCGTGCGCCCGCGCGACGACCTGATGAGCGTGCTCGTCCAGTCACGCGTGAACGGCCGCGCGCTCGAGGACGCCGAGGTGCTGGGTTACTGCTTCCTCTTGAACGCGGCCGGCAACGAGACCACGCGCAACGCGACGACCGGCGGCGTGCTCGCGCTCCTCGAGCATCCCGATGAGCTCGCGCGCCTGCGCCGCGATCCGAGTCTCTTCCTGCGCGCGGCCGACGAGATCGTGCGCTGGGTCTCGCCGATCATTCACTTCTGCCGCACGGCCGCGAAGGACGCCGAGCTCGGGAGCCACCGAATCCGCGCCGGCGAGTCACTCGTCCTGTTCTACCCCTCGGCGGGGCGCGACGAGGCGGTGTTCACCCGGCCCGAGGCCTTCGACGTCTCGCGCGCGCCGAACCCGCACGTCTCGTTCGGCATAGGCGAGCACTACTGCCTGGGCGCGCGGCTCGCGCGGCTCGAGCTGGCGGCGATCGTGCGCGAGCTGGTGACTCGCGTCGAGTCAGTCGAGCTCGTCGCGCCGATCGAGCGCCTGCGCTCGACGGTCATCGGCGGGATCAAGCACATGCGGGTGCGGATCAAGCCCGCCGGATGAGTCCGATGGTCGCACGGGCACCCTACCCGTGCTCCAGTCACTCCAGCCAGTCGTTCGTCTGGCAGTTCTTCGCGTCGATCGCGCTCACCACCTGCAGATACCCCGGCCAGCCGAAGCCCGGAATGAAGCCGAGATAGAACTTCTTCTTCGGCACGTTCGCGAAGCCGCCGCCCGCGTTGCGACCCTCGCCGAGCCCCGGGTGCGCGATCGAGAGCCACATCGCCTTGCGGCCATTGCACGGCGGCTTGGTGGCCTCGGTGAGCGCCGCGCGCAGGCCCTCTTCGTCGGCCACGGGGTAGTAAGTCCCGCCGCCGCCCTGGGCGACACACTCCAGTGTTCCGCGCTCGCCGCTGCCGACGTCCAGCCCCACCACGTGGACGCGCACGTCGATCCCGGTCTGGTCCTTCACCTGGCGAGCCACCGCGCACGGGTCGCTCTGACACGTCTCGGTGCCGTCCGAGACCAGCACGATGGTCGACTGACCCGGCAGCCCCTTCAGCGCCTCGGCCGCCTGCAACAGCGACGCGCCGATCGGAGTCATTCCCCGCGGAGATACTCGCGAGAGCGCCGCGGCGAACGCCGGCGGGTTGACGCGAGTCACCGGCTGGAGCAGGTCGATGTCCTTGCAGTCGTTCTTCTGGCGCGCGGACTTCGAGCCGTACACGAGCAAGCCGACGTTCATCTCGGCCGGCATGTTGTCGACCAGGTCCTTCACCATGCGCTCGGCGAGCTCCATCTTCACCTGCCCGTTCATCTTGCCGGCCATGCTGCCGGACGCGTCGAGCACGATCAGGACGTTCGAGGCATCCTGCGCGCGCGCGTCGTGCGAGCCGAACAGCGCGCAGAGAACCGCGATCGTGATACCCGCCCGAAGCGTCGCCATGTCACCCCTCCTCGTGTCGCGTGTGGTCTCGGAAGCGGGCTCGATCTTAGACTGTGAGCAGTAACTTGGACCAGGACGGCGACACGACTCCGCGCCCCAGTGACGCGACCGATCCGCTGATCGGCCGGCGCGTGCGCGACTTCTTGGTGGAAGAGCGCATCGGGCGCGGCGGCATGGGCGCGGTGTATCGCGCTCAGCATCTCCTGCTGGGTGAGCCGCGCGCGCTGAAGGTGATTCGCGCGGAGCTCTTCCGCTCCGTGCCGCACGCGGTCGAGCGCTTCGAGCGCGAGGCGCGCATCGCGGTGAAGCTGCGCCATCCCAACCTGGTGCTGCTGCACGACTTCTTCGTCGAAGGCGGAGATCACTTCCTGGTGATGGAGTACGTGGTCGGGCGCAGCCTGGGCGAGTTGTTGCGCGAGCGCGGGGCACTCACCACCGCGGAGATCTGCGCGATCGGCGCGCAGTGCTCCGCGGGGCTCGCGCACGCGCACGACCTCGGGATCGTGCACCGCGATCTCTCGCCCGAGAACGTGATGCTGACTCCGACCGCGGACGGGCCGGCGGTGAAGATCATCGACTTCGGCGTGGCGCGCGCCGCGCTGTCGAGCGAGAACAGCGCGCGAATCGCGGACGCGACGCTGACGCGCGCGGGTGACTTCATCGGCAAGCCGCGCTACGCGTCGCCCGAGCAAGCGGGCTCGCTGCAGCCGGGTGAGTCACTCGACGGGCGGAGTGACTTGTACTCGCTCGGACTCCTGCTCTACGAGATGTCCACGGGCGTGCTGCCCTTCCAGTCGGAGTCGGCGGTCGGGTATCTCGCGCTGCAGCTGTACGAGGCGCCGCGGCCGCCGTCGCGCCTGCGGCCCGAGCTGGGCGTCTCGCCCGAGCTCGAGGCGGTCATCCTGAAGTGTCTCGAGAAGGACCGCGGCCGGCGCTTCGCGAGCGCGCGCGAGCTGGGCGCGGCGCTGGAGCGCGTCGGACGCGAGAACGCGGAGCGACTCGGGCGACGGGTGCGGCGGCGAAGGTGGGGCGCGACCGGGCTCGCGGCGGCCGCCGCGCTCGTGCTGGCGCTCGCCGCGGGCGCCGCGTGGTGGCGCGAGTCAGTCACCGCCGCGCCGCGCGTCGAGTCATTACCCGCCGCCGCCGCGACGCCGACTCCCGCGCCCACAGAGAAGCCGGCGCCCACACCTCTGCCCACACCCGTGCCGACCGAAGTGACTCGGCCCGCCACGCCCGCGCCCGCGCCGCCGGCTCCCGCTCCGGCCCCGGTCGCGCGGGCCACGCCTCCGCCGGCCGCGCCCACTCCCGCTCCGGCGCCGAAGCCGCCCACCCGCGCGCCCGCCACCGTCCCCGCGTTCTCCAGTCCGGCCGAGATGGAGCAGGCGTTCGAAGCGGCGGTCCGGTTCGAGTCGACGAACCCGGGCCCGGAGGCGATCGCGAACTGGAAGCGCTTCCGCGCCCGAAGCCCCTCGCACGAGCTCGACGAGCGCGCCAAGCGCCGGATCACCGAGCTAACCCTGGGTGGAATGGAGTCTTTTCCCTGACCTGACAATTCATGCAACTACTCTTACAGTACTTGCATGAACTATCGGATCGAGCAGCTCGCCAGCGTTTCCGGGGTTCGGGCCGAGACCATCCGCTTCTACCAGGGCCGGGGGCTGCTCGCGCCGCCCCGCCGCGAGGGCCGGGTCGCCGTGTACGACGACTCGCACCGCGAGCGCCTCGCGCGGATCCGGGAGCTCCTCGACGACGGCCTGACCCTGGCGCTGATCAAGCGCGTGCTCGAGCGCGGCGAGGCGCCGGCCGGCGAGTCACGCGCTGCCGAGTCACTGGTCGACGCGCTGGCGCGCGAGAAGGTCGGCGCGCGCACTTACTCGCGCGCCGAGCTGGCCGCGGCCACGGGCATGCCCGAGGCGCTGCTCGCGTCGATCCAGCTCGCCGGGTTGTTCGAGCCGATCCGCGTCGGCGGCGAGGACCGCTTCAGCGAGTCCGACGTCGACATGGCGCGCGCGGGTCTCTCGATCCTGGGCGCCGGCTTCCCGCTGCAGGAGTTACTCGCACTCGCGATGTCTCACGCGAACGCGACACGCACGTTCGCCGAGCAGGCGATCGAGCTGTTCGACCGCCACGTGCGCGGCACGAGCACGGGCGAGGCCGAGGCCGACAAGGTCGAAGCGGCGTTCCGCGCGCTCTTGCCCGAAGCCACGCGGCTGGTCGCTTTGTATTTTCAGCGGACGCTCGTGAGTCAGGCGCTCGCTCGGCTGCGCGGGCGCGGCGAGAGCGAAGCGCTCGCCCGCGCCGTAGCCGCCACCGAATCCGCGAACCTCGAGGTGGCGTGGAAGTGACTCCCCTCCCCTCCGGCGCCGAGAAGACGCGACTCGTTCGCGCGATGTTCGAGCGCATCGCGCCCGGCTACGACCGCATGAACCGGGTCGTGTCACTCGGGCTCGATCAGCGCTGGCGGCGCGCGAGCCTCGACGCGATTCGCGTCGGCCCGGGCGACGTCGTGGTCGACCTGGCGTGCGGCACGGGTGACCTGGCCGAGCTCGCCGCAGCGCGCGGCGCGCGCGTCGTCGGGCTCGACTTCGCGCGCCAGATGCTGCGCGGCGCGCGGCTTCGCGGCGTGCCCGCGGCCTTCGTGCGCAGCGACGTCGAGTCACTCCCGCTCCGCGACGGCTGCGCGACCGCGGTCACCTGCGGCTTCGCGCTGCGCAACTTCACCGCGCCCGAGCGCGTGCTGCGCGAGACCGCGCGCGCCCTCGTGCCGGGCGGACGGCTCGCGCTGCTCGAGGTCGGCGTCCCCTCGAGCCGGCTCGCGCGCGCGGGTCACCGCGTGTGGGTCGAGCGCATGGTGCCGCTGCTGGGCGGCTGGCTCTCGGACCGCGAGGCGTACCGGTATCTGCCGCGCTCGGTCGTGTATCTCCCCGCGCACGGCGAGCTCGTCGCGCTGCTTCGTGACTGCGGCTTCGAGCGCATCCGCCGCTCGACCTTCTTGATGGGCGCGGCGCAGCTCTACACCGCGGTGAAAGGCGGTGCGCAGTGACTCTCGTGGTCACTCGCCGCCCGGCCGAGCCCCGCGACCTGCTCGCCGACCTGCGCGAGTCACAGAGCGCGACGCGCTTCTACTGGCGCAGCGCGGATGGGTTCGTCGAGCTGCTCGGCCTGGGCGAGGCGGCCGCGCTCGAGGCCAGCGGTGCCGAGAGACTCGCGCGCGCCGCGAACCTGGCGCGCGAGCTGTGGCGCGGGCTCGAAGTCGATGGCGTGGACGCGCCGCGCGAGGCGGGCCCGCTGCTCGTCGGCGGCTTCGGCTTCTGGGACGAGCCCGCGGGCGAGCCCGAGTGGCTCGGCTTCCCGCCCCTGCGCTTCTGGGTGCCGCAGGTGCTGTGGGCGCGCGTGGGCGAAGCCGCGTTCCGCACCGAAGCGCGAGACACTCGCGCGCCGGCGCGGGAGCCGACTCGGTCGGAGCACGCCGCGTGCGCGAGGCGCGCGCCGCGCTCCGGCTTCAGCGCGTACGCCGAGCCCTCTCAGGCGGACTTCGAGCGCGCGGTCGCGCGAGCGACTCACGCGATCGACGCGGGCGAGCTCGAGAAAGTCGTCCTCGCGCGCGCGTGCCTCCTGTCTCAGGCCGGCGGGTTCGACGCGGCGCGCGTGCTCCGTGCGCTCCGCGACGCGCAGCCGGGCTGCTTCGTGTACGGCGTGGGTCTGGGCGGAGCGAGCTTCGTCGGCGCGTCGCCCGAGCGGCTCTTGCGGCGCGACGGCGCCGAGGTGCGCGCCGATGCGCTCGCCGGTTCCGCGCCGCGCGGCCGCACGCCGGACGAGGACGCGCAGCGGGCGCGGACGCTGCTCGACAGCGCGAAGGAGCGCGAGGAGCACGCGATCGTGCGCCGCGCGGTGCTCGGGTCACTCGCGAAGCGGTGCGGCGAGCTGCGCGCGCCCGACGTTCCCTCGCTCCTGCGCTTGGCCGGGATCCAGCACCTACACACTCCCGTGTCGGGACGAGTCACTGCGGCGGCGGAGCCGAGCGTGCTCGAGCTCGCGGCCGATCTGTTTCCCACGCCCGCCGTGGGCGGCGCGCCGCGCGCGGCGGCGCTCGAGTTTCTCCGCCGCCACGAGTCGGCGCGCCGTGGCTGGTACTCGGGCGGGATCGGCTGGGTGACTCCCGCCGGCGACGGCGAGCTGTGTGTTGCGCTCCGCAGCGCGCTGTTGCGCGGCGACGCCGCGACCCTGCACGCGGGGGTCGGCATCGTCGCGGGCTCGACGCCGGAGTCCGAGCTCGCCGAGACGCGCTGGAAGCTGGCGAGCGCGCTCGGCGCGCTGGTGGAGCTGTAGCGGTGGACGCCTCGCGCGCGCCCAACCGCAACGTCGCCGCCGCCGGTGCGCTGGTGGACGAGCTCGCGCGCGCGGGGGTCCGACACTTTTGTGTGTGCCCCGGGTCGCGCTCGACGCCGCTCGTCGCCGCGTTGGTGGCGCTCGCGAAGGAGAGACCCGGCGTGCGTCTCTGGTCGCACGTCGACGAGCGCTCGGCCGGCTTCTTCGCGCTCGGCCTGGCCAAGCAGAGTCGCTCGCCCGCCGCGCTGGTGTGCACCTCGGGGACGGCCGCCGCCAATTTGCTCCCCGCGGTGGTCGAAGCGAGCCACTCCGCGGTTCCGCTCATCGTGCTCTCGGCCGACCGGCCGCCCGAGCTGCGCGACTGGGGTGCGCCGCAGACGATCGACCAGCTGCGGCTATTCGGGACGTACGCCCGTTGGTTCGCCGAGCTGCCGACCCCGGAGCCGACGGCCGCCCTCGTGTCTCACGCGCGCGCGCTCGGCTCGCGCGCGGTGGCCGAGGCGTGCGGGCGGCCCGCCGGGCCGGTGCACCTGAACATTCCCTTCCGCGAGCCGCTCGAGCCGGTGGTGGTGGCCAGTGACTCGCTCGAGTCACTCGATGATGATCCGCTCGCGGCTCGCGGGCGCGGCTCGTGCGCGTGGGCGCGCGTCGAGCGCCCGGTGCTCGCGCCGAGCGACGCGCTGGTCACTCGGCTCGCGCGCGCGATCGCCGCGACGCCGAACGGAGTCATCGCGGCGGGCCCGCTCGACGGCGCGCCGAGCCTGGGCGCCGCAGCGGTCCGCCTGGCGCGCGCCGCGGGCTGGCCGGTGCTCGCCGAGCCGACGTCGCAGCTGCGGGCCGGGCCGCACGTCGCCGACGCATCGGTGCTCGGCGCGTACGACGCCTTCCTGCGCAACGCCGCCCTCGTCGAGTCACTCGCGCCGGCGCTCGTGCTGCGCCTGGGCGCGCCGCTCACGAGCAAGGCGTTCCACCAGTGGCTCGCGAGTCACCCCGCTGCGAGTCTTTGGCTCGCGGACCCCGAGGGCCGCTTCGCCGACCCCACGCACCGCGCGGCCGAGATCCTGCGCGCCGAGCCGGAGCTTCTGTGTGACGCCCTGGCGGCGCGTCTCGAGCGCATGGCGCGCCCGACGCCGACCGGCTGGCTCGAGCGCTTCGTCTCGGCCGAGCGGCGCGCCCGGGCCGCAGTGACTCGCGAGCTCGCGGCCGACGAGCGCCTGTTCGGGCCGCGAGTCACCGCCGAGCTCGCCGAGGCGCTCCCAGCCGGCACCACGCTCTTCGTGTCGAACAGCCTGCCGATCCGCGACGTGGACGCGGTCTTCCCAGTGACTCCGCGCGCGCTGCGCGTGCTGTGTAACCGCGGCGCGAACGGGATCGACGGAACCGTCTCGACCGCGCTCGGCGCCGCCGCGGCCGGCGCCGAGCCGCTGGTGCTGCTCACCGGCGATCTGGCGCTGCTCCACGACCTGGGCGGGCTGCTCGCCGCGCGGCGCCACCGCGTGTCGGCGACGATCGTCGCCCTGAACAACGACGGCGGCGGGATCTTCTCGATGCTGCCCGTCGCGAGTCACCGCGACGCGGTCGGCTTCGACGCCTTGTTCACCACGCCGCACGGCCTGGACTTCGCGCACGCCGCCGCGCTGTTCGGCGCGAGTCACCTACGAGTCACCGGGCTCGAAGAGCTGCGGCTCGCGTTCAAGCAGTCGGTCGGCGCGCCGGGGCTGCACCTGATCGAGGTCCCGTTCGACCGCGAAGCCGATGCGACGGCACGCCGCGCGCTCTTCGACCGCGCGGCGCGGGAGGCGTCGCCATGACTCGCCGAGAGACTCGGCGCATCGACGTCGGCGGCGCGGAGCTCCACGTGGAGCTCGCCGGCCGCGGGCCCGCACTCCTGCTCCTGCACGGCTTCACCGGCTCGGTCGAGACGATGCGCGAGCTGGCCGACGCGCTCGCCAGTGACTTCCGCACGATCTCGGTCGACTTGCTCGGTCACGGCCGCTCCGACGCGCCCGCCGATCCGACCCGCTACGCGCTCGAGTGCACGGCCGGTGATTTGGCGCGGGTGCTCGACGCGCTGGGCGAACGGCGCGCGCACGTGCTCGGCTACTCGCTCGGCGGACGGATCGGCCTGGGCTTCGCGGCGCTGCGCCCGAATCGGGTGCGCTCGGCGCTGCTGATCGGCGCGTCCGCGGGCCTTGCGGACCCGCGCGAACGGGCGGCGCGCCGCGCCGCCGACGACGCCTTGGCCGAGTCACTCGAGCGCGACGGGCTCGAGCCCTTCGTGACTCACTGGCTGGCCCAGCCGCTCTTCGCCTCGCAGGCGCGGCTGGGGCCGGAGTATCTCGCCCGCGCCCACGCGCAACGCCTGGCGAATCGAGTCACCGGCCTCGCGGCGTCGCTGCGCGGCATCGGCACGGGCGCGCAGCCGCCGCTGCACGCGCGGCTCGAGACGGTGGATCTGCCGCTCTTGTTCATCGCGGGCGCCGAGGACGCGAAGTTCGCGCGCATCGCCGCCGAGCTGGCCGAGCTCGCGCCGCGCGCGCGCGCCGCGCTGGTGCCGAACGCAGGCCACGCCGTGCACCTGGAGAATCTCCCCGCGCTGGTGAGTCTGGCGCGGAATCACTTCACCGAAGGAGCAGTCACGATGAGCCTCCCCGACTGGAAGACCGCGCACGAGTATCAGGACATCCGCTTCGAGAAAGCGGAGGGCATCGCACGAATCACCATCTGCCGGCCCGAGGTGCGCAACGCGTTCCGCCCCGAGACCGTGCGCGAGCTGCGCGACGCATTCGCGCGCGTGCGCGACGACCACGAGCTGGGCGTAGTGCTGTTCACCGGCGAGGGCGACCAGGCGTTCTGCTCCGGCGGCGACCAGCGAGTGAGAGGCGACGCCGGCTACGTGGGTGGCGACGGCATCCCGCGCCTGAACGTGCTCGACTTACAGCGCGACATCCGCTCGCTACCGAAGCCGGTGATCGCGCTCGTCGCGGGCTACGCGATCGGCGGTGGTCACGTGCTGCACGTGGTGTGTGACCTGACGATCGCGGCCGACAACGCCTGCTTCGGGCAGACCGGCCCGCGCGTGGGCAGCTTCGACGGCGGCTTCGGCGCGTCGTATCTCGCGCGCATCGTGGGTCAGAAGAAGGCGCGCGAGATCTGGTATCTGTGCCGGCAGTACGGCGCGCAGGAAGCGCTCGACATGGGGCTGGTGAACACGGTCGTGCCGCTCGCGCAGCTCGAAGCGACGGGCGTCGAGTGGGCGCGCCAGATACTGAGTCACTCGCCGCTCGCGATCCGCTGTCTCAAGAGCGCGTTCAACGCGGACTGCGACGGACAGGCGGGGCTCCAGGAGCTCGCCGGCAACGCCACCCTGCTCTTCTACATGAACGAGGAAGCCCGCGAGGGGCGCGACGCGTACCTCGAGAAGCGGGCGCCCGACTTCGCGCGCTTCCCGTGGCGGCCGTGACCAAACGCGCGGCGTGGCTGGCCGCGGCGCGCCCGCGCACGCTGCTCGCGGCGTTCGCGCCGATCGCCGTCGGCACGGCCGTGGCAGCGGCCGAGGGAGTGACTCGCGCCGGGATCGCCGCGCTCGCGCTCGTGACCGCGCTCGCGCTGCAGATCGCCGCGAACTTCGCGAACGACTTGTTCGACTTCGAGAAGGGCGCCGACACCGAGGCGCGGCGCGGCCCGCCGCGCGCGGTGCAGATGGGCTGGCTGACTCGCGGCGAGATGCGCGCGGGGATCGCGGCGGCAGTCACTCTGGCGATCGCCGCCGGGCTCGGCCTCGTGGCCGCCGGCGGCTGGCCGATCGCGCTCGCGGGCGTGCTGTCGCTCTGCGCCGCGCTCGCGTACACCGGCGGGCCCTGGCCGCTCGGCTATCACGGGCTGGGCGACGTCTGCGTGTTCGTGTTCTTCGGCGGCGTCGGCGTGATCGGGAGTCACTACGTGCAGGCCGGTCACGTGTCAGCCCTGGCCGTGGCGGCCGCGGTGCCGGTCGGGCTTCTGGTGACTGCGATCCTGGTGGTGAACAACCTGCGGGACATCGACACCGACGAGCGCGCGGGGAAGCGCACGCTGGCGGTGCTGCTCGGGCCACGAGTGACTCGCGCGTACTACGCGGCACTGCTAGCCGTCGCGTTCGCCGTGCCCGCGGCGCTCGCGGCGAGCGGGAGTCTCTCCGTCGCGGCGCTCCTGCCGCTTCTGACGGCGCCGCTCGCGCTGCGGCTCGCCCGCGCGGTGGGTCGCGCCGCCGACGCGTCGAGCTTCAACGACGCCCTGGCCGGCACCGCGCGCCTGGCGTTCCTGTTCGCGTTCCTGTTCGCGGCGGGGATCGCCGCATGAGGCTCGCGCGCGCGCGAGTGACCCCCTTCGCGCTGCCGCTGCGCGCGCCGCTGCGCACGGCGCATGGGATCGTCGACTCGCGCCGGGGCGCCCTGATCGCGCTCGAGTCGGCCGACGGGCGCATCGGCTGGGGCGAGGCGACGCCGCCCGGCGGCTTCGGCGCCGAGTCCGCGGACGAGTCTCTGGCCGCCGCGCTGCGCCTGTGCGAGTCACTCGTGAGTCACGAGCCTCGCCGCCCCGAGGCGCTGTTCGCGGCGCTCGACGCCCACGAGGTGCGCGCCCCAGCCGCGCGCTTCGGCGTCGAGACCGCGCTGCTCGACGTGTGCGCGCAGCTGCGCGGCGTGCCGCTCGCCGACGCGCTGGGCGAAGGGCGCGCGCTGCGCCGAGCCGTGCCGGTGAACGCGCTGCTCACCGAGACATCGGCCGACCGCGCGGCGGAGGAGGCGGTGCGCGCAGTGAGTCGCGGCTTCGAGACGCTGAAGCTGAAAGTCGGCGCGGACGAGCCCGCCTGGGACTTCGCGCGAGTGAGCGCGGTGTGCGAAGCGGTCGGCGGCGACGCCGACCTGCGGCTCGACGCGAACGGCGCATGGTCGAGTGACTTGGCGATCGAGATGCTGCGCGAGCTCGACTGGGTCGAGCTCGAGCTCGCGGAGCAACCGGTCGCGGCCGACGATCTCGCGGGCCTCGCGCGCGTGCGAAAGGCGGTGCTGGTGCCGATCGCGGCCGACGAATCCGCGGCGGACCTCGCGCTCGCGACGCGCGTGCTCGAGTCACACGCCGCCGATCTGGTCGTGTTGAAGCCCGCGGCGCTGGGCGGATTGCGCGCCGCGGCGATCCTGGCGCAGCGGGCGCGCGCGAGCGGAGTGCGCGCGTTCGTGACCAGCGGGCTCGACGGCTCGATCGCGCGCGCCGCGGCGCTCGCGCTGGCGGCGGCGCTGCCGGACCCGCTGCCGCCGTGCGGGCTCGCCACGGGCGAGTTACTCGCGGACGACTTCGGCCCGGGACCGGAACCGAAGGAGGGAGTCATTCAGCTCTCCGAGAGCCCGGGGCTCGGCGCCGCGCCGGGCGCGGGCGCGCTCGAAGCGCTGGCAACAGGCCCGACCCGCGAAGTGAGTGCGAGGTGAAGCAACGAGTCTGGCTGGCCGCGCGCGCGGCGCTGACTCCCGACGCGCCGGCGCTGCGCTTCGGTGCCGAGACGTGGAGCTTCGCGGAGCTGGAACGGCGAGCGCGCGCCGCGGCGCGCGGGCTGCGCGCGCTCGGCGTCACGGAAGGAGGCCTCGTCGCCGCGCTCGTGCCCAACGGTCCAGACTTCGCGGCGCTCGTGCACGCGACACAGTTCTGTGGCGCCGGGATCGCGCCGCTCAACCTGCGACTCACTCCGCGCGAGCTGGCCTTCCAGCTCGCGGACGCGCGGCCGTCCGTGTTCGTGCACGCGCCCGAGCTCGAGTCACTCGCGCGCGCCGCGACCCCGGAGCTCCCCGAGCTGCGCCGCGCCGCGACGCCGCTGGCGAGCGATGACCCGGCCCCGCTCCGCGAGCACGTCGACCTGAGTCACACCGGCTCGGTCGTCTACACCTCCGGCACCACCGGTGCGCCCAAGGGCGCGGAGCTCGCGCACTCGGCGCTGTTGTGGAGCGCGATCGGCTCGGCCTTCCACCTGGGCAATGCGCCCGGCGACCGCTGGCTCGCGTGTCTCCCGTTGCAGCACGTGGGCGGTCTCTCGATCCTCTACCGCAGCACGCTCTGCGGGACCCCAGTCACACTGCACGAGCGCTTCGATCCCGCGCGCGTGTCGGAAGAGCTCGATCGCGGTGAAGTCACGCTCGTGTCGCTCGTCGCGAACATGCTCGAGCGCGTGCTCGACGCGCGCGGCGACCGGCGCGCGCCCGAGTCGCTGCGCTGCGTGCTGCTCGGCGGCGGGCCCGCGCCGAGTGACTTGCTGCGTCGGGCGCGCGCGCTCGGCTTCCCGGTCGCGACCACCTATGGACTCACCGAAGCCGCGTCGCAGGTCGCCACGCTGTCGCTCGACCGCGCGCGGACCGACTGCGACGCGGTCGGCCGCCCGCTGTTCTGCACCGAGCTGCGGATCGACTCACCGGCCGGCGGGCCCGGCGAGATCTTGGTGCGCGGGCCGACGCTCATGAAGGGCTATCTGCGCCGCTCCGAAGACACCGCGCGCGCGCTGCGCGGGGGCTGGCTGCACACGGGCGACGTCGGCGTGCTCGATCCGAGCGGTGACTTGCGCGTGCTCGACCGCCGGAGTGACTTGATCGTGTCCGGCGGCGAGAACGTGTACCCCGCCGAGGTCGAAGCCGCGCTGCGCGAGCACCCCGCGGTGGGCGACGCAGCGGTCGCCGGCGAGGCCGACCCGCGCTTCGGCGCGCGTGTCTCGGCGTGGATCGTGCTCCGCCCCGAGTCACTCGTCAGCGCGGCCGACCTGACCGCGTTCTGCCGCGAGCGCATCGCGGGCTACAAAGTCCCGCGCGTGGTGCACTTCGTGAGCGCCCTGCCCCGGAGCGAGTCCGGCAAGCTGTTGCGCCGCGCGCTTCCTTCCGCACCTTCGCCCGGGTGAACGAACGCGACTACTGGCGCGTGGCGCTGCTCTTGCTGTTCGCGAACGCCGCGCTGCCGCACCGGCGCCTGTTTCCGGACTGGCGCTTCGATTTGTTCGTGACCGCCGCGGGTTACGCGTATCTCGCAGTCACTCGCCTGGCGAAGCCCGCGGTCGTACGCCGGCGTCGCCAGCGCAGAGGCTAGGCGAGCCGGATTGACTCGAGTCAGGCGCGCTTCTTCAGCATCATCGCGCCGCGCCGGCACACGGCGACGACTTCGCCGCGCTGATTCACGCCCCGGTGCTCGAAGATCACGATCCCCCACTCGGGGCGTGACTTCGATTCGCGCTTCTCGATCACTTCCGTCTCGGCCGTGATCGTGTCGCCGATGAACACGGGCTTGGGGAACTCGACCTTTTCGAAGCCCAGGTTGCCGACCGTGGTGCCGAGCGTGGTCTCTCCCACGGAGAGACCCACGACGAGGCCCAGCGTGAAGATCGAGTTCACCAGTCTCTGGCCGAAGTGACTCGTCTTCGCGAACTCGGCGTCCAGGTGCAGCGGCTGCGGGTTCATGGTCAGCGCCGAGAACAACAGGTTGTCGGTCTCGGTGACCGTGCGGCCCGGCTGGTGCTTGAACACCTGCCCGACCTTGAGTTCGTCGAAGGTGAGTCCGGCCATCAGCTGCGCGCGGCGGGGTCTTCCAGCGGGATCTCGATGCCGCTGCCCGAGCCGTCGCGCTGGACCGCCTGTGTCTCGGCGATCTGGCGGCCGAGCGCGGTCATGACCGGGATCTCCTCGTCCGGCAGTGACTTCATCCACTGCTTCCGCTTCATCGCCTCGGCGATGAACGGCGCGAGCTCTTCCTGCTTCCGGCGCTGGCGGGCCGCTTCCTCGGCGTGGAACTCGGGCATGACCTCGGCCGCGAACAGCTCGAGTGAGTCGCAGATGTGCTCGTGGCGGTTCTTGCCGCCCTGCTGGATGAACGTGACCTGGTCGACGCCGGCGTCCGCGAAGCCTCGCAAGTGACTGCGCAGCTGCGCCGGCGTGCCGATGCCGCGGTTCGCCCCCGTCGCCGGCAGCGCGCCGCGCGACTTCTCGAAGCGCTCCCAGATGTTCGTCCGGCCCGGCTTGTGCTCGCCGAAGATGTAGTGGTGACCGAGCGCGTAGCCGAAGAAGTTGAAGCCGTCGAGCCCGCGGCGGATCGCCTCCTGCTCGTCGCGGTGACACGAGAAGCCAGTCACCATGGCGATGTTCGCGTTCACCGCGTGACCGATCGGGACACACTCGGTCTTCAGGATGCGGTAGTAGTCGTCGACCCACTGCTTCGCTTCCTTCGGGTCGACGAACGCGAAAGTGAGTGCGCCGATGCCGAGCTTCGCGGCGAGCTTGATCGTCTCGCGGTTCGAGCACGCGACCCAGATCGGCGGGTGCGGCTTCTGCACGGGCTTGGGCACCACGTTGCGGCAGGGCATCGAGAAGTATTTGCCCTGGAAGCCGGGATACGGGTCCATCGCCATCATGTTCGCGATCTGCTCGACGGCCTCGCGCCAGTGATCGCGCTTCTCGGTCACCGGCACGCGGAAGCCGCCGAGCTCCGCGAGCGACGACGACTCACCGGTGCCGAACTCGACGCGCCCGTTCGAGACGAGGTCGAGCGTCGCGACGCGCTCGGCGATGCGCGCCGGATGGTTGTAACCCGGCGGACACAGCACGATGCCGTGACCCAGTCGGATCCTCTTCGTGCGCTGACTGCACGCGGCGAGAAACACTTCGGGCGCGGAGGAGTGTGAGTACTCCTCGAGGAAGTGGTGCTCGACCTCCCAGGCGTGATCGATGCCGAGTTTGTCGGCGAGCTCGACCTGGTCGAGCGCTTCCTGGAAGAGTCTCTGCTCCGAGCCCTCGCTCCAGGGCCGCGGCAGCTGGTGCTCGTAGAAGATCCCGAACTTCAAGAGAGGTCTCCGAGAATCACTTCGGCCTTGCTCACTTCGAACTTACCGGGCGCTTCGACGTGGAGCTTCTTCACGACGCCGTCCTCGACGAGCGCCGAGAAGCGCTGCGTGCGCAGACCCATGCCGTAGCCCGAGCCGTCCATCTCGAGCCCGAGCGCGCGAGTGAACTCGGCGTTGCCGTCGGCGAGCATCGTGACTTTGTTGCCCACGTTCCGGTCCTTGCCCCACGAGTCCATCACGAACGCGTCGTTCACCGAGAAACACGCGATCTCCGAGACACCCTTCGCCTTGATCTTGTCCGCTTGCTCGACGAAACCGGGCAAGTGTTTCGCGGAGCACGTCGGCGTGAACGCGCCGGGCACCGCGAACAACACGACTTTGCGTCCCTTGAAATACTCCTCGGTGTTGACGTCTTTCATGCCTTCGGGCGTGAGCCGCTTCAACGTCGCCTTCGGAATGCGGTCACCGACTTTGATCGCCATGTGTTGCTCCTTCGCTTCGGGGTTGCGCGCAGTCTAGGCGATCCGCCCGGCGTTTTCAGAACGCGGACGCGTGGTAACCTCGGCCGCCATGAAGAGCCCGCGACATTTCACATCGCCAAAAGCGATCGGCGCGCCGCAGCCGGTGCGCGAAATCCCCGTGCGCCCGTCGCGCATGATTCACTTTTTCGATCCGTCGAATCCGCGCATGGCGTCGAAGGTGCCCGACATCGCCAAGCAAGTGGACATCCTGCTCGGCAATCTCGAGGACGCGATCCCGACGGAGCGCAAGGTCGACGCGCGCGAGGGACTCATCAAGATCGCGCGCGACGTGGACTTCGGCGCGACTCAGTTGTGGACGCGGGTCAACTCACTCGACAGCCCGTGGTGTCTCGACGATCTGACTCGGCTCGTGACCGAGATCGGCGACAAGCTCGACGTGATCATGGTGCCGAAGGTCGAGGGGCCCTGGGACATCCACTTCGTCGACCAGTTACTCGCGCAGCTCGAAGCGAAGGCGGGGCTGCGCAAGCCGCTGCTCGTGCACGCCATCCTCGAGACCGCGCTGGGCGTCGCGAACGTGGAAGAGATCGTGTGCGCGAGCCCGCGCATGCAGGGGCTGTCACTCGGCCCGGCCGATCTGGCCGCCTCGCGGCGCATGAAGACCACGCGCGTCGGCGGCGGTCACCCCGGGTATCTCGTGCGCACCGACCCGGACCCGAAGAATCCCGACGCGCCGCGAGTCACCGCGCAGCAGGACCTTTGGCACTACACGATGGGCCGCATGGTCGACGCGTGCGCGGCGACCGGCGCCCTGCCCTTCTACGGCCCGTTCGGCGCGATCGACGACCCGATCGCGTGCGAGGACCAGTTTCGCAACGCGTTCCTGATGGGGTGTGTCGGCGCGTGGTCGCTCCACCCGTCGCAGATCGAGATCGCCAAGCGCGTGTTCACGCCGCCGCCGGACGAGGTGCTGTGGGCCAAGCGCGTGCTGAAGGCCATGCCCGACGGCAGCGGCACGCTCATGCTCGAAGGCAAGATGCAGGACGACGCGACCTGGAAGCAGTGCAAGGTCATGGTGACTCTGGCCGAGTTACTCGCGTCGCGCGATCCCGAGCTCAAGAAGAAGTACGAGCTCGATGACTGACTCGCCGGAGTGGTTCCGGCGCGCGCTCGAGCAGAAGCCCGAAGACTGCTGGGTCGAGGTCGACGGCGCGCGCATCCACTACCTGCGCTGGGGCGATCGCGAGAAGCCGGGGATCGTGCTGGTGCACGGCGGGGCCGCGCACGCGCACTGGTGGAGCTTCATCGCGCCGCTGCTCACTTCGCAGTATCACGTCGTCGCGCTGGATCTGTCCGGCCACGGTGACTCGGAGCGCCGCAAGGAGTACCGCCGCGAGGTGTGGGCCGACGAGGTCATGGCCGTCGCGAGACACTCGGGAATCGTCGGCGCGCCGCTCCTCGTGGGTCACTCGATGGGCGGCATCGTGTCGATCGCGACCGCGGCGCGCTTCGGCGACCGCCTCGCCGGCGCGATCATCGTCGACTCACCCGTCCGCCGGCCAGATCCTGAATCAGAGGAAGGGACGCGCGGCCGCGCGTTCCGCAACCCGAAGACGTACCGCGACTTCGAGACCGCCGTCGCGAAGTTCCGGCTCGTCCCGCCGCAGCCGTGCGAGAACCCGTGGATCGTCGATCACGTGGCGAGACACTCGCTGCACCAGACGGACGCCGGCTGGACCTGGAAGTTCGACCCCATGGTGTTCCGGCGCGCGGCGGTCGAAGCGATCGCCGAGAACCTGTCGCAGGTGCGCTGCCGCGTCGCCGTGTTCCGCGGCGAGCTCTCGGACCTCGTGACTCCCGACGTGGCCGACTACATGTACGAGTTACTCGACCGCAACGCACCGGTCGTCGAGATCCCGCAGGCGCACCACCACCTGCTGCTCGATCAGCCGCTGGCGTTCGTGTCGGCGTTGCGAGCTATCTTGGCTGACTGGGAGCACTCACTGCCGCGGCGCCGCCGCTGACGCGGCGGCGGCGCGCCACCCATGCGGCGTTCGCCTCCGGCTCACTTCGCGCGGAGCGTCACTGATCTGCGCCGGCGATGCGCCGCAAACCGCAGCGCCCCCGCGCTCACCGCCAGGATCACCTGCGGCGCGAAAAAGTACTTCCCCGCCGCGACCCGGCCGGCGTAGCTCTGCAGGAAGATCAGCCAGACGAGATAGGCGCCCGTGGTGTGCAGGCGGGACCAATTCCGGCCGAGTCTCTTCACGGCGGCGTCGTTCGAAGTCGCGGCCATCCCGAAGATGAACAAGTAAGTCAGACCGCCGCCCACGACCGTAACCAGGTTCGGGCGCTGGCCCGAGACCGCGAAGAGAGTCACGAGCGCGCCCAAGTGGATCGTGTGCGCGAGCGCGAAGCCGAGCCCGAGTCCTCGGCGCACGCGCACGAGGCCGCGAGTCAGCTCGCTCGGGAACAGGCGCCCGAGGGAGCTCGCGGTGAACGCGAGCAGGAAGATCGGGAACGACACGCGCGCCGTGAAGCGCGTCGCGAGCTGCCAGCGTTCGCTCGCGTCGCCGCCGAGCGCGAGCCCGAGCGCGACCGCGGCCAGCGCGGCGGCGAAGGCCAGCCCCACGCAGCGCGCGACGTGGCTGCGTCTCTCGGGCCGGGCGGCGACCGCTTGGGTGGTGCTAGGATTCATACAGATCGTATGAAACATCGTACACGCGGTATGAAAGTTCGGTCAAGCCGCCCCCCCGCGCGCACCAACGCCGAGTGGACCGCCGACACGCGGCGGCGCTTGATCGCCGCGGCGCGCAAGCTCTTCGCGGCGCGCGGCTACGCCGCGGTGGGCACCGAAGAGATCGGCGAGCGCGCGGGACTCACTCGTGGCGCCCTGCACTACCAGTTCGGCGACAAGCGCGGCCTGTTCGTCGCCGTGCTCGAGCAGGTGCTGCGCGAGCTGGTCGCGGACCTCGCGCGAGACACGATGGAGGGCAACCCCGAGGGCACGGCGGAGCTCGAGCGCGGCGCGCTGCTCCTGCTCGAAGCGTACGGTCACTCGGAGATCCAGCGGCTGCTCTTGCTCGACGCGCCGCAGGTGCTCGGCTGGCAGGAGTGGCTCGCGCTGCAGGAGCGCTCGGGTTTCGCGGCGCTGCTCGATCACGCGCTCGATCACTGGGTCGAGGCGGGCTGGGTCGAGCGCGCGCGCGTCGCGCAGACTCGGCGGCTCTTGTTCGGCGCGATCGTGCACGCGGGCGCGGCGGTCGCCGAGTCCACGGATCGCGCGGGCGCGGTCGCATCGTTTCGCGAGCCGCTGCGGCGACTCATTCGCGGGCTCGCGCACGGTGCGCGCAAACGGCGGCGAGGCCCGCAGTATCATCGCGCGCAGTGACTGAGCCGGATCTCGACTGGGCGGCGCTCGACGAGCTGCGCGAGCGCTTTCTCGACGGCGCCGTCTCGGCCGCGCCGTACTGGCGGTCGCGCGCCGCGCTCGCGAGCTACGACCGCACTTACGGGGAGCGGATCGGCTGGAAGTGGGACCAGGTGCTGCGCGAGCTCGAGCTGCGCGGCTGGCGGCCGGCCGCGCGGACGCGCACGGTCGTCGACTGGGGCTGCGGCACCGGGATCGCCGCGCGGCGCGTCCTCGCCCGCTTCGGAGCCGAGAGCTTCGACTCACTCGCCCTGTGGGATCACTCGGCGCTCGCGCTCGAGTTCGCCGAAGACGCGGCGCGCGCCGAGTTCCCGTCGCTTCGGGTGACTCGCGCGAGGTCGGCCGAGCTCGCGGGCGACTCGCCGATCGGCCTCCTGCTCGTGAGTCACGTGCTGAACGAGCTCACACCTGGCGCGCTCGCGTCGCTCCGCGCGCTCGCCGCGCGCGCCGACGCCGTGCTCTGGGTCGAGCCCGGGACTCACGAAGTGAGTCGCCGGCTCGGCCGCCTGCGCGACGAGCTCGCCGCCGAGATGCGCGTGGTGGCGCCGTGCACGCACGCGCTCCCCTGCCCCATGTTCGCCGCGGGCAACGAGCGGCACTGGTGTCACTCGTTCGCGCCCACGCCACCGGGCGTGCTCGCCGACTCCGACTGGGTGAGGTTCGGGAAGCGCGCCGCCATCGATCTGCGCAGCCTGCCGTACGCCTTCATCGCGCTCGAGCGCGCGCGCGCCGGCGAGCCAGCCGCGAGTCCCGATCCCACGCTCGCGCGGGTCATCGGCCGGGTGCGGCACTCGAAGGCGGACGCGCGGCTGCTCTCCTGCGACCGAAGCGGCCTCGCCGAGCTCGAGCTGCGCAAGCGCGCGGATCCGGCGCTGTGGAAGGCGCTCGAGCGCACGAAGGAGCCACTGGTGTACCGCTGGCGCCGCGCCGGCGACGAGCTCCTCGGCGGCGAGCCGGGCTGACTCCGGAGTATCATGCGGCCCGCAGGGAGGAAGCCGCATGTCACTCGCAGGCCGCGTCGCACTGGTCACTGGGGGAAGCCGAGGCATCGGGCGCGCGATCTCGCTCGCGCTGGCCGAGGACGGCGCCGACGTCGCGGTGAACTACCGCAAGGACGACGCGGCCGCGAAGGAGACGGTGGCGGCCATCGAGTCACTCGGGCGCAAGGCGCGCGCGTACTCGGCGTCGGTCGACTCACTCGAGGCGTGTCAGACGATGGTCGAGGCCGTGGTCAAGGACTTCGGCTTCGTCGACATCCTCGTGAACAACGCGGGCATCGCGAGCCGCGGGCAGACCGTGAAGAACACCGACCCGGCCGAGTTCGAGCGCGTGGTGCGCACGCACGCGTTCGGCGCCTGGTATCTCTCTCACTCGGTGATTCCCTCGATGCGCACGCGCCCGCGCGGCGACATCGTCATGATCTCGTCGGTGGCGACCCTGAGTCACGCCGGCGGCGGCGCGCCGTACAACATGGGCAAGGCCGCGCTCGAGGCGCTGGCGTTCACGCTCTCGAAGGAAGAGAAGAAGAACGGCATCCGCGTGAACGTCGTGGCGCCCGGCTTGGTCGAGACCGAGATGGGCCGGCGGCTGGTGAAGGGCGCGATGGGCGTCGACGACATCCGCAAGCTCGACGCCATGAGTCCGTTCGGCCGCGTGTGTCAGCCCGAGGACGTGGCGAACGCCGTGCGCTTCCTGGTGTCGGACCGCGCGTCCTACATCACGGGCGAGAAGCTCAACGTGTACGGCGGGGGCCAGGGGTGACGGGAGTCGCGTCCGGGTTCTTCCACGTGACTCGCCACTCGCACAGCGAGTCACCGCGCACCATGCAGTGCAGCTTCTCGATCGCGATGTCCTCGAAGCCGTTCGCGGCCAGCCCGCCGCGGATGTAGCCCGAGGCCAGGAGACAGTTGGTTTCGGAGGGTGAGTCGAAGCCTACGAGACTGACTCGCGCGCGCGTGGGCGTCTCGGTCGTGCCGCGCAGCTCGCCCGAGTCGTGCTGCGCGCCCCACAGCGCGAACAAGCTGCTCGACGACTCGAGCGTACGGAGTAAGTCGCCGTACACGTCGGCGTGCTCGTGCGCGCCCGCCGCGCCGATGGCCTCGATCGCCTCGGCCAGCGGCATGGGCATGAGCTTCGCGACCGCGCGCACCAGGCCTTCGAAGTGCTTCTCGGGGTACCACGACGAGAGCCGCACCTCGTCCGCGAGGTAGCTCAAGAGCTCCTGCGGCAGGACCTCGCGCGCCTGGTCCTTGCGCTTGCGCAGGAACTTGACCGGGCCGACGATCACCGAGCCTTTGGCGTTGGCCACGACTCACTCCTCGAGCTCTGTGTCGGCGCGTTTCCAGTTGCACCGCCAGACACAGGACGCGTCGCCCCACAGTTTGCAAGCGAGTTTCTCGATCGCCACGTCGGCGAAGCCGTTCACCATGAACGTGCCTCGGAAGTAACCCGTGAGCAGCAGACAGTGCTCGCGCGAGGTGTCGTCGTAGTCGACGAGCTCGAAGCGCATGCGGGTCGGAGCTTCGCGCACGCGGCGCAGCTCGCCCGTGTCGTGCTGAGTCGACCACATCGCGAAGGTGCGGCTGGGCGAGCCGTGACCGACCAGAAGCTCGTGGTAGATCTGCGAGTGACTGCGCGCGGCCTGCTCGCCCATCAGCTCGAGCGCGCTGTCGGGCGAGCCCGAGTGCAGCTGCGCGGCCACGCGCAAGAGCACCGCGTGGTCCGGCTCGGGATACCAGCCCGAGGGGTGAATCACGTCCGCGAGATAGTTGTGAAGCTCGGGCGGCAGGAGCTCGCGCGACGTCTCCTTGTGCGAGCGCAGCAGCTTGACCAGCGCGAGAAAGGCGACGCCTTTGATCTTACCCGGGCCCATCGCCTTGCCATCGGCGGAGCCGCGCCGCGAGTGGAGGCGGTGTCTCATTTCTCGTCCAATGGCGTCCACGTCCCGCGCCATGCGCACAGGGAGTCACCCCACAAGACACATGACAGCTTGTGCACGGACGCGTCGGTGATCCCGTTGACCGCGAGTGAGCCAGCCAGATAGCCGGCAGTCACCAGACAGAACTCGCGCGACGGGTTCTCGAACGCCGCCAGCTCCAGTCTCACACGGTTGGGCGCCTCCATCGTGGCGCGCATCTCGCCCGTGTCGTGTTGCGACGACCAAAGCGCAAACGTGCGGCTGGGCGAGGCCGCGCCGCGCATCAAGTCACCGTAGACGAGTGTCTGGGCGCGCGCGCTGCGCTCGCCCATCATCATCAGCGCGCGGTCCAGCGGACCCGGGAGTAACTTCGCGACCGCGCGAATCAGCTCGCAGAGGTCGGCCTCGGGATACCACTGACCCGCGGCGATGTCGTCGTCGAGATACGGGTGAAGCGCGGGGGGAAGCACCTCGAGCGCATCGTCGCGGCGCTGCCGGAGAAACTTCACGGCGTCGAGGAGGGCTATCCCCTTGGCGCGTCCCATCTGGTCACTATCGGCGGAAGCTGCGCGCGAGCCTAGGCGGACTTGTCGTTCGCGAGATGCCGGCGCAGGAGGGCGTAGAAGCGCGCGCGATCGATCGGCTTCGTTGCGAAATCGTCGCAGCCGGCCGAGATACAGCGCGAGCGCTCGGCGTCCATGGCGTGCGCGGTCAGCGCCACGATCGGCGCGTCGAAGCCGCGCCGGCGCAGGATGCGCGTGGCCGTGTAGCCGTCCATCACGGGCATCTGCATGTCCATGAGCACGAGTGACAGGCGCCGGCCCGCGGCCTTGGCTTCCTGCACGCGCTCGATCGCCTGCTGCCCATTCTCGGCGGTCACCACGTCCAGCCCCACGCGCCGCAGCAAGAGCTCGATGAGTCGCTGGTTGTCGGGGCCGTCCTCCACGAGCAGCACGGTGCCCGCGAGCGAGAGCTCGGCGTCGGCCGGGCGCTCCTCCGGATCCACGAGTGACTCGTTCGCACCCACGCGCGCCACGCCCTCGAGATTCCCCGCCGGCAGCTCGACCTTGAACTTCGTGCCGCGCCCCGGCTCGCTCTCGACGTCGATCAGGCCGTCGAGTAAGTCCGTGAGTCGCTTCGAGATCGTGAGTCCCAGACCCGTGCCGCCGTAGCGTCGAGTCGTGGAGCTGTCGGCCTGGCCGAAGGGCCGGAACAGCTTCGCGCGCTCGCCGGTGGTGATGCCGATACCGGTGTCGATCACTTCGAAACACAGGTGTGGCGGGGGCGGCTCGTCGCGCAGGCGCACGCGCAGCCGCACCTCGCCGATCTCGGTGAACTTGATCGCGTTGCCCACCAGGTTGATCAGGATCTGGCGCACGCGCGTCGGGTCGCCCTCGACCCACTCGGGCACGGCGCCCTGGAAATCGACGTGGAAGGCGATGCCCTTCGACTCGGCGCGCACGCGCATCAGGCGTTCGACTTCGCGCACGATCGCCACCGGCGAGTAACTGACTCGCTCGACCTCGAGCCTGCCCGACTCGATCTTCGACAGGTCGAGTATGTCGTTCAACAGCGCCAGCAGATAGTCGCCGTTGCGCTGGATGGTGTGCAGCGCGTCGATGGTCGCGTGCGGCGCGTTCGCGCGGCGCGCTTCCTCGAGCAGCACCTCGGTGAAGCCCAGGATCGCAGTCATGGGCGTGCGGATCTCGTGACTCACGTTGGTGAGGAACTCGGTCTTCACCCGCGTGGTCTGCTCGGCGTGCAGCATGGCCTCGCGCAGCGCGGAGTTCGCCTCTTCGAGTGACTCGGCGCGGTTGCGCTCGGCGCGCAGCTGCTTGCGCTCGGAGAGGTCGCGCGCGATCAGGAGCCACGCGGGCCTGCCCTCGAGCTCGACCGCGTGCAGCGCGATCTCGACCGGCTGATCGGCGACTTCTCCGTGTGTGAGTCGCACGTCGACGCGGCGCGTCGCCGGCCCGCCCGCGTCGCGCCGCTCCTGCGCGTACGAGCCGAAGCTCTTCCGCGAGCCCTGCGAGATGAGCTCCGCGAACGGCACCCCGAACAGCATCTCCGGCGGCTGCCGCAGCAGCCGCTGCGCCACCTCGTTCGCGCGCAAGATGCACAGCTCGGCGTCGAGCCAGAGCACGGCGTCCGAAATCAGCGCGAGCACGGGCACGGAACGGGGCATGACCGGGTCGGGGTTCTCGGCGGACATGGTTCCCGAAGCGCATCGACGCAGAGGCCGGGAGCGCTTGAGCGGCCGCGAGTTGCGCATCCGGGCGTGAATCCACGGCGGGCGCGGCGGCGTAAGTCTGGCGAGGTCACAGGAGGGCGTGATGGCGGGACTCACTTTGCGCGCGGCTCTGCTCGCAGCGCTGTTCCTGGTCGCCGGCGGCGCGCGCGCGGGCACGTTCACGGATCCGTACGGCGTCGGCGCGCCCGACGTTCTGGGCAGCCTGGGTGACCACGACATCCGCTCGGTCACGGTCAATCTCGCGCCGGCCAGCCTGTCGATCGACCTGGCGCTCAACTATCACGGCGGTGACACGACGCTCGCGGCGTTCTCGGTCGCGGGCAGCTCGTTCGCGGCCGCGCCCGTCGGGATCGGCGACGTGCTGATCCAAGGTCAGTCGTTCCTCTGGGCGATCCCGCTCATCGGCGCGGCCGGCGGGCCCGGCGGCCCGTACTACTACTCGGTGGGCGGGCCGATCGCCGTCGGCACTCCGCTCGCGCGCAGCCCGGTCCTCGCCGGGAGTCTCTACAAAGTGAACGGCACACTGACTGCCGCGCAGGTGCTGGGCGCCGATCCGGCCGCGGACTTCCGCCCCGACGAGCCCGTGTGGGGCGCGATCGAGGCGTTCGGTCCGGACTTCAGCGGCTTCGTGCCGCTGGTCGGGTCACTCGGCGAGTCCGAGATCTCGATTCACTTGCAGGTCGCGATCGGGCCGGGGTTCTACAACGACGTGAGTGGCGGCTACTCGCTCCACTTCGCGTCGACGACGTGCGCGTGCGACGTGCTGAGCGCGACCGTGCCCGAGCCCGCGCAGCTCGCGCTCTTGCTCGGCGCGCTCGCACTGACCGCGGGCCGCGCTCGGCTATGCTTGCGGCGCCGTGGGGGAGCCGGAGGGAGCGCGCGCGACTGACTCGAGCCGGGCGCTCGTGCGCGAGCGCGCGGGACTGGTGATCGCGCCGCTCGCGTTCGCCGGGCTGTGGCTCGCGCCGCTCGGTGTCTCGCAAGAGGCGCATCGGCTCGCGGCGATCATGGGAGCGGTGATCGTCCTGTGGGTGACTGAGTCGATCCCCATGGCGATGACCGCGTTCCTCGGCGTCGCGGCCGCGGTGGCGCTGGGCGTCGCGCCCGCGACGGTCGCGTTCGCGCCGTTCGCCGACCCGCTGATCTTCCTGTTCGTCGGTACGTTCATGCTCGCGCAGGCGATCTTCTTCCATGGACTCGATCGACGCTTCGCGTTCGCGATCCTGTCACTGCCCGGCGTCGGCGACCGGCCTGCGCGCGTGCTGGTCGCGTATGCCTCCGTCGCGTGTCTCATCTCGATGTGGATCAGCAACACGGCCACGGTCGCGATGATGTTCCCGATCGGTGTCTCGCTGCTCAACGCGCTCGAGTCACGGCGCGACGGGGCGCCGCTGCCCCCGATGTTCGGCACGGCGCTATTGCTCGCGAACTCGTTCGGCGCGTCGATCGGCGGGCTGGGCACGCCGGTGGGCACGCCGCCGAACCTGATCGGGCTCGGCTTCATTCGCCGCGAGCTGGGGGTCGAGCTGCCGTTCTTCTCGTGGATGGCGCTCGGCGTGCCGCTCTGCGCGGTGCTGATGGCGTGGCTGCTGCTCGACCTGGGCCGCGCGGGCGCGCCCACCGGCACGCGACTCACTGGAGTCACTGAGTTACTCGCGCGCGAGCGCGCCAAGCTCGGGCCGTGGTCGCGCGGCGAGAAGAACGCGCTGTTCGCGTTCGGTGTCACGGTGTTCTTCTGGGTGCTGCCCGGGCTCGTCGCGCTGTTCCTCGGCGAGCAGGCGCCGCTCTACCGCGCGCTGTCCGCGGCGTTGCCCGAGGCCGTGGTCGCGCTCTTTGGGGCCGGGCTGCTGTTCGTGCTGCCCACGAACTTCGGGCGCTTCGAATTCACGCTGCCCTGGAGCGAGGCCGTGAAGATCGATTGGTGGATCGTGTTCCTGTACGGCGGCGGCATCGCGCTCGGCACGCTCGCGTTCAAGACGGGGCTCGCCGACGCACTGGGCGGCGCGCTCACCGGCTTGCTCGGCGTGCGCTCGGAGCTCGGGCTGATCGCGCTCTCGACGGCGCTCGCCGCCGTGCTGTCCGAGACGACCAGCAACACCGCGTCGGCGAACATGGTGGTGCCGGTCGTGATCGCGTTCGCGCGCTCTGCCGGGATCGATCCCGTGCTGCCCGCGCTGGCCGCGACCATGGGCGCGTCGCTCGGCTTCATGTTGCCGGTCTCGACGCCGTGCAACGCGATCGTCTACGGCTCCGGCCGCATCCCACTCACCCGCATGATGCGGCACGGGGTGGTGCTCGACGTGGCGGGGATCGTCGCGATCGTGGCTTTGGTCAGTCTGCTCGGCCCGCTCGTCACGAGTCACTGAGAACGACTTCACAGACCGCCGCGCGTTCGGGAGTCATGATCCGTCTCGAAGGAGGCCGACATGCAGCGCTACGAGTCGATCTGGACTGACCTGGCATCCCTGGTGGTGGCCGGAGCGTCGCTCGCGTTCCTGGCCTTCATGCTGACGATCTCGGTCAGGTGACTCGCACCCCGCGCGCCATCAGGAGCTTCCCCGAGCGCACCAGCTCCGAGAGCTTGAAGGGCCGCAGCAGGTCGATGAGCGCGTCGAGCTTCTCGCTCGGGCCGTGGACCTGAAGGATGAGTGAGTCGGAGCCGTAGTCGACGACCTTGGCCTTGAAGTGCTCGGCCACCTGCAGGATCTGGGTGCGCTGGTCGAGCGGCGCGAACAGCTTCACGAGCGCGATCTCGGTCTCGTAGCTGTCGTCGCCCGTGTGGTCGATCGCGTGCACCACGTCCACCAGCTTCGCGAGCTGCTGGATGATCTGGCCCAGGTCGCCAGACGCGCCCGAGCACACGATCGTCATGCGCGAGAAGCGCCCCTCGGCGCCCGGCGACACGACGAGTGACTCGATGTTGAAGCCGCGCCGCGAGAAGACCAGCGCGACGCGCACCAGCACGCCGGGCTTGTTGTTCACGAACAGCGAGATGGTGTGCAGCGGCGCGCGGTGAGTCGCGGGCGCGGCGGCCACCGCCCTGGGAGTCACTGGAGTCACTGGCGAGACCGACATCAGGTGCTCCCGGTCGGCTTCTCGAGCCGGTGCTTGGGTTTCTCGATCAGCATCTCGGACAGCGACGCGCCCGCGGGGATCATCGGGAACACGTTGTCTTCCTTCACGACCTCGGCCACGACCACGCACGGGCCTGCGTCGTACGCGTGCGCCTCCTTGAGCACGCGGTCGACGTCGGCGGGGCGGCGGATGCGCAGGCCCTTCACGCCGTACGCCTGCGCGAGCTTCACGAAGTCGGGGTTGCCCTCGAGATCCGCGCCACTGAGTCGGTTGTCGTAGAACATCTCCTGCCACTGGCGAATCATGCCGAGATAGTTGTTGTTGATGATGAGACACTTCACCGGGAGCTTGTTGACCTGCGCCGTCGCGAGCTCCGAGCAAGTCATCTGGAAGCCGCCGTCGCCGACGATGGCCCAGACTTTCTTCTTCGGGTTCGCGAACTGAGCGCCGATCGCGGCGGGAAAGCCGAAGCCCATCGTCCCCGCGCCGCCGCTCGACAGCCAGTGTCTGTTCGAGCGCGTCAGACAGAACTGCGCGGCCCACATCTGGTGCTGACCCACGTCGGTGGTGAGGATCGCGTCGCCGCGCGTGATCTCGTTGAGTCTGTCGAGCACGTGTTGCGCGCGCAGCCCGCCCTGCTTCGGGTATTTCAGCGGGTACTGCTTCCGCCAGCGGTTGATCTGCGCGAGCCACTCCTTGGTGTCCGCGATCTCCACTTGCGGGACCAAGTCCTCGATCACGAGCCGCGCGTCGCCGTGGATCGCGACGTCGGGCTTGATGATCTTGCCGAACTCCGCCGCGTCGATGTCGACGTGGATCTTCACCGCGCGCGTACAGAAGTCACTGACTCGCCCGGTGATGCGGTCGTCCCAGCGCGCGCCGATCGACATGATGAGGTCGCAGTCGGCCACGGCCTTGTTCGCGTACGCGGTGCCGTGCATGCCGAGCATGCCCAGGTGCAGCGGGTGTGTCTCGTCGACCGCGCCCTTGCCGAGCAGCGTGTTCACCACCGGCGCGCGCAGCTTCTCGGCCAGCGCCGTGATCGCCTTGCCCGCGCCCGAGATCACCGCGCCGTGACCCACGTACAGCACCGGCCGGCGTGACTCGCGCAGATACTTCGCCGCGCGCGAGATCGCCTCTTCGTCGCCGCGGCCCGCCACGGTGTAGCCCGGCAGATCGAGTGAGTCGGTGAACGGCGCGGTGCACGGCCCTTGTCCCACGTCCTTCGGCACGTCGATCAGCACGGGCCCCGGACGGCCGGTCGTCGCGATGTGGAACGCCTCGCGCACGATCCGCGGGATGTCGGCGGCGTCCTTGATGAGATACGAGTGCTTCACCACCGGGTAGGTGATACCCGTGACGTCGGCCTCTTGGAACGCGTCCTTGCCCAGGTTCACGGCGTTCGTCTGGCCGCAGATCACGATGATGGGCGCCGAGTCCATCTGCGCGGTGAGCAGGCCAGTCACCGTGTTGGTCGCGCCCGGGCCCGAGGTCACGAGCACCACACCGGGCTTCCCGGTCGAGCGCGCGTAGCCGTCGGCCATGTGCGTGGCGCCTTGTTCGTGGCGCACGAGGATCAGCTTGATCTTGGAGTCGACCAAAGCGTCGAACATCGGCATGGCCGCGCCCCCAGAGAGCCCGAATATGTACTGGACCCCCTCCCTTTCCAGGCACTGAACCAGCTTTTCCCCGCCGCTTGCGATCTTCTGAGGCACGTTTGGACTCCGAGTCTCGGATCACACCGAGATTTGGCCGCAAGATCGCAGATTTCGGCGATGGAGTCTAGCCTCGTGGAGCGTTCGCTCGGCAAAGACGGGCCTCTCCGGGCGGAACTTTCGGGGGATGCGCAACCTCACCCCCGAAACAGGCTCGATCAGTCGGCGACTAGGGCGACCTTGTGGTCGGAGTCGATCGAAATCCTGGGTGCGGGAGGCAAACGCAGGCCTCGACCGTCGCAGCTGCGGCCCGATTTGACGTCGAAGCGGTACTGATGCCAGGGGCACTCGATCTGCGCGCCTTCGAGGGACGCGTCTTCGAGCGGCCCAAGGAAGTGAGGACAGACCGCGGAGAACACGACGAGCTCGCGGTCGACCTCGTCGATCCGCCAAGGCCGCCCGCCCAGCTCGACCACGCGCGGCAGCTTCGCGCGCAGCTCGCCGAGCGAGCCGAGCTCGAGCCGCGCGCCGCGTTCGGGCCGCGGGGCGCGCGGCGCCGCGAGCAAGCGCGCGCGCCGCACCATCATGGCCTCGTCCTCGTCCCACAGCCGCGCGTACAGCCGGCGGTAGCCATCGCCGAGCGTCGTGACTCGCTCGGGGGTGACGTCGGGCACGAGAAACTCGACCGAGATGTGAGTCTCGTGCTCGCCCTTGGGATCGAGCGTCGTCCAGATCTCGGTGCCCTTCCCCGGGCCGTCGGTCGTGGCGGTGACGTAGCGCAGATTCTCGCGCTCGAGCACGACCTGGATGGTCATCTCGGGCGGATCGCCGGCGCCGCGCCCGCGCACCTGTGCGGTCCAGCCCCAGTCACCCGAGTCGAGGCGGCGCACCGACGCGAACACGTCGCGGTGTAGCCCCGGGAGATGCTCCCAATCGAGCACGTTCTCCCAAATGCGCTCGGCCGAGACCGGGAGCACCCGCTCGTACGTCGCCACCGAAGTGATGCGGGGCCCGCGCATGCGCGGAGCATAGCCGAGGGATGCGCTAGCTCGCGCGCTGCCAGCCCTTCTCGCGCACCAGCTCGAGCACGTGAGCGCGAACCTGGTCGCGGATCGCGCGAACCGCCTCGCGCGAGGCGCCCTTCGGGTCGGCGAAGCTCCAGTCGAGGCGCGCGAGGCCGGGAATCACGGGGCACTCCTCGCCGCAGCCCATGGTCACGAGTAAGTCCACGGAGCGCGCGACCGCGTCGTCGAGCAGCCGCGGCGGTGAGTCCGGGGGAGTCACTCCGATCTCGAGCAGCGCCTCGCGCACCTCCGCGTGCATGCGCGCGGCGGGCCGCGTGCCCGCCGAGATCGCGCGGGCGCGCGCGGGATCGGCGGCCGCGTTGAAGAACGCCTCGGCCATCTTCGAGCGGCCGGCGTTGTGCACGCAGGCGAACAGCACGGTCGTCATGGCTTCGCTGCGAACCAATCCGAGAGCGCGACCGCCGCGCCGGCGCCCGCGAGCTGCGCGGCGACGAAGGCCGGCACATCGGCGGGCCGGATGCCCGCGAACGAATCACTCAGCGCGCGCGCGCAAGTCACCGCCGGATTCGCGAACGACGTGGACGACGTGAACCAGTATGCCGCCGCGATGTAGGCGCCGACCGCGAGCGCCGTCGCCGGCAGATCCCGCAGGCGCGCGCAGCCGCGCACGACGAACAAGAGCCCGAACGTGGCGAGCGACTCACTCAAGAGCTGGGCGCCGCCGTGGCGCGCGTGCTGCGCGAGCGAGATGGGCGCGAGCTCGGCGCAACATCGACAATCATCGATATAGGGAGACCCTTCGTGGCCAACACCTTCCATGTCTCGCTGAACGTGAAGAGCATCCCGGAAGCGGTGGAGCGCTACCGGACGATCCTGGGCGCCGAGCCGGCCAAGGTCCGCCCCGGCTACGCGAAGTTCGAGCTCGCCGATCCGCCGGTGATCCTGTCACTCAATCTGGCGGGCGCGCCCGGCACCGTCGGTCACTTGGGCATCCGCTATCCGGAGACGGCGGAGGTCGCGGCCGGTCTCGCACGCGCCGAACGGCAGTCACTCGAGCCCTTCAAGCAGGAAGGGGTGACTTGCTGCTACGCCAAAGCCGACAAGTACTGGGTGCGCGACGCCGACGGCGTGGCCTGGGAGATGTACACGCTGCTGGAAGACGCCGAGGTCGAGCCCGCTCCCGATCCGGGACTCACGAGCTTCATGAAGCCGTCCTGCGGCTGCGCGAGCTGACGGGGCGCGGGCTATAGTCGGGCCCCATGCCCGACTTCCACTATCAGCCCATCTTCGAGCACGGCCACGACGAGACTCCGTACCGGCAACTCGGGCGCGAGTATGTTTCGGTCGAGAAGCTCGGCGGCCGCGAGATCCTGTGCGTCGACCCCCGCGCGCTCGAGTTACTGGCGCGCGAGGCGCTCGACGACGTGAGTCACTTGCTGCGCCCGGGTCACCTGGCGCAGCTGCGCAAGATCCTCGACGACCCCGAGGCCAGCGAGAACGACCGTTTCGTGGCGCTCGAGCTCTTGACCAACGCAAACATCGCGGCGGGGCGCGTGCTGCCTAGCTGCCAGGACACGGGCACCGCGATCGTCGCCGCGTACAAGGGCCAGAACGTCTTCACGCAAGGCGACGACACCGAGTCACTCTCGCGCGGCATCTTCGACGCGTACCAGAAGCGGAACCTGCGCTACTCGCAGATGGCGCCCCTCGACATGTACACGGAGAGGAATACGGGCACGAACCTGCCCGCTCAGGTCGAGATCTACGCGGAGCCGGGCGACGAGTACCGCTTCCTGTTTCTCGCGAAGGGCGGCGGCTCGGCGAACAAGTCGTTCCTGTACCAAGAGACGAAGGCGCTCCTGAATCCCGAGTCACTCTTGAAGTTCGCGGCCGAGAAGATTCGCACGCTCGGCACGTCGGCCTGCCCGCCCTATCACCTGGCGCTGGTGATCGGCGGGACGTCGGCCGAGTTCACCTTGAAGACCGTGAAGCTCGCGAGCGCCCGCTATCTCGACGACCTGCCGACGACGGGCAACGAGCACGGCCGCGCGTTCCGCGATCTGGCGCTCGAAGAGCAGATCCAGAAGCTGTGCAACGAGACGGGCATCGGCGCGCAGTTCGGCGGGAAGTACTTCGCGCACGACGTGCGAGTGATTCGCCTGCCGAGACACGGCGCGTCGTGCCCCGTGGGCCTGGGTGTCTCGTGCTCGGCCGACCGCCAGATCCTGGGCAAGATCACGCGCGATGGCGTGTTCCTCGAGCAGCTCGAGACCAACCCCGCGAAGTATCTCCCCGACGTGAACCCCGACGAGCTCGCGGGCGACGTGGTGAAGATCGACCTGCGCCGGCCGATGCGCGACATCCTCGCCGAGCTGACTCGCTACCCGGTGGCAACGCGGCTGTCACTCACAGGCCCGATGATCGTCGCGCGCGACATCGCGCACGCGAAGCTCAAGGAGAGACTCGACCAGGGCCTGGGTCTGCCCGAGTATCTGAAGCAGCACATGATCTACTACGCGGGCCCGGCGAAGAAGCCGGAAGGCCGCGCGTCGGGCTCGTTCGGGCCGACTACGGCCGGGCGCATGGACGCGTACGTCGACCTCTTCCAGAGTCACGGCGCGAGCCTCGTCATGCTCGCAAAGGGCAACCGCGGCAAAGCCGTGCGCGATGCCTGTCACAAGTGGGGAGGCTTCTATCTCGGCTCGATCGGCGGGCCGGCCGCGCGCCTGGCCGATCACTCGATCCGCAAGGTCGACGTGCACGAGTATCCCGAGCTCGGCATGGAGGCGATCTGGAAGATCGAGGTCGAGGACTTCCCCGCATTCATCGTGATCGACGACAAAGGCAACGACTTCTACGCGGGGCTGCTCGAGCGCAAGCCCAGCCCCGTGCTGCAGATCGGCGGCGAATGACTCGCGCCGCGCTGCCGTTCACCGCGCCCGCGCTCCTCGCGCCGATGGAGGGCGTGACGGAGCCGTGCTTCCGCGACCTGGTGCTGGCGCGGAACCCGCCAGAGTCACTCGGTGGAGCGTTCACTGAGTTCGTGCGCGTGAGTGGCGCGCCGATCCCGTGCCACATGGTGACTCGCCACTTGGGCCCGTCGCGGTTCCCGCAGCCGGTCGGCGTGCAGCTCATGGGCAGCGATCTCGGCCACCTGGCGCGCACCGCATCGAACGCGGTCGCCGCCGGCGCGCCGCTCTTGGATCTCAACTTCGGCTGCCCCGCGAAGGGCGCCATCCGCGGGTGCGCGGGCTCCGCGCTCCTCCGCGACCCGCTCGCGGTCGAGAAAGTCGTTCGCGCCGTCGTCGACGCGGTGGAAGTGCCAGTGACTGCGAAGATCCGCGCGGGCTACGACGACGCTTCACGGCTCGAAGATCTCGCCCGAGCCGCCGAGAACGGCGGCGCGCGTCTGCTCACCGTCCACTGCCGCACCCGAGCCGAGGCGTACTGCGACGACGTGGACTGGACGCGCATCGCGCGCGCGGCCCGCGCGGTGTCGATCCCCGTGTGCGGGAACGGCGGCATCGCGAGTCACTCGGACCTCGTGCGCATGCGCGCCGAGACCGGCGCCGCATTCGCGATGGCCGGGCGCGGCGCCCTGGCGAACCCGTGGCTCTTCTCCGGCCGCGAAGTGACTCGCGGCGAGGCCGCCCGCTTCCTGGTGGAGTACGCGGACCTCATCCAGGCGCGGAGTGACTTTCCCGTGCGCGGCGCCGCGGCGCGCGTGAAGCAGCTGCTGCGCTTCTGGACCGCGGGCGGGCTCGTGCCGGACGCAGACGCGCGCAAGGCCTGGCTGCGCGAAGGCGATCCCGACGCGCTGCTCGGCCGGCTGCGCGCGTTCGCGCTCGAGGACTGACTCGATGCGGGCGCTGCTGTGCGCAGCGCTCTTGTGTCTCGCGTCCGGCGCGCGCGGCGCCGACCACGTGATCCAGATCAGTGTCGACGGCCTCTCGGGAATCCTGCTCCAGAGCCTGATCGCCGCCGACGCGAGTCACCAGCTCGACGGCTTCCGCCGCTTCGTCGACGAAGGCGCCACCACCTTCAACGCGCGCACCGACTACACGCACACCAACACGCTGCCGAACCACGTGACCATGCTGACGGGCCGGCCGGTGTCTCGCCCTTCCGGGGCGCCCGCCACGACTCACCACGGCTGGACGAACAACGACGACCCCGACCCGGGCGAGACTCTGCACAACGCCGGAAAATCCGGCGCTCACCTACGTCTCGAGCGTGTTCGACGTGGCGCACGCCGCGGGTCTCGAGACCGCGTTCTTCGCGTCGAAGACGAAGTTCGTGCTCTTCCAGCAGAGCTACCCGGCGCAGATCGACCAGTACGTGAGCTCGTCACCCGCGGCGATGCACGCGAGCCTGCTCGCCGCGCTCGGCGCGAGTCACTTCGACTACGTCTTCGTGCACTACGCGAACCCGGACGATGCGGGTCACGACAGCGGCTGGGGCGGCAGCGCGTGGAACGCCGCCGTCCGCGCGGTCGACGACGACCTGGCCGAGCTCTTCGCGCTCATTCAGTCCGACCCCGAGCTGCACGAGCGCACGCTCGTGATCCTCTCCGCCGATCACGGCGGCACGGGCACGGGTCACTCCGACGTCACTCTCGCCGCGAACTACACCATCCCGTTCCTGGTGTGGGGCGACGGCGTGCAAGCAAGCGCCGACCTGTACGCGCTGAACCCAGTCACTCGGGCGAACCCCGGCACGAGCCGCCCGAGCTACACCGCGTCGGTTCAGCCGATCCGCAACGGCGACGGCGCGAACCTGGCGCTTCGGGCGCTCGGCTTGGCGCCGGTGCCCGGCTCGACCATCAACGTCGCACAGGAGCTCGCGACGTCGTCACTCCCGCCGCCACAGCCCATCCCGGTGTTCCCGGCGCGCGGCGCCGACCCTCAGTGACTCGCGGCTGAGCCGCGCGTTAGACCTCTGCCATTCGGCGCCGAAGTCGCCCCGCATCGCGCACCTTCCCGCCCGCGAGGTCGATCGGGGCGGGGTTGGGCACACGAACTGGCGCGCTGTGGAAGCTGTGGGGGCTGAGCTGGCTGCTCGCGCTCGCGAACACCACGAGTGACCTGGTTCGAGCTCCCCTGCTGAGTCCTTTGGCGGTGACCTGGGTGGTCGCCGTTTGGCTGACCTACTCACTCTTCTATCTCGCGCCGGTGTTCGCGCCGCTCCTCGCGCTCGACCGCGTGCTGCGGACGGCGGCGGTGGCGAGCCGCCTGCCACGACTCACACTCGCGCTCGGCGCCGCTCTCCTGCCCCTCGCATGTCTCGGCGCCGGGTTCGTGCAGATCCTGCTCTTCGCCGACGCGTTCGTGTTCAAGACCTGGAGCTTCCACTTGAACGGCTTCGTGTGGAACCTGGTCACGACCCGCGGCGGAATCGAGTCACTGGGCGCGAGCGGCGCCTCGGAGCTCAGCTTCGCGGCGATCGGCGGCGGCTGGCTCGCCGCGCAGGCGCTGCTGCTCGCGCTCGCGCTCCGCAGCCGGCGCGTCGACCGAGTCAGCTGCGCGCTCGCGCGGCCCGCCGTCATCGTCGCCGCCGCCGCTCTCACGCTCGCGGTCAGCGCCGGCGAGCGAGTCACGTACGGCCTGGCCGATTCGGCGAGCTATCGGCCGGTGCTGAGCGCCGCGAACACCTTCCCGCTGTACGTGCCCCTGCGCATGCCGAAGCTCGCGAAGGCGCTGGGCTTCGCGCACGACCGCGCGCGCGGACTCGCGCTCGAAGTCGACACCGTGCAGGTGCGCTACCCGTTGCGTCCGCTCGCGCGCGCGCCCGGCCACCGCGACTGGAACATCGTGTGGCTCGTCGGCGAGTCACTTCGCGCCGACATGCTCGACCCCGAGATCATGCCCGGAACGTCCGCCTTCGCGGCGCGCTCCGCCGACTTTCGCAGTCACTACAGCGGCGGGAACGGCACGCGCATGGGCATGTTCTCGATGTTCTACGGCCTGTACGGCAGTTACTGGTTCGCGTTCCTGAACGAGACACGCGGCCCGGCGCTCGTCGACCTTTTGCTCGACGCGAACTATCAGACGGCGATCTACACGAGCGCGCGCTTCACCTACCCCGAGTTCGACAAGACCATCTTCCAGCGCATTCCGACCGCAGAGCTGCACGAGGGCGACCCCGCGCTCGCCGGCTGGCAGAACGACCGCGCGAACGTGACTCACTTGCTCGCGGACATCGACGGACGGGATCCCGCGCGGCCGTTCTTCGCGTTCATGTTCTTCGAGTCCGCCCACGCGCAGTACTGGTTTCCCGAGGAGTCGGTGATTCGCCGGCCCTACCTCACGAACTTCAACTACGCGATCACCGACTACGCCGCGCACATCGACGAGATCAAGAACCGCTACGTGAACGCGTGTCACCACCTGGACGGCCAGCTCGCGCGCGTGTTCGAGCACCTGGAACGCGCGGGCCTGCTCGACTCGACGATCGTGATCGTCACCGGCGACCACGGCGAGCAGTTCATGGAGAAAGGTCACTGGGGCCACCACGCGTCGTTCGTGGACGAGGAGGTGCGCGTGCCGCTCGTGATTCGCGCGCCCGGTGCCGCGCCCCGAAGAGACACGCACACGAGCAGTCACCTCGACATCGTGCCCACGCTGATGACCATGCTCGGAGTCACGAACCCGCCGGACGACTACAGCCTGGGTCACGACCTGTTCGGCGGCGAGCGTCCCGACGGCTGCGTGATCGCGGACTGGGACCGGCTCGCCTGTGTCTCGAGCGCCGGCAAGGCGATCCTGCCCGTGAGCTACCAGTCGCTCGCGGGCAGCGAGGCTCTCGGACCCGGAGACACTCCACTCGAGGGGCGCGAACGCGCCGACTTCCTGGCGAGCCGCAGGCACGAGCTCGTGGCGGTGATGCGCAACCTGTCGCGCTTCCGCCGCTGACTCACTCGGCCAGGCCGAGCTCTCCCGCGAGCGCGTCGGCGTCCTTGCGCTGCGCCCGCGCCGCGGCGCGCTGACCCCTGCGCTCGAGCACGCCGGCCAGGTCGCGGCGCGCCCACACCTCGTGCGGCGCGGCGCGCATGCGCTGCTCGACCGCGACCGCGGCGAGCAAGTGACTCTCGGCCGCAGCGAGCCGGCCGAAGTGCGCGTCGATCAGCCCCAGGAAACGCGAGGCGCAGCCCGCGGTCACGATGCTCTGGATCGCGAGGTGACTCCCCGCGAACGGCTCGAGCAGCTCGTACAGAGCTTCGCAGCGCTCGCGCTCGCCGAGCGCGACGCAGGCCTCGGTGAGCAGCGCCAGGTTGTACGCGAAGTTCGAGTCACGGCGCAGAGTCGAGAAGCTCTTGTCCCACACTTCGTCGAGCGCGCGGCGCGCCAGCTCGGCGCGACCCAATTGTGTGTAGAGCAGCGCGAGCGCCGCCTGCCGGTGACCGCGGGTCCGCGACAGCTTGGCGCCGCCGGTGAGCTCGGGGCCCAGCTCGGCGAAGCGGCCCTGCATGCGGCGCAGCGCGAGGCGCGCGGTCGAGTGAGACAGGCGCGCGACGTCGGGCACCGCCGTGTCACCGAGCGCGAGCGTCGCGGCGAGCAGTGACTCGGCCTCGCGCAGCTTCCCCTGCCACAGCGCTCGCGCCGTGCGCGCGCGCGACGCCATCCAGCGAAACGCCGGCAGGCGCGCCTCTTCCGCGAGGCGCGCCACCTGCTCGATCTCGCGATCGAAGCCGTCGGCGTCGGCGCCCTCGACCAGGTCGCACAGCCGGAAGTCGACGCGCGCCAGTAGCTCGCGGCCGACGCTGCCCATCTCGCGTGCGAGCGTGATCAGCTCCTCACCGACCCGCCCGCGCTCGGCGCGTGTGCGCGGGTCGAGCCGGTACAGCCGGTGCGCGGTCAACACTTCGCACAACGCGCGCTTGTCGCCGCAACGTCGCGCGATCTCCGTGGCGCGAGTCACGAGCTGGTCGGCGCGCTCGGGGTCGTCGCTCCAGAACATCTCCTCGACGAGCCGCACAAGGATGCGCGCCGAGAGCGGCGAGTCACTCTCACCCTGGGCGGCTCGCGCCTCCTCGAGCAGAGACACGCGCGCCGGCACCAACGCCAACAGATCGCCGCCGATCTTGAACTGAGACACACGGATCGCCGCTTCGCCCAGCAGCGCCGCGTCGCCGAGCACGCGCGCGCGCGCGACCGCGCGCTCGATCGCGCGGCCCGCTTCAGCGTTGCGGCCGGCGCAGAACTCGGCGTCGGCCAGCCCCAGCCACAGGCGGCGCTCCAGCTCGGGCTCCGTGTCGCGCACCAGCGGCAAGTGAGTCAGCGCGCGCGCGAAGTGCTGAGCCGCTTCGAGATATGCGTGCACGCTCATGGCGCAGTCACCGGCGCGCGCGCAGTAGTCCAGCGCGTGCCGCGCGTCCCCGCCGGGCGCGGCTTCGCTGAAGTGGCGCGCGAGCGCGGCCAGCAGCGGTCCCGGGATCGGCGCGGTGAAGTCGGTCCGGGCGATCGGCTGCGGCAGGTACAGCTCCTCGAGTGACTCGCCCACTCGCCGGTGCAGGAGCGCGCGGCGCTCCGTGTCGAGCCCGTCGCACAGCACCTCTTCGAACAACACGTGCGCGAAGCGGAACAGGCCGGGCCGGCCGCGCACGCGAGTCACCACGCGCCCGCGCTCGGCCCGCGCGAGCCGCGCGAGCATCTCGTCTTCGGTCACTCCCGCGGCGTGAGCGGCGACGCCGAGCGCGAACTCGCGCCCCGCCACCGCCGCGGCCTCGAGCGCGCGCAGACACGGCTCGCCCAGCTGCGCGAGGCGCCGGCCGATGACCTGGCGAATGCCCTCGGGCAGCTCGTCGCTCGGCCCGCGTGATTCGAGCCAATGCACGAGCTCGAGCAGGAACAGCGGGTTCCCCTCGCTGCGCCGCAGACACTCGTCGAGCAGCGCCGCGTCGGGCTCCGCGCCCAGCTCGGCGCGCATGAGCCGCTCGACACACTCCGGCCCGAGACCGCGCAGCACCAACCGGTTGCGCGGGCGCTGCGTGCGCGCCAGCTCGACCAGCGTCTGCTGCAGCGCGCGCGAGCCCGCCGCCTCGTGGTCGCGATACGTGCCGACGGCGAGGATGCGCGCGCCGGTGAGCTCGTGAGACAGGAAGCCGAGCAGCGCGAGCGACGGCTCGTCCGCGCCGTGCAAGTCGTCGAGCACGAGCGCGAGCGGTGTCTCGATCGCGCGCGCCCGCAGCAAGCGAGTCACTCCGTCGAACAAGCGGAAGCGCGCCTGCGCCGGATCCGCGCCCGCGGGCGCCGGAAGCTCGGGGAGTCTCTCGCGCAGCTCGGGCAGGATCGCGGCGACGTCGGGCGCCGCGGGCCCGAGCGCGCTCGCGAACGCGTCGGCGCCCCACAGCTCGAGACCCGCGCGCAGCAGCTGCTGCCACGGCCAGTAACCCGGGCGGTCGTCGCGCTCGTGACACCGGCCCCACAGCACCTGCGCGCCGCGCGCCGCCGCGAGGTCCGCGATCTCGGCCGCGAGCCGTGACTTCCCGATCCCGGGCTCGCCCACCAGCACCAACACCTGGCCGCGCCCCGCGCTCGCCGCTTCGAACGCCTCGCGCGCGATCGCGAGCTCCGGCTCGCGGCACACGAAGTGAGTCGCGGGGAGCGGTGACTCTTGCGCCGCCGCCTCCTCGGTCCGCACCGGCACCAGCAGGCGGTAACCCCGCCCGCGCACGGTCGAAATCAGCCGCGCGTCGCCGTCGCGCTCGCCCACCGCGGCGCGCGCCAGACTCACCGCGCGAGTGAGTGAGCTCTCGCTGACCGACACGCCCTGCCACAGCGTGTCGAGCAGCTCGCGCTTCTTCACCACGCGGTCGCGGTTCTCGACCAGGTGGAGCAGGAGCTCGAGCACCTTGGGCTGCACGGCCACGCGCTCTCCGCCGCGGGAGAGCTCGAACAGCTCGGAGTCGAGCACGCAGTCCGCGAAGTGAAATCGCATGACGGTGAGAGAATGATACGCGCGCGGTAAGGAAATGGGCCCCCGCGCCCGGTAGCCTCGCGACCTGACTCGACCCACCTCACTCTCGGGAGGACTCACTCGATGAAGATCGCCAAGGACGTGACCCAGCTGATCGGCTCGACCCCGCTGGTGCGCGTGAACCGCATGGCCGCCGGCGCGCGCGCCGAGCTCGTGCTGAAGCTCGAGAGCCGCAATCCCGCGAACAGCGTGAAGGACCGCATCGGCCTGGCCATGCTCGAGGCCGCCGAGCGCGCCGGCTTGGCACAGCCCGGTCACACGACGATCGTCGAGCCGACCAGCGGCAACACCGGCATCGCCCTCGCGTTCGTCGCCGCGGTGCGGGGTTACTCGTGCATCCTCGTCATGCCCGAGTCATTCAGCGTGGAGCGCCGCGTGGTGCTGCGCGCGTTCGGCGCGAGGCTGGTACTGACTCCCGCGGCGAAGGGCATGCCGGGCGCGGTCGAGAAGGCGAGCGAGATCGCGGCCACGCTGCCCAATGCGTTCGTGCCGCAGCAGTTCCGCAACCCCGCGAACCCGGCGATTCACCGCGCGACGACCGCGGTCGAGCTCTGGGAAGACACCGACGGGCGCATCGACGCGCTCGTCGCCGGGGTCGGTACCGGAGGAACACTGACCGGTGTAGCCCAGGCGATCAAACCGAAGAAGCCGAGCTTCCTCGCGATCGCGGTCGAGCCGACGAAGAGCCCCGTGCTGTCGGGCGGCGCGCCCGGCGCGCACCGCATCCAGGGCATCGGCGCAGGCTTCGTGCCCGCCGTGCTGGAGCGAGAGCTCGTCGACGAGATCGCGACCGTGAGCGAGGAAGAAGCGATCGAGACTTCGCGCCGCCTCGCGCGCGAGGAGGGGATCCTGTGCGGTATCTCGGCCGGAGCGAACGTCGCCGCCGCGCTGCGCGTGGCGCACCGCCCCGAGTCACAAGGCAAGCTGATCGCGACCATCATCCCCGACTTCGGCGAGCGCTATCTGCAGACCGCGCTGTTCGAGAATTGCCGGTACGAGGGGAGTGACTCGGTGGTATGATCGGCGAGTGATTCGGCTCTCCGTCGCGTTCGTCTTCGCATTCGTGGCCGCGCTCGCGCTGTCCGTCTCGCTGTTCGCGTCGGACGGTCATGCGCAGGGGACCTGCGGGGATCTGGACTTCGAACGGCGACGTCGACTCGGATGACGCGCTGGTGCTGAGACACGACCTCGAGCTGTGCGCGCCGCTCTCGCTCCTGCAGTCACTCTCCTGTGACGTGATCACGGAGCTGCGCGATCCGGGTCTCGCGCCCGATCCCGACGACCTCTCCGGCGCTTGCTCCATGGCGGACACGGCCGTGATGACCCGCCATGAGGCGGGTCTGTTGCCCGCCCTCGCGCCCGTGTGCGCTGTCGGCTCGAGCGCGGACTGCTGCGCGGGCCACGCGGGTGTCGGCTGCAACGTCTCCGACACCGTTCAGTGTGTCTGTGCGCAGGATCCGAGCTGCTGCACGGCGGACTGGACTCGACGTGCGCATCGCTCGCCTGCAGCACGGCTTGCGAGCCCGCGTGCGGACCCGGGAGTGACTACTGCGCCGGCGCTTGCACCGACGTGCAGAGCAATTCGACACACTGTGGGGCCTGCGAAGTCGCGTGCACCAATCCGCACGGAACGACTCAGTGCACGACGGGCGCCTGCTCACCCACTTGCGCGCTCGGCTGGGGCACGTGTGACTCGAACCCGCAGAACGGCTGCGAGACGCTGTTCGACTCGAATCCCGGCTGTCCGGGTACGTTCGTCGGACCGCTCGACGGCCAGAGCACGGCCCTGCAGTACACGCGCACGGGCCGCGGCGAAGCGCAGCTCTACGTGCAGGTGCTCGACACGGTCGGGTGCTTCAACGACACCACGTCGCTGAACGCGCGACTCACTTCGCCACCGGGCTCCAACTACAACCTGCGCCTCACTTGCTTCAATTGCGGCGGTACCCCCCCCATCCGTGCAATCGAACACACCGGCCGGGGTGATCGACGTGCTAAACGCCGGCGCCTTCGACGACTGCAACCAGGACGAGACGTTCTATCTCGTCATCGCGGTCCTCTACGCATCGGGAAGCTCGTGCGGCGACTGGTCACTGGAGCTGCGCGGCGAAAACGGCGACGTGAGCCGACTGTGCGGGGCGGACGACTAGAACTCCGCGTACCCCGGCACGCGCGGGAAGGGAATCACGTCGCGGATGTTCGCCATGCCCGTGAGATACAGCATGAGTCGCTCGAAGCCGAGGCCGAAGCCGGCGTGCGGCACCGAGCCGAAGCGGCGCAGGTCCAGATACCAGTCGTAGTGTGACTCGTCCAACCCGCTCTCGCGCATGCGCGCGCGCAGCACGTCGATGCGGTCCTCGCGCTGTGACCCGCCGATGATCTCGCCGACCTTCGGCACCAGCACGTCCATGGCGCGCACGGTCTTCCCGTCGTCGTTGGCGTACATGTAGAACGCCTTGATCTCCTTTGGGTAGTCGGTCACGACCACCGGCCGGCCGACGTGGCGCTCGGTGAGCCAGCGCTCGTGCTCGCTCTGCATGTCCACGCCCCACTTCACCGGATACTCGAACGACTCACCCGAGCGCTCGAGCGCGGCGATCGCCTCGGTGTAAGTCAGGTGCGCGAACGCCGTGCTCGCCACGTGCTCGAGCGTCGCGCGCACGCCGCTCGAGATGCGCTCGTCGAAGAACGCCATGTCTTCGGCCGACTCGTCGAGCACGGCGCGCAGCGCATATCTCAGGAACTCCTCGGCCAGCGCCATGTCTCCGCGCAAGTCACAGAAACCCATCTCGGGCTCGATCATCCAGAACTCGGCCAGGTGGCGGCTGGTGTTCGAGTTCTCGGCGCGGAACGTCGGACCGAACGTGTACACGTTCGTGAGTGCCAGCGCGCCGATCTCGGCCTCGAGCTGGCCCGACACCGTGAGAAACGCCGGCTTGCCGAAGAACTCGCCTTCGTGACCCGGCACGGTGACTCGGAACATCGCCCCCGCGCCTTCCGCGTCGCTCGCGGTGATGATCGGCGAGTGCAGCCACACGAAGCCCTTCTCCTGGAAGAACCGGTGCACCGCGCGCGCCGCGACGTTCCGCACGCGGAACACCGCGCCCAGCGTGTTCGTACGCGGGCGCAGGTGCGCGATCGTGCGCAGGAACTCGAAGCCGTGCCGCTTCTTCTGCAGCGGGTAGTCGGCGCCGGCCCAGCCGATCACGCCCAGCTTCGCGGCTCGAAGCTCGAGTGACTGCTCCTTGCCCTGTGACTGCGCGAGCTCGCCTTCCACCTCGACCGCGCATCCCGTGTCGAGCTTGCGCACGTCGGACTCGAAGTTCGCGAGCTCCGGCCCGCACACGACCTGCACGCCAGCGAGACACGAGCCGTCGGTGACGTCGAGGAACGAGACACCCTTCGAGTGTCTCGCCGTGCGCAGCCAGCCGCGCACGCGCGCGGCCTGACCCGACTTGCCGCGCGCGAGCAGATCCTTGACCGAGATCGCCGCCATCCGTCCCCCCGAAGAAGCTCTGGTCACGATAGCGCGCGGCCGTTGACAGCGTGAGTCGCCTGCCCTTTCATCCGCCCGCGCGCATGGCCCGTGACTTCGACGACGAGCCTCTCTTCGGTGGGATCGGTGCGCGCGGACGCCGCGCGCCGCTCGGCTCGCAGGCTGCGGTGCTCCGCCGCGACCTGGCATTCGTGCACGCCGACGCCATCGCTTCGAGCGTGATGGTGGGCCTCGGCGAGACCTACATCGCCGCATTCGCGCTCGCGCTCGGACTCGGAGACATCGTCGCAGGCTACGTGGCTTCGGGTCCGCTGCTCGCGGGCGCGGTGTTGCAGCTGATCTCGCCCTGGGGAGTGAGGCGCTTCGGGTCACACCGGCGCTGGGTGGTGACTTGTGCGCTGCTGCAGGCGGTGAGCTTCGTGCCGCTCGTGGTCGCGGCGCTGGTCGGGTCGCTCTCGACCGCGAGCCTGCTCGCCATCACCACGGTCTATTGGGGCACCGGGATGATGACCGGTCCCGCGTGGAGCACGTGGGTGGGCACGCTCATCCCCAGGAGTCTCCGTTCGCGCTTCTTCGCGCGCCGCAGCCGCGCGGCCCAGATCGCGATGCTGCTCGCGCTCCTCGCGGGTGGCGCGCTGTTGCATTTCGGCGAGAGTCACGAGGGTCACTTGTTCGCCTTCGCGGCGCTGTTCGCGGTGGCAGGTCTGGCGCGCGGGTGGTCGGCGTGGCTCCTGTCTCGACAGAGCGAGCCGGACCCCCTGGTCGAGGCGGCGCTCCCGACACTGCCCGGTGTACGCCCCGAGCGCGTGCCGGGTAACCGGCGGCTCATCGGGTATCTCATCCTGTTGCAGGTCTGCGTGCAGATCTCGGCGCCCTACTTCACGCCCTACATGCTGGGTCAGTCGGCGCTCCACCTCTCTCGTACGGCGCGTACATGGCGCTGATCGGCACGGCGTTCATCTCGAAGATCCTCGCGCTGCCTTGGCTCGGTCACTTCGCCGCGAGACACGGCGCGCGCCGGCTGCTGCGCTTCGCGGGTCTCTCGGTCGTTCCGCTCCCCGCTCTCTGGACCCTCTCGAACGACTTCGAGTATCTCGTCGCGATCCAGCTCTTGTCCGGAATCGCGTGGGGCGCGCACGAGCTCGCGACGTTCCTGCTGTTCTTCGACGCGATTCGCCCCGAACAGCGCACGCGCGTGCTCACCTTCTTCAACCTGGCGAACGCCTTCGCGCTGGTGCTCGGCGCGTCGTTGGGCGCCGTCGTGCTGCAGAGACAGGGCATCGACTTCGCGAGCTACGCGCTCCTGTTCTGGATCAGTGCCGGCGCGCGGGCACTCACTCTGCCGCTCTTGGCGTGGATGCCCGACGCGCGCACCACCGCGACGCCGGTGGCCGAGATACTCGCGGCGCGGCCCTCGGCCGGGTCGATCGATCAGCCGCTCTTGGCCGAGCGGCCGGACAGTCCCATCGAGCGCCCGCCATCGATCGAAGGGGCGGCATAGTCGAGCGAGGGCCGCCCCGAGCGAGGCGCGCAAGCGGCGCAGCCGGGCGCAGCCCCCGCGAGACAGCGGCTCGCGGGCCGATGTCGGGAAGGCGAGCGAAGTCAGTCAGGGGCGGCGCGTGAACGACTCACCCGCGCGGAACCGAGCCAGGTGTGACTCGATCCGCGCCGCCTGCTCGGTCGCGTTCTGCTGGCGCGCGCGCTCGAGCGCTTCCTCGGCGAGCGGGACCGCCTCGGCGGGCTTGCCCGACGCGGCGACGGCCAGAGCGAGTATCTCGATCTCGGCTGGCCACACGCAGGTCTCGAGCCGACACGCGCGCTCGGCGAGCGCGAAGGCCTGCGCACCGTCGCGCAGCGGCGGCGGCTCCGTCGCGCGCAGCTCGGCGAGGCCGAACAGCGCCGACCGGTCCCGCGGGTCCAACGCCAGCTGCCGCTCGTAGTGAGTCACGGCCTCGGCCGCGCGGCCCACGTCGGCCAGGGTGCGCGCGTAGTACACGTGCCACTCACTCGCGGCGTCGGGCTCGGGCACCAGCTCGAACGCGCGCTCGAAGCGCCCGGTCGCGGCCGGCGAGTCACCCGTGAGGAAGAGCGCGAAGCCGTAGTTCGCCTGCGCGCGTGCCCAGCGCGGGTTCAGCTCGACCGCCCGGGCGAGGTGCGGCAACGCGTCCGGGAAGCGGCCCGTCGCGCCGAGCTCGACGCCGAGCTCCGTCTCGGCGTAGTAACTCGGCCGCGCCATGTCGACCGCGCGCTGCCAGAGCGCCACGTCGCTCTGCCAGTGGCGCAGCTGCTGCCGCGTGCCGAACGCGAGGGCGAGCGAAGCCGCGAGCGCGAGCGCGACCCCGACGCGCGGAGTGACTCGCGCCCGCGCGAGCAGGTCGGCCGCGCCCCACACGACCGCCCAGGCCACGCCGATCTGCGGCAGATACGAGTAGCGGTCGGCGTGTGACTGGAACCCGACCTGCACCAGCCCCACGGTCGGCGCGAGAGCAACCGCGTACCACAGCGCGCCGGACAAGAGATAGGGAGCGCGCTTGCGCAGCGCGAGCGCGAGCACGCCCACGCCGGCAAGTGACACGGCGGCCAGCGCGACCTCGGCCGCGGGCCAGTGACCCGGCGCGGGATGCGGATACAGCACCGCGAGCCGCAGCGGCACGAACGTCTGCCAGAGCGTGAGCGCCCACGCCATGACCGCGTTCGCGAGTCTCTCGGCGAGCGGCACCTCGAGCTGCATGGCGAACTGCTGCGCGCGCATCGTGAGCAGCGACGAGCCGAGCGCGAGCCCGACGAACGGGAGCTTCTCGGTCACGAGCGACCAGCTCCACCTGCGCGCGAGCGGCCAGAAATCGAGCACGAGCAGGAGCAGCGGCAGTGACACGAGCATCGGCTTCGCGAGCAGGCCCAGCGCCGCGAAGCCCAGCGCCGTGAAGTACGCGCGGCGCCGTCCGTCGCGCGCCCAGTCCGGCCACACCTCGAGCGCGAGCAGCGCGCACAGCGCGCACAAGAGATCCTTGCGCTCCGCGACCCACGCGACTGACTCCACGTGCTGCGGGTGCACCGCCCACAACAGCCCCGCGAGCGCGCTGCGCCCGCGCGCCCCAGTGAGTCGCAGGAGCACCGCGTACACCAGCACGGCGCACAGCGCGTGCAGCACGGCGTTCTCGACGTGCGGGCCCACGGGGCTCGCGCCGAACAGACTCACGTCGAGCATGTGAGACAGCCAAGTGAGTGGGTGCCAGTTGCTCGCGTGGAACGACGTGAACGCCCAGCGCACGCCGTCGAGCCCGAGGCCCGCCTGCACCGCGGGGTTGCCGGTCACGTAGTGCTCGTCGTCGTAGCGCAGGAACGGGAGTGACCGCACCGGCGCGTACACCGCGAGCGCCGCGACCGCGATCGCCAACGGAATTGCAAGTCGCGCCCGGGACTCAGTCACAGGCGCGAACCGTACCACGAGGACATCGGACGCGACGCCGATCTATCATGCGGTTCGAGGAGGGCCGAAGCATGAAGTGGAAGATCGGGAACGTGACGGTGAGCAGCGTGGTCGAGGTGGACCTGCCGACGCCGGGCACGTTCGTGCTGCCGGACGCGGGGCCCGAGAACGTGACCAAGATTGCGTGGCTCGCGCCGCACTTCATGCAGCCGGACGGCCTCTTGCTCATGACCATTCAGGCGCTGATCGTCGAGTCGCAGGGCAAGAAGATCCTCGTCGACACGTGTCTCGGGAACGACAAGAAGCGCCCGATCCCCGACTGGAACATGCGCAACGGTCCGTTCCTCTCGGACCTCGCGGCGGCGGGTCACCCGCGCGAGTCGATCGACACCGTCGTGTGTACCCACTTGCACGTGGACCACGTGGGCTGGAACACGATGAAGGTCGCCGGGCGCTGGGTGCCGACCTTCCCGAACGCGCGGTATCTCATCGGCCGCAAGGAGTGGGACTACTGGGGCAAGGAGCCCGTGAATCCCGACGAGCCGATCATGGACGACTCGGTGCGCCCGATCCTCGACGCTGGGCTCGCGGACCTGGTCGAGGCCGATCACAAGCTGACGAACGAAGTGTGGCTCGAGCCGACTCACGGACACACTCCGGGTCACGTGAGCGTGCGTATCTCGTCGGGCGGCGCGGACGCCGTCATCACCGGCGACATGATGCATCACCCCTGTCAGATCGCGCGGCCCGAGTGGCACTCGAGCTTCGACTGGGACCCCAAGCAGGGCACGGCCACGCGCCGCGCCGCGCTCGAGCGCTGGTCGAAGGGCAACTATCTCGTGATCGGGACTCACTTCGCATCGCCGACCGCCGGGAAGATCGTGCGCGACGGGGACGCGTACCGCCTCGCCGTCTAGTCCAGTGACCGACACCACGATCACCTTCCCGGGCGCGCGCCGTCCCGAGCGGACGCGCCGCGTCGACTCACACGGCGTGGGCATCGCCGTGTACGAGTGGGGAGCGCCGGACGCACGGCCGCTCCTGCTCGCGCACGGCGGCTTCGACTTCGCGGGCACGTTCGACGTGTTCGCGCCGCTGCTCGCCGACGCCGGCTGGCGCGTGGTCTCGTGGGACCACCGCGGGCACGGTGACTCGGACCACACGGCGCTGTACTCGTGGCAGGCCGATCTGCGCGACGCGCTCGCGGTCATGGACTCGGTGGGCCGCGAGCCCATGCCGATCGTGGCTCACTCGAAGGGCGGCGGCGTCTGCATGCAGCTCACCGAGGCGCGCCCCCACCGAGTGAGTCGCTTCGCGAACCTGGACGGCATGCCCTCGCGCTGGCCGCACCCCGACGTGGCCGAGCACGAGCGCACGAAGCTGCGTGACTCGGAGCTCGGCGGCTGGCTCGACTGGCGCCGCAAGGCGGGCACGCTCGCCCGCAAGCCGGGCACCCTGGACGAGCTGGCCGAGCGGCGGGGGCGCATGAACCCGCGACTGTCTCGTGACTGGCTGCGGTATCTCGTCACCATCGGCGCGCGCCGTGACTCGGACGGCTGGCGCTGGAAGATCGATCCGTCGATGCGCTTCGGCGGCTTCGGGCCGTGGCGTCCGGACTGGGCGCTCGAGCGCATGCGCGGCTTCCCCGTCCCGCTGCTCGGCATCCTCGGGCTGATCGAGGAAGAGATGGGCTGGGGCACCACGCCCGAGTCGATCCGCCCGTTCCTGCCGCGCGACGCGCGGCTCGTCGGCTTCGAGGACTCGGGGCACTTCGTGCACATCGAGCATCCGCGCCGCGTCGCCGATCTCGTGCTCGAGTTTCTCGAGGCCGCGGCGTGATCAAGCTGAGACACAATCGTGTGGAGCTCGCGCTGCACGAGCTCGGTGACTCGAAGACCGGCCCTGCCCTGTTGCTGCTGCACGGTCTGGGCGAGCGGACACCGGCGCGCCCGCCCGCCGCGTGCGCGGCGTGGCCGGGCCGCGTGTTCGGGCTGGACTTCACCGGCCACGGTGACTCGTCGATTCCGCACGGCGGTGGCTACACGAGCGAGATACTCATGGGCGACGTCGACGCCGCGCTCTGTCACTTGGGCTCCGCGACGCTCCTGGGCCGCGGCCTCGGCGCGTACATCGCTCTGCTCGCAGCGGGCGCGCGGCCGAAGCCGGTGCGCGGCGCGATCCTGTCCGACGGCCCCGGGCTGGCCGGCGGCAGCGCGCGGCCCGGCACGCCTCTGATCCCGATGCCCGAGCCGGGCGCGGTGACTCCGCCCGATCCGTTCGCGCTGGTCGAGCTCGCGGCCGACGTGCGTCCGCCCGACTACGCGACCTCGTTCGTGCGCCAGGCGACTCAGCTGTCGGAGCTCGAGCGCCCGATCAGCATCTGCACGCTCGAGCGGCCCGACTGGCTGCGCGCGCTGCTCGAGGAGCCGGGCGTGCAGGAGTGCGAGCTCGCCGACGCGCTGCGCTACTACGCGCGGCCCGCCAAGCCTCGCTGAGTCAGTCGGCGCGAGTCACTCGCGCGGATCGAGCCGCACCGTGTCGGGGTTCTTGCGCACGACCACCCCGTACCACCAGTCGACCCAGCCGTACTTGTCCGAGAACGCGTGCGCGACCGCGTCGATCGTCCCGCCGTCGGTCACGACCACGGCGGCGCGAGGCGAGGGTCCGGCGCCCGCGCGCGTGAGCTCGACCTTCGGGTCGGCCTTCAGCCGTTCGCCCCAGCCGCGGCCGGGCCGGCCGATGCGCACGTACGGCTTCCCGTCATAGTCCACGATCCACATCTTGGTGTCGTGCGGCGCGCCGTTCGCCTCGTGCGTGGTCAGCACGGCGACTTCGGTGCGCTCGCCGGCGAGATACGTGCCGAGCGCGAGCAACACGACTCCCGACAGGACGATCGCGACGAGACGACGCAGGGTCATGCGGACACTATCGCGCGCCACTCTCGCGCCTAGAACGCAGCAGATCGCTGCGCAGCAATCAGCTCCCGAGCCACGCTCGCGCGGCATTCTGACCGAGCAGACACGCGGCGAGACACGCGACCACCGTCATCGCGAGATAGCCGACCCCGAGCCCCGTCGCGCCGTCGCGCAGATACGTGAACGCCTCGTGACTGAACGCCGAGTAAGTCGTGAAACCGCCGAGGAACCCGGACGCGAGCGCGACGCGCAGCTCGGGCGAGATACGCCCGCCAGTCACCGAGAGCTCGACCACCGCCGCGAGCAGGAAGCTCCCGACGACGTTCACCGCGAGCGTGCCGATCGGATACGTCGCGCCGAACGCCGACTGGCAGGCCAGCGACACGAGCCAACGCGCGACTGACCCGACGCCTCCCGCGACGAACACCCACAAAGCCAGCATGGCGCGAGCGTACCGCCGCGCGTCGGCTCCGGCGAGCGCCGCGGCGACCGTGATAGGCTCGGCGCGATGCAGGAAGCGCCCGAGGTCGACGTCGGCGAGATCGAGGCCGAAGCGGAGGGCGTGCCGGCGGAGCGCACGTCACTGCTCGCGTTCTTCCGCGACCGCGACCACACGCGCGGCAACTTGCTCGTGTCGGTGCTCGTGCTCGCGCTGCCCTCGACTCTCTCGATGGTGTTCTCGTTCGGCATCTTCCAGATGGTCGAGCTCAAGTTTCTCGGCTCGCTCGGCGCGCACGCGCTCGCGGCCGCGACGGCGAGCGATCTCGTGCTGCGCCAGGGACTCATGCTCTTCGTGATGGGCATGACCGTGGCGTCGCAGATGATGATCGCGCGCAACGTCGGCGCCGGACGCGTGGGCGCGGCGGAGCACGTCGCGGGTCAGACGTTTCTGCTCGGCGGGATGCTGGCGGTGGTCGCCGCCGCGATCGGCCTGCTGATTCCCGGCGTGCTCGCGCGCATCGTGTCACCCGAGCCGGAAGTGGTGGCGCTCGCCACCGACTACGTGCGCGTGGTGTTCGTGATGTTCTTCGCGATGGCCGCGAGTCAGATCTTCGCCACCGTGTTGAACGGCGCGGGAGACACGACCACGCCGCTCATGACTTCGTTCGTCGTGACTCCGATCGCGATCTTCGCGCAGTGGTCACTCGCGTTCGGAAACTCGGGCATGCCCGACCTCGGCGTCGTGGGCCTGCCGCTGGGCGCCGCGCTGGGCGGCGTCGTGGGCTCCGCGATCTCGCTCTTCATGCTGTTCAGCGGCCGCTGCCGGGTGCACCTGCGCGCGAGTCACTTGGCTCCCGACGCCGCCGCGCTGCGGCAGATCGTCGCCATGTCCTGGCAGCCGGCGCTCCACATGGCCGCGCGCTCCACCATGCTGATGGTGTTCACGATCATGGCGGGCCGCTTCGGCGAGAAGGTGCAGGCCGCGTACGGAGTCGGCGTGCGCATCGAGATGCTCGCGATCATGTTCGCGTTCCCGATCGCGAACGCGTGCGCCACGCTCGTGGGTCAGAACCTGGGCGCGCGCAATCTGCCACGCGCGTGGCAAGCCGTGTACACGAGCTCGCTCGTGTCACTCACCGCGCTGATCCCGCTCGCGTTGTGCGTGTTCCTGTTCCGACACCAGATCGTCGGGTTCTTCGCGCCGGACCCCGAGGTCGCGGCGCTCGCGGCCGAGTATCTCGTGTTCTCTTCGATCATCCTGTCTTTTTACGGCCTGTATTTCGTCGCTTTCCGCACGTTGCAGGCCTCGGGCGACATGAACTCGCCGATGCTCGTCTCGATCGGCACGGCGTTCCTGATCGGCGCGCCGCTCGGGTATCTCCTGTCTCACCAGGCCGGACTCGGCCCGCGCGGCATGTGGACCGCGAACCTGATCTACGCGCTCGTGAACTGCGGGCTCATGACCGCTTGGCTGTTCACGGGCCGCTGGACCCACCGACACAGGAGTGTGTGATGCCGATGCCCACGGGAATCGGGATCGTCGATCTCATGCTCGGCATCCCGAGCGACGACCAGAAGGCCGTGTACGACTTCATGCGCCCGCTGTTCCGCGACAAGGAGTCACTCGCGAGCTTCGACTTCCCGGTGCAGTACATGTTCAAGGACTTCCCGAAGGTCGAGAAGCAAGAGGACTACATCACCTTCACGCTGCAGCTCATGGACAAGTACGGGATCGAGAAGGCGCACATCGGGATCAGCCGCGAGGGAGTCACTTCGCAGAAGGCGCTCCGGAGTCACCCCGACCGCTTCTTCGCCTCGGCGGGCAGCGACCCGAGCAAGGGCATGGAGGGCGTGCGCGAGCTCGTCTGGCTGTACGAGCACTTCGGGATCAAGTCGGTGAGCGCATTCCCGTGCGGCAACTTCCCGCAGATCCCGATCGGCGACCGCGAGTGGTATCCGATCTTCGCGAAGTGTGTCGAGCTCGACTTGCCCTTCAACTGCTGCATCGGCGTGCCCGGCCCGCGCATCCCGATGAAGGCGCAGCACGTCGAGCAGCTCGACGAGATCTGCTGGTTCTTCCCCGACCTGAAGTTCGTGATGAGACACGGCGCCGAGCCGTGGTGTGACTTGGCCGTGAAGCTCATGCTGAAGTGGCCGAACCTGTACTACTCGACCAGCGCCTTCGCGCCGAAACACTACCCGAAGGCGATCATCGACTTCGCGAACACGCGCGGCGCCGACAAGATCCTGTACGCGGGTTACTTCCCCGCGGGACTCACTCTCGAGCGCATCTTCGGGGACATGCCCAACGTCCCGTTCAAGGACTCGGTCTGGCCGAAGTTCCTGCGAGAGAACGCCTTCCGGGTGTTCAAGCTCTAGCTCGTAAGGACGTCGCAGCGAAGCACGCTGCGGCTAGTGAGTAGCAGAGAGCCGGCGGAATCACCCTGTATGTCACCGCCGCGACGACTACGGCGCCGAGCCCCGCCACGTTCACCAGTGATACCGCCCGCAGCGTTCTCGGCTGACTCGCGAGCGCCCGCGCGGCGGCGAGGTTCAGCGCGCCGACCAGCAGTGACAGGAGCGTGAAGCACCAATCCAGGAGCTCGACGATCCAGTGCAGGTTCGTCGTGACTCCCGCGATCGGGAGCGAGACGGCCTCCATCGCCTGCACCGCGAGCGGGAACGCGGGGCTGTCGGGCGGCGGCGCGAAGCGGCCCAGGAAGTGGAGCCCGCCCGCGAGCACGAGGAGCGCGCCGCCCGCCCGGAACAGCCCGAGCGCGCTCACGCGGCCGCTTCCACGCAGTCGCGCAGCTTGTCCACGATCTGGCGCCAGCCGGGAGTCACGGCGCCGCGCGTCTTCGGCGAGCGCTCCAGCTGGTCGTGAGTCACGCGGAGCAGGCACGCGCCCTTCCGCTCCTCGATCTCCCAGGTGACTCGGCTCGCCGGCTCCGGCGCGAGCGAGGGATCCCACAGCGAGCGCCAGGTCGTGACCAGCCGCCACGGCGGATCGATCTCGAGTATCTCGCCGTCGACCATCGCGGCGCCGTTCGCGGCATTCCACTCCACCTTCGAGCCGCGCCGGAAATCGGAGCGGATGGCCGAATCGAACAGATACCTCTTCGACCAGTCGGGGCTCGTGATCGCCTCCCAGATCTTCTCGGGCGTGCTCTTGATCGTGACTTCGAACACCAGCGCGGGCTCGGTCATCTCTCGTCCTCCTTCTCTTCGAGCGCGCGCCGGAGCTCGAGCAGGCGGCGCGCGCGCTGCGCCGCGAACTTCGAGATCCAACGCTCCTGGATCTCGACCAGCGGCACGGGGTTCAGATAGTGGTGTTTCTCGCGGCCGACCCAGCGCGTCGCGACCAGGCCCGCGGCCTCCAACACCGCCAAGTGTTTCGACACGGCCTGACGAGTCATGTCGAGCGGCTCGGCCAGCTCGGCCAGAGTGACTCCCGGCTCGGCGTGCAGCCGGTCGAGCAGCTCTCGGCGCGACGGGTCGGCGAGGGCGCGGAACACGTCGTCCACGCGCGCATCATGGGCAACTAATGGGTTGCATGTCAAGCGCGCGGGGTACACTGCGCGCATGAACGCCGACACGTACTACAAGGACCACTGGGTCGAGATCGAGCCCGAGAGACTCGACGCGTACGAGCAGCTGTTCGAGTGGCGGCCGCAGAACGCGCCGCTGCTCGAGCCGGCGAAGCTCGCGCCGGGCCAGGTCGTGATCGACTACGGCTGCGGGCCGGGCGGTCTCTCAGTGGAGCTCGCGCGGCGCGTCGCGCCGACGGGCCGCGTGCACGGCGTGGACCTGAACCCGCTGTTTCTCGAGCGCGCCGCCGCCCGCGCGAAGCGCGAGGCCGTCGAGTCATTCGTGACTTGGCACCGCTGCGACGGCGACAAACTCCCGCTCGATTCCGCGCTCGCCGACCGGCTGGTGTGCAAGAACGTGATGGAGTACGTGCCGGACGTGGCGGCGACCCTCGCCGAGTTCCGCCGCGTGCTCAAGCCCGGCGGACTCGCGCACGTGATCGACAGTGACTGGGGTCTGTTCGCCGTCGAGCCGCTCGGCGCGGAGCGCATGGCCGAGCTGTTCGCCGCGGCTGCCCCCGCGTACCGCACGCCGCACATCGGCCGGAAGCTGCACGGGGCGCTCGGCGCGGCCGGCTTCAGCGACCCGAAGATCCAGATACTCGCCAGCGCGGACACCAAGGGCCGCATGTCGCCCGTGGTGTTCAACATGATCGGCTACGCGCGTGAGTCGGGCCGGCTGCCGGCGGCGACCATCGAGGCGCTGGTCCGCGACGTGAAGCAGTCACTCGCGGACGGCACGTTCCTGTTGATCCTGCCGCAGTTCCTGGTCACCGGGACCGCTTGACGCCCCAGCCGTTCCAGTAGGTCACTTCGGCGGGCGCCAGCCGCTCGGCCGGCTTCAGCACCGCGTCGCGCGTGTAGGCCACGGGCAGCAGCACGGTCTGAGTGACTCCCTCGGGAATGCCCAGCACGCGCGCCGCCTCTTCTTCGTGCAACAGGTGCAACGTTGTCCAGGTCGAGCCCAGCCCGCGCGCGCGCAGCGCCAGCATGAGCGACCACGCGGCCGGCAGCACCGAGCCGTAGAACGCCACTTGCTGCGCGACGCTGAGTGACTCCGGCCGCCCCTCGACGCACACGAGGATCAGCGCCGGCATCTCGTGCATGCGGTCGGCCAGCAGCTGATACGCCGCCTTCGTCGGCTCGGCGTTCGGGTCGGCCGCGCGCAGCTCGCGGTAGTGAGAGAACGCGCGCTGATACAGCTCGGCGACGGCGCGCTTCTTGTCGGGCTCGGTCAGCACGAGAAACCGCCAACCCTGCGCGTTGCGCCCCGTGGGTGCCTGAGTCGCGAGCGCGATGCACTGCTCGATGACTTCGGGCTCGACCGCGCGCGCGAAGTCGAGCTTGCGCCGCACGGAGCGCGTCGTGCCGAGCACCAGGTCCACCGACTCGAGATCCACGCGCGCAGTATGATGGGCAGATGAGCGACACACAAAGGCCGGAGAGAGTTGCCGGTCCCGTCCCCGCCGAAGCGCTCGGCCTCGCCGCGGGCCGCGCGCGGCTGAAGGGCCGCAAGATCCTCGTGGTCGGCGCGGGCACGCGACCGAGCCCGGAGCCCGAGCCGCCGATCGGGAACGGCCGCGCGATCGCGCTGTTGTGCGCGCGCGAAGGCGCGGCGGTCGCGTGCGCCGACGCCGACGCCGAGACCGCGCGCGAGACACTCGCGCGAGTCGAGAAAGAAGGCGGCCGCGGCGCGGTCGTGGTCGGCGACGTGTCCGACGCAATGGCGTGCGAGCGCATCGTCGCCGAGTCACTCACGGCGCTGGGCGGGCTCGACGGCTTGGTGCTGAACGTGGGCATCGCGCGCGGCGCGAAGCTCTCCGGCACCGACGCCGCAGCCTGGGACCAAGCATTCGCCGTGAATCTGCGCGCGCACTTCCTGATCGCGCGCGCGGCGCTGCCCAGCCTGCGCGCCGGCGCGTCGATCGTGTTCATCAGCTCGATCGCCGCGCTGCAGCCCGGCACGCGCGCGCCGAGTTACGACGCTTCGAAGGCCGGGCTCGCGGGACTCATGCGCCACGTGGCGTTCGAGGGCTCGCGCCAAGGGGTACGCGCAAATGTGTTGCTGCCCGGCCTGATCGACACGCCGCTCGGGCGCCTCGCGACTCAGGGCCGGCCCGGCCGCACGCGAACGCCGGTGCCGCTCGCGCGCCAGGGCACCGGCTGGGAGGTCGCGTACGCGGCGCTGTTCCTGTTGTCCGACGAGGCGAGCTACGTCACGGGTCAGTCACTGGTGGTCGACGGCGGGCTGTCCGCCCTCGGCCCGAGTTAGTCGAGTCACTCGAGGGGATCTCATGCCCACCTTCCGATCAAACGGCCTCTGGATCCACTTCGAGCAAGACGGTGAGCCGAGTTGGCCCACGGTGCTGCTCGTGCACGGCTTCGCGTCGAGCGCCGACGACGAGTGGGTCGCGTCCGGCTGGGTGAAGGCGTTCCGCGAGGTGAAGCGGCGCACCGTGCGCCTGGACGTGCGCGGTCACGGCAAGAGCGAGAAGCCGCGCGATCCCGCGGCGTACTCACTCGATCTGCTCACGGCCGACGTCGAGGAAGCGCTCCGCTACGCGAACGCGCGCACCGTCGATCTATTCGGTTACTCGATGGGCGCGCGCATCTCGCTCGCGTTCCTCGAGCGCAAGCCGCAGCGCCTGCGCTCGGTGATCCTCGGCGGCATCGGCGCGAACGTGCTCGCGGGCCTGCCCGAGAACGACGCGGTGATCGCCGCGCTCGAAGCCACCGACCCCTCGAAGATCACGAGCCCCGTGGGACGAGTGTTTCGCGAGTTCGCGCAGTCTCGCGGCAACGACCTGCGCGCGCTCGCCGCGCTGCGCCGCGGCGCGCGCACCAACCCGAACGGCGAGATACTCCGCCACGTGAAGCTGCCAGCGCTCGTCTGGGCCGGCAGCAAGGATGCGCTGGTCGGCGACGTCGCCGGCCTGGCCGCCCTGATCCCCGGCGCGCGCACGGCGGTGATTCCCGACGCGGATCACGCCACGGGCCTGTCTCACCCGAAGAGCTTCGAGACGGTCCTGGGCTTCCTGGCGGACGTGGACCGAGCGCAGGCGCGCTAGTCACTCTGCGCGCGAGTCACTTCCCGGGGCTGTATCTGGCGTCGAAGTCGAAGTCGACGTCCAAACTCGAGTTGCCGTTGAACGGGTAGCGCGTGTTGCGACTCAGGAAGTACGGCGACCAGTCCCACGCCTGCACTTTCTTTTCGGCGGGAGACACTCGCACGACCGTGTAGAAGGTGCCGAGCCCGTCCCACGTCGTGTTGCCGCGGCCACCGTTCCCGGTCATCGGGCGTGGGCCGGCGTCGTCCTTGTCCCAGCGGCCGCGCGCCTGCCAGTTCGAGAAGAAGTTGAAGAAGCCGAAGCCACCCGCGGCGCGCGCCACGTACTGTTTCGCCGAGAACGGGATGGTGATCCAGTGACCGTGCGCGAAGAAGAAAGACTCGGCGTTGCGCGGGTCGGCCTGGATCTCGGCCCAGCCCTGGCCGGAGTGCTGCACGCCGATCGTGGGGAGATTGGCGCCGCAGCCCCAAGTGTCTCGCGCCCAGGCCCGCTCGGTCCGGTCGGGGCCGGTGCCGCCGCGCCACGACAGACCGACCACGCAGAGCTCCAGGCCGCTCGCGAGCTTCGGCTTGATCGCGTACGACGACCGCCGTGTCTTCTCCATCGTGTAGAACCACGGCTTCTTCTCCGTCCCGAGCAGACCCAGGAACCGCTTGTACGCGTCGAGTGAGTCGTGATTCCCCTGACTCGGCAGATACGGGATCCCGCTCGCGTCGATGATCGACCACAGGTTCTCGGTCGCGAGCTTCCATTCGTCTTGGTGCGTCTGCAGCTTGTCGTACGGGAAGTCGAACACGCCGTCGGGGTTGTTCGTGATGTCGCCGAGCCCGAGAATCAAGTCACAGCGCGGGTGATCCAGGCCCTTCGTCTGGTGACTCTTCGTCGTGTCGCCGCCGCTGATCTCGGTGTAGTCGATCTTCTCCCACTGGCCCGTGAGCTCGTATGCGAGATTGCGCAGCAGGAGCTTGTGAGTCTCGATCCAGTTGGTCTTGCAGTACGGCGACGACTTGCAGTACTCGCCCTTGCAGCCGTACGAGGGATCCTGACTCGGCTGGCACGTGCTCATGTCGGGGACCTGGCCGGAAGTGGCCCCGATCGTGAGCCACTGCGTGTCGGGAATGAGACAGATGATGGTGTCTCGTTCGGCTGCCCGTGAAGCCGGCGCGGCCGCGAGCAGCAACGTGATCGCGATCAGTGACTTCACTTCCGATCTCCTCTCGCCAGCCGATAGAGCACGTGAGTTCGCAGCGGGTGACCCGCGGGGATGTTCGGATGTTCGAACGTCTCACCCGCGAAGCGCATGCCGATCTTCTCCATGACGGCGCGCGAGCGCGCGTTCTTCACGGTGGTGAACGAGACGATCTCGTCGAAGCCGAGTCTCTCGAAGCCGGCGGCCAGCGCTGCGCGCGCGCCCTCGCTCGCGTAGCCCCTACCCCAGTGCTCGGCCGCCAGCCGCCAGCCGATCTCGACTTTCGGCTCGACCGGGTAGTTGGGCGCGACGACGTTCAGGCCGACGAAGCCGACGAACGGACTCACTCCGCGGACCTCGACCGCCCACGGGCCCCAGCCGTTCTCCGCCATGCGCGAGCGGATCAGGTCGACCGCCTTGTCGCTCTCTTCCCGCGTCTGGGTCGCGGGAAAGAACTCCATCACGCGCGGGTCGGCATTCAGCGCGGCGAACGGCGCGCGATCCGAGTCACGCCACGCGCGCAGACGGAGCCGCGGCGTCTCGAGCTCGATCGGAGTCACTGGTCCCTGCCGCAGCGGCGACAGCGCCAGTGTTTCCGCATTCGGAACATCCAGCGCAGCGCCTCGACGGTCACGTCGCCGCGCACGCGCGCGAGCTCCTCGGCGCCGCAGAACTTGCAGAGCTCGTCCGGGCTCGGCGGCAGCCGCCCTTCGGGAGTGTCTGCGAGCGCGGCGGAGTGATCGCCGGCGAGTATCTCGCGCGCCGCCGCGGCGTCTTCGCACCGCACGGCGACGATGGTCCGCGCCGGCAGCTCGGCTCCATGGCGGGCGGTCCTGCGCGACTCGAGCAGCTTCGCGCTCACGCCGTAGGCCTCGAGCTTCGCGTGCGCGAGCGACGCCTCGTACTCCGAGTCGTAGTTCTCGACGATCTCGAGCTCGTCGCCAGTCACTCAATCAGCGCCGCGCGCCCGCGCTCGATCCAGGCCGCGGCGTCCGGCGGCGCCAGCTCGGTCACTCGGCTTGTGTACGCGGCGAGCTCGTCGCGAGTCAGTACGTCCTTCCAGCGGCCGTTCGTCCCCTTGAAGATGAAGCCCTTCGCGCCGCCCTCGAAGGCCACGTCGAACGGCCCGATCTCGGAGCCGCGCTCGCGCATGTTCTCGAACGTGCAGCGCGCCACGACCTCGGGCCACTTCGCGTCGGGAACCGAGATACCGAGCCACTCCGCGAGCCGCCGCATCTCGCCCGCCAGGTCGGACTTCAGGTCGTTGAAGTGCAGGAGATACAAGCGCGGGTCGGAGCGGCGCGCCCAAAACGAGACGAGGTGCTCGAAGTGCCCCCGCTCCTCGAGCCAGCGCGCGAAGAAGGCGTGCACGTCGCCGTCCCACTCGGGCATGGGCGGCACGCCGTCCGCCGCCGCCTTCTCGTTCAGCGGGCCGAGCATCTTGAAGCGCTCGAGGTGATTGCACAGCGACATGAACGCATCGCGCCCGTCGCGCCCGACCACGACGTACTTCGCGTCGGGAAAGAAGGGAACTCCGTCGGCCGGCGTGTGTGACTTGATGAAGCGCCGGTGACTCTGGCCCGCGAGCGTCCCCAGAACCATCTCGATCGGCATCATCTCGAACTCGATCCACGGCGAGACACTCATGACCGGGCCCGGCACGTCGCCGTCGGGCCACATCAAGCTGGCGATGATCGTCTGAGTCCAGGTCGTGCCGCACTTCGGTGGGGTACACACGAAGATGTCACCGGCGCGCGGCTCGAAGTCCGCCCAGCGGCGGTTGTCATAGATGGGCGTGCGATACGGGCGGAGGCGCGCGATGTCGACCGGCATCCGCGCCATTGTAGACTCGGGCCATGCCGGGCGCGCTCTCGGACGTCGAGTGGGATGCCTGCTTCCTCGAGCCGCGGCGCGACCGCGACCTGGAAGCGCATGTGCGCCGCGGGATGGGCACCGTGCCCTCGTCGGTCGCGTATTTCACGCCGGCGCCGTGGATCGTCCACTCGATGACTCAGCTCTCTCCGTTCGGCGCGCCGCCCTTGCACGTGGACTCGATGCTGGCCGATCTGATCGGGCTGGTCGTGAGTCAGGACAACTCGTGCCGCTACTGCTTCGGCGTTCAGCGGCTCATGCTCCGCGTGCACGGCCTGCCGGAAGAGCGCATTCACCACCTCGAGCAGGGCTTCCTCGACGCCGAGATCGATCCACGCTCGAAGACGGCGCTCGACTTCGCGCGGCGACTGTCTCGCGCGGCGCCACTGAGTCAGGCGACGGACACTTCGGCTCTGCGCGAGGCCGGCTGGACCACCGAGGCGATCCGCGAGCTCGCCTTCCACGCGGCCTACAACGTGTACACGAACCGGCTGATGACCATCGCGGCGATTCCCTACGCGCCGGTCGAGGGGCTGGCCGACTCCTGGCTCGTTCGCGTAGTGACTCCGGCCCTGCGCATCATGATGGGGCGCCGTGAGCGCCGGGCGCGAGCGCGCATGGCGATGCTCGCCCCCGAGCGCGCACGGGGGCCCTGGGCGTATCTCGTGGGCGCGCTGGACGGACTCACTTGCGCGCGTTCGTTGCGCGAGACACTGGACGCCGCGTTCGCGTCGCCGATCTTGACGAAGCGCGCGAAGGCGCTGGTCTTCGCGGTGGTCGCGCGCGGGCTCGACGACGCGCCATCCGCGCGCGAAGCCTCGGATTTGCTCGCCGAGTCGGGTCTGCCGCCGGAGCGCGCCGAGCCGATCCTGACTCACTTGGGCTCGGCCGAGCTCGACCCCGTCGAGAACGCGCTCGTGCCGTTCGCGCGCGGCACCATCCGAGGCCGGCCGATGCAGCTGCAGCAGCACACCCGCGCGCTGCGCGACGTAGTGTCTCGCGAGCAGCTGGTCGAAGCGATAGGCGTCACCGCGCTCGCGAACGCAGTGACTCGCCTCTCGGTGGTAACCGAGGTCTGATGACGCTCGTGTCGGTGCTCGCGCTCGGCCTCGCCGCGCTGGCGGCTCTGTTCGCCGCGCTCTGGGTGCGCGCGCGCCGCGCGAACTCACTCGCGCGCACGCGTCTGTCGGCCGCGTCGGCGGAGCTCGAGCGCCTGCAGAACGCGTTCGAACGCTTCGCGCCGATGGAGCTGGTCGAGCGAGTCGTTCAGTCGGGCGTGCCGACGAGCGGCGAGCGCAAGGAAGTCACTGTCCTGTTCGCCGACCTGGTCTCCTTCACGCCGACGGCCGAGAGCGTCGATCCCTCGGCGCTCGTGCGCATCCTGAACGGCTACTTCGAGCGGATGAGCCGCGCGATCACGGCTCACCAGGGTCACATCTCGACACTGATCGGTGACGGCATCCTCGCGTTGTTCGGCGCGCTCGAGGCGAACCCGTGGCAGACCGACGACGCGGCGCGGGCCGCGCTCGCCATGCGCGCAGAGCTCGCGACTTACAACGCCGAGCTCGCGGCGGAAGGTCTGCCGAAGCTGACCCTCGCGATCGGCGTGCACCGCGGGGTCGGCATCGCGGGCCTCGTCGGCAGTCCCGAGCTGATGCAGTTCACCGTGGTCGGCACGGTGGTGAGCGTGGCCGCACGCGTGCAGACACTGACTCGCGAGCACGGTGTCGACATCCTGCTCACGGCCGCCGCGCAGCGCGCGCTCGACCCGCGCTTCACAGCGCGCCCGCTGCCCGCGCGCGCGCTGAAGGGGATCTCGGAGCCCGTGGAGATTTTCGCGCTCGTCGAGTGACTGGCGGCGTGACCAGGGGCTCGATCGCGCCAAGCGCCGCCGGCGACACGAGCAGGCCGAAGTGACCGATCCCCGAGAGCACGCGGTTCGAGTGACCCTCGAGCGGCGGCAGCTCGGCGAACGGAGGCGGCACCAGCGTATCGCCGTACGAGGAGATCGAGACGACGCGCGAGCCCGGGGGGACCGCGGCGGCCGCCAGTGACTCGAGGAACTCGCAGCCGGGGACAATTTGGCGCAGCGACGCGCTCCAGCGCGCGAACAACGCGCCCCGCGTACGGAGCGCGGGCGAGCCGCGGTGCGGGGTGTCCAGGGTCACGACCGTGCGCACGCGCGCGCCGCGATCCACGACCTTCAAGAGCTGAGTCGCGATCAGGCCGCCCATCGAGTAACCCACCAGGTCGAGCGGCCCGTCGGCGCCACGAGTCACGAGCTCGAGCTCGATGGCCAAGCGCTCGGCGGACTCATGAATGCAGCCCAGCCCGAGGCCGACGTCGGCACGAGTCACTTCGCGTCCCGAGCGCTCGCGGAGCGCGAGCTGCATCGGGATCAAGCTGGCGCGGAACCCGGCCCAGCCGGAGAGCAACACGATCATGTGTACGCGTGGGTGCAAGGGAGGGGCCACCCCACGGGAGCCCCGGTGCGAGCCGAATCCGCACGCGGCGCGTGGCATGATGTAGGCGATGCAAAGAGTCGGACGCGTGCGCGAGATCTGGCGCTACCCCGTGAAGTCGATGGCCGGCGAGCGGCTAGAGCAAGTCGAGGTCGACGCGGGTGGGATCCCCGGCGACCGCGGCTGGGCCGTGCGCGACGAGGTGCGCGGCGGGATCCGCGGCGCGAAGAAGATCGCGGCTCTGATGCGGCTCGCGGCGCGGTATCTCGAGCCGCCCGCGCGCGGCAAGGTCGGCGCGCCCGAGATCACGCTGCCCGACGGCTCGACCGTGCGCGCGAACGCGCCCGACGCGGCGAAGCGAGTGTCTCTTGCAGTCGAGAACGAAGTCACTCTGTGGCCGCTCCTGCCGCCTACCGCGCTCGATCACTACCGGCGCGGCAAGCCCGATCACGACGATATGCTGACCGAGCTGCGCTCGATCTTCGGACGGCTGCCCGACGAGCCCCTGCCCGACCTGTCGCAGCTGCCGCGGGAGCTGTTCGAATTCGAGTCACCCGTGGGGACTTACTTCGACGCCTTCCCGCTGAACGTCCTCACCACCGCCACTCTCGACGCGCTGGCGAAGGCGTCGCCCGAGTCACGCGTCGACGTGCGCCGTTTCCGCCCGAACTTCGTGATCGAGACCGAGCCCGGAATCTCGGGCTACGTCGACGCGGAGTGGGCGCACCGCCGCCTGCGCCTGGGCGAGCTCGAGATCGAAGGCGCGATCCCGTGTATGCGCTGCGTGATGGTGACTCACGGCTTCGCGGACCTGCCTAAGGACCCGAAGATCCTGCGCGCGATCGTGCGCGAGGCGAACCAGAACGTCGGCTTGTATGCGAAGCCCGCGGGGTCGGCGCGGGTGCGCGTGGGCGACGAGGTCGTCCTCGCGGACTGACTCAGCTTCCGGAGTGAGTCCGGAACCAGTCGATCGTGCGCCGCAGCCCGGCTTCCAACCCGACCGGCGTGCGCGCGTCGCGCTCGGGCTCGAGCACCGAGCGCTCGAGGTCGCCTGCGCGCGGCGGGCCGAAGCGGATCTCGGAACGGCTGCCCGCGAGTGACTTCATGCGCTCGGCGAGCTCGAGCGTGCTCGTCCCCACGCCGGTGCACACGTTCGCCATCGGCGCAGTCACCGCGCCGCGCACCGCGCGCAGGTTCCAGTCGACCACGTCGTCGATGTACACGTAGTCGCGCACGCAGCCGGGATCGCCGCTCTGCGCGCGCGCGAACACCGACACCGGCTCGCCGCGCAGGAGCCGGCTCGCGAAGATCGCCACCACGCCGGCCTCGCCGTGCGGGCTCTGCTTGGGCCCGTACACGTTCGCGTAACGCAAAATGGTGTAGTCGAGCCCGTGCTGCAGGCGGAACGACTCGAGATAGGCCTCGGTCGCGAACTTCGAGCAGGCGTACGGGCTCGCGGGCGCGGGCCGGGTCGCGAGATCCGCGCGCCGGCCTTCGGGCACCTCGCCGTAGATCGCGCCGCCGGTGCTCGCGAACACGAAGCGCGACGCCTTGGTCGCCACGCTCGCGGACAAGAGGTTCAGTGACCCGAGCACGTTCACCTGCGCGTCGAGCAGCGGCTCGCGCGTGCTGACCGACACGCTGGCCTGCGCCGCGTGGTGACACACGACGTCGGGCCGGAACTCCTCGAACAGCCGAGTGACTCCCGCGCCGTCGCGGATGTCGAGCACGTGCAGCTCGGCGCCCTCGGGCACGTTCGCTCGAGTGCCGCTCGACAGATCGTCGACGACCGCGACGTCCCAGTCATTCGCGACCAACGCCGCCGCGACGTGACTGCCGATGAAGCCCGCTCCGCCGGTGACCAATGCGCGCATGCCGCGACTCTAGCCCGCGGTGATAGACTGCGCGAGTGAGCCCTTGGGCGGCCGTCCGAGTGTGTCTGCTCTCGCTCGCGGCGGCCGTCGCTCCGACGGCGGTGATCGCCGCGGATCCTCGCTTCGCTCGGGGCTTGGTCGGCTTGGCGCGCCGCTTGGCGCCCAGCCCGAGCGGCTTCAGCACCTTCGCCCAGTCATTCAGCGCGTCCTCGTGACCTTCCACGAGCTGCACGACGAACTGCGAGTAACCCGCGTCGCGCAGCTCGGCCACGCGCTCGCGCAGAAGCTCCGGCGTGCCCGTGAACGAGAACGCCTCGACGATCTCCTTGGTGAAGATCGGGCGCTCCTCGGGGCGCAGGAACATCAAGTGACCGCGATGCAGGGTGAGATACTTCGCGTCGGCCGGCTGGTAGCCGTCGTGCAGCTTCTTGTAACTCTCGACCGCCTCGGCCACGAACGGCGGCAGCGTGCCCATGACTTCGCCGAGCTGGCCGCGCTCGACCATGTCGTGGAAGAACGCAGCGGGCAGAGTCGCGGCCTGCTCGATCGCGCGCTTCGAATCCGCCCGCTCGCCCTTTCGCAACACACAGCCCAGCGTGAACAACGTGGTGTAGAGCGAGTCACTGCGGCCCGAGTCACGCCAGCTCTGCTGCATGCCGCGCAGCGCCTCGATGCCCGCGCCCGCCGAGCCCGAGAACATCAGCCAGCCCGCGCCGAGCTTCGCGGTGAGCGCCCGCGCCTTCGGCCCGAACGCCGACACGTGCAGCGGTATCTCGTGCGAGATGTCGATGAGCCCCGCGTCTGGATTCAGGAACCGCACCTTGTGCACGCCGTCGTCGAGCCGACACTCGACGGTGTCACCCCGCAGCATCCCCTGCACCACGCCGATGTACCGCTCCATCTCGGCGAGCGGCACGGCGCCCTGGCCCATCGTGCGCCGCGCGGTGAAGCCGGTGCCGACGCCGAAGTCGATGCGCCCCGGCGCGAGCTTCGCCAACGTCGCGAGCCCGTTCGCCGCGACCGGCGCGATGCGGTTCGACGGGATCAACACGCCCGTGCCGAGCCGGATGCGCTTGGTCTCGCGCGCGGCGAGCGCCATGCCGACGAACACGTCGGGATTGAGCAGCTGCGTGTCGTAGAACCACGCGTGCGTGAAGCCCAGCGCCTCGGCGCGCTTCACGGCGCGCCAGCTGTCCGTGGTGGTGGCGAGCGCGATGCCGAAGTCCATGACCCCTCCCCTCCTGATGGGCTATCGGGCCGCGGCGATCTCCGCGATCCGCTCGACACTTTGGCGCGCGCCGATGACGACGAGCAAGTCGCCCGCGGCGAGCGCCACGTCCTCGCCAGGCACGAGCTCCACGCGCGCGTCGCCCCGCTTCAGGCCCACCACGCGCAGGCGCGGCGCGCTCTGCTCGAGCGCGCGCACCGACAGACCCACCGAGCGGCTGCCCGGCGAGATACGCACCTCTTCCAGGTCGACCTGCTCGCCCACGCGCGGGTGAGTGATCTCGACGAACTCGACCACCGACGGCCGCAGCACGCCGCTCGCGAGCCGCACGCCGCCGAGCTGGTGCGCGGACACCGCGCGCGTCGCGCCCGCCTGAACGAGTCGTCGCACAGCGGCTTGTGACTCGCCGCGCGCGTGTATCTCGATCGGGGGTGATAGCTCGCGCGCGGACAGCGTGATGGACACGTTGTCCGCGTCCGAGCCAGTGGCGGCGACCAGCGCGCGTGCGCGCAGGATCCCGGCGCGCAGCAGCAGCTCGTCCTTCGTGGCCGAGCCGAGCAGGAACGGGTGACTCGACCGCGCGAGCTCGGGCTCGAGCGAAACGTCGCTCTCGATGATCGCGAGCGGCGTGCCGGCGCGCGCCAGCTCTTCCACCACGATGCGGCCGAGCCGCCCCCAGCCACACACGATCACGTGACCCGTGAGTGACTCGATCTTGTGTTCCATGGCTCTCCTCTGCAGTACGGCGCGCAAACCCGTTTCGACGAGCGTCTGCGCGAGCTGGCCGAGCAGATACAGGGCGATGCCCACCGACCCGACGATCAGGACCATCGTGAAGATCCGGCCCGCGGGCCCGAGCGGCCGAATCTCGCCGTAGCCCACGGTCGCCATCGTGGTGACCGTCATGTACACGGCGTCGAGCAGCGGGTAGTCCGCGATCAGCACGTAACCGGTCGTGCCGATCACGAGGATCACCGCCAGGCCCGCGATCGCCTGGGCGGCGCGCTGCGCTGGAGACACCTACGTCGCGCCGGGCGCCGCGAGCGCGCGCAAGCGGTCGAGCTCGCGAGTCACATCGGCGGGGATCTCCGTTCCCGCGGAGCCCGTCCACTCCAGGACCGTCATGTCCTCGTACGCCTCGAAGGCGCGGGCGGCGGTCTGTGAGTGGGGGGCGGTTCGGATCGCGCTCGCGAGATACCAGCCGGCCTCCGAGAGCCACGGCGACGCGCGCACGTTCGCGTCGGTGAGTCCGAGCAGGTAGTACGTCTCGGCGCGATCCGGCTTGGTCTGCAGCGGATCCTCGAGCAGCCGGTGCAGAATGCTCGACGCGAGTAAGTCGTCGATCAGCCCCGCCTTCGAGTACGTGTACGGGCGCGCGCGCTTGCCCGACTCGACCAGCGCGCGGGCGCGAGTCAGTGACGGGGTTTCGCGCACGACTTTGCCTTCGCTGCGCAGCTGCGCGAGCCAGCCGCCCAGCTCGCGCCGGATGTCGGGCGGCGTCGCGGACCTCTTCTCGAGCTTCTCGAGCAGCTTCGCCGCGCGCTCCGGCTCGCGCTTCACGCGCACCGCGACGATCAGATACTCGACCAGATCCGGCATGCGCGCGGCCTCGCCGGCGCCGGACGGCGGGCTGGTGAGCACGCCCTCGTACAGGTCGAGTGACTTGTCGAATTGCCGCGTGGCGACCGACAGACGCGCGCGCTCGGCCGGGGAGAGACTCGCGAGCTTCGCGTCGTCGACCAGTTTCGCGGCGAACGGCGCGTCGGCGTCGGACGGCAGCCGCGAGTGACAGCCCACGCACGACTCCGTCAGCTGTAGCGCCACGAAGCGCGCGTCGACCAGCCGGCCCGAGGCGAAGCGCGAGGCGGCGCGCCGCGCGTCCTCGGCCAGCACCGCGCCGCGCGAGGCGAAGTCGGCCTGCGCGCCGTCCGCGTGTTTCGCGAGCGAGTCAGCGCGCGCCGCGATCTTCTCGAGGCCGGCGCGCACCGTGTCACGCTGGGCCGGCGAGGCGAAGCGATCGGCCGAGAGACAGATGGGCAGGACGTCGCCGAGCGCCGCGAAGATCTCGCGCATGGCCGCGCGGGTCTCGGGATCGGGCCCCGGCTCGGCGGCGCGACTGGTCGCTCCCGCGAGGACGGCGAGGCAAATTGTCACGACTCGAGAGATCGCCCGCATGACTCACGCCCCCGTGTCCCTTCCTTAGCACGAGTGAGTCAGTGCAGGCAGGCCCGGCGAGCCTGCGAAGGACGCGACCCACCCGTCGTTCCGGCGCGCCACGGCGTTCCCCGAGACCGCGCTCTCCCCGAAAGCGCGCCGCCGCGTCGCGACTACTTGAACAGCGGGCCGCTCCCTCGCCCTTCGCAGGCGTCGCGCAGGCGATACATCAGCTCGCCCCAGGTGGTGTTGCAGAGCCGGTAACTGCCTTCCAGCGAGCGCCAGTCACGGTGCGAGAAGCGCACGCGGGTGAGTGAGTCGGCCTCGGCCACGAGCTGCACGTCGATCGTCGTGCCGATCCACTCGTCGGGCATGTTCGGGCCGTCGATGCCCGTCCACTGGATCCGGTACGGTGACTTCTGCTCGTCGATGTGGAAGTGGAACAGGACCGAGCGCCCGCTGAAGCCGAACACGTTCACCTCGCCCTGCTCGCCGGCGATCCGGCAGTCACTCGTCCACCAGGCGCCGATCCCCCGCGCGGTGATCCAGGCGTCGTACACGGTCTGTATGGGCGACGCGATCGTGATTTCGTGCAGGCTGTCCGCCATCAAGCTGCTCGAGTCAGTTGATCCAGCAGCTCCCAGAGACTCACTTCGGACCAGGCTTCCGCGATCCCGCCGTTCGCGATGCGATAGATGTGATTCCCCGTCCAGGACACCCGGCGCCCGGTCGCGGGGATGCCCATGAAATCGCCGCGGTGCACGCCGGTCGCGCGGTGGCGCTCGACCACGCGGTCGCCTTCGACGATCTGGTCCTCGACCTCGACGCGCACGTCGGCGAACGCGTCGAACATCGCCCGACCCACGCGCTTCTGTGGGTGACTGCCGGGCGCGAACTCGATGCTGCCCAGGTGCAGCGTCGAGTCATCGGTCCACGTCTCGTCGACCACGTCCAGGTTCGCGCGGTTCATGAACTCGAGGAAGAAGCGGCGCGCGGGCCGCACCTTGGCGTCGCGCAGGAACTCGGCGATCGGCACCCAGTAGTAGTCGCGCCAGCCGTTCGCGGTCTGAGTCGCGCGCGTCGTGGGTACACCGGAAAGCGTCAGGTGCACGTGCGTGCCCCGGCCTTCGGTCAGCGGGAAGAACGAGAGCTCGAGCTGCGCCTCGTGACCGTCCGGCCAGTCACAGTCGCGCCAGGTCTGCACGATGCGCCGCTCGGGCACGACCTCGCGGAAAGTCGCGGTGACTGCGCCCTCGAACGCGCAGAAGCGCCCGCCCACGCGCGCGTCGATCTCCGCGCGTTCGCCGCCCGACATCGCCGAGTGAGTCCGCGCGTCGGTGAACACCTGATAGACGTCGCGCGGCGGCACGCAGAAGAAGGCGTCCTGATTGATCGTGCAGACATCCATAGCGAGATACCGGAGTGTGTCGCTTCGCGGAGAACGCCCGCCAGCACGCAGAGTCCCGATCTCTATGCCGAGCGTTCAATTACCCGGCGGCGGAGTGTTTCGCGCCGTTGTCGTCCTGGTGGCCGTTCCCGTTCCCATTGCCGTTGCGGGGGCGCAGCTTGGTGGGCGCCACGCCCATCTCGCGCAGGAACGCGCGGCTGAAGGCGGCCTCGGAGCCGTAGCCCACCTGCGCCGCCACGCGCGCGAGCTTCGGCCGTTTCGGGTCTTCGAGCATGGACGCCGCGGTGATCATGCGCAGGCGCGAGATGTACGCGTGCACCGACGTGCCCAGGAGTGACCGGAAACGGGTGGCCAGCGACGTGCGAGACATCGACGCATGACTCGCGAGACCCGCGAGTGTCCAGCGCCGCGCGGGCTCGGAGTGAATCGCGCGCAGGACGCTCGCGATCTGCGGGTCGTGCAGCGCACCGAGCCAGCCGCCCTGGCCCGGCGCCAGAGTCTTCACGTACATGCGCACGGCCTCGACCATGAGTATCTCGCCCAGGCGAGCGAGCACGGCTTCCGTGCCGTCGCCGGCGGCGCACATCTCGCGCTCGGCCAGCACCAGGATCGGCTCGAGTGACTTCGTGTCCGCGCGGCGCAAGTGAATCACGCGCGGCAGGAACGACAGCAGCGGATCCGCAGCCCCCCCAGCGCACGCGAAGCCCGCGCAGATCAGCACGGACTCTTCGCCGCAGCCGCCGAACGACAGAACCCACGGGTTGTTGCGTTCCGCCCCTGCAATGAGTTGCTGCGCCGGAGTGGCCGGCGTGTCTCGCTCGCAAGTCACCTCGTGCGCGTCGCCGTGAGGCAGCACCACGAAGTCACCCTCGGCGAGCGCGACCGGCTTCTCGCCTTGCACGCGGATCCACGCGCGGCCCGACCGGATGGCGTGAAACTGCACGGTGCGAGATCTCTCGATTTTCACGCCCCACGGCGCGCCATTCGTGCAGTGCGCGCAGTAGAGCGTCTTCGAGAAGTGGAAGTTGGACAGAGCCGTATCCAGGACGTCCATCGGTCGTCACCTCGGTCGCGCCGGGTCGAGCCAGTCGCCGGGCGCAGGGGGAGCCAAGGGGTCGGAAAGCGGCACGGACAATGCCAAATTTCCCCGCGCCCGCGAGTGGGGGGGACCGCCGCGTATAATCGGCGAAGCGCAGGAGGGAAACATGCTCTCGAAGCTCGACGACTACACGATCCACCAGACTGCGGACCCGGTTGCGGTTCCCGCAACCACCGATCGCAATGCGTACGACCGCTTCTGGTTCAACGGTTACTCGGGCGACGGTGAGTTCTATTTCGGCATCGGCGCCGCGCTGTACCCGAACCTCGGCATCATGGATTGCGGCTTCTCGATCATTCGCGACGGCGAGCAGCACGCCTTCCACGCGTCGCGCCGCGCGCCGCGCGAGCCGAGCGTGATCGACGTCGGGCCGTTCCGCGTCGAGATACTCGAGCCGCTGAAGTCACTCCGCGTCGTGCTGGACCCGAACGAGACCGGCATCTCGGCCGAGTTACTCTGGATCCCGCGCACCTCGAGCTTCCAAGAGGGCTACCAGCGCATGCGCCGCCGCCGCGGCACGATGGAGGCCACCCGCTTCAACCAGTTCGGTCACTGGCAGGGCGAGATCCGCTACGCGGGCAAGTCACTCGCGATCGACCCGCGCCGCGTGTACGGCACGAAGGACCGCTCGTGGGGCGTGCGCCCGGTCGGTGACCCGGATCCGGGCGGGGCGCCGCCCAGCCTGCGCGAGATGGGCGGGATCTTCTTCCTGTGGGCGCCGCTGCACTGGAAGCACCGCTGCACTCACGCCGGAATCTTCGAGTCGAACGACGGCGTGCGCTGGCACTGGGACGGCATGATCGTCCCGACGTACGACGACCCCGAGAAGATCCCGCTGGTCGACGATCCTGGACTCACTCCCCTTCTGTATGTCGATCACCAGATCGAGTATCAGAAGGGCACGCGCCGCGCGAAGCGGGCGATCATCACCAAGGTCGAGGTCGACGGGAAGAAGAACGAGATCGAGCTGACGCCACTCACTTGCTTCCGCATGAAGGGCATCGGCTACCAGCACCCCGTTTGGGGACACGGAAAGTGGAAGGGCGAGCTCGCGATCGGCGGTGAGTCGTGGAAGACCGCCGACCTGGACGAGAACGCGCCCGAGAACCAGCACATCCAGCAAGTCGTGCGCGCGCGCTGCGGCAACGACGAGGGCGTGGGCGTGCTGGAGCAGATCGCGATCGGGCCTCACCCGAGATACGGCTTCAAGAGCTTCTTCGACCCAGCGTAGAGCGCGAGCAGCCCGAGCGCGAACGCGGAGAGACTGAAGCGCGGCTCGGGCACGAGCGTCGAGTCGTAGTCGATGAAGCCGAGCTGTGCGCCGAGCTGTCCGGGTTGGGGGCTGGCCGGGACGCCGGCCGCCGATGGACACACTCAGCACGCCGGGCCCATGAGTCAGCGGGAGGATGCTCTTGTAGGTGGAGCTCACGCCGTCGCCGACGACGAGCGGCGCATCCGCGGGATCCAGCGTGTAGCTCCCCGTGAACGGCGTTCCCACGACGATTCCAGCGCCGCCGGCGGCCCCGTCGGCTCGTCCACGGCCGCGATGGTGCCCGAGAACTAGACCGTGACTGGCAGGGCCGACGCGGCACCCGAGAAGAGACACACCGATAGGCTCACGAAAGCGAGTGAGGCCCAGCTCGTCCACATGCTCCGAGCATGCACCCGTGACTCGGTCTCGAGCGCTATTTCACTCTCGGGTGACTCCTGTCCAGTCACTGGTGCTTTGCGCAGCGGCCCGAGCCGCGCGCGATCGGGCACAGATACACCTGGTCGGACAGGTACGCGCGCGCGTCGCGCAGATCGGCGCGGCTGGGCAGGTAGTGGAACTCGCGCTGCGCGACGTACAGCGCTTCGTGGCCGCGAATCACCTTGAAGAGCGCGGCGAGCGAGCGGATGCCGGCGCGCACGCAGGTGAGCTCGACGTAGGCGACGTCGTTGCCCTCCTCCGTCGCGCGGCGCGGCCCGTCGTTCGAGCGGCTCAGGCAGTCACTCGTGAGCGCGGTCAGCCGCTCCAACGCGAACGCCTGCGGGGCAACGGACTGCTTGCCCACGAGCACCTCGCGCGTGAGTCGGTCGCTCGGCTCGCCGCTCTTCTGCTCGGCGGGCACCCACTCGGTGCGCGAGCCCGCGCGCGTCTGACCGTCCGCGATCTCGCGCCAGCCGGGGAACGGCTCCATCTCGAGTCTCTCGGTCACCGGCCGGCCGAGCGAGCCGCTCGGCGCACCGCTGCCCGGCGCGCACGCGAGCGCGAGCACCCCGATCGAGAAAGCAATGACGCCGTGGCGCAGGACTCGACTCACTTCACTGCGAACCCGCGCACGAGAGCGGTCTTCTCGACGGTTCCGCGGCACACGGGCTGCCCTAGCCACGACCAGCGCCCGCGAAACTGGACCTCTTCCACGCCGGTACCACCAATCGCCTTCGCCTCCGCGAGCAGGTTGCGGAGCGCCGCAATCGCGACCTCGTCGCACGAGGACTCACTCGTGAAGGAAGTCTGGACCATGCCGAGGTGATCGATGCGTGCCCGAGACGCTCCAGCTGAAAAACGGATCGGGGCAAGGTCTGGATGCTCGACATAGCTCACGGTCGCGCGTGTGTAACGAGGTGCGCAGCCGCCGCCGCTGAGGATTGCGAGAGTCAGGCCCAGGCGCAGAGCGCGACTCACCACGGCTCGTAACCCTTGAACGCGTCGGACTGAGTGTCTGCGCCGGTGGTGTCGAGGACGTTCTGGTTGCGCTCGCTGGCCATGCGGCGGTAGCGGTCGTACTGCTCCTGTCTGCCGACGCGGAGACACCGGCACTCGGCCGCGTCGGGGAACACGTAGAAGATCGTGCCGTCGCGATCGACGCGGGAGATCTTGCCCGCCGGCAGGTTGTTCAGCGCGTCGATGCGTTCCGGCGTGTTCGCCGCGACCATGCGGAAGCCCGCGGACTGGAGCAGGTTCTCCTTCGTGTTCTGCTGGTACGTCTGACAGCCGAGCGCCAGCGCGAGCAACAACGCCACAGTGACTCGAGACATTCGTGACTCCTCGTTCGGGCTCAGCGGTAGGCCGCGGCCTGGATTCCGTAGAGCTCGGCGTACTGGCCGCGCTTCGCCATGAGCGCCTCGTGCGAGCCGGTCTCGACCACTCGCGCCCCGTTCATCACCACGATCTGATCCGCCATGCGCACCGTGCTGAAGCGGTGAGACACGAGGACGGTGATTCGCCCGACCGCCGCGCGCTCGCGCGACGCCGCGGCGTAGCGCTCGAACAGCGCGTGCTCGGTCTCGGCGTCGAGCGCGGCGGTCGGCTCGTCCAGGATCAGGAGCAGCGGCTGGTCGCGCATGAAGCCGCGCGCGAGCGCCAGCTTCTGCCACTGGCCGAACGACAGATCGACGCCTTCGGGCCAGCTCGGACCCAGCTGTGTCTCGAGGCCGGCCACGAGCTGAGTCACCACGTCGTTCGCGCCCGCGCGGTCGACGGCGGAAGTGACTGCCGGCTTCTCTTCGAGCCGCGGCACGTCGCCGAGCCCCACGGTGTGCCGCGCGCGCAGCTCGAAGCGGAAGAAGTCCTGGAACGCGCCGGCGAGTCTCTCGCGCCAGCCGTCGGGCGGGATGCGCGCGAGCTCGACGCCGTCGACCAGGATGCGCCCGTGACTCGGCTGGTACAGCTGACTCAGGAGCTTCACCAGCGTCGTCTTGCCGGCGCCGTTCTCGCCGACGATCGCCACGACCGAGCCGGGCGACAGCTCGAGATTCACGTCGTCGAGCACCAGCTTCTCGGTACCGGGATACGCGAACGACACCTTCTCGAAGCGAATCCCCGAAGTGAGTCGCGCGGGCACGGGCTGATCCGCGTCGCGCACGAGCGAAGCGGCGTAGTCCTCGAGCCAGGCCAGGCGCTTCGAGCCGTCCATCCAGATGCCGCGGAGGAAGCCGATCTCGCCGACCGTCGCGCCGATGTACGCAGACAGTCGCGAGCCCGCCGCGAGCATGAGCAGCACGCTGCCGGGCGGAGCCTGCAGCACCGAAGACACGAACACGACCGCGCCGACGTACGCCGCGCCGAACACGAGCCAGCCGGCCGCGTGCCATGCGGCGGTGCCGCGGCGCGCGGCGGCGATCGGCGCGTACCAGCGCTCGAACGCGGCGCGCCGCTCGAGCACGAGGCGCGGGCCGATGCGAGTGACTCGCACCTCCTTGCCCGGCGGCGCGGTGGTGGCGGTGTCGAACAGGTGCTTCGCCAGGCGCTGCGCCGCCGCGCCCTGCTCTTCCGCGAGTCTCTCGACGGCGGGGCGCCACGTCGAAGTCAGCACCGTGGGCAGCGCGAACACGGCCAACAGCGCCAGCGCCGGGTGGATCGACACGAGCAGCGCGAGGGTCACGCCCAGCCGCAGCACCCACCCGCAGGTCGTGAACAGCGACATGTACATGTGGTCGAGCACGAACACCTGGTTGCGCAGCACGGCGAGCCGATCGAGATACTCGGGACGCTCGTGGTGCTCGATGCTCGCGACCGACGCCTGCAGCCCCGCCACGTGTGACTCGAGCGCGATCGTGACTCGATCGCGGAAGCGCCGCTGCACGCGCGTGCTGACCAGCGCCAGGAACCACGTGCCAACCGCCGACACGGCCAGGCCGAGCGACGCGATCGTGACCAGCTCGTGGCGCCCGCCGAGCAGCCCGTCCGCGAGCAGCTTGAGCCACAGCGCGAGCAGCGCGTCGGGCAGCGCGGCCAAGAGCGCGAGCCCGAACGACACCGAGATCAACAGCGGTTCGGCCTGGTAGCCGCGCTTGAGCGAGCGCCACATGGCGGGCAGCGCGTGCGGCATCTCGACGATGCGCGAGTCAGTCGAGGGCATCGAGGCCCTCCTCTTCCGAGTCACTGGCGAAGCGCGACGCCTGCAGCTCGAACATCGTGCGGTAGCGGCCACCCAGCGCCATCAGCTCGTCGTGAGTTCCGAGCTCGACCACCTTGCCGCGCTCGAGCACGCAGATGCGGTCGGCGTGGCGGACGGTCGAGAAGCGGTGCGAGATCAAGATCGTGGTCGCGTGTCTCGTCGCCGCCAGGATGCGGTCGAAGATCTCGGCCTCGCCGCGCACGTCGAGCTGCGCGGTCGGCTCGTCGAGCAGCACGAGGCCCGCGCCCTGCTTCACCGCGCACAGCGCCCGCGCCAGCGCGACCCGCTGCCACTGACCGCCCGAGAGATCGGTGCCGCCGGGGTAGCCGCGCGCCAGGATCGTGTCGAGCGAGGCGAGCTCGCCGGCGCCGGCTTCGGCGAGCGCGGCGCGAATCAGATTCTCGGGCGCGCCCCCGGGCGCGACGTTGTCGCGGAGTGACAGCTCGAAGCGGATGAAGTCCTGGAACACCGCAGTGACTCGCGCGCGCCAGGCGTCGACGTCGAGCGCGCGCAGGTCCACGCCGTCGATCTCGATCGCGCCCGCCTGCGGGTCGTACAAGCGGCACAGGAGCTTCGCGAGCGTGGTCTTGCCCGCGCCGTTCACGCCGACGATCGCGAGCGACGAGCCCGCGGGAACGGTGAGATCGAAGCCGGCCAGCACGGGCTCGGCGACGGCGCCCGCGGCGGGGTAAGTGAACGTCACGTCGCGGAAGCGCACCTCGCGCGCCGGCATGCCTTTGGCGCGCCGCTCGCCGCGAGTCAGTGACCCGGCCGGCGCCATCGCGCCCTGAAGGCGCAGCACCGCCACGGCCGGCGCCGACGCTCCGTCGAGCGCCCACGAGAGACCGCCGAACGCGATCATGCTGGTGCCGATCGCCGCGAACGAGTAAGTCACGAGCCGCGCGAGCGGCAGCTCGCCACTCACCGCATCCGCGCCGAGTGACCAGAACACCGCCAAGTTGGCGCCCAGCACGAGCAAGAGACTCCACAGCATCGGCCGCTCGCGCAGGCGCGTGGCCTGCCACTGCAGGTCGTACAGCAAGCGGCGGCGCGAGCGGAAGCGCTCGACGGTCCAGTCCGCGAGCCCGAACAGCCGCAGCTCCTTGGCCGCCGGCGGGTCGACGGCCAGCCGGTACGCGTACTCGGCGTGGCGCTGCGCTTCGCGCACGGGCTCGGTGTTGCGGTCCTTCCAGACGCCCGACTCACGCAGCAGCCAGTGAGTCGCGAGCCACGCGCCGCCGAGCAGGAGCGGCGCCCACCACGCGTAGCCGGCCAGCAGCACGCCGGACGCCACGCCGCCGAGAAACTCGACGAGCCCGCCCGCGATGAAGCCCATCGAGATCGAGAGCGGCGGTCCGCTGATGCCCAGGTCGAAGTTGCGCGCCATGACCAGATCGGTGGTGAGCTTCGGATCCTCCAAGTGACCCATGCCCGGCGGAGTCACACACGCTTCGGTGAGTTGGTCGTACAGCCACCCGCCCGTGCGGCTGCCCAGGTTCGAGCCCAGCACGTGGTGCAGCGGCGCAAGCACCTGCAGGGCGACGAACACGACACCAACCAGTGTCAGCGGCGCAGTCAGGCTTCCGCCCGCGTGCACAGCGCCGACGAGCGCGCCCATCGCCACGGCGAAGACCGCGGGCAAGACGCCGCGCGCCACGAGCACGGCCCACCAGCCGAACGCGAGCGCGCGGTCCGCGCGCGGCAAGACTCCCGCGAACACGAACTCTTGGCGCTCTCGCAGGCGCTCGATCATCATGCCCATTATGTCAGGAGACCCGCGACTGGATCGCCGAGACTTCCTGCGCGCCACCGCGGTCGCCGCCGTCGCGAGCGTCGCGCCGCTCGCCGCGCCCGCGCTCGCGACGCCGACTCAGCCAGTGATTCAGCGCTACGTGAAGCTCGGCCGCACGGGTCTCTCAATTTCCGACATCTCCTTTGGTTCGAGCCGCACGGACGACGCCGACGTCGTCCGCCATGCACTAGAACGCGGCATCAACTATTTCGACACGGCCGAGGACTACCGCGGCGGTGAGTCGGAGAGCGCGATCGGCGAGGCGCTGGCCGGGAAGCGCGACAAGGTGCTGATCGCGACGAAAACGGCCATGGGCGCGAGCGACACGCGCGAAGACATGATGCGCGCGCTGGAAGGCAGTCTGCGGCGGCTGCGCACCGACCACGTCGACGTGTATTTCAATCACGCGGTGAACGACCTGGCGCGCGCGCAGAATCCCGAGTGGCCCGAGTTCAACGCGCTCGCGAAGAAGCAGGGCAAGATCCGCTGGTCGGGTATCTCGGGTCACGGCGGCCGCCTGGCCGAGTGTCTCGGCTACACGCTCGAGCACGACCTGTGCGACGTGTGGCTGGTCGCGCACAACTTCGGCCAGGACCCCGCGTTCTACGAGAAGCTCGTGCGCGGCTTCGACTTCGTGGCGCTGCAGCCCGATCTGCCCGCGCTCATGAAGCGCGCGCGTGACAAAGGCGTGGGCGTGATCGCGATGAAGACACTCATGGGCGGACGGCTCAACGACCTGCGCGAGTGGGAGCACGGCGGCGCGACGTACGCGCAGGCCGCGTTCCGCTGGGTGCTGGCGAGCGGTCACGCGGACGCGCTGGTCGTGTCGATGAACTCGCGCGAGACGATCGACGAGTACGTCGTGGCGTCGGGCCAGGCGCGGAATCGCGCGAGTGACTTGCGGCTGCTCGAGCGCTACGCGGAGCTGAACGGCCGGACTCACTGCCAGCACGGCTGCCGCGCGTGCGAGTCCTCGTGCCCCGCGGGAGTCACTGTCTCCGAGGTGCTGCGCACGCGCATGTACGACGTGGACTACGGCGACCTGAGGCTGGCACGCGACGAGTACCGGAGCGTGGAGCGGAACGCCGCCGCGTGTCTCAGCTGCGCCGACACGCCGTGTCTCGGCGCGTGTCCGATCGGGATTCCGATCCCATCGTTCACGCGCGATGCCGCGCGCCTTGCCTGACTTCGCTCGGCTTCGCCTCGCTGCGCGCTACGCTTCGCTTCGCTTGCGGGCCTCGCTCATGGCGGCCTTCGCTCGTCCGTCTTCGTCGTGAGTCAGTGCTCGAGAAGACCGGAACGGCGCCCGACTGTCGCCGCAAGATCCGCCAAGACCGCCTCGTGTCGACGTCCGATAATGGCCAGCGCGGTGAGAGCCGCGCCGCCACCATGCACGCCATGTCACTCGATCCCGCCGTCTGCTACCGCGCGCTGCGCACGCGCGACGCGCGCTTCGATGGGCGCTTCTTCACCGCGGTGAAGACGACCGGCATCTACTGCCGGCCGATCTGTCCCGCGCGCTGCCCGAAGCTGGAGAATCTCGAGTTCCACCCGAGCGCGGCGTCGGCGCAGGCCGCGGGGTTCCGCCCGTGTCTGCGCTGCAGGCCCGAGTGCTCGCCCGAGATCGGCGCGTGGCGCGGCACGGCGCGCACGGTGTCTCGCGGGCTCGCGCTGATCGCCGAGGGCGCGCTCGACGGCGCGGGCGCCAGCATCGAGTCACTCGCCTCGCGCCTCGGCATCGGCGAGCGGCAGCTGCGCCGGCTGTTCGAGCAACACCTGGGCGCGTCGCCGATCTCGGTCGCGCAGACGCGGCGCGTGCTGCTCGCCAAGCAGCTGATCCACGAGACACCCATGCGCATGGTCGACGTCGCGTTCGCCGCGGGCTTCGGGAGTCTGCGCCGCTTCAACGACACGTTCCGCAAGCTGTACGGCCGCGCGCCGTCGTCGCTGCGCCGCGGGGGCGCGGCCGCCGCCGCGCGCGGAATCACGCTGACTCTCGGCTTCGCGCCGCCGTACGACTGGCACGCGCTCGTCGAGTCACTCGGCGCGGAGGCGATCCCCGGCGTCGAGTCCGTGAGCGGCGGCGCGTACCGGCGCACGATCGCGGTCGACGGGAGTCACGGTACGCTCGAGGTCGCGCCGCTCGCCGGCAAGAACGCGCTTCGCGCGCGCATCGAGCTCGCCGAGGTGCGCGCCCTGCCCGCGATCATCCGCCGCGTGCGCGGCTTGTTCGATCTGGGCTGCGATACCGCGGCCATCGAGTCACAGCTCGCGGAAGACCCGAGCCTGGCGCCGCTGGTCGCGCGGCGGCCGGGCCTGCGCGTGCCCGGCGCGTGGGATCCGTTCGAGCTCGCGGTGCGGCGGCTCGCGGGGCCGGCGGTCGTGAGGCTGGTCGCGGCGGGCGGCGAGTCACTCGCGGGCGCGGGCGAGCTGCGGCTCGTGTTCCCGGGGCCGGAGCGGCTCGCAAGCGCCGAGCTCTCGCGCGTCGGCCTGTCGAAGGAGCGCGCCGGCACGTTGCGAGCGCTCGCGCGCGCGGTGGTGGAGCATCCCGAGTCACTCTCCGCGGACGGCGACCTGGATGCGAAGCTCGCGCGGCTGCGGCAGCTGCCCGGAATCGACGAGCTCGGCGCGCACGCGCTGGCGATGCGCGCGTTCGGCGAGCCCGACGCGTTCCCGTGCGCCGACCCCGTGCTGCGCGCGCGCGGCGAACGCTGGCGCCCGTGGCGCGCGTACGCGCTGCAACACCTGGGCGAGGCGCCGGCCCGCGAGGCCGTGGCGTGAGCTCGCATGAGTCACTCGAGCTCGCGCGGCTCGCGTCGCCGCTGGGCGAGCTGCTCGTGGTGAGCAACGGCGAGGGCCGGCTCTGCGCGCTCGACTTCGGCGAGTGCGAGGCGCGCCTCGCGAAGCTCCTGCGCTCGCAGCTCGGAGTGAGTCGCGAGGCGCTCGTGTCCGCGCCCGCGCCGCGGCGGACGGCGGAGTCACTCGAGGCGTTCTTCGCGGGCGAGCTCGCCGCGCTGGACGAGATCGAGACCCAGCCGGGCGGCACGCCCTTCCAGCGCGCCGTGTGGGCCGCGCTGCGCGGGATCCCACACGGCGAGACCCTGACTTACTCGGCGCTCGCGCGGCAGCTGGGCCGTCCCAGTGCCGTCCGCGCCGTGGGCCACGCGAACGGACAAAATGCGATCGCGATCGTGGTGCCGTGCCACCGGGTACTCGGCGCCGATGGCTCACTCACGGGGTACGCAGGCGGGCTGCCGCGCAAGCGCTGGCTGCTCGAGCACGAACGCAAGTGGAGAAACGCCGCATGAGCGAGTCACAAGTCAGTCGAGCCAGGACCTTCCGCGAGCTGCACGCCCCCGGCCGCATCTTCGTGGTGGCGAACGCCTGGGACGCCGGCAGCGCCAAGCTGCTCGAGAGCTGCGGCGCGCCCGCGCTCGCGACCACCAGCGCCGGCGTCGCGTGGTCGCACGGCTACCCGGACGGGAACGCGCTGCCCACGCCGGTGCTCGCCGCGGCGATCGCCGAGATCGCGCGCGTGATCTCGGTGCCGCTCTCGGTCGACTTCGAGGGCGGTTACTCGAACGACCCGGCGCAGGTCGCCGCCGCGATCGGCCCCGTGCTCGACGCGGGCGCCGTCGGGATCAACCTCGAGGACGGCACCGAGTCACCCGAGCTTCTGTGCGCGAAGATCCGCGCGCTGAAGTCGGCCGCCCAGCAACGCGGCGCCGACCTGTTCGTGAACGCGCGCACCGACGTCTATCTCCGCGGTCTCATTCCCGCCGAGCGCGCCGAGGCCGAGGCGATCGCGCGCGGGCGCAAGTATCTCGAAGCCGGCGCCGACGGGCTGTTCGTGCCGGGAGTCACGAACCCCGCGACGATCCGCGCCATCGTCGCGGCGGTGCCGCTGCCCGTGAACGTGCTGGTCGCGCCCGGAATGCCGCCGGTCGCGGAGCTGCAGTCACTCGGCGTGCGGCGCGTGAGCGTCGGCTCGGCGCTCACGCAGGGTGCCTATGCGCTGGTGAAGCGCGCCGCCACGCAGGTGCTGAAAGAGGGCCGCTGGGACGTGCTGCTCGACCGCGCGCTGACGCACCGCGATCTGAACGCCTTGTTCGGGAAGTGACTCAGACGCCGGCGCGGCAGGCGCGCAGGATCCGAGCCATGTACCAGAGCAGCCCGCTCCCGGCGGCGGAGGTGAGCGCCAGAGTGACTCCGAGCGCGATGCCGAGCACGGCCGCGCGGCGCGCCCGCTCGCCGGTCGCGATCACGCGGCGGCTGCCCCAGCTCAGCAGACCCGGCGGGGGAAACTCGAGCAGCGCGAGGCTGCGCCGGCACGCGACCGCAATCATCACGCCCAGTGCGCCAGTGAGTCCGAACACCGAGACGCCTGCGACTTCGAGGAGGCTGGCCAGCTCAGCGCGCGCCCCGAGCAGGTCGGTCTGCGAGCGCGTTTGGATGCGCTCGAGCTGCGCACTCACGACGTGTTGCAGCGCGAGCCCGAGCGCGATCGCGCCGGCCAGGACCGCGAGGCGCGCGAGCAGCGCCCGTTTCGCCGAGTGAGCCGCCGTCTCCATGTCCCTGTCTTGGTCGGCGTTCGGGGCGCGGTGCTGTCCTGGGATCACGACGCGGCAACTCCGAGCCGCAACAGCGGCTTCGTCGCAGCCCGGCGCGCCGACCCGGGCCGCGCGCTGCCGGCTCGGTCACCCCTGCTCCGCCATCCACTTCGCCGCCTCGGCCGAGGTCCGCACGGGAATCACTTCGAAGTGCGCCAGGTCACTCCACTTCGCGAGCCAAGCGTCGAACAGCTTCGGGTCGTCGGTGCGCATGAGCTGGAAGCAGCGGAACCAGTCGAAGTCGACCCAGCTATCGACATACTCGAGCCCCGCGGGCAGCTGACGCCCGCGCTCCCGCGCGCGCCGATAGATCTCCGGTGCGGCGCCGACGTTGAAATACTCGATCACCATGTACAGCAAGAGTCACCCCGCCGAAGACCCGAGCGCGTCGGCCACGTGTGACAGGGCCGTGGGCGAGAACAGCATCGCGACGTGACCCAAGTCGGGGACGTGCACCACGCGCTCGTGGCGCGCGAAGATGCGCGGAATCACCAGATTGTCGGAGCCGGCGACGATCGAGGTGAAGCGCACCGCGGCCGCGCCGCGGCGCGACTTCCTCAGGCGGCCCAGCACGCGTGAGTCGGGCCGCAGCTCGCTGCCCACGCGCGAAGTGAGCCAGTACGAGTTGTACGTGCCGGCGTGCGGCGTCCCGAGCGTGATGCAGCGGTCGACGCGGCGCGCGCCGCCGAGCTCCTGCAGATACACCCGCGCGACCAGCCCGCCGAGGCTGTGACACACCAGGTCGATCCGCCCGCCGCGCACGTGTCTCGCCAGAAACTCGCGGAGCTCGCGCGCCGAGCGCTCGATGCCCTGACTCGAGCGGTAGTTGAAAGTCAGCACCTGCTCGAACCCGCGCAGGCGCAGATAGCCGGCCAGCGGGAACATCACCGCGCGATTCGAGAGGTAGCCGTGGATCAACACCACGGTGCGCTGCTCGGGCGCGCGGGCGCTCCGCCACGTCGAGTCACCGGCGCCGAATGGGAACAACAGACCCGACGCGGCGAACGCGAGTGTCTCCTGCAGCGCGAGCCACCACACCGGCTGCCGAGAGACCGGGAAGTCGGCGGCGGGTCGCGCGGCCAGCTAGAGCGCCGCCTTCACGCCCTGCCCGATCCCGAGGTCGGCCATCATCGGCGTGAACTTCGAGCGCGGGATGCGTTCGCCGAAGCCCGCGCGCTCGAGGCGGTGGAAATACTCGGTGATCTGCTTGGCCTGCATGTTGCCGACGATCTTCACGCCCTCGGCGATCTGCGCGGGCTTCGTGCCCTTGCCGGCCAGCACGATCATGCATTCGGTGAGCGCCGCGTCGAACTGATTGATCGTGACGTTCTCGCCCTCGTCGAGCGCGCGGTGCAGCTGCTCCTTCTGCTCGGGCGCGTGGTCCATGATCCACTTCAGGTGCTGCATGCCGTAACTCACGTGCCGCGCCTCGTCCTGCATGACGAGCTGGAAGATGCGCTTGTCGACGGGCGTGGGCGAGATGAACTCGCTGAAGCGGAACATCGTGAGCACGTTCCCTTCCGCGAGCAGGTGCATGAAGGCCGACGCCTCGGAGTAAGTGTCTCCGTCGAGGATCGCCTTGAGTGAGTGCTCGGTCTGCGGCAGCGCCTCCATGAGGCCGACGCCGCCCGCGAGCGCGCGCTTGCGGAACACTTCGGCGTGTCGCGCCTCGTCCATCGCCTGAGTCGCGATGAAGTGTTTCACCTCGCTGAACTGGTTGTTCATCCGCCACAGCCACTTCGCCGGCAAGTCGGTGGCGATCAGCTCGACCTCGGTGAAGAACGTGCAGAGCTGCGCGAACGCGATCTCGATCTCGTCCGAGCGCTCGTACTTGTCCAAGTCACGCCACGGCACGTCGGTGGTGGCGTCCCACTGGCGGCTCATCGCCTCTTCCGTGAACGACGCGACCTTATACGCCCACACGTCGGTCTTGCGGTTCAGCTCGGGCTCGAGATCGGCCTGGTTCTCGGGCAGGAACGCCGCGCCGCGGGGCGCCGCTCCGCGCGGGCCGCGCGGCAGCTCGGGCAGGTCGTCGTAGCCGTAGCTGCCCTGATTCAGGTCCATGTACGTGAGTCCGCGCTTCTTGTTCTCGGCGGCGAACTTGCGTGACTCGGTCCCGGCCTTCAGCCAGCCGAGATCGAGGTTCCCCTTCTTGATGTCGCGCATGCGCAGCGCGAGGTCGTCGTTGTAGCGGTAGTCCGCGGAGCCGTAGTAACTCATCGCGAGTCTCCTTGGAGCATGCGGAGGAAGGGAGTGAGTGGGCTCGTGTCGCGCCGGTCGCCCAGACCGGCCGCGGCGCAGCGGCGGAAATACTCGTCGGCGGTGCGCTGGTAGAACGCGGCCGCGGGCTCGAAGCCACCCGACACGAAGACCAGCGGCTCGATCGTCTCGGGCGCGCCCAGCACGCCGACCATGGCGTTCTCGCACAGGTCGAGGTGATCGGCGAGCGCCTCAGCCTGCAGCGGCCGCGCGTGCAAGTGAGCGCGCGCATGGCCGACGCCGTACGTCACGAAGCGCGTGGCGTCCTGCGCGAGCTGCGTGCCCAGATACGTGTCGGCGCGGTTCGAGGCGTGCGCGGCCCAGTGTCTGCCGATCGCCTGCACCCACGAGTACACGAGCACGTTCATCGCGACCGACGCCTCGGGATACGTGTCGGACAGGAAGGTCGACTTCAACAGCTCGCCGAGCGGTCGTGAGTCGACGCCGAGTGACCCGCCGCCGTACAGCGCGCGCTTGCGGAACGCCTCGGCGATCCGAGCCGCGTCGAACATCTGCGCGCACAAGAGATACTTGATCTCGTGGAACTCCTGGTTCATTCGCCATTCCCACGAGGCCGCGACGTCGCAAGTCACGAGCCCGATCGAGATCAGACCGGTGGCGAGCTGGCGCAGCGCGAGCTCGCGGTTCTCGTCGTGGGGGCGCGAGTCGAGCGCGTCCCAGGGCACGTCCTTCGCGGGCGCCCAGCGGCGCGACTTCGCCTCTTCGAAGAGCTGCGGCGCGACGTCGGCCCACACGTCGGACTTGCGATTCACGCGGTAGCCCAGCGACGGCAGCCCTGGCGGGAGCAGCGCGCCGCGCGGCGCCATCGAGAAGTTGTGGCGAATCACTTCGGGCAGCTTGTCCGGGCCGTAGCCGCCTTTGTTGATGTCGTCGAGCGTGAGTCCGCGCGAGTCACTCTGCTTGAACGCGGCGGGCTCGCCCACGCGCTTCATCCAGTCGAGCTCGAGCTGACCCGACACCGTGCGCAGGATCTTCGCGACGATCTCCGGGTCGGCCGCGTAGTCCTTGGGTGCGATGTAGGCCACGTCAGAGACTCACTTCCAGGTGGTGTGCCTGGTCGAAGAACTCCTGGAGACTCGCCATGAAGCGGTAGTACTTGTCCTCGCCCTCTGCATTCTCGGCGAGGAGCTTCATGCGGTCGCCCACGTGCGAGAGCGTATTCAGGGTGTGCGCGGCGTCCGCGCCCTTGTTCGCGACGATCGCGCGCACCATCTCGACCCACAGCTCGCGCGGCGCCTCGAGCACGAAGTCGAGCCCGCTCGCGTCCGCCGCGCGGCGCACCCCGATGCACTCGTACACCTCGAACGCGATCGCGTACAGCTCGTCGCCGATGCGCGCGCCGAACGTGGTGTCGCAGTAGCCCAGCTTCTCGAAGCGGGCCTTGTCGTCGAGCGTGCGCTGCTGCAGCGCCTTGAAGAAGTCGAGCGACGGAAACTGCACGGCCATGCGAGCCCTCCGGATCCCCCGCGTCCGGAGCATAACGCATGCCGCGCGCGCACTTCCCGCGGCGCGCGGAGCGCGCGCGAGCGCGGGGCGCCGGGCCTCATGTGCCCGATTTGCGCGTGGCCGGCGCGGAGTGACTCAGTTGCAGTTGCCGGCCGAGCCCGCCGCGCAAGTGAGTGGGCAGGTCGGGCACTTGCCGCTGCCGGCAGGAGTCACTCCGCCCGCCGGGAAACCGACCAGCACGTTGAAGCGCTGCTGGTCCAGCGTCCCGATGTTGAGAGCGGGGCCCTCGTCGAGGTCGAAGATCGCGCAGGGGCGAAGGCCCGACGTCCCGCAGACGTCGTCGGTCCGCGGCTTGCCCGACGACGCGTTGAACTGGGCGCGATCCAAGGTGCCGACCAGCAACGCCGTGGGCGTGAAGTCGGCGTCGCACTTGTTGCCGTAGCCGTCGTGATCGTCGTCGCGCTGGCTGCCAGTCACGGTGGCCCAGACGAGGTTCGTGTTCGACGATGCGCCCGCCGTGAGGAGTGACATGTTCACGCGTGGGTTCGAGGTGAACACGCAGTTGTCGCACTCGTTGCCCACGGCGTCGCCGTCGCCGTCGAGCTGTGACTCGTTCACCGTGACTGGGCAGTTGTCGCACGCGTCGCCCCAGCCGTCGTTGTCCTGGTTCGACTGACTCGGGTCCGGCGTTCCGGGACACACGTCGGCGGACTGAGTGATTCCGTCGCCGTCGTTGTCCTGGAACGGCCGCAGGTCCGCCTCGCTGCGCGAGTTGCCCGCGGGCGAGAGCCACGGCCCGTGCGGGAAGAACGGGTGCGCGCCCCGCGTGCGCATGCGCCAGTGACAGCCCTTGGGGTTGGGCGCGAAGCAGGTCGCGGAGAATGCGCCCTGCGAGCCACCGAGCCCGGTCTGGACCGGGACGAACGAGCTCGAGAGTCCCGTGCCGTCGAATTGCACGCCGAGCGCCTTCACCTCGATGTCGGCGAACAGCGCCGTCCGTCCCTCCGCGCTCCGGTAGATCCCGGCGCCGAGGAAGCCCGGCGACTCACTCGCGGGAATCAGCCCGCGCAGCGCGAACGCGTTGTTCGGCGAAGGCGTGTGTCTCGCGCGCGTGGCGCGCGCCATGCCCGGCCCGTGGTTGCCGAAGTAGACGAACACCGCGCCGGAGTCGGCGGCGCCGGGAAAGTCCTTGGTGTACGAGCCGACCAGCGGGTCGGCATAGCCGTCTCCGTTGAAGTCGAGATTCAGCGCCACGTCGCGGCCGAGGTCGGCCGTGTCTCCCGCGGGGCCTGGAATGTCCGTCGCGATCGCGGTCGAGAGACCGCTCGGCCCGCCGTGGAAGACGTAGGCGTGACCTTCGGCGAAGGCATTCACGCCGGCCCACTGCTCGCCGACCACGAGATCTCCGAAGCCGTCTCCGTTCACGTCGCCGCCGCCGCCTATGCCCGAGCCGAAGCGCGTGCCGTTCGACGGCCCGAGCAAGGTGGTGTTCGCGGAGCCACTCACTCCGCCGCCGCTGTTCGTGCCGTGAAAGATCCGCACCCGGCCTTCCAGGCCGTTGAACTCGGGCTCGCTCACGGCGACGTCCGAGAACCCGTCGTCGTTCACGTCGCCCGCGGAAGCCACGTTGATGCCGGAGTCACTCCCGCCCGCGGCGCCCACGATGGTCGCGACCGGGCTGGCGTAGAGCCCCGCGGGCCGGCCGCGGAAGAGATACGCCGCGACCTCGCCGCTCGGCCCCGCGTTGAGCGCGCTGATCAGGACGTCGGAGTAACCGTCGGCGTCGACGTCGCCGGCCGAGGCCAAGTGATTGCCGAGGTGCTGATTCGTCGCGGTGCCGCGACGCGTCCACACGGCGGGCGTGCGCAGCATGGTGATCGGGCTCCCGAGATACAGCTCGACGAGGCCCGCGCCCACGATCGCGCCGTTGGGCGCGAAGGGCGCGCTCACCAACACGTCGCCGAGCCCGTCGCCGTTCACGTCACCCGCACCGGCGACGGCCCAGCCGAGCTGACTGCCTTGCGCGTAGAAGCCCGAATCGGCGCCGAGGGTCACGGACGGTGAGGCGTTCAGCCCGCCGAGACTGCCGAGATACAAGAACGCCGCGCCCGTGTCCGGCGTCGTGAAGCCGGGGAACGGGGGGAAGGTGAAGCGGTCCCACGACGGGGCGCCGGCGATCACGTCGTCGAAGCCGTCGCCGTTCACGTCGCCGACACCCGCCACGCTCCAGCCGAGGAGCGCGCCGGGGTTGTTGCTCTCCCAGAAGCCGACGGGGTCGATCATCGCGCCGCAGGTCGGCGTGCACGGCCCACCCGGGACGGGGACGATGCGTCCCTCGTCGAGCTGGCCGTTGTCGAACGACGGCACGCCAGCCACGAAGTCACTGAAGCCGTCACCGTTCCAGTCACCGGTGCCGATGCTGACGCCGTAGTTCGCGAGCGCTTGATTGCCGCTGGCGGTGTAGCCCGAGACACTCTGCGCCGGATAGCCGCCGCCGTGATACTCGAGCACGACGCCGCTCGAGTCGAAGCCGCTCGCTGCGGCTACATCGCCGAAGCCGTCGCCGTTCACGTCGCCCACCGAAGTGAGTGCGCGCCCGAAGTCGAACGCGCCGTTGCCTCGCGCAGCGATCATGTTGGGTTGCGCGCCGACCCGGCCGAAGTAGACGACGAACTCGTTCGCTTGGGGATGACCGATCATCACGTCGGCCAGCCCGTCGCCGTTCACGTCGCCCGCCGTCGCCGACGGCATGTCGCCGCCCTCCGTCGGCGCCTGGACGGACCAGTACAGCGAGAGACTTCCGCCGCCGACGTACACGCGATGCTCCGGGCTGGGAACGAAGCCGCTCGCTGCGGCGATCACGTCGCCGTAGCCGTCGCCGTTCACGTCGCCCGCGCCCGCGACGGACACGCCGAGCCGCGCGTCCTGCTCGACGCCATCCACGTTGCGAAGCGAGTTGTTGATCGAGCCGGTCGCCTTGCTCGCCAGGTTCGGCTCGCCCGAGAACACGACGACCGCGCCCTCGTTCGTCTCTCCACCGGCGTATCCCGGCGCGCCGACGATCAGGTCGAGGACGCCGTTGCCGTCCGGGTCTCCCCAACTGAGCGAATAGCCGAAGTCCATCAGGCTGCCGCCGCTGCCCGGCGTGCCGACGGCGATCCACACAGGGCTGCCGGCGGTGGGCGGTACCGCGCCCGGCAGACCCGTCGGCTGACTCGAGGGACTCGCGCTGCCGAGCCAGACGAAGACTCGCCCGTGTCCCGGATTGGGCGGACCCGACAGAGCGCCCCAGTCGGGCGCGCCGACGACCATCTCCGCGCGACCGTCTCCATTCAAGTCGACCAGAGTGACTGCGAATCCGAACGACGGGTTCGCGACCGAGGTTGGCGCCACGTTCGCATCGGCGTGCCAAGCGGCCGTCGCGAACGACCCGTCCGCCCGCGTCGTCATGTCGGAGCCGCCGAGCCACAGGAACGCCTGGCCTTTTCCGACCAGCGGGAAGCCCGCGAGAATGTCGGCGAAGCCGTCGCCGTTCACGTCGCCCACCGCGACCGAGCGCGCCGTCTCGATCAGCGCGAAGCCGTCGGTGATCACGCGCCAATCCGGAGTCGCCGACAGCCCGTTCGTCGAGCCTAGGAACACGCGCAGCCCGTCGTAACTCGAGACGACGAGGTCGCTGAAGCCGTCGCCGTTCGTGTCGCCGGCGGAGAGTGACTCGGGCGTGGAGTCGTAGAACGCGGGGTTGAAGGTGAAGCTCGGACTGGCGGCGAGCTCGGCGCTCGCCGTGACCGGCACGAGGAAGAGAATCGACGCAACGACGCAGCGGCGCGCGGTCTCGATCATTCCGCAACCTCCGAGTGAGTCCATGAGTTGCGGACGAGGCTACTCGGCGGCCGGCAGTGACTCCATGAGTAGTTCTTCCAGCGCTAGCGGCTGCGGGCCGAGCGGCGGGAAGCCATCTCGCGGATCGCGCGAGCGCTGCGCTCGCACCACGGCGGGCTCGCGAGGGCGGTGTGCATGGCCAGCGCCTGTTGGAAGCGCTCGCCCGCTTCGCGCGAGCGGCCGCGCGCCGCGGCGAGCCAGCCCAGCGCTTGCGAGACGGCGCCGTAGTAGAGCGCGGCGTTGTAACTCGCGGCGCCCACCTCGGCGAACGGCAGGAGCTCTCGCTCGAGCGCGGCGGCGGCGATTGGGGCGCGAGTCAGGAACGTCACTTCGGCCGCCATCACGAGCGCGGGCAGGCGGAGCGAGTCGAAGGGCATTTGCGCGAGTGACTCGGTCAACGTCGCCAGCGCGCCGAGCGCGGCCTCCAGCTTGCCGGCGACCGCGTAGCCCAGCGCGAGCGACGCCGAGATCGCCGCGACCTTCGGGAAGCGCGCGCGCGCCAGCTCGAACAGGGGCAGCACGGAGTCGGTCTGTGACTCGTGGACGCCCATCACGAGGCGCTGAGTGCCCGCGAGCAGCAGCAGGCCCCAGCTCTCGGTGGCGCGCGCGAGCCCTTCGTACTCCTCGATGCTCTTGCGCGCGTCGGCGTGGCGACCGTCGAGCAGCGCGAGCATGGTCTCGAGCCCGCGAGTCACCGCGCGCGAGTACGGGAACGGGTGATTCGTCGACAGCTCCCGGGCGTCGGCCACCGCGGCGAGCAGGCCCCCGCGCTCGCCCAGCTCCAGGTGCGCCGTCGCGCGGCCCACGATCGCGCGGAGCTCGAGCTCGAGATCGCCGCTGGCGCGAGCGCAGCGCACGACCTCTTCGGCCCGAGCCAGCCACGCGCGGCTGTCTCGCGCGGAGAGCGTCGCCGAGTTCACGTCGTACAGGACGCGCGAGAGCGTGAGAGGATCCCCGAACGCCCGCGCTTGCGACTCACTCTCGCGCAGCAGTGACTCGACTTCCTCGCGCTCCGGCCCCGCGTTCGCCAGCTCGACGGCGAGCCGGCTCGTGACTCGCGCCTCGAGCGAGGGCTCTCCGCTCGGCGCCTCTCGCGCCGCGCGCAGCCAGCGCAGCGTCGGCGCCTGCGCCTCGAGCGGGAAACCACGCTGCGCGAACTGGAGCGCGGCGCGCCCCAGGAGGCGAGTGTCTCCCGCGTCGAGCGCGATGCGCGCGGCGCGTTCGGTCGGGATACGCGAGCGCGGCAGCCCCTCCACCGCGAGCACGACCTGTGAGTGCTCGAGCAAGAGCTCGCCGAGCTCGAGCGGAGGAACGCCGGCGTGCTCGGCGAGCTCGGCCGCGCGCGCGAACCAGATGAACGCGTCCGCCGCGGCGTAGCGGCGGCGAGCTTCGCGGCCCGCGGCCAGCGCCCACGGCAGCGCGCGCGCCGCGCCCGCCGCGGCCCGCGCGGCGAAGAAGTGTCTCGCGAGCAGGAGTGGGTCGGTGACTCCGCCGCGCTCGAGCGCCTCGGCGATTCGCAGGTGCTGCCGCGCCGCGGCCAGTGAGTCGGCGCCGAGCTCGGCGTACAGCGCCTCGGCGATCAGTGGGTGGGCGAAGCGGCGCAGCCGGCCGCGTCCCGCGTCAACCAGGCCGGCGGCGCGGGCCTCGTCGAGCGCACGGGACGTCGCGCGCGGTGACTCCCCTTCCGACTCGGCGACGACCTGCGGGTCGAACTCGGTTCCGAGCGCCGCGGCCGTGCGCAGCAGGCGCCGAGTGTCGTCCGACAAGGCCGCGCAGCGCCGGGCCACCAGCGCGCCCAGCTCGGTCGAGACGCTCGCGGCCAGCTCCTCGGGCGGCGCGTCGCGCAGGGCGTGACCGGCGAGGAAGAGCGCGCGGCCGAGCTCGGTCGCGAGGAGCGGATTGCCCTGCGTGCGCGTCGCGAGCAACGCCGCGCTCTCGGGACTCACTTCTGTACGCAGCTGACTCGCGACCACCGCGCCGAGCTCCGGAGCCGAGAGCCCGCGCAGCTCGAGCCACTGGGACGAGCTCTCGGTTGCTAGTGCGGCGACGTCGCGCGGCCAGTCACTCGCGGCTCCCGGAGCCGAGCGCAGCGCGGCCACGAGCCACACACGAGCGCCCCGCAGCGCTGGGGCCACGAAGCGCAAGAGCGTGAGTGAGTCGGGGTCGGCGAGCTGCAGGTCGTCGAACGCGAGCAGGAGCGGCCGCTGCGCCGCGGCGCGTGTGATCGCGCGCGCCACATCGCGGAACAGACCGAAGCGGCGCTCGTCGACCACCGGCCGCGCCGCGGCGTCCGCCGGCGGGCGCAGCTCGGCTTCGACGCCGAGCTCGTCCGCCGCGTCGAGCCACAGGTGGAACGCGTCGGCCTCCGCGCCCGCGCGGCCCGTGCCGCGCAGCACGGCGAAGTCGCGCGCCGCCGCTCGCGCTTCCAGCTCGGCCAGCGCGCGCGTCTTGCCGATCCCCGCCGGACCGTGGAGCAGAGTGACTGCACCCCGGCCCTCGGCCGCCGCCTCGAGTGACTGATCGCAGAGCTCGAGCAGCTCGCCGCGCCCCACGAACGCCGTGTCCCAGCCGTCGGTCGTGACCTCGGCGGTGAAGCGCACGCCGCGCCCGCGCAGTGTCTCGATCTGCTCTTGCCGCACGCCGTCGTCGCCCAGCGCGCGCCGGGCTTCCTTCAGCAGGCGGCGAAGCGAGGCGTCGGTCACTCGCACGTCGGGCCAGAGCGTGCGGCGCAGCACGTCGTCGGCCACCACCCGGCCGCGCTGCTGCAACAGGAAGAGCAGCAGGTCGAGCACCAGGGCCTGGACGCGCACGGGTTCGCCGGCGCGCGAGAGCGTGCGCGCCTCGCGATCGAGCGCAAACTCGCCCCATCGGTATCTCATGACGGCGGTACGCCGATTTTCGCAGATCACGCTGCGATCACGCGGCGCGTCCGCCCCGCGACTCATCCTCCCTTCGGGCGCCAAGCCCCAAGGAAGGAGATTCAGCGGTGTTGCATGACGGCGGTCTCACGATGCGCGAGGCGCAGGTCGGCGAGCTACTCGCACGCGGCTTCAGCGAGAAGCAGATCGCCGGCGAGCTGGCGGTGTCGGCCTCGGCGGTGTCTCGCGCGGCGCAGACGACGGCGGGCAAGCTGGGCGTGCGCTCGCGGGTCGAGGTGGCGGCGCGCTTCGCGGCGCTGCGGCGCGCGCCGGGGCATCCGTCGGCCGAGCTCGGGGCGTTGTCCCCCGCGGAGCGGGTGGTCGTCGGTCTCGTGACTCGCGGACACAGCGACGCCGAGGTCGCGCTCGCGCGCGGCTCGAGCCCGCGCACCGTGCAGAACCAGCTGCAGCAGATCTACCGCAAGCTCGGCGTGCACTCGCGCACCGAGCTTGCGGCGCGCTTCTTCGGGTGACTCATGCTCGGTCGGTCAGCCCGAGAACGCGCCGTGGCGGCCCGCGCCCTTCGCGAAGCGGGTCGCGCCTTCGCGCGTCTCGCCCGAGCGAATCACTTCCATCCCGAGTTCGGTCTCGCGGCGCAAGGCTGCTTGCAGAGGCAGCTCCCACTGCTCGTAGGAAGACATGCGGTCACTGCGCAGACAGCGCTGCGGGAACTCGGCGAGCTGCTTCGCGAGAGTGACTGCCTCGTCGAGCGCCTTGCCCTTGGGCACGAGGCGGTTCGCGAGGCCCATCATGCGGGCTTCTTCGCCCGAGACACCTCGGCCCGTGAGGATCAAGTCGAGCGCGTGCGAGTGACCGATCAGGCGAGTGAGTCGGATCGTGCCGCCGTCGATCAGCGGCACGCCCCAGCGGCGGCAGTACACGCCGAACATGGCGTCCTCGGCGGCGACGCGCAGGTCGCACCACAGCGCGAGCTCGAGCCCGCCCGCGACGGCGAAGCCCTCGACCGCCGCGATGACCGGCTTCGAGAGGAGCATGCGCGACGGGCCCATCGGGCCGTCGCCGTCGAGACGCACTCCGAGGTTCTCGCGCTCGCGCGGCTCGGACACGGCCTTCAGGTCCGCGCCGGCGCAGAAGTAGCCGCCCGTGCCCGTGAGGATCGCCACCGCGAGTGACTCGTCCGCGTCGAACTTGCGGAACGCGTCGGCCAGCGCGCGCGCGGTCGGGCCGTTCACGCAGTTGCGCACCGCGGGCCGGTCGATGGAGATGATCGCGATCGGGCCGTCTGTCTCCCAGCGGACTGTGCTCATATCACTTCTCCTTCTTGCGACTGCCGTAGTCCCCGAACGGGTCGTCGCGCTCGCGCACGGCTTGGCGGAAGCCGACCTCGCGCGAGCGAGTCACGAAGTCGAGCCCCTCCTGCGTGTGCCGCGCGATCCCGTCGAACAGCGTGCCGAGCATGCGGCTCGAGGTGAGTCCCATGTTCTCGGCCGTCTGGTTCGCGAGCAGCTTCAGCATGACGAGCTGCGTGGTCGGCACCTGCGCCATGCGCTTCGCCAGCGCGAGCGAGTGACTCGCGAGCTCCGCGTCGGGCACACACTCGAGGATGAGCCCGATCTCGGCCGCCTTGCGCGCCGGTATCTCGTCGCCGGTCAGCATGTACCGCTTCGCTCTCTCGAGCCCCATTCGATAGACCCACATCGCGGTCGTGGGCGTGCCCCACACGCGCGACGGCGGATAGCCGAACTTCGCGCCCTCGCCCGCCACGATCAGATCGGCGCACAGCACCATGTCGGTGCCGCCGCCCACGCACCAGCCCTGCACGGCCGCGATCGTCGGCTTCGCCGCGTACCAGAGCTTCATGTAAGTCGCGACGAAGCGGGACATCATCCGCATGTCCGCGACCGAATCCCATACACGCGTGCGGCGCGGGTCTCGCGCCTCCGGACCCGTGTCAGTCACTCGCTCGCCCGACTGCGCCGCGGTCGACCAGTCGAGCCCGTAGCCCGCGCAGAAGGCGGGCCCCTCCGCGTTCAGCAGGATCACGTGTGACTCGGGATCGGCGTCGCCCTCGTCGATCGCAGCCGCGAGCTCGTCGCGCAGCTCGGGGGTGATCGTGTTGTACTCGGCGGCGCGGGTGAGCGTGACGACGAAGACGCCGGAGTCGCGCGAGGTGCGGAGGGTCTTGCCCTGCATGCGGGGCAGTCTACTCGACTGCGGGCTATCCTCGCGCGCGTGGGGGCATGGAGCAGTCACCGCGGGCTCGCGATCGCGTGTGTCTTGTTCGCCGTCGCGGCGCCGGCCTGTGAGAGCGCGCCGCAGCGGCGAGTCATCTCGCTCTCCGACGCGACGACCCAGGTCGCCGCGGCGCTCGGACTCGGTGACCGGCTCGGCGCGTTGGACCCGCGCGCGCCCAACGCGCTCGAGCGCGCGCTCGCGACCGGGGCGGACCTCGCGATCTCTGACTCGGGGTCTGATTCAGCCGACGTGCGCGCCGCGCTCGCGTCGCGCAGCATCGCCGTTCGCACCTTCGCGCCCCGCAGCACGGCCGACACGCTCGCCGCGTACACCGAGATCGCGACGGTGCTCGGGAAGCCGAAGGCCGCGGCGGCGCTCATCGAGCGAGTCACTCGTGAGCTGCAGGGCCTCGGGTCCGACGGGAAGCGGCCGCGCGTCGCGCTAGTGACTTCGCGCAAGCCGTTGCGCGCCCTGGCGGGTGACGCGTTTGTGTCTCATGTGCTCGCGCTGGCCGGAGTCACCAACGCGTTCGAGGAGGAACGCGGCGTGGTCGTCGCGCTTCGGCCGGAGCAGCTCGACGCCCAGAAGGCCGAGCGCGTGATCGACGTGAGCGAGACGGCGCTCGCCGGCGCCTGGGTCGAGCCCGTCGCCACCGCCGCGGCGTTGCGGCGCGCGGCGGTCGAGTGAGTCTGCGCGCGGCCGACGTCGCGATCTGTGCGGCGCTGAGTGCGGTGATCGCGGGCCTCGCGCTCGCGACGAAGAGTCTGTGGGGCGACGAGGTGTTGAGCCTCATCATCGCGACTCACTCGGGAGAAGACGCGCTCGCGGCCCTGACCAAGGACTATCACCCGCCCGTGTACTTCCTGCTGCTGCGCGGCTGGGTCGCCGCGTTCGGCTCGTCCGAGCTCGCGCTGCGCGTGTTCCAGGCCCTGCAGGCGTGCGCGTTCCTCGCGTCGGCGCTGGCGCTCTTCCGGCGAGTCATTCCCGAAGCGCGCTTCCACCCGTTCTGGCTCCTGCTCGCCGTGTCGAGCGAGGCGTGGCTGTTCCTGCCGATGCTCCGCTACTACGCGCTCGCGGCGACCCTCGCGCTCGTCGCCACGTTGCTGCTGCTGCGCTGGCTCGAGTCACCGACCATCGTACGCGCGGCGTGTCTCGGCGCTTCGTACGTCGCCCTGCTCTACACCGACTACCCCTCCTCGTTCGTGCTTGCGCTTCACTTCGCGTACGTGGCCCTCGTGCAACGGGACCGAGTGATTCGCCACTTCGCGGTCTGTCTCGCAGGGGGAATCGCGTTCTTGCCGTGGGTTCGGGTCGTGACCCACCAGGCGCAGCGGCTGGGCGAGATGACTCAGGTCGCGGACTTCAACGCCTCTCCGGCCGCCGTCGTGCTGAAGGTCGGCTACAGCCTGTGGGCCTTCGTCTTCGGCGAGACGACGTACCCGTTCGAAGCGCTCGCGCTCGCGTGTGCCGGGCTCTTGTGTCTCGCGCTCTTCATCGCAGCGAGAGACTTGGGCGCCGCGAAGTCGCGCGCGCCGCTCGCGCTCCTCGCGGGCGTGGTCGCTGCCGTCGGCTTCACGGCGTTGGTCACGACGATCATCTCGAAGCGCACGAGCTTCATCTACAACCCGTCGCGCACGTTCTACGCGCTCGGATTCTTGTATCTCGCGCTCGGCCTCGTCTGGTCCCGGCTCGAGTCACGACACGCCAAGACACTCCTCGTCGTGCCGTTCCTGCTGCTCGCCGCGTACGGCAACGCGAACTGGCTGCTGAATCAGCACTTCCTCATGCCCGTGTACGCCACCCCGTGGAAGGAAGTCCTGGCGGACCTGCGCGACGAGCCCGGCGTCGCGATCGTGGACGAGCGCCGCTGCTACGAGTACTACCGCGAGCGGCTGCCGGGCTCCCATCCCGCGCCGGTCGACGAGATCCCGCCGGACGCCGACACGGTGTTCCTCGTCTCGCTGGGGCGTGAGTCGACGGAGTCGGACGTGGCGGAGGAGCTCGCCGCACGGCTCGCCGCGCGCGGGTCACTCGAGTGGGAGAAGAAGTATCTCCCGATCGACGAGAGCTACCGCCGCTTCAAGGCGCGACTCACGGGCCGCGACGGCTACGACGCGAAGGTGACCGTGCGGAAGTACCGACTCACTTCCCCAGGTGCGCCTTGAACAACGCCTTCAGCTTCGTCCACGAGTCGGACGCGGCTTTCTCGTCGTAGCTCGCCCGGTCGTTGCAGAAGAAGCCGTGGTCCGCGCCCGCGTAGTTGTCGAGCTTGTAGCTCTTGCCGAGCTCGCGCAGCTTCGCCTCGATCGCGTTCACCTGGTCCTGCGGGATGTAGTTGTCGCGCTCGCCGAAGAACAGGTGGAGCGGCGCCTTGATCTTGTCGGCCTTCGGCAGGAGCGCGATGGTGCCGCCGCCGTAGTACGGCGCGGCCGCGCCGATGCGGTCCGCCAAGTCACACGCCGCCAGGAACGAGACACGGCCGCCCATGCAGAAGCCGGTGACTCCCACCTTCGGGCCGGCCACGTTCTGCTTCGCCACGAGGTGGTCGATGGCGGCGGAGAGGTCGCGCACGAGCGAGTCGTCGCGCAGCTTCATCGCCTGCTCGACGCCCTTCTGTATCTCCTCGTAGGGAATCACTTGGCCCGCGCCCGCGCGGTAGAACAGGTCGGGCGCCAGCGCGACGTAGCCCTCGCCCGCGATCCGGCGAGTCACTTCCTGGATGTGAGGATTCACTCCGAAGATCTCCTGGATCACGAGCACGGCCGGATGGCGGCCGGGTGCCGTCGGCTCCGCTACGTATGCGGGCATCGTTCCATCGGGAGTCTTCACTTGCTCTTGCTTGGTTCGAATTTCCATGGGCGCCAGCATACACTGCGCCGCCGTGGCAACTCCCGCGCACGTCTTCGAACCCTCTGGTCAGGACTTCGTTCCCACGGACCTCGCGCGCGGGCCGTGGTATCCGAACACGCAGCACGGCAGCCCCATGCTGGCGCTCGTCGCGCGCGCGATCGAACGCGTCCCCTCCGAGCGCCCGGCGCAAGTCACTCGACTCACCGTCGACCTGATGCGCGCGGCGCCGATGTCGCCCGTGCGCACCGAGGCGCGCGTGGTGCGCGGCGGCTCGAGCGTGGAGGTGTTGGAGGCCGAGCTCTGGGCGGGCGATGAAGTCTGCGCGCGCGCGACGGCCATGCGCTTCCGCGTCGCCGACGTCGCCGTGCCCCAGGACAAGACCGGCGCGGACCGGCCGCCCGCGCTCCCCGAGACGGCCATGCGCTTCCCGTGGAGTGACTCGCACGGCGCGAACGAGAATCCGATCCAGCACGTGCTCGAGATGCGCGCCGCGCCTGGCTTCGAGTCACCCACCGCGTGGCTGCGCTTGCGCCTGCCGCTCGTCGCCGGCGAAGAGAACTCGCCGCTCGTGCGCGTGGCCTGGATCTCGGACATGACTTACTCGGTGCCGATGATGCGCATGGCCACGCGCGACATGCGCAGCATGGCCGACCGCCCGTTCGTGGCGATCAACCCCGACACCACGCTGAACCTGCACCGCCCCGCGGAAGGTGAGTGGATCTGCCTCGACTCGCGCGCGACCTACGACTCACACGGCGCGGGCACCGCTTCGGCGCGCGTATTCGATCAGCGCGGTCCGATCGGCCACGCGTCGCAGTCACTGCTGGTGCGGGGGATCGAGGCCCGGCCGGAGAGCTGGAAGCGCTACGAGCGCTAGCCGCGGGGAGCCGATACGATCGCGCGATGCCACGCACGGACACCAGTCGCGACGCTCGGGGCGTCCAGCGCGCGGCGCAGCGGCGTCTGGGTGCCGCGCGCCGGGTCGAGCTCGCGTTCGAGATGTCCGAGCAGGCGAGGACGGTCTCAATTCAGGGCGCCATGGCTCGGGACCGGAGTCTGTCTCACGCCGAGGCGCGCGCTCGTGTTCTGCGGCGGCTGCTGGGCGGTGCGCTCGCTGACACCGTTTGGCCGCTGCGCGCGCGCGAATGACTCGTCATCCCCTGGCCGCGATCGTCCTCGAGCTCAACCGCTTCGATATTCCACACATGTTGGCCGGGTCGTTCGCAAGCACGTATCACGGCGACCCGCGCACCACGAACGACATCGACCTGGTGATCGATCCGGCGCGCGAGTCACTAGAGAGCTTCGTGCGCGGACTCGACCCCCAGCATTTCTACGTCAGCGCTCCGGCCGCGCGCGCGGCCTTCGAGAGCCGCGGACAGTTCAACGTCGTCCTCCTGGACTCCGCTTGGAAGGCCGACCTGATTCTGCGCAAGGACCGGCCCTTCAGCCGCGTCGAGTTCGAGCGCCGGCAGGCGGCGGAGATCGCCGGAGTCACGGTCTTCGTCGCCACGGCGGAGGACACCATCGTCGCGAAGCTCGAGTGGGCGCGGCTGGGTGAGTCCGAACGGCAGCTTCGCGACGTGATCGGCGTTCTCGAAGTCTCTGGTGAGCGCCTCGATCACGACTACCTCGCGCGCTGGATCGCGGAGCTCGGCCTTCAATCTCTCTGGGTGCGCGCGCTCGCGCAGGCGGAGTGACTCGACTCCCGGTTCACTCGGCGCCCCCGTGCTTCGCGAGGATGTCGGCCACGTCGGACGGACTGAACGACACATCGCACGCCCACTCTCCGAACCCGCCGTGCGCGTTCACCGCATCGACCCACTCGCGCAGGAACTCGCGCTTGGTGCGATCCTGATCTGACTCCACGCCCTTCACCTCGAGCACGAGCCGCGTGCCGTTGGTGAGTCGCACCAGGAAGTCGGGCCGGTACCTCCGGATGCCGCCCTGGAACAGGTAGTGGATCTCGAAGCCCAGGTGGTCGTTCTTCGCCCACGCCTCGACGTGTGAGTCGTGATCGAGCGTGAAGGCCTCGGTCGCTTCCCATGTACTGTCGAAGACAGCGAAGTTGATGTGCGAACGCGCCGTGGCCGCGCACGGCTTCGAGCTGTACCAGGGCAGCATGTCACCGGTGCCGCGGATCGGGTGCTCTCTGTCGAGGACGAGGGTGCGCTGACTCGTGCTCTCGGAGCGAATCGCTTCGAGCACGTGCTGCACGATGCGGTTCATGTTCAGCATGAGCATGACTCGCCGCCGCAGCGGGTCGGTCGCGTACACGTTGGGCTCGATCGAGATGGCGTCGGATTCGAGATAGCGCTCCACGATGCGCACGAGCTGGCCGAGCAACACCTCGCGGCTGCCGGGCCAGCCGGGCTTCACCTGGTCGTAGAGGTCGGCCGCCGCCTTGAACGCGATCGTCTGCAGGCGGCTGCGGCGGCCGAGCTCCTCGAGCTTGATCTCCTCGATGCGAGTCACATCCGCCTTGCCGCCGACCGTGGGCGCGATCTCGGCGAGCTGAATGGTCTCGTGCGCGGCGAGGTGCAGCGTCTTGGCGCGCGCGGGATCGAGTACGAGCCGCGTGCCGTAGCTGTGCTCGATGCGCAGCACGTTGGGCCATTCGATCTCGAGTGACTTGCGCTCGCGCACGGGCTCGATGCGCGTGCGCGGCTTGGGCGGAGGCGGCGGCGTGCCCTCGGTCTCTTCGTGCGGAAGGAAGGTGAACGGCACGCCGAACACGTTCACGAACTCGGGCGTGTAGAAGCCGGTCTGCGGGTCGACGTCGTAGCTCGTGCGCCGTAGCCCGCGGCCCACGACCTGCTCACACAAGAGCTGACTCGAGAACGCGCGCAGCCCCATGATGTGAGTCACGGTCTTCGCGTCCCAGCCCTCGGACAGCATGGCGACGGAGATCACGTTCTGGACTTGCTCCCCAGACTTTCCAGGCTGGCCCACGGTCTCGACCTTCCTCCGTAGGGCTTCGGCGATCTCGTCCTTCGTCTGCTTGCGGACGGGCGCGTCGTCGTTGGTCTCGTCGTCCTCCGCCTCGGGCTCGGCAGTCACGGCAGCGCCTTCTTGCTCCTCCGCAGAAGCCAGCACCTTCGAGTCGATGTGCAGGAGTCTCTCCGGGTCGCAGAGAGGCGGAATGTCGATGCGGCCGCGCTCGAAGGCGAAGGCGATGCGCGAGGCGGTGTACGTGTTGTTGCAGACCGTGATCATGACGGGCGGAGTGACTGCCGACTTCTCGCGCCAGTCCTTCGCGGTCTCGAGCCAGTCCTGCCCGAGCAGGTAGTACGCGTTGGTCACCAGCTGCGGGAGTGGCTCTTGCGGCTGCGCCTTCCGGTTCAGATCCGCGGAGACCTGCGGATAGATGTGAAAGAGCTTCGAGCGGTACTGCCTGGCCGTGGGCGTGCCGTCGTCGCGGACCACGACGCGCGGTGTCTTGACGAGGCCCGACTCGATCGCGTCGGACAAACCGAAGTCACTCACGACCCAATCGAACAGTGCCTCTTCGTTGCTGCGCTTCCCCGTGGGGACGAACGGCGTCGCCGAGAAGTCGTACGCCATCAGCACGCCGCGGGCGCGGTGAATGCGATCGAGCCCGCCGATCCACTTCGTGGCCTCGTCCGCGTCCGCCTTCGAGACACCAGGAACCTTCTCGCCGGCGGGAACGCGCCAGGCGTGGTGCGCTTCGTCGTTGATGACGAGCAGGTTGCGCGCGCTGGCCAAGTCACCGAGCACCTCGCGGACGTACGCCTCGTCGCTCTTCGCGCCACGCTTGTCGACCGTGCGTTTGCGCGCCACGCGCTCGTCACTCTCCCAATCGAGCGCGTGCCAGTTGCGGACTCGCACCTTGCCCTGTCTCAGCCGGTCGCGGAGCGCAGAGGGCACGATGTCGAAAGCATCGTAGTAACTCTCGGGACACTCCGGCTTCACGACCTCGAGCCGATTGCGCACCGTGAGTCCCGGCGCGACCACCAGCACGTGCTTCGCGAACCTGCGGTCCTTTGGGTCGGCGACTTTGTTGAGGATGTGCCAGGCGATCGCCATACCGATGACGATGGTCTTGCCCGTGCCGGTGGCGAGCTTCACACACTGGCGCAGGAACTCACCGCCGTCGCTGCCGAGCTCGATCCCCTGTCTGTCGGCCGCCGGCGCCTCCGTGAGCCAGATGAGTGTCTCGATCGCCTCGAGCTGGCAGAAGAAGAAGCGCCGCTCGCGCTCGGGGTCGCGCCAGTGATCGAGCAAGCGCTGGGTCGTGCCGGTGACTCCCGGGTAGCCGGCGGCGCGCCAGGCGCTCACGCGCTCGCGAATGCGGTTGACGGTCTCGAGCTGCACGAAGATGCCCGGGTCATCGAACGACGCCTTGCCCGGCGACGCGGTCACATAGCCCGCAGGCCGTCGACCCGCGAGCTTCTTGAAGCTCTTCGCCTCGCGCTCGTACGCCCAGTGACACGTGGGCTCGATGAACGGGGAGTTGATGATGAGGTGGTCGATCCCCTTGGGCATCTCACGGAATCTCGAGGATGCGGAGTGACTCGATCCCGCGGTCGTCGACCACCTTCACCGCGACGCGTTGCCCGGTCCGCCCCTCGAACGGGAGTGAGACGGTGCCACGATAGGCCTCGATCCGCTCCTCGTCGATCTCGGCGCGCAGGCTGCGCGCGAGGCGCGCCCAGCCCTCCCCCTCGCCCGACATCGGGAAGAACACCTGCCGCGGGTAGAGACTCCGCTCGTCGTATTCGGGATCGAGCTGCCAGATCGCGATCTGACTCGCGCCGCCCGACTGCACCTCGCCGGTCTTGGTGTTGTAGTAGTCGAAGCCGCGCACCTCGACCTGCCACTGGCCCTTGTGCTCGCCCGACTCGAGCTGGCGCAGCTCGACGTCGGGCTGACCCACGAGCCAGAACGACTCGTTGCTCGCGCGCTTCTTCTTCAAGTCCTCAGTGAGCAGGTCGGCGTTCATCTGCACCTTGAGCAGCGTCATGCCCAGGCTCTGCGCGCCGAGTGAGTCGATGTCCTTCGCCGCTTCTGGATCGAACTGGAACGCAGCGAACACCAGGAGCTGCGGCTTGGGAGCGAGCGATGACGCCTCTTGCCAGGCCAGCTCGATGGCCTTCTGCTCGAGCGGCGCATGTTCGGGGCCGAAGTGGAGCACGACCTTGTGGACCGCGTATGCGGCACCGTCCGGCTCGCCGATGTTCTCGGAGCCCGAGTCATTGGGCTTCGTCTCCGCGGTGGCATGGAGCCAGCGCGTGCCTTGCATCGGCTCGACGCGCGAGAACGTGATTCGCTGCCCAGCCTTGCCGCGAATGCCAGTGCGCAGCAGCTCATCGCGCCACTCCGCGTGGCGAAGTGTCTCGCCGCTGCGGACCTCGGATCGGTCGGCCTCGTGTGACTTTGGTTCGGGATCCGTGGCATCGACCGGCTTCACGACGGGAGCTGGGACCGCTTCGACGGTGAAAGGACCAGTGACTCGCGCGCGGCTCTTGTCGATCTTCGGCTGGTCGTAGAGCGTCTCCTGGTCCGCGTACTTCGCGATCGCCGCGTCGATCTGCGCGCGAGTCATCCCCTCCTTGATCTCCGGGTTGTTCGCGATCGACTTCAGAGTCACGTGGGGAACAGTCTTGTACTTGAACCCGCTGCCAACGCCCTCGTCGGCGTGCGCGAGCTCGTAGTACTCGAAGTTCGCGGTCATGAGTCGCTGACGCGCGAGAGCGATCGCGACTCGCGACGTGTCACAAGTGATCCAGCGCCGCCCCCACTGCTCAGCAACAAATGCGGATGTACCCGAGCCACACGTTGGATCGAGCACCAAGTCGCCAGGCAGCGTTGAGAGGAGCACACACCGCTCCAACACGAGTGTATTCGTCTGGACCACGTAGCTGGGGTCCTCCGCACCGCTCGTATCGGCCCAGAGATTTGTGACACGACTCACGGGGTAGTCGTCGAAGTAGGCCACTTGCCGAAGAGTCTTCCCCGCAGGCACTAACCGCAGCGCTGCGCGAAGCTTGGACATTCCCTCTGGCGTCGTCTTCCAACAGTTTCCCTTCGGTGGGGGATAAGGGACTCCTTCGAACTCGAACTCAAAATCCTGGTTCGGACGATACTGCGTGGGCAGCAAAGAGATTGTCTGCATAAGACGCGCACCATCGGGAACTACTCCGGATGCGCGTTGCTCTGGGCTCGTTCGCCGACGAGTACCGTCAGGAAGCTCGATATGACTCCACGTTGAGTCGCCCACACCACGCTTCTCGCGAAAGAGGGGATTCACCTTCACGCGCTTTCTATCTCGCGCGTACCAGAGGAGGTAGTCTGACACTGACTCAGTGACATCGGATCCAAGCGGCATCGTCTTCTTGCGAAACGTGATCAGCGAGCAGAACTGGGCCGAGCCAAGTACCTCATCCAATAGCTGTCGGACGCGGTGGACGTTCTCGTCGGAAATCTGCACGAAGATCGACCCAGTCTCGTGCAGCAACTCCCTAGCCAGCAGCAGCCGATCCCGCAGGTAACTCAGATACGAGTGGATCCCGAGCTCCCAGGTATCTCGGAACGCCCGGATCATCTCGGGCTCCTGAGTCAGGTCCTCGTCCTTGCCGTCTTTGACGTCGCGCTTGTTGACGAAGGGCTGGAAGTTCGAGCCGTAGCGGATGCCGTAGGGCGGGTCGATGTAGATCATCTGCACTTTGCCGGCCATGCCCTCCTTCTCGAGGAGTGAGTTCATGACCAGGAGTGAGTCGCCCGCGATCAGGCGGTTGCTCCAGCCGTGCGGGTGCTTGTAGAAGTCGACGGCCTCGCGGAGCGGCTGCTTCGCCGCGGGTGAGTCGAAGAACGAGAGCTGCTCGGGGCCCTTCGGCGCGCCGTTCTTCTTGCGCACGGCCTCGAGGATGGTCTTCGGGTCGATGCGCTCGTGGACATGCAGCGAGACAGTCGGCACCTCGAAGCTCGTGTGCTCGGCCTTGCCCGCCCACACGAGCTGCGGATCCAGGTGCGGGTCGTACGCGTAGGTCTTCTTGCCGACCGGGTCGTTCTCGGGCTTCACGAGCCCGACGTGCGGATTGTTCGCGCGCTCCTTGCCCGTGTGCTCGTACTGCTCGATGGGCTTCTTCGTCGCAGACTTGGCCTTCGACTTGGCCCCCCGCTTCTTCGACCCCGCCATCTCGCACCCCGTCGTGTGACTCGCCTCCGTAGATTCTACACGGGGCTACCGCTCATCGGCCTACCTCTTGCTCGACCGCCTGCGGTGGGGGACGATCGACCGAGGAACTTCGCGCGCGACGCGGGGAACAGTCAGTGTCGGCCACCGAGACTGGAGGGTGAGTGAGCGACCAAAGCGCCATCGAGTGGACCGACGCCACCTGGAACCCGGTGCGCGGCTGCGTGAAGGTGAGTCCCGGCTGCAAGCACTGCTACGCAGAGACCTTTGCAGAACGGTTCCGCGGGACGCCGAGACACCCGTTCGAGCACGGCTTCGACCTACGACTCGTGCCTGAGAAGCTCGGAGACCCGCTGCGCTGGAAGCGGCCGCGTCGGATCTTCGTGAACTCGATGAGCGATCTGTTTCAGGACCGCGTGCCGACGGAGTACATCGAGCGAGTTAGTGATGTCATGGCGCGCGCTCCACGGCACACGTACCAGGTTCTGACCAAACGCCACGACCGCATGCGAGATCTGCTGCGGGGCGAGCTCGCGTGGGTCGCTGCACTCTCACATGTCTGGTTCGGAGTCAGCGTGGAGGACCGGAGCCATGGCCTTCCGCGGCTGGCTGCGCTGCGAGCAACGCCGGCCCGCGTACGGTTCTTGTCAGTCGAACCATTGCTAGAAGAACTCGGCCCCATCGACCTGTCCGGCATCGACTGGGTCATCGTCGGCGGCGAGAGCGGCCCGCGCGCGCGACCGATGCGGCCAGAGTGGGTGCTCTCGATCCGCGACCAATGCCGAGCTGCTGGCGTCCCATTCTTCTTCAAGCAATGGGGCGGCGTGCGGAAATGGGAGTCAGGCCGAGAGCTCGACGGCCGAACCTACGACGAGCTGCCCAGGAGCGCAGCTGCACCTTGACTCACGAATCAGGCGACGACGACCTGTACCTGCCCGAGGTTGGGAGCTGGGCGGTGAACAAGCACAGACTCGCTGGGGTGTACTTCGCGATCTTCGCGCGAGCGATGAGCACGACGTGGCGCACACGTGTCTATGTCGACCTGTTCGCGGGCGCCGGCCGGTCGCGCTTGAAGCACACGCAGACACTCATCGATGGCTCACCGCTGATCGCGCTCGGAGTCGACGTACCGTTCGACCGCTACGTGCTCTGCGAAAAGAACCGCCGCTGCATGGAGGCCCTTCGCGCTCGCGTCTCACACAGTCATCCCGCTGCTGCGGTCTCGTTCATACCGAGGGACTGCAATGCGGCCGTGGACGACGTCCTCGACGCAATCCCCAGCGACAGCAGCGTCTTGACTCTCTGCTTCGTCGACCCCTTCTCCGTCTCGAACCTGAAGTTCAAGACGCTTGCGTCTCTCGCGCAGCGATGCACGGACTTCCTCGTTCTGGTTCCAACGCACATGGATGCGAACCGCAACCAAGCGCGCTTGCGGGCCGCCGACGAGCCGCTACTCGACGAGTTTCTCGGAGATCGGCGCTGGCGGAGTGAGTGGCAACGGCGAACGAGCGGAGCGAGACAGACTTCGTTCGGGACGTTCGTACTCGATCAATTCGGCCAATCGATGCAACGACTCAGGTACCTATACGATGGACCTGGTCGAGAAGTTCCAGTCACAGACGGCAGTCGCATCTTGTACTACCTCGCGCTCTACAGTCGTCATCGGCTCGGCGCGAAGTTCTGGCAAGCGGCGATGAAGGCGGCCGAACAGCCGCCTCTCTTCTGACTCAGCGCCCGGCCGTCTTCAGCTTCGTCGTGTCGTAGTACTTGCGGCTCTCGGCCACGCCGAACTCCATGGCGTTCATGCCGTCGAACTGACCCAGGTTCGAGTTACCGCTCTGGATGTTCACGATCATGACGGACGTACCGAGCAGCACGTTGCGGCCCTTGTTCTCGGGCTGGCCCGTCGACTCACTCCAGCGGCCGACGCCGCCGATCAGCTTGAAGGGCTTGCCGGCGCGGTCGTACGCCACGGCGAGGCCGGGCGACATGGTTTCTTTGTCGTACCAGATGCGCTTGCGGCTGTACGGATGCCCTTCCTGCTTGGGGATGTCGTCGAGCTCGAAGCTCGCGCGCTTCTGCCACGACTCACCCACCATGGGCATGGCGCCGTACGGGTCGTAGCGGCAGGCACGCCACTCTTCGTCGGTGCCCAGGCGCACCATGCTGGTCGCCGAGATCGCGTGACTGACTCGCGGGAAGCACTCGCGCTTCGAGTCACTCACTGCCAGGAACGTGTGCTCGCCCTTGTATTCCCACGAGTGATCCCACACGTAGCCCGAGAACAGGTAGAAGTCCTCGAGCGTGAACTCGGTGCCGAGCAGTGAGTCGCTCTTCTGCGTCGCCGCGATGCGGCGCACGCGGCGCAGCGCCGGAATGTACGCCCAGGTGTCGTCTTCCTTCCCGTCGCGGTAGCGGTACAGGAGGAACATCGTGCCCCGTAGGTCGAACGGCGACTTCACGTCGAAATACTCGGCCCACTCGACGTTCGTGCCCTTCTCGAGCTCGGTCGTCTCGGGCAAGAGATCCGCGCGGCCGCTGAAGTAAGTGCGGCGGTACTCGCCCTGCGAGATGCGCCAGGTCTCGCGCCCGTTGTTGCGCATGTTCGCGAAGCCCCAGTGCGGCAGGTTGAAGCCGGAGCCGCCCTGCCAGCGGTAGTTCACGTTCCACGCGAGCTTCTGCGCGAACTGCGGGTCGTCGGGAGTCAGATCGCACTTGTGACTCGTCGCTTCCTTCGCCCACTCACTGTAGGGGAACGGTTGGCCCGCGGTGTAGTTGTGGATCTGACCCGACGAGTCGAGCGTCGCCTGACACGCGAACAGCTTGGTCGCCTCGACATACTTCGGGTGCGGCGGGTAACTCTCCGTCGCGACGATCTTCATCTCGAGATCGGGGAAGTTTTCGATCGCGTACGCGTAGAACTCGTCGGGCACGAGCCCGCGAACCTTCTCTTTGTTCGCGGCGGTGATCACGTCGCCCGCCCGAACGTCCGCGCGCGCGTGCGTCGCGCCGAGCGCCGCCATGAGCGCGACGCTGGTGAGGAGCACGTTCCGTCTCTGCATCGCTATTCCTCCGATCCGGCGTGAGAGAATGCCGCGATGAGCCAAGACGCGCAGCGCTCTCCAACGAACCTGGTCGTGAAGAACGCCGTGGTCGTCTTGCTCGACAGTCTGAATCGGCATCTCTTGGGCGCGTATGGAGCGCGCGAGTTCGACACGCCGAATCTCGATCGCTTCGCGCGGCGCGCCGTACGCTTCGACGCTCACTACACCGGTTCTCTTCCGTGCATGCCCGCGCGCCACGACTTGCTCTGCGGCGCGCTCGATTTCCTGTGGAAGCCGTGGGGCTCGATCGAGCTGTGGGAGGAGCCGATCACCGTCGCGCTCCGCCGTGCGGGAGTCACGACGTTCCTGGTCTCGGACCATCCCCATTTGTTCGAAGTGGGTGGCGAGAACTATCACTGTGACTTCACGGCGTGGGACTACCAGCGCGGTCACGAGGGCGATCCGTGGCGCACGCGTCCGGATCCGAGCTGGGTCGGCGCGCCGTCATTCGGGCGCGGACACACTCCGTACGACGACTCACGCGGCTGGTTTCGCGGCGAGAGTGACTTCCCCGGCCCGCGAACGTTGGCGAGCGCGGCGCGCTGGCTCGAGCAGGACGCGCCGCACCACGAGCGCTTCCTGTTGTTCGTGGACGAGTTCGACCCGCACGAGCCGTTCGACACGCCCGAGCCGTACGCGTCCATGTACGACCCGGATTGGGAAGGCCCCCATCTCATCTGGCCGCCCTATACACCGGCCGGTGTCGCGCGCGGCGTGATCACGGAGCGCCAGGCGCGCCAGCTGCGCGCGTGCTACGGCGCGAAGCTCACCATGATCGACCGCTGGTTCGGCAAACTGCTCGACGTGCTCGACCAGCGCGGCATGTGGTCGAACACGGCGGTGTTCGTGTGCACCGACCACGGCCACTACCTCGGCGAGCGCGACGCGTTCGGGAAGCCGGCGCTGCCCGTGTTCGAGCCGATGGGTCACATCCCGTTGTTGGTCGCGTGGCCCGGCGTCGAGCCCGGCGTGCGCGCGGCGCTCACGACCAACGTGGACATCCACGCGACGTTGGTCGAGCTGTTCGGCGCGAAGCTGAGTCACCGCACGCACGGCAAGTCACTCGTGAAGCTCGTCACGGGCGAGGCCGACTCCGTGCGCGACTGGGCGCTCTCGGGTTACTGGGGCCGCGAGGTGCACGTGATCGACGGAGTCACGAAATACGCGCGCGCGCCCGCCGGCCAGAACGCGCCGCTGTCGGTGTTCTCGAACCGCTGGTCGACCATGCCCGTGGGGCGCATGCCCGAGCTGCGGCTCCCGCCGCCCGACGACCGCGCGCGCCTCGACCGCATGCCCGGCTCGAAGATCCCGGTGATCCGCCAACCGTTCGGCCCCGGCGACCGCCTGCCCTTCTGGGCGCTGGGCGCGTTCGGCGGGAGTCACTTGTACGACCTGCGCGAGGATCCGACCGAGTCACGGAACCTGCGAGACACCGCGGCCGAGAAGCGCGCCGCGGAACAGCTGCGCGCGGCACTGGTCGCCGTCGAAGCGCCCGACGACCAGCTGGCGAGGCTCGGCCTCTCGTGAGCGAAGCGCGCGCCTGGCTGCTCGAAGCCACGAACGCCACGCTGTGCACCGTCGCGGCGGAGCCGGACATCGCGGGCTTTCCGTTCGGGTCACTCGCGCCGTACGCCCTGCGCGCCGACGGCACGCCGTTCGTGCTGATCTCGGCGATCGCCCAGCACACGAAGAACCTCGCGCGCGACCCGCGCTGCTCGCTGTTCGTGCGCGACCCGAAGAGTGACTCGGGTGCAGACGCGCAGGCCAGCTGGCGAGTCACCGTCGTGGCGCGAGCCGAGAGACTCGAGCTCGCGGGCGCGGAGCTCGAAGAGCTCCACGCCCGCTACGCCGCGCGCGTCCCGGGCGCGCCGGGCTACGGCAGCGCGCACGACTTTGCGTTCTGGGCGCTCCGCCCCGTGCGCGTGCGCGCGATCGGCGGCTTCGGCGCGATCCGCTGGCTGCCGGCGGACGCGCTCCTCACCGACCCACTCGGCCAGGGCTGGCGCGAGGGCGCGGCACGAGTCATCGAGCACATGAACGACGACCACGAGTCCGCGCTGCTCGACATCGCCGCGGCGCGCACGGGCAGGCGGCCGGCCGGCGCGCGAATCACCGAGGTCGAAACCGCCGGGTTTCTCGTGCGCACGTCCGGTCCCGACTCACTCGTGTACGTGCCCTTCGGACGCGACGTCGAAGCGAAGGACGCGCGCGACGTGTTCGTCAAGCTCGCGCGAGAATCTCGACGGGCGTGAGCCCTAAGCCGTGCCGGACTCGGCGCGCCGCCGCGCCAGGTGGCGCTCGCGCGCGATCTCGGCGGCGCGCACGAGTGTCTCGCGCTTCGGACCGCCGCCTTGCATCGAGCCGAGCACGTCGAGCTCTTCCTCGGTGAAGCCGGCCTCGAGTCGCTCCTCGCGCGCGATGTTGCGCGCCCCGCCGAACGTGAAGCGCTGATCGACCTCGCGCTGGAAGTCGTGCGCGCGCTTGGCTCGGGCCGGATCGCCGCGCGTCCACTCGCGCACCCAGTCACTCCCGAAGCGCACGTGAGTCAGCTCGTCGGCCAGCACGAAGTCCACGGCCTGCGCCAGCACCTCGTCGCCGGTCTGCTTGCCGAAGTCGACGAGCTGGCGGAACACGTCGCACGCCAGTCCTTCGAGACACCGGTTCACGCCGGTGACTCGCAGCACCGGGTCGTCGTGACACGACGCCTCGTACAGGAAGGTGTTCTCGGGATACTCGCCCACCGAGCCGCCCGCGCGGTCGAGCAGCTTCTCGTAGATCTGCACGTGGCGTGTCTCGTCCCAGCACTGGCGCGCCATGTTCAGCTTGAACTCCCACGGCGCCTCGGGGAAGTCCCACAGCGTGCGGCCCGCGGCCTCGAGCGCCTGTAACTCGCCCAGGTAGATGCCGTGCAGGCGCAGCCGCATCTGACTCGCCGCCTCGGGTGACCCGGCCTTCGGCTGCACGGTGTTCATGAGTATCTGAAACCCGGGGCCCAGCTCGTCGAACAGCTGCTCGAGCGCCGTGCCTGCGACTCTCTCGCGGATCTTCGGCGCGATCGCGTCGAGCACCGCGGCGACCTTCTCGACATCGTCGGGCAGCGACGGCATCAGCTGGTTGCGCGACCCCGTGCGCTTGAAGCGCGAGTCACGCGCGAGCTCGTTGGGCGGAAGGAAGCGTTTCATGTTTGGCCTCCCGGAGCGCGGGTAGGGTGCCCACTCGATCATCGGGTTCAGAGCATGAACGCGAAGGTCACGACGACGAACAGCGGGATCAAGATCCCGACCGAGTATGCCATGTAGCCGAAGAAGGACGGCATGCGCACGCCCGCCTCTTCCGCGATCGCCTTCACCATGAAGTTAGGCCCGTTCCCGATGTACGTGTTCGCGCCCATCATCACCGAGCCGCACGAGATCGCGGTCACGAGCGCGACGGCCGGGTCGCCCTTCGCGAGCAGCTCGGCCAGGTAGCGGCCCTCTACGGGGATCCCGTGCAGGCCCGACGCCGTGGCCGAGAACGCGAGATACGTGGGCGCATTGTCGAGGAAGCTCGAGAGTGACCCGGACGCCCAGAAGTAGTGCCACGGCAGGTGCAGGCCCAAGGTGCCCGCGTGCGCGTTCAAGAGCAGCAGCGCGGGCGCCATGGTCACGAAGATCCCGGCGAACAGCACCGCCACCTCGACGATCGGGCCCCACGTGAAGTTGTTGTCGGCGCGCAGCCGAGCAGGAGTGATCGCGAACGCAGTCACTGCGAGCGCGGCCATGACTCCCTCTTGCACGCCCCACGGCCAACCTTCGCGGCCCGCGACATAGATCGTCGCTATCACGCCGAGAAGCAAAGCGAAGTTCCGCTTGCCCTCGATGCGCAGCGGCTCGTGGTGCATGACTTCCTCGAGCTGTGACCCGGGCCGCTCGAGCTCTTCTCTGTCGAGCACGCGCTGATCCCACACGTTGAAGATCACGAGCAGCGCGCCGTTCACGAACAGCCACTCCTTCCAGAGCGACAAGGTCCACTCGAACGGCACGCCTTTCAGGAAGCCGAGAAACAGCGGCGGGTCACCCAGCGGAGTCAGTAACCCGCCGCAGTTCGACACCACGAAGATGAAGAACACGACGATGTGCACCTTGCGCTCGCGCGGCGCGTTGGCGCGCAGGAACGGGCGGATCAGCAGCACCGACGCGCCCGTCGTGCCGATCAAGTTCGCGAGCACCGCGCCCAGGCCGAGGATGCCCGTGTTCACGAGCGGCGTGCCCGAGAGTGACCCGCGCACGACGACGCCGCCGGTGATCGCGAACAGCGCGCCGAGCAAGAGGATGAACGAGACGTACTCCTCCGCTTTCTCCACCAATTGGTGTACGCCCTCGGCGCCGAAGCCGAGCACGAGATACAGCACCACGGGGATCGAGAAGAGCGCCGCGACGATTCCCTTGTTCGCGTTGCTCTCCCAGAAGTGATGCGCGGCGAGTGGCAGCACCGCGATCGAGAGCAGCATCCCGACGAACGGCAGAATCGTCCAAAGCGGCAGCTCGGCGCCCATTCCCAAATCGCCTCCCTCGAGCGCGTATCATACCTGGGCGCTGCGTTGCGCCAATCAAAGGAGATCCCCCGTTGAAGTTCTACGACTCACTCGGTCCGAATCCGCGCCTCGTCCGCATGTTCATGCTCGAGAAGAACGTCACCGTTCCCGCGGAGCAGGTGGACATCACGGGCGGCGCGAACCGCAAGGCGCCGTACACGGAAAAGAACCCCGCGGGTCAGATGCCGGCGCTCGAGCTCGACAACGGCTTCGTGCTCGGAGAGACCATCGCGATCTGTGAGTATCTCGAAGAGAAGAACCCGAAGCCGTCGCTGATCGGCGCGACGCCCGAGGAGCGCGCAGAGACTCGCATGTGGCTGCGCCGGCTCGAGCTGGGAATCACCGAGCCCGGCGCCAACGGCTTCCGCTTCGCGGAGGGCCTGGCGATGTTCAAGGACCGCCTGCACACGATCCCCGAGGCGGCGCCCGGTCTGAAGGCGATGGCGGCCGCGAATCTCAAGAAGTTCGACGCGCTGCTCGGCTCGAAGCAGTTCGTGTGCGGCAACCGCTTCACGCTCGCCGACATCGCGCTGTACTGCGCCCTCGACTTCTTCGCGGGCGTGGGTCAGCCGCGCGATCCGTCGCTGAAGAACGTGGCGGGCTGGTTCGAGCGCATCGCCAAGCGCCCGAGCGCCGAAGCGAGCTTGCACCCGATCGCGAAGGCCGGAGGCATGCGCGCCTGACGGAGCGCGGGTAGGTCGCCGCGCGGTCGAGTCACTCGTGATTCGAGTCTCTCGACCGTGCGGCGTCCCACCGCTCCAGCCTCCCTCGGACGCCGCCGAGATCGACGTCGAGTGAGCGGACACGCCGCAGCTTCAGGCGCTCGGCGACGGGAGTCGTCTTGCGCGGCGCGGGCGTGATCCACACGAGACGCCCGCGCGGCGCGAGCCGACGCGCCAGATTCGGCAGTGACTCGACGAGCAGCGCCGCGGCATCGAGGCGGACGCGCCTGCCGAGCGGCGGGTTCGTGACGACGAGATCCACCGGGCCGGCTCGGTGCGTGCGCGCGTCGGCGAGCTCGAGCTCGGCTCGGACACGAGCGGCGTCGAGATTCTCGCGCGCGGCGGCGAGCGCGGTGACGTCGATATCCGTGCCGAGCAGCGAGCGGTACGGGCCCCGACGCGCGCGTTCGATGAGCTCCGCGCCCGAGCCGCAGAACGGATCCCAGACGCGATCCTGCGGCCTCGCTTCGGCGACCCACGCGAGCGCCGCCGCGACCGTCGGGTGAGACGCGGCGGGCACCTCGGCAACGCGCCAAGCGAAGCGCGGATCAAAGATCCGCTTCGGAACGAGCTCGAGTGACTTGGTCTCGTCGTCGACGAGCGCCTCCCAGCTCGTCGCCGTGGGATCGTTGACGAGCTCGGGCGCCGCGGCGGTCACGTCGCGCGCGACGCGCCACACGACCGCCCGCTTGTGACCGCGGGCGAAGCCGAGCCGCCAGCGAACGGGGCCACGCGTCCACGCGGCGAAGAGCGCCCGGGTCGAATCGGAAGTGATTGCGCGAGTGACTGACGTCGCGAGCGCGTCGGGAGCGGAGCCGCTCGGCGGCGGCAGCGGTATCTCGATCGCCGCGGTCACCCACAGCCGCGACGCGAAGAGCGTCGACCACGGGCCTTCGAGCCGAACCAGGACGTGACTGCCTGCGGTCGCGCGAGGAGTCAGGCCGAGCGACTCGAGCTCCTCGGCGAGCAACGGCGCGAACCCTTCTCGGCACGCGAGCCGCACCAGCAGCGGGGTCGGTGGCGCGACGTCGGTCGCGATCGCGGAGCCCTCGTCGCGCCGCGCGGACCGGTCCGCCATCAACAGCGCCCGATCCCGCCGCCGACCGAGCTCGACGTCGTCGCCCGGAGTCAGCGCCTTCAAGCGAGTGAGTGCGGCCGCGCCTCCGATCTTGCCGAGCGCTTCAGTGAGTGCCCGCCGTTCGTCGGGTGTGACGTCGTTCGCGTCCCACCGCGCGATCAACGCCGCGGCGGCCGCTTCGCCGCCGAGCTTGCCGAGCGCGAGCGCGGCAGTCCGCCGTACGCGTGTCCCCGTGTCTCGCAGCCCCGCGACGACGAGCTTCGCCGCTTCCTCGTCCCCACTTCGCGCGAGCAGCCCGAGCGCCGCGACCAGCCGCGCTTTCGCGGCCTCGTCGGCGGTCTCGAGCCGGGCGCCGAGCGCGAGGCGTCCGCCGGCGTGCAGCTCCGCGAGCGCCCGAGCCGCCCGCTTCGCCGTCGGCTCGACCCCCGCGACGATCAGCTCGACGAGCGCGGGTGCATCGCGCCGTGCCGGCGTGAAGCTCCGGCTCGCGAGATCGGCCGCGAGATCGAAGTTGGGAGACCGAGCCACGGGCGCGCAGCGTAGCCGTTGGGCGCGGTCCCAACGAGCCCGCCGACTCACTCGTGCCTCAGCGCAGAGTCACTCCGCGCAGGACCGTGTCGAAGAGCGCATCGTCGCTCTCCTGCCAGGGGAACTTCGACAGGTGCACGTCGACGCAGCCGCCGGGCCCGCCGAGGAAGCCGTTCACGTGCTTGTTGGCCATGTGCTCGTCCAGCCGGAGCGTGAACTCGCCGACCTCCATGCTCCCGATGCGGCGGCGCTTCAGCTCGGCGTCCTTCCGCGAGCGCGAGCGCGCGTGCGGCCAGGTCTGCGCGAGACACTCCGCTGCCGTGGGTGACCCGTCCGCTCGCTCGATGAACGCGGTGAGAATGAGTCCGGTCCGCCGATTGTGCGCCTTCAGCATCACGCCCCCAGTCGCGGGATTGCGGCCGCGACCCTCGATCGCGAAGCCCGGCAGGTCGAGGTGCACCCCCCAGGAGGCGCCCGGAAGTTGCAGTGTCTCGGCGCCCGCGAGCGGACTCACTGACAGCCCCGCCACGACACACAGCGCGAACGAACGAAGTCTCGCCATCTCGACCTCCGAGGCTGGGAAAAGTGGACCATGAGTGGACCGGAGAGAGAGAAGGAGCCAAGACTTGTCGCACGGGCGGCTTCGCGAGTCATCCCGCGGGTAGCGAGAGTTCCGACGAGCCGATCGATGCGCAGGAGGTACTACCCTACGGAGAACGAGCGCTGAAGCTCGTCCAGGCGTTCTGATTGTGATCGAGGCCATCTCCTCTTTGCCTGGCGCAGCGATTTCCGGGCTCGTCGCCCTCGTGACCGCTGCAGTCACTGCCGCCGTCACCTTGATGAGCGTCTGGCTCTCGAACCGCGCTAGCGCGAATCGCCTCTCGCTTCAGCTCGCGCACGAGCGTGACTTGAAGAGTCAGGAGGCTCGTCGCGTTCGAGTCGAAGAGCTCTACCTCCTGGCGAGCGCATGGATCATCGCCGTTCTCACGTACAGCCTTCCCTATCTCCGAGTCATGAAGGGCGACCTCTCATACAACCAGGCGCTCGACATCACGAACAGTACAGGCGCGGGAAGTGGCGTGGACTTCAAGCGTCTTGAGATGTTGATTCACATCTACTTTTCGGAGCTGCGGGGAACATTCGCGGCGCTCCTTGAGGTGAGAGACAGGACCAACTCGATCCTATCTGCGCACAGGGAGAACTACCGACAAGGAGAGATCAACGGAACTCAGTTCGTCGCGCCGCTCTTGGCGGCTCAAGCTGCGTTCGAGTCTGTCGGAGAGAGTTTCAAGTCGGCGGTCATCGCGCGGGAGCGAGAGATCTAGTGCTTAGGCGATCACCTCGCGTCGTGCGCTCTCGTCGAGGAATCCCTGGGCGCGGAGGTTGCGGAACCAGATACGAGTGAACGAGATGAGATCTGCACGGCGCTTGGAGTAGAGGCCGGCTCGCCGGCCTGCGTCGTCATAGGCGTAGACCTAGTCGAGAGTGCCGAGAAAGTCATTGCGGAAGCTGATTGGTTCAGCGAATCGATCGACGATGCAGATCGGGACGAGGATCGTGGCTCCCGTCGTCGAGTCTATCTCGACTAGGTGAGGCACGCCTTCGATAAAGCTGGTGTAGTCACGATGCTTCTTGCTCCACGCGGCGCGAGTCACCACCCGCGTGCCCGGCGGCGCGGAGGCCGAGTCTTCGAAGAACTCGAAGACGATCTCGGGATCGCGCATCAAGTCACCGTTCTGCACGGCTGTGTGTGAGAGAGCTACAAGCCTCCGACCGTCCGCGGAGGGACCGATCTCCTCCCCGACGAGGGGCATGTAGCCATCGACAGTGAGTCGCACGCAACGCGCGCCGCCTAGCACCTGTTCAACCGTCTCGCCGAATTTCGTGAACGTCTTCATCGCTCCTGCCTCCGTTGTTTGGACCCGTTCCGGGCCGGCTCTCTCACGAACCCGGAAGCCGGCCGGACGGGCCGGAGGCCGCACCCGCTCGAAGCAAGGCGACAAGGCAGAGCGCGTGAACGGAGGCTTCGCGGAGGGCGCGGGCTCTTCCGCAAGGCGCCGCCGCGCAGGGCTGTGCGGACGACACGAGGAGGTGCGATTGCGGGAAGAGCGGTTAGCGCCCAGGCAGAGACCGAAGAAAGACTTGTGCATTCCGAGTGTTGCAGCTTTTTCTGCCCACCCCTTCCCTTCTGCAGTTCCCTTGCACGTTGGCCGATAGACTGGTATTGTCCTCACGAATGCTAACGGCATATGGATGCGCTAATTGATGGCAACCGACGCCTCTCGTACAGCTCTTTTTCTCAAGGACCTTGGGATCGGTGTGACGGAGGAGCGGTTCCTGTCGCTGGTGCGCGCCGCGTTCTCCGCCGCTGCGGGGGAAAGCAGCGTCGCGAACCGGTGGCTAGAGCTGCCGAGCGGCGAGGAGGCCGTGTTGGACAGCGGTCACTTCCTGGAAAAGCGGCCAGTGACCGAGCAGCAGAGTCCGATGTTCCAGGGAGCGCTCAGCTATGCGGCCATCGTCGCGAGTGCACTCGACACCACTCGCGCAGCAAAGCTGCTCGGCGTGGATCCGAGTCGGATTCGCCAGAGGCTCACCGAGAAGCGCCCGACTCTGTATGGCATAAAGAGTCGAGGCGAGTGGGTCCTTCCGAGATTTCAGTTTCACGGGAAGCGTCAAGTGTCTGGCATCGTGGAAGTGATTCAGGCCCTTCCGACTGACTTGAGTCCGGTGTCTGTCGTTTCGTGGTTCAACACACAGAATCCCGACTTGGTGACGGGCCCCGACGAGGATCAGACGCTGTCGCCTCTCGACTGGCTCAAGTCAGGGAATGATCCGCAGCCGGTCATCGAACTTGCCGAGCAGCTGTAGGTCTTTCGAAGACTCCCGTGCCGAAGTTCCCTGAGCCACCGCCCGCCGAGTGGCTCAAGGCCAACGTCCCTGCCGACGTTCATCTGCTGCACGCGGGCTCACGCTGCTGGCGAATCTACTTCCACGGACGTCCCTATCCGACGCTTTGGAGTCACTTCCGTAACATTGGACCCTCGCGTGCTCGATTCGATCACCATCTGCCCCCGCGATGTCAGCAAGAGCGCGCGGTCCTGTATGCATCCGTCGAGGACGGGCGAGCATGCTTTGCAGAGGTCTTTCAAGACACGCGAGTGATTGACAGACACCGGCACACTCCATGGCTCGTCGCGTTCGAGCTGGTGGAGCCGCTCGAGCTTCTTGATCTCACCGGCGCCTGGCCGACACAGGCCGGCGCGTCGATGGCAATCAATTCTGGACCGCGCCCGCGCGCGCAGCGTTGGGCGCGAGCCATCTACGACGCGTATCCCACGCTCCACGGAATTCGCTACGCGTCCTCGATGCTCGCGAACCAACCGCTTGTTGCGCTGTTCGAGAGAGCAAGCCACTCGATTCCAACACAGCCGAGCTTCAATCGGGCACTCAGCGACCCGCTGCTCGGCGACGCGATCGCCAACGCGGCGCTAAAGTGCAACTACAAGATCGTCTGAGTTCGAGGAGCGCTCAGTCACTTCAAACCTCCAGTCGTCGCAATCGCAGCGCGTTGCCGATCACGGAAACAGAGCTCGCATCGTCGCGTGACTGATCTTCAGAGCGCGAAGGATGCCCCGCAAGTCACCGCGGACGAGAGTGACTCCCGCGCTCTCCATCGCGACGTCCGTGCCGGTGCCCATCGCGGTGCCGACATGAGCTTGTGCGAGTGCGGGGGCGTCGTTCACCCCGTCGCCTGCCATGGCTACGACTCGCCCTTCCGCCTGCAGTCGTTTGACGATCTCGGCCTTTTGGTCTGGCAACACGTCGGCCAATAACTCATCGAGGCCGAGCCGCTTCGCCACCACCTCCGCCGTCTTCCGGTTGTCGCCGGTCAGCATGACGACACGGATCCCCTCCTCGCGCAGGCGACTGACTGCTTCGGCCGTCGAGCTTTTGATGGGGTCCGCGACACCGACGAGTCCCGCGATCTTCCCGTCGATCGCGAGGAACATCACCGTCTGTGCCTCGGCGCGCATCGCGTCCGCGACGTCGGCGAGAGGGCCGGCACTCACTCCGAGCTCTTCGAGGAGTGCCTGGTTGCCGATCGCGACCTGGCGCCCACTGACTTGTCCAACGACGCCGCGTCCAGAGCGTGACTCGAACGCCCGCGCTTGGGCGAGATCCAGCCCCTTGTCCTCTGCACCACGGACGATGGCCGCAGCCCAAGGGGTGCTCGCTCGCGCGTTCGAGCGTGGCCGCGAGTCGGACGATTTCATCCTCGGTCCATCCTGCGGCCGCCAAGATACGAACGAGCTTCGGCTTCCCCTCCGTCAGCGTCCCGGTCTTGTCGACGACGATCGTGTCGACGTCGCGCAAGAGCTCGATCGCCTCGGCGTTTCGAAACAGAACCCCAACGCTCGCGGCCTTCCCCATCGCAACCATGATCGACATCGGGGTCGCGAGTCCGAGGGCGCACGGGCACGCGATGATCAACACGGCGACTGAGTTGATCAGCGCGTAGGCCATGCGGGGCTCCGGTCCGAGACTCGCCCAGAGCCCGAATGTGAGTGCGGCGACGCCGATGACCGCCGGAACGAAGTAGCCAGAAACTGTGTCTGCCAATCCTTGGATGGGTGCTCGGCTGCGCTGCGCCTCCGCAACCATCTGCACGATTCGCGCGAGGAGTGTCTCAGATCCGACCCGCTCGGCGCGCATCACGAGGGAGCCGGTGCCATTCACGGTCGCTCCAGTCACTCGGTCGCCGGACGTCTTGGCAACTGGAATGGGTTCGCCGGTGATCATCGACTCGTCGACTGCGCTCTGGCCGTCGAGGACCACTCCGTCGACCGGCACCTTTTCGCCGGGCGGAACGCGCAGCTGGTCGCCGACTTGAACCTGCTCGAGAGGTACGTCCTCTTCGCGTCCATCCGGAGTTACTCGGCGCGCCGTCTTCGGAGCAAGACCGAGGAGCGCGCGGATCGCGGCACCCGTCTGACTTCGCGCGCGTAACTCGAGCACTTGGCCAGGAGGACAAGAGTCACGATCACGGCGGCGGCCTCGAAATAGACCGCGACTCCTCCACCCATCCCGCGGAACGACGCTGGAAAGACTTCGGGGAAGAGCGTGGCCACCGCGCTGTAAGCCCACGCAGCGCCGGTTCCGATCGCGATCAGAGTGAACATGTTCAGGTGGCGTGTCACGAGTGAGTTCCAGCCACGTACGAAGAACGGTCAGCCTCCCCAGGGGACGACCGGCGTGCCGAGCAAACTGAATCCAGCTGAGTGTCCGCGGCGCTAAGAGCACGGCGCCGTGGAAGGCCGGGAGCATCTGACCCCGGAGGAGCACCGAGAAGTCGCCGCCTACTTCAGCGAGAAGGCGAGCGCTGCGAGGCGCGACGCAAACACCCACCATCGGATGGAGCTGTCCTACACCCACTGGATCACGTCTCGGGAGATGGTCGAGCACTGCAGGAAGCTGATCGCCTTGGACAAACAGATGGCGCAGGAGTATCAGGCGCTCGCTCGTGCACACACGGCGAAGGCCGACGACAAGCAATAGCCGACTCTCGTGGGCCTCGATCTCTGACTCACTGGACGACGAGCTCTCCCACCATTCCCGCCTCCGAGTGACCTTCGATCGTGCAGAGCACGCGGTACTTCCCGGGCTGGTCGATGCGGAACGTCCCGGCATCGGTCGTGTGGACCAACGCGTGAAGGTGGATCCAATCGCCCTTGCCGTCCGGCGCCGGCACGATCAGCGCGTGCTCGACCACGCCGTCGTTCTCGAGCTCGATCCGCGTAGGCTGGCCGGCGCGCATCGCGAGTGACATTGGCTCGAACTTGAAGTCACTCGCCTTGACGAGAATCGTCGCCTTCGCCGGCTCGTCGACGGCGGCCAGCGATCGAGTTGCATGTGAGTGCGCGCCGTGCTCGTGACCCGAGTGCTCGGCGGGCGCGCCTGCCTGGGCGGCCACCTTCGAGAGAAGGTCCGCTGGATACTGCGCCTGGATCAGAGTGATGACTCCGTCGAGCCGCTTGAGCTCGCGGCGCGTCGCCTCGACGTCGGCCGAGTCACCCGCCTTGTCCAAGGTCTTGCCGAGTTCCGTCAGCTGCTTGAGCGTGCCCTCGATGCGGGTGCGCTTGTCTTCCGGCAGCGTCTTCGCGCCGGTCCGGAGCGCGTCGGCGAGCGGTGCGAGTTTCTCGGCCTGGTTGTGGACCTCGGCGAGCTTGCCGCTCTCGATGAGCTGAGAGACTGAGTCTCGCGCGGCCTTGAGCTCTCCCCAGGCCGAACCGCCGGGCTCCGCGGATCCGCCCATCCCCGGCATGTCTCCCATGCCGGAGTGACCTTCGTGGCCGGAGTGCTCGTGCTGCGCGACAGCAGCAAGTGCGATTGCAACGATCGAGGAAAGGACGATGACTCTTGCGCTGAGACGCATGCTTTTCTCCTTTGAGTGGGGACTAGATGCCGTCGCGATGTGCGACGAGCGAGGACTCGGGATCTCGGAACGGATCGCTGCCATGGCGCGCTAGTGACTGCTCCGCGGCGCGCCGGCCGAAGTGAAAGAAGACGGCCGGAGTCACTGCCATGTCGAGGAAGGTGGAGCTCACGAGGCCGCCGAGGATCACGACGGCCACCGGGAAGAGGATCTCCTTCCCGGGCTCGACTGCCGACAGCACGAGGGGCACCAGCGCGAGTCCGGCAGTGAGCGCAGTCATTGTGACTGGAACGAGTCTCTCGAGTGACCCGCGCACGATCATGTGTTCGTCGAAGTGCTCGCCCTCGTGCTCCATCAGGTGGAGATAGTGCGAGATCATCATGATCGTGTTGCGCGAAGCGACGCCCGCGAGTGTGATCAGGCCGACGAGCGTCGCGATCGACACCGTGCCGACGAGACACCAGGTCAGGACGAGGCCGCCCACGAACGCGAGCGGAATGTTCAGGAGTATCTGCGCGACGATCGCCGAACTCTGGAAGTGCGCATAGAGCGCGAGAAACATCGCGGCGAGCGTGAACGCGCCGAGCACTCCGATTAGGCGCGACGCCTCCTGCTGACTCTGGAATTGCCCCTCGAAGCTGACCGTATAACCGGGCGGCAGCACGATCCCCGACACGGCGCGCTGCATGTCGGCCACCGTCGAGCCGAGATCTCGCCCCGACACGTTCGACGAAACGACGATGCGTCGGCGCACGTTCTCACGCTGGATGATGTTCGGGCCCAAGCCCTCTCGAACGTCTGCGATTTGAGAGATCGGGATCTTCCGCCCGTCGCTCCCATCGATCAGCGCGCCGCGGATTGCATCCGCGTCGCGCCGCGCGGCGTCGCCGTAGCGGACGAATACGTCGTAGGTGCGTTCGCCGTCGAGCACCTGGCCGACCACGCGGCCGTTCAGGGCCGTCTCGAGCTGCTCAGTGACTTCTCCGGCGCGCAGCCCGTAGAGTCTCGCGCGATCCCGCCGAATGGAGATCGACAGCTGCGGTATCAGAACCTGCTTCTCGGTCTGCAGGTCCACGACGCCCGGCACGCGCGCGAGCGCAGTCTGTATCTCGGCGGCCTTGGCTCGCAGCACAGTCAGATCCGGCCCGAAGAGCTTCACCGCGATCTGCGCGCGCACGCCCGAAAGCAAGTGATCCAGGCGATGCGAGATGGGCTGGCCAACGTTCAGCGCGATACCGGGGATATGCCCGAGCTTCTCGCGGATCTCGCCGAGTATCTCCTCGCGCGACCGCTCCGATGACTTGAAATCGACGTCGATCTCACTGTAATGGACGCCTTCCGCGTGCTCGTCGAGCTCTGCGCGCCCCGTTCGCCGTCCTGTCGAGACGACTTCGGGAACCGAGAGGAGAAGTCCCTCGGCAATCGTTCCGATCCGGTCCGACTCAGCGAGTGACGTTCCGGGGGCAACGAGAACGTTGACCGTCGCCGTGCCCTCGTTGAACTCGGGCAGAAACTCCCTGCCCATGACCAGATAGAGCGAGAACGCGCCGACGACGAGCACGGCCGCGGCGCCGAGAGTGAGCCACGGGTGGCGCAACGCAGGCCCGAGCACGAAGCGCCGATCGAGCCCCTTGAGATGGCGGACGAGCCAGCCGTCCTCCTCGGCCGACATCCGTCGCATGCCTGGAAGGAGATACGAGCAGAGCGCTGGAATGACCGTCAGTGAGACCACGAACGACGCGGCCATCGAGACGATCGTCGCGACACCGATCGGCGAGAAAAGTCGCCCCTCGATCCCCGCGAGGCCGAAGAGCGGGATGAAGACCAGAATCACGAGCAGCGTTGCGAAGAGAATCGAGTTACGGACTTCCGCCGACGCGTCGGCAATCACGCGCAGAGCCGGTTGCGGCGAGGCCGCACGTCGATTCTCGCGCAGGCGGCGAAACACGTTTTCGACGTCGACGATCGCATCGTCGACCACCATGCCGATCGCGACCGCGAGGCCACCCAAGGTCATGGTGTTGATCGAAATACGGGCGAGCTGGAAGACGATCGCAGTGACTACGAACGAGAGCGGGATCGCGGTCAGTGTGATCAGCGTCGTCCGGAAGTTCAGGAGAAAGAGGAAGAGAACGATCGTGACCATGATTGCGCCGTCGCGGAGTGCCTCCTCGACGTTCGCGATCGACGCGTCGATGAAGCGCGCCTGCTCGAAGAGAGTCGTGATCTCGACGTCTTCCGGAAGCTCGCTCCGCAGGCCATCGAGCGCAGCCTTGATCTCCGCAGTGAGTCGCAGTGTGTCGACGCCGGGCTGCTTCTGAACCGAGACGATCACGGCAGGGTGGCCGCCCACTCCCGCATCGCCGCGCATCACCTGGCGTCCGACTCTGACCGTGGCGACGTCGCGCAGCAGCACCGGAACGCCGTCACGCGAAGTGACCACGGTCGCGCCGATCTCCTCCGGCGAGGCCGTGCGCGCGAGGTTGCGAACGAGCGCTTCCCGGTGTGCGTCCTCGAGAAACCCGCCCGGGCTGTTCTGTTGTGCGCTCGCCGCGGCCCGTTCGACTTCGCCGAGAGTCACTCGCTGAATGGCCATGCGCTCGGGAATCGCTTGGACCTGGATCTGCTTCACGCCGCCGCCGATCGGAATCACCTGCGCGACGCCGGCGATCGTGAGCAATCGCTGGCGCAGCACCCAGTCGGCGATCGAGCGGAGCTCCATCGGCGGCGTGTTGCCCTCGCGGCTAGACACTCCGATCAGGAGTATCTCCCCCATGATCGAGGAGATCGGGCCCATCACGGGAGACACTCCTTGAGGAAGCTGCTCGGCTGCGAGCTGCAGTCTTTCCTGGACCAGCTGCCGCGCGCGGTAGATGTCGGTTCCCCAATCGAACTCGACGAACAGAATGGAGAGGCCGATGCCGGAGCTCGACCGGACGCGACGGACCCCCGGCACGCCGTTGACGGCCGTCTCGAGCCGGCGAGTCACGAGTGTCTCAACCTCCTCGGGAGCGAGACCCGGCGCCTCCGTGAGCACGTTCACCAGCGGGCGATTCAAGTCCGGGAACACGTCGATCGGCAGGCTGCGGAGCGCGAAGAAGCCGTACACGACGAGGAGCAGCGCGGCCGCCACGACGAAAAGGCGATTGCGCAACGAGAACTCGATCAGGCGACTGAGCATGACTCAGACCCGACCGCGCCAAGTGCGCACACAGACGAAGCCAACGATGCCGATGCCCGCGACGATCAGCGCGATACTTGCGAGAGTCGCGAACCATCCGTCCAACGCTGAGTGTCTCGTGTCCGTCGGCACAGGCAGAGACTTTTCGCCAAGGGGGGTCTCCTCGTAAGGCGGCAGGAATTGCAGTGAGTAATTCCCGACCGTGACCACACGATCACCGGGCACGAGGCCTTCCACGATCTCGACGAACTGATCGTCGTCGAGGCCGCGCGCCACAGTCACTCGCTTGAACAGTCCCTTCGCAGGGTCCTCCTCGACGAACACGAACTGGTCGCCGAAGTCACCGAGCAGCGCGCTGCGCGGAATCACGAGCGCCGCGTCGGCGCCCGCCACGACTACCGCGAGCTCGGCCGGCATCTTTGGAAGCAGCTCGCTTCTCGGGTTTCGCACGCGGACGTAGACCGAGAGTGATCGAGTCGCGGGATCGAGCGCGCTTCCAACGCGTTCGACCGAGCCCTCGAAGACCGCGTCCGGATAGCTGGGTACGCGCACGCGCGCCTTCTGTCCGACTTTCACACGGCCGATCTGCCCTTCGAAGAGGTGACCGACGGCGAGTACCTCGCCGAGATCGGCGACTTCGAGCAGGTGGCCGTTCGGCTCGACGCTGTCGCCCGGCACGACGTGACGATCGACGACGCGGCCGGACAACGGTGCGCTGTAGCGCGCGCGTGGTGGCGGATCGCCGAGCTGAAGGCTCTCGATTTCGACGACGGGCGCGCCCTTCTTGACGCTGTCCCCTTCTGCGACGCCGATCCAAGTGACTCGCCCGGCGATGCGGCTCGTCACCGCGCCCGCGCGATCCGGCAGCGGCGTGATCTCGCCGATCACGGAGAGCACCGACTCCATCGGCCGAATCGCCGCCTCGACCAGCTCCAGGCCCAGGTTCTCCTGCGCTTCCCGCGAGACTTGCACGATGGGGGTCGCTCCGGCGTTCGCGCGCGACGTGCCGGGAGCATCGTCGTGGCCTTCGTGACCACTCGCTTGTCTGACGGTCAACGCGAATACCGTGAGTGCGGCGAGCAGAAGCATGCGAGTCACGGCTGGGTCTCCTCGTTCGAGAGGGGCAATGCGAGAAGCGGACTCGCGGCTGCGGCCGTCTCGAAGTCGACCTCGGCTTGGCGGAGTTCGCCGAGTGTCTGGGCATGACGCAATACGGTGTCGGCGAGCTGCTGCTCGGCTTGCACGAGCGTCGTGATTGCCACGAGACCTTGGCGGTAGCCGCGCTCGAGTAAGTCGACGTTCTGCCGCGAGCGCGGAAGAAGTGACTCATGATACTCGCGCGCGACGTGTGACAACTCGGTGGCGCGCCGGCGCGCGGCCTCGATCTCCGCCTCGACGGCGCGCTCACGCGCGGCGAGTCGCGCGCGCGCGCGTCGCTCGTTGGCCTGAGCCTCGACGACGCGACCCTGGTTTCGGTTCCAAAGAGGGAGCGGAACGCTGACCGCGACGCCGAGGAAGTCGTCGCGCTTGACGCCGATCGGGTCGCTCGGCGGCTCGTTTCTGAAGACCTGACGGTCACTCTCGTACCCCGCTCCGATGGTCCAGTCTTCCCAGGACTCGGCGCGCGCAAGCTGCGCGTCGGCGCGCGCCCGGTCACTGTCGAGGCGAATTCCCTCGAGATCTGGGCGCCTCGCGGCAGCCTTCGCGAGCTCGTCCGTCGCCTGGGATACGTCGAAGGCCGACTCATCGAGACTCACTGAGATCGCGGTCGGCGAATCTACGGGCCGATACAGAAGCTGGTTCAAGCGGATTGCAACGACGGCGCGATCGAGCTCGAGTCGCCGCTTCTCCTGCTCGAAGCGTGCGAGCTCGATCTCGAGCAGGTTCACGTCGGCGTCCGACACTTCCGCAGCTCGACGCCGGCGCGTGGCCGCGTGAGTCAGCTCCTCCGCGGTGCGAATCACGCTCTCTCGGCTCTCGATCGCCTCGTCGAGCGCCGCCAGGCTGTACGCGGTTCGACGGACTTCGCCGATCAGGACGCGCTCGAACTCACGCGCCTCCGCGAGCGCGAGTGCAACGTCGACGCGGGCCACGTCCTGCGCGCGAGCGATGCGCCCCGCGATCGGAAAGCGCTGCGCGAGATCGACGCCGATCGCGCGCTCTCCTTCGTTCTGAAGTGCGAAGTCACTCCGGCCCGTGAGCGCGAGCGCCGGGTTCGGCCACAGTCCTGCCTGTATCAGGCGGCCGCGGGCGGCGTCAATCGCCGCATATGCCGCGGCGAGATCCGGGCTCGCCCGGAGAGCCTCTACCGCCGCGAACGTTGGAGTGAGTCGTGTCTCACCCCCGGCCGGCTCAGCGGCTCGGGCCGCAGACCGAGGAACGAGCGCGAGAGACAGGGCGAGAATTGCAACGGCGAACGAAGAACCGCGAGCCATGAAGCACCTCCGAGAGGCAGGACTCGCGCGCACGATGCGCGCGAAGGCGAGCCGCGACTGCGGCCAGCGCCTGAGCCAGAGGTGCGTTGGCTATATGCGAAGGGTGGTGTTGCGAGCGAGGAGGTCGGGCGGTGGACGCCCGAGCTCGAGCCGCGCCAGTGCGCCGATCGATGCGCACGGGAGGTCGAGTTCTGGGAACGGTGCGATAGCAATCAGTGAAAGACTCGGGAGCGGGACGGTGATCTGCGAGCCGGAGACCGTCTGGTGGAGGGACGCGCAATGCTGGGCGCAGCCACCGTCGGAATCGCGATGGTGCTCGGGGCCCGGCGCGTCGGACGCGCCCGAATGATGGTGCGAGTGCGCCGTTGCTTCGCTGTGCTCAGACGGGGACGCTGCGGCCGTGGGCGGCAGGCAAACCACCCCCTGGAGTGACCAGAACAGCGCAAGCGCGAACGCGAGAGACCTCAAGCCGAAATGCTCTCCAACTGCACCGGTAGTCTCGGAAGACACGTAGCTAAACTGGATCTGAGCGTCCAACCGCGCTCGGTCAAGTCTGCCCCGACGCTTCTAGGAGCGCTCCAGTTGCGGAGTTGATCAACTGAGCAGGTGCGGGCCAAGACGCGCGGAGCTCGGGGCAATGGGCTCGTGATCGAGGAGTACGCGCCGACGATCCCCGACGCGCAAACCGTGGCGGTCGTGCTCGATGCGATCCCGATCTTGCGGCGCGGACTCTTCCTCGCGCGCAGCTACATGGGGCTTCGGCCGAGCGAAGCGCGTCGGCTCGACGTGGCCGACCTTCGCGACGAAGGGCGTGCCCTGCAGGTGCTCGCGAAGAAGTCGAAGAAGCGGAAGGCCAGGCTGCTCGCGATCCCCGCGCCCGTGCTCGCGTGGTTTCACGAGCCGCAAGTGGTCGCCACCTTCGGTGCACTCGAACGCCGATTCCCCGCCGAGCCGCTCTTCCCGAATCCGTGGGCGTCGAACGCCGCGAAACGTTGGACGGAGAAATGTGAGTGGGACGCCTTCAAGCTCGCGCACCGGGTCGCCGGCGTGCCGGAGTTCAAACCGAACGAAGCGGGCCGTCACTTCTTCGCGACCGAGTATGTCAACGCGGGCGGCGACGTCTTTCGCGCGATGCATTGGCTCGGGCACAGCGAAGTCGCCACTACGCAGCGCTACGCCAAGCTTCGACCGCAGACACTCGCGCGCGTCGTGTCACTCGACCGGAGTGGACCATCCGTGGACCACGGCGGAAAAGTGACTCGAAATCCCGTGCAGAATCGGGAGAGTCTGGCGACCCCAGCGGGATTCGAACCCGCGTTATCGGCGTGAAAGGCCGACGTCCTGGGCCAGGCTAGACGATGGGGTCGCGGCTTGGCGGCGCACGTTAGCGAATCTAGACTGCGCGGGCCGGCATCGGACCCGCAGCCAAGCCGGCCGGAAGGAACCGCAAATGTCCCTCTCTCCTCAGGTTCGCGAGCGCATTCAGTCGATCGTCGGCTCCGAGCGCGTGGTGCTCTTCATGAAGGGCAACCCCGACGCGCCGCAGTGCGGCTTCTCCTCGCAGGTCGTGCAGATCCTGAATCGGCTCCTGCCGAGCTACGGCAGCTTCGACGTGCTGTCGGACCGCGACGTGCGCGAGGGGATCAAGGAGTTCTCGAGCTGGCCGACCATCCCGCAGCTGTACATCGGCGGTGAGTTCCAGGGCGGCTGCGACATCGTGAAGGAGATGTACGCGTCGGGCGAGCTGCACCAGGCGCTGGGGCTCGAGATGCAGAAGGTCGAGCCGCCGCGAGTCACAGTGACCGACGCCGCGGCGGCCGTGCTGCGCGACGCGCTGCGCCAGGGCGGCGAGCTGCACGTGGCGATCGACGCCGGCTTCAAGCACGCGCTGTCACTCGCGCCGCGCGCGGGTCACGAGATCGCGGCCGAGAGCAACGGGATCACGCTGTTGTTCGATCGTGACTCGGCGTCGCGTGCGTCGGGACTCACGATCGACGCGGTCGACCAGGGCGGGCGCAAGGCGCTCGCGGTCGAGAACCCGAACGCGCCCAAGGCCGGCGCCGTGAATCAGCTGACCGTGCGCGAGCTGCGCGCGTGGCTCGACGCGGGCGAGAAGGTGCATCTGTACGACGTGCGCACCCCCGATGAGCACCGCACCGCGCGCATCGCGGGCGCGACGCTCGTCGACCCGAACGTCGCGGCCGAGATCGAGAAGCTCCCGAAGGACGCGCGCATCGTCTTCCACTGCCACCACGGCGGAAGAAGTCAGGCGGCGTCCGAGCACTTCGCCGCCCTCGGCTTCACGAACGTGCACAACCTGGCCGGCGGGATCGACGCGTGGTCGCGCGAGATCGATCCGTCGGTGCCGCGCTACTAGTCACGCGGCGTGGCGCTCCAGATCCATCCACCGCCGCGCGAGGTGATCGGCCAGCTGCGCGCGGCGATCGAGGCAGCCCTGCCCTGTGACTCACTCGAGGTCTCCGGCAGCGGCGGTCACTTCGAGATACGCGTCGTGTCGAGCGCGTTCAAGGGCAAGAACACGCTCGCCAAGCAGAGACTCGTGCTGGGCGCGATTGCGCACCTGATGAAGGGCGACGGCGCGCCCGTGCACGCGATCGACGTGCTGGAGACCAAAGAGCCGTGACTGACTCGGCCGAGCTCGACCCCGCGCGGTTCCGCGTGCGGGCGGTCTCGGTTCGGGGCTCCAAGCAGGTCACGGTGGACGAGGGGAGCGGTCCCGCGCTCTTGCTCGTGCACGGCTGGCCCGAGACGAAGCGCATCTGGTGGCGGAACGTGGCGCCGCTCGCCGCCGCCGGCTTCCGAGTCATCGCGCCCGATCTGCGCGGCTTCGGCGAGAGCGACGTCGCGCCCAACGGCTTCGCCGACACGCCGAGTCACAGCCGCGACCTGCTCGCGCTCTGTGACTCACTCGGCGTCGGGAAGGTCGTGCTGGTGGGCGGCGACCTGGGCGGCGCGGTGATCCAGGACTTCTCGCTGCGCTTCCCCGAGCGGGTCGAGCGGCTCGTGATCTTCAACTCGCCCCTGCCGTATCTGAAGGACAAGATGGCGGGCATGCGCACTCGCCCGGCCGCCGAGGCGAGTGACTACTTCGTGCGCCAGGGCACGGACGCCGACTCACTCGCGCGCGAGCTCGACACGGCGGAGAAGCGGCGCCGGTACATCGCGACGTTCTACGGCCCGCGCTTCTGGGCGCACCCGGGTCACTTCACGCGCGAGGCGGTCGACTTCATGAGCGAGCCGTTCGCCGACGGCGCGAAGCTGCGCTCGGGCTTCGGCGCCTACGAGTCGGTGTTCAAGGCCGAGAAGCGCAGCGAGTCACCGGTGCTCGGGCCTAACCCGACTCATGCGCTGATCTTGTTCGGGACCTCGGATCACGTGATCTACCCCGAGTTCGACCGCATGGCCGCCGAGGTCTTTCCCGATCACGTCGGCCCGTTCCTGGTGCGCGACGCGGGTCACTTCCTGCAGTGGGAGGCCGCGGACGTGCTGAACGGCGCGATCCGCGCGTTCTGCCGGGACCTCGTGAAGAAGTGACTCAGGCTCGAGCGGCTGCTCCGCCGCGGAGCACGCGGCCGGGCAGCGGCCCGGTTGGATCGACCGAGTCACGGCCGTCCTCGCGGATCACCGTGCCGTTCACGACCACCGCGCGCATGCCGGTGGCGTCGGCGATCAGGCGGTCCTGACCCGCGGGCAGGTCGCGCACGCGGCGCAGCGGGCTACACCCGACGGTGTCGGGATCGAACACCGCGACGTCGCCGGCCAGGCCGGCCGCGAGGCGCCCGCGGTCGCTGATCCCGAACACGTCCGCCGAGCGCGAGGTCAAGAGCCGCACGGCCTGCTCGAGCGACAGCGCCTGCTTCTCGCGCACCCAGCGCGCCAGCAAGTGAGTCGAGAAGCAGCCGTCGCACAGCTGACTCGCGTGCGCGCCGGCGTCCGAGAGACCCAGCACCACCGACGGGTGAGACAGCAGCTCGCCGACCGCCGCCTCGTCCTGGTTCATGATCGCGATGCGGAAGCGCGCGTCCAAGTCACTCGCGAGCCCGAGGTCGAGCGCGAAGTCGACGGGGTGCTTGCCCGCCTTCGCCGCGAGCTCGGTCACGCTCCTCTCTTCCAGGCTCGGGTCGGCGGGATACCAAGACACGACCGTGTCTTCCCAGCGGCCCGCGATGCCGCCGCGTTCGCCGCGAGTCTTGAACGCCGCGCGAAACGCCGGGTCGGCGTAGATCCGCTTCTTCCCTTCGCGGTCCGCGGCGGACACCGGCTTGAAGATCTCCATGCTCTCGTACGGGAACGGCGCGCTCCATTGGAACTCGAAGTTCAGCGGGCGGCACGCGACCTGCGGATACACCGGGACGCCCTGGCGCTGGAGTGACTGGTGGTCCGCCAACACTTTTCGGTGTCCGTCGGGGCCGAGCGCCCCGGCGAGCAGCGCGGTCCAACTCACCGGGCGTCCGGTCTTCCGCGCGAGCTCGGCCAGCTCCTGCGTGAAGAAGCCGCGGCCGATCGTGGCCTGCACGACGCCGCGCCCCGCGGCGCCGAGCGTCGACGCGAGTCTCTCGATCTCGGTGAGCGACGCAGCGCGGCTCGGCACCGGCCGGCCCGCGTAGCCGACGTGAGTCGCCGATTTGCTGGTCGCGAAGCCGACCGCGCCCGCGCGGATCGCCTCGGCGACGATGCGCTCCATCTCGGCGATCTCGTCCTCGGTCGCCTCGCGCTCCGTCGCCTCCTCGCCCATCACGTACAGCCGCACGGGCGTGTGACCCACCAGCGCGCCAACGTTGATGGCCGCGCCGCGCGCGTCGAGCGCGTCGAGATACTCGGGGAACGTCTCGAACGGCCACTCCGCGCCGATGCCCGCGCGCAGCGCTTCGAGCGACATGCCCTCGACGTTCTCGAGCGTGCGCATGATCAAGTCGCGGTGCGCGGGCCGCGTGGGCGCCACGCCGAAGCCGCAGTTGCCCATGACCACCGAAGTGACTCCGTGCCAGGGCGAGATCGTGAGCATCCGGTCCCAGAAGATCTGCGCGTCGTAGTGCGTGTGGATGTCGACGAAGCCGGGCGCGACCACGCAGCCCGAGGCGTCGAGCTCGCGCGCGGCCGAGCCAGTGACTCGGCCCACCTCCGCGATTTTCCCGCCGCGAATGCCCAGGTCACCCGCGAACGCCGGCGCGCCGGTGCCGTCGACGATGGTCCCGCCGCGAATCAGAAGGTCGAGCTCGGCCACGGTCGTCCCTCCTTGGTTGACTCGAGGGAAGCTGGCCAGGAACGCGCGCGCGAGTCAAGCTTGCCGCGTGAATCCGCCCGCGAAGACCGGCGTGCTGTTGCTCAACCTGGGCACGCCGCGCTCGCCCGAGACCGGCGACGTGCGCCGGTATCTGCGCGAGTTCCTGTCCGACCCGCGCGTGCTCGACATGGCCGCGCCGCTGCGCTGGGCGCTGGTGAATCTGGTGATCGCGCCGTTCCGCGCGCCGCGCTCGGCCGAGCAGTACCGCAAGATCTGGACGAGCGCGGGCTCGCCGCTCCTCGTGAACGGCCGCGCGCTCCGCGACGCGCTGGCGGCGGAGCTCGGCGCGAGTCACTCGGTCGAGCTCGGCATGCGCTACGGCGAGCCCTCGATCGCGGCGGCGTTGGCGAAGCTGCGCGACTCGGGAGTGACTCGCATCGTGGCGCTGCCGCTGTTCCCGCAGTGGGCCGAGTCGTCGCTCGAGTCGGCGGTCGTGCGGCTGCGCGAAGTCGCCGCGCGGGGCTCGTACCCGCCGCTCGAGTGTCTGGGCGAGTTCTTCGACGCGCCGGGCTTCATCGCGGCGCTGGCCGAGATCTCGCGCCCGCGGCTCGCGGCGTTCCAGCCCGATCACGTGCTGTTCTCGTATCACGGCCTGCCCGAGCGTCACATGCGAGCGAGCGACCCGACGGGCAAACACTGTCTCGCTTCGCCGGCGTGTTGTGACTCCATGGTCGCCGCGAACGCGCGCTGCTACCGCGCGCAGTGTCACGCCACGACGCGCGCGCTGGTCGCCGTGCTCGGGCTCGCGCCGGGCGGGTGGTCGCTCGCGTTCCAATCGCGGCTCGGCCGCGATCCCTGGATCAAGCCCTATACCGACGTGCGTCTCGGCGACCTCGCGAAGTCCGGCGTGAAGCGGCTGGCCGTGCTGTGTCCGTCGTTCGTGGCCGACTGTCTCGAGACGCTCGAAGAGATCGGCGTGCGCGCGCGCGAGCAGTGGCGGCGCGAAGGCGGCGAGGCGCTCGAGCTGATTCCCTGCGCGAACGCCCACCCCGCGTTCGTGCGCTTCCTGGCTGGGAGGGTGCAGTGACTCGACAGGAGAAGGCCAAGCGCATCGGCGAGATTCTCGACGAGAAGTTCCCGATGCCGGACATCCCGCTCGCGCACGAGGACCCGTACACGCTGCTCATCGCGGTGGTGCTGTCGGCGCAGTGCACGGACGAGCGCGTGAACCAAGTGACTCCCAAGCTGTTCGCGAAGGCGAACGCGCCAGCCGCGATGACGCGACTCACCGTGCCCGAGATCCGCGCGATCATCATGCCGTGCGGTCTCTCGCCCGCGAAGTCGAAGAACATCCACGCGCTGTCGCGCGACATCGTCGAGAAACACGGCGGGCAGGTGCCGAAGAGCTTCGAGGAGCTCGAGGCGCTGCCGGGGGTGGGTCACAAGACCGCGAGCGTCGTCATGGCGCATGCGTTCGGCGTGCCCGCGTTCCCCGTCGACACGCACATCCACAGACTCGCCGAACGCTGGGGTCTCTCGTCGGGGCGCAACGTGGTCGAGACGGAGCGCGACCTGAAGTCACTGTTCCCCGAGAACGAGTGGATCCGGCGCCACCTGCAGATCATCTACTTCGGCCGGAGTCATTGTCCCGCGCGCGCGCACGACTTCGCGGCGTGTCCCGTTTGCGGCTGGGCGGCGAGTCAGGCGCACCGCAAGCGCGAGAAGAAGATGCGCGCGCCTAAGTCCCGACCCGAGACAGGCGGAGCAGCGGGCCGACGGGGTCGCGCTCGCCGCTGAGGTCGACCTCGGCCTCGATGCACCACACGTTGTCGTCGCTCTCGTCGAGCAGCACCTGAGTCGCGCGCCAGCGGCGCGGGCCGTCGGGCTCGAGCCGCGTCCACTGACTCTCGCGCGCGCGCGGCGTGAAGACGACGTCGCCGTACTCCTCGTGGAAGGGCGCCAGCGCGCGGGCGAAGCGCTCGGGGGTCCAGGGGTCGTCCGGGTCGCGGTGCACCGAGTGACTCGCTTCTTCCCAGTTCCGCTCCGCGATCGCGCGAGTCAGCGCGTGCAGCTCGGCGCGGACGCGCGCGCGCAGCTCACGAGGGTCGGCCGCCAGATCGTACGCGCGCGGAGACACCGGCTGACTCGGCGCGGTCGCGCGTAGCTCGGGGTGCAAGAGACTCTCCCATTCCGCGACAAGGCTCGAGTCGACGCGCTCCAGCAGCGCACGGAAGTACGCGATCACGTCGTACACGGCGTCGGTCTTCGCCGCGTCGGGCACGGTCTGCGCGAGTGACCCGTACACCTCGCCGAGATAGCGGAGCAAGAGCCCCTCGCTCCGCTGCAGCCCATAGAAGCGTACGTAGTGATCGAAGTCCCAGTAGCCCTCGACCATCTCGCGCGCGATCGACTTGGGACTCACGTCCTGGCGGCGGACCCACGGGTGTCTGCGGGCGAACCAGTCGAACGTCTGCTCGATGAAGGCTCGGCTCGGCGCCGGTGACTGCACGTCGTCGAGCCGCTGGATGCGCTCCTCGAACGGCACGCCCTCGGCCTTCAGCCGCGACATCAAGTCACTCTTGATGCGGTCGAGCTGACGCAACAGCAACGCGCGCGGGTCCTCGAGCACGGCTTCGACGAGCGACAGGACCTCGAACGCGTACGCTTCGTCGCGCGCCTCGATGTAAGAGAGCGCCTCGACGAGATACAGGGACAGCGCGTGGTGCAGCGAGAAATCCCACTGCAGGTCGTCGGCGACGCGAACGCGCCGGCGGCCGGCCGCGTCGCGCTCGATCCGCACGATGTCCGAGGCGCGCAGGCCGCGGAACAGCTGGGCGGCTTCGCGCAGCAGGCGGCGCTTCCTTCGTTCGTCCTCGTGACTCGTGGCGATCAGCTCGGCGACCATGCGCCAGCTGCGCCGCGGGTCTTCCTGCTCTTCGCCGTGCCGGAGCAGCAGCACAAGCATGCCGTGAGTCACTCGGAAACGAGACACGAGCGGCTCGGGCTCGCGCGAGATCAGGCGCTCGAACGTCTCTTCCGTCCAGCCGACGAAGCCCGGCGGCGGCTTCCTCGTCACTTCGTTCTTCTTCTTCTTCCCCGACTGACTCGCACGCGCGCGCATGCGCTTGTTCTCGATCACGTGCTCGGGCGCCTGACACACCACGCTTCCCTGTTGGTCGAAACCCTTGCGCCCCGCGCGGCCGGCGATCTGCTTGAACTCGCGCGCGGAGAGAGTCCCGACCTTGCGCCCGTCGAACTTCGAGAGCTTCGTGAACAGCACCGTGCGGATCGGGATGTTTACGCCAACGCCGAGTGTGTCGGTGCCCGAGATGACCTTGAGCAGCCCCTGCTGTGACAGCTGCTCTACGAGCAGCCGGTACTTCGGCAGAAGGCCCGCGTGGTGAATGCCGATGCCCGCTCGCACCAGCCGCGCCAGGTCCTTGCCGTACGGGCTGTCGAACTCGAACTCGCCGAGCGCGCGCGAGATCTCGTCGCGCTGCGCGCGAGTCACCACCGAGAGACTCGTCAAGCTTTGCGCCAGCTCGGCGGTCTCGCGCTGCGTGAAGCTCACGACGTAGATCGGCGCCTTCCCCTCCGCGAGCAGGTCCGACACGGTCTCGTGTAGCGGTGTCTCGCGGTACAGATAGTCGAGCGGCACGGGCCGCTGCGCCGAGCGCACGAGCGACACCTCGCGTCCCGTGCGCGCCGCCAAGTCCGTGCGGATCGCGGTCGTGTCTCCCAGCGTGGCCGACATCAACAGGAACGTCGTGTTTCGCAGCAGCAACAGCGGCACCTGCCACGCCCAGCCGCGCGCGGGGTCGGCGTAGAAGTGGAACTCGTCGAGCACCGCGTACGGCACCTGTAAGTCGCTGCCTTGGCGCAGGGCCATGTTCGCGAGCACCTCGGAGGTGCAACACACGATCGGCGCGGCCGAGTTGATGCTCGCGTCGCCGGTCAGCATGCCGACGTTCGCGACGCCGAAAACTCCGCACAGCGCGAAGAACTTCTGGGACACGAGCGCCTTGATCGGCGAGGTGTAGAACGAGCGCGCTCCTTCGCACAGCGCCTTGAAGTGGAGCATCTCCGCGACGAGTGACTTGCCCGAGCCGGTTGGCGTCTCGAGCACCACGTGCTTTCCCTCGAGCAGCTCGAGGAACGCCTCTTCCTGCGCCGGGTAGGGGCGCAAGCCGCGCGCCTCGGCGTCGCTCACGAAGCGGCTGAGTATCTCGTCGGCGGGAAGGCCGAGCTGGAAGAGTGACTCGAGGCCGGCAGCCTCGCTCATGGCGCCGCGCGCCGGATCAGCACGACCTTGCCGATCAGCTCGCGCGGCGGCGGCGAATCGGGAGTCACGAGCTCGATGCGCGGGCCGACCCCCTGCACGAGCCGCAAGCCCTCCGCGGTCTCGACGAAGCCCTTGGCGCGCAGCGCGCCCGCGGCCCGCAGCTCGGCCTCGAGCGCGTGACTCGTGACTCCCCGCGGCAGCTCGCGCACCTCCGCCTCGAACTCCTGGTGCGTGTGCGGCGTGCGGGCGCGCGCGGCGCGGCGCTCGCGGTCGACCTCGTTCGCGGCGGGCGGGAACAGGAGCTCGGGCGACACCGCGGAGTGTCGCGCGCGCACGATCGGGGCGTCGGGCTCGAGCGCGCGCAGGCGCGCCTCGAGCCCCGGCAGCGCCGCCTCCGGCACGAGGTCGACCTTGTTCAGCACGAGCAGGTCCGCCGAGCTCACCTGGTCCTCGAACGTGTCGTCGAGGTCGCGCCCGGCGGCGAGCTGCTCTGCGTTCACCACGATCACCGTCAGATCTTCGCCGATCCAGCGAGTCAGTGGCTCGCGGAAGAAGTGGAGTGACACGTCGTACGGCAGCGCGACGCCCGACGTCTCGATCACGACCCGGTCCGGATCCACCTTCTCGCGCAGCTTCTCGAGAGTCACGACCAGCTCGTCGGACAGCCGGCAGCAGACACAGCCGCCGCCCAGCTCCACGAACGTCTCGTCGCCGCCGCCGAGCAGCGCGCGGTCGATGCCCAGCTCGCCGAACTCGTTCGACACGATCGCGAGCCGCAAGCCGCGCGCCTGCGCGTCGCGAAGCAGATGGCGCACGAGCGTCGTCTTGCCCGAGCCGAGAAAGCCAGAGACGAGGAGCGCCGGCACGCGTCGGTCACTGTTTGGTGTAGGCGGCAAGGCCGGGAGGATGCACCCTACCCACCCTCTTGGCACTCCCCTAGCCTCGCCGCCCATGAACGAGCTCTTCGAGGCGCTGCGCGAGGAGGCCGAGAGCGCCGTGTGGTCGCGCGCCGTCGAGCTCGTGCGGAAGGGCGCGGTCAGCGTCGAGTCACGCAGTGACCGCGAGGTGGTGTTGCGCGTGCTGGTGCGCACGGGCCGCGCCGCGCCAGCCGTGCGGCTTCACCCGCGCGACGCGGCGTGGGAGTGCGACTGCGACGGGCCCGACGATCCGTGCGAGCACACGTGCGCGGCGGCGATCGCGTTGCGCCGCGCCACGGAGTCGGGCCAGGAGCTGCCGAGCGCGAGTGGCTCACAGCCGCGACTCGGGTATCGACTCACTCGTGCTCCCGGCGGGCTGGCGCTGGCGCGCGTGCTCGTGCGCGACGGCGGAAGCGAACCGCTCGTCCACTCACTCGCCGCCTACGCGACCGGACGCGCCGGCTCTCAAGCGCCGCTCGTGAGCGCCGAGGATCTCGCCGTCGAGAGACTCATCGACACGCGCCGCGTCGGGCCGCCGCCGGCGGAGGCGATGCAGCGGCTCCTCGCGGGGCTGGTCGGCTGCGAGGACGTGCGGCTCGACGGCGAGCCGGTCGCCGTGTCACTCGAGGCCGTACTGCCGCTCGCGCGCGTCGAGGACCGCGGCGACGGCTTCGCCGTGCGGCTCGCCCCCGACTCACGACTCACCGAGGCGTTCGCGAACGGGGTCGCGCTGTGCGCCGGCGCGCTGCGCCCGCTGGGGGATCCGCGGCTGACTTTGCGCGAGAGGAGCGAGCTGGGCGGCGACGGCAAGTATTTCCCGTTCGAGGCCGCGGGACGGCTCGTGTCGGAAGTGATTCCCGAGCTGCGCGCGCGCATCCCCGTCGAGATCCACACCGACCGCCTGCCGCGCGAGGAGCTGGCGCGGCCGCGGCTGCGAGCGCGAGTCACTCGACGCGCCGACCGGCTGCACGTCGCGGCCGAGCTCGTGTACGGCGACCCGCCGGTCGCGAAGGTCGAGGACGGACGGCTGGTCGCGCTGGGCAACGTCGTGCCGCGGCGCAGTGAGTCGGCCGAAGCCGCGCTCGTGTCTCGACTGGAACGCGAGCTCGGGCTCGCGCCCGGCGGCGAAGTCGAGCTCGCGCCGCGCGAAGCGATCGATTTCGGCGCCGTGCTCGCGCGCTTCTCGGGCGACGTCGTCGGCGACGCCCACCGCGGCTTCTTCCTGGCGCCCGCGCTCGAGCCGCGGCTGCGCGGCGGCCGCGACTCACTCGAGCTCGACTTCGGCTCTGGCGCGGGCGGCGCGCGCGTGGGCGCGGCCCAGGTCCTGCGCGCCTGGAGCGAGGGCGAGTCACTCGTGCCCCTGGCCGGCGGCGGCTTCGCGCCACTCCCCGCCGCGTGGCTCGAGAAGCACGGCCAGCGCGTCGCCGACCTGCTCGCCGCCCGCACGGCCGGCGGCGCGGTGCCGGCGTGCGCCCTCCCCGACCTCGCGCGCCTGTACGCCGACCTCGGCGAGCCGCCGCCGCCGGGCTTCGCGAAGCTGCGCGCGCTCGTCGACGGGCTCGACTCACTGCCGGAGTCACCGCTCCCTTCCGACCTGCACGCCGAGCTGCGCGGCTATCAGCGCGAGGGCGTGCGCTGGCTCGGGTTCCTGCGCGCCGCGGGGCTCGGCGGCCTGCTCGCCGACGACATGGGTCTGGGCAAGACGCTGCAGGCGCTGTGCGCCGTCGCCGGCCGCACGCTCGTGGTCGCGCCCACCAGCGTGCTCTTCGGCTGGGCCGAGCAGGCGCGCCGCTTCCGGCCCGGCCTACGCATATCGGTGTACCACGGTCCGAAGCGCGAGCTCGATCCCGCGGCGGATCTCACGCTCACGAGTTACGCGCTGCTCCGCCTGGACGCCGAGTCACTCGGCGCGGTCGAGTGGGACACCGTCGTGCTCGACGAGGCGCAGGCGATCAAGAACCCCGACAGCCAGGTCGCGCGCGCCGCGTTCGGCCTGCGCGCGGCGCACCGACTCACTCTCACCGGCACGCCGGTCGAGAACCGGCTCGACGAGCTGTGGAGTCAGATGCACTTCGGGAATCCAGGCCTGCTCGGGTCACTCGCGGACTTCCGCGAGCGCTACGCGCGGCCGATCGGCGCGGGCGTGCCGGGCGCCGCGGCGCATCTGCGCGCGCGCATCGCGCCGTTCATCCTGCGCCGGCTGAAGCGCGACGTGGCGCGCGAGCTCCCGCCCCGCACCGAGGCGCTGCTCCACTGCGAGCTCGACGCGGACGAGCGCGCCGTCTACGACGCGGTTCGCGCCGCGTCGCAGAAGGAGGTCGTCGAGAAGCTCGCCAAGGGCGGGAACGTGCTCGAGGCGCTCGAGCTCCTGCTCCGCCTGCGCCAGGCCGCGTGTCACCGCGGGCTCGTGCCCGGCCAACGGGCCAGCGACTCGTCCAAGCTCGCGACCCTTCTCGAGTCACTCGAAGAAGCGGTGGCCGAAGGTCACAAGGCGCTCGTCTTCTCGCAGTGGACCTCGTTCCTGGATCTCGTCGAGCCCGCGCTGCGCGCGGCGCAGCTCGACTTCGGGCGACTCGACGGCAGCACGCAGGACCGCGAAGGCGTGGTCGGGCGCTTCCAATCCCCCGATGGTCCGCCCGTCCTGCTCCTGTCGCTGAAGGCCGGAGGCGTCGGTCTCAACCTGACGGCGGCCGATCACGTCTTCCTGCTCGACCCGTGGTGGAACCCAGCGGTCGAGGAGCAGGCCGCCGACCGAGCGCACCGCATCGGCCAGGACCGCCCTGTCATGGTGTATCGCCTGGTGGCGAAGGACACCGTGGAAGAGCGGATCCTCGAGCTGCAGGAGCGCAAGCGCGAGCTGGCGCAGGCAGCGCTCGCTGGCGCCGATCGGGCCAACGCCATCAGCCGCGAGGACTTGCTCGCGCTACTTGCGTGAGCCCGATCACACGGCGCGGGCCGGGTGACTCCGATCACAGCTGGCATGAAGGTGGTCCGGTGTACTCGCGCCCGGCTGGCTGCCCAGCCGATGGTCTCTGGGGGAATCAGGAGAGAGCGCGTGCATCGAGCGCCGGTCAACGCCGATCGGACCGCCCTGCGCCGAACCCTCTATGGGATCGGAGCGGCGCTGCTTCTCTCCGCATGCCGAACGCCGTTCGGCGGCGCGCTGCCGACGGAGCGCGCGAGCTTGCCCGAGCCGGCCGCAACGGCAGTCACTGAGTCGGTTCCGGAGCCCGGGCCGCGCGAGCCCGCACCCGCCAAGCTCGAGATGCCGACCTCGCCCGACTACTCGCTCGTGAAGCCGCGCCTCTCGGAGCGGCTCGCCGAGCTCTTGGTGCGCCACGCGCCGAAGCTCTCGGCGATCGACCGCGCGCGCATCGCGAACGCGCTCGAGTCCGCGCAGGAAGCGCATCAGCTCGATCCGCTGCTGATCCTCGCGATCATCCAGCAGGAGAGCGGCTTCAACCCCAACGCGCGCGGCTATCCGCACGCGGTGGGCCTCATGCAGATCCGGCCGTTCGTGGCCGCGGACGTCGCCAAGCGACACGGCATTCCCTGGCACGGGCCGAAGACACTCCTCGATCCCGCGGCGAACGTGGCGATCGGCTCCTGCTATCTCGGCGAGATGTTCGAGATGTATCCCGATCCCGCGCTCGCGATCGCGGCCTACAACTTGGGCCCGTACCGCGTGCAGCGCTTCCTCGACCGCGGTCACAGCCCGCGGCCGAAGTATCTGACCTCGGTGCTCGCGCGCTATCAGGTGTTCTCGAGCCAGTTCGGTCCGATCGAGCCCGAGCAGATCGAAGACGCCGGCGCCGAGTAGCGCGGCGCGCCGCGCCTCCGCCCCCTAGAATCCGCCGTCGTCATCGGGGGGTGGACGTGAGACAGGTTTGGATCGAGCGCTTCGGCCGGCCCGAGGTGCTGCGACTGCGCGAAGCGGCCGACCCGCTGCCCGGCCCGCGCCACGTGCGGGTCCGCGTCGAGGCCATCGGCGTGAACTTCGCCGACGTGATGGGCCGCATGGGCCTCTACCCCGACCTGCCCAAGCTGCCCGTCGTGCCCGGCTACGAGGTCGCGGGCAAGGTCGACGCCGTGGGCGCCGAGGTCGAGCCCGACTGGATCGGGCGCGACATCCTCGCACTGACTCGCTTCGGCGGTTACGCGGACACGCTGTGCGTGCCCGAGATACAGCTGGCGACTCGGCCGCCCGACATGAGCGCGCCGCAGGGCGCGGCCCTGCCGGTGAACTATCTCACCGCGTGGCAGATCCTCGAAGTCATGGGCGGGCTGCGCGCGGGTCAAACGGTGCTGATTCACTCGGCGGGCGGCGGCGTCGGCGTCGCGGCGCTTCAGCTCGCGAAGCGCATCGGCGCGCGAGTCATCGGCACGGCGTCGGGCCCGAAGCACGACTCACTCAAGCGCTTCGGCATCGACTGCGTGATCGACCCGTACAAGGAAGACTTCGAGAAGGCCGTGAAGGAATACACGCGGGGCCGTGGCGTGGACCTGGTGCTCGACGCCGTCGGCGGCGCGTCGTTCCGCAAGAGCTACCGCAGTCTCTCGCCCACCGGCCGGCTCGCGATGTTCGGTCTCTCGGCCGCAGCGCGCGGCAAACGGCGGAGTCTCTTGCGCGCGCTCGTGACCGCCGCGCGCACGCCATGGTTCGCGTTCACGCCAGGGCGACTCATCAACGAGAACCGCGGCGTGTTCGGCGTGAACCTGGCTCACCTGTGGGACGAGATCGAGCGCGTGAACTCGTGGCTCGAGTCACTGCTCGGTTGTTGGAGCCGCGGAGAGATCGCGCCGCTGATCGCGGCGACGTTCCCGCTCGACAAGGCCGCCGAGGCACACCACTTCCTTCAGGACCGCAAGAACGTGGGCAAGGTGGTGCTGGTCCCGTGAGCGAGCTGGCCGGCAAGACGGCGCTCGTGACCGGCGCGACCAACGGCATCGGGCGCGCGTCGGCCGCGGCGTTCGCGCGCATGGGCGCCAGAGTGTTCATCACCGCGCGCGATCCGCGGCGCGCGGAAGAGACACGCGCCGAGCTCGCGCGCACCGGCGCCGACGTGCGCGTGCTGCTCGGCGACCTGGGCGTGCAAGCCGACGTGCGGCGCATCGCCGCCGAGTTTCTCGCCACCGGCGAGTCACTCCACATTCTGCTCAACAACGCGGGAGTCATGAATCTCGCGCGCACCGAGACCGCGGACGGAATCGAGACCACGTTCGCGGTGAATCACCTGGCGTACTTCCTGCTCACGAACCTGTTGCTCGAGCGCATCCGCGCGAGCGCGCCCGCGCGTATCGTGAACGTGGCCTCGGACGCGCACCGCATGGGCGGCCCGCTCGACTTCGACGATCTGGGCTCCGCGCGGAGCTACGGCGCGATGGGCGTGTACGGGCGCTCGAAGCTCGCGAACATCCTGTTCACGCGCGAGCTCGCGAAACGGCTCGCCGGCTCGGGAGTCACTGTGAACTGTCTCCACCCCGGCGTGGTGCGCACGGGACTCGGCCAGCACAACGACGCGCCTATCTTGAAGTTCTTTGCGAATCTCGCGCGCCCCTTCTTCCGCTCGCCCGAGCGCGGCGCAGAGACTTCGCTCTGGGCGTGCACCGCGCCCGAGCTCGCGGGAGTCACCGGCCGCTACTTCAGCGACCGCCGCGAAGAAGAGCCGCACAAACACGCGCGCGACGACGTGGCGGCGAGCCGTCTCTGGGACGTGAGTGCGAAGCTCGTCCGCCTCTAGCGTCTTAGCGCTGACCGGCGCGCGGGCGGCCGCGCGCCTGCGCAATCGCTCGGCTGCGCCTCGCTCCGGTGCTCGTTGACGAGCTTCCAGGCAACGGCGATATACGGTCGCGGTGTCGACTCCGGTAGACATGGCGCGTGGGGGCGCGCACGTCGACGTGGTGAGCGTGCGGCTCGCGTTCGGCGATCGCCGCGTGTTCGACGGTCTCTCGTGCCGCTTCTCCGAAGCGCGCGTCTCGGTGATCCTCGGCGCGAGCGGCTGCGGAAAGACCACGCTGTTGCGGCTCATGGCCGGGCTGCAGAAGCCGGACTACGGCGACGTGTGGATCGGCGAGCAGGAGATCTCGCGCCTTCCCGAGCGCCAGATCATGCGCGTGCGTAAGCGCCTGGGGATGATGTTCCAGGGCGGCGCGCTGCTCGACTCGATGAGCGTGTTCGACAACGTCGCGCTCCCGCTGCGCGAGCACACGCGCATGAAGGAGCGCGAGATCGCCGAGCGCGTGCACCGACAGCTCGAGGCGGTCGGGCTCCGGCGCGTCGACGGGCTCTTGCCCGGTCAGCTGTCGGGCGGCATGCGCAAACGCGTGGCGCTCGGTCGCGCGATGATCACCGAGCCCGAGATCCTGCTCATCGACGAGCCGTTCTCGGGTCTCGATCCGCTCGGCGTGCGACTCATCGAAGCGCTGCTCGTCGAAGTGAATCGCGCCAAGGGACTCACCATGATCCTCACGAATCACCACATCGGCTCGACCATGCGCATGGCCGACGAGGTGGTGTTTCTCGTCGACGGCGCGGCGATCGCCGGCACGGTGAAGGAGCTGAAGTCCAGCATCGACCCGCGCATCCAGCGCTTCCTCGTCGCCGCGGGCACGGGGCCAGAGCTCGAGGACGCGAGCTGATGTTCGAGCTGGTGAGAGACGTCGGCTGGCGCACGGTCGACAACGTGCACGGCCTGGGCGGAATCACCGTGTTCGGCTCGCGCCTCGTGTTCGAGACACTCGTGCCGCCGTATCGACTTCGGCGCGTGATCGACGAGCTGTACAACACGGGTGTCTTGTCACTCGCGATCGTGTGCGCGTCGGGCACGGCGGTGGGACTGGTGCTCGGGTTGCAGGGTTACAACACGCTCGTGCGCTTCGGCGCCGAGCAGAGCATGGGCGCCGTGGTGGGTCTGTCACTCGTGCGCGAGCTCGGCCCGGTGCTGACCGCGTTGCTCGTGACTGGGCGCGCGGGTTCGGCCGTGGCGGCGGAGATCGGCGCCATGGTCGCGACCGAGCAGCTCGACGGCCTGCGCATGATGTCCGTCGATCCGATCGACTTCGTGACTCAGCCGAAGGCGCTGGCGCTCCTGCTGGCGATGCCGCTGCTCTCGGCGCTGTTCATCGTGTTCGGGCTGTTCGGCGGATATCTCGTCGGCGTAGGTCTGCTGGGCGTCGACGCCGGCACGTACGTGTCGAGCCTCGAGAACAACATCAGCTTCACGAACGACGTGCTCGGCAGCGTGTTGAAGTCCGTCGTGTTCGGCGCGCTGGTCGGACTGATCGCGACTTGGCGCGGCTACACCGCCGCGCCCAACGCGGCCGGAGTGAGTCGCGCGACGACGGGCGCCGTGGTGCAGGCGTCGGTCGCGACGCTGATGTTCGACTACGTGATCACCGCGCTCTGGGGGGTTGGGCTATGAGTCGCTCGCCGATTCGCGACTTGCTGGTGGGCGTGTTCGTCCTGTCGGGGCTCGCGGCCCTCGCGTATCTCTCGATCCAGCTGGGCGGCGCCGCGTATTCGGGCCCCGGCGGACTCACTCTGTACGCGAGCTTCGACGAGATCGGCGGCTTGGCGGCGCGCTCGCCCGTCGTGATCGGCGGAGTGAAGGTCGGGCAAGTGAGACGCATCGAGCTCGCGCCCGACGGCAGCTTCCGCGCGCGAGTGACCATGGACGTCGACAAGGGCCTCCGGCTCCCCGACGACACGCAGGCCGCGGTGCTCACGCAGGGCGTGCTCGGCAATCAGTACGTCGGGCTCTCGCCCGGCGGCTCGGACACACTGCTGCAGGACGGCGGCGAGATCGCGTACACGCAGAGCGCGGTGGTGATCGAGAGACTGATCGGGAAGTTCATCGAGAATCTCGGCGGCGGCGACAAGGCCGCGAAGGACGGGGGCTCTTGAGCGGACGAGTGACTCGCGCGCTCGTCTGCGCGCTCGCCGCAGTGAGTCTCGCGTGCGCGACCGCGCAAGAGCCGAACGCCCCGCAGGAGCTGCCCCGGGGCTCCGTCCTGAAGGGCACGGGCCCCGCGCCCGACCAGAGCAACTCCGACCCGTTCCAGGGGTTCAACCGGGCGATGTTCTGGGTGAACAACGACCTGCTCGACCGCTTCATCTACGGGCCGCTCTCGCACGGCTGGATGTTCATCTCGCCGCTCACCGTCCGCGTTCACATGGAGCAGTTCTTCGACAACCTGAACTTCCCTGGTTACTTCGTGCAGCCGATCCTGCAGGGTGACCCGAAACAGTCGGGGGTCGCGCTCGCGCGCTTCGGGATCAACACCACCGTGGGCGTGGCCGGGATCTTCGATCCCGCGAATCACTATCTCGGGCTCGCGCGCCGCTCCGAGGACATGGGCCAGACGTTCGGTGTCTGGGGCATTCCGCCGGGACCCTATCTCGTGCTGCCGCTCGTCGCGCCGCGCACGTGCGTGCGCGACTTCGTCGGCTGGCCGGTCGACCAGGTGCTGAACGTCGGAGACACTTACTTCTGGTCGTGGTGGGCGCCGTACGGCGAGACCTTCGTGCGCGACATCAACCGCCGCGCGCTCGTCGACGCGGATCTGACGGCCGCGCGCGAAGCGGCGGTGGACATGTACAGCTCCGCACGCGACGCGTATCTGCAGAGTCGCGAACGCGAGATTCGAAATCGTGTAACTGACCCGGAGGCGCCGACCGATGACCTGTACGAGATCGACGAGAGCGAGACTCTTCCGGAATAGCGCCGCGCTCGCGCTGTGCGCCCTTCTGCTCTCGAGCGCGACCGGCGCCCGCGCCGACGGCGAGGTCGAGGCGGCGAAAGCCACGCTGCAGAGCGCGGTCGACGAGACACTCGCGATCCTGAACGACAAGTCACTCTCGCGGGACGCGCGCTTGTCGAAGCTCGAGAACATCGCGCTCGAGCGCTTCGACTTTCCCAAGATGACTCAGCTCGTGCTCGGCAAGAACCGCGCGCAGCTCACCAAGGAGCAGCAGGCCGAGTTCACGGAGGAGTTCAAGGAGCACCTGTCACTCACGTACGGCAAGCAGTTCGACCGCTACACCTCGAACGAGAAGATCGCGATCGGCGACGGGCGGCTCGAGGCGAACAAGGACGTGACGATTCGCATGAAGATCACGGGCGGAGCCGCGCCCGCGGACGGCGTGATCATCGACTACCGATTGAGGGGTGACAGCGGGAAGTGGCTCATCCTCGACGTGATCCCCGAGGGCGTCAGCATGATCCAGAACTTCCGCGCGCAGGTGCAGGAGATCGTGACGCAGAAGGGTGTCAGCCAGCTGATCCAGACCCTGCGCGAGAAGAACGCGGCGCGCGCGAAATCGGCCAGCGCGTCGTAGGCGCGCTGCAGCCGCGCAGTCCGAGCGCTGCGCGCGCGCCCGCGAGTGAGTCGCTCCCATCGCCCCGCGTCGGCGCGTGAGTTGCACAGCGCGCCGCCAGCGGTTCACGCTGGAGGAAGTGACATGAGCGACTCGCAGATCCTCTGGGACTCCAAGCGCCCCGACATCCAGGCCAACCCCCATCCCTGGCTCGCGCGCCTGCGCCGCGAGGCGCCGATCCACCCGCACGTGATGAGCGACGGGAACATCTCGTGGCTGATCACGCGCCACCGCGACTGCGTGGCGGTGCTGCGCGATCCGACCTGGTCGGCTTCCAAGTTCCCGCCGGCCATCCTCGCGGCGATCGCCGCCGACCCGAGCGCGCCGTTCAGCGTGGTCGCGCGCGCCGCGCAGGCGATGATGCTGCTGAAGGACGGCGACGATCACGCGCGCCTGCGCACGCTCGTGAACAAGGCGTTCACCCCGCGCGTGATCGCCGAGCTGCGGCCGCGCGTGCAGGGCATCGCGGACGACTTACTCGACGCGGCGGAGCGGCGCGGCGGCTTCGACGCGATCGCCGACCTGGGCATGCCGCTGCCGCTGATCGTGATCGCCGAGTTGCTGGGTGTTCCGCTCGAGTCGCGCGTCGACCTGAAGCGTTGGTCCGACGCCCTGGTCACGTTCCTCGACGGGACGATTCGCGAGAAGGGCGTGGTCGCGGCCGCGGCCGCGTGCGGGGAGATGCGAGTCTACTTCGACTCACTCTTCGCGGAGCGCCGCGCGCGCCCGCGCCAGGACCTGATCAGCCGGCTGCTCGCGGCGCGCGAGGTCGACGACCGACTCAGTGACCAGGAATTGTTCGGCACCGTCGTGCTGATCCTCGCAGCGGGTCACGAGACGACGACGAACCTGATCGGCAACGGCCTCTACACGCTGCTGAGTCACCCGGCGGAGCACGCGAAGCTGCTCGCGCGGCCCGAGCTCGTCGAGAGCGCGGTCGAAGAAATGCTGCGCTTCGAAGGGCCCGTGTCACTCACCGACCGCCGCAACTTCTCGGGTCGGCCGCGCGAGCTGCTCGGCCGCGAGATCGACGGCACGTCCGAAGTCACCGTCATGCTCGCGGCCGCGAACCGCGACCCCGAAGTGTTTCCCGACCCCGACCGCTTCGACGTCGCGCGCGCCGACAACCGCCACGTCGCGTTCGGCTTCGGCGCTCACTTCTGTCTGGGCGCGGCGCTGGCGCGGCTCGAAGGTCGGATCGCGATCGGCTCCGCGGTCGCGCGCTTTCCGAGCTTGAAGCTCCTCGACGAAGGGCCGCTGTGGAAGCCAGGCATCGTGCTGCGCGGGCTCGAGGAGCTGCAGCTCACGGTGTGAGCCGGTACGTAGGAGTGAGGCGAGAGCGAGGGCCGTCCCGAGCCGAGCCGCAAGGCGCGAAGCGCCGCGCAGCGAGCCGCAGGCGAGCGAAGTAAGATCAGGCTTCATGATCGACCTGCACTACTGGCCCACTCCGAACGGTTGGAAGATCTCGATCGCGCTCGAGGAGCTCGGGCTCCCCTACAAGGTCGTGCCCGTGAACATCGGGCGCGGCGAGCAGTTCAAGCCCGAGTTTCTCGCGATCAGCCCGAACAACCGCATGCCCGCGATCGTGGATCACTCACCCGCGGACGGCGGGAAGCCGCTGTCGGTGTTCGAGTCTGGCGCGATCCTCTTGTATCTCGCCGACAAAGCCGGGCGGCTGTGTCCGAAGGACCTGCGCGGCCGCACCGAGGTGCACGAGTGGGTCATGTGGCAGATGGGCGGCCTCGGCCCGATGTCCGGCCAGGCGAATCACTTCCGCAACTACGCCCCCGAGAAGATCTCGTACGGCATCGACCGCTACACGAACGAAGTGAATCGTCTGTACGGCGTGCTCGACAAGCGGCTCGCGGGCCGCGAGTTCATCTGCGGTGACTTCTCGATCGCCGACTGCGCGAGCTGGCCGTGGCTCCTGTCTCACGACCGCATCGGCCAGAACATGGCCGAGTTCCCGAACCTCCGGCGCTGGTACGACTCACTCAAGGAGCGGCCGTCCGTGCGCCGCGGCATCGACGTGGGCAAGGACCTCCGCACCCCGGGCACGATGGACGAGCAGGCGAAGAAAGTCTTGTTCGGACAGACGGCGAAATCAGTCACTCGCTGAAAGCGCTGGTGCGGGCCGAGCGAAGGCCGACCTGGGCGAGGCCGCAAGCGGCGTCAGCCGCGCGCAGTGAGCCGTAGGCGAACGTCAGTAAGTCAGAGTCCGAGCTCGATTCGCATCTGCCCGATGAAGTTGCCTCCCTCGTTGGGGTTGCCCTTCACGTTGGCGTAGATCAGGTCGAAGTGGAGCCGCGCCCACTTGTTCAGGCTCCAGATGGTGCTCGCGTTCACGGTGGTCATGCGCCCGCCGTGTAACTCGCGGTCCGAGAGATCGACGTGCGACAGGCGCGTCGCGAACTCGAGCCCGCCGGACGTGCGGCGCTCCCACGAGAACGGCACGCTCGGCTGCATGGGCGTGAACAAGCCGGAGCGCGAATCGTAGGGACGAACTTCACCGGTGAGCGTCCACGCGACCTCGAAGTACCCGCCCGAGAAGAAGTGACTCCCGACGTCGGCCGATGCCACCCACGAGCCGATCCACTCCGCCTTCACGGTGAGTGGCCCCTCGCGGCGCGCGAATTCGAAGCCCAGCTGCGCACTGCTCGAGTCCTCGATGCGGCCGGTGTCGACGAGGAAGTCGGCCAGCGTGCTCTCGGGCCGCGCACGGAACTGAGTGTCGCCCTTGCCCGAGAAGGACCAGCCGAGCGCCAGCGCCAGGTGCGTGAGTGACTCGGACTCGTCCAACGGCGCCCCGCCCGGCCTCCAGATGGTGCGCAGCGAGAAACGGAATGGCGAGTCGGAGGCGTCGCTGAACGCCTGTGACTGGCCGACCGACGAGAGACTCGAGATCCAGCTCACGTCGGGGTCCAGGAAACGATCGCGGAACTCGATCCCGAGCCGATAGCCCGGCGCGAACGCGGCCACCGGCGCGGCGGTCTCCATGAACGAGCGCTCCTGCGCCGAAGTCAGCGCCTGCAGCGAGAACGGCGGATCGAGATACCCGAAGCGGATGCGCTCCACGTACCTTCCGGGGTTCCAGCCGAGCCAGAAGTCGTTCAGGTAGATCTTCCCGTCCTCGGCGCCGAACGAGATCTTGTATCTCGTGTCGAGGCCGTAGGAGATCCGGCCGAGTGTCTCGATGCGCAGGCGCCGCAGCGAGACCTGCCACTCGTCGTCCTGCACGCCGGACGAGACGGCGCCGAAGTCGAGAAACAGCGTGCCGCCGATCCGGCCGACGATGCCGAAGTCTCTGACCAGGCCGATCTTGTCCTCGCGCTGCAGCGCGGGAGTCAGCCACCAGACTTCGTACGTGGGCGCGCCGTCCCAGGCGAAGCGCCACTCGACGTCGTTGCTGGTGCGCTCCGGCTCCTGCGCCGGCTCAGTCTCCTCGGACTGAGCCGGCGCGAGCCTCGGAGTCAGCAGCAGCAGAGTGACTAAGAGCGCGCGAGTCAGTTGGCGGGCTTCGACGCGTAGGGGTTGGCGCCGAGCTGTTCGGACACGTACCGGATCGCCCGCTGCGCGCGCACGCTGTTGCCCGCGGCGTCGAGCGGCGGCGAGAACGCGGCGATGCCGAAGCGACCGGGCGCGACCGCGATGATCCCGCCGCCCACGCCGCTCTTCGCCGGCATGCCGGTGTGGAACAGCCAGATACCCGAGTCGTCGTAGAGACCCGCCGTCGCCATGACCGCGAGGATCCCCGGCACGTGCTTGGGGTCGATCACCTGTTTCTTCGTGACTGGGTTCTTCCCGCCGTTCGCCAAGGTCGCGGCCATCTGCGCCAGGTCCTTGGCCGAGACGTTCACCGAACACTGTCTGGTGTACACGTCGGTGACCATCTTCGGGTCGTCCTTGATCAGCTCGTAGGCGTACATCAGCGCGCCGATCGCCTGGTTGCGCTGATTGGTCGCGGCCTCGGACTCGTAGACCTCCTTGTTCACCTCGAGCGAGCGCCCCGCGAAGTCGTTGTAAGTCGCGATGATCTTGGCCCACTTCTCGGCGTCGGTCTTGCCGCCCACGTTCCCGGTCGTCGTGATCGCGCCGGGATTCACGAGCGCGTTCATCTGGTGGCCGCGGTACTGCTCGATGGCGACGATCGAGTTGAACACCTGCCCCGTCGCGTCGACGCCGACGCCCTCCTCGACCAGTTTCTCGCCCGAGTCCTGAATGACTCGCGCCATGGTGAACACCTTGGAGATCGACTGGATCGAGAAGAGTGAGTCGGCGTCGCCGACCGAGTGAATCTTCCCGTCCGTGGTCACGAGCGCGATGCCGAACAGCTTCGACGGCACCTTGGCGAGCGCGGGGATGTAGTCCGCGTTCTTGCCCTCGGTCACGCCCGCGAACTTCGCGTGCGCGTCCTTGAGCGCCTTGTCGACCGCGGCCGCGTCCTCCGCGGCCCGCGCCGCGCCGGCGAAGACGACCAGCGCCGAGATCACGAGAGTCACTGACTTGCGCATGCTGCTTCCTTTCATCCGGCGGTGACTCGCGCTCAGCGCGAGCCGATCGTGCCGCCGAAGTCGTAGTGGAACGAAACCTGGACGCGGCTGTCCGAGCCGCCGTTGCTGTTCTCGTTCTTGCGCTTGCCCCAGATGAACTCCGGTCCGACGAACGCCTCGGGCACCGGGTGCCAGAGCACGTTCACGTTCGCGTAGTCCCCTTGGTTGAACGCGGTGGTCGCCTGCCCGCCGACGTTGAACTGCACGTGCTGGCTGTAGCCGATCGAGCTGGTCCAGCGCTCGCTCCAGGTGCGGTTGTAATACAAGAGCCAGCCGAGGGTCGGCACCGCGACCGGAGTCAGTCCCGAGTCGGGGGCGAGATCGTTGCCGCCGTCGTTCATGTAGTTCGAGATACCGTAGCCGTACACCACGCCCGAGATGAGCTGGTCGCCCGCGAGTGAGTCGAAGATCGAGCCCATCTGGAGCACGTTGGTGACGTTGATCCCCCAGCCCAGCACGCGATCGTGGAAGGTCGCGCCGGTCCCGAGCGTGCCCTCGACGCCCAGCGAACGGAGAATGGCCGCGGCTTGGAAGTGACCCCACTCACCCATGAAACGGAGCTGAGTCGTGAAGTCGGGGTACTTGTTCCAAGGAGTCGCCGCGAGACTCGGATCGATCTGGAGCGCGCGGCCGGCGTCGAGGCCCGCGCCGGGCGCTTCGAGCGCGAACGCGAGCCACATCTTCTCGTCGCGCAGCGGCGTCCAGCGCACCTGCGGATTGCGCAGGAACACCATGCCCGCCGGTCCCCAGTAGTCGATCGTGTTGGGGAAAGTGTCTCCATCCATGAAGAGACTGTTCGTCTGGCCCGCGCCGAACTGGCCGAACTCACCCCACATGTGGCGCACGCGCATCGTGGTGTTTCCGGCGTCGACGCCGACGCCGAACAGGTCGAACTCGAACTTCGTCTTGATGTCTCCCGCGGAAGTCGGGATGAAGCCGTTGAAGCCGAGCCGTGACTGTCTCACGCTCAAGGTGGTCTCGCCGTCCTCGCCGCAGCCCGCGTCACCGGGACAATTCACGGGGATCTTCGACGGACGCAACGTCGCGTTCCACGCCGGGTCGACGCGATCGAAGTCGTAGATCGCGTCGGTCTGGATGAAGCCGTACACCTGGAGATACGGACCCGGCTTGGTCGTCTTCTCGGCGGTCACCGCCGCGGCGGGCTGACCCACGGGCGGGAGTGACTCACTCGAGTTTGCTCTACGCACCGCCTTCTGATCGTCGAGACTCACGAGCGCTTCGTCGATGCGCCGCCGTTGCTCCGCGAGCGCCTTGCGCTCCTCGGCGAGCGCCTTGCGCTCCTCCGCGACCTCCGCCTTCAGCGCGCGCAGGTCCGTGGCGTCGTCCGCGCGCGAGACGGTCGAGTGACTCAGTGTCGCGGCGACCACCCACAGCGACACCATGAGCTTCCAGATCTTCACGGTTCCTCCCCCTGCATTTGAATGCAGCCCAGTTGGTCGGCGCCATCGTGCGCCGAACTCGAAGAGGAGTCTAGATTCCGACCGAGCGAGCCTCGCGCGCCAGGTCGGGCATGCCGAGTGACTCGGCCAGCGCGGCCGACGCTCCCGCGAGCTCGCGGGCGCGCGCCGCGTCGGCGCGCGCGCCCCTGGCGGCCAACGCGCGCGCGCGACTCAGTCGGGCGCGCGCCAGCATCGGCCGGGCGCCCAGGCGCTCGGCCGAGCGCTCGGCGGGCTCGAGCAGCGTCAGGGCGCGCGCGTGGTCACCCGTCACGAGACACAGCTCGCCGAGCGCCAGATCGATCGGTCCGAGACACAGGGCGCCGAACGCCGGGGCCGCGTTCTCGCCCGAGTAACCCTCGAGTAGCGGCAGGAGCGAGTGCGCGGCGGACTTCGCGCCGATGCGCGACGCGGCGCCCGCCAGCAGCACGAGCGAGATCACGCCGTTCGAGTCATCGAGCGGGTCGGGGAAGCCCTCGCGCTCCCACGCCGCAAGCTCGGCGTGTACCGAGTCACGCTCGCCCAGGCTCGCCAACATGCGCATCCACCCCGCGCGCCACACCGAGATCCGTGGGAAGCGCTCGCGCATGCCACGTAGCGCGGGCTCGATCTCGCGCTCACGCCCCAGGTCGTGCAGCAGCTGCGAGTACTGACCCGCGTAGTTGCGCAGCGCGTCCTGATTCTGCGCGCGCACGCCGAGATCGCGCCCCTCGGTCACGAGTCTCTCCGCCGCGTCGAAGCGGCCGTCCAACAAGGCGCGCATGCCGCGGTACACCGGCGAGTGCCAAGCGAAGAACGACGACACTTCGAGTGTCTCGACGCGGCGCGCCAGCGTCTCGATCTCGCGGTCCACGTCGTCGAGCCGCCCGCACTCGAGCAGGCTCGCGATGTAGGGCGCCGACACGAGGAAGCGCGCCGCCGGGTCACGCGCCTCGTCGGCGAGTCCGACGAGCTCGCCCGTGACTCGTGCCCGCTCGCGCGCCCGCACGCGCGACCATGTCCCGATCAGCGCGTGATAGCCGACGAAGAGCCGGGTCTCGTGGTCGGCATCGCGCGCCAGCTCGCGCGACTCGTCCGCCAGCGCGACCCGGCGTGCGATCGTTCCCGGCGTGAAGAACAGCTCGTGTGCGAGCCGCGCAGTGACTCGCGCGCGCGCCCGAGTCGGCGCGCCGCGCGAGCCGCGCTCGGCTTCCTCGAGCAGCGCCAGCACGCGGTCGTACGGCCCGCCTGACTCGGGGCCACGCACGAACACGAGAAGCGCCGCCCGTGCGAGTGACTCGCCGTCGCCTAGCCGGCGCGCGAGCGCGGCCGCGGCTTCCGCCGCGTCCGCCCCCGCCCCGAGCTGATTCGCGCGCGCGTGCGCATCGCCCAGTGACAAGAGCAGCCCCAGCTCGCGGCGCGGATCACGGTGAGTCGAGGTGCGCAGCGCTTCGAGCGCCCGCGAGTGACCGCGCGCCGCGTCGTCGTACGCGCAGCGCCGCAGCGCCACGCGCGCGGCGCGCTCGGCCCACTCCGCGGCCGGCGCGGCGTCGCCGCCCGCCGCCGCGAGCGCGAGCCGGTGCTCGGCGACCTCCGAGGCGATCGAGTCCGGATCCGCGGCGCCAAGTGACTCGAGCTCCTCCGCGATCCGCCGGTGCAGGCGGAGTCTCTCGGCGCCCGTGTCTTCGGCGAGCACCGCCTCGCGCACCAGAGGGTGCGCGAAGCGCAGCCGCCGGGGCGAGCCCGGCGCGGACGACGCGACCCCGCACTCGGCCAGCTCGGCGACGCGTTCGGCGAGGGCGGGCGGGTCGATGCCGGACACCGCGCGCAGCAGATCTAGCGCTGGCTCGGCGCCGATCACCGCCGCGACCCGGAGCAACTCACTCGCCGCGGGAGTGAGTCGGGCGAGCTTCGCGTCGAGCAGCACCTTCACGCTCGGCGGGAGACTCTCGCCCCCGCCCGCGCGCACGTGCCGCACGAGCTCGTGCGTGAACAGCGGATTGCCCAGGCCCGCGCTCCAGATCGAGTCGATCACGTCGGCAGGCGGCTCGGCGCCCCACAGCCCGCGCACCAACGCGGCGGTGTCGGCACGCCCGAGCGCGTCGACCCGCAGACTCCGCGCGTGCGGCAGCCGGCCCAGCGCGGCGAGGCAGCTCTCGAGTGACTCGTTCGGCGCGCCCTCGTCGCGCACCGCCAACAGCAACAGCACGCGCGCCGAGCGCAGGTCTCGCGCGCACAGCTCCAGCACGCGCAGGCTGGCGCGGTCGGCCCACTGCAGGTCGTCGAGCGCCACGACGAGCGGGCGGTCCGCCGCGAGCCCGCGCAGGAGCGCCACCAGGCCGTCGACGAGCTTGAAGGTCTCCGCGCCGGCGCGGAGGTCGCCGCCCGAGTCACTCGAGGCGCGAGTGTCTCGCGCCTCCGCCGGCTCCGCGAGCGCGCGCACCGCGGCAATGCGCCTGCCCAGCGTGCGAGTCACCGCGGGCCGCAGCGCCAGCGCGTCGCGCGCGATCCGCGCCCACGGCCAGAGCGGCGGCTGGCCAGAGTCCGCGGAGCACCACGCCCCCAGCACCGCGACGCCGTCGGCGCGCACGGCCCGGCCCAGCTCGTCGAGGAGCCGCGTCTTGCCGATGCCCGCCTCGCCGCGCAAGAGCGCGATGCGCCCGCCGCCCTGCGCCGCCGCCGTGTAGTCCGCGCGCAGCTCGCCCAAAAGTGAGTCGCGCCCGACCAGTAGCTCCGCGCCCGCGGGCTCCCGGGCGCGAGTCACTTGCGCGAGCTCCGCGCGGAAGCGGTACCCGCGGCGAGACACCGTCTCGATCCACTCCGGCGGCGCGCCGCGTTCCACCAATGCGCTGCGCGCCAGACTCACCGCGCGCGCGAGCGAGCTCTTGGTGACCACCTCGTCCGGCCACAGCTCGCCGAGCAGCTCGTCGCTGGGCACGACTCGCTTCGCGTTGCGCGCCAGATGGAACAAGAGCGCGAGCACCTTCGGCTGCACGCGCACGCGCTCGCCCTGACAGCGCAGCTCCCAGAGCTCCTCGTCGAACTCGAACGCAGCGCCTTCGGCGCCGAACGCGTGGATCATGTCACTTCCGCGAGCGCCGGAATCCCCACCCGAGCAGGCGCTGAGTCGCGACGGGGAACAACCGCTTCAGCCAGTCACCGAGATACGTCTCGATCCCGATGCGCAGCCGCGCTTGATTGCGCTCGATCGCGCGCACGATCTTGCGCGCGGCCTTCTCCGGCGGCATCGCGAAGCGCTCGAACGCGGCCGCGGTGTTCTCGGTGTCTTCCGCGTCCCGCGCCGTCGACGCGCGCGACGCGCGCACGATGTTCGTGCGGATCCCGCCCGGATGCACGCACGTGACACCGACATGTGTACCCGAGAGCTCCGAGATCAGCGCCTCCGAGACTCCGCGCACCGCGTACTTCGCCGCGTTGTACGAGATCTGAGTGGGCACGCCGACCAGGCCGAACAAGGACGAGATGTTCACGATGTGACCCTCGTCCTCGGCGAGCAGGTGCGGCAGAAACAGCTTGCAGCCGTACACCACGCCCCAGAAGTTGATCCCGATGAGCCACGCGAAATCGTCGAGAGACTGATCGACGAGCAAGCCCGACACGGACACGCCCGCGTTGTTCACCACCACGTGCACGTGGCCGTGCTCCGCTTTCACTTCGCCGGGCAGGCGCTCCATCCGCGCGCGGTCGGCCACGTCGGCCACGTGCACCGAGACCTTCCGCCCGAGCCCGCGCACGCGGTCCGCGACCTCGGCCAGCCCGGCCTCGTTCACGTCGACCAGCGCCAGCGCGCAGCCTTTCGCGGCCAGCTCGAGCGAGACTGCCCGCCCGATCCCACTCGCCGCACCCGTGACTACCGCGACGCGGCCCTCGAGTCTCTTCACGGGCGCGAGGATACACCGCCCGCGGGCTTCGTTTGATTCACCCGAGACCGCCCCCGTAGAATCCGCGCATGAACTTCGATTTCTCGGAAGACCAAAAGCTGCTGCAAAAGACGGCGCGCGACTTCCTCGCGGAGCACTCGCCGTTGCAAGTGAACCGCAACGTCCTCGAGTCGGGGAAAGACTGGAACTCCGACCTGTGGAAGCAGACCGCCGAGATGGGCTGGCAGGGGGCGGCGATCCCCGAGTCCTACGGCGGCGCCGGCTTCGGGTATCTCGAGCTCGCGCTGATCGCCACCGAGGTCGGCCGCGCGATCGCGCCGATCCCGTTCGCGGCGTCCGTGTATCTCGCGACCGAGGCCATCCTGCTCGCCGGCAACGACGCGCAGAAGAAGAAGTGGCTCACCGCCCTGGCGTCCGGCGCCGCGGTCGGCACGCTCGCGCTGGCGGAAGGCCTGGGCTTCCCCTCGCCGGCGAGTCTCAAGACGACTTACAGCGGCGGCAAGGTGTCGGGGAAGAAGATCGGCGTGCCGGGCGGGAACATCGCCACGGTGGCCGTCGTCGCGGCGAAGTCCGGCTCGGGAGTCACTCTCGCGCTCGTCGACCTGTCGTCGGGCGGAGTCACGCGCAAGCCGACCGAGTCCATCGACCCGACGCAGGCCGTGGCGGAGCTCGAGTTCACCGGCGCGCCCGCCGAGGTGCTGGGCGCCGAGGGCAAGGGCCACGAGCTGCTCGAGACCGTGCTGGACCGCGCGGCCGTGCTGCTCGCGTGGGAGCAGCTGGGCGGCGCCGAGCGCTCGCTCGAACTGACTCGTGACTTCGCGATGGGCCGCTACGCGTTCGGCCGGCCGATCGCGTCGTTTCAGGCGCTGAAGCACCGCATGGCCGACGAGTACGTCGCGATCGAGCTCGCCAAGTCGAACTGTTACTGGGGCGTGTGGGCGCTCGAGAACAACGACCCCGAGCTGGCGCTCGCCGCGCCCGCGGCGCGAGTGAGTGCGACTCAGGCGTTCGACCTGGCTTCGGTCGAGATGGTCCAGATACACGGCGGCGTCGGCTTCACCTGGGAGTACGACTGTCACCTGTTCTATCGCCGGGCGAAGCAGCAGGGGCTCGTGATCGGCACCGCGTCCAACTGGCGCGAGAAACTGGTTCAGAGACTCGCCGCGAAAGCGGCGGCGTAGTAAGGGGGTCACTCCGTGGATTTCAACGACACCAAGGAAGAGGCCGAGTTCCGCGCGAAGGCGCGAGCGTTCCTCGACAAGCACCTGAAGCCGCTCGCCAAGGGCGAAGCGAACAACATGCTGTCGGAGCGCGACGACCGTGACTCGATCACTCGCGCCAAGGCGTGGCAGGCGACGAAGTACGACAACGGTTGGGCGGTACTGACTTGGCCGAAGGAGTTCGGCGGCCGCGAAGCCACTCCGATCCAGTCGGTCATCTGGAATCAGGAAGAGGCGAAGTACCGGGTTCCGCCGGCGATCTTCGGCATCGGCCTGGGCATGCTCGGTCCCACGATCATGACTCACGGGACCCAGGAGCAGAAAGACAAGTACATCAAGAAGATGGCGCGGGGCGAGGAAGTCTGGTGTCAGCTCTTCAGTGAGCCGGCGGCGGGCAGTGACCTCGCGGGTCTGCGCACGTCGGCCGTGAAGAAGGGCGACGACTGGATCATCAACGGCCAGAAGATCTGGACGACCGGCGCTCACTTCTCGAAGTGGGGCATGATCGTGACTCGCACCGATCCCACGGTCGCGAAGCACGCGGGACTCACTTACTTCATCGTCGACATGGAGTCACCGGGCGTCGAGATCCGCCAGATCAAGCAGATCAACGGCGGCTCCGGCTTCAACACGGTGTTCTTCACCGACGTGAAGGTGCCTGACTCGAACCGCCTCGGGCGCGTCGGCGACGGCTGGCGCGTGGCGCTCACGACGCTCATGAACGAGCGCGCGTCGATCGGCGGCGGCGGCGGCGGCCTGCGCACCGAGGACCTGATCCGACAGGCGCGCAACGCGGAGCTGAACGGCAAGCCCGCGCTCGAGGACAGCGCGGTGCGCCAGAAGATCGCGGACTTCTACATCCGCTCGTCGGGCCTGAAATACACGGGCTATCGCACACTCACTGCACTGTCTCGCGGCACGACGCCTGGACCCGAGAGCTCGATCGGCAAGCTGGTCGGCGCGCCCATGGGACAGGAAGTGGCGGCGTTCGCGATGGAGCTGCAGGGCCTCGCGGGCGGCGAGCTCGGCGCGGCGCAGGAGGCGTATCTCGGCTCACCGGGTCTGCGCATCGCCGGCGGCACCGACGAGATCATGCGCAACATCCTGGCGGAGCGCGTGCTGCGCCTCCCCCCGGAACCGCGGCTCGACAAGGAAACCGCGTTCAAGGACATCCCGACCGGCCCCGCGACGAAGTGACTCATCCTGAGCGCCCGTAAGGTGCCTGCGCGAACCCTGAGCGCGGGTAGGGTGCCCGCGCGAACATAAGGTCGTCCTTGATCGTCGCCGACGAGACCGCGCGCACGCTCGCCGTCGGCGTCGAGGATCTCCTCGACGCGGGCGAGCACGGAGCGGGCTCGAGCGGGTACGAGTCGCGCATCCGCGCGGAGTCACGCGCCGACGAGCTCGCGCGCGCGCGTGAGTCTGGCGCCGAGGTGGATGTGCGCCTCGAGGTGCCGGTCACCTGGCGGGACTGGACGATCGAGATCTCAGGGCGCGCCGACGTGCTGCGCGGCGAGTCACTCGAGCTGCTCGAGCCGGGCGCGGCCGGGGAGCGGGCGCTCGAGCGCGCGGGGCTCACGGCGCTGCTTTGCGAGCTCGCAGGTCACTCCATCGCGCGAGTCACGGTGGTGGAGGTACCGACCCAACGCCGGGCCGACGTCTTGTACCGCCGTGAACCGTGGGAGCAGACGCTGCGCGAGAGACTCCACGAGCTCGCGCACCGCGCCGAGGTGGACCTGGGCCGCGCGCGCGCGCGGCGCTCACTCACCGTGCCCTTCCCATTCGGCGAGCCGCGGCCCGTGCAGGAGCAGATGATTCGCGAGGTCGCGGGCGCGGCCGCGTCGGGCCTCGTGCTGTTGTGCGCCGCGCCCACCGGCGTCGGCAAGACGGCCGCCGCGCTGCACCCGTTCCTGTGCGACGCGCTGGCCAACGACCGGCGCGTGTTCTTCGTGACTTCGCGCGGGTCACAGCAAGAGCTCGCGCTCGAGACACTCCGGCGCATGCTGCCCGCGGGCGGCCCGGCGCTCGCGCTGCAGATCTCGGCGAAGGAGCGCGTGTGCCCGCAGGCGCAGCTGGGTTGCGTGGAGCGCCGCTGCCCCTGGGGCCGGCGCTTCGTCGAGCGCCTGACGCGCAGCGGGATCCTCGACTCACTCGAGACGCGGGGCGTGGTGACCGCCGAAGAGGTCGCCGTCGAGGCGCGCGCGCACGAGCTCTGCCCTTTCGAAGTGACTCTGCGGCTGGCGCAGCGGGCGACGGCGATCGTCTGCGACTTCAACTACGTGTTCGATCCGCGCGTGGCGCTGCGCCATCTGGTGAGCGGCGACGGCCGGGATCTGTTGATCGTCGACGAGGCGCACGACCTGCCCGAGCGCGCGCGCGGCGCGCTGTCGCCGGCGCTCGAGCTCGATCGGCTCGAGTCACTCGGCGCGACGCTGCACGCGCAGCTCGAGCCCGCCTACCAGCGCGCCAGCGAGCTCCTGCGCGACGCGGCGAGTCACTGCGCCTCCGTCGCCGCGCGCCTGGGCGAGGAGCGCGAGTCCGTGCCGCCCTGGGTCGAGCCGACGGCGCGCGGGTTCTGGGAGCCCGTCGCGCTGCGCGCCGCGCTCCTGCAGAGCGAGACACAGGCGCTCGTGAACGAGTCGGGCCCGCGGGACGCGCGGCTCGCCCCGCGGCGCGAGGGCCGCGACGCGCGCGTGCGCGATCCCGTCCAGAGCGCGCTGGCCGACTTGCGCGACTTCGCGAGCGCGGCCGACACCGATCCGGATCAGTTCGCCGCGCTGTGGTCGCCCGAGCGCGCGGCGCTGTTGTGTCTCGATCCCGCGCCGTGGATCGGCGCGCGCGTACGCGGCTTCCACGCCGCGGTGCTGATGAGCGCCACGCTCGCGCCGCTCGAGCACCACGCGCAGCTGCTCGGAGTGACTGGGCCGCGCACCGTCTCACTCGACCTGCCCTGCCCCTTCCCGCGCGAGAACCGGCTGCTGGTCGGCGCGACCTCCGTCGACACTCGCTTCTCGGTGCGCTCGGAGCACGCGGCCGAGATCGCGCGCACCATCGCGCGCTGCGCGGCCACGCGCCGCGGCAACTGGCTCGCGTTCTTCCCGAGCTTCGCGTTCCGCGACGAAGTCGTGGCCAAGCTCCCGGCGGGGTCGGTGCGCGTGGTGCTGCAGCTGCCGGGCGCGCCGGTCGAGCCGATCCTCGCGCGCCTGCGGAAGAACGAGAGCGAGACACTCCTCGTGTGCGGGGTACACGGCGGTGTGTTGGCTGAAGGCGTCGACTATCCCGGTGAGCTCGCGATCGGCGCGTTCATCGTGGGGCCGGGTCTGCCCAAGCTCGAGCTCGAGCGCGAGCTGGTGCGCGCTCACTTCGAGCGCGAGCTCGGCGCGGGCTTCGAGTACGCGTATCTCGTGCCGGGGCTCGCGCGCGCGGTGCAGGCCGGCGGTCGCGTGCTGCGCGGCCCCGACGACGTGGGCGCGATCGTGCTGCTCGACCGCCGCTTCTCGGAGCCCGAGTATTTCGCGCGCCTGCCCGCGTGGTGGCGGGATGAGATCGTGTTCACGAGCGATCCGGTGCCCGCCCTCGAAGCGTTTTGGCGCAGCGGCGCGCGCGCGCGTTTGTAATTCTCCGGCGCGTGATTCGCCGACTCTTCCTCGCGCTGCTCCTCGTCGCCGTCGCCGCGGTCTATTTCGAGCTCGCGTGGCCGCCGTTCTACGAGTTCGCGCCGCCGCGGCCGTTCGCGGGCGAGCGCTGGTACAACCCGTACGCCGGCTACCGAGGCGGCGGGCTCGTCGGGAACTTCCACGCTCACTCCGAGGCGTGGGGCGGACTCACTTTCGGCGACTTGCCGCGCCACCAGCTGTACGCGCTGTACAAGGAACGCGGGTACGACGTGATCGCGATCAGTGACTACATGTCGCTGACCCCCGCGGAGGGAGACACTGGGGAGATCCACGTGTCTTCGTACGAGCACGGCTTCCTGCCCGGGCGGCGCCACCACACGGTGATCGGCGCCGAGCACGTGAATTGGATGGACTACCCGCTCGGGCCGGCCACGCGCCAGAAACAGCACGTGCTCGACCTGCTGCGGCCGGGCGCGCCGTTCATCGTGCTGAACCACGTGACCAAGGCGAACTCGTTCGACATCTCCGACATGGAGCGACTCACTGGCTACGACGCGATCGAGGTCGCGACGAAGTACGGCGTGTGGGACGACTTCTGGGACGCCGCGCTCTCCGCGGGCCGGCCGATCTGGGGCATGGCCGCCGACGACGGCCACGTGCAGCGCGAGCAGGGCAACGCCGGGAGTCACTTGGGGATCGGCCGCGTGGTCATTCACACCGACGAGCGCACTCCCGAGGCGGTGCTGAAGGCGCTGCAGGACGGCCGCTTCCACTCACTCTACACGCGGCAGGGCGAAGGCCCGATCGCGCTCCAGTATTTCGAAGTCGAGGACGGCGTGCTGCGCGTGCGGATCGGCGAGCGCGCCGACTTCATTCGCTTCTACGGGCCGCACGGCGTCCTGCGCCATCAAGTGACCGGCCGCTCGGAGGCGAGTTACCGTCCGACCGCCGACGACCCGTACGTGCGCGTCGAGCTCTACGCGCACGGCGCGGTGCTGTTCGCGAATCCGATCCTGCGCTGGGACGGCGTGGCGCTCGCGAAACCCGAGTCACACATGCTTCTCGCGCAGACTTGGGGCGTGCGCGCGGGCGCCGCGCTCGGGCTCGCCGCGTTGTTTCTCGCCGCGCGCCGCGCGGTGCGCGCCCTGGCTCAGCGGCCCTCGGCCGCGCCCGGTTCCGGGATCCGGAACAGCACGTAGCCACCGTCGCGCTCGAGTATCTCGAGCCGGTGACTGTGCGGGAAACGGCGCAGCTGCTTCTCGCCCGTGATGCCGATCGGGCCGTGCAGCGGCCCGCGAAACACTTCCGCCTCGGCCCACTTCCCGCCGCTCTCGCTGGTGAAGCGAGTCTCTCGCTCGCCGTAGAAGCAGACGCTCGGCCGGTGGCGCAGCCCGAGCATCAGCACGCGCTGCTCGGGGGGAGTGAGCTCCGCCGCGCGCGCCGCGATGCGCCGCAGCGGCGCGCCGACGTGCGCATCGAGCCGCGGCAGGACGGCGTGGCTCAGGATCGTGTAGAACGCGAGCGCGCCGCAGGCGAGTGACACGAGCGCGCGCTCGCCGCGCGCCGAGCGCCAAGCCCACCACGCCGAGGCGCCGGCGAGCAGCAGCGCCGCCGCGGCCAGCGCGCCGCCCGGCCCGACGTCGAGCGCGTTCACGAGCGCGGGATGCCGCGCCGCCTTTTCACCGAGGAACCGCGGCAGGTTCGCGACGGCGACGGGCAACGCCGCGCACCCGGCCGCGAGCAGCGCCACGAGTCCCAGAGTGACTCGCCGCGACCAGCGAAGCAGGCGGTCGGCCGGGTCCCAATCACTCACCAACAGCGCGCCGATCGGCAACGCGATCCCCGGCAGCGCCGGCGCGACGTAGCTCGCGAGCTTCGTCGCGGCCACGCTGAAGAACAGAATCGTGACTCCCGACGCGAGCGCGAACAGGCGCAACAGCCGCGCCCGCTCGCCGTCGCCGCGGAAGCCCGCGCGCGCGAACGCGACCGGCAGGAACAGGCTCCACGGGAACAGGCCGACCAGCAGCACCGGCAGGTAGTAGAACGGGCCGCCGCCGTGACCTTGCATGGGCTCACTGAAGCGGCCCACGTGGTGCTCGAGAAACAGTGACTGCATGAACCCGAACCCGCCGGGCTGAGTGAGTCCCAGCGCGAGATACCACGAGAATCCGATCCCGCACGTCAGCACGATTGCCAGCGCCACCCAGCTGGGCCGCACCACCTCGCGCAGTCGAGCGCGGAAGCCGAGCTCGAGCACTGCGACGATGCCGGGGAACAGGAAGCCGATCGCCCCCTTCGTCAGCACCGCGAGCCCGGCCGCGGCGCAGGCGAGCGCCATCCAGGCAAGACTCCGCTTCTGTGACTCGAACGCGCGGTGCAGCGCTCCGAGACACACGACGAGCCACAGGATCAACAGCATGTCGGTGAGGGCCAAGCGCGCGAGCACCGCGAACTCGAGCGAGGTCGCGAGCACGAGCGCGCCCGCGAACGCCGCGCGGTCGCCGAGCGCGCGCCGCGAGAAGCCGAACAGCGCGAGCGGAGTCACGAGCGCCGCGAGCGCGGTGAACAGCCGCACGCCCGCCGGCCCGACGCCCAGGAGCTTCATGCCCAGCGCTGCGCCCCAGTACAGGAAGGGCGGCTTCTCGAACCACACGTCGCCGCACAGGTGCGGCACGAGCCAGTCGCCGGTGGCGAGCATCGCGCGCGCGACTTCCGCGTACGCCGCCTCGTCGTAGTCGACCAGACCGAAAGACCCGAGCCCGAACAGCGGCAACAGGCCGAGCGCGAGGAGTGAGCCGAGCCTGTTCAAGTCTGGGACTCCCCTCGAGCGCCGCGCAGCATAGTGAAACACACCCCGCTACGCTTCGACCCCCGATGCACGAGCAGTATCGCAGCGCACTGAATCGCGACGTGCCGCCCGCGCGGCCGGGTGAGTTCGCGCCGCTCGCGATCGGCGCGCTCGCGGTGTGGCCGCCGGTGGTGCTCGCGCCGATGGCCGGTGTCACGAACGCGCCGTTCCGCAGGCTGTGCAAGCGCTTCGGCGCGGGGCTGTACGTGTCCGAGATGATCACGGCGCGCGCGCTGGTCGAGGGCAACGAGAAGACGCTGCGCCTCGCGGGCTTCAGCCCCGAAGAGGTGCCGCGCAGCCTGCAGCTGTACGGGGTCGACCCGAAGTACGTGGGCGACGCGGTCGCGTTCCTCGTCGACGAGCAGCGCGTCGACCACATCGACATGAACTTCGGCTGCCCGGTGCGCAAAGTGACTCGCCGAGGCGGCGGCGCCGCGTTGCCGCTGAAGCCGCGGCTGCTGCGCAGCATCGTGCGCGCGGCAGTGACTCGCGCGCGCGGCGTGCCGGTCACTCTGAAGTTTCGCATCGGCATCGACGACTCACACGAGACGTTCCTCGACTGCGGCCGCATCGCCGAGCAGGAAGGCTGCGCGGCCGTCGCCCTGCACGCGCGCACGGCCGCTCAGCTGTACGACGGCGAAGCGCGCTGGGACGCGATCGCCCGGCTGCGCGACGCGGTGCGCTCGATCCCCGTGCTGGGCAACGGCGACGTCTGGGAAGCGGAAGACGCGCTGCGCATGATGCGCGCCACCGGCTGCGACGGGGTGGTGGTCGGCCGCGGGTGTCTCGGCCGCCCGTGGCTGTTCCGCGATCTGGCCGACGTGTTCGACGGGCGCGCGCCGCTGGACCCGCCGCGCTTCGGCGAGGTCGCCGACCTGATGCTCGCGCACGCGCGCTTGCTCGCCGATTGGTTCGGCGAGTCATTCGGCGTGCGCGGCTTCCGGAAACACGCGACCTGGTACACGAAGGGCTTCCGCGACAGCAAGGCGCTGCGCGTCCGCCTGTGCGCCGTGCAGTCACTCGAGGAGCTCGAGGAGATACTCGCGGGCATCGACCGCGACGAGCCGTTCTCGCCCGCCGCCGTGCGCGCCCCGCGCGGCAAGAGCGGCGGGACGCAGAAGGTCGCCCTGCCCGACGGGTATCTGGACGACCTGGACGACGACACACCGCCCTGCGCCGAGGCCGAGGACCCCACCTCGGGCGGGTAACTGCGCACGACTTGCGCCAGCGCTGCACATGCGGCGTCCGAAGCGCGCTTTGCTGTCAAGGTCACGGCAGCTCCGGCCGAATCAGGTCGAGATGCAAGCACCCCTCGGCCTGCCCTCCGGCTCGATCGTCGCCGATCGGTACGAGCTCACCGGCGAGCTCGGACGAGGGGAACGCTCGATCGTGTATCTGGCGCGCGACCGCGAGAGTGACTGCCAGGTCGCGCTGAAGCTCGTGGCGCTGTCTCCCGCGACGGCTCACTTCGCGCGCCAGCGACTGCGCCGTGAGTCGGAGATCGTGCGCGCGCTGTCTCACCCCGGGATCGTGCGGCCGCTCGAGCTCGTGGACCACGGCTCGTGGACGCTGATCGCGATGGAGCTCGTGACTGGACGCTCACTCACCACCGCGGTGACCGAGGACGGGCCCATGCACCCCGACGCCGTCGCGCGCATGGGCATCGAGATCGCCGAGGCGCTCTCCGCCGCGCACCGCTGCGGCGTGGTGCACCACGACGTGAAGCCCGACAACGTCCTGCTCGACGCCGGCGGGCGCGCGCGTCTGTGCGACTTCGGCTGCGCGCGGCTCGAGGGCCAGTCACTCCTCACCATGCCGGACGACCCGGTGACTCAGGCCGCGTATCTCCCGCCGGAGATCATCGAAGGTCAGGTCGCGGATCCGCGCTCGGACGTGTACGCGCTCGGGCTCGTCCTGTACTACGCGCTCGTCGGGCACATCCCGAAGGGCGAGCGCCCGAATCACCCGCCCGCGGCGCTCGCGGGCGGCTATCACCCGCGCGAGAAGCGCGCCGAAGTCCCGGAGTGGCTCGACGAGATCGTCGCGCGCGCGACCCGCGCCGAGCCCGGCCATCGCCTCGAAACCGCAGAGCGACTCGCTCGCGCGCTGAATCAGCGCTCGCTCGAAAGCCGCGGGGAGGAAACGGGCGACGGGCGGGCGCTGCGCGTATGCGTTCTCTGTCGCCGCCCGGGAACCCTTGGCCTCGCGGTGTGTCCGCACTGCGAGGACGTGGAAGGCGGCGAAGCCGACTCACTCCTCATGGTCGTCCCCGCCAAGAACGGTGACTCGCGCGCGAATCAGCTGCGTCTGCTATCCGAGCTGACCAGCATTCCGTCGACTCAGCTGTCGCTGCGCAGCGCGGCCCGCGCGCAACGCGCGCTCGTACGCGTTTCCGCCGCGCACGCCGAGATACTCGTGAAGCGGCTGCGCGGGCGAGGCATCGAGACACGCGCGCTGGCGCTCGACCAGAGCTGGCGCTCGCTACCGCACTGGAGCCTGGCGCTCGCGGGCGCGACCGCCGCCGCCGGCGTGGCCGCGGCTTGCCTCGGCTTCCCTCTCTTGCTCGTCGCGAGCGCGATCCCCGCGGCCGCGGCGCTCGCGGCGGGCTGGGCATGGATCAAGAGCGAGACACTGCTCGGCGACCGCGCCGCCGCGCCGCCACCCGCCGCGCTCGTGCGCGCCGTGTCGGACGCGATGCCGCGCTTGCAGGTCGGCCAGGGCCGCAAGCTGCTGATCGAGTTACTGCGCATCGGCCGCGACCTGTGGCTCGCGTGTCGCGCTGGTGACTGCGACGGCGCGCGCTCGGAGCTCGTCGCGGTGCTGCTCTGCGGCTGCGACGCCGCGAGTGAGTTGGCGCGCCAGGACGGCGTGCTCGACGCGCTGCAGCTGCACGGCGAACGCCGCAACGAGCCGCCCCCGGGACTCATGGAGAGCCGCGCGCTGTATCACTCCGCCCGCAGCCGCCTCGTCCAGGCGATGCTCGAGTGCGCGGCCTCCCTCTCGCGCCTCCGCGCCCAAGACATGCTGGATCCCGAAGAGGAGCGCCGCGCCCTCCACTCCATCTGCTTCGAGCTCCGCGAAGAGCTCGAGTCAGTCGTGAAGCAAGCGAACGAAGCGTCCCTGCTCTTCCCGGGCCGGCCGCTCCGACCCGTGAGTCAGTAGCCTCGGTGATTCGCCGCCCGTCTGGCGGCGGTGAGTCACGACCCGAAACACTTCGCGCCGGCTCCCGTCTCCGGAAGCCGGCGCGATTGGACTTCGGTGAGTCGAGACGCTTTAGGCGTTCGACACCGCGTGCGTCTGCAGCTGCGGGCCGTTCGGGCCCTCGACGATCGTGACGCCCGGAAGATCGTTCGCCGGGATGCGCCACTGCTTGCCGATACGCACCGCGCCGATCTGGCCCGACTCGATCAGGCGATAGACCGTGCGCGCCGAGATGCGCAGAAAGTTCGCTGCCTCGCGCACCGTGATCAGATTCTCCGCCATTGTGAATTTCCCCCCCGTTGATTGGCCCTTTGGGCCTGCTTTGTCTCTGCGGGTCCTTTGACCTTCACCACCGATCAACCCCGGTCAGACCCGCCCTCTGTGAAACGTTTCGACACGATCGGTGAGTCCTTGAGTGCTTTTTCGCGCCTGTCTTCGTGCGAGCGAAAAAGCGCAGTGGGGACGCGGAGCTACGTGCCGAGCGCGGCTGAGCAGACCTGGCTGATTCCGGGCGCCAACGGGACCGCCGCGAGCTTCCGACGCAGCACCGCGGAGTCGCGGACGTCGCACGGGCGGGCCGGGGCGATCACGGTGCAGCGGCGCTCGCCTTCGGTGGTGAGTGGCGCGCCGCCGGGGTTGGCGAGGCGCGCGCGGAGCGCAGTCACGTCCGCCGCGTTCAGTGTCTCGTCGACCAGAGTGTCTCCGCATAGCGCGCCCGCGGGCCTGGTGAAGTAGCCCTCGCGGAGCTCCCACGTCTCGAGCCAGCGCAGCCACGGATCGGCAGTGACTGGATTCAGGCCGACCTCGACCTCGCGAAACGCGATCGGCACACCGGGGACGCCGCCGAGGAAGTGCTCTGCGCCCAGGTGCAGGTGCGGCCACGCGAACGGCGAGCCGGAGTTCCCGACCTGCCCCACCACCGTTCCGGGCGCGAGCGACTGACTCGGCGCCACCGCGACCGTGCCCTGCTTCAAGTGAGTGAACAGCACGGCGCGGTCGTCGCCCGCGTCGAGATACACGAAGTTCGCCGGGGTCGAGCCGCCTACCAGCGGTTGAATGTCGGGTTGACCGTTCTCGATCGAGTACACCGTTCCCGGAATGCTGGCGCGCACGGTCTGGCCGAAGCTCGGGTAGTCCGCGTTCGCCGAACGCGGGTGCGGTGAGTCCGGGAAGAGTGACTGGTCGACGATCGAGAAATCGTAGCCCCAGTAGCCCGAGTGACTGCCGAGTCCGAACCCGCCCTGGCCCAGATACCAGAGCCCGCCGAGCGGCGGCGGCATGGGCAGCGCCGGGTCCGCGGCCGCGGCGGGCGGTGCGCTGTCGAGTGAGTAGGGAGTCGGAATCAGTCGGTACGACGCGACGGCCGGGCCCGTGTCGATCACGGGCGCGCCGGGCAGGCGGTAGTCGCGCGTGAAAGCCGTGACTCGCAGCCACGGGCGCGCGCCGGGTCCACCGAGCGCCGCGGCCATCGCGGGTGGGAACGTCGGCGGCGTGGTCGAGACTAGCTGCGCGTACGGCACGCGCGCCTCGACCACGCTCCCGATCGCGAGCTCCGAGTCGGTGAAGTTGTGGAACTCGGCCGTGCCGCCTTCGGGGTACGTCCAGACGATGTCGGGGAAGCCGGGATACAGACCGATCTCGAGGTCGACGCGCTCCTGCCCGACATAGTCGACGTACAGCCAGAACGCGAGGTGATACGTCGACGGCGCGCCCTTCGTCGCGATGCGCACCACGAGTGAGTCGGCCTGCGGCGCGATGGCGACCGACGTGATGTCGAGCCCGTCGTCGAGCCCGGTCTCGTTGGCGTCGGAGAGACTCGGGATCGCGCCCCAGTCACTCGCGCTGCCGTCGATCGCGATCGCCGCGGCCACGGGCCGCAACGCTTCGATCTTCGCGAACACCGGAGCGTCGCCGACCGGGCCGTTGGCGGTCGCCCGTCCCGCGAGCGACAGCACGAGCGCGAACGCGGCGAGGCGAGTCATCGCGCGGATGCTACCTCGACGAAACGAACGGCGCGGCATGTGAGACGATGCGGTCGATGAGCGACTCCGAAGCCAAGCCCTCCGGCGGCATCGCGCGCTTTCTCGTGCCGGTCGCTCTCTTGTTCGTGCTCGCGCTCGTGTATCGGGAGCCGATCGCGCGCGAGGTGCGCGCCTTCGCGGACTGGGTGGATACGCTCGGCGTCTGGGGGCCGGTCGTGTTCATCTTGGGCTACGTGATCGCGGCGCTCGCGTTTCTGCCGGGCTCGATCCTCACGCTGGCCGCGGGCGTGATCTTCGGTCTCGCGAAGGGCGCGGTGTACGTGTTCATCGCCGCGTCGCTCTCGGCGTGCGCGGCGTTCCTGCTCGCGCGCAGCTTCGCGCGCGAAGCGATCCAGCGCAGACTCGCTGGCAATCGTCGCTTCGCCGCCGTCGACCGCGCGATCGCGCGCGAGGGCATGCGCATCGTGTTCCTGCTCCGGCTCTCGCCGCTGTTCCCGTTCTCACTGGGGAACTACGCGCTCGGACTCACGCGTATCTCGTTCCGCGACTACGCGCTCGCGTGCACGGGAATGATCCCGGGGACGTTCGTCTACGTGTATCTCGGCTCGGTGGTCGGGAAGGTGGGCGGCAGCTGGCAGTTCGTCGCGGGCCTGCTCGTGACCGTGGTCGTCGTCTTCCTGATCACGCGCATCGCGAAACGCGCCCTCGCCGAAGCCACCGACGAGGCGCCGCCCGCGCACTGACTCGCGCTTCCACTCGAGAGAAGAAGTCTGCCTCGAGTTGCACGTGAGTTGCCCATGTGACTCGCCCGCGCGCGCTGCGCTCGCGCGCCGCGCGTGGTCCATCGCTTGCACCGGGGCTGCGCGCGATGCCGTCCCCCACCCCCCGCCAGCAAGCCGGTTACCTCCGTCGACTCATGCGCCGCGGCGAGATCGAGCTCGTCGATCCCGCCAGCGGCCGGCCCGCGCCTGCGATCATCGAGATCCACGGCGACGTGATTCGGATCGTCCCCCTGCTCGAGTCGGCCAAGACCGCCGTGCCGGTCGCCGACTTCGGGTGCAATGAGGACGGAGCGGCTTTCGCCAGCATCGTCACCCGATTGCGCCGGGCCCTGACGCTCGAGCAGATCGAGGAGATCGTCTCGGCGGTCGAGGCCGAGTTCTCGCGCGCCGGGGACATTGACCCTCCGGTCTAAAGCTCCCACACGGCTCCGCTTGCGGCGAGTATGATCCCGCTAGAACGTGTTCCGGGGAGGCGAGCCATGAAGACCGGCTCGGGAGTGTCGCGGCGCGGGGCCGCTTCACGCGAGGCGATCCTCCAAGCGGCCGTGCGAGTCATTGGGCGTGAAGGACTGGCGGGCGCATCGCTCGCTGCGGTCGCCAAGGAAGCGAACACGAGTAAGCCGGCGGTGCTGTATCACTTCGGCTCGCGTGAACGCCTATTGCACGAAGTCGCGTCGCTTGCGCTAGGCCTGTACCGAGGACTCATCGGTCCCCCCGAGTCACGCGGCCCCACCGCGCACTCACGCTCCGAGGGGGCGATCGCGAGAATCTTCGCGGCCGAGAATCACACGCTGCTCGCGTGCGTTCACGAGCTCGTCGGTCTGGGCATGCGCGACCCGGCGGTGGGTCAGCTGATGCGCGCGTCGCTCGAAGAGGTGCTGCAGGGCCCCACGAACGCGCTGTCTCACTTGGGTCACGACGAAGCTCGGTCACTCGCGCGTTCGCTGATCATGACCGTGCACGGTCACGTGGAGCTGTGGCTCTGCTCGGACCCGAACGACTCGAAGCAGTTCATCGAGTCCGCGACGCGCGCCGCGCTCGCGCTGCTGCCCGCCGACGCCCAGCGCTGATCAGTGACTCGCGGCCGGAGTGACTCCGGTCTCGCTGCGCAACAGGCGCAGCCAGCGCTCGGCTTGGTCGCGCACTGCCGGGTCCGCCTGCGCGCGCGCGAAGGCCTGGCCGGCGGCGGTGAGCTCGCCCTGGTTGTAGCTCGCGACGCCGAGTAACAGCTCGGCCTGGCCGGGGCGCGCGAGCTTGCCCTTGGCGAGCGCCTGGCGCAGCGCGCGACTCGCGGCCGGCCACTCGTCGCGCTGCGCGTGGAGCTCGGCCAGGCGCGCGAAGTCGTCGCCGCCCTCGGCGAGCTCGGCCGCGCGTTCGAGCGGCGCGAGCGCGCGCTCGTAGTCACGCGCCGCGAGATAGGCGTTGCCCAGGGCGCGCTCGGTCGCCGGGTCGTGCTCGAGCTGATTCGCCGCGAGCGCTTCGCGCAGCACGGCGGCGCCGCGCGCGGGCATGCCCGCGGCGAACGCGAGCTCGGCCAGCCGGCGCAGCTCGCTCGAGTCACGGAGCAGCCCGGCGCGCCGCGCGATCGCGAGCGGCGCGACCGCGCCGGCCCTGTCACCCCGCGCCGCGTGCGCGGCCGAGAGCTGCAGCCACGCGCTCTTCCGGTCGGGCGCGAGCGACAGGAGTCTCTCGAGCAGCGGCACCGCCTGCGCCCATTCCTCGCGCTGCAGGCGAAGCGCGATCAAGAGCTCGAGCCACGCCGCGTTCGGCGGGTCGGCCAGCTCGACCGCGCGCTGGGCGGGCGCGAGCGCGCGCTCCGACTCACCCAGCTGGAAGTGAGCGACCGCGAGTAAGTAGTACGCGGCGGGCCCGGGCTCTTCCGCCTTGGCGAACCACGCTTCGAGCGCGGCGATCCCATCGCGCCACTTCTCGTCGGCCACGTAGAGCTGGGCGATCTGGAACTGCACCGCGGCGAGCTCCGCGTCGTTCAGCCCTCCCGAGTCACGCGCGCGCTCCAAGTGAGTGCGAGCCGCGCCCAGATTCCCCTGCGCGTACTCGATCGAGGCAGTCACTTGCTCGACGCGGCTGCGCTCGTACGGCCCGAGCGCGGCGCCCTCCAGCTTCGCGACGACTTCGCGCGCCTCGGCGAGCTTGCCGGCGTTCAAGAGCTCGATCGCCTCGTTCAGGCGGCGCATGCTCGCCGGATTGGCGGCGAGCGCCGCCCCCGCGGCGAGACACACGGCGAGTGCGAGCGCGCGGGCGAGCAAGTCACTCCTTCCGCAGCGTGAAGTTCAGCTGCACCTGCATGCCGCGGCGCTCGACGGCCGCGCCGTTCTCGAACTTCGGGCTGAACTTCCAGCGCGAGATCGCGCGCAGGGCGGCTTCCTCGAACCAGCCCTCGGGCTCGGCCTTCACCACGGCGGCGTCGGTCACCGTGCCCGCGGCGGTGATCGTGTATCTCACCACCACCCAGCCTTGGACCTTGCGCGCCGCCGCGCGCGCGGGGAACTCGGGGTCGATGCGCACGAGCGGTACGGCGTCCTGGTCCGAGCCCGCGGTCAAGCGCGGCAGACCCGAGAGACTCCCGCGCACGTCGAGCGACGGCGCGAACACGGGCACGCCGGCGGGGCTCGGCGCCAGACCGACGCGCGCGAGCGCCGGCGCGGCGGGCACGTCGGTCGCCCGCTCGAGCGCGGGCTTCGGCTCGCGGGGCTTGGGCTGTGACTCGGTATCGCGCTGCAGGCGAGAGAACTCGATGCGCCGAGCGGGCTCCGCGTGAGTCACTTCCACTCGCGCGCCCACCAACGCGTGAAGCAGCCAGAACAGGCTCACCGCGAGCGCGAGTCCGCCCAGGAACGCGAGCGGCAGCCGCGGCGCGCGCCGAGTCACTGCTTGCCCGGTAGCGCGGCCGCGAGCGACAGGTCGCGGATGCCCGCGGCGCGCACGCGGTCCATGACCTCGGCCACCGAGCCCGCGGTCGAGTCACGGTCGGCGAGCACCACCACGGCGTCTTCGGGGCGCTCGGCGTGCATGCGCTCGAGCTCCGCGCGCACGTCGCGCGGATCGACGCGCCTGCGGTCGAGCCACACGTCGCCGTTCGCGCGCACCGCGATCAAGATGTTGCCGGCCTCGTGCGCCTCGGCGGACCGCGCGTCGGGCCGCACGACCGTGACTCCCGCGTCCTTCACGAACGACGTGGTGACGATGAAGAAGATCAAGAGGTTCAGGACGAAGTCGAGCATCGGCGCCAGGTCGATGCCGTGATCCTCCGCCTCCGCCGAGTGTCTCCGCCCCTCCATCGACTCACTCCAACGTCCCGAACGTGATGTCGGTGACTCCACCGAGCCGGACCTGATCGACCACGGCGACCACCACGCCCGTGCGCGCGCCGCGGTCGGCCACGATCAGCACGCCCTTGCGCTTCGCGTCGGCGGCCGACAGCCGCTCGACGTTCGCGCGCACCGAGCGCACGTCCACGGCGCGCCCGTCGACCTCGACCTCGCCGCCGGCGCGCACGCGAATGGGGATCTCCGTCGATTCGGCCGCGCCCGAAGTCACTCCGCCCGCGCGCTGCAGATCCACGCCGACCTCGCGCACGAAGACCGCGGTGATGATGAAGAACAGGAGCAGGTTCAGGACGAAGTCGAGCATCGGCGCCAGGTCGATGCCGTGCGCATTCTCGGTGACTCGCGCCGCGCGCCGCCGGGTACGCACTCAGAATCCGAAGCGGTCCGCGAGCAGCTCGGTCTCGCGGCGCGCGCGCGCTTGGAAGTGATGGACGGGAAACAGCCCGGCGATGCTCACCGCCAGCCCGGTCAGCGTGCAGATCATCGCGTGAGACACTCCGCTGGCCATCGTCCGCGCGTCGGGCGAGCCGCGCAGCGCCATCGCGTCGAACACCTCGAGCATGCCGCTCACCGTGCCGATCAAGCCGAGCAGCGGCGACAGCGGCACGAGCACGCGCATGAGCGAGAGGTGGTGAGTCATCGCCGCGTTCAGCCGCGAGAGCGCCGCCTTGCGGATCTGGTGCGCCTTCCACGAGCGGCGCTCGGGGCGCGCGGCCCAGCGCGCGAGTGACTCGCTCGCTTCGCTCGGCAGCACGCGCGCGAAGTACCAGGCGCGCTCGAGCGCCAGCGCGAACAGCAGCACCGCGCACGCGAAGATCGCCGCGACGAACGGTCCGCCCTCGGCCACGAGCCCGGCCACGGCGGCGAGCGGCGCGGGGAGTGACTCAAGCGGCATGCGTGCGCTCCAAGCTCTCGGCCAAGAGACCCGTGCTCTGCTCGTCGAGCGTCTGCACCACGCCGCGAGACAGCGAGCCCAGCACCGCGTTCGCGAACAGGAGCGGGATCGCGATGCCCAGGCCGAGCACGGTCGCGATCATCGCCTGGCCGATGCCGTCGGCCATGAGCTTCGGGTCACTCGAGCCGGACTCGGTGATGCTCTGGAACGTCAGGATCATGCCGATCACGGTGCCGATGAGTCCCAGCAGCGGCCCCGCCGCGACGGCCAGGCGCAGGAAGCTCTGGAAGCGCTCGAGCTTCGGCACCTCGCGCAGCACCGCTTCCGAGATGCGGAGCTCCGCGATCTCGGCGCGCTCCTCGACCTCGCGCGCGTTGCCGCGCCAGGCCAGCAGCACGCGGCCCAGGGGGTTCGAGTCACTGGGGCGGTCGAGTGACTCGAGCTGCGCGCCGACCGCGCGGCGCACGCGCAACAGGTAGACGAGCTGAACGGCCGCGCACAGCGCGCCGGCGAGGCCCACGGCCAGGATCACGTAGCCGACCAGGTGCCCGCGCTGGACGCGCTCCCACACGCTCGGCCGCTCGACGTACAGCGCGAGCAGCACGCCGCGCGACGGATCGACCGCGGCGCGCGCGTAGCCCGACTGAGTCGCCTCGAGCGCCCGAGCCGTGCGCTCGAGTGACCCGGAGGGCGCGCGTGGCAGCACGCTGAAGCGGCGGATGCCCGGGAGATACGCGAGATAGCGGCCCTCGGACGTGGCAGTGAAGGGGCCCACGCGCACGACCTCGGCTTCGCGGGTGGCGCCGTCGGCCAGCACGACGGGGAGCCGCGCGCGCGCGACCTTGCCGCTCTCGGTCATCTCGCGCTGCAGCTCGAACCAGAGACCCTCGAGCTCCGCGATCGACGGCAGCGCCTTGGCGGAAGCGAGCGTGCGCAGGAACGCCTCGCGCTCGGGCAGCTCCGCCGAGATGAGTGACTGGGACAGCACGTTCGCCGTGTCGCCCGCGACCTGGCGAGTCACTCCGAACAGCTCGCCCAGCCCGCCCTCGCGCTCGCGCAGGCGCGCGCCGAGCTCGGCAAGCGCCTTCTCGTTCGCGTCGTACTCGTTCGCGTGCGCGGAGCTCTTCGTTTCGAGCGCGGCGCGCTCGGCGAGCGCGCCGGCCAGCAGCTTGGCCTGTGAGTCGCGGCTCGCCTTGAATTCCTCCTCTCGCTTGCGGTCCTCTTCCGCTTCCCGCGCGCGGGCGGTCTTCGTCTGCTCGAGCAGCTCGTCGAGCGAGGTCGCGGCGCGAGTCACACCCGAAAGAGAGACGAGGATCGCGAGGACCGATGCGGCCAGCCGAGTCATCGAGTGCCCTTCGGCGCCGGCACCGGCGCGAGCACGAGATCCGGCGCCCCCTGCCGCCGCGCGATCTTGAGCCCGTCGCGCACCGCCGCGGTCCAGCTCGAGTCGATCACCCACTTCGCCTGGTCGCGGTCCCAGTAGCCGGTCTCGCGCCCGTCGCGGGTCTGGTAGAGGAGAGTGACTCGCCCGACGCGCAGGAACGCGACGCTGCGCCCCGCGTCGCCTTCGCCGAGCAGCCCGTCGTACGCCTCGAGCGTGCGGCCGTACTCCATCTCGATCTGGTAGGCCTCGAGGATGCGGCGGTACTTCTCGGCGACGGTCACGTCGGCGCGGGCCATCAGCTCGCGCAGCGTGGTGACTCGCGCCGCGCGCTCCTCGGGCAGGAACGGCAGGTCGAGCCGCACGAACTCGGCCAGGGTGTCGAGCATGCGCGCGAGCAGCGGCTGCACCTCGCGCTCGGTCACCGCGATCTCGGCGAGCTGCTGCTTCAAGGAAACGAGCTCGGCCCGCTGTGACTCGAGCTGAGTCACCAGCTGTGTGTCGTACTTCGCCAGAGACTCGGCGTCGCGCTTCGCCTGGCGGTACTTCGCGGCCAGGTCGTGCGCCTCGTCGGCCAGCGCGTCGATGCGGCCCTGCGCGGCTATCGCGGCCTTGTCCGCGGCGGCCTGCTCGCGCAGCACCGCTTGCGCGTCCGCCGCGCGAGTCACTCTCGCGGCGCACATCAGGACCAACAGCGCCGCGGCGAAGCGGCAAAGACAGAGCGACATGGGAGCGACTCCTCGAGTGGAGGGAGGCGCTCGAGGGCGCTCTGGAACGGCGCCGAAGTTAGACGGTGCCGCTCGCCGCGGTCAAGCGAAGTGCCGGCGCAGCCAGTCGACGAGAATCCGGTTCAGCTCCGCGGGCTTCTCCTGCTGCGTCCAGTGCCCGCAGTCGCGGATCAGGACTTTCTCGACCTTGGGCACGCGCGCCTCCATGCCCTCGGCCATCGCCGGCGGGAGCGCGAAGTCGTCCTCGGACATGACCATGAGCGCGGGCACGTCGAGCACCTGCGGTGCGTCGGCGGTGAGTCGCCAGTTGCGGTCGAGATTGCGGTACCAGTTGATGCCGCCGGTGAAGCCGGTGCGCCGGAACCCGCGCACGAACACGTCGCGCTCCGAGTCAGTCAGCATCGGTCGGCCGAGCTTGCGCCCGTCCTCGACCATGGTCGCCATGTTGCGGATGCCCTGAGTCATGTCGATGTCCGACAGCTTGATGCCCTTGCGCATCAGCACGTCGAACACGCGAGTCACATCCTTCATGAGTCGCGCGTCCGCGTCGCCGCGCTTCTGGAAGTGCACGATGTAGTGCTCGGGTCCCATCATCTGCTCGAGCATCTGGAGCGGCGGCACGGCCGAGCGCGCCATGAACGGCGTGTTCACGCCGATCAGCCCGAGAACGCGCGACGGGTGCAGCTGGCCCAGGGTCCAGATCACCATCCCGCCCCAGTCGTGACCGCAGAACACGGCCTTGTCGATGCCGAGTGAGTCGAGCATCGACACGAGATCGCCCGTGAGCTGTGCGATGTCGTACGCCTCGACCGCCTCGGGCCGGTCGCTCGCACCGTAGCCGCGCTGGTCGGGCGCGATCGCGCGGAAGCCCGCCGCCGCGAGCGCCGGCAGCTGGTGCCGCCACGAGTACGCGAGCTCGGGAAAGCCGTGCGAGAACACGACGGGCACGCCCGCGCCCTGCTCGTACACCGCCAGCTGGATGCCGTTCGCGCGCACGAGGCGCGGCTTCGGGAACTCGAGTGACTCGCTCATTTCGCGGGGACTCCTACGGCTCGAGGATGACCTTGCACTGGTGAGTCGGCGTCTTCAGCGCCTCGAAGGCGCTTGGGAAGGCGGCGAGATCGACGATGTCCGTGATCATGTCGTGACCCGCGATGCGGCCGCGGTCGAGCATCTCGATCGCCAGCTCGAAGTCGCGGCGGTGATACGCCACGACGAACTGCAGGCCGACCTCCTTCACCACGGCCATGGCCGGGAAGATCATATCGGGCTGCATGCAGACACCGACCACCACCACGCGGCCGCGCGAGCGCGCCATGCCGATGCACTGCTGCAAGAGACCGGGGATGCCGACACACTCGAAGATCACGTCGGGCGGGCCGCCGGCCTCGCGCGCGAACGCAGTGACTGGGTCCTCCTTCGAGACGTCCGCCACCGCGGTCGCGCCGAACTTCTCGGCCAGCGCGATGCGGCCGGGCGCCTTCTCGTTCACGACCACGGCGCGCGCGCCGAAGAAGCGCGCCCAGGCAGTGACTGCCAGGCCGATCGGCCCGGCGCCGATCACCATCACGCGCTCGCCGGGAGTGAGTCGCGCCTGATTCACCGCGTGCAGGCCGACGGCCAGCGGCTCGACCAGCGCACCCTCGCGGAACGTGACTCCCGCGGGAAGGCGGAGTGTCTCGTTCCCGCCGGTGAGCACGTACTGCGAATACGCGCCGGGGATCTGGCCCAGGCCCGTGCCGCGCAGCTTCGGGCACGCCACGACGTCGCCATCGAGACACGCGCGGCACTTCCCGCAGCCGATGCACGGCAGCGCGCACGCGCGGTCACCGGGCTTCCAGACACCGCGCAGGTCCGCGCCGACCTCGACCACCTCGCCCGCGAACTCGTGACCCATCACCGTGCCCGCGGGTAAGCCGGGCGGCAGCGACGCCGCGTGCAAGTCACTGCCGCAGATCCCGCAGCTCTTCACGGCGAGCACGAGCTCGCCCGGGCCGGGCTTCGGGTCCGGCAGCTCTTCGATCGTCAGCCCCTTCCCGAGGCCCTGGAACACGGCGCCCTTCATGACTCGACTCCTCCCGCGCCGCATTCTGGACCATTGAATGGACTCGAGTCCAGTTATGGAATAGGCTACAGCAATGACCTCGGCGCCAGTCGCCATCGCCGCCGCCACCCGCCGCGCCCGCAAGAAGGAGCGCACGCGGCAGGAGATCTTCGGCGCGTCGATGGAGCTGTTCGCGAAGCGCGGCTTCGATGCGGTCACCATCGAGGCGATCTGCGACGCGGCCGACGTCGCGCGCGGCACGTTCTTCTTGCACTTCCCCAGCAAGGCCGCGCTGCTGTGGGAATGGAACCGCCAGGTCGCCGACGAATTCCGCGCAGGCCTGCGCGAGCCGCGCAAGAACGCGGTCACCGAGATCCGCCAGCTCGTCGAGCACATCTCGGCGAAGCTGATGGCGCAGGCGGAAGTCATGGCCGGTCTGTTGCGCGAGTTCTTCGCGACGCCACCGGTCGGCGCCGAGTCACAGGGCCGCGACTTGCACGCGCTGGTCGCCGAGCTCGTGCGCCGCGGTCAGAAGCGCGGCGAGCTGCGCCGCGGCCTCGACCCGCGCCTGTGCGTGGCGGTCATCATGTCCACCGCGGCCGCCATCCTGGCGGGCGGAGTTTGGAAAGAGGGCGAGATCGCGCCGGAGAAGGCGCGCGCCCAGTACTTCGACGTCGTATTCCACGGACTCACAGGAGATCGAAAGTGACTCAACCCCGCCTGCGCTTCGGCATCTTCATGGCCCCGTTCCACCCCGAGCACGAGAATCCCGCGCTGTGTCTCGCGCGCGACCTCGAGCTGGTCGAGCACCTCGACTCACTCGGCTACGACGAGGCCTGGATCGGCGAGCACCACTCGGCCGGCTACGAGATCATCGGCTCGCCCGAGGTGTTCATCGCCGCGGCGGCGGAGCGCACGAAGCGCATCAAGCTCGGCACGGGTGTCTCGTCCCTGCCCTACCACCACCCGTTCATCCTGGCCGACCGCATCCGCCAGCTCGATCTGCAGACCCGCGGCCGCGTGATGTTCGGCGTGGGCCCCGGCGCGCTGCCGACCGACGCGTTCATGATGGGCATCGATCCTTCGACGCAGCGCGACCGCATGCTCGAGTCACTGCGCGCGCTGCTGCCGCTTTTGCGCGGCGAGACGGTCACCATGAAGACCGAGTGGTTCGAGCTGCGCGAGGCGCACCTGCAGCTGCGCCCGTACAACGAACAGGGCGTGGAAGTCGCCGTCGCGAACCAAGTGTCTCCCGCGGGCGCGCGCGCGGCCGGTGAGTTCGGTCTCTCGCTCCTGTCACTCGGCGCCACGACCACGGGCGGCTTCAACGCGCTGGCGAACACGTGGGGCATCTGCGAGGAGCGCGCGAAGGAGTTCGGCCAGAACGTGTCTCGCGGCGGCTGGCGCCTGGTCGCGCCGATGCACGTGGCCGAGACGCGCGAGCAGGCGCGCGAGGACGTGAGGTTCGGGCTCTTGAACTGGGCGAGATACTTCCGCGAGATCTCGCCGCTGCCACTGGTCGAGGGCGGCGTGCCCGTCGACCAGGCGATCGACCGGCTGATCGAAGTCGGCATGGCCGTGATCGGAACGCCCGACGACGCCGTCGCGCAGCTCGAGAGACTCGAGAAACAGTCGGGCGGCTACGGGTGCTTCCTGCAGCTCGCGCACGAGTGGGCGAACCAGAAGGCGACTCACAAGAGCTACGAGCTGATCGCGCGCTACGTGATGCCGCGCTTCCAGGCGGTGAACGACCTGCGCGAGAAGAGCCTGCAGTACGCGATCCAGAATCGGCAGCGGATCATGGCCGAGGCCGGCGGCGCGGTGATGAAGGAAATCCAGAAGCACGGCGCCGAGCAGGCGGCGAAGACCGCAAAGCCCAACTGAGTCACAGCTCCCGTGGAACCAAAGCACATCGTCATCGTCGGTGGCTCCGTCACCGGGCTGGGAGCGGCGCTCGCGCTCTCGAACGACGGCCACCGAGTCACGGTCCTCGAGCGCGACGCCACGCCCATGCCCGACTCACACGTCGAGGCGTTCGAGAAGTGGGACCGCCGCGGCTCGCCGCAGGTGAGACACTCGCACGCGCTGTTGGCGCGGCTGTACTGCCTGATCCGCGACCACGCGCCCAGCCTGCTGGCCAAGTTGCGCTACTGCGGCGCGGAAGAGCTGCACCTGATCGACATGGCGCGCCGCACCATGCCGCACGCCGAGCTCATGCCCGGCGACGAGGACATCGTGCTGCTCGCGTGCCGGCGAATCACGTTCGAGTACGTGCTGCGCAAGCACGTGCTCGACACCGGCCTGGTCGAGCTCCGCGACGGCGACGAAGTGATCGGGCTCTCGACCGCGAGTTACTCGGTCGAGGGGCCGCCGCGGGTCGATGGCGTGCACCTGATTCGCGCCGACGGCGAGCGCGAGCTGCTGCGCGCCGACTTCGTGGCCGACGCCAGCGGCCGGCGCTCGAAGCTGTGTGACTGGCTCGAAGGCGTCGGCGCGTCGCGCCCGCGCGAAGACTCCGAGCCGTGCGGGATCTTCTACAGCTCGCGCTTCTACAAGCTGCGCCCCGGCGCCAGCCCGCCGCCGCTCACGAACGGCATGGGTCAGGACCTGGGTTACATGAAGATCGGCATCTTCCCCGGCGACGCGGGGATCTTCTCGGTGACTCTCGCCGCGTCACCCGAGGACGACATACTCCGCGCGCTGCTGCGCCCGAAGGGGTTCGAGCGGTCCGCCGCGGCGCTGCCGATCCTCGCCGGCTGGATCGCGCCAGAGACCGCCGAGCCGATCTCGGAAGTCCACGGCATGTCGAACCTGAAGAACACGCGCCGTTTCTTCGTGCGCGACGGCGAGCCGCTCGCGCTGGGCATCGCGGCGCTCGGCGACGCGAACATCCACACGAACCCGATCTCGGGCCGCGGCTGCTCGCTCGGCTGGGTGTCCGCCTTCCTGCTCGCCGAGTCACTGCGCAAGCACCCCGACGACCTGCGCGCGCTGGCGCTGCACTTCGAGTCGGGAGTCGAGCGCGAGATCGTGCCCTGGTACGAGATGCAGCTGCAGCAGGACCGCGACGCGATCGAGGTCGACGCCATGCACCGCCGCGGCGAGAACCCGTTCAAGATCGAGAACGCCGACGGGTCACAGAACCCGAAGGCGTTCATGCGGTCACTCCTGCGCGAAGGCCTGGGTCACGCGATCCGCGAGGACATGAACGTGATGCGCACGTTCATGCGCGTGTTCACGCTGCTCGACGCGCCGCAGGACCTGATGAAGCGGCCCGAGATCTTCCAGGCCGTGCTGAACGCCTGGAACACGCGACACACTCGCCCGCCGCTCGCGGTCGGCCCGTCGCGCGCCGAGATGGTCGAGATCCTGAGCAGCGCGGCCTGACTCGAATCACTCGCCCGCGGCGGCGCGTTCGAGCGCGGCGATGTCGAGCTTCCGCATCTGCAGCATCGCCTTCATGACTCGTTCCGCCTTCGCGCGGTCGGGGTGCGAGAGCAGCGGCCCGAGCACGCTCGGGATGATCTGCCACGACAGCCCGTACTTGTCGACGAGCCAGCCGCACTGACTCTCGGCCCCGCCGTCCGCGACGAGCTTCGCCCAGAGTGAGTCGACCTCGGCCTGTGACTCGCAGCTCACGAACAGCGAGATCGCCGGCGTGAACTTGAACTGCGGCCCGCCGTTCAGCGCGAGAAACTCCTGCCCCTCGAGCACGAAGCCGACACGTAGAACTTCGCCGCCTCGGCGGCCTGGCCGTCGAACCTCTGGACGAGAAGGAGGGAAGCGTGCAGAAGATCACCCCGTTCCTGTGGGACGAACGGCGGCGCGCCGAACCGACAGCCTATGATGGCGCGATGAAGCCGCCCCACTCACAGTGGCGCCCGCACCCGTGGCACGGCCTCGAGCTCGGCGAGGATCCGCCGCGCGTGGTGAACGCGTACATCGAGATCACGCCGTTCGACCTGGTGAAGTACGAGGTCGACAAGCAGAGCGGGTATCTGCGCGTCGACCGCCCGCAGCGCACGTCGTCGTCGCCGCCGACCTTGTACGGGTTCATCCCACGCACTTACTGCGCGGCGCGGGTCGCGGCGCTGTCACCCACGTCGAAGCGAGGCGACGGCGATCCGCTCGACATCTGCGTCGTGAGTGAGCGCCCGATCGACAAGGCCGAAGTGATTCTCTCCGCGCGCGTGGTCGGCGGCTTCCGGATGGTCGACGCGGGCGACGCCGACGACAAGATCATCGCCGTGCTGAAGAGCGACCCGATCTGGGGAGACACGACCGAGCTGCGCGACCTGCCCGCCGCACTGATCGAGCGGCTGAGACACTAGTTCCTGACCTACAAGCTGGTGCCCGGCCAGTCACAGCGGGTCGCGATCTCGGAGATCTACGACGCTGCGGCCGCGCACAAGGTGATCGAAGCCGCGCTCGCGGACTACGCCGAAGAGTACGGGTGAGTCACCCCAGCCGCGCGTACATCCCGTACAGCACGTAACCCGCACTCACTACGCCGAGCACGCTCGCGACGACCGCGGTCCAGCCGGCGATCCGGTGGATGCGGACGCGGCGCGTGCGCCTCGCCGGGTCACTCACTGCACACAGCTGCGCGAAGCGGCCGGTGACCGCGAGAACCAACGCGGTTCCGCCGCCGAGCACCATGAACGCGACACACAGTTCGTGGAAGCGCAGCACGTGCACGAAGCGCGGCTCCCAGGTCTCGAGCGCCTCGCGCCCGAGCAACGCGACCTTCGCGAGATACGAGATGAGGAAGCCGACGACCAGGACCCCGGCCGCGAGCATCAGCCGGCGGTGGCGCGCGATCTCGCCCGCGCGGATCCGCCGCACGCCGAGCGCGGCGAGCGCGACCGCCGCCCCCATGTTCACGAGCGCCCCCGTCCAGTACGCGACCTTCGCATCCACGCGGCCAGCATATCGCACGCCGGCGCGCCTTTACGCTGGCGACGCGAAAGTCGCCGGCTATCCTGGCCGCCTGTGCATTTCCTGTGGGGGGTTTCGTGATGGCAGTTGCTCGTTCTCTGCTCGTTTCCTTCGCGTGCGCGGCTCTCGTGCTCGCTGTCGCCGCCGTGCCGAACGTGACCTCGGCCGACTCGAGCGGCGTGCCGTTCATCGACGGTCAGTGGACCGGGAAGTTCCAGACGAACTACTGGGACCAGACGATCCAGGGCTCGGTGAAGCCCAAGAAGAAGTTCAAGTCCGACGTCGTCGTGAACATCGACCAGGACGACGACGAGATCACGATGACGATCGACTTCGAGGAGCAGTTTCCCGTGAGCTCCGGCGCGAACGTGACTCAGCTGATCCTCCAGGGCACCTCGGGCAACTATCACTTCAACGCGGGCATGGACGGTGGCCCGTCCGTGACTCTCTCGGGCTCGAGCAACAAGAGCGCGAAGAACTTGAAGGCGGCCGGAGTCGCGGCCTCGGACGACTTCACGCACGAGATCAAGCTCTCGCTGAAGAGACAGAACCCGAGCTAGCTGCTCGTCTCGGCGCGGTGTTTGACGGGGCGCGCGCCCCGGAGTAACTCCTGCGCCATGTCTCCGCCCCCGTCGAAGCGCGCGCAGAGCGTCGTGCCGTTCCTCGCGATGGAAGTCATGGAGCGCGCCCTCGCGCTCGAGCGCGAGGGCGCAGAGATCATCCATCTCGAGATCGGCGAGCCCGAGTTCCGCGCGCCGGCCGCCGCGACCGAGGCCGCGGCGCGCGCGCTGCGCGACGAGCCGGCGCGCTACACCGACAGCCGCGGGTTGCTCGAATTGCGCGAAGCGATCGCGGCGGAGCGCCTGACACGGAACGGTGTCACGGTGGATCCCGAGCGCGTGCTGATCACGAGCGGCACGTCGCCCGCCTTGTTGCTCGCGTTCACATATCTGCTCGACCCGGGCGACGAAGTGGTGCTCGGCACGCCTCACTACGCGTGTTACCCGAACCTGATCCGCGCCGCGGGCGGCGTGCCCGTGCTCGCGCCGACAGACGCGCGCGACGGCTACCGGCTGCGGCCCGAGACCGTGAAACGCGCACTCACTCCGCGCACGCGCGCGATCCTCGTCGCGTCGCCCGCGAATCCGACCGGCGCGATCCAGGAGCGCGCCGATCTCGAGGCGCTGCACGGGCTCGGCCTGCCGCTCGTGTCGGACGAGATCTACGACGGGCTCGTGTACGACGGCGCGCGAGTCACTTCCGCGCTCGAGCTGGGCGGCGACTGCTTCGTCCTCGACGGCTTCTCGAAGCGCTACGCGATGACCGGCTTCCGGCTGGGTCACTTGATCGCGCCGAGCTCGGCGGCCCGCACGCTCCGCAGCCTGGCGCAGAACCTGTTCATCTCGGTCGCGAGCTTCGTGCAGCGCGCGGGGATCGCGGCGCTGACTCACGGCGGACCCACGATCGCCGAGCTGCGCGCGGCCTACGCGAGCCGTCGGCTCTTGCTGATGCGCGGGCTCCAGGAGCTGGGGTTCGTCGTGCCGGTGACTCCAAGCGGAGCGTTCTACGTGTTCGCCGACGCGCGCCGGTTCGGGAGTGACTCTCGCCGGCTCGCGAGCGACATCCTCGAGCGCGCGCGCGTCGCAGTGACTCCCGGCGTGGACTTCGGCGAGGCGGGCGAAGGCTGGCTGCGCTTCTCGTGCACCACGACGGAGGCCGAGCTGCGCGAGGCGCTGGCGAGGCTCGGCCGCTTCCTGGCTTAGCCCGCGAGCAGGATCCCCTCGGCCACGAGCTCCGCGATCACCTCGGCGCGCTCGGGGTCGGACGCGAGCTCGGCCCGCGGGCGCGGGCGCTCGGCGCGAGACAGGAGCTCGCCGAGCGCTTGCGAGAGTGACTCGACCGAAACTTCGGGGAGCCGGAACGGAGACGAGTCCGTCCGCCGCATCAGGAGCGGCTCGTACGGGGGCCCCGAGGTCACGCCGAGCCCAGCGGGCGGCGCGTCGCCCGAGTCGAGCGCAGCGCGCACTCTGCTCGCCACCTCGAGCGTGCCGGCGGGCAGCCGGAACAGGAAGTTGCCGGGCGCAAGGACGACGTGGCCGCGAGTCACTTCGAGCTCTCCGGCGGGATGCCGCCGCACCAACGCCATCGCCCGCTCGAGCGCGGCCAGCGCGCCGGCCTCGCCCGGCAAGCGGCGCCCGACGAGATAGTCGCCGAACGCGAGCGGCAGACTCTCATCGCGGCTCACCGCCTCGTGGAACTCGCGCGAGGCCGTGAAGCCGTCGACGAGCTTCGAGTCACTCGCGAGGCTCAGGGACAGCGCGAACTCGCTCGTCACGTTGCGCAGGATCTGCGCGCGGCGCTTGCCGTCGCGGTCCGCGGAGACTCCCGCGGGGTCCGCCTTCGCGAGCAGCTCGAGCTCGTCGGGGCCGAGGCCCGCGGAGGCCACGGCCCCCTCGTCGCGCGCGCGAACGCGCGCCGCGAAGGCGGGATCCAGCTGCATGCGGAACAGCGCGCGCTGGACCTTGCGGTGGTCCATCAGGCGCGGGCCACGCCGAGCTCGCGCGCGAGGCGCTCGAAGTTGGGAGTCACTTCAGCGGCCGTGTTGCGTTCGCACTCGAACACCAGCGCGCGCAGGTTCGTGGCGCGCGGCAGGACGTGCGCGAGGATGTGCCAGGTGTCTTCGAGCGGCGCCAGGCCGTGGCCGTCGTCCACGAACGTGCGGCCGGAGTGACTGAACTCGCTCCCGCCGGCGACGTGGATCTCGACCACGCGCTCGAGCGGATAGCCGTCCAGCCCGTCGAGCGGCGAGTGACCGGTGACTCGCTGGTAGATCGCCAGGTGCGCCGCGTCGAGCAACAACCCCGAGTCGGCGTCGTCGGCGACCCGCGCGAAGTAGTCGAGCAGGTGCAAGTCACCCAGATACACGTGCGCGGGCGGATTCTCGGGCAGCACCTCGAAGCCGGTGACTTCGCGCACGCGGCGCACGTTGTCGCTCATCGCGCGCGCGGAATCCGCGCAGAGGATCGGCGGCGCCAGCATGCCGTGGCCACGGTCGCGCGGGCCCAGATGCCACAGGCCCGCGTCGCCGCACAGCCACGCCGCGCCGAGCTCGCGCGCCAACGCAGTCACCGCGGCGAGCCACTCGGAATCGAGACTCTCCGCCTCCTCCAGGTTCCCGTCGAGGAAGTGATACGTGACCGGCCAGCCTTCGGCGCGCCACGCGCGCGCCGTCGCGTCGGCCCCGCGCTCGAGGTCGACGCCGACCTCGAGAAACTCCACCAGCTCGGGGCGCGCGCGGCGCAGCGCCACGGGGTCGAGCCCCGACTGCGCGGCGCCGTACTCGGTCGAGATACCGAGCCCGAGCCGCGGCAGCGCCGCGACCCGTGACTCGAACCGCGCCGAGGCCTCGAAGCGCACGGCTCAAGCCGGCTCGAGCACCACCGGGATCTTGGTGAAGCTGCGGAACACGATCGAGCGGTGGAGCGGCAGCGGTTGGTCGGTGGCGAGCCGGAAGTCACTCGTGCGGCGCAGCAGCACGCGCAGCGCGGTCTGCGCCTCGAGCCGCGCCAGGTTCGAGCCCAGGCAGTAGTGAGTCCCGAACCCGAACGCCAGGTGGCGGTTCTCCCGGCGTGCGCCGTCGAAGCGGCCGGGGTCCTTGAACACCGACTCGTCGCGGTTCGCGGAGCCGAGCCAGCTGATCACGATCTCGCCCTTGGCGACCTTCTCGCCGCACAGTTCCGTGTCACTCGTCGCGCAGCGCGGGTCCATCTGCACGGGCGACGAGAAACGCAGCACCTCTTCGATCGTCGATGGGATCCGCTCGGGGTCCTGACGCGCGAGCTCGAGCTGCTCGCGGTTCGCGAGCAGAGTGAGTGCCGTGTTGCCGATCAAGGTCGTCGTGGTCTCGTTCCCCGCGACGAGCAGCAGGATCAGCATCTGCAGTAACTCGTCGAACGAGAGCTTCGAGCCCTCGAGCTCGGCGGCCACGAGGCCCGAGAGCAGATCCTCCTTCGGGTCGTTGCGGCGCAGCGCGACCAGACCTTTGAAGTACTCCCCCAGCTCGCGCACGATCGAGAGCGTGTGCGCCATCTGCTCCGCCGACGGCGGGCCCAGAAGGCCGGCGCCGAGCGTCGAGACGAGCTCATCCGACCAGTGCTTGAAGCGCGGGTTGTCCTCGGTCGGCACGCCGATGATCTCGGCGATCACGGTGACCGGCAAGGGATATGTCAGCGCCTGCACGAGATCGACTTCGCGTTTGGCCACCGCATCGTCCATGAGTGACTCGGCGATCTCTTCCATGCGCGGCTCGAGCCGGCGGATGATCTTCGGCGTGAACGCCTGATTCACCAGCCCGCGGAGTCTCTCGTGCTCCGGCGGATCGGTGCCGAGCATGTTGGGCGGCAGGTCCTGCTCGCGAGTCATTCCCGGCGGCGGCGGGAAGACACTCGACCACCGCTCCCAGTCGCGCAGCACGTCGATCGTGTCCGCGTAGCGGAAGATCGACACGACCGGCAGACCGGGGTGGCGGTGGATGCGGCGCCTGCGGCCCTCGGCGTAGAGCGCGAACGGGTCGCGGCGCGTGGCTTCGTCGAAGGGATTGAAGAGGAAGTCGCTCGACATGCGCCGATTCTAGCGCGGCTCGGCGCGCGACTCGTGACCCGACGCGGCGAGCCGCGCGACGATGTCGCGCAGGTGGTCGCCGCCGCGCGTCTCGATCACGAACGCGACTTCGACCTCGGACGACGGCGCGCGCGCGAACGCGCGCTCGTGCAGCACCTCGACCACGTTCGCGCCGCTCGCGGCGAGCACACCGGAAATCACCGCGAGCTCGCCCGGGACATCGCGCATGCGCACCAGCAGGCGCGCGAGCCGCGACGTGCGCACCAGTCCGCGCTCGATCACGTGTGACAGCGCGAGCATGTCGATGTTCCCGCCCGAGATCACGAGCCCCACGCGCTTGTTCGCGAAGTGACTCGGGTTCGCGAGCAGCGCGGCCAGCGCCGCCGCGCCCGCGCCTTCCACCACGGTCTTCTCGATCTCGAGCAAGAGCAGGATCGCGGCGCCGATCTGGTCCTCTTCCACCAGCAGTATCTCGCGCACGAGCTTCTTCACGATGGGCAGAGTGACCGAGCCCGGCGCCTTCACGGCGATGCCGCCCGCGAGCGTCGAGTTCCCGCAGCGGATCGGCTGGCCCGCCAGCGCCTGCTTCATGGACGGGAAGCGCGCCGCCTGCACGCCGAACACTTCGAGCGCGGGCGCCAGCGCGCGCGCCGCGGTGGCGCAGCCCGAGATCAGCCCGCCGCCGCCCACGGGAATCACGAGTGACTGAAGGTCCGGCACCTCCTCGAGCATCTCGAGCGCCACCGTGCCCTGCCCCGCGATCACCAGCGGATCGTCGAACGGGTGTACGAACACCAGGTTGCGCTCGCGCTGTATCTCGAGCGCGCGGGCGCGCGCCTCCTCGACCGAGTCACCGATCAGCTCGATCTCGGCGCCGAGCGCGAGTGTCTGCTCCACCTTCACGGTGGGCGTGAAGCGCGGCATGACCACGACCGCGTGAATGCCGAGACGCCGCGCGTGCACCGCGAGGCCCTGCGCGTGATTCCCCGCCGACATCGCGACCACGCCGGCCGCGCGCTCCTCGCGAGTCAGCGACAGCAGTTTGTGTAGGGCGCCGCGCTCCTTGAACGCCGCGGTGAACTGCAGATTCTCGAACTTGAGATGGACCTCGCAGCCCGCGATCGCCGACAACGTGCGCGAGTGCAGGCACGGCGTGCGCTCGACCGAGCCGCGAATCTTGTCGGCGGCGGAGCGCACGTCGGCGAGCGAAATCTCGGCCATGGCGCGCGAGTGTATACTGGCTTTCGCCCGATCGAAGTAGGGAGCCCGTCGATGAAGCTCGCCACGTTCACCCATGCGGGCTCGACGCGCATCGGTGTCATCCGCGACGAGGAGTTGGTCGATCTCGCGAGCGCCGCCCCCGAGCTGCCGCGCGATCTGATCGGCTTCCTGTCACAAGGCGCGCGCGCGAGACAGCGCGCCGGCGAGGTCGCCGCGGCCAGCGCGGCGCGCCTTCCACTGGCCGACGTCCGGCTCGAGTCTCCGATCCTGCGCCCGCCGAAGTATCTCGCGGTCGGCTTGAACTACGCCGACCACGTGGCCGAGAGCGGCCAGCCCGCGCCGAAGTTTCCCACCATCTTCAACAAGCAGTCGACGTGCGTGGTCGGCCCGTACGACGAGATACACCTGCCGCGTGTCTCGAGCGCGCTCGACTACGAGGGCGAGCTCGCGTTCGTGATCGGCAAGCGGTGCCGCCACGTGCCGCGCCGCCGCGCGCCGGAGGTGATCGCCGGGTATCTCGTCGCGAACGACGTGTCGGTGCGCGACTGGCAGCTGCGCGTGCCGACGTGGACGATGGGCAAGTCGTTCGACACGCACGGGCCGCTGGGGCCTTGGCTCACGACCGCCGACGAAGTGAGTGACCCGCACGGGCTCGGCATCCGCACCTGGGTGAACGGCGAGCTGCGCCAGAATTCGAACACCAAGGAGCTGATCTTCGACTGCTACGCGCTGGTCGAGCACCTGTCGACCGCGTTCACGCTCGAGGTCGGCGACGTGATCGCGACGGGAACACCGAGCGGTGTCGGCGTCGCGATGAAGCCGCCGAAGCTGCTGCACGTGGGCGACATGGTGCGGATCGCGATCGATGGACTGGGCGAGCTGCGCAACGAAGTGGTGAACGAACCAGAGGAGACCGCGCGCTTCTAGCGCGGGAGAGACAGCCATGAAGTACGGACTCGCGATGTTCCCGACCGATTCGTCGATCCAACCCGTCGCGCTCGCGCGCGCGGCCGAGGAGCGCGGCTTCGAGTCACTCTGGTTCCCCGAGCACTCGCACATCCCCGCTTCGCGGCGCACGCCGTTCCCGGGCGGCGGCGAGCTGCCGAAGATGTACTACGACGTGTACGAGCCGTTCATCTCGTTGTCGGCGGCGGCGGCGGTGACTCGCACGCTTCGCCTCGCGACCGGCGTGTGTCTCGTCATGCAGCGCGACCCGATCCAGACCGCGAAGGACGTGGCCACGCTCGACCGCGTGTCGAACGGCCGCTTCCTGTTCGGCATCGGCGCGGGCTGGAACGCCGAAGAGATGGAGAACCACGGCACCGCGTACCGCACCCGCCTGTCACTCATGCGCGAGAGAGTCGCCGCCATGAAGGAGATCTGGACCCAATCGAAGGCCGAGTATCACGGCAAGTTCGTGAACTTCGATCCGATCATGACTTGGCCGAAGCCCGTGCAGAAGCCTCACCCGCCGGTGCTGGTGGGTGGCGGCTGGCCCGGCGGCGCGAAGCGCGCGATCGAGTACGGGAACGGCTGGATGCCCATTCACATCCCCAAGCACCTGCTCAAGCGCATCCCCGAGTTCTGGCAGGCGGCGGCGGACGCCGGCCGCTCGCGCGAGTCACTCGAGCTGACCGTCTTCGCGGCGCTGCCGGACGAGAAAGAACTCGCGGCGCTGCGCGAGAACGGCGCCTCGCGCGCGGTGTTCATGTTGCCGCCCGATCCCGCCGACAAGATCCTGCCGCGCATCGACTCACTCGCGGAGCTGTCGCGGCGCTTGGGCTGAACTGCGGCGGGCGGAACACGTGGAGCTCGGGTTCGAGACGATCGGCAACGCGACGGTCATCGTGCACGACCGCGCGCCGGTGTTGGTGACCGACCCCTGGCTGCGCGGCGCGGCGTACTTCGGCAGCTGGGGCCTGGGTCACGAGATACCCGAGCGCCAGATGCAGGCCGCCCTCGCCTGCCCGTACGCGTGGCTGTCGCACGCGCACCCCGACCACCTGTCCGCCGAGTCACTCGAGCTGCTGCGCAACACGACCCTGCTGCTCCCCGATCACGTGGGCGGGCGCGTCGCGCGCGACCTGGGCGAGCTGGGTTACAAGGTGCGCGTGTTGCCGGACCGCACGTGGGTGCCGCTGTCCAAGCGCGTGCGCGTGTGGTGCGTCGCCGACTACAACCAGGACGGGATCCTCCTGGTCGACGTCGGCGGCACCCTGATCGTGAACCTGAACGACGCGAACGACTGCGGCTGGGGCCGCGTGCTGCGCGCCGAAGTGTCTCGCTTCCCTAAGAGCTTCCTCTTGTGTCTCTCGGGTTACGGCGACGCCGACATGTTCAACTTCCACGATGAAGCCGGGAATCGCATCCCGGCGGCGGTGAAGTACGAGTTCGGGGCGTCGATCGCGCGGCGCGCCGAGATGGTGGGCGCGCGCTTCTTCGCGCCGTTCAGCTCGATGCACCAGTACCAGCGCGCCGACAGCGTGTGGGCCAACGAGTTCATCACGCCGATCGACTCACACGCGAAGGGCTTCGAGTCCGACTCGTGCGAGATACTCCCCGCGTACATCCGCTACGACGCGCTCCGCGACCAGGTCGAGGAAATACGCCCGGCCGAGATCCCGGTCGTGCCGCTCGACCCGCGCGAGTTCGGCGACGACTGGTCCGAGAGACTCGAGCCCGACGAAGCGCGGAAGCTGCGCGAGTACTTCGGCCGCTTCGAGCACCTGCGCGGCGCGCTCGACTTCCTGCGCTTCCGCGTCGGCGGCGAGGACCACGTGATCGAGCTGTCGCGGGGCCCGTTCGAGAAAGGACTCACCTTCGAAGTCCCGCGCGGGTCACTCAACACCGCAGTGACTTACAAGGTGTTCGACGACCTGCTCATCGGGAATTTCATGAAGGTCACGCTACACGGCGCGTGGCACGAGGGGCGCGCGTTGTATCCCGACTTCACGCCCTACGTGGCGAAGTACGGCGACAACGGCCTGGCTTACTCGCGCGCCGAGCTGCGCGCGTACTTCGCGGCGTACCGCGGGCGTTCGGGCTTCGACTACGTGCGCCACTGTCTCGAGCTCGAAGCGATGCACCGCTTCCGCCAGTGGGTCGGCCCGGGCACGCCGCTGTGGTCCGCGGCGCGGCGCGCTTACTGGTGGGTGAAGTCGGCGCCGGGAGCGCGGTCGGACTGAGTGAGTTAGCCTCCGCGGCGTGACTCGCGAGTCGCGCCGAGGTGCATTCGTCGACTGGGTCACTCAGCGGTGGGTGCAGCTCACCGGGCGGCGAGTGACCTGGGCGGAGCACCCGTGGCTGGCGGGCCCCGTTGGCGACGTGGACGTGGTCGGCATCGACTTCTTCCGGCGCTTCGCCGAACGTCACGGCCTGCGAGTGATCGAGGGCGGTGAGCCGCGCGGGCTGTTGCCGAGCTTCGGGGCGCTGCAGCTCGCGGAGCATGGCCTCCCGCCAGTGACTCCCGAGATCGCACGGTTCTACGAGCGCACGTCGGAGCACGACTTCGACGTTTGGTCGGAATGGTCCGGACCATTCCGACCGTTCGGCCGCGCGCTTGCTTGGAAGCGCGCGCCCCGCGACCAGAGGGTGAGTGATCCGTCCGCTCCGACCTCGGGCCGCATGGCCACGAGCGCGTAGCCGTTGGGCAGCGGGAACACCACCTTCACGCACGGGCGGTCGAGCCCGGGCATGCGCACCGTCGAGTAACTCCCTACGTAGAGCGTGCGGCCCGTGGTCACCGACGTGCGCACCCACGCGGCCAGGTCGTGCGCGCGATCGGGCGCCGCGACCCCGAGCACCTGGCTGGTGATACCCAGCTTCGTGTGCCGCCGCGACCCAGCCATGCCCCGGCTCGTCGACCGAAACGGCGAGCTGCGCACCGACCACGCGTTCCGCTTGTTCGGAGTCTGCTTCCTGCGGCTGCACTACCGGATGCGCCGCAAGAGCGAGTCACAGCGCGTCGAGTAACTCGTCGCGCGTGCGTGCGTACTCTTCGTCGCTCAGCACGCCGCGGCGGCGCAGCCGCTCGGCCCGCTCGAGGCTGCGCGAGACGTCGGAGTGAGTCTGCGCGTCGGGCGAGATCTCACCACGCTCGAGCCGGTCGCGGAGTGACTGGGCGAGCGCCCACGTGGCCGCGCCCGAGAAGGCCGACTGCGCGACGGCGCCGCCGATCGTTCCGACGCCCGGGAGGATCTTCAAGAGACTCGCGGCGACGCGCGGCACGAGCGCGCACACGAGACCGACGCCGACCACGCCGGCGACGTCGACGCCGATGGTCGAGCCGTACAGCCGGCCGAGCTTGCGCATCATCGCGATCTGCACCGCGGTGACCGCCGCCAGGTCGACCAGCGGAATGGGAATCGCGGCGGCGGCGGCCGCTCCGGCCACGTGATTGGAAACGAGCTCGGCGGCGCGGTCTTGCTTGGTCATCTGCTTCTCCTGAGTGCGGTTCGTTCACGGAAGCGCTGAGCAACTTCGGTGCCGCGGCCCGACGCGCGCTCTCGCCCGCGAGCCGGGCGCCGGTGCAGCACCGATGCGACACGTCCGCGCGCCAGGTGAGCTAGCCTGCGCGCGCATGACCGCGCCGCGTCCACTCGTCGCGAACCCGAAGGGCGAGATCGTCGACCTGGCGAAGCTCCGCGCCGGCGCGCGCGCGGGCGACGACGTGTTTCCGCTCGACCCTGCCGACCTCGTGCCGCTGCCCGAGTCGAGCGAGGTCCTGTTCCTGCCGGGCCGCACGCCGCTCGCGTTCGACGGCGCGCGCGCGGAGCCGATCGACGGAGCGCTCGCGGTGGCCGCGTTCCTGCCGCCGGGCTGGACGGGGCTCGCGCTCGCGGCGTACCGGCGCGAAGACGGCGCGCCGCTCCTTCCCCTGTACGCCTACACCGCCGCGTGTTGGCACCGCGGGCGCATCTGCGTGGCGGCGCGACGCGTCGACGACGACGAGAAACACGACCCCGCGACTTTCTCGCGCGAGCGCGTACGGCGGCGAGTCACTGCGCTCGAGAAGCGTTACCCCGAGAACCGGCTGATTCGCCATCACGGCGAGCGCTGCGCGCTCGAGTGGGGCTGCCCGAACGCGCAGAACCTGTTCCTGGGCAGATACGAGGCGCCGATCGCGCTCGCGCGCTCGTGCAACGCAGCGTGCGTCGGCTGTATCTCCGAACAGCCGGCCGAGGGGCCCCCGTCGCCGCAGACACGACTCACTTTCAAGCCGACGCTCGACGAGATACTCGAGATCGCCGTGCCTCACCTCGAGAAGGCGAAGCGCGCGATGGTCAGCTTCGGCCAGGGCTGCGAGGGCGAGCCGCTGCTCGAAGCCGAGCGGATCGAAGAAGCCATCCGCGCGATCCGCGCCCGCACGAAGCGCGGCGCGCTGCACCTGAACACGAACGGCAGCCGGCCCGACGCGGTCGCGCGACTGGCCGACGCCGGACTCGACTCGATCCGTGTCTCGACGAACGGCGCGCGCGAGGAGACGTACGCGCCTTATTACCGCCCGCGCACGTACGGCTTCGCGGACGTGGTCGAGACACTGCGGGTCGCGCGCGCCCGCGGACTGTTCACGTCGCTGAATCTGCTCTCGTTCCCGGGAGTCACCGACCGAACCGATGAAGCCGAGTCACTCGAGAGCCTCGCGCGCGAGACGGGCCTGCGCATGATCCAGTGGCGCTGCTTGAACGTCGACCCAGACTGGTACATGGGACTGTACGCGGGGCGGCCTCGCTCGCCGCGCTTGGGCATGAGCGAGCTGCTCGCGCGGCTGCGTCGGGCGCTCCCCAATTTACGATTCGGTTACTTCAACCCGCCGGCCGAGGAGCTACGATGACTCGCATGACTCGACTCATGACTCTGCTTCTGTTGCTGGCGGGCTTCGCGCCGGGCGCGCGCGCGCAGGAGACCGCGACCGTGCGCTCTACGCCGGCCGACCGCGCCGAGCTGGGACTCACCATCTACTCGAGCTTCGGGCTCGTCCGCGAGACACGCACGCTCCCGCTCGCGCGCGGTAAGTCGGCGCTCGAGTTCGCGGGCGTGGCCGGGACGATCCAGCCCGAGACCGTCCAGATCCACGCGCTGGGCGCGAGCCCGCTGCGCGTGCTGGAGCAGAACTACCGCTACGACCTGCTCTCGCCCGAGAAGCTGCTCGAGAAGTACGTCGGGAAGAACGTGCGCGTGCTGCGCTGGAGTGAGTCGAAGGGGCGCGACGAGGAGCGCGACGCGACGGTGCTCTCGGCCGGCCCGCCGCCGATCCTGCGGGTGGGCGACGAGATCACGTGGGGCTTCCCGGGGCGTATCTCGTTTCCCGAGATTCCCAAGAACCTGATCGCGAAGCCGTCGCTCGTGTGGCTGCTCGAGAGCGGCGCCGAGAAGCCGAAGGTCGAAGTCTCGTATCTCGCGAACTCGCTCGGCTGGAAGGCCGACTACGTGCTCGTGGTCGACGCGGCCGACACGCTGGGTGACTTGAACGGCTGGGTGACTCTCGACAACCAGAGCGGCGCGACGTTCGAGAACGCGAAGCTGCAGCTCGTGGCCGGCGACGTGCACCGAGTGATTCAGAACGTGTACCCGGCGTCGAAGGTCGACGTGCTGCGCAGCATGGCTCAGGAGTCACGGCCGCAGTTCAAGGAAGAGGGCCTGTTCGAGTATCACCTGTACACGCTGGAGCGCCCCGCGACGCTGCTCGAGAACGAGCAGAAGCAGATCGCGCTGCTCGAGGCGAGCGGCGTGAAGCTCGCGAAGAAGCTCGTGCTGCGCGGCGAGCCGCAGTGGTTCTACTCTCAGATCGGTGACTCGCCGAACCCGGCGAAGATCAGCGTGAGTCTCGAGCTCCAGAACCGCGAAGCCGACCACCTGGGCATGCCGCTCCCGAAGGGCATCGTGCGCGTGTACAAGCGTGACTCGTCCGGCGGCCGCCAGTTCCTGGGCGAGGATCAGATCGATCACACGCCGAAGGACGAGAAGGTGCGCGTGAAGGTCGGCGACGCGTTCGACGTGGTCGGCGAGCGGCGCCAGACGGACTACAAGGTGATCAGTCAGTGCCGCAGCGAGTCCGCCTGGTCGATCGAAGTGCGCAACCACAAGAGCGAGAAAGTCGACGTCGACCTGATCGAGCCCGCCAGCGGTGACTGGGAGATCTTGGGCTCGAGTCACAAGGCCGTGAAGGAGGACGCGCACACCTTCAGCTTCCGCCTACCCGTGCCGGCGAATGGCAGCGCGAAGGTCGAGTACCGCGTGCGCGTGCGCTGGTGCTGAGCCTTCCGCGCACCCGCGCCGCGCTCGAGCGCGGGATGCAGGACGGCCTGCACGCGGGCGCGCAGCTGTGCGTGGTGCGCGGCGGCGAGACGGGCGAGCTCGCGGTCGGCCTGGCCCGTCCGGACCTGCCCATGGCGAGTGACTCGATCGTGCTGTGGATGTCGTCCACGAAGCCGCTCATGGCGGTAGCGATCGGGCAGCTCGTCGAGCGCGGGCTCGTGCGGATAGACGATCCGGTGGCGAGTCACATTCCCGAGTTCGCGGCGAACGGCAAGGAAGCGATCACGCTGCGGCACCTGCTGACTCACACCGCGGGCATCCCGAACGCGCACGGGCAGTGGTCGCGCGAGAGCTGGGACGAGATCGTCGCGAAGATCTGCGCCGCGGCGCCCGAGCCGGGCTTCCGCATCGGGGTCGACTGCGAGTATCACGTGGCGTCCGCGTGGTACCTGCTCGGCGAGATCGTGCGCCGCCGAGACGGCCGCGGTTACTCGCGCTTCGTGCGCGAGTCCGTGCTCGCGCCGCTGGGAGTCACCGACTTCTGGGTCGGCATGAGCGCCGAAGACCAAGCCGCGAACCGCGCGCGCATCGCACACCCGCACGACGCGAGCGACGGGAAGCCCAAGCCGATGACCTTCTGGGGCATGGACGGCTCGGCCGAGGGGCTCGCGATGTGCCGCCCGGGCGGGAGCGGCTGGGGCACCGCCCGCGCGCTGGCGACGTTCTACACCGCGCTGGTCCGCGGCGGCGCGCCCCTCTTGAAACGCGAGACACTCGACTCACTCACCGCCCCGGCCCTTCGCGGCGCGCACGACAAGAACCTGGGCATGACTCTGAATCGCGGTGTGGGCTTCGTGCTCGACTCGAGGGAGTTCGGGCGCAGCTCCGCCTGGTACGGCATGCGCGCCACGCCGCGCGCCTTCGGTCACTCGGTTACTACTCGTCGGTGGCGTTCGGCGATCCGGGTCACGAGCTCGCGGTCGCGCTCGCCTGGAACGGCTTCGCGCCCCCGGCGAGAAACGACGACCGAGTCCACGCCGCGCTCGACGCGCTGTACGAGGACCTCGAGGATCTATGTTGACTCACGTTCTCATCTCACCGACTGACTAGCGTTCGAGCGCATCTTGGCTCGCCGTTTTGAACGGGATCCAGCTCGTAAAGTCATCGTCACCCATCGTCGAGATCACGTAGTGCCATGGACTTCCTGATCGCGAAGGCCCCTTGACTTGAAGTGACTTGGCTGTGTTCTTCGGACCAACCATCCTCAGACATTGGCTGTGCCCAGCTTCGGCGTTGAGTGACTCTTCGCGTTCCCCGTCGTCGTGAGCTCTCCGGTTCTTCGGCCGCGTCCGTTGAAGCGCTCTCGGCGCGAACCCCTCAGGGGAAGGTCACCCGAGTGAGCCGTGATGTGTCTCGGAGCGCGTCACGCCTCTAGGTCACAACATCGGGTTCGGTGTCGTCAGCTGCGGCGACTCACACGGTCGATCTCGCGGGCGAGGATCTGCCGCGTGATCGCGATGGCGCACGCGTAAGTCGAGTCCGTCCCGAACGCGCCCAGGCTCTTGGACAGGAGTGACTGGCGCCGGCTGTACGGCGTATCCGACGCGTAGTGCAGGATGCCCAGGGCGAAGTTGGTGCGTTCGGACAGAGTCACGACCTCGTCGTTCGGGTGTCTGCGCGGGTCGACCAGCTCGTAGATCGCGGACAGATACGGGCCGGCCTCCATCTCGAGCACCGTGTAGCCCTCGCGGTAGAACACGCCCATGTAGTTCGGGTTCTGCAGAAACGCGCCGCGCACGGTGACCGCCTTCTGGTTGTCGAGCACGCTGCCGTGCTCGAGCCACGGCGCCAGGTCGTCGAAGCCAAGTGAGTTGCGAATCAGATACGTGTTGTCCGAGTGCTCGTCGTGCACGACGCGGCTGACCATCACGTCGCCGACCTGGCCGTTCAGCGTGGCGGCCTTGCCCATGACGTACGCGCCCAGCAGCGGACCCGCGCCCTGCCCCACGCGCGACAGCAAGTGATACGCCGCGAGCCCGAGCGGGTAGTCGATGTTGATGATCCACGCGTCGCTGTCGCGGAGTGTCTCGAGCCCCGGCATGTGCAGGCGCGGGTCGAAGCGCTCGGGCCGCACGCGAGCGAGCTCGATCGCCTGCGTCTGCACGTCGATCTGCGCGGTCACGTCGGCCGAAGTGATTCCCGACTCGAGGTCCCACTGCTGCACGCGCGCCAGCGCGCCCGGGTCGGCCGTGATGTACGAGCGCAGCGCGAAATACAACAGGTTGGGCGACGCGGGCGAGCCGTCTGCAAGCTGGCGCTCGAGCTCCTCGAGATAGTCGGAGCGCGGGTCGCGGCGCGCGGCAGCGAGGATGGCGTCGCGATTCGCGAGCGCGTAGCCGCCCAGCAGGTTCGCGAGTGAGTGCGTGTTCGACGAGACGAAATACACGGGCGGGCGCGGCTCCGCGGGATCGCGCACGTATTGCTTCTCGACGCCCCGCCACCAGTGCAGCGCCGCGCGCTCGTACGCGGAGAACGAGCCGGCCAGCAAGCGCACGCGCAGGTCGAGTCTCTGCGCCGCGAGCCGGCGCAGCGCGGAATCCGAGTCACGACCCAGCGCCTCGCGCAGCCGGACGAAGTCGGCTTCCGAGATGCCGAGCGCCTCGGCCACCACGGGCTTCGCGCTCGGGTCGAGCGTGCCGGGCCGCGCGGCGAGTAACTCGTGCATCTTGTTCCACTCGATCTGGTACGCGGTCAGGATCGGCACGAGGTCGTCGATGTCGGACGTGCTCGCCACGTACGCCGCGAGAGTCGTCGCGCCGTCCCAGCGCAGCAAGCGCCGCCGCCCGCGCGTGCGCACGCGCTGCCACGCGTGAGTCGCGAGCCCGAAGTCCGCGAACGTCTCGTCGGACTGACCCATGACCACGCGCTGTATCTGCGGCATGCACTCCGGCAGGCGCGCGGCCGCGTAGCCGAACGCGCCGACGTCCGGCGAAGCGCCGCGCGCGCCCAGGTGCAGGCTCGAGTTCGAGAACGAGTGCGCCTCTTCGAACGCGCGCACCCTGACTTCGCCCGTGCTGCGCAGGAGCGAGTACACCGTGCGCAGGTACAGCGCGATCTCGTTGGTCTCGGTATCCGGCTTCTGGCGCTCCACTCAAACCTCGAATCGGAGGGGGCGCGAAGGTACCAAAGACCGGTCTGATTGACTTCGCTCGGCTGCGCCGCTTGCGGGCCCTCGCTCGGGGCGGCCCTCGCTCGGTCGCTCCCCCTGTAGAATCGGCTGATGCGGGAATACGAGACGTACGACGGGCTCGGTCTGGCGGAGCTGGTGCGCAAGGGCGAGGTGAGTCCCACCGAGCTGCTCGACGCGGCGCTGGCGCGAGTGTCTGCGCGCAACCCGGCGCTGAACGCGGTGAACATGAACTGGGAGGCGCGCGCGCGGCGCGACGTCGCCGCCGGGCTGCCCGACGGCGCGTTCCGCGGCGTGCCGTTCCTGCTGAAGGATCTGCACGCGCAGGTGGCCGGCGAGCGAGTCACGTACGGTTCGCGCCTGTTCAAAGACTTCGTGTCGGACGCGGACAGCGAGCTGGTGATCCGCTACCGGCGCGCGGGGCTCGTGACTTTCGGGCGCACGGCCTCGCCCGAGCTGGGACTCACTGCCACGACCGAGTCCGTGCTGTTCGGGCAGACCCGCAATCCGTGGAATCCCGCGCGCACCTCGGGTGGGTCGTCGGGCGGCGCGTCGGCGGCGGTCGCCGCGGGCATCCTGCCCGTCGCGCACGCGAGCGACGGAGGCGGCTCGATCCGCATCCCCGCGTCGTGCACTGGCCTGTTCGGCGTGAAGCCGACCCGCGCGCGCGTGCCGATGGGCCCGCACGCCGGCGAGGGCTGGGGCGGCATGAGCACCGCGCACGTCGTGAGTCGCTCGGTGCGCGACAGCGCGGCGCTGCTCGACGCGACTCACGGCCCGGATCTGGGCTCACCCTACGAGGCGCCCGCGCCCGAGCGCGCGTATCTCGACGAAGTGACTCGCTCTCCGGGCCGGCTGCGGATCGCTTTGCAGGTCGAGACGTTCAACGGCGCGCCGACCGATCCCGAGTGCGCGGCGGCGGCGCGCGCCGCTGCGAAGCTGTGCGAGAGCCTGGGTCACTCGGTGGAAGAGGCCAAGCTCGTGGTCGACGCGGCGGCGCTCGGCCGCGCGACTCAGGTGCTGATCGGCGCGAACGTGACCGCCACCGCCGAGGATCGCGCAGCCGCGCTGGGCCAGACACTCGGGCCCGAGCTCGTCGAGGACATGACGTGGGCCATGATCCAGAACACGCGCGGCTTGCCGGCCGCGGACTATGCGCGGGCGGTGAAGACGATTCACGCGGCCGGCCGCGTAGTCGCCGCGTTCTTCACGCGGTTCGACGTGCTGCTGACGCCGACCATGGCGATGCAGGCGCCGAAGCTCGGCGAGATCGCCCTCAGTCCGGTCACGAGTGAGTCGGTCCAGGGCCTGCAGCGCTGCACCGGGTTCACGGCTCTGTTCAACGCGGCGGGCAATCCCGCGATGAGCGTGCCGCTCGGCACCGCGTCGGACGGCGTGCCGATCGGCGTGCAGTTCGCGGGGCGCTTCGGCGACGAGGCCACGCTGTTCCGGCTCGCGGGTCAGCTCGAGGCGGCCGCGCCGTGGGCGGCGCGCCGGCCGAAGGTCGCGGCCGTCGGATGAGCCGCAAGCCGTGCCGGCTGGCCGCGCTGGGCCACGTGAGCGCGCTCGGCCGCGTGCGGGGCGAGGTGTGGGAGCGCCTCGTCGCCGGTGACTCGTCGCGACTCACTCTCGACTCCGAGCGCGTGCCCGAGCGCAGCATCTGGGTGGGCGAGGTGCGCGAGTCACTCCCCGAGATCCCGGCCGCGCTGGCCCGCTTCGCCTGCCGCAACAATCAGCTCGCGCTCGCGGCGCTGGAGCCCATCGCGGCCGAAGTGACTGCGGCGGTCGCGCGCTTCGGCCCGGCGCGCGTCGGCGTGGTGCTGGGCACCAGCACGTCGGGCGTGGGCGACGCCGAGGCCGCGGTCGCCCACCGCGAGAAGACCGGCGTGCTCGCGCGCGAGTTCCACTACGACCAGCTCGAGTTCGGCGGGCTCGCGCGCTTCGTGGCCGAAGCGATCGGCGCGCGCGGGCCGGCGTACACGCTGTCGACCGCGTGCTCGTCCGGGGCGCGGGCGCTGGCCTCGGCGCGGTCACTCGTCGCCATGGGCGTGTGCGACGCCGTGGTCTCCGGCGCCGCGGACTCGTTGTGCGGACTCACGACGAACGGCTTCGCCGCGCTGGGCGCGATCTCGGCGGGAGTCACGAACCCGTGGAGCGTGAACCGCGACGGACTCACTCTCGGAGAGGCGAGCGCGCTGTTCCTCGTGACCGGCGAGCCGGGCGGGATCCAGTTGCTCGGCGTGGGTGACTCGAGCGAAGCGCACCACATGTCCGCGCCCGACCCCGAAGGCCGCGGCGCCGAGACCGCCATGCGCGGCGCGCTCGAAGACGCCGGCCTCGCGCCCGAGCAGATCGCGTATCTCAACCTGCACGGCACCGGCACGCCGCAGAACGACGCCATGGAGTCGGCGGCGGTCGAGCGCGTGCTGGGCACCGAGCTCCCGTGCAGCTCGACCAAGCCGCTCGTGGGTCACACACTCGGCGCGGCGGGCGCGATCGAAGCCGCGTTCTGCTGGCTCGTGCTGGCCGAGCGCGCCGGCGGCGCGCTGTCGGTGCCGCCGCACGTGTGGGACGGCGCGCGCGACCCCGCGCTCGCGATGATCCATCTCGCCGCCAAGGGCGAGCGCGCGACTTACTCGAGCGCCGCGTACGTCATGACGAACTCGTTCGGGTTCGGCGGGAACAACTGCACCCTGATCCTGGGCGCGAGTGACTCGCCGTGAAGGCCGCCTTGCTGAGGTGGTCGGCTTGGGCGCCGGGGATCGAGTCACTCGCCGCTTGGGAGGCGTGGGCGAAGGCGCCGGCGGCGCTCCCGGCCGCCGGCCAGCCCGACGCGAAGTTCCTGCCCGCCATGCTGCGCCGCCGCTGCACGCCACTCACTCGCACCATGCTCACCGCGGCATTCGGCGCGGCCGAGCCCGCCGAGCTGGCGCGCCTGCGCACGGTGTTCGCGTCGCGGCACGGCAGCATCAACGAGTCGATCGGCCTGCTCGAGAACGTGGTGCGCCGCGAGAAGCTCTCGCCCGCGACCTTCAGTCACACGGTGCACAACGCGCAGGCGGGACTGTTCTCGATCGCCGCGGGGAACCGCGCGGCGTCGAGCTCACTCGCGGGTCAGGAAGACAGCTGGACCGCCGCGTGGCTCGAGGCCCTGTGTTTTCTGGAACGCGACCCGCGCGAGCCCGTGTTGGTCGTGATCGGCGACGTGCCGCTGGCCGAGACGTTCGCGCCGCTCGTGACCGAGGCCGCCGTGCCTTACTCGTTCGCGGCGCAGGTCGGCGCCGCGGGCACGGGCCCGGGGGTCGAGCTCGAGCTCGGCCTGCTCGACTCACCTCGCCCCGCCCCGCCCTGGCCGCCCGCGCTCGAATTCCTGCGCTGGTGGCTGTCGGCCGACGAGTCACTCGAACAAACGAACCGCGCCAATCTGGTACGGTGGAGGAAATGCTGAACATGAAACGGTCCCGGTCCTGGCTCGCCGCGCTCGCTGCGCTCACCCTCATCCTCGTGCCGTTCGCGCGCGCCGCGGAAGCGCCGAAGGCTCCGACCCGCATCGAGAACGCGGCCAGCGGCGAAGTCACCGAGAAAGGCAAGATCACGGGCGAAGAGTTCGCCGACTACGCGATCAGCGCCGAGGTCGGCCAGTCACTCTCGATCGTCCTCGAGGCAAACAGCAAGAACTGCCACTTCAACCTGATCGCGCCCAGCAGCCCGAGCCCGATCTACAACAGCACGATCACCGGCGACCGCTATCGCGCCAACGTGCGCGAGAGCGGCGACTACGTGGTGCGCGTGTACATCGTCCGGCGCGGCGCGCGGAAGGGTGAGTCTGCGAGTTACTCGATCGCGTTCCGGCTGGCCGCGGCGCAGTAGCGGTCAGTCGAACGCGCCCTGGCGCGCTAGCTCCTGATACAGCCGGTCCGCCACGTTCCCCATCTCGGTCTCGTGGCCCGTGGTCTTGAAGCCGAAGGCGGGCAGGAACACCAGAGTGACCCACGTGTCGTCCGTGCCGGTCACCTTCGCGCGGTATTGCGTGCCGGTCGCGACGTCCTCGGCGAGACACTCGAGCTCGTAGTGGTGCGTGATCGGGTACGGCGACAGGAACAGGGTCAGCGTGTTGATCCCCTGCAGCCAGAAGTTCGAGTCGTTGCGCTGCTTGCCGCTGAAGGTGAGCGCGTAGAAGAAGTCACCGGGCCAGGGCTCGCCGGGCTCGGCCCGGTGCGCGCGCCGAATCAGGCCGCGCTCCTTCCATGACTTGGTGATCTCGCCCGCGAGCAGCCAGCCGTCGACTTGCGACGACTGCGGCGCCTCTTCGTTGTTCGCGAACGTGAAGTCACTCACGCGGTAGGTGATCGCGTACGGCGCGACGCGCGGCGACGGGGCGGGCGGGGGCGTCACGGGCTCCGAGCCCGAGAAGCTCAGGCAGCCGCTGAGCGCGCACGCCGCGAGCGCGGCTGCCGCGCTAGAAGAAAGTGATCGAGATGCCCGCGGAGAAGCCACTGACGTTCTGCCCGATCAGATACCGGCCGACGAACCGCGTTCGCGTCCAGATCTGGCTGTAGTAACTGGTGTCGAGCTCGACTCCGGCGCCGAGCGAGGTCAAGTGATTGAAGCCGAGCGCGCCGCGCTGCTCGCCGACGTAGGAAGTGAGCGCGCCCTCGAGCACCCAGCGCATCGGGCGCCGGAACAGCACGAGCCCGCTCGGCCAGCGGTAGCGCGTCCAGAGTGAGACGGTCATCGGGTCGAAGTCGCCCGCGACGACGGCCGGCGCGTCGTACGTCTGCAGGTGGATCCACGTGTAGCGCAGCTCGACGTCGAGCTCGTAGCTCTCCTTGTAGATCCCGTAGTCGAGCATGAGTGACCCGCCGAGCCCGTACATGTTGAGGCGGCCCTTGTCGAGAAACTGGATCTCGCGGTCGAGCAGGAAGCCCAGCGCGCGGCCGCCCAGTGACAAGTCACTCTCGAGATGCGCGAGCGACGCGTTCACGATCGGCCGGAGATACAAGCCCTCGCACAGCTTGAAATCCCAGCCGAGGCCGATCGTCGCGGAGACCGTGTTCCACTTGGTGGGGAGCCGGCGCTCTTCGGTGCCGTCGCTGGCGAGGAAGACGGGGTCGTAGCGGTTCCAGCCCGCGAACCCCTCCATGTAGACGGGGAAGGCCTCCGCCACCGTGAAGCCGGCGCCGACCTGCCCGAGCGTGATGTCGGGGTTGCCGCTCGACGCGCTGTTGATCGAGAGTGACCCAGCGGTGGCGTCGGGCGTGATCGAGAACGAGACGAGCGACATCGCCGCGTGCGCGCGCGCCTGAATCTCGTCGGCGAGCTGGGTCCGGAGGTTCTGCGCGAAAGCCGGCCGCGGAGCGAGAGCGAGAGCGAGAGCGGCGACGATCAACGCCGCGCGCCTGAAGTGACCGCGACTCACCCGGCCAGCCTAACAGAAACGCAGGGGCCGCTTACGCGCGCAGCGCTCGCATCCTGCCGAAGTACGTGCGCAGGACCTCGCGGAGTCTCTCGGCCTCGGGCCGCCCCCAGTCGCGCTGCAGCTCGCACGCTAGCGCGAGCACGGTGATCGGCGTCGCGCCCGCCTGAATCATGCGCTGGATCGCGGACTCGTGCGAGTCACGACTCACTCCGCCGATCGCGTCGACCACGAAGTACACCTCGTAGCCTTCGCGCAGCGCGTCGAGCGCCGGAAACGCGACGCACACCTCGGTCCACAGCCCTGCGATGATCAGCTTGCGCCGCCCCGTGCGCTCGATCGCCGCGCGAAACTCGGGGTCCTCCCACGAGTTCATCGACGTCCGGTCGAGCTCGGGCACGCCGGGCAGCGCCTCGAGTAACCCCTTGTTCGTGTTGCCCATGCCGTGCTTCACGTACACCGTGCTGAGCACGACCGGCAGGCCGAACTTCGTCGCGATCTCGCCGAGCGTGGTCACGTTCGCGATCAGCTCGTCGTGACCGATCGACTTCACGTTCGCGTACTGCTCGGGCTGATAGTCGATGAACGTGATGACCGCGTTCTGCGGCGTGATGAGTGAGTCCGTCTTCGGGTCGCGGATCGGAGTGACTGCGGACATGGGGTGCCCCTTCTCGGCTTGGGGTTGGCGTCACCTCACGGTACCACGGCCCGGCCCGCTGCTACCTCTTCGACCGCTCGACCGGCGGAGCCGGCAGTTCGTCAGCGTCGGAGACTGACTCGCCTCGAACGGAGCATCAGCACCAGGGCGGCGAGCGCCGCCGGGAACGCCATGCCCGGCTCCGGGACATTCACCTGCAGGCCGTCGAGGTGGTTCCAGCCATCGCCAGTGTCTCCCTCGAACCTGACGTACGCGACCGGCGTGTCGGACACGAAGCCGCCGAACCCGCCCGAGAGAGCGCCTGCGCTGCCGAGGAGGTTGTCCGAGCCGTCGTACGCATACGCGACGAGCGTGTCGTACTGGCCGTCTCCGTTCCAGAACCCCATCGAGTAGAGCGTGAAGCCTGCCGCTGGGCGAACGTACGTGTCGTTCCAGCGATTGATCTCGTTGATCCCGTTCGGGAAGTTGCCGAGGTGAGTCGCGCCGTACCCCGTGTTGTCGGTGAAGTAGTACGCCTGGGGATACCCGCCGCCCGCGAGCTCGTCGAAGGTGAGGTTCAGGGAGTTCAGTGAGCTGATCTGCGTTCCGTCGGCGTATGACTCGAAGCTCTCGAGCGCCGTCGGTCCGGCGGCTGCGCGCCAGAGCGCTTCCTCCGCCGTTCCGCCGCTGAAGTTCAGGAAGGCGGCACCCGCCGGCGCCGTGACTGCGAGATACAAGAGCGCAGCGATCGTCCAAATTCTGCAGTGAGTGACCATGACTCCCTCCGGCTTGACCTTCCCGCGAGACAGGCTGAGCCGGGTGAGTGGAAAAATCCACCACTTTCTGGGGCACTGACTCACGCCGCCTCGAGCCGCGATCGTTCGGTCAGGATGCCTTTGTCACGGCCTCGATTGCATACTCGTCCGGATCGAAGACGAACGCGGCGTAGTAACTCGCGCCGTAGTGCGGGCGCAGTCCCGGCGCGGCGAGCGCGAGGTGGAAGCCGGGGCTCGGTCGAGTGACTCCCTTGGGGCTCGCCCTTAGGGCGAGTTTGTCGCCGCCACCCGGTGGGCCGTAGCCGATCCCGCGCTGATCCGACCACAGGCGCGCGTAGCCGAGCGCGCCGAGCGCCGCGTCGTAGAAGCGACCCGAGCGCTCCAGGTCCGCAACGGCGATTGAGAGATGGTGAAGCATCGGGTCGAGTCCGTCGGCACCAGCCTGTCCACTATTGCCCGAGCAGCCTTGCCTTCTCGCGGTCGTACTCCTGCAGCGAAATGGCCCCCTTGTCGAGGAGCTCCTTCAAGCGAATCAGTCTCACGTAGGGATCCTCTGCAGCGGTCGGGACCGTCGGCGGCACGCAGACGAAGACCAGTTCGAATCGCGGAAAGTTCCCCAAGACCTGAGGGCCGCTGCAGGTCTGCTCAGTGACAGGTGTCATGACGCTGCCTTGTGCGTCGTCGTCGCCGGCTGGATGGGTGAGGCATCGGCGCACCCGAGTATCTGGGCGCCGATTGCGATGCGGAAGAGGCGTCGATATCTCACTCGACCTTCCACGCCAAGCCTCAGGGTGCGGCTTCTCATTCGGCGGCGAACGGCGATCGCAGCGACTGCGATCCCAAACCGTCCACCGGGCTCCGGCACAGGCGAGTAGTCGACGTTGTCGATTCCGCCACCGCCCCAAGCAACCATCTCGAGCTCCACGCGTGCGATCCCAGCTCCACTCGAAGTGAGCTCAACGAGGGTCGCAACGCCGTCGCCCGTTCCCGGGTCGCCTCCGCGGATCTCAAGAGAGGCGACCAGTTGGTGGCAGGGTCGAACGCATGAATCAGAGCGCGCTCACGTCCACCGTCCACGCTAGCGTCGTTGCCGAAATCTACGTCGAGTAAGTCGAAGCTGTCGAGAGAACGGGCGCGGTGAATGTGAGCGAGAGGACGCGCCCTGAGACATCTGCGTCGTCGACAAACGCGAACCAGTCTCCGTTGGCAGAACCAGAGACTAGTGAGTTGAAGCCGCTGAGCGGCGGCTGAAGAGTCCAGGCGACTAGGGAGCTATCTCCGTATCGCCCAAGCAGCAGAGGTGAGCCATCGGAAACACTGAACGACACATCCGAGTATTCCTGCGTGATGGACATTCCAACTTGGGGAACTCCGGTTGGCAGGGACTCGAAGTCAATCGTCGCTGAGTGGGCGATGGTCGCCATCACCCCAATCATCCCAATCGATACCAGATAGGCGCCGCGCATGCCCTTCCCAGGACTCGACTCGAGCCACCTAATCCAGCCTATCACTCCGCAGCGGCGGGCAGAACTGGCATGTGTCCCGACTCGCGGGGCCCCTATCTCCCCCGCTCCGGTCTTCCGAGTGACCTCCGCATCTGCGCCTTCCATTCCATCGCGCGGCGGCCCATCTCGGTGCGGTCACTCGGGAAGAACTTCTCGAAGAGTAAGTCGACCGGGCCGTCGTCGTAATTCCGGAAGTGAGCCTTGCGCACCGCGAACTCGACGACGGAGATCGCCAAGAACACGAGCCACACCATCCAGCCCGTGTACGCCTCCCACCAAGTCACCGGCGCGAACAGCGCGAGCGCGGCGATGCCGATCGCGTTCGCGAGGAACACGACGGCCCAGAAGCGAGTCACTTTGCGGCAGTAGGGGCGGATGAAGTCGGGCGCGTAGGGCTGCATCCAGAACGCGACGCGCTCGATCAGTGACTGCTCGCTCCGCGCGCTGCGCTCCAGGATGCGGGCGATCGCGAGATACACCGCCGCGGGCAGGATCAGCAGCAGCTCGCGCGAGCCGGTCACCAGCGCCAGCGCGACCAGCGCGAACCACACGAACGAGTCGAAGCGGCCGTACGACAGGTCGGGGGGCAGCGCCGTGTTCGCGGCGCGGAGTGACAGCGCGCCCAGCGCGAGGAGCGACCCCGCCAGCGCGCGCACCCCGAACTGCTCGACCATCCAGCGGGCGAAGAGCGGCCAGACGACGACGAGCGCCGCGAACGCCGCGCCGAGCAGCAGCTGCCCCCGGCTCGGCCGCGTCCACTCAGTCAAGTGACTCGGCGGAGAGCAGCGCGGTGAGCGACAGCTCTTCGTCGCTCGCGTGGCGCGCGTCGGGGCCGAGCAGCGCCAGCGCGCGGCGGCGCACGTCGTTGAAGATGTGCTCGGTCTTCTCGAGGATCTCGCGGCGCGAGCGCGGCTCGCCCACGCGCTGCAGGAAGTCCAGGTGATCGAGGCCCGGCGTGAACTCGCCGCGGTTCTTGCGGTAGAACTCGCCGCGGCGGTGCAGCGACTCACTCACCTTCTGGAACAGCGCGTTGAAGTTACCGAGCGCCTTCAGGATCAGCGGCGACATGCGCAGCTGGCGGCGCAGCCAGCGCGGGTCGAGATGCTCGTCGCGCACGTACGGCGACACCCACAGGTTGTAGTAACAGCCGATGTCGAAGTCCCACTTCAGCTTCCCGAGCTCGAAGCTGCCGAACGTCTCGTACAGGTTGCGGTACAGCGACAAGGTCGCCTCCTGGCGGAACGCCATGAAGCGATCGTACAAGTCACAGCGCGACGCGAGCTCGGCCTGTGACTCGCCCGCGAAGTCGCGGCGGATCAGCTCGGACAGGAAGTCGTTCTCGTGCGCGATGAAGTCGGTGCCCGGGCTGTACAGCGGATCGGCCGAGGTCGCCGCTTCGCCCGTGAGTCCCCAGCGGTCGGGCGAGAAGTAGCGCTCGGTCGAGTACGCGATCTGCGTGTACGTTCCGATGTCGAGCGCCTTGGCGTCGCGCAAGAGGTGTCGCACCGCCGCGTGTGAGTCGAGGAAACGCCGCAGCCCGTCCTCGGTGCGCAGCTGTCGCTCGTCGAACCCCGTCTTCCCGGTGACTCCCACGCTCGTGACTCCGTCGTGCAGCGGGATGAACCAGATCCAGTAGCCGGGATAGAAGAAGTGAATCGTCGACAAGAAGCGCGTCGAGTGTCTCACGCGCGCGCGCCACGCCTCGGGGCCCAGGTCGTCCACGTCGGCCACGTTCTCGAAGCGCGCCCACACCGAGCCGAGCCGGTGCGCGTCTTCTTTCAATCTCAAACCCAAAGTGCGCGCGATCAAGTCCGCGCGGCCCGCCGCGTCGACCAGCCAGCGCGCGGTGAGTCGGCGCGCGCCGTTCGGGCCGGTCACTTCGAACTCGTGCGCGCCACCGCCGCCCGCGATCGAGACGGGCCGCGCCGTCACGCCCAGCTCGACCTGCACACCCGCGCGCGCGTTCATCTCGAGCAAGTCACTCTCGAGGCGCAGCCGGTCGATCTGGAACGCGGGGTGGAACGGCAGGTTGATCGGGCCGATCTCGCTCATCTCCCACATCGGGAGCGAGCGGCTCTCGTCGTCGAAGAAGTAGCGCAGGCCGTTCTTGGGGAAGTGGCGGTCGTACAGGTAGCGAGACAGTCCGAGCCGCTTGATCAGGTAGTGACTCCCGATCTCGACGACCGACTCACCGACCTTCCAGCTGGTCTGGCGCGACTTCTCGAACATGCCGACGCGCAGGCCGGGCACGGTGCGAGTCAGTTGCCGCGCGAGTGTGTTGCCCGCGAGGCCGCCGCCCAGGATGGCGACGTCGAAGTCGGTCGTCACAGCATGCCCCCGTTCACGGAAATCACTTGGCCGGTGAGGTAGCCCGCGCCCTCGGAGAACAGATACACCACGAGCGACGCGATCTCATCGGGCCGGCCGAGCCGCTGCATGGGCACGAGCTTGCGCAGCTCGTCGACGGGCGCGCCGGCGAGCATCTCGGTCTCGACGAGCCCCGGCGCGATGCAGTTCACCGTGATCGCGCGCTTCGCGAGCTCGAGCGCGAGCGCCTTCGTCGCGCCGTGCAGGCCCGCCTTCGACGCCGCGTAATTCACCTGGCCGCGGTTGCCCGCGAGCCCGGCGATCGAAGACAGCGCGACGATGCGCCCGCCGTCGTGCATGCGCACGAGCGGCATGACCAACGGGCGCAGCACGTTGAAGAAGCCGCCCAAGTTCGCGCCGACCACGCGGTCCCACGCGTCGCCGGTCATCGCGGGGAACGCGGCGTCTTCGTGCAGGCCGGCGGCGAGCACCACGCCCCAGTACGCGCCGCGCGCGGCGATGTCTCGCTCGAGCGCGGCGGCCGCGCCCGCGCGGTCCGCGACGTCGAACGGCACGAGCGCCGCCGCGCGGCCCAGCGCAGTCACTTCCTTCTCGACGGTCTCGGCCGCGCTGCGGTTCGCGCGGAAACCGAGCGCCACGTCGAAGCCCGCGCGCGCGAGACTCACTGCGCACGCTCGGCCGATGCCGCGGCTGCCGCCGGTCACGAGCACGCGGCGCGCGTTCGAGTCACTCATCGCCCCGCTCCCGGGTAAGTCGCGACCGAGTCGGGGATGAAGACCGAGAGCGCGCCCTCGGCCGCGAGCTCGCCGCCCGCGTGGACCTCGCACGTGATCGACGCCAGGCGCCCGATCCGCTGCACCACGCGCGCGGTGACCTCGACCGACTCGTCGGGGCCGAAGCTGTCGCGGTGCAGGGTGACTCGCTTGGCGCCGACCAGGAAGCCGGGCCGCGGCTCGTCCTGCGCGTCGAGCAGCGTGCCGTGCGCGGCGATGCACTGCGCCATCCACTCGACCGCGACCCACGCCGGCACGCGGCCGTCGGCCGCTCGGAACAGCTCGGAGTCCGCGGGGTCGACCGTGCACACCGTGCGCTCCGTCGTGTGCTCGACCAGACGAGACAGCAGACGCATCGCGCCCGAATGCGGGATCAGTCGCTCCAGCGGCGGAAGCTCGGCGCCGCGAGTCACAGGTGCGGCTCCTCGCCCAGTGCGCGCAGGCCGTCGCCGAAGAAATCGTAGAAGTTGAACCACTGCCGCGGCGAAGCGAGCGAGTGGTGCTCGAAGCGCCGCACCCAGGTCTCGAGTGACTCGAGCGCGACCTTCTCACGCAAGTTCCGCGGCACGGGGCCGCCGGCGAAGACCGGCTCGGTCACCGCGAAGTAGCGCAGGTGACCCGTCGACACGCACAGCGACAGGAACATCGGCGCGCCCAGCACCACGCCCACCAGGAACGGCGACAGCGGGAACGCCGCGCGCCGGCCCGCGAAGTGAGTCGCCGCGGGCCGCTCGCGCCCGCCGGCGTGCACGCGGTCGGCCAGGATCCCCACGAACTCGCCGCGGTCGAGACAGGCCTTGATCTCGAACGCGCTGCGCACGGAGCCTGGGTCGAGCGAGATCACGCGCACGGTGCTGCCGCCGCCCAGTGACTCGAACAGCGCGTTCACGCGCTCGGCGTGCGCGGTGAACATCAACACGTTCACGCGCAGGCCGTACTGACTCGAGATCAGGCGCAGCATGTCGAAGCTGCCCAGGTGCGCGCCCAGCAGGATCGCGCCCTTGCCCTGTCGCGCGAGCTCGAGCAGCGCCTCGCCACCCGAGTGATCGATGCGGAACGTGCTCGCGCCGCCGCCCCACAGCACCAGCCGGTCGAGCACGCTGCACGAGAACGCGTACACGTGGCGGAACGTCGTGACCCAGCCCGGCTTGCGGCGCAGCGCGGCGCGGCCCTCGCGCGTGGCCCACGCCGTGGCGAGCCATTCGCGCGACGAGCGCCGAGTGACTGAGTCGAAGACGATGAAGTACGCGCTGATCGGGATCAGGATGAACGCGACCGACCAGCGCCCCAAGTTGCGGAACAGCCACAGCGCGAAGCGCAGCCAGCCGTTGTTGCCGCGTTCGCTCTTCCGCGCCCAGGTCGAGCCGGCAGTCACTCGAGCCTCCGCCGCTTCCAGAGCTGCGGCGCGCGCGCGAGCATGCCCAGCCAGAGCCGCACGTACGTCGCGCCCATCACCGGGAAGTCACGCCCCACGTCGAAGTGAGACACGCCGCCCTTCGGATACACCACGTTCACGGGCACGTTGCGGATCGGCACGCCCTCGAACACCGCGCGCGCCGCGAACTCGGGATCGAACTCCATGCGGTTGCCGACCTCGGCGCCGTGCATGACTCGCAGCGCGGCGGCGAGCGGGATGCCGCGCATGCCGCACAGCGGATCGCGTATCTCGAACGAGAGAGTTGCGAGCCACACCGCCGCGCGCGACAGCTGGCGCGCCCAGATCCGCGAGCGTGGCGCGCTGTCGTCGAAGATCGGCTCGCCGAGCACCAGCGCCTCGGGGTCCTTGCGCATCGCCTCGAGGAAGCGCGGCACGGCCAGCGCGTCGTGCTGGCCGTCGGCGTCGAGACACAGCGCGTGCGTGTAGCCGAGCCCCGCCGCCCAGCGGAACCCTGCCTTCAACGCCGCGCCCTTGCCGCGGTTCGGAGTGAGTCGCTCGATCCGCACGAACGGGAGGTCGCGCGCGATCGCGTCCAGCTGCGCCTGAGTCTCGGCCCCGCTCCCGTCGTCGACCACGAGACAGTCGAGCTTCCACGGGGCGAGTGACTCGAGCACGCTCCGCAGCGGCGCGCCGTGCTCGTAGCAGGGAATCAGCGCGCAGACCTTCATCGCAACAGCACCCGGCCGGCCGAGAACGTGCCCTCGCCGGCGTGCAGGCTGAAGCGCACCACGGCGCCGTCTTCGGACAGCTCGAGCTCGAGCGTGAACTCCTGCCCAGGGAGGAGTAAGTCGCGGAAGCGCACGGCCTCGAGCGCGCGCGCGCGCGGCTCGGGCGCCAGCTCGCGCGCGGCCTGCATGACCCAGTGGATCTGCACCACGCCCGCGACGATCGGCCGGCCCGGGAAGTGACCGTCGAGGAACGCGAGGTCCGCGGGCACGCGCAGGCGGCGAGTCAGTGAGCGCTCGCCGCGCCGCTCCTCGAGCAGCACCGGCTCGAGCACGGGGGCCGGCGCGGCGCCGGCCTCCAGCAGCTCGAGCAGCGCCGCGCGAGTCACTTTGCCCTGCGGGTCGCGCGGCAGCTCGGCGACCCAGCGCCACGCGCGCGGCAACAGCACGCGGTCCCAGTAACCCGCCAGGTGGTCGGCGAGCGCGGTGCCGAGCGCGCGGCGGCCGCGCTCGGCGAGCTCGGCCTGGCCCGCCTCGGACAGCGCGACCACCGCGCCGACCCGAGTGTCTCCTTGGCTGTCGAAAGCGAGCAGCGAGGCGTCGGCCACCCACGGGTGCGCGCGCAGGTGTGACTCCATCTCGGGCAGCGCGAGTCGCTTCTCGCCCACCTTCACGATCCGGTCGGCTCGGCCGAGCAGCCGGAACGTGCCGTCGGCCGCGAACTCGACGCGGTCGCCGATGACCAGCTCCTGGGGCTCGCCCTCGCGCGCCGCCGAGCCCTGACTCACGTACGGCGACCGGACGACGAGCCGCGACTCACCCGGCTCGCGCCCGAGCTCGACCCCGGGGAACGGCTGCCACGGCGCGGGCTCGCCCGCGAGTGACTGCTCGCGCCACGCCACGCCGCCCGTCTCGCTCGAGCCGAAGATCTCGAGCGGCGCCCGACCCAGCTGCTCGGCCACGCCGCGCGCGACGTCGTCCTCCAGCGGCCCGCCGGACGAGAACACGACGCGCGCGCCGGCACGCAGGCTGGGAAGCGTCGAGTCACTTCGCATGCGGCGCAGGTGCACCGGCGTGGTGGCCAGCGCGAACGCGCCCGACTCGCGCAGGCGCGGGAACAGCTCTTCCAGGTGCAGGAACGTCTCGGAGCAGAACGCGCGCCCCGACGCCAGCGGCCACAGCAAGCGGAACAACAGCCCGTACAGGTGCTGGTGAGACACCGTCGCGAACACGCGCGCGCCCGGACCGAGCCGCGCGCCCCACAGCCGCTCGTGCACGGCGACCTCGAGGTCCAAGTGACTGAGCGCCTTGGGCACGGCCTTGCCCGGGCCCGTCGTGCCCGACGTCGACAGCTCGGCCAGCGGCCGGCGCGGATCGAGTGACTGGAACCGCGGGTCACTCACCGGCGCGAAGCCCAGCGGGTCGAGCCGCGGAATGCGCGCCAGCTCCGACTCACCCACGCCCGGATCGACGAGCGCCCCGTCGGCGTAGACGGCCAGCTCCGTGAGCGTCTGCGGCTGGCGGTTGGGCGCGATCAGCGCGCGCGCCCCGGCGTGCGCCAGCGCGAACAGCCCGACGCCGAACGCGTAGCTGTCGTCCGAGAACAAGAGCCAGCGGCTCGCGCGGCGTGACTCGATCGCGCCCGCCAGCGCCGCGACCCGCCCCGCGAAGTCCGCCCAGTCACGCTGTGACTCGCGCGAGAAGGCGACCAGGCTGCGCGGCTCGCGGCCGTGGGCGAGTAACTCCGCGAGCGGTAGGAAGCGCGGCGCAGCGGCGGTCTCGCTCACCACGCGCCGCTCCTAGTCGCGCCTTGCAGCCACGCTCACGCGCTCGTGCACCAGCTCGATGATCTCGCCGATGGTGCGCATCTGCTCGATGTCGTCGTCGGACAGCGCGAGGCCGGTCTCTTCTTCGATCCAGCCCGCAAGCGCGACGCCGTCGAGTGAGTCGAAGTCGAGATCGTTCTGCAGGTCGGTGTCGGCCGAGATCTCGGCCGAGTTCACGTCGAACTCGCGCGTCAGGATCGCGAGCAGGCGGGCCTCGATCTCCTGACGCGAGGTGGGGATGGAAAGCGACACGGCTAACTCCTGCGAGTCGCCTTAGTGCGCGAGCTGTGAGTTCACGAACTCCGCGAGGCTGCGCACCGAGGCGAAGATGCGGCGGTTCTCGTCGGGATCATCCTCGATTTTCACACCGAAGCGCTCTTCGAGCGCCATCGCGAGCTCGAGCGCGTCGATCGAATCGAGCCCCAGGCCTTCGACGAACAGCGGCGCGTCAGTCTCGATTTCATCGGGCGCGATGTCCTCGAGCACGAGCGCCTCCACGATGAGTCGCTTGAGCTCCGACTCCAGCCCACTAGTCGCTTGCATTCGTGACCCCTCTTCCCACGAAGCGCACGCGCAATGCCCGCGTGAGCTTGCGCGCTGCCATGACGCTCGACTCGCTGCCGTCCAGAATTTCCTTCGCGATCACTGGCTCTCCGACGCGCAGGGTGTACCGCCCCGCACTCGGCGGAACGTGATACCACGATTGCCCCTTCATGAGCATGCGCGGCTCGACGCTGATCTCGACCGGGAGCATATCCAAGCCCGTCGCGAGCGCGATGTGCGCGGCTCCGCGCTGGAAGTGTCGCAGCCTGCCGTCTTCCGGGGTGCGCGTGCCTTCGGGAAACACCACGAGCGTTCGCCCCGCCTTCAAGCGCCGTGCCGCTTCGTACACCACGGCGACCCCCGAATCGTTGCTGATGTAGTCCGCGCCCGCGACGGAGCCGCGCAGCCAGCGGTTCTGGGCCAGCTTGCTCGCGACGATGCAGTCCGCCTGGGGGAGCTTCGCGATGATCAGCACCACGTCGATCAGCGACGGGTGATTCGCGACGACGATCTTCGGACCTGACTCGGCGAGTCGCTCGGCGCCGATCCAGCGCACCTCGATCAGGCCGAGCGACTCCATGACGCCCTGGTGCCAGCGGAACAGGCGGTGAATCGCGCGCTGCCCGAGGCGCCACGGCTCGGAGTGACCGCGATCGACGACCGCGCGGACGCGCAGCCACACGACCGCGAGCCACACGCTCCCGAGACCGAACGCCACGAAGGCGATGCCGGTGCGGAACGCGCGCCACGCGGTGGCCAACCGCTGGCGAGGTCGCGAGTGCATCCCCTACGAACCCTCCCCTCGACCCCCGACTATGGGAGGAAGCTTCGCCCCGAACGGCGCGAGCATATCAACGCCTGCTCGGCGCTGTAAACGACGGCCGTTCCTCGGAAATCGCCTCAGGGCTGCGACGGGTCGTAGAACACCTCGATCACCGTGAGCGAACCGCTGTAGCGATTGCGCACGAACGTGATGTGCCCCTTGCCCTTGTAGAACCAGTCACTCCGCCCGGTGTCCTTCCCGTAGTACCAGGGGATGAACTGTTTCCCCGTGATGTAGTCGCGGCGATCGCTCGGCTGGCCGAGGAGCTTCGCGACTTCGTGATCGGGCATGCCCTTGGTGATCTTTCCGAACGCGTGACCCTTCGGGACCGGTGCGGAGCTACTGGCGGCGGGTGGCGCCGCCGCCTTCGCGGGCGCCGCCGATTTCGCGGGCGGCGTGCTGCTCGCTGCAGCTGGCGGCGGGTTCTTCTTCGCACACCCCACGGTCGTGAGCGCGACTGCGGCGATCAACGCGATCACCGTTCTCGAACGAATCATCTGTGACTCCCTTCCTGCGGGGGGCGGCGTCGCGCAGGTTAGCGCGCGGGTTGTGTCCTCGAAACTGTGTTCTACACCTACGGCCCATGAGTTTTGCCGCGCTCGAGATCGGACCGACTCCGCAAACGCTCGAGAATCTCCTCGCGCTCGCGCGCGGCACGAAGAGACCCGTGATCTCGGCGCAGACCGAGTACCGGGCGCGGCTCGCGGCGGAGCAGGCGGTGGTCGCGGGCGCGCTCGCGCGCGGCGAGGCCGTGTACGGCGTGTCGACGGGCGTGGGCGCGTCGGTCGTGAACGCGATCGACGAGCCGCACCGCAGTGACTTCGTGAGCAATCTGTTCCGCATGCTGGGCACGGGAGTCGGCGCGCCGCTCGCCGAGCTCGAATCCGCCGCGGTCATGGCCGCGCGCCTCGTGTCGCTGGCGTCGGGTCATTCGGGGATCCGCGCGCTCGTGCTCGAGCGCATGTGCGAGTTACTCGAGGCGCGCTGTCTGCCGCGCATCCCCGAGCTCGGCTCCGTCGGCGCGAGCGGCGACCTCGCGCCGCTGTCGTACATCGCGGGCATGCTCGCGGGCGAAGGCAAAGTGCGGCTGCGCGGGCGGGTCATCGACGCGACGGAGGCGCTCGAGTCACTCGGCGTCGAGCCGCTCGAGTTCGAGCTGAAGGAATCGCTGTCACTCGTGAACGGCACGAGCTTCATGACGGGGCTCGGCGCGGTCGCGTGGGAGCGCGCGCTCGACATCGCGAAGCTGGCCTGCGCGATCACTGCCATGGCCAGCGAGGCCACGCGCGGGAACCCGCGCCACTTCGACGCGCGCATCGCGGAGTGGAAGCCGCACCCGGGCCAGATCCGCGCCGCGCAGTGGATTCGCGAGCACCTCGAGTACGACCCCGCGCGTCCGCTGCCCGCGCCGGCGCGGCTGCAGGACCGCTACTCGATCCGCTGCGCGCCCAACGTGATCGGCGTTCTGCTCGACACGGCCGAGGTCGCGCGCGGCGTGCTCGAGATCGAGCTGAACGGCGCGAACGACAACCCGCTCGTCGACTCCGAGACGGGCGAGATCCTGCACGGCGGGAACTTCTACGGCGGCCACCTGTGCTCCGCGCTCGACTCACTCAAGGCCGCCGTCGCCAGCGTGGCCGACCTGCTCGACCGGCAGATCGCGCTGCTCGTGCGGCCCGACACGAGCGACGGCCTGCCCGCGGAGCTGGTCGCGTTCGAGGAGCGCGGGACTCACGCGCACCACGGCTTCAAGGGCATGCAAGTGACTGCGTCGGCGCTGGCGGCCGAAGCGCTGAAGCTGACCATGCCGGCGGCCGCGTTCAGCCGCAGCACCGAGTCACACAACCAGGACAAGGTCTCGATGGGCTCCATCGCCGCGCGCGACTGTCTGCGGATCCTCGACCTCACCGAGGCGGTCGCGGCGATCGCGCTGCTCGCGGTGTGTCAGTCACTCGACCTGCGCGGCGTGGCGCCCAGCCGCGCGAGTCAGCGCCTGCACAAGGCGGTGCGCAAGCACGTGCCGATGCTGCGCGCGGACCGGCGCCAGGACGCGGACATCGCGTGCGTCGCCGACCTGGTGCGCGCGCGCACCCTGCCGCTCTCCGCGCCGTTCGCTTCATGAGCGCGGGCCGGCTTCGGCTCGCGGCGGCGGCGCTGGCGCTCTTCGCGCTCGGCGCCGAGCCGGCGGACCTGACGCTCGACGAGCTCCTGAGTCACATGGCCACGACCCCAGGCGTGGTGGCGGAGTTCCGCGAGATCAAGACCCTGAAGCTGCTCGACGCGCCGCTCGAGACGAAGGGCACGCTGTATTTCGCGCCGCCCGACCGGCTGGCGCGAGTCACTCGCGAGCCCGCCGAGACTCGGCTCGTGCTCGACGGCGGGACCATGCGCTTCGCGGACGCGGCGGGCGGCCGCGAGACCGACCTGTCTTCGAATCCCGTGGCGCGCGCGTTCGCCGAGAACCTGATCGTTTTGTGGCGCGGCGACCGCGCGGCGCTCGAGAAGATCTACTCACTCGACTTCCACGCCGACGGCTCGCGCTGGCAGCTGTCGCTCGTCCCGAAGGGCGCGCCGCTCGACCGCTTCCTGCGCTCGATCACGCTGCGCGGCGACGGCAAGGTCATGCGCGAGATGGAGGTCGTCGAGACCGACGGCGACCGCACCCAGACACTCTTCGAGAAGAGCGACGTCGACCACGCATTCGGCGAGGACGAGGCGCGCGCGCTGTTCGGGCCGCGGGGCGAGAAGTGAGTCGCGGCGCGCGGCTCGCCGCGTGGGCCGCGCTGTGCGCCGCGCTGCTCGCGTGGAGCGCGGGCCGGATCGAGTTCTCGACCGACATCACGAACTTCATGCCCGACGGCCGGGGCGCCGAGCTGGCGCAGATCTCGCGCGAGCTCGCGCGGAGTGACTTGGCGCGGACCATGGTGCTGACCGTGGGCGCCGACGACCCGGCCCGCGCCGTGGCGGCGGCGCGCGAGCTGGCCGACGCGCTGCGCGCGAACCCCGAGGTCGCGTGGCTGCGATCCGGCGCCGACCCCGAGTTCCTGCGCGGCGTGTACGAGCTGTATTTCCCGCGGCGCCTGTATTTCCTCTCCGACTCACCCGAGGAAGCCGCGCCCGCGCTGCTCTCCGACCGCGGCCTGCGCGCTCGGGCGGTGCATGCGCGCGAGTCACTCGCCTTGCCCGCGGCGCCGCTCCTGAAGCGGGTGATTCCCGAGGATCCGCTGGCCGCGTTCGAGCGCCAGAGCGAGCGCCTGCGCGCGGGCGAGCCCCCGCTCTCCGAGCGCGACGGCGTGTTCGTGACTCGCGACGGGCGCTGGGCGGTGCTCCTGCTGGCGACGCGGCACTCGGCGTTCGACGCGAGCGCGCAGCGGCCGCTGCTCGAGTTTCTCGCCGCGCAGCTCGAGTCACTGCGCGCCCGGCACGGCGCGGACCTGGTCATGGAGCAGAGCGGCGCGAACCGCTTCGCGGTGCGCTCCGAGAGCGAGATCCGCGGCGACGCGTCGTGGATCTCGACCCTCTCCGGCGTCGGCTGCGCCCTGCTCTCGCTGGTGTTCTTCCGCTCGCTCCTGTCACTCGGGATCGTGATGCTGCCGGGACTTGTGGGCCTGCTCATCGCGGTCGCGCTGGGCATCGGCCTGTTCGGCGAGCTCGACGGCATGACCATCGCGTTCGGCGCGTCGCTGATCGGAGTCACGATCGACTACCCGACGCACGTCTTGATCCTGTGGAGTCTCTCGAACCGAGTCGAGTCGCCGTGGGCCACGGCGCGGCGGCTGTCACTCTCGCTCGTGATGGCCGCGGCCACCACGATCGCGAGCTTCGCGGGCATGGCGTTCACGTCGTTCCGCGGCTTCCGCGAGCTGGGCGTGTTCTCGACCATCGGCGTGGCCGCCGCGGTGGTCGCCTCGCTGTTTCTCGTGCCCGACTTACTCCCGCGCAAACGCAAGCTCCAGCCAGTGTCCGAGGGCCTCGCGCGCTGGCTCGAGCCGCGCGTGCTGTCGCTCCGCGATCACCGCGCCGCGCTGGCGCTCGTGCCCGCGGCGATCCTCGCGCTGGGCGCCATCGCGCTGCCCCGGCTGCGCTGGAACGACGACCTGTCGCGAGTCACTCGGCTGGATCCGCAGCTGCAAGCCGAGGACCAGCGCGTGCGCGAGCGCATCTCGAACTTCGACACGGGGCGGCTCGTCATCGCGCTGGGCGCCGATCCGGAGGCCGCGGCCGCGAAAAACGAGCTCGTGTACCAGCGACTCACTGGGCTGGTCGCGTCCGGTGAGCTCGAGGGCGTCCGCTCGCTGCACGGGCCGTACTTCGTGCGCGAGTTACAAGAGCGGAACCTCGCGGCGCTGCGCGCGAGCCCCGACCTGCCCGCGCGCATCGAGCGCGCGTTCACCGAAGCGGGCTTCCGCGCGGGCGCCACAGCGCCGTTCGCCGCGGCGCTGGCGGACCCGCCGCCGCCTCTGTCACTCGCGGAGCTGCGCGCCTCGCCGCTCGGCGCGCTGGTCGGGTCACTCGTGCTCGAGCTCGAGGGCCGCACCGCGGTGCTGACTTACATGCGCGGGCTGCGCGATCCGGATGCGCTGCGCGCGGCCATCGCCGACATTCCCGACGTGTACTTCTTCGAGCAGCGCACGTTCCTGAACGAGCTGTACGGCGGCTTCCGCGACCAGACACTCCGCCAGATCGGGCTGGGCAGCGCGTTCGTGATGGTGCTGTTGCTCTTGCGCTACCGCGACTGGCGGCGCGCCGCGGCCGCGTTCCTGCCGTCGCTGCTCGTGCCGGTGGTCGTGTTGTCCGGCTTCGCGCTGGCTCGTGTCGAGACCAACTTGCTGCACGCGGTGAGTCTGTTGATCGTCATGGGCATGGGCGTCGACTACGGGATCTTCATCGTCGACAGCGCCGAGTCGGGGAGCGAGCTCGGCGCGACGCTCGTGTCGTGTCTGTTGTGCGCGCTGACCACGCTGCTGTCGTTCGGCGCGCTCGCGATCTCGAGTCAGCCGCCGCTGCGCGCGATCGGACTCACCACGGGGATCGGAATCACTCTGGCGCTCGTGCTCGCGCCGGTCGCGCTGTTGCTGTTGCGGCCGCCGCGGGAGGCCGCGGGTGCGTAGGCTCGTGCTCGCACTGGGCTCGGTCGCGCTGGCGCTCGCGTGCAAGACGGCGCCGCCGCTCCTGCCCGTGCCGCTCCCGCTACCGAAACTGGGCGACTGTCCCGGCCAGCTGCGCTCGACCAACGAGATCGAGGGTGACTGGACGATCCACGAGCGCATCCGCGTGGTGGGCGGCGAGGTCGACGAGTCGTTCGGGCTCGTGGTGCAGAAGTCCGGGCCGAAGCTCGTGGTGGTGGGACTCACTCCCTTCGGCGCGAAGGCGTTCGGCGTGACTCAGATCGGCATGGAGACTTGGACCGAGTCGTATCTCGGGCCCGTGCTGGCGGTGCCGCCGCAGAACGTGCTGCGCGACCTGCACCGCGCGCACTTCTTGATCGTCGAAGACCCGGCGCTCGAACCGCGCCAGGTGACTCGCGAGGCGGACGGCGTCGTGCTTGTCGCGGCTCGCGAGTGCGGCTACGAAGCTACCCTGGCCCCAGTCAGCGCGACTCCGCCCGCGGGCGCGCCATCTTCCCCGTGACCGTCTCGGGCATCGCGGCAACGACGCGGAACTCGCGCGGCACCTTGTAGGCCGGGAGCCGCTCGCGGCAGTGAGTCACGAGGTCGCGCGCCGTCGGCGGGCGCGCGGGATCGGCGGGCTCGACCTCGGCGACCGGGATCTCGCCCAAGTGCGCGTGCTCGCGGGCGAACACCCGGCTGCGGCGGACGCCGGGGTGAGCGTCGAGCACGGCCTCGACCTCTTCGCTGAAGAACTTCATGCCGGCCATGTTGATGCGGTTCGTGCGCCGGCCGACGAGATACAGCTCGCCATCGGCGTCGAAGTAGCCCTGGTCGCCGGTGCGGAAGCCGTCGGGCTCGAGTATCTCGCGCGCGGCTGTCCACGGGTCGAGATACGCGTCGAACAGGCCCGGGCCGCGAATGCAGATCTCGCCGGTCTTCTCGCGCGACGAGGGAGACACCGGCTGGCCGTCCTCGCCGCGCAGCCAGACGTCGTAGTCGGGCAGCGGGCGGCCCAGTGAGTCGGGCTTGCGCGCCGCCGAGTGCGCGTTCAGCACGGGCAAGCCGACCTCGATGATCCCCAGCGCCTGAGCGACCGGCCGGCCGAAGCGTGACTCGAACGCGCGCGCGGTCTCGACTCGGATGCCCTCGGCGGTCGAGATCGCGAGGCGCAGACTCGGGAGCGCGATGGCCGACGCGTCCTTCGCCAAGAGACTCACGTGATAAGGCGACGCGTAGAGCAGCGTGGCGCGCTCCGCGGCGGCGAGCTCGAGGATCGGCCGCGCGAGCGCACCGGCGGGCAGCAAGATCGTGGCGCCGTTGCGGAGATACAACAGGATCGACACGACGAAGTGGTGCGCCATCGGCAGCAGCCACAGGATGCGGTCGCTCGGCCCGACGCCGAGCCCGCGGTTCGCGGCGGCGAGGCGCGCGAGGATCGCGGAGTGACCCAGAATGACTCCCTTGCGGCGGCTGGTGGTGCCCGACGTGAAGCGGAGATACCCGGGCCGCAGCGCCGCGAACTCGCGTTCGGCCGCGCCGTCGACCGCGGGCACTTCGCCGCGAGTCACCAGCTCGAAGCGCTCGGCCGAGTCCTCGCGCTCCAACACGATCCAGTGCAGGTGCGCGCGCTCCGCGAACGACTCGAGCACCGCGCCCGTGTGGTCGTCGGCGATCGGCACGAGACACGCGTCCGCGGCGAGGATCGCGAGCGCGAGCTCGATGAAGCCTGTGCCCTGCCGCGCCACGAGCCCCACGCGCTGCGCGGGACTCACGCCCGCGGCGCGCAGTCGCGCCGCGAGCGCGTCAACCCGAGTCACGAGCTCGCGGTAACTGATCCGCTCCGGTGTCGGGCCCGAGCGCGCCGCGATCAGCGCCGGATGCTCGGGGGCGCGGACAATGTGCGCGCGAATCGCATCCAGAACCGTGTCAGTCATCGCGCGCGAGTCTCGGCGCGAACGGCGGACGGCGCAACCTCCGCGAGCGCCTTTCCCGCGTCCGCGGCGAGCGCGGCGGCGCAGCCGATCGCCGCGCCCGTGGCCAGAGCCGTGCCGATCACGCGCAAGGCGCCATGCGCCTCGTGTGTCGCCGACATACAGCGGCCGGCCATGCCCAGGCGCGGGTGGCTGCGAGACACGAGCGCCCCCAGCGGCACGCCGCACGCGCCGGCGGGCTGCTCGAAGACCGGGCGGCGGTGCTCCTGCCACAGCTCGATCGGCCAAGTGGAGAGCGCGACCTCGTCGTCGCGCCGCCGGCCCGCGAGTATGTCCTCGGCGGTGACTCGCACGAGCCCCTGGATCCGCCGTGTCTCGCGGACGCCCACGCGGCGCGGGTGCTCGGCGAGGCGGGCGCCGGCGAACGCGGGGCGTGACTCGCGCAGGAAGCGCGCGATCGCTTCGGCCGCGTCGTGCGCGCCGCGCGCGAGCCGCGCGAGACACTCGCGGTCGAGCGGCGCCCACGGCTCGGGCCGAGCCAGGTTCAAGGTCGCGAAGATCTCGCCCGGCCGGCCGCTGGCGCGGACCACGATCGCGTCGGCGCCCGGCGGCAGCGCGCCCGAGCGCACGCCGCCCGCGAGCGCCGCGCCCAGAGTGAGTCGGGCGAAGCCGGCCAGGCCCGACGTGTCGACCCCCTCGAGCCGGAACACGTACGACGCGCACTGCAGCTGTTCCGGCGGCGCGAGCTCGGTGCCGGCGCCGCCGAGCTCCGCCGCGTCGCCGTCGCCCGAGGCGTCGACGACCGCGCTCGCGCGCAGGTCCGCCCCCCCGGCGAAGCGCAGCACCGACTCACTCGCCGAGTCACGCGCGAGCTCGGCCGCGACCAGCTCGCTTCCGAGCCGCACGTCGAGCCCCGGCGCCTCGCGACACAGCTCGGCGTAGCTCGCCGACAGCGCGTCGGGACGCACGGGGAGATACCACACGGCGCCGGCGCGCTCGGGCGGCGCGGCGCCGCCAGAGTCAGTGACTCGCCGAACCAGCTCCTGCGCGATCCCGCCGTGGGCCAGCTGCGGCTCGCCCACGTCGGCCGCGTAGTACAGCCCGCAGATGGTGTGGACCAGAGCGAGCGCGGCGTTGCCGCCGAGTATGTCGCTCTCTTCCGCGAGCACGACCCGCGCGCCCGCGCGCGCGGCGGTTACGGCGGCCGCGACGCCCGCGCTGCCGCCGCCGATGACCGCGACGTCGCAGCGCTCGGCGCGAGTCACTCGAGCTCTCCGAGCAGGTCGGCGCGCAGGCTGCGCTGGAGGCGCACCTGTTCGAAGCCCGAGAACACGCCCGACTGTCGGACGTGCGAGAAGTTCAGCCGTCCCGCTCGCAGCGAGAAGATCGCCGCCGAGCCCGGCGACGGCGGCACCGACGGCGCGTGGAAGCCGTTCTCGATCGGCGCGCCGAGAAACGTCGTCATCCCCGCGAGAAACTCGTCGGTGTAGCCGAAGAAGAACGAGCACAGCTCGCCGCCGAACGCGCGCCGCGCCATCCGCGCGTACGCGTAGCGCGGCAGCCAGCGCGCGTAGTCCATGGCGGCGGTGCCCGCTTCGACCATGCCGTCCTTGATCGTCGCGAGTCTCTGCGCCTTCAGCTCCGCGAGCAGTGAGTCGAGCGTGCCGCACGACTCGCGCATGACCTGGAACCACAACAGCGAGACACGCGTGCCGAACAGCGCGCCGCCCGCGCCCTTGGCGCGCAGGTTCACCGGCAGCGGCACCACGTAGCTGCGCGGGTCGATGCCGCGCAGCTCGAACACCGCGCGGTGCGCGCGCACGCTCGCCGCGAGATAGAACAGCATGGGCGTGAGGAAGCCGGCGAGCTTGCGGGCGCGTTCGCCGATTCGCGCGGTCTCGTCCGCTCCGAAAGTGGTGACGTCGACCTCGAGCCGCTGTCTCGCGGCCGACAGCGGCCCGGCGAGCGAGCGCGGCGCGCGCGCCGCGAAGGAGCGCGTGCGCGCGCGCCACTTCATCGCCTGCTGGCCCAGCGCGCGCGCGCCGACCTTCGGTGAGTCACTCGGCGGCGGCTCGTCCGGCAGCTCCGACGCGCGCCGCACCCCGCGACTCACTTCGTCGAGCCAGCGCAGGAAGCGCTCGCTGCCCGAGCCGTCCAGCAGCATGTGCAGCCAGGTGAACGCGACGTCCGTGCCCGCGGCGCCGCCCGCGTAGCGCACCACGTCGCAGCGCAGGAGCCGCCCGCGCCGGGCGTCGAACTTCTCGTTCAGCCGCTCCGCGAACAGCGGCGGCGGCGGTCCGCCCGCGAGTGACTCGGGCGCGTCGTGTATCTCGACCACGGGCAGCGGCGCGCGCACCGCCAGGTCGAGCCGGAACTCGGGCGGCAAGACGCCCCACGGCCGGCGGATCGGCGCGCGCAGGATCGGCTGCGCCTCGGCGACCTCGCCCACCAGCTTCGCGAACGCGACCGCGTCGAAGCCCGGCCCCAGCCGCAGCACCAGCTGCGCCGAGTGACTCGCGCCCGAGCGCCGCCGCACCTCGGCGTCGAACGCGCGCAGGAAGCAGTCGGCCCCGGTGAGCGGGACGCGATCAGCCGGCGATCTGGGCATGCACGCAGGCCGCGAGACTCTCGGCGCAGGCGAGCGTCTCCTCGGTGAGCAAGCTCTCGTCGACCCACACGCCCGTGCTCTCCTCGATCGCGAGCAGGAGCTGCGTGACCGCGAGCGAGTCGAGCCCGGCGTCGATCAGGCTCGAGCGCGGCGTGAATTCCTCGCCCACGGTGAGCAAGTCGTCGCGCAGGATCTCGTAGACGCGATCGGTCAGCGCTTCGCGGGTCCAGGTCATCCGCCGGGGTGTTTCGCACCGCCCTCGACGCCTTGTCAAGGTTTCTCGCGCGCGTTGAAAGGGGTCGCCTGCTCGTCTACGCTGCGGCGCGGATGGGGGAACGGATCCGCAGAGTCGCGATCGTCGGCGGCGGACCTTCGGGAGCCGCGCTGGCCGCGTATCTGCGCCGCGCGGGAATCGGCGCCGCGTTCTTCGCGCGCGCGAAGCGCCCGCCCATCATCGTCGGCGAGTCGCTCGTGCCCGCGGTGATTCCCTTCCTGAAGGATCTCGGGATCGAGGACGAGGTCGCGGCGTACAGCGTGTACAAGCCGGGCGCGACGTTCTCGTTCCACCCGGTCATGCAGCTGTCCTTCCGCTTCTCGGATCGGCGCGGCGCGAAGACGCCGTACGCGTACAACGTGCCGCGCGATCTGTTCGATGCCTCGATCGCGGGCGCGGCGGAGCGGCTGGGCGCCGTGCGCATCGACCAGTCCGCGCGCTTCGAGCGCGACGGTGACTCGGACCGCGTGCGGCTCGCGCCCGAGTCACTCGAGGCCGCGACTCAAGCGCTCGGCGGCGCGCCGCAGTATCTCGTCGACGCGACGGGCCGCGCGCGCACGGTTGCGCACCTGCTCGACCTCCCGACGGTCGAAGGCCCGCGCAAGGACACGGCGCTGCACGCGCACTGCACCGGGGTGAAGACCGTCCTGCCGGGCAACGTGCACTCCGACCGGCTCGAGCGCGGCTGGGCGTGGCGCATCCCGCTGCCGGGCAAGGTGTCGGTCGGGATCGTGACTCCCACCGAGCACATCGCGCGCTTCGGCAACACGATCGAGGAGCAGTACGACAACTTCCTGCGCACCGACGAATGCGCGCGCCAGTGGGCCGAGAAGGCGGAGCGAGTCACTCCGGTCGTGAAGTACACGAACTACCAGATGCGCGCGGTGCGCGCCGTCGGGCCCGGCTGGGCGCTGTGCGGCGACGCGTTCGGCTTCATCGACCCGGTGCTGTCGAGCGGCACGTTGCTCGCCTTCGACGGCGGGCAGTCACTCGCCATTGCGATCAAAGACGGCTCGGCGCGCGCTCTCTCGCGCTACGAGTCACGCGCCGCGCGCAACCTGGACGACTGGTTCCGCATCGTCGACGCGTATTACAGCGGCCGGCTGTTCACGTTGTTCAAGGTGGGTGAGTGGGTACGCCACACCTGGCTGGGCAAGGCGACGGACTGGCACTTCCGCAAGCATCTGCCGCGCGTGTTCACCGGCGAGGCGACCGACAGCCGCTACAGCATGCGCGTGGTCGACTTCATGCTGAAATACGGGCTCGCGGGAAACGATCCCGACGAGTTCGCCGTCCGGTGAGGTTCCGGCGCGAAGCGCGCCACGACCGTTACGACGCCATCGTCGTGGGGAGCGGTCTCGGTGGACTCACTGCCGCTTCGCTGCTCGCGCGCGCCGGCCAACACGTGCTGGTCGCCGAGAGACACGACCGGCCCGGCGGCTACGCGCACGCGTTCAAGCGCGGGCCGTACCTGTTCGACTCGGCCGTGCACCTGGTTGGCGGCTGCGAGCCCACGCCGTTCGAGGGCGGCGGGCTTCTGTATCACGTGCTCGAGTCACTCGGCGTGCGCGAGGAGCTCGAGTTCGCGCGCATCGACCCGCTGTACACCGCGGTGTATCCCGGGCTCGAGCTGGTCGCGCGCGCCGGGCTCGAGGAGTTCATCGCGAGTCACGCGCGCGCATTTCCGGCCGAGCGCAAGGGGCTCGAGGACCTGGTCTCGGAGTGTCTCGCGATCCGCGACGAGGCGCGGCGCGCGGCCGAGCTCGCGTCGCCGTTCGACGTCATGCGCGCGCCGGGTCACTTCCCGACGCTCTTGCGCTACCGGCGCGCGACCTTGGCTCGAGTCATGGACGAGCACCTGGACGACGCGCGCGCCAAGGCGGTGTTCGCCACGTTCTGGCCGTATCTCGGCTTGCCGCCGTCGCGTGTCTCGTTCCTGTATTTCGCGACCATGCTGTTGTCGTACGTGGCCGAGGGCGCGTTCTACTGCAAGGGCAGCTTCCAGAGACTCGCGCGCGCGCTGTCCGACTCGATCGAGCGCGACGGCGGCGAGGTGCTGCTGCGCAGCCCGGTGCGGCGCATCGTGGTCGAGCGCGGGCGCGCGGCGGGGATCGTGCTCGAGAACGGCCAGCGCATCGCCGCGCCGGTGGTCGTCTCGAACGCCGACCTGCGGCAGACCGTCGAGGAGCTCGCGGGCGAGGCGAAGTTCCCCGCGCGCTGGCGCCGCGCGCTCGCGCGGCTCGAGCCGAGTGTCTCGGCGTTCGTGACTTACGCCGCGACCGACCTCGACCTGCGGCGCGCGGGCGCGACTCACGAGACGTTCGTGTACGAGACGTGGGACCACGACGACGCGTACCGCTCGACGCTCTCGGGCCGGCCGGTGTGGTGGAGCGCCACGGTGCCGACGCTCGCGGACCCGAGCCTGGCGCCCGCCGGGGTACACCTTCTGGTGTTGACCGCGCTGGTGCCGTACGCGGCCGCGCGCTCGTGGCGGGCCGAAAAGGATGGCTACGTCGCGCGCATGCTCGAGGCGGCCGAGTCACGCTTCCCCGGTCTGCGCGCGAACCTGCGCTTCGCCGAGGGCGGCACGCCGCGCACGCTCGAGCGCTACACGCGCAACAGCGACGGCGCGATCTACGGCTGGGCGCTGTCGCCGGATCAGATCGGCCCCGGCCGCCCCGCGAACGCCGCGCCGCTGCCGGGCTTGTATCTCGCGGGTCACTGGGCGCAGCCGGGCGGCGGCGTGTACGGCGTAGTGACTTCGGGTGTGAACGCGGCGCGCTCGATCCTGGGCGTGCCGACCGACGGCGACTTGTGGCGCCAGCTGGGAGAACGCGAGTGACGAGCTGGTTCGACGGAGCGCGCTTCGGGATGTTCGTGCACTGGGGTCACTCGTCGCAGCGCGGCGTCGAGCTGTCGTGGCCGCTGACCGGCGGCGTCGCGGCCCTGCCCTTGTCGGCCGACGTCCCGGCCGAGGCGTATCACTCGACTGCGGCTAGCTTCGCGCCCGAGCCCGGCGCGGCGCGTGACTGGCTGGCGCGCGCTCGCCGCGCGGGCATGCGCTACGCGGTGCTCACCACGAAGCATCACGACGGCTTCGCGCTGTGGCCGACGCGCGCTCCCGGCGGGTTCTCGGTGAGTGACTCGAAGTGCCGCGGCGATCTCGTGCGCGAGTTCGTCGACGCCTGCCGCGAGAACGACCTGCGGGTCGGGTTCTACTTCTCGCTGTGTGACTGGCACCATCCGGACTATCCGCCGTTCCGCGACGAGCACCGCCCGTACCGCTTCGGCCGCACGCCGCGCCCGACCGAGTCACAGTGGGCGCGCTTCCTCGACTTCCAGTTCGCTCAGCTGCGCGAGCTGCTCACCGGGTACGGCCGGATCGACTTACTGTGGTTCGACGGCGGCTGGGAGCGCACACCCGAGGAGTGGCGCGCCAAGGACTTCGCCGCCCTCGCCCGCGAGCTGCAGCCCGAGATACTCCTGAACGACCGCCTGCCCGGCGAAGGCGACTACGACACGCCCGAGCAGTTCATCCCGCCCCAGCCGCCCGCGCGCCGCTGGGAGACGTGCATGACCATGAACGAGAGCTGGGGCTTTGCGCCCGACGACGCGAGATACAAGTCCGAGCGCGCGCTGGTGCACGGACTGTGCGAGGTCGCGAGCCGCGGCGGGAACCTGCTGCTGAACGTCAGCCCGAAGGGCGACGGGTCACTTCCCGCGGAGCAGACCGCGCGCCTGGACGGCTTCGCGCGCTGGATGGCGAGTCACTCGGCGGCGATCCACGACTCGTCGCCCGGGCTCGAGCCCTGGCAGTTCTACGGCCCCACCACGCGCCGCGGCGACCGCGTATATCTCCACCTGCTGATGCGCCCGTACGAGTCAGTGACCGTGCGCGGCGTGCCCGTGAAGCGCGTGCGCGCCGCCCGCGTGCTGGCGAGCGGCCGCGCGCTCGAGTTCGAGCAGCGCACGTCCGTGCTCGACCGCATGTTCGACACGGATCCCATGGGCGAGATCGCCATCCGCGTGCCCGAGAGCGAGCTCGACTCACTCGCCACTGTGATCGAGCTGGAGATCGCGCCGAAGGCTGGCTGACGGCAACCCCGAGCACGTGCGCGCATACCGCACCGGAACGAACTCGGGTGGCTTCCCCGGGTGAGCGTTGCGTAGCTCGGTCGCATTGCGGCTCGCTTCCTCGGCTTGGTCGAGCTTGCCGCCCGCAGCGGCCGACCTGGAATAGTCCCAGCGCGCGGAGATATCCGGACTCGGCGATCTCGTACTGCCCCGCGTCCTCGGCAATGCCAGCCTCGTTGTTCGCCTCGGCGCCGTTGAAACAGACGATGGGGGTTGCGCAGCCCGCCGCGGCAGTCACGGCCATGAAGGTCAGGACGAGCGGACCCGGGCGACTCCAGAGACTCACTTCGCCTCGATTTTCCGGTTCGGATCAATCAAGAGCCAGCACGCCGCGGCGACAAGATACAACGCCGAGATACTGTACAGCCCGAGCTCCCAGGACTGGAAGCGGTCGACGAACCAGCCGACCACCACGGGGCACAGCGCGCCGCCGAGGTTCCCGAAGGTGTTCATCGCGCCACTCACTACGGCGGAGTGAGCGCCGCCGATCTCGACCGCGATCGCCCAGGCGGGCGCGATGCCCGCGCCCGCGAGCCCTGCCGCCGCGGAGAGGAGATACGCGGAAGTGAGTGCGTCCTCGACCACCGCTGCACCGGCGACGCACGCCGCCGCGAGCGGCAGGCCGACCAGCCCCGGCAGAGTGCGCGCGAGGCGCAGGCCGAGTGGCCCGCGCAGGTGGTCACTCACCCAGCCGCCGGCGAGCACGCCCACGGCGATGCCGAGCAGCGGGCCGGCGGCGAGCCAGCCGACTTGTGACAGGTCGAAGCCGCGGGCGCGCAGCAAGTAAGTCGGGAGCCACGTGAGATAGAAGTACCAGCCGTAGATCGCGCCCACGTACATGGCGCACAGGCCGAGCAGCGTGCGGTTGCGGACGAGCACGCCCCACGGCACGGCCGAGTGACTGGCGGTGAGTCCGCCGCCCGTGTGGATCAGCTCGAGCTCGGTGGCGTTCACGGCCGGGTGATCGCGGGGGTCGTCGCGGAACCAGCGCCAGAACGCCACGGCCCAGATCAACCCGACCCCACCGAACGCGGCGAACGTGAGTCGCCAGCCGACCAGCCCGAGCATTCCGACGACCAGCGGCTGAGTCACTGCCCCGCCCAGCGCCGCGGCGGCGAGCAGCACGCCGAACAAGCGCCCGTGCAGCCGCACGGGCAGCCAGCGGGCGTAGATGCGCGCGGTCGAGGGGAACGCGCCGGCCTCGCCGATGCCGAACAGGAAGCGCACCGACGCGAGACCCGTGAAGCTGGCGGTGAGTCCCGTGGCGGCGGTCATCGCCGACCACCACACCACGATGCGCGACAGCGCGAGCCGCGCGCCGAAGCGGTCGGCGAGCCAGCCGCTCGGCACCTCGAACAGCGCGTAGCTCAAGGTGAACGCGCTGAACACGAAGCTCATCTGGGTGTTGGTGAGTCCGAGCTCCTCCTGGATCGCGGGCGCGGCGGTCGAGATGCACACGCGATCGAGATACGCGATCGCGATCATGACCAGCGTGAACGCGACGGCGCCGTAGCGGACGTTCGACGGGCGCACGGGAGTCAGTTCGCGAGCTCGCCGATGCGCTTGGCCAGCGCGACGTCGCTCTCGGTGACTCCGCCCGAGTCATGTGTGTGCAGATCGATCACGACCCGGTTCCACACGTTCGACCAGTCGGGGTGGTGATCGGCGGCTTCGGCCGCGAGCGCCACGCGTGTCATGAAGCCGAACGCGGCGCTGAAGTCGGCGAAGCGGAACTCGCGGTGCAACTTGCCGGCGGCGAGCGACCAACCCGGCAGCGCGCGCAGCGCGGCCTCGATCTCGCCTTCGCTGAGCCGCTTGCGCGCCACGGGTCGCGAGCCTCCCACTCCGCGCGGCGTGCGTCAAACACCGCCCGGTTTGATAGCGTCCCACGCACCATGACCGAGTCTCGCGCTTCCGAGAGGACTGGACGTCTGAGTCGCGCGCTGTGGATCGCCGCGGCGCTGGCACTCATTCACACCGGCTGGGCCGCGTTCCAGTGGTACGAGCTGTTCGTGTCGCGGCGCGGCGGCGAGATCGTGTGTGTGGGCGGCGGTGACTGCGCCGAAGTGTGGGACTCACCGTTCGCGAGCAAGGTCCACGCACTCACTGGCCTGCCCGTCGCGGCGTGGGGCGTAGCGTTCGGGATCGTGGCGCTGGTGCTGCCCGTGGTCGCGCGCCTGCGGCTGGCGCGGCGGCGCGTGGCGGATCCGTGGCTCGCGGGCGTGCTGGTCACCGCGGTCGCCGGCGTGCTCGGCGTGGCCACGCTCCTGACCGCGTCTCTGCTCTTCGGTCACTTCTGCACGAGCTGCGGACTCACGTACGTGCTCGTGGTCGCGTATGCGGCCGTGTGCTTCTGGGGGCTCGGCGCGCCCGACGTGACTCAGCTTCCGAGGGGCGGCGCGCTGGCGGTCGGCGTGCTCGCGGGCGCGGTGGCTCTCTTGTATCTGCCCGCCGCGCGTACGCCGCGGAGCTTGGGCAACGCCGGAGCCGCGGCGGTTCAGCAGTCACTCACGCCCCTGCCGCCGGGCGCCAGCGCCGAAGAGCGCGAGATCGTGAGCTTCATCGCGAGCTTGCCGGCCGACACGAAGCAGCTGCTCTCGGACACGCTCGCGGCGTACGCGGCCTCGCCCGTCATCACTCCGCCGCCGGCGCGCACCGTGATCGGTCCCGAGAACCCGCGGCTCGTGCTCACCGAGTTCTCGGACACGCTGTGCGGTCACTGCGCGCAGATGCACGAGCTACTGACTCAGCTGCGCCAGCGCTTCGGGCCCGGGGCTTTCTCGCTCGCACCGCACCAGTATCCGCTTGATCCGTCGTGTAACTCGAACATCCACCACGACGAGAGCGAACCGCTGCGCTGTCTCGCCGCGCGCGTGCAGATCTGCGCCGAGGGCAAGCCCGGCGCGTTCGAGTTCGTGGGCTCGCTGTTCGAGAACCAGGCGTCACTCACCGAGCAGAAGCTGTGGGAGCTCGCGCAACCGATGGGCCCGCGCGCCGAGCTCGAAGCGTGCGCGCGCTCGCCGGAGACCGAGGCCAAGCTGCAGGGCGACATCGCGTGGGCGCAGGCGCACAAGATCCGCGGCACGCCGTTCGTGCTGGTGAACGGTCGGCAGGCGATCGCGTTCGCGCCGCTCCTGTACGTGCTGACTCTGTCGCGCGGCGCGCCGAGTCACCCGGCGTACATGGCGCTGCCGCCGCCGAAGCCGCTGCCCTGGGAGTAGTGACTTCGCGCGAGTGACTGGACGTCAGCGCCGCTGCGGCGCCGCCGGCGTGGGGTCGCGTTCTTCCAGCACGTTCTCGAGGCGGTGGCGGATCGCGCCCTTCCACTCGGGGTGAGTCAGGATCCAGAAGCGCCGCTCCCGGATCGCCGCGAGCACGAGCTCGCCGACCTGCCGAGGCGAGAGGCCCGACGCGAGCAGACTCTCGACCTGCTTGCGGCGGATCTCGCCTTCGGGCGTGATTCGCACCTGCGCGGCGCGATGGCGGCGCACGGCGTCGGGCTGATTGCGCTCGGAGGAGCGCAGTATCTCGGTGTTGATCCAGCCGGGACACAGCACCGAGACACCCACGTCGGCGCGCGTCGCCGCGAGCTCGTTGAACAGCGCCTCGGACAGCGCGACCACCGCGTGCTTTGTGACTCCGTACAGCGCGTTGCCGCCACCGGTGATGAGTCCCGCCATCGACGCGGTGTTCACGATGTGACCCTCGCCCTCTTCGAGCAGGATCGGCGTGAAGGTGCGCACGCCGTGCACCACGCCCATGAGGTTCACGCCCACGAGCCACTCCCAGTCGTGCAGCGTGCTCTCCCACGTGGGCACGCCGCCGTGCGCGACACCCGCGTTGTTGCACACCACGTGCACCGCGCCGAACGAGTCGAGCGCGCGCCGCGCGAGTGAGTCGACCTCGACTTGCTTCGACACGTCGGTGCGCACCGGCAGGACCTCGGCGCCCGACTTCTCGAGCGCGCGCGCGGTTTCGATCACGCGCTGCTCGTCGACGTCGGCGAGCACGAGCTTCATGCCCGCCGCTGCGAACGCCTCGGCGATGCCGCGCCCGATGCCGCTCGCGCCGCCGGTGATGACTGCGACTTTTCCCGCCACTTCTCGCATGACAGAACCTCCAAGCGAATTGTCGCACCCCGACGCTCAGCGCATGGGGCGGCCGTGACAGTGCACGCACGAGGCGGACACGCCGCGCGTGAGCGTGTAGCTGGGCGGGTCCGTGTCGACGAGGCGCTTCGCCGCCGCGACGTCCGCGCGGAAGCGGTCGCGGTCCGCGTCGAGCAACGGGTGATTCGTGCGCGCGCCTTCCTTGCCGAGCTGCTCGCTCTCGCGCTCGATCGCGCCCAGCAGCGCGCTCACGTTCGCGCGCTCGACGGCGGACGGCTGCTCGGGCCGTAAGTCCCCTCGCGCAGCGTCTCGCGCCACTGGCTGCACGCGAGCACACACACTGCGAGCACGATCGAGACCGCGGCGAGCTGCGAGCGACTCATCGCCGCGCATCGTACGCGAATCGGTAGAATCGCGGCATGTCGCTCGGGAAGTCTCTGGGGTGGGTCGCGATCGCTCTGTCCGGCGCGGGCTCGCTCGCGTTCATCGCGACCGCGCGCGGCGAGCCGATTTCGAGCGCGTGGTTCCTCGTCGCGGCGGTGTGCACGTACGCGATCGCGTACCGCTTCTACTCGGCGTTCCTCGCGGCGCGCGCGCTGTCTCTCGATGACTCACGAGTCACTCCAGCGCACCGCCTCGGCGACGGCAAGGACTTCGTCGCGACGAACCGCTGGGTCGTGTTCGGTCACCACTTCGCGGCGATCGCCGGACCCGGCCCGCTGGTGGGGCCCATCCTCGCCGCGCAGTTCGGGTATCTGCCGGGACTGCTCTACATCCTGGTCGGCGTGGTGATCGGCGGCGCGGTGCAGGACTTCACGATCCTCGTCGGGTCGTTGCGGCGCAACGGCAAGTCACTCGGCCAGATGGTGCGCGAGGAGATCGGCCCGATCGGCGGCGCCGCGGCGCTGGCCGGAGTGCTCGCGATCATGGTGATCCTGATCGGCGTGCTCGGGCTCGTGGTAGTGAACGCGATGTTCGGCAGCCCGTGGGCGACTTCCACCGTGAGCGCCACGATCCCGATCGCGCTGTTCATGGGCGTGTACATGGTGCGGATTCGCCCGGGGCGCGTGCTCGAGGCGTCGCTGATCGGTGTCGCCCTGGTGCTGTTCGCGGTGGTGGGCGGACGCTGGGTCGGCGAGAGCGAGTCACTCCGGCCGTTCTTCGACCTGGACAAGAAGTCACTCGCGCTCGCGCTGATCGGGTACGGGTTCGTGGCCAGCGTGCTGCCCGTGTGGCTCTTGCTCGCGCCGCGCGACTATCTGTCCGCGTTCATCAAGATCGGAACGGTCGCGCTGTTGGCGGCGGGGCTGTTGTGGGTGCGGCCGGACGTGCACCTGCCGGCACTCACTCGCTTCATCGACGGCACCGGCCCGGTGTTCGCCGGCAAGCTCTGGCCGTTCTGCTTCATCACCATCGCGTGCGGCGCGATGTCGGGCTTCCACGCGCTGATCTCGAGCGGCACCACGCCGAAGCTGCTCGACCGCGAGAGCGACGCGCGGATGATCGGCTACGGCGCGATGCTGATGGAGAGCTTCGTCGCGGTCATGGCGCTGCTCTCGGCCGCCGTCATGGAGCCCGGCGTGTATTTCGCGATCAACTCGGCCAGCGCGTTCATCGGCACCGACCTGACCGCCGCCGCGGCGACGATCAGCGGCTGGGGCTTCCCGCTCGATCCCGCCGCGTTCGAGTCACTGACTCGTTCGATCGGCGAGACCACCCTGCTCTCTCGCACCGGCGGCGCGCCGAGCCTGGCGGTCGGCATGGCCGAGATCTTCTCGCGCACGCTCGGCGGCGAGACCGCGCGCGCCCTCTGGTACCACTTCGCGATCACGTTCGAGGCGCTGTTCATCCTGACCACGCTCGACGCGGGCACGCGCGTGGGGCGCTTCATGATCCAGGACTTACTCGGGAACTTCTGGGAGCCGTTGGGCCGCACGAGCTCGCTGCCGGCGAACGTGCTGGCGTCGGGCCTGATCGTCGCGGGCTGGGGTTACTTTCTGTACCAGGGCGTGATCGATCCGCTCGGCGGGATCAACTCACTCTGGCCGCTGTTCGGGATCGCGAATCAGCTGCTCGCGGCGACGGCGCTCGCGCTGGCCACGACGCTGTTCGTGAAATCCCGGCGGCCGCGCTTCGCGCTGCTCACGCTCGCGCCGCTCGCGTGGCTCCTGTCGGTGACCATGACGGCGGGCTGGCAGAAGATCCTCCACCCGGACCGGCGCATCGGCTTCCTGGCGCAGGCCGACCATCTCGTGACTCAGCTCGCGTCTGGCGCCGTTCCGCCGGAGAAGATCCGCGAGACACACACGCTGATCTTCAACAACCGGCTCGACGCGGCAGTCACCGCGCTGTTCATGGCGCTGGTCGCTATCGTGGTGCTCGACGCGGCGCGCGTATGGTGGCGCGTGCTGCGCGGGCCCGGCGCGGCGCCGGCGGCGCGCGCGGTGGAAGTCTCATGAGCTGGGTAAGACGAGCGGTGACCGCGCTGGCCGCGTTCGCGCGCGGGTTCGTCGGCATCCCCGCGCAGGCGAGTCATTGTGCGTGCGCGAGCGAAGCCCGCGCCGCGCTGGGCGAGGCCGCCGCGCGGCGCGGGCGCTGCTGCTGAGTCAGCGTCCGCGATCGCCTCGCCCGCGCCCGAACCCACCTCCGCCTCGTGACTCTCCGCCGCCGCTCCGGCCGCCCTCTGCCGCCGCCGGCGGCTGGCCGTCCTGTCCCCGGTTCCGCTCGCTGCCGCGAGGCTGCTGCTGCTGCTGCTGCGCGCGCGGGCTCTCCTGGCGCTGCGGAGTGACTCGCTGCGGCGCCTCGGCGCGCGGCTGATTCTCGCCGTGGCCGCGGAACACGCGGTTCGCGGGCTCACCCGGCAGGTTGCGCGGCGCGGGCGCGGGAGCCGTCGCTTCGCGGCGCGGGCGCTCGGCACGCGGCTCCGCAACGCGCGGCTCTCTCTGGCGAGGCTGACTCGGCGGAGTCACTTCCCGAGCGTCGGGCCGCGCTTCGCGCGTCGGGCTCGGCCGGGCCTCGCGGGCCGCCTGCGGCGCTCGCTCGGTCCGCCCGCGCGAGTCACCGAAGCGCGGCGGCTTGGGCGGCGCGCTTCGCTCGGCGGAGCTCTGGGTCCCGAACGGCGGGCGGTTGCGCAGGCTCTGGGAGTCGCCGCGCTTCGGCGGAGTCACCACGCGTTCCTCGCGCGCCTGGCCCTGCTCTCGAGTCACTTGTGACTTGTCGCGTCCGAACAAGCGGCCGGGCTTCGGCGCCGACACGTCCTCGCGCGCGGGGGCCGTCGAGCGCCGCAGGTTCGCCGGCGCGTCGCGGCGCGCCTCGCGCGTGGCGACCACCTCGCGCTCGAACGAGCGCGGCGGGCGCCGGCCGCGGTCGACCGACGGCGAGAGACTCGAGGCGCGCGGCTTGGCGTCGAGGTCGCCGCGCATCGGGCGCAGCTTCGCGACCCGCTCCGAGTCGAAGTGCTGCACGTTCACGCGCCCGCGCCCGAACTGGTCGCGCGGCACGCCCACGACGGCGCCCTTGCGGCCGGCGTTCTCCCAGCGGCGGATGTCGTTCACGTTCACGACCGTGGTCTTGTTGATCACCACGTTGTTCACCACGCGCGGGCCGCCCCAGCCGCGCCAGTGCGGGTGACCGCGGAAGTGACTCGAGCCCCACCACGGGAGACACGGCTCGCCCCAGCCCAGCGCGACCCAGCCGTAACTCGCGGTGCCGAAGCCGATGCCGATCGAGAACGACGGGCTGCCGTAGAACGCGACGAGCGCGGGTGAGTAGTACGCGCGCGCGACGAGCGGGCCCGGCGCCCAGCCCCAGTAACCGCCCACCGAGACCCAGCGGCCGTAGTGGAACGGCGCCCAGCCCCACGGCGCGGTGTCGACCCACGTCCAGCCGTAGTACGGGTCGTACACCCACGAGCCCGTGCTGTACGGCACCCAGCCCGTGGCGACGCGCGGCATCCACACGGCGCCGTAACTCGGCACGACGCGCCAGTCACCGTAGTGATCGAGGTCGTCGACGCCGTATACGCCGTTCGGCACGTAGCGCTGACTCACTGCGTCGATCTGCTGGTCGGTGCGCGTGTAGTTCCAGCGATCCCAGTCATCGAGCTCCGCGGCCGAGTAGGTCTCGAGCCGCGGTTCGTCGCCGCCCGACACGACCACCATCTCGCTCGCGGCGACGGCGCCCGAGTGACCGTTCGCCGGAGTCACCGTCGCGCGCCCGCCGCGCCGGCTGGTGAAGCGGGTGTTCTCGTCGGTGACTTCGATCCGGTAGTAGCCGGGGTGCTCGACGGTGAACGCCGCGTGCGGCGTGTCTACCTCGACGGTCATGCCGGCCGAGAGACTGCGCAGGTCGAGCGACGCGTGGCCGGTCACGATGCGCAGCTGCAGGAAGTCCGGCTCGAGGTTCGCGACACCGAGCTGTGTCTGCTCGCCCGCGCGGGCGAACGCGCGCGCGCCGATCTGGACCTCGAGGTTCGCCTTGTCGCCCGCGTACAGCTGATCGCCCGCGGCGAGCGGCGTGTTCACCTGCGCGGCGCTCCAGTCGTCGGCGCCGTTGCGCCAGAACGAGACCTCGCCGTCGGTGAAGCTGAGCCGCGGCGGCGTGCGCTCGAGGTCCGTGGTCGCGTCCGCCGCGCGCGCCGGCAGCGCGAGCGCGAACGCGGCGAGCACGGCCGCGACCGAGAGCCAACGAGAGACCGAGTTCTTCATGAGTCCTCCCTGAGTCACTGCTCGTCCTCCGGCTCGACGCCGCCGTCGACGCCGTAGGACAGCGCGCGGCCGAATACCTCGAGTGGAGCGACGAGCACGTAGTAGACGCCGTACCGGAGCCCGAGACCGAGCGCGTAGAACGGCGCGTAGATCACGCGCATCGCGACCGGCAGCGGCGGCGGCGGCTCGGGCGCGACGACGACCGGCACCGGCGCGACGACCACGGGCGGCCGCGCGTCGGGCGGCGGAGCCGGAACATGAGGAGTGGGCCGGGGCGGCGGAGGCGGCGGCGTGGCGCGCGCGAACGGCGCGCTCGCGAGCACGAGCGCCGCGCAGAGCAGCGCGCAACCCGCGCGCCAACGCCGCGACTCGAATCGGGCCGAAGCCTCCACTGCGGCAACTCCTTCCGCGGGTGGAACCGGGTGTGTGCCGCCGTGTTGCGCGGGCCTCCCGCGGCGGCGAGGCGGCGCCCCCTCGCTCGTCCAGTGCTGCGGGAGTCGATTCCAGAATTCCCGGAAGAACTGATGCCAGTGATTGCAGCGCGATCCCACCGAACGCGCGCCTCGCATGACTGCGCGTACGCGAGTGAGTGTCTCGGCATCCGCGCGTCGCCCCAGGTCGTACCAATCCGACGCGCGCTTGTCACTCGTTTCGGGCGACGGGTGAGAAACCTACACACGATCTTTGTGACTCACACTTTCACGAGTCACTCACTTTTTTCTTGTCCGCCGTATACTCGCGAAAAGAGGGGGAAGGGAAGTGAGAGAAATCTCGCTGGGTGTCGCCGTGTTCGAACCCGATGCGGCGTCGACCCTGAATACGGTGATTCGAGCGGAGCGCGCCGGGATCGACGCGGTGTGGTTGCCCACCGTGCCGATGGCGTTCGACCCGATGACTCTGCTCGGCACGATCGCGGCGTGCACGAATCGCATTGCGATCGGCACCGGCATCGTGCCCACGTACCCACGCCACCCGGCGGTGCTCGTGTCTCAGGTGCTCGCGGTCGCGCCGTTCGCGCGTGACCGGCTGCGCATCGGCATCGGCTCGAGTCACCCGTTCATCGTCGCAGGCATGCTCGGCGTGCCGTTCGAGCCGCCCGTCGCGCACCTGCGCGAGTACGTCGCGGTGATGCGCGGCCTGCTCGAGCAGGGGAAGGTCGACTTCGACGGGAAGTACTACCGCGTGCACGCGCAGCTCGCGGGCGCGCCGACGCGCGTGCCCATTCCGATCTCGGCGCTGCGCGCGCGCATGTTCCGGCTCGCGGGCGAGATCGCCGACGGCGCGGTCGCCGCGTGGTGTCCCATCCCTTACTTGCTGGGCACCGCGCTGCCCGAGCTCGAGCGCGGCGCGCGCGCGGCCGGCCGGCGGCGCCCGCCGCTGGTCGCGAACGTGCCCGTCGTGTGGAGCTCCGACGGCGCGGCGGTGCGCGCGGCCGCGCGCGCCGCGCTCGGCATGTATCTCATCGCGCCGGCGTACGTCGAGATGTTCCAGGCCGCGGGGTTTGCGATTCCCGACAGCCGCGTTCCGCCCGACTCACTCATCGACTCGCTGTTCGTGTGGGGCAGCGCCGCGCAGATCGCCGACCGCCTGCGCGCGATCCGCCGCGCCGGCGTCGACGAGCTCATGGTCACTCTGCACCCCGCGAGCGATCCCGAGAAAGAGCTCGCCGAGGCGTTCCACACGCTCGGCGCCCTGTGTCACGAGCTGCGGAGCTCGGCTCCGCGCACCAACGCCCACTGACTCGAAGGAGGCCCCGTGAAGTTCGGCGCAATGATCCAGCCCCGCATCGACGACCTCGACCTCGCGCGCGACATCGAGCGCCTCGGCTTCGACTCACTGTGGGTCCCCGACTCGCACATGATCTCGTCGGACTGCTACCAGGTGATGGCCCTGGCCGCGGTGAACACGTCGCGCATCCGGATCGGCACGGGCGTGTCGATCGCGGGCACGCGCATCGCGCCGGTGACCGCGGCCTCGATCGCGACCGTGAACCGGCTCGCGCCCGGGCGCACGTTCCTGGGCCTCGGCACGGGTCACACCGCGATGCGCACCATGGGCCACGACCCGATCCCGCCGAAGGAGTTCCGCGAGTACGTCCGAGTCACTTGTGAGCTCCTGCGCGACGGCAAGACCGAGTTCACGTGGCGCGGGCGCACTCGGCACATCGAGATACTCAACCGCCACCTCGGCCTGGTCGACATCGATCACCCCATTCCCGTGTACATCGCCGCGAACGGGCCGCAGGCGCTGCGCATCGCCGGGGAATTCGGCGACGGGCGAGTGTCCGCGGACAACGAGCCGGCGGATCTCTACCCGCAGAGCATGTCGGTGGTGCGCGACGCGGCGAAGGCCGCGGGCCGCGAGCTCGCCGAGAGCTATCACACCGCGACGCTCGCGTTCGCGTGCGTGATGCGCCCCGGCGAGACGCTGCGTTCGGAGCGCGTGATCGAGCAGGTCGGGCCGATGTCGGTCGCGTATCTGCGGTACTGGTACGAGTGGTACCTGAAGAGCCGCGACGACTCACTGATTCCGCCCGACATCCGGACGGAGTGGCGCGAGTATCTCGACCACGTCGCGAAGATGCGCACGCCGGAGGACCGGCGGTACCTCGAGATCCACGAGGGTCACTGCACGTTTCAGGTGCCGTCGGAGCGGCGCTTCGTGACTCCGAACGTGATCCGCGCGGCGCGCGGGTACGTGGGCGAGCCGGACGAGATCATCGCGATGCTGCGCGAGCGCGAACGCGCCGGGCTGCGCGAGGTGACGATCCTGCCGCCGATCCACTGCGCGCGCGAGGTGTACCAAGACTTCGCAGAACAGATCATTGCCCGGTACTGAGCACACAACGGTAGCGGCGGCTCTCGTCGCGCTGGTCGAGTCACTCGGCTTCCGCCGCGCGTACGGCGTGACGGGCGGGCCCATCGCTCCGGTGTGTCACGAGCTGGGCCGCTCCGAGCTCCGCGCCCTGCACTGCCGGCACGAGTCGGGCGCCGCGTTCGCGGCGCTCGAGGACTCACTCGCGAGCGGCGTGCCCGCGATCGTGTTCGTCACGACAGGACCGGGCATCACCAACGCGCTCACCGGTATGTGCGCCGCGCGCTGGGAAGGCGGCCGCGTGCTGCTGGTGTCGGCGTCGACGTCGCGGCGCGAGATCGGCCGGCGCGCGTTCCAGGAGACGAGTCACGAGACACTCCCGCAGGCGGGGCTGTTCGGACCGGGGCCCATCTTCGACGACGCCTGGCGGCTGGATCATCCCACCGACCTGCCCGCGATCGGCGCGGCGATCGCGCGCGGACTGACTCGCCCGCAGGGCTGGGTGGGTCACGTGTCGGTGCCGATCCGCGTGCAGACCGAGCCGTGCGCGCCCCCGCCGCGCTTCGAGTCACGGATCGAGCCGCCCGAGGTCGACCTGGCGCTCGCGGACCGCTGCGCCGAGTTACTCGGGCGCAAGAGCTTCGCGATCTGGGCGGGCTTCGGCGCGCGCGGCGCCGCGGTGGAAGTGCGCCGGCTCGCGGAGCGCACCGGCGCGCCGGTCCTGTGCTCGCCGCGCGGGAAGGGCGTGATGCCGGAGGACCATCCGCAGTACGTGGGAGTCACCGGCTTCGGCGGCCATGCCGAAGTGAAGGAGTATCTCGCGGTGACTCCGCCCGAGCACATCCTGGTGCTCGGCACGCGGCTCGGCGAGTTCACGTCGTTCTGGGATCCCGCGTTCGTGCCGCCGGGCGGTTTCGTGCACGTCGACCTCGACCCCGCGGTGCCCGGCGCGTCGTTCCCCGACGCACACACGTTCGCGGTGCGTGCCGAGGTGGGCGCATTCCTGCGCGCGCTGCTCGAGCGCATCCCCGAGCGCCCCGGCAGCCCGGCGTGGACCGCGCCGCCGCGCCCACCCGCTCCGACCGCGCGCGCGCACGGACTGATTCGCCCCGAGGTCCTGCTCGACTCACTCCAGCGCTGCGTGGTCGAGCGCTGCGCCGCGCCGATCCTCACCGACGCGGGCAACGCGTTCGCCTGGGGCAGTCACTCGCTGCGCTTCCCGGCGCCTGCGCGCTACCGCACGAGCACGGGCTGGGGCGCGATGGGTCACGCGACCTCGGGAGTCATCGGCGCCGCGACCGGCCGCGGCGGCGTCGCGGTCGCGCTGGTCGGCGACGGCTCGATGCTGATGCAGAGCGAGGTCTCGACCGCGGTTCGGTACGGCATCCCCGCCGCGTGGGTCGTCCTGAACGACGGCGCGTACGGGATGATCCGCCAGGGCATGACAGCCCAGGGACTCACTCCGCTCGAGACCGAGCTTCCCCACACCGACTTCGCCGCTTGGGCCGAGTCACTCGGAGCCGAGGGCGTGTGCGTCGCGAGCGAGCTCGAGCTCGACAAGACCCTGTCGCGCATCGAGTCACTCGAGCGTCCGCTGGTCGTCGACGTGCGCGTCGATCCTTCCGAGCCCGCGCCGTTCCTGAAGCGCGTGCAGAGCCTGATCCGCCAGACCACTCACACCACCCAGGAGGTGCAGTCATGAGCGTTTCCCCAGGCATCCGATCGCTGGCCGTGTCGTTCCCGGCGCAGATCCGGCCGAACGACTACTGGCGCCAGCACCACCCCGCCCTGGTCGCCGACGAGGAGCGGCGCACGCTCGCGCGGCTGTGGCGCTCGAACGCGCCGTCGGGCCCGAAGGACGCCTTCGAGGAGGCGATGGCGAGTTACTTGGCCGATCCGTTCCGCGGCGCGCGCGAGCGCCGCGTGTTGGCGAAGGGTCAGCCAGCGAAGTCGATCGAGCTCGACGCCGCGCGCCGCGCGCTGTCCGCAGCGCGACTCACACCCGCCGACGTCGACTTACTCATCTGCTGCTCGTTCCTGCCCGACCAGGTCGGCGTCGGCAACGCGACGCCCCTCGCGAAGGAGCTGGGCCTGCGCTGCGCGGCCTGGAACCTCGAGACCACCTGCTCGAGCGCGCTGGTCGCGCTGCAGAACGCGTGCGCGCTCGTCCGCGGCGGCGAATACCGCAACGCGCTGGTCGTGGTGTCCTGCACTTACTCACGCGTGGCCGACGAGGACGACACACTCACGTGGTTCCTGGGCGACGGCGCGGGCGCGTTCGTGGTCGCGCCCACTCCGTCGGGCGCGAGCTACGTGACCGCGCGCGCGAGACACACGGGCGAGACGTGCAGCACGTTCTACTACGAGGTCGTCCCCGATCCCGAGAAGGGCGCGCGCATCCGCATGGACTGCACGCCCGAGACCGGCAAGATCCTGTACGAGACGGCCGAGCCGTATCTGCGCGAGTGCTGTGAGTCGGCCGTGAACGCGGCCGGCGTGAAGCTCACCGACGTCGACTTCTTCGTGTTCAACACGCCCACCGCCTGGTACGCGGATTTCTGCTCGCGCGCGCTCGGAGTGTCTCGCGATCGCACCGTCGACACGTATCCGGAGTACGCGAACATCGGGCCCGCGCTCATGCCGGTGAATCTCTACCGCGCGGCGAGCAGCGGAAGACTCAAGCCGGGTGACCTGGTGCTGCTCTACACCGTCGGCAGTATCTCGAGCGCCGGCGCGGCGCTCCTGCGCTGGGGCGACGTGGCGCTCGGCGGTGTGGGCGACGTCGCGGGCTAGAGTCACTCGCGAGCGGCGGACAGGTGGGCGGCGACCGTCGCGCGGAAGCGCGCGCGGTCGATCGGCTTCGTCAGGAAGTCGTCGCAGCCCGCGGCGAGACACGTCTCGCGCGCGCCGGCCATGGCGTGCGCGGTGAGCGCCACGATCGGCGCCGTGAAGCCCGCCGCGCGGATCTGCCGGGTCGCCTCGTACCCGTCGAGCTCGGGCATCTGCATGTCCATCAGCACGAGGTCGAACGAGTCGCCGCGCTCCAGCGCCTTCCGGACGCGCTCGACCGCGACCCGCCCGTTCTCGGCGACCTCGACCTCGGCCCCCCATCGCTGCAGGAGCTGTACGAGCAGGCGCCGGCTGTCGGGGCTGTCCTCGGCCAACAGGATGCGCCCGCGCAGCGACTCGACCGCGAGCTGGCCGGTGTCGAGCTGCGCCGAGCGCGGCGCCTCACCGTAAGGAAGGCTCGGAATGCGCAGGAAGAAGCGGCTGCCGCGTCCGACCTCGCTCTCGACCCGGAGCTCGCCGCCCAAGAGGGATGCGAGGCGGCGCGAGATCGCGAGCCCGAGCCCGGCACCGCCGTAGCGGCGCGACATCGAGGCGTCGGCCTGCGTGAACGCCTCGAAGATCGCCGCCTGCTTCTCGGCCGGAATGCCCGTGCCCGTGTCCTCGACCTCGAACGTCACGAAGCCGTCGCGCGGCGCGAGCACGGCGATCCGCACGTGCCCGCGCTCGGTGAACTTCACCGCGTTCGCGGCCATGTTGATCAGGATCTGGCGCACGCGCGTCGCGTCCGAGCGCAGCGCGAGCGCCGACTCCGGCGCGATCTCGACCCGCAGCTCGAGCCCGCGCTCGCGCGCACGCGGCTCGATCAGCGCCGCCACCTCGCGCACGATGCGATCGGGCCACGCGCGGCCGAGCTCGAGATCCAGGTGACCCGCGGCCACGCGCGCGAGGTCGAGGATGTCGTTGATCACCACGAGCAGGTGCTCGCCGTTGCGCCGGATCGTGCGCAGCGCGTCGCGCTGCTCGGGCGGCATGTCGGGGTGCTCGAGCTCCTCGGCGAAGCCGAGGATCGCCGTCATGGGCGTGCGTATCTCGTGACTCATGTGCGCGAGGAAGTCGTTCTTCGCTTCGTTGGCGTCTTCGAGCTCGCGGATCGACTGATCCTTGATCGACTCGTAGATCCACCCGACCAGGAAGATGGTGAGCGTGATCGTGACCAGCGTCGCGCCCCACAGCGTGCGCTTGGCCTCGGCCGTGAGTAAGTCCACCGTCGGAATTCCGAGTGACTCGGCTCCCCACAAGAGCGCCAGCTCGGCGAAGACGCACGCGGTCCAGATCCACGCGAGACGCACGCCGCCGAAGCCGAGCGCGAGCAGCGGGTGCAGCACCATCCAGGGCAGGAGCGGCGAGCGGTAGCCGCCCGTCATCGCGCACATCAGGAACAAGAGTCCGCCGAGACTCACTCCGAGCAGCGCGACCGAAGTCGCGAGTCTCCCGCCGAAGCGGAGTGACAGCGGCACCGCCGCGACCAAGCTCATGCCGACCGCGAGCCCCGTGAGCGCCACGTCCGAGTACGGTCGCGGGAGACACACGCCGTACATCACCGCGTAGCCCGGACTCCAGCACAGGATCATGAGCGTGAAGCCGACGACGACCTTGCGCTTGCGCGTGTCGGCCGAGTTCTCCGCGTCGCGCACGAACCACAAGAGCAGGCGATCGATGCGCTCGGGAAGTCTGAGCCACGAAGATGTCGCCATGACTTCTTCCCGTATTCGGCAAGTGCCTCTTTTCGTTTGACTTCGCGCGCGACCGCGTGCGAAACGCACATGCATGCCGATGCCGCGCCTTCACCTGCTCGAGATCGCAGATCAGCCGTGGTGTCCGAAGATCCTTCGCGACGGACTCACCGACTATCTGCGACACGCCGAGTCGGTGATGCGACCGTACGATCCAGCACTACCGATCGTTCAACGTGCGATCACTGCGTGCGGTGAGGAGCGCGTGCTCGATCTGTGCTCGGGCGCAGGCGGACCTTGGGTGCCGCTGTTGTCGTCGTGGGAGAAATCCGGCGGCGGTCCGATCGAGGTGCGCCTGTCGGATCAGCGCACCAGTCCCGAAGCGTGGGCGCGCGCGGCCGAGCAGTCAGGCGGAGTGATTCGTCCCGTCCCGCAGCCCGTCGACGCGCGCAACGTGCCGAAGGATCTGCCCGGCTTCCGAACCTTGTTCGCGGCGTTCCACCATTTCCGCCCCGACGAGGGGCGCGACATCATCCGCGACGCCGTTCGCCAGAAGCGCGGCATCGCGATTCTCGAAGTCACACAGCGCACGCCGCTCTCGGTGTTGCTCGCGTGCTTCTCGTGGCTGTTCACGATGCTGCTGACTCCGGGAATTCGGCCCGTGCGAGTGTCTCGACTCGTGCTCACGTACCTGATTCCACTGATACCACTGCTCGTGACCTTCGATGGCGTGGTGTCCTGTCTGCGCAGCTACACGGTCGACGAGCTCGGGCAGCTCGCGAGCGAAGCGGCGTCGCAGGGGGGCGAGGCGTACGACTGGGAGATCGGCGAGACGCCGTACCCCGGGTTCCCGATCCCGGTGACCTACGCGATCGGAATACCTCGGGCGAAGTAGGTTCGACCCGCTTGCGCGATCTGTGCTACTAGACCCGCCGCCTAGCGAACCGGAGAGGGGAGTCGTCGCATGTCGTCACTTGTCGCCCGCTTGCCTTGGATCCTTTGCGCCGCCGTCGCGGCCGTCGTGCTCGGCGCGGACAGCGCGCTCGCGAGCGAGGCGTCGCTGAAGCTGCCGAGCTTCAGCGAGCCGATGTTCTTCGGCGGCTCCACGAGCGGCGCGAGCATCCTGATGTGGGGTCTCGTCGTCTCGGCGCTCGGGATGGGCTTCGGGCTCGTGCAGTACATGCAGCTGCGCAACCTGCCCGTGCACAAGTCGATGCTCGAGATCTCGGAGCTGATCTACGCGACTTGTCAGCAGTATCTGGTCACGCAGGGCAAGTTCATCGCGTTCCTGTGGGTGTTCATCGGCGCGGTGATCGTCCTCTACTTCGGGTTCCTGATCGAAGACGCCGACATCACGGCCGGCACGGTCGTGATCATCCTGCTGTTCAGCCTGGTCGGGATCGCGGGCAGCTACGGCGTCGCGTGGTTCGGCATCCGCGTGAACACGTTCGCGAACTCGCGCACCGCGTTTGCGAGTCTGCGCGGCAAGCCGTTCCCGACGTACGCGATCCCGCTGCAGGCCGGCATGTCGATCGGCATGGTGCTGATCTCGGTCGAGCTCTTGATCATGCTCGGCATCCTGTTGTTCGTGCCGGGCTCGTTCGCGGGCCCGTGCTTCATCGGCTTCGCGATCGGCGAGTCACTCGGCGCCGCGGCGCTGCGCATCGCGGGCGGCATCTTCACGAAGATCGCCGACATCGGCTCCGACCTGATGAAGATCGTCTTCAAGATCAAGGAGGACGACGCGCGCAACCCCGGAGTCATCGCGGACTGCACGGGCGACAACGCGGGTGACTCGGTCGGCCCCTCGGCAGACGGCTTCGAAACCTACGGAGTCACTGGCGTCGCGCTGATCACCTTCATCCTGCTCGCCTCGCACGACCCGGCGATTCAAGTGCAGCTGCTCGTGTGGATCTTCGCGATGCGCATCATGATGGTGCTCGCGAGCCTGGGCGCGTATCTCTTGAACGACGTGGTCGCGCGCGCGCAGTACGCGAACTCCGATCACATGAACTTCGAGCACCCGCTCACGATCCTGGTGTGGCTCACTTCGCTCATCTCGGTCGCGCTGACTTACGTCGTCTCGTATCTGCTGATCGCGGAGCTCGGCGACGGTACGCTCTGGTGGAAGCTCTCGACGATCATCACCTGCGGCACGCTCGCGGGCGCGATCATCCCCGAGCTCGTGAAGGTCTTCACGTCGGTGAACTCGCGGCACGTGCGGGAAGTCGTGACGAGCTCGCGCGAAGGTGGGCCCTCGCTGAACATCATCTCGGGCCTGGTCGCCGGGAACTTCAGCGCGTACTACATGGGAATCACGATCGTCGTCCTGATGGGCATCGCGTACGCGGTGTCACTGCAGGGCCTGGGCGTGCTGTTCCCGATCGCGGGCTCGACGATCGACGCCTCGCCCGTGTTCGCGTTCGGTCTCGTCGCATTCGGCTTCCTCGGCATGGGCCCAGTCACGATCGCCGTCGACAGCTACGGCCCAGTCACTGACAACGCTCAGTCGGTTTACGAGCTGTCACTCATCGAAAACGTCCCCAAGGGCGAGGTGCAGCGCGAGTTCGGCTTCGAGCCGTCCTTCCAAAAGGCCAAGGCGTTCCTCGAAGAGAACGACGGCGCGGGCAACACCTTCAAGGCCACCGCCAAGCCGGTGCTGATCGGCACGGCGGTCGTCGGCGCCACCACCATGGTGTTCTCGATCATCTTCGTGCTCACGCACGGCATGACGACCGACCTCGACAAGCTGTCACTCATGCACGCGCCCTTCCTTCTCGGTCTCGTGACCGGCGGCGCGATGATCTACTGGTTCTCGGGCGCGTCGATGCAGGCGGTCTCGACGGGCGCGTACCGCGCGGTCGAGTTCATCAAGCAGAACATCAAGCTCGAGGGAGTCACCAAGGCTTCGGTCGAAGACTCGAAGCGCGTGGTGGAGATCTGCACGCTCTACGCGCAGCGCGGCATGTTCAACATCTTCCTCGCCGTGTTCTTCGGCACGCTGGCCTTCGCGTGTCTCGAGCCGTTCTTCTTCATCGGGTATCTGTTCTCGATCGCGATCTTCGGGCTGTATCAGGCGATCTTCATGGCCAACGCCGGCGGCGCCTGGGACAACGCGAAGAAAGTCGTCGAGACCGAGCTGAAGGCGAAGGGCACGCCGCTGCACGACGCGTCGGTCGTGGGTGACACGGTCGGCGATCCGTTCAAGGACACGTCGTCGGTCGCGATGAACCCGGTCATCAAGTTCACCACGCTGTTCGGCCTGCTCGCCGTCGAGCTCGCGGTCGAGCTCGGCAAGACGAACGCCGGCCTCGTCACCGTGCTGTCCGCGGTGTTCTTCGCCGCGTCCGCGCTCTTCGTCTATCGCTCGTTCTACGCGATGCGGATCGAAGGCGCCGCCAAGTCTTAGTGACTTCGTTCGCCTGCAGCTCACTGCGCGCGCCTTCGGCGCTTGCAGGCCTCGCTCGGGGCGGCCCTCGCTCGGCCGTCGCGTCAATCGAGTGAGTGCTCGCGAAGCCCGGACTGACTAGTCCTTGTATTTCACCGAGCAGCCGTAGGGCTGGGTGTCACTCGGGTCGGGGCTCGCGTTGGCGAACAGCTTGGCCATCGCCGACTCGACGTAGTTCGTGCGCTTCGTCGCCTTCCCCGTGTCGTCGTCGTCGATCGCGCCGCGGTAGCGGAGCACGCCCTTGGCGTCGATCACGAACATGTGCGGCGTGGTGCGCGCGCCGAAGGCGTGACCGAGCTTGCCGTCTTGGTCCTGCAGGGTCGCGTACCGGAAGCCGCGCTCCTTCTTCCACGCCTTCGTGTCGTCGGCCGTGTTCGAGTGAGTCGAGTTCACGGCCAGCCACACCACGTCCTTCGCGCCGAGCGCCGCGGCGAGCAGCTGCATGGTGCCGGCGTCGTAGTGGCGCACCACGAACGGGCACTCCGAGTTGGTCCACTCGAGCACCACGGCCTTGCCGGCGTAGTCGGACATCTTGTGAGTGACTCCGTTCTCGTCGACCGCGCTCCAGTTGGGCACGGTGTCTCCAACCTTGACTGAGTCGACCGCGCCGAGCAGTGCGACGGCCGAAACGGCGATGGCGAGTGCGATGCGCTTCATGTCTTGTCCTCCGGTGTGGGCGCCACTTGCTGCAGCGCGTTCAGGAACAGATCGACGGTCAGGAGCTCGGGCAGGACGATCGGCTGCGCCGTCTCGCCCGAGCCGTACACGAGATACAACGGCACGCCGGCCTTGCCCCAGCGGGCGAGCTCGGCGCGAATCGTCTCGTCGGGGCGGGTCCAGTCACCCTTGAAAATTTCGAAGCGGCGCTTCTCGAGCTCGGCGCGCACGCGCGGATCGGAGAGCACGCCGTGCTCGTTCACCTTGCACGTGATGCACCACTCGGCGGTGAAGTAGACGAACACCGGCCCGCGCGCGCGTGACTCGGCGACGCTCGCCGCGCTGAACGGGTGACCGAGTGACTCGTCGACGGCCGCCGCGGCCGGCAGCGAGTCCACTGGCAGGTGGCGCAGCCCGGCGAGTGACAGCCCCACGAGCGCGACCAGCGCCACGCGCGCTGCGTTCGGGCGCTCGGACTGCTGCAGCGCGCCGAAGATCCAGACACCCGCGGCGAGCGCGCACAGATACGCGAGCAGCACCGCCTGCGCGTCCGAGCCCGACGAGCGCCCCAGGATCCAAAGCAGCCACACCACCGTGCCGAGCAGCGCGAAGCCGAGCGCGGCGCGCAGCTGCGACATCCACGGCCCGCTGCGCGGCACGAGCTTCGCCCACGCGGGCACGAGACACACGAGCAGGAACGGGAGCGCGAGCCCGAGGCCGATCGCGAGGAAGATCGCCACGATGGTCAGCGTCGAGCCCGCGAACGCGAAGCCCACGGCGGTGCCGACGAACGGCGCGGTGCACGGCGTGGCCAACACGACCGCGAGCAGGCCCTCGAAGAAGCTGCGGCGCGTGCCGGTCGCTTGTGAGCCCGCGTCGGCCAACTGAGTCACGTCGATGCGGAGCTCGAACACGCCGAACAGCGACAGCGCGAAGACCACGAGCACCGCCGAGATCCCCGCCACGAACAGCGGCTCCTGGAACTGGAAGCCCCAGCCGACCGACGTGCCGGCGGCACGCAGCGCGAGCACCACGGCCGCGAGCGCGAGCATGCTCGCGAGCACGCCGACGGTGTACGCAATTCCGTGTCGGACCATCTCGGCGCGCCCGTGCTGCGCGAGCTCGGCCAGGCCGAACACCTTGATCGCGAGCACGGGCAGCACGCACGGCATGGCGTTCAACACGATCCCGCCGAGCAGCGCGAGCAACACCGCCCGCCAGAATGGCAGCGCCGGGGCGCTCGAGTCACTCGCGGCCGCTTCGAGCCACGGGTTCGTGAGCTGCCCGACCGGCGCGCCCGGCGCCGCGCGCGGCAGCGGCAGGTCGACCTCGACGAACAGCGGCTCGCCCTCGCGAGTCACGGCCAGCACGCCGCGCATCCGTGAGTCGGTAGTGGCGGGCGCGTCCGCCGACGCGTCCCCCGTCAGACTCAGCACGAAGCCGCCCTGCAGGAAGTCGGGCCGCCGCGCGCCGGTCACCGCGAGCTCGACGCCGCCCACGTGATCGGGCACGAACGAGTCTTCCAGCCGCGCCGCGCCGGGCTCGAGCTCCGCGCAGCGCTCGGAGTCCGGACGCCCCGCGGCGCACGCGTGCACCGAGAGCGCGGCCTTGAACGAGTCACCGGGGCGCACGGCGGACTGCGAGTACATCGCCTCGAGCGCGAGCCCGCGGCCGCCGAGCGGCTGCGGCACGCGCGCGCGCCAGCGCTCGAACAGCTCGTACTCGGCGGAGGCCCGCGACTCACTGCCCACGGCGAGCGTGCGAGACAGGTGCAGCTCGCCGGGGATGCACTGGATCTCGCACACCAGCACGTTGGCGTCGACGCGTATCTCGACCGAGCCCGAAATCACTTCGCTCGACAGAGTCACTGGACTCGCGAGCAACACCTCGCCCGTGTAGCCATACGTGGTGATGAAGCCTTCGGCCTCGCGAAACACTTCGGGGAACGGCCACTCGATCGCGCCGACCGACGCGCCGGGGATCTGCCACGCGAGCTTCGGCGGCGCGCCCGACTGACCCGAGTTGCGCCAGTACACGTGCCAGTGCCGATCCATCTCGAGCAGCACGCCGACGCGGAACGACTCGCCGCCTCGCACCGCGTCGCGGTCGAGCACGAGCCGTCCCTCGATGCGGTCGTTGCCGCGGTCCGGCGCGCCCGAGCCGAACGCGGACTCGGGCACCGAGGGCGCGGCGCGCGCGACCGCCGCGAGCAACAACACGACGAGCGCGAGCCAAGTCCGCGACATCGCGCAGACTCTACCGAAGCGAAGGCGCGCCCGGGTCGTCTCTATTGACAGTATTTCGAGGGAGTGAATCGTCTCGGCCATGAAACGCGTATTTCTCTTCGTCGTCACCAACCTTGCAGTGTTGTTCGTGCTCGGGATCGTCGTGCGCCTGTTGGGCGTCGGCGACCCGACGCAGATGTCCGGCCTGCTCGTCATGGCCGCCATCTTCGGCATGGGCGGCGCCTTCATCTCGCTCCTGCTGTCGAAGTGGTCCGCGAAGCGGATGACCGGCTGCCACGTGATCACGGAGCCGCAGAACGACACGGAGCAGTGGCTCGTGAACACCGTTTCGAACCTCGCGCGCGGAGCGGGCATCGGGATGCCCGAGGTTGCGATCTTCGACTCTCCGCAGCCGAACGCATTCGCGACCGGCGCGCGGCGCGACTCGGCGCTCGTCGCCGTCTCGACGGGTCTGTTGCGCGGCATGAAGCGCGAAGAGGTCGAGGCCGTGCTCGGTCACGAGGTCTCACACGTCGCGAACGGCGACATGGTTACGCTGACTCTGATCCAGGGCGTGGTGAACACGTTCGTGATCTTCCTGTCGCGCGTGGTCGGCTCGATGATCGACCGCGCCGTGTTCGGCGAGCGCGAGCGCGGTCACGGCGTGGGTTACTTCGTGACCGTGATGGTCCTGCAGCTCCTGTTCGGGATCCTGGCGAGCATGATCGTGTTCGCGTTCTCTCGCGCGCGTGAGTTCCGCGCCGACGCGGGCGGCGCGCGCCTCGCGGGCCGCGGCAACATGATCAACGCGCTCGAGCGCCTGAAGGCCGCGCGCCCCGAGCCGCTGCCGGAGCAGCTGCAGGCGTTCGGGATCGGCGGCGACTCAGTGACTCGCTTCGGCCGCCTGTTCCTGACTCACCCGCCGCTCGACGAGCGCATTGCCGCTCTGCAGGCAATGACGGGCTGAGTCGGCGCCGAAGCGAGGGCCGTCCCGAGCGAGGCCGCAAGCGCCGAACGCGCGCGCAGCGAGCCAAAGGCGAGCGAAGTCAATCAGTCGCGTCCCGCGCCCTTGGTGCGCGAGGCGCGCCGGTAGCCGGGACGTGACTCGCCGCCGTCGTTCGCGGCTTCGCGCCGGGCTTCGATGGCTTCGCGCGGGGGGCGCGACGGGATGAGACACTCGGAGCCCTCGCCGATCAGGTCCGCGCGCCCCGCCTTCTCGAGCGCGTCGCGCACCGCGAACCAGTTCTCGGGCGCGAAGAACTGCAAGAGCGCGCGCTGCACCTTGCGGTCGCGCAGCTTCTTGGCGGTCGCGACGGGCTTCATCGAGTGCGGGTTCAGGCCGGTCCAGTACATGCAGGTCGCCACGTCCATGGGCGCGGGGATGAAGTCCTGCACCTGGCGCGGGCGGTAGCCGCGCTGCTTCAGGAACACCGCGAGCTCGATCATGTCTTCCACCGTCGAGCCCGGGTGACTCGCGATGAAGTACGGGACGAGATACTGCTCCTTGCCCGCGCGCTTCGACGCGGCCTCGAAGCGCTCGGCGAACTCCTCGAACGTGTGCTGCGCCGGCTTCTTCATCAGAGTCAGCACGCGGTCCGACACGTGTTCCGGCGCGACCTTCAGATGGCCGCCCACGTGGTGCGCCGCGAGCTCTTCGAGATACTCGGGTGACTCGCGCGCCAGGTCCATGCGAATGCCCGAGGCCACGTGCACCTGCTTCACCCCGGGCACCGCGCGCGCGGCGCGCAGGAGCTCGAGCGTGGGCTCGTGACTCGTGCCGAGCAGCTTGCACACCGTCGGGTGGATACACGAGAGGCGCCGGCACACCGCCTCGACGTCGGGCTTGGTGCAGCGCATGCGGTACATGTTCGCGGTCGGCCCGCCGAGATCGGACACGTGACCCGAGAAGCCGGGAGTCGCGGCGAGTGACTTCACCTCGGCGAGGATCGACTCCGGCGAGCGCGACTGGATGGCGCGGCCCTGATGCATGGTGATCGAGCAGAACGTGCAGCCGCCGAAGCAGCCGCGCATGATCTGAACCGAGTCACGGATGGTCTGCCAGGCGGGGACCTCCGCGTCGTAGCTCGGGTGCGGGCGGCGCGTGTACGGCAGGTCGTACAGCGCGTCCATCTGTGACTCGCCGAGCGGCAGGGTCGGCGGATTCACGACCAGGGTGCGGTCGCCGTGCGCCTGCAGGAGCCGCCGCGCATTCAGCGGGTTGGTCTCGCGGTGCATGTCGCGGGTCATCTCGGCGAACGCGACCTTGTCCTCGGTGACTCGCTCGAAGCTGGGCAGCGTCACGTCTTCGTTCGGGCAGTTGGCGTCGTCCCAGCGATGCGGCTCGAGTGACTCGCGCTTGCCGAGCAGATACGCCACTCCCCTCATGTCGCGCAGTGACTCCACGGAGCCGCCTTCGTCCAGCCGCGTGGCGATCTCGAGGATCGGCGCCTCGCCCATCCCGTGCACCAACAGGTGCGCCTTCGACGTGACCAAGATGCTCGGCCAGACTTTGTCCGACCAATAGTCGTAGTGAGCGATGCGGCGCAGCGAAGCCTCGACCCCGCCCGCGATCACCGGCACTCCCGCGAACGCCTCGCGACACCGTTGTGCGTACACCGCCGTCGCGCGATCGGGGCGCAGGCCGATGCGCCCGCCCGGCGAGTACGCGTCCGCATTGCGCCTCTTCTTGTTCGCCGTGTAGTGATTGATGAGTGAGTCCATGTTCCCGGCCGAGACGCCGTAGAACAGGCGCGGCCGGCCGAGCGCGCGCCACGGCTCGGCGCTCTTCCAGTCGGGCTGCGCGAGGATCGCGACGCGGAAGCCGTGTTTCTCGAGCCAACGCCCGAGGATCGCCGCGGCGAACGACGGGTGGTCGATGTACGCGTCGCCCGACACGAGCACGACGTCGACCGAGTCCCAACCGCGCGCGCGAATCTCGTCCGCCGTCGTGGGCAGAAACGAGTCAGCGGGGGGCGCTTGTGAGCGGCGCATGGCCGCGCGGAGTATAAGGCCGTCGTGCCTGCACAGCTTCCACCCTGCCCGCATCGACCGACGTGTCCCGGCTGCCCGCGTTACGGCGAGCCGGGCCTCGCGAACGCGGCGCACGAGCAATTGCGCGCGCTTGCGGCGCGCGGGGGCCTGACACCGCCGCGTGTAGTCACCGGCGCGCCGCTCGGCTTCCGCACGCGCGCGCGGCTCGCGGTGCGCGGGCGCGCGGCGTCGCCGAAGGTCGGGATCTTCCAGACGGGGAGTCACCGCATCGCCGACATCCCGCGCTGCGGGATCCACCACCCCGCGGTGAACGAGATCGCCGCCGCGTTGCGCCGCGCGATCCGCGAGACGGGAGTCGAGCCGTACGCCGACCGGCCGCACCGCGGAGTGATTCGCTATCTCCAGGTCGCCGTGGAGCGAGTCACCGGCCGCGCGCAAGTCGTGCTCGTCGGGAACTGCGAGTCGGCCGAGCCGCTAGCCCCCGTGTTCGCGGCGCTCGAGCGCGAGCTCGGCCCGCGCCTGCAGGGTCTGTTCTGGAACGGAAACACTTCGCCGGGCAACGCGATCCTCGGCCCGCGTTGGGAGCGGATCTCGGGCGACGAGGCGCTGCGCGAGTCAGTGGCTGGGACCGACGTCTTCCACCCGCCCGGCGCGTTCGGCCAGAGTCACCCAGAGCTGTTCGAGTCACTTTCGCTCGCCGCCCGCGCGGCAGTGCCGGACGGCGCGCGCGTGCTCGAGCTGTACGCCGGCGCGGGCGCGATCGGCCTCGGCTTGCTCGGGCGCGCGCGCTCGGTCGATCTGAACGAGCTGAACCCGCACGCGCTGCGCGGCATGGAGCTGGGGATCGCCGCGCGGCCCGAGGCCGAGCGCGCTCGAGTCACCGCCCTGTCGGGCGACGCCTCCGCCCACGCCGCGCGGATCGCGCACGCCGACGTGGTGATCGCCGATCCGCCGCGGCGCGGCCTGGACCGCGCGGTCCTCGACTCACTCCTAGCCAACCCACCCGCGCGCTTCGTCTACGTCAGCTGCGGGCTCGAGTCACTGGTGCGCGACTCAGCGGCGCTCCTGGACTCCGGCCGCTACGCGCTCACCGCGCTCGACGCCTGGGCGCTGTTCCCCTACACCGAGCACGTGGAGACTCTGGCCATATTCCGTAGCTGAGGGATCCAGTGTCACTGGAAGAGCTGGGACGCTAGAACCCAACTAGTTCACAAGTTACTCGCCCCGAGTCACGGATATGCTCGCGAGATGACGCGCGACATCATTCTCAAAGTGGCGGCTGTGGCTCTCGCCTTCTTCATCGCACTGCCGGCGGGGGCGAACCTTCTCGATACGGAGCCCCAGACTCGAAACAGCCCGTTTATCGAGACACCGGAGCCCGCCAAGCTCGAGCCGTTCAACGGCGCCGCGGTTTACTCGTACAAGTTCGAAGTTCCACCCGGCACGGGAGGACTCACTCCGGATCTGCGGCTCTCCTATAGCACGCTTACTCGGGGAACCGAGTACGGATTCGGTTGGACGTTGAACTTGGGGCACATCGAGCGATCGACCCGCTTCGGACCGCCAACGTATGTCGACGATGAAGACACGTTCGAACTCGACGGCGAGCCTCTCGTGCCCGACCCGTCGGCGCCATCGACTCGCTTTCATAAGCGACACACTGACTTCAGCCGCATCCAGTACTTCCCCGGAAGCTCCCCGCAGCAGAGCTATTGGGAGGTGACGCAACCGGATGGTACGCGGATGCGCTTTGGCTCACGCGCCGCGTCGCGAAGCAGACTAACGGTCGGAAGCGATCTTGCCGGCAAGGTCTTCCGGTGGTCGCTCGACGAGGTGATTGATGCTCGAGGCAACTCGTACGTCATCGGGTACGAGTGCGAGCCTGGTGGGGGATGGAATGACCCCGATTCCGTGGACACTTTTTGGGGCGTAGCATCGCCGGAGAAGGAGTCCAGGGATGGGGAAGCGAGCGCGATACGAAGACACGTTCAAGGAGGACGCGGTTCGGCTCGTGC